>SCPN01000171.1_pt1:0-425000 | contig 853234 bp, 848 predicted proteins | sample 6106831 | NCBI WGS metagenome assembly SCPN01 (sample SAMN10720447, study PRJNA508395) | human gut metagenome | isolation source: Participant 1, 0 month
TCATGGGGAAGATTTGAACAAAGAGTTCTTGTTATGTGGACTGAAAATGTAAAAAGTGATTGAGAAAGAAAGGTTTATATAAAAGAGTGATTTTATTAACTCATAAAATTATATGTATATGAAACTTAGAAATTTATTATTCGGGACAATGATCGCTTGCGTGTTCGCGGCGTGTTCAAACGAGGATGATCCTATCCCTAGCGTGGATCCGACACCTACACCGGAAGCAGGCACCGCTGATCTTACGATTGTGGTGAAAAACTTAACAAAGAGCACACAGACAAAAGCCGGCGAGGATGAGAACGCCAAGGAAGGCGAAGCTAAGATTTACAATTTATTTGTAGCCCTTTATAATGAAGACGGAACATTCTTACAAGTTAGTGATCTTACAGCTAATGAGGATGAAGAGGTTACTGATTCAAACAATGAGATTCAGTTTAAGGGATTAAAGGCTGGTGCTTCTTATCGTGCTTTGGCTTTCGCGAATGTTCCAAAGGATGCTCTTACCGCAACCGCTAACTCTTTTGAGTTGACATCTGCTTACTATGTCTTTTCCGGAGAAGGAGCGAATGGGTTACCTATGAGTAGTGGTATTAGCCCTAAATTCACTCTTGCCGAAGGTGAAAATTATTATGGTTACTCAAACACTACAGGAGGACACAGTATTGAATCTGGAAAACCTTTAGGATTAATTAGAAATGTGGCTCGTGTGGAATTGAATGCCCTTGATTTGGATATGACTAAAGTCAAGGTTGATGGTAGTCAAAAATACAAATCAGGAACGATTAAGTTTGTGCCTAAGGATGTTTTTGTATTACATGGTCGTACAAAAGCTAAGGTGGCAGACCAAAGCCAAAGTAATACAGAGTGGTTCAATCTGCCAGATAAGGTTTGGGGTAATATTGCCACTACTTATGAAACTGCTGATGGAGATGATTATTATTCCGGGACTAACTCTAGTAACTCATTCGGCCGTTTTGCTGGAACTGTCGATGCTGCTAATTATATAAAGGCATTGAGTACAGCAGAAACAACATATACTCAGAATTGGGATGGTACTGCTATTACCGGAAGTAAAGCAATTACTCTTGCTAATTCTTTATATTTTTATGTGTTGCCTAATGATCAGACAAAAGCGGCCAGAGAACAAGAAGATCCGGAAGAAGAAGGCCAGGCTTTCGTCTTGGATAAAACAACTTTGGCATCCGAATTGGTAATCAGTGGTGAAGTTTATATAAAAGCTATAATGAACGATAACACATCTTGGACATTCGGCGAAGAGAGTACTCCTGTATTGCGCTATTGGCCGATAAAGATTGGTATCGATGGATTAGATAGTGAAGACACATATTATGGTCAGGTACATAGAAACGTGGTTTATAACATTTCTGCTACTATCGCAGGTAATGGTTATGCAGATCCTACTCTTCCTAAGGGGGATCCTACAGCTGACTTGTTTGTAAAGACAATGGTTATGAACTGGGGTACAGCCACTCAAGCTCCTGTTATCGAATAATACTTATTCTTTGAATAATAATCAAAAGGCATTCTCTATCAACAGGGAATGCCTTTTGTTATAATATATATCAATGTCCGTTGGCTGAATTAGAAAGTTAAAAGATTTATGTTTAAGAAGTTGTTCTCCCCGGACACGCACCAGACATCGTTCTATGTGTAGAGAATCTAAATCATCTACCATATCTACCATTATTTATGTAATTTTTTGATTGTAAATAATTTATCTTGTGGTGGTAGATAGTGAACATCTACCACTACAAACTTCGATCTACCATCATTAGGTTACCAGAAAGATTAGCACAAACAATTACCACTAACGATAAATAATGTATAACATTCTGTATTTCAATAAATAATAGTTTTTTGCATAGAAAAACAAAAATTTTGCTATAGAGAAACTTTTGTTTCTTTAGTATGAAATAAAAGTTTCTTCAGTATGAAACCACTAACTTCACCTATTGAAACTCTTATTGGCTTTAATCCTTGTTCTCTCTCTTTATAAAATCGTATAATACTAAATATACGAGTCCGCAAGCTTGGGAAGTGATTTTTTTGCGTTTCCCATTAAAACATGGTAGATGCAGAATGAAAATTGTAGATGTTATTCCATCTGCAACCACTATATAACATATTTATTTACAATAAGTATGAGGTTGAATTGTAGATATTGTAGATATTCTCATGAAATAATATTCCGGCTCTTAGGTTCAAGACATATGGGATCGCCATCATAAGGAAAAGATAGTAAATTTTGTAGTCTCCGGATCAATTTATAACCAGAATTATACATGCAAAAAAGGCACTCCCGATAAAAGGAATGCCTTTTGGACGTTATTCAAAGAATAGATATTATTCGACAACTGAAGATTGATTTGCGCTACCCCAATCAAGAACCTTTGTCTTAACAAACAATTCAACAAAGTCTGTTGGAGGAACAGTAGGATCATCATATCCTCTACCGGCTAAAGTTGCGTCAATACTGTAAATTATATTACGATGGATCTTTCCATCCTTTAAATACTCAGCCGTAGCTGCTGCCATTTCATCTCGTCGCAGCAATTTTAATAGGCCAATATGCTGTTTTCTCCGCATAGTTGTATACTGCATCACTTCCGCTCTTTTTAGCATTTTCAAGCTTATAAGTACCTTTAACTACAATTTCAGTTGCAAGATCCTCTGGTTTGAAATTTTCAGCACCATTCATTTCACGAGCAGCCTTAACTTGGGGATTTTCGAACACATAGAATTTAGGGGCGATTGTGATAGTCGCAGAGACACACCATCTTCAGTTGCGATATTCTGTACCAATGCGGTGGCTGGTAAACTGGCCTTGTATCCTTCAATAATAGAACCTCTCATATTCGTAAACATAGCGTCATCATTCACGAAATCTCCTCTATAACCTGAAGCATAATCTGTAGCATTAGCAGCATAAGTTGCGGACACATTACCCCATACGGTATTGCTAACGACATTCCACCAGCTATTGCCATTACCCATATCTGCTGCATTGGACTTCGTCCGCCCATGCATGATGAATACACATTCTGGTACAATCGTCGCAATTCCTTCAACGTATACATCTTTTGCAGCTCTAGTCATGTCTAAGCTAAGTCCCAAAATCAATGCGCGCTACATTTCTTATCAAGTACAAGGGATTACAAGAATATGTTCACCTTCCTGCTGTTTTAGTATATCCATAATAGTTTTACCTGCTTGTAAAGTGAATGGATCAGAGAAACCACTACTCATTGGTAAATAATTTTCTGCGAATCCGCAGCTGGCATCGTATATACAGGAGATACAAAGTTGTCAATTGTTGTACCAGCCAGTGAGATTTCAGGCATATTAGCAAATGCGATAGCACGTAATTGCGCACCTTCTGTCAGTCCGGCAAATTGAACCTCATCATTATCCGCAGCAGCATCCTCATTGGCAATATCAGAGGTTGAAGCGACAAGCGCTCCAGTTTCAGCATCATAAAGAGCAACTGTTAAGTTTGTAATTTTAGCTTCATTTTCAGTCTGTGTCCCTCCGCTGCAGCTTTTAGTCAAACTTCTAGCCACATTTTTCACAGAAATAGTCAGTGTTGCGTTATTTTCCCCTGTTTGCGGTTGATCCGGTCCTACGATAGGATCATCCTCGTTTGAACACGCCGCGAACACGCAAGCGATCATTGTCCCGAATAATAAATTTCTAAGTTCTATTGGGGAATGGTTATAGGGGGTTGTTCTTTAGTTGATTAGGCTTTTGTTGTGTGAAGGGAAGTAACAACTCAGTAGTATTAATTACCCTCAACGTTACTTCTTTAATCGAGGTTTTTATTACATTTGCCGTATGATCTCCCGTCAGGGCGAGACTCCGCTGGAAAAAACAATTTATGTATTGAAGAATATGAAATCTATTTGATATGTCCCCATTTAAAGAAAAAGAGGCATACTTCCGACGCTTGCTCGACGTAGCGAATGTGAATGCCTTGTCCCCCAAGGAGCGTGCGACGTACGATGAGAATCTGAAGATCTACCGTGACTGGAAGGCCACGATGGAGTACGCCGTGGAGGAGGCGGAAACAAAAGGTAAAGCAGAAGGTGAGCGTTTGGCTACCCTACGCAACGCTCGTAACATGAAGAAAGCCGGTGTCGATCTTTCATTAATCGCCGAATGCACGGGGCTTTCGTTGGAAATAATACAAAGTCTCTGATCTGATAAGCCAGTTGCGGACTGAAACTATAGCGGATGACACGGATCTTGGGGAGAAGTATCTTTCTTGATCCGTGCCATACGAATCTGAAGTAATATCCGTCTCATGCGTCTAATACGCCATTAAACCGGTCTATTGCCTGTCTTTTACTAGCATCGATGATTTTCGCGTATACTTGTGTGGAGATGATGTTCTTGTGTCCTAGTAATTTACATACTGTATACAAGTCAATGCCAAGAGCTAGTGAAAGAGTGGCGAAAGTATGGCGGCTTACGTGAAAGGTCACTTTCTTGTTCTTGATGCCGGCGGCTAAAGTCCAGCCTTTTAATACCTGACATATAATCGTGAGGCTAGGTAGATGGAATATCAAGCCGAGCCTGTCATTCTCATTCTCCCTTGCGGGAAGGTATTTTATCGCTTCCTCGGACAATGGGAGATAAATAGCCTCTTTCGTCTTTCTTTGTATGATCTGTAAACGGAATTTATCATTTCCTTCTTTTTGCATATCTTCCCATCTAAGAGCGGTCAAGTCGCTGATCCGGAGTCCGCAGAAACAGCAGAACAGAAAAGCCTTTTTTACCTCTGGGCATACGCAATCTGTCCGGATTAACCTCTTTAGTTCCTCTAGGGTCAAATAAGTACGCAGGCTGGTAGGTTTGTGAGGTTTTTCGTCTGTATCCAGCAAACTACAAGGATTCGAGAGGATCAGTCCTTTTTTGACCGCCTTATTGAGTGTGACATTCAGGAGCCGGTAATAACCGTGAATCGTGAAGTCGCTTTTGAGGTAGGGTTGTTTACGCAAGTGAGCGATGAAACCTTTCACGAAACCGGTATCTATGTCCTTAAGCAGGCATTGCGGCATATAGTCTCTAAGATGATTGGCCAGACTTCTTAATCGTAGGGAATAGGCTTTGTCGCCATGCGCAGATTTATCGGTGGACAATTCCGAGAGGAATTCTAAAAGTGTTTTTTTCCCGAGCCCGTTTATCATACGGACACCGTAAATCTCGTTCTGAAGATCAATGATCCGTTGTGCCTTGATACTATTGGCCAAGCGCAAAGTGATCCGGTTCTTATCACGGTCTTCAGGGAAACGTTCCGGGGTGAGGTAGAGCTTGAGGAACTCATAATACCTCTTCCCTTTGTAATAGATGTCCAGATATATGGACAGGTTCGCGTTCGACAGTTTCTTGAACCGGAGCTTTACGGGCTCTTTCGCTTTCATCTCATTCTTTTTTCTTGCCATGATTTTGCTGAATTTAAGTGATTATGTATATTTGTTACTAGGATGATCCGAGTACCACCCCGGTAGCATAAAATACACGGATTGAGCCTGTTTTTGTAGGTGAAAGTTGCAAAAGGTAGGGAAACCTATCACTTTTATGAAATTGATACATTTGTCTCTTATTATAGAGAGTTCTGCCTATCAGCACCACGATATATCCTTTCTATTTTTGTCACATATTAATGTGAGAACAAAAAATATTATACTATGAGATTCAAGAAATACATTCTTTTATCGTTGGTGCTATGCGGATTTGCCGCTTGTTCCGATGATAATGAAATAGAAATTCCAAAGGCTCCTGTCTTAGAGAAAGCTCAACTAGCTTTGGCTATCAAGAGTGAGGAAGGGGCGGTTACGAAGGCCGGAGAAACTACTCCAACGGATGCGGACGTGAATACGCTAACGGTTGGGGTGTTTGGAGTTGATGGATGGAGTGTGATATATACAAAAGATGCTACTCCTAACTCTGATGGGACAAAGGATGTCGGTCCGCAAGAAGTGTATGCGGGTGAAGCTCATGTAGTGGTTGTGGCGAACGCTGCCCCTGTTATCCAAACCGAATTGGCAAAGGCTAAGGATATAACTGACTTTATTGAAACAACAATCAATCTGTCTGACGAGACTTTGACAAAAGGCTTGACGATGAGTAGTAAAGTGTTTACCGTAACGCTAATAGCCAATACCATCAATTATATCGGTTATGCTAAGAATATTGGTGATATAATAACGATAAATGAGACTTCAGGTAAGGAAATTTGTGGGGGAGGCCCCGTTCCTTTGGTTCGTAATGTCGCTTCGATCGCTTTAAAAAGTAGAGACAAGCAATCCGGAAAACGCAAATTATAAAAGTGTATCCTTCCTTTAAAGGAGGTCTTTATCGCTAGCGCTAAAGGTGTTTCAAGTGTGGCTTCTAAAGAAGAGTGGGGAGCGATAGAGAAAATAATTGATTTTACAGATCCGGCTCTTGGATATTTAAAATATATGGTTGGTCGAGAGTTTTCAGAGAATATTGACGAAGGTTCTTACAAGAAAGGGCTCAGGCGTTAAAAGAGATGTTAGTTCAAGAAAATACAACAAGTGATGAGGCTTTGAATCATGAATTTTATGTTTACGAGAATACAAAGGGTGAGGTGAAGTCCGGTGAATCTAACGTCAATGAGGCTTATGCCAACCATACCTTATTGATCGTAAAGGTGATTATACCTATCTCCCGCAAGGTGCAGAAAGAATCTATTACGAAAGAGAATTGTTATTATGCGATTCCTGTCGGAGAAGAAGTGACGATTGATGGCACGGAAAAAGGAGTAAGTTTTACGTCCAACGTAACTACAAATACGAGATCTCTTTAACGATTATCGGCCCCGGTTCCGAGATCCCATACGACCCGATGATCTCCACCAATGTGAGCGCATCCGTGAAAGTGGAGCCATGGAACGTGAAGACTATCCATGAGGAAGTAGAATAAAGCAATATAGGGTAAAATAATTGATAAGAAAAATTAGGATTATGAAACACATACTGTTTACAAAGGAATTGCTTCTCTTGGTTGTGGCTGTGTTCGTTATGATAGCGACTAGCTGCATCAAGGAGGATTTGGATCAGTGCTATACGCTCAAACTGAAGGTCGAGAATATCAAGGGAGACGATATAACGGAATACGGATGGATGGAATCTACCGATCTGTATATATTCGACGAGAATCTGAATTACTTGGAGAAACGTAGCTTGGATAAGAACTTTATCCGTTCCCGCAATGAGATCGTTTTGGATGGCTATACCGCCGATCGTAGTCTACGTATCGTGGCATGGGGCAACGTGAATGCCTTGGGTGAAAAGCAATCCGTATCGGAGGCCCAGACCATAGAGGACTTGAAAGTGATGTTGAAAAGCCAAGATGGTTTGGCGGTTACCGGATAGCCTTTATTATGGTAGCGAACAAGTGTTGACAAAGCCGGAGGCGTAGCGAAGGAGACTGAGATTGTGATTCGTCCGAAAGTGGGTACGGTCACGATCGAGACCCGAGGGTTGCAAGAGCAACTCGGCAGGATGGGGTTGAAGTTCCGTGGATTGCGACTTCTACTTGAATAATACATTAAGTGGTTTTGATTACCGTGGCACGCAGATTGGCGATAGCGTATATTATAATCCGGAAGGTGCGTGGAACGAGTCCGGGGTTGAATGGATAACCCTACTATGCAAACCGCTTGTCCGGGACAGGATATGGCTGTGTCGATAAGCGCCAATGGAGTCTCGTTAGGCTCGGCCAAGGTAGACGAGAATGGTGATCCTATTTATACGAGCGCAGGAGAGAATACCCATCTGATCCTTGAATGGGGTGAGGGCGGAACCTTATCCGTCCGGGCAACCGTTCGTCCTTGGGGAGTAGTGGAAGAAGATATTCCGATGCATTAAAGGGTACCTCATCATATATAATTAAGAAATACGATACGAACATGAAATTATTAGCGAACATATTTTTATCCGGTTTGGCGATTCTCGCTTGTGTGAGTTGTTCTAAAGATGAGGATCCGGTTCTTTCCTTAGAAGGCGCTAAGCTGTCCGTCGCTGTCAAGGCGTCCGGTACGGCTACGAAAGCCTATAACCCCAATGACGTGAATGAGTTGGAGGGTGAGGCTTATATCAATAATTTGGCAGTGGTAGTATTTAATGAGACCGGCACGGAACTGCTCGGTTATAAATGGGAGGCTCTTTCCGGGCGGAACATTCCGCCATAATAGCCGATGTGCCGACAACGAAGGCTGTCCGGCACGGATCATTGTCTTGGCGAACGTGCCGAGAGATTTATTATCTACCATTTCTACCTACGATGAGTTCCAGACTCGCTTGGTAGACCTCTCCTCGCAATCGCAAACGAACCTAACGATGAGTAGTCAAGTGATCGTTACAAAATCCGCTTTATCTGAGGAAGATAACTATTTAGGATATACGGATCTTGGCGATCAGAATGTGGATGGCATCTCCGACCCGATCCTTTGACCCGTGTAGCCGCACGTATTGATTTGGTGAATATATCCACTCGTTTTGCCGGAACGCCGTTCGCTGGACGTGAGGTGCGAATCGATGCGGTAGGTATCTACAATATGAAGACAAAGTCTTACTATTTCAGTGAGGCGGATTGGGAGAGACAGAGGCTCCCGATGCCGTGCGAAATTCGGAGGATACCTCGTTCGAGGATCTGTTGGTAAATGATGGCGCTTCGATATCCAATACGCCATTCGTTCATTATGTAATGGAAAATATGAAAGCGACGATCACACGATGATCGCCGTAAAAGCTACCTTGCAGGGGAATTCCAGTTATCAAGACCATACGAAAATCTTCACGGCGGTGATCAATGCGGGTGGCTTGCAGAACGGCTATGATCATAATTTCATCCGTCGCAACTACGTTTACCGTCTCCGTATTTATTTTGACGGCGAAAGTTTCGACAATATTCCCGTAACGCCAGACCCGGCCCAGGTCCGGATCCGGAACCCGAGGTAGATACCAACTTGAATATAGCCGTGCAGGTAGTAGGCTGGGGCCCGGTAATGCAGCATCCGGTAATAGACTAAGTAATGGAATCATAGGGAATGAAATTTAGTATAAACAAGAAAAAACAAAAGGATATGAAACTAAGACATTTATTATTAGCCTCTTTCGCCGCATGCACTTTTGCCTCCTGCTCGGACGATAGCTCGAATGGCATCGAGATACCGGAAGAGAACTATCAGATGATAGATGCGAATGTCTCTCTTACCGCTACGGCTTTGGATGGGATACAGACAAAAGGTGCAACGAAAGAGGGCGGTGATGCTGTGCTAGAATCTGGCAGTAATAACGAGCAATTTATTAATGAACTAACCGCCTATTTGTTTTATGTAGACAATGGGGAGAACGAGGATGCATACAAATTCGCCGCAATGAAGACGGTATCCTCTACTGATGGTAATTCCGTAAAGACTATTGAAGATATTGTCGTTAAGGTAAAAGCTACGGCGGCCGGCGAACTTTCTGATACGCAATTGGCGGTGGTCTTTTTAGCGAATACGAAACTTGCTACGCCTCCTTCTAATTTGGGGGATGTGAAAACTGCCGAACTTGAAGATCTCGTTGATTTTACGCATGTGCATCCAGCGCCAGGTGTTACGCAAACGTATGTGCCGATGTTCAGCCAGATAGTTACGATTGGTGGAGGTGAGCATCAGTTGCTTGCTGGGACAAAGTATGATAACTGGGTGAAAGGATCTACGGCCCCTTCTATTATATATACAAACAATGCGACAGTAGGTGCAGCACATAATGAGATTGAGAAAAAAAGTGAAGCGGCAGAATGGACTGAAAATGGTTCCTCTTATGATCCGGCAAATATTCTAGCTGCTGATAAAATCCCATTAACCCGCCATGTAGCCCGTGTCCAACTTCAAGCTATTGATTGCGACTTCAAGAACAATTATGCTGATGCGTCATTTGAGTTGACACATGTATATATTGCGAACGCTAGCAATACTTCTCTTATCTATGCTGACGCAAAACCGTATAGTTTGGACAATGCTACCACATATTCTCATGGTTGTAGCTATAAGCGGGATGACTATTTCTTAGTGAAAGGTAAGAATGATGTAGCTTCTTTACATTGGACAATGGATGGAGGGGTAGACATCAAAATGACGGGTCATAGTCATTCTTCTAATTTGAACGGCGATGGTTCCATAAATTATAATGGTGACAGTTGGTTCTCTTTTGATGATCAAACGGTTAGTGGTGATGAATATGGACATAAAGAGATGCCTCAATTTTATGTGTTTGAAATGAGGGGGAATAAACAGATGTTTGCAGATGATCCGAATAACGGTGATTCTCTATCTGGAATGATACAGACCATGTTAATTCTTCGGGGCAATTGGTATCCAAATGGAAAAACGGAAGGACTCGGTAATGATATGGTTAAAAGAGATCGCTACTACCGTATACCAATTAAGCAAGATGCGACTAGTGGCATTATTGGTGTACAACGTAATACCATCTATAAGATATACGCTACGATAACCGGTGAAGGCTCTAAGGATCCCGACACAAGCGAGTTGAACGCTTGTATCAGTTTTAGCATTAAGGTTGAGCCTTGGACACTCATCACGCAAACTGAGACAGACGTGAATTGATAAAACTCTTTCATAACGATTAATAGCGAGAACGGGGTTCGGAATTTCCGGACTCCGTTTTTTGTCCTATGATGGATGGATTTGCGCCCTGCATAGGTATCCCTATCGCCTAAGATAGCTTTAGCCACACCCTCAAATGCCTATATTCAATATGCTAGTTTTACCCCTTAAAGTTGAAAGTTACGCCTATCGTGCCGAATAATGGATTCCTCTAATTTTGCTAGTGTAAAACAAGAGAAAAATTCAATCCATTATGAAAATAAAGAATATACTAGCATTATTATGCTTCCTTTGCATCGGAGTGTCTTGCTCCATGGAAGACGATATTTTGAGTGGTGTGGATACGAAAGGACCTGCAGGGATCGATGCCACAGAGCTTTATGCCTCATTAGATCTCTCTCTCCTTGTAAGGAATTCGAATGTTACTACGAAAAGCTCTGAACTTACTGGGCCAACTGACGGAACTGAGGAGAATATGACGAAGGATGAGAGATCTGTTTCTGATTGTTACATCGCTATCTTTAAGTATGATTCCAAGACTAAGAATGTAGGGGACTTTTTAACTTCTTATTATTCCTCGAACGGATCGATAAGCGAATCCCTAATTTTTAAGATTCCAAAAGATAAATCAGAGCGTACGGATCTCAAGATCGTGGTAATCGCGAATGCGGCAGCGTCCGTATCCAGATCTGGCTTAGCTTCAGCTAGCCAGATTTCTTATGCGGATTTAAAGGGTAAGACCTTGGTTGAGGTTCCTAATGTTTTTGTAAAAGTAGGGGAAACTGAAATAGCAAAGGGAGATGGAGGAACCTACCCGGATAATAAAGGAGGTGTCTACGTGAACATATCCGAGAAGATTCTGGGTTTGGATCAACCCGCTAATACGCCTGTCGAGGTAAAACTTATCCAACGTACGGCGGCTATCATGTTGCAGCAGTTTAAGATTCTAAAGTCTGATGGGACTGAGTATGATAATGTGGAAATCAAAGGTTTATCTTTGCTGAATTCTAAGACTATAGGTCAAGTAGCGGGTGAGGTTTCTTCTGGTGAGAAATTATACGGAATGCAATCCGTTAATGGCACTACAGAACGTTTGTATAGCTATGAAAATACCTCATCTAGTCAGCCAACAACATTGAAGATTGATTATGTATATAATAATGGAGAAATAGGAAGTTGTAGTTTCCCGATAAAATCCCGTTTGAGTGAGGCTTCTGATCCTAAGGCAGAAGTATGGGCCGGTTATCTGTATAAGTTGACGGTGAAGCTTACGAATGCTGCTGTCGATGTAACTGTGAAATGTGTGACACAGGATTGGGTGTTTAATAAAGATCATGAGCTAGAGTTTACATTCTAAGGAATAATAGGGTAATAAATAAAAATATAGAGTTATGAGATTTAATGTAGTTTTATTTATGTTGATAGTGGCCCTATTGGGAGGGTTGTCCACTTGTTCCTCTGAGGTACCGATCGGTTTTGATACGGATGAGCTGTCTTTTGATATGTCTTTGGTTTTATTGACGGGGGATATGCAGACAAAAGCATCGGATCCTAATTACACATATGCCACAACGGAGGAGCTTACGATTCAGAATTGTCATGTGGCTGTTTTCGATAAGGATGGTAAACGTATCTATTTTAAGAATTTCTATTCAAAGGATTTGGGAGAAATGAAAACTATCGGTAATCTATCCGGCTATGAATTACAATTGGAGGGTGTACGTACCTTCGGTAAGGAGGACAAAAAGGTATCGGTGTTGGTCGTGGCGAATGCGAATAATGCGAATAATTCGCCATTTGATAACTTAACCACCTATGATGGTGTGGATAATAGTTATACGGCAAAAACAATAGCAAAAGGACCTGTTACAGCTTCCCTATTGGTGAAAATCGGGAAATCGGAAACTACCTTAAAATATAATCAGGATAATGCGCCTGTAACAGTCTCATTGATTCAGCTTAGCGCTAAAATAGAATATACGGGGGTTTATAAGAAAGAGAACGGTGAGTTACTAGAAGGATTCTCATTAACGAAAGTGGCTGGCTTAAATGCTAGTTCGAAGATCACTATTTTTAATACGTCTGCTGTAGAGAATGGAGCTTTCTCGGATTTGGCTTATCCTACGACTAAGCCAGTTACGTTTTATACGTATGAAATTAGTGATGCGTTTAAAGAGGTTATATTGAGTGTGCAAAGCGGAGTAGAGCCAAAGGAATACCCTTTTCCTGCCAATAAATTTATAAAGGGTAACTACTATAGGATAAAAGGTTTAAAATCTTCTACGGAAATAGAATGGGTTTTAGAAAATGTTGAAGACAAGGAAGTCACACTTGACCCTTTTGAATAATAGAATGGATGTCTAATTGCTAAAAAAAACAAGATGATGAAACGATATATTATTTTTTTATTAGGACTGTTGATCTTGGGTGCTTGTGCGAATGATGAGTATTTGACTCAAAGAACAGAAGTGAAAGAAGGTATTCCTACAGTAGTGAAATTATCTGTGGGGGCGGGTATTAGTGATCAGATTGAGACGAAGTCTTTTTTGGATAGTGATGTTTCTGATTTATATGTGTTTTCTTTTAAAAAGAGTACTGATGAGTTTTTAGCCGCTCAAAAGTATAAGGACCTTTCTGGAACTACTATATCTTTCTCTACTCAGTCTGGAGAGCAACAGATTTTTGCGATAGCGAATGTGAACTATGATATGTTTCCGGGACTTTCGGAACAATTGGAGGAGTGGTTGACAAAGAATCCCTCAAAATCGGAGTTGAAATCCCTTTTAGCGGATATTGGAGGTGATAATGCGGTCCAGTTCGCGAATACGACTTCATTGGTGAGTGGATTATGGAAAAAGGATGATGATACACAAGATTATTGTACGGTCAAAGAGGACGGGACGTTAGTAGAGAAAGGCCGAATTATCTTAAAGCGAGTAGCGGCCAAGGTGAGCTTTAAGATTACGGTGGCAGAGGGACGGGAGTTCCATTTGAATAGTTACCAAGTTTGTGAAGTTCCTAAGCAGGTAAGCGTATGGGAAAATGCTACCTTAGGGGCGATGGGTAGTTATTCAACACCGGAACTGACCATATCCAAAGATATAGGTGTAGTCGTTTTCTATATGCCTGAAAATATAGCTACAGGAAAAGAGGGCTGTAATACCGCGGATGCCCGAGAACAACTATCGAAGGGTTCTTTAAGACACTCAACTCCAGAACAACGAGAATTCACATATGTTGATAAGCCTGCTACGTATGTGTTGCTAAAAGGTTCTTATTACGAAAAAGAGGGTGATGGGAAAGAAACCAGTGCGGAGGTTGTATATTGCGTCCATTTAGGTTTAGGAGCGGGGAGTGGCGATGGGGTTGATCATACAGATTTCTCAACCAATCGTAATACGAATTATACATACAATATCGAGGTAAGAGGGGTTAACAGTATAATGACGGAAGTTACTGCTGATAATAGTAATGTTTGGCGGCAAGAAGGAGATGTTACGATTTCGGGAGAAGGAAGATCAATGCTATTAGACGCTCATTTTGAGGTAAGAAAAATCCGGTTCAGTAAAACAGATTTTAAGACTACGGATTTAAAAGCTTATGTAAAAGATCCTTTAACTGATTTCCAATTGACAGAGTTTAAAGATTTAAAAAATGAAGAATCAAAAAATTGGGTTTCTTTTAAATCGCTTAAGGATGTACCTGCAAAAGAATACTATAAGTATCCTGCGAATGGGGAGGGGGTGCTAGGTGTTGAAGAATTATTGAGAGAGTTAAATAAATGGGCAAAGGGGGAAAACTCTGCTCTATCTCCAACGAACGAGGATTTTATTGAATTTGTTTGTTTTGTGAATGAGTATTATTATCAAAGCATAGAGTGGCCTAAATTCGTGAATACCCTTGATCGTGAATTTTTTATTATGGATAAAACACAGGAACAGACATCAGGAGGAAATAGTACCCTTACTTCGGATGCCTTGTTCGTGATCAGACAGCGTTCTATCCAGACGGTGTACGATTTAAATAAAGGGATAGATTATAATGCTTGGGGTATTGAGACCGTAAACGAGACGGGGTTGTTTAGTACTTCAAGTAATCCAAGTAAAATTAAGGATATGTCTTATGGCCGTTTAAATCTACCGCCAAAGTTAAATAATGGGAATTGGAGTACTTTTTTAGATTATTCAAAAGAAAGTAACTCTAGCCAGATCATTACCGGTACTGGTACTGGAAATGCGTATTATGCCTGTTTACAAAGAAATAGAGATGAGAATGGAGATGGTAAGATCGATCAAACGGAAACGAAATGGTATCTAGCTTCTTCCGGGCAATATATCTCGTTATGGTTGGGGCGTTCCTCTTTATCTGAGGAGTCTTCTCTTTTTAATATAGGAGATTGGAAAAGTGAAGATTTTACGACTAACATCCCACCTGAATATCATTATGTACCCAGTGATAGAACTGGAAAAACTGTCTTTTGGGCGGAAGAAGGAATTACAATAGGTGGTGATGATGATGGACATACGTTGGGAAGTGTTCGAAATTATCGTTGTGTACGTGATTTGAATAAAAAAGGGGAGGATAAGACTAATTTAGAGGCTGTAAAGGCACCTAAGACGCTTTTCAGCATATCTTCTGCTGATGATGCTACTGTTACCGTGACGTTTGACTATATGAATGTAAATTCATTAAAGCCCGCTCCTTCTAGAGGAGAATTGGATCCACATAATGAACGTGATAATGATATAAACAGGGTTTATAAGTCTTTTAGTATTGTTAGAGGGCTTTGTCGCAGACAGGTTATAACTGGAACAATCGCACGAAGCTTAAAAATCCGTGTGAAAACTTATGGGTGAGAAGGGCTGGCATATGCCAAATCAAGTGGAATTATCTGTTATTTATCTGGTTGGAACTGATGCGAGTGCATATTCATCTATATATGACAAAGGATTTTTAAAGACTTAAAAGCTAACGTGATTTTAGCTCGTACTTCATATAGTGGTATAGCCCAAGGTGGTAAATCCGGAGAACATGCTTATAAATTGCGTGCAGGAGGAGCTGTTTCTTTAGTGAAGAAAGATGGCGATAGAGGTTATATCCGTTGTATAAAAGATAACTACAAATAGAATCAATTCATACGAAAACTATTCTTTAATATATCTAGTTGTAGAGACGCAGCGTGCTGCGTCTCTCTCTATTAACAGAAATCAATTTGACACTTTGTATCCTTAACTCCCGGAGAATCCCTTTTTCGTCCCAACCTACGGCTTGTCTCCAAATACGTAAGAAAAACAGTAATTGCTTATCATATACGTAGATGCTGAAAAATGCCCTTTCGTCCTAGCTAAATTAGTTCATCGTAATTCATATCAAGTAGGGTGAAAAGGAGAAAACAAGGCTTACGATTGGGGTGTAACAGTGCAAGAATGCCCATTCGCAACCGCTTATAACCCTATTCGCAACTGCTTACGATGCCCAACAGCACGGTTGGTGTTGCCCAACGCCACCGTATGTGTAGGCTTTGCCTCCTAATGTGCGTTGAAAACCGTCCTTTTATCCTAAAACATGAATAAAGCGGCGCTCCATGCCTTTATTGTGTGGCTTTCATTAAAGGGAATGTCACGATATACGTCTTATGTTGATCAAAGGATCAGATAATGTCCGTTTGGCTAACCGGTTGATCTTTGATGCTAAAGTGATATGAATGGCTTATTTTATCTAGACGAGATTTTTATTCGGAAAATAGTCCTTACCTTTACGACATAGATACGTTTTCTGAACTTCAGCCTTCCCGAGTTCCCTTCATGGCGAACGGACGTGGTTCTGGCAAACGAGCAAACAGGTAAGACTTTTGGGCGGATCCGGCTGAAACAGATCTATATCTCTTTCGAGCGATTCGATTTGCGTTACGAGGAGTGCGTTACTCCGTTAGAAAAACAATTTATGTACTGAAAAATATGAACCTGTTTGATATGTCCCCATTAAAGGAGAAAGAGGCCCACTTCCGCCGTTTGCTGGACGTGGCGAACTTGGTGCCCTCACCCGCAGGAGCGTGCCATCTACGACGAGAACTTGAAGATCTATCGGGATTGGAAGGCTACGATGGAGTATGCGGTGGAGAATGCTGAGGCGAAAGGTAGCCGCTTGACCGCTTTACGTACTGCTTGGAACTTAAAGAGAATCGGCTTGGATCCTCTGTGATCGCCCAATGTACGGGGCTTTCCTTGGAGGAGATAAACGATCTGGAGAATCTCATTCGCAAGGAAGAGATTAAGTGTTAGATGTGGATGATATGGTATAACAGCTAAGGGCAGGCTTACACAAGTCTGCCCTTGCTGTCTTTATAAAGTATCGGTGTTCCTATCACCTTCTTTGAAATGAATAGGTGTTCTTATCAATCAAGGATAGTTGGTAGGTTTACCCTTTAAAGTTGAAACTCACACCTATCGTGCTAAGAATTGTTATAATCTATTTTGTGATGCAAATTAAAAGTGAAAGGGATGAATAGGAGAGAACTCGTGAAAACATTGGCTGATAAATTGTCGGTTACGCAAGCGGAGGCGATGCGCTTTGTTCAAGCTTGGGAAGAGACTACGACAGAGGCTTTGGAAAGTGATGGTTCTTTGATGCTATTGGGCTTTGGAACGCTCTCCGCTTGGGAACAAACCGAACGGATCGGCAGAAATCCTAAGAATGGGGTGGCTTATATGATAAGAGCTCGTAAAAGCGTGAAGTTTAAGCCCGGTAAATTATTACTTAAACAGTTGAATGCGAGCTCGTCGAAGTGAAGGCATTCACGTATGTATAATAAAACGAAAAAATATTCGATATGAAGAGAATTCTTTCCTAGTCCTGCTCTTGGTAGCTACGACAGGCGTTTACGGCCAGAAGTTCGCGGTGAAGTCGAACTTGCTCTATGATGCGACTGCTACGATCAATTTGGGTGTAGAGGTTGGCTTGGCGAAAAAGTGGTCGCTGGATCTATCCGGCAACTATAATGGATGGAAGTTTGGTGATGAGGCTCGTATGAAACATTGGCTGGTACAACCAGAAGCTCGTTATTGGTTGTGTGAGAAGTTTAATGGACATTTCTTCGGCTTGCATGCGCATTATGCGGATTACAATGTTGGAGGCCTAAAGTTCTTGAGCAAGAATATGGAGAATCACCGTTATCAAGGTAATTTGTATGGCGCCGGACTCTCTTATGGTTATCAGTGGTTGTTAAGCGATCGGTGGAGCATGGAAGCCGTGTTGGGTATTGGTTGGGCGCATCTGGATTATGATAAATATCCTTGTGCCACTTGCGGAACCGTATTGAAAAGCGATACGAAAGATTATTTCGGGGTTACGAAAGCCGCTATTTCTATTATTTACTTTATTAAATGACCCAAGCGATGAACAAGAAGATAAATGCATATATGATGGCGGCTATGATGGCCGTCGTGTCTCCGGCAATCATGGGACAGACTGCCTCGGATGGGGTTAAAGTGATTTGTAACGACGTGGTACAGAAGGGTGACTCGGTATATATCGATGCCGTGGTGACGGTAAGTAGCGATGCGGTGAAATCCGTAGCTATTTGGAACTGACCCCGTCTTGGAATCGGCTTCGCAAAGAGGGGCTTCCTTCTATTTTGGTGAACGGACGTATCCGCCAGAAAGTATATAACCGTGAGGTCGCCTTGGATAATTTGAACGACGTACCTCATTATACTATCTTGAAAGCCGGGAAGGAAGATCAAGTGGTAAGTTATAAAACCGCCGTGCCTTTTGAGGATTGGATGAAAGACGCACGTGTCGTATTAGACCCGAATCTATGCGGTTGCGGTAAGGAAGAGGCCGGTAGTCCGTTATTGATCGCGGACAAGATTCGTCGTCGTCGGATAAGCGCTATGAGGTTCAGCCTACATTCTCTTATATCACGCCGATGGCAGAGACGGAGAAGCATCGTGCGGAAGTCGGTACGGCTTTCTTGGACTTCCAAGTGGGTAAATATCAGATTCTTCCTGATTTCCGTAATAATGCGGTGGAGTTGGCGAAGATCAATAATACGATCCGTACCGTTACAGAGGATAAGAACGTGAAACCGACAGGTATCGTACTGAAAGGATATGCCTCACCGGAAGGCTCTTACGCTAGTAATAAGAAATTGGCGGATAATCGTGTCAAAGCGTTACGTGACTATATCCGCCAGAAGAATGACTTCAAGGCTGATTTCTTCACGATGAGCTCGGAACCGGAAGATTGGGTCGGTTTTAAGGAAAGGTAGAGGCCGATCCGATGTGCCGAATCGTAGCGAGGTATTGGCGATTATCGATAGCTCGGATGATCCGGATCGCAAGGAGGCTAAGTTACGTGCCGGGTGGTGGCGCCGCTTTCCGTTATGTGTTGAAAGATATTTTCCCTTCGTTACGTCGTTCGGAATATAAGATTGATTATACGGTACGTGAGTTTACGGTGGATGAGGGGCGTGAGATTATCAAGACTCGTCCGCAACAGCTAAGTTTAGGGGAGATGTTCGCGGTGGCTAACAGCTATGAGATCGGTAGTGACGAATATAATAATGTATTTGATATCGCTGTCCGTATGTTCCCGAATGATCCGGTAGCGAATCTTAACGCTGCGAATATCGCTATGGGCAAGGGTGATTATGCTTCCGCTAAGAACTATTTGGCGAAAGCGGGGAACGCCCCAGAGGCGGTTCACGCAAAAGGAGTGTTAAGTATGTTGACCGGTGATTTGGCAGAAGCGGAGACCCTATTGAAGCAGGCTCAGGATATGGGTGTAAAGGCCGCGGCGATAAATTTAGAGGAATTGCGCAAGAAAATAGAGGATAATGCGGTATTTGATAGTTTCAACGCTGTAAAATGATAGCTATTCCTCCCTAGGTATAGGGCAGAAGGCACTTAATTTGTAAATGTCATGAAGACAAATATTAATAATAATTTCTTTTATATGGAACAAGCATCAGATGTAGTAGAGTTGGTTCTGCCTCATGAGGTAGATAATCCAAACAGTGTCTATCTGTATCTGGAAGGAGATGCTTGGTGCGCATACGAACGTTCAGCCTATTATCTGACTCAGATGGAGGTACCGGTTGTATTAAAGAAAGAAGTGATCCGCAGCGACTATGATGTGGTCTTACTGAAAGCTTTTTCGCCGTGAATGATATGTATTTGCCGCTTTCTCCCACGGCTGTGCTGAAGTTGGTTGCCGACGATAAGCTACAGTTCCAGATAAGGGATAGGGTAGAAGGTTTTCCGAATGGAAAGAGAATGAGTTAAAAATTATCTGCTTGATAAGGAAGCGAACGCTTCTTATTTAAGCATGTAAAGTTGAGGGTGTAAGGGTCCTGGAAAGTAGTGATACTTTTCAGGACTATTCTTTGTATGGGATGCCTCCTGTAAATGATTACCCGGCAATCCGGGGAGAGTGACAGTGAATTGGTCTCCCAAAGCCTCGTTGAGAGTTCCTTGCCACCATGAGGTGAGCTTTCGTCGGCGAATGGGCCAATGGAGTCCTTCCGTACTAATCTCCTTCGGGATAAAGAACGAAAATGGAGATTTGTTGTCCCGGATAAGAAGCGAAGGTTGTTGTTTCTAAGATAGGAGTGAAAAGGCCATAGTCGGATAACATCTCCACCCGCTTGAATAAGTGGGCATAGTCCATAAGAAGGGATATATTTCCCAATGTATGATCCTCACGCAATCCGGTAGCACCTAATATAAGAACTTCTCGATAGCCTTGGGTATGGGCGAAACGGACGGATTTGGTGAGGTCGTTGATCTCTTGGTCCTCTACATGATGGATTCGGTCTGCGTAGCGTTCGCGCAGGCCGGCGGGTATGCTGTCCAAGTCTCCTACGATAGCGTCCGGATGAATACCCTTTTCATAAAGTGTCTTTACGGCTCCATCACAAGCGATAATCGTTTTCGCTTCCTTTAATAATCTCAAGGGTAACTCAGCGGAAGGAAATCTCCCATTCGCTACGATCACACATCCTCCTTCCAGACTTTCCATATTATCTCCCATAATTCAAAATTCATAATTCAAAACTCTTCCCTTTCTTCCGCCAATTGTAATAGCCTACTATGGCTAGTGTCGCATAGCAAAAATAGAGTAGCATCGTCGGATACAAGCCCCGAAGGTAATAAAGATATACGGAAACGAGGTTTACGATTACCCAAAATCCAATGCTCGATAATTCGCCTTGCCAGCATCCAAGTAGCGACAATGCCTACCGACGTGGTGAACGCATCGCCTACGGGGATGGGAGAGTCCGTGAATTGATGAAGGAGATACCATAAGATGGCGAATACAACGGCCAATGTTCCGATAATCCCCACGAAAAGCGGAAGGCTCAGATGGGTGTATAGGATACAGTCGGAGGGAAGACTGTCGTTTTCCGTGTGTATCTCATGTTTCTTCCGGGTCCATTGATAGAAACCGTATATGCTGATTCCTACGTAATAGGTTTGAATCCCATGTCCGCATAGATCTTAGCGGACAGGAAGACAAATACATACACGAGGGAGGTGAGGAATCCACCACCCACATGGCCTTATGTTGTTTAATCTCTAGAAAGAGATAGAGTAGACCGGTTATTACTCCGAAGTATTCTAGCCAAACCATTTTAGTAATTGAAAATTAAGTTAGAATTTGAAGGTGATCCTGGCCATGGCGTTCGTGCCGGCTTGGGTGAAATAACCGTCATCCTTTTACGTGTGTCGTTTTCGATATAAGAGTATACCCATGCGTTGGTCTCGTACTTCTCGTTGAAGAGGTTGTTGATAGTCACGTCTAGGGTTATTTCTTTCATGAACTTAGGCTGGAAGGCGTAACCGATACGTAGGCTATTGATAAAGTAGGGATCGATGGAACGATCCTTGCTGCTTGAATTGTCTATGTATTGGCGGCCTACTACTTGCGAGTTGAAACTAGCGATAAATCCTTTGTAAGCGAAATCGAACATGCTGTTTGCGATTAGGTCTGGGGAGAAAGCGATATTCGTTGTACCTAGATCGTTGATCTCTTGTACCCGGTATCCCAGTTATCCACGTATTCCACGAAATGCTTGATTTTATTTTGGCTGAGGGTTACGTTCGCGTTCCAATTCAGCCAAGAGGTGATTTGTACACCTCCGGTAAGCTCGATGCCCATTCGGTAGCTATCCTTTATATTGGAAGTGAGGGCCTCACCGATCCGCTGATCTTGCCGGTCAGGATCAATTGGTTGTTGTAATCCATGAAATAGAGATTGGCTCCAACCCGGAAACGGTTGTTACCAAAACTATAACCGGCCTCGTAATCATATAAGGTCTCGTGGGTAGGACGTTCTTCGGGGCCTGCCTCCGTGAAATTGTCACGGTTCGGTTCCCGGTTTGCGACGGAGAAAGAGACGAATGCGTTATGGCCGTTGTTATGGAAGTTTATACCGGCTTTCGGGTTGAAGAAGTTCCAGTTCTTATGAATGTCCAGCTCTTCCTCGGCTTTGTCATCGTTTCCCTTAATGGTGTAATGGATCCCACGGTATTGTAAGTCCAGATAGCCGGTGAAAAGAGGGGAAAGACGTTGGGTCAATTTTGCGTATGCGTTGTAGTCTAATTTCTTACCGGTATTGCGGTAATATTCGTAATCCGGTTGTGGCAAGACGTTTGCGCTTTTGGTCCACATTACCCGGCCAAAATGGTCGCCTACATAGTTGTTGACGGCGGTTCCCAGCGTAAGGCGGGTGTTGTCATGTTGATAGTTCGCGCTATAAACGGCTCCATAGAAATAATTGTCGAGCCATTTACGGCGCACAAGGTCCGTCTTTTACGGTATTACCCTCCGGATCGATATATTCCGGTAGTTTATAACTGCTGAATTTGGCTTTCGATTTATAATCCTCGTAATATCCGTTACCATCGGTGTAATGAAGGGTCAGGTTCATATTCCAGAAATCTCCGATACGCTGGCTGGCCATTAAATGGTAGTTGTGTTGCCAATAATTATCCGTCTGATTGTTATAAAACTTCTTCACTCCATCTTCCTCATATTCTCCGCATGGATTATAGCTACGATCTGTGTCAAGTAAATAAGACGGAACACCGTTCCATGCTTGATAGGTCTTCTCGCTGTTCCCGAAGGCTTGGAATTTAATCAATGTATTATCGGCATAGAAAGCGGCGGAGGCATAGTAAGAGCTCATACGGGCGGAGGCACGATCGATAAAGCCGTCGCTACGGATATTGGAGTAGCGGACGTCGAAAGCGAAATGATCGTAAAGTAATCCGGTACCGCCTTTACCGTATGCTTCAGCGTACCGAAAGAACCTGCTGATACGGAATATTCGCCGTAAGGCTTTAAGGACGGTTTCTCGGTCTGCATGGCGACCGTAGCGCCAAAAGCCGCGGCTCCGTTCGTAGAGGTTCCGGCACCTCGTTGGATCTGGATCGATTCTACCGAGGAGGCTATATCGGCCATATTAGCCCAGAATACGGTATGAGACTCGGAGTCATTAACCGGTACGCCATTGATCGTGATATTGATACGGTTCGCGTCTGTACCCCGGATACGAAAACCGGAGTAACCTATACCTGTTCCGGCATCCGAGGTCATGATAACAGACGGGGATTGGGAGATAAGGAATGGGATACCTTGCCCGTTGTTCCGGCTGCTTAGCTCTTGTTTGAGATGTCGCTATAAGCTACCGGGGTTTCTTTCCCGACTTTGGTAGCGGTAATAACTACTTCATCCAAAGATACGTCTTTTGAGATTTTCAAGGAGTCGACCGGACTGGGCATTTGTGCCTTGACGGTTGTAGCCAGTAAGGAGCCGGCCAAGATAACCAATACATTTTTCATCTTTTCATCTTTTTGCTTTAAAACTAAATAGATGAATAGAAAGGATCGGAGAAGCATGAATCCCTACGACAGCATTACCTGTACAGGTTCTATGGGTATGATCTCAGCCCGCTCCTTTCGTGAAGGATTTTGCGAGCACCCTTCGTATTCGGCAGCAAAGATAGGCATAAAAGTGTTAATAAATATTACTGTCAATAGTAAATCGGATTTCTATAGATATTAATTCTGATTACTATGGATAGTAATCCGGTTTGTGTCGTATTAATTTTTCTGTAAAAGATGAGGATATTTTGAGAACTCATTGATTTTTGTATATTTGCGGGCGATTAAGGAAGTTGAGGAGGGCGGGTAGTCCCCTTCTTTTGTTCTTAACAGATATGTGTATGATAGAAAAGAAAGTGGTAAGCCAATTAATAGAGGAAAAACTAGCCTCTTCAAGCAATTATTTAGTAGACGTGGTGATTAAACCGGGAAACCTGATAGTCGTTGAAATTGATAACGATGAAGCGGTAAGCATTGATGATTGCGCTGAGTTGAGCCGGTATTTGGAGGAGCATCTGGATCGTGACGTCGAGGATTATGAGCTGGAGGTTGGCTCCGCCGGCATTACTTCTCCTTTCAAGGTACTTCGCCAATACGTCAAGAACATCGGAAACGAGGTGGAGATGCTGTTGAAAACGGCTCGAAGCTGACCGGTGTGTTGAAATCTGCCGACGAGAACGGTGTGGTTGTCTCTGTCGAGAAGAAGGTGAAACCGGAAGGCGCTAAGCGGAAGGTGACTGTGGTGGAGGATGAGTCGTATACATTTGATGAAATAAAATATACAAAATACTTAATAAGATTCAAGTAAGATTATGGCCAAGAAAGAGGAAACAATCAGTATGATTGACACCCTTGCGGAGTTCAAGGAGTTGAAGAATATCGATAAAGATACGATGATTAGCGTTTTGGAAGATTCGTTCCGTAACGTGATCGCCAAGATGTTTGGCACGGATGAGAACTATGACGTGATTATCAACCCTGAGAAAGGTGATTTCGAGATCTGGAGAAACCGTACGGTTGTGGCTGATGATGAATTGGAGGATGAGAACTTGCAGCTTACGTTGACGGAGGCCCGTAAAATCGATGCCGACTGTGAGGTGGGCGAGGAAGTGACCGACGAGGTGCATTTTGCAGACTTCGGACGCCGTGCGATCTTAAACTTGCGCCAAACTTTGGCTTCAAAGATACTTGAATTGCAGAAAGACAGCTTGTACGCTAAGTATAAGGATAAAATCGGCCACATCATCGCCGCTGAGGTTTATCAGGTGTGGAAGAAAGAAATCCTGTTGCTGGATGACGATGGTAATGAGTTGCTACTGCCGAAATCCGAGCAAATCCCGACCGATTTCTATCGTAAGGGAGAGACCGTACGTGCGATCGTTCAACGTGTGGATAACTATAATAACAACCCGAAGATCCTTCTTTCCCGTACGGATAAGGTCTTCTTGCAACGGTTGTTTGAGTTGGAGGTTCCGGAGATTAATGACGGCTTGATTACGATCAAGGCGATCGCCCGCATCCCGGAGAGCGTGCCAAGGTGGCTGTCGAGTCATACGATGACCGTATTGATCCGGTAGGCGCTTGCGTAGGTATGAAAGGCTCTCGTATCCACGGAATCGTTCGCGAAGTTGAGAAACGAGAACATTGATGTGATTAATTACACCTCAAATCTCTTTGTTTATCCAGCGTGCCTTAAGCCCGGCTAAGATCTCTTCTATCCGTGTGAATGAGGAGGAAAAGAAAGCTGAGGTTTATCTACGTCCGGAGGAGGTTTCTTTAGCGATCGGTAAGGGCGGTCTGAATATTAAGTTGGCTTGTATGTTGACTGAGTATACGATTGACGTATTCCGTGATATCGAAGGAGCGGACGAGGAGGATATCTACTTGGATGAGTTCTCCGACGAGATCGACAGCTGGGTGATCGACGCACTGAAGAATATAGGATGCTATACGGCGAAGAGTGTCCTTGCTATGGACCGCAATGAGATTATTGAACGTGCCGATCTGGAAGAACAGACCGTGGACGATCTTTAGCTATCTTATCTGCGGAATTTGAAGATGAAGGTAACGAATAAGTATTACGACAAAGTTAGATATGCCTATAAAATTAATTCAAGTACAGAGAAAATTGAACGTGGGAATCAACACGGTGGTTGAGTTCCTGCACCGGAATGGGTTCTCGGTTGAGGATAATCCCAACACGAGGATCAGTGATGAACAGTATGCTTTGCTCGTAAAAGAGTTTGGAAAGGATCTGCCAGAGAAAGATCGTAATTTTGCGGCGGATCGTGCGGAAAGAGGTTCCTTCTGTGAAAGAAGAGAAGACCGCGGAAATAAAGACAGTGATACCGGAAGAATTCAGACCTAAGATCGTAATGAAGGGTCATATCGATTTGGATGGTGGACAACATAAAACAGCAGGAAGAGCCGAAGGCTAAAGAGGAGCCGAAGGTGAAAGAAGAGCCTAAGGTAAAGGAAGAGCCGAAAGTGAAGGAAGCGCCTGCCGCCCCGCTGCTCAAGCTCCTGTTAAACCGCGCAGCCTGCGCAGGCTCCCACGGAGAAAAAGAAGAAAAGTTATAGTAGTGGAAGTGGAAAAAAAAAACCGTAGAGAAGCAACCGGTTGTTGCGGAACCTAAGGTGGAAAGTGTGAAACCGGAACAGGAAGTAGAGAAGACCGAGGAAAAGGATGATAATCTTTTCCGTTTGAACTCGGTTAAATTGGAGTCAAAGATCAAGGTAACCGGTAAGATTGACTTGGATGCGCTTAACCAATCGACTCGTCCGAAAAAGAAAACGAAGGAGGAGAAGCGGAAAGAGCGTGATGAGAAGCAAAAGTTTAATAACAATCGGCCGGGTAATAATAGCAACGGTCCGGGCGCTCCTCATAAGAGTCCGAATTCGCCGACTTTGATTAAACCGAACGCTCCTGCTAAACCGGGTGAGGAAGGTGACGCTAAGAAGAAGCGTAAACGTATCAAGAAAGATCGGGTAGACGTGAATAATACGCCGGGTACGAATTATCCGCGCCCGAATCGTGACGATCGTCCGAATAACGACCGTAAGCCTCGCTTGAAGAAGCCGGTGAAAGCGGAAGTTAGTGAAGAGGATGTTCAAAAGCAGATCAAGGAGACTTTGGCTCGCTTGACCAACAAGAATAATAAGAATAATAAGGGGGCTAAATACCGTCGTGATAAACGTGACGCCGCTGTGAAACGTGAGCACGAGTTGATGGAACAGGAAGAACTGGAAAGCAAGGTATTGAAGCTGACCGAGTTCGTTACGGCCAACGACTTGGCGAACATGATGGACGTATCTGTAACGGAGGTTATCGGTACTTGCATGAGCATCGGCCTTATGGTTTCGATCAATCAGCGCTTGGATGCGGAGACGATCAATATTGTGGCTGAGGAGTTCGGTTATAAGACTGAATATGTAAGCGCGGATGTTGTCGAGGCGATCAACGCTGATGAGGAAGATGATAACGAGGAGGATTGGGTAGCCCGTCCGCCTATCGTAACGGTGATGGGACACGTTGACCATGGTAAGACTTCTTTATTGGATAATATCCGTAGCGCGAACGTAATCGCCGGTGAGGCCGGTGGTATCACGCAGCATATCGGAGCCTACAACGTGAAGTTGCAGAATGGCCGCCGTATCACGTTCTTGGATACTCCGGGTCATGAGGCGTTTACCGCTATGCGTGCCCGTGGCGCAAAGGTGACGGATATCGCGATTATTATCGTGGCCGCTGATGATAACGTGATGCCTCAGACGATCGAGGCGATTAATCACGCTTCGGCTGCCGGTGTTCCTATTGTTTTCGCTATTAATAAAATCGATAAGCCACATGCTAATCCTGAGAAGATCAAGGAGGAGTTGGCGAATATGAATTACTTGGTGGAAGACTGGGGGGGTAAGTACCAGAGTCAGGAGATCTCCGCTAAGAAAGGTATCGGTGTCGAGGAGTTGTTGGAGAAGGTCTTGTTGGAGGCCGACCTGTTGGATTTGAAAGCGAATCCGAAAAACGTGCGGTTGGTTCTATCATCGAGTCTTCTTTGGACAAGGGACGTGGCTATGTATCTACCATATTGGTGGAGAACGGTACGTTGAAGATGGGAGATATCGTTTTGGCGGGAACTCATCAAGGACGTATCAAGGCGATGTTCAACGAGCGTAATCAACGGGTGGAGAAGGCCGGTCCTTCCGAGCCGGTATTGATCCTCGGTTTGAATGGTGCTCCTCAGGCCGGTGATACATTTAATGTATTGGAGACTGAGCAAGAGGCGCGAGATCGCTAACCGTCGTGAGCAATTGCAGCGTGAGTTAGGTCTTCGTACGCAGAAGATGCTTACTTTGGATGATATCGGACGTCGTATCGCCGTGGGTAACTTCAAGAGTTGAACGTGATCGTGAAGGGTGATGTGGATGGTTCCGTAGAGGCTTTGTCCGACTCCTTGATCCGTTTGTCTACCGAGGAGATTCAGGTAAACGTAATTCACAAGGCGGTTGGCCAGATTTCCGAGTCGGATGTGGTTTTGGCAGCGGCTTCGAACGCTATCATTATCGGATTCCAAGTTCGTCCGTCTTTGCAAGCACGTAGAAACGCCGAGAAGGAAGGTGTGGAGATCCGTTTGTATTCTATCATCTACGATGCGATCGAGGAGGTGAAGAGCGCTATGGAAGGCATGCTTTCTCCGGAGATCAAGGAGGAGATTACCGCTTATGTGGAAGTTCAGCAGGTATTCAAGATCACCAAGGTCGGTACGGTTGCCGGATGTATGGTTAAGGAAGGCAAGATCAAACGTACGAACAAGATTCGTTTGATACGTGACGGTATCGTTATCTATGCCGGTGAGCTAGGTTCTTTGAAACGTTTCAAGGACGATGCGAAAGAGGTCGTGGCTGGCTTGGATTGCGGTTTGAATATTACGAACTTCAACGATATCCAAGTGGGCGATATGATCGAGGCTTACGAAGAGACAGAAATAAAGAAGACGTTATAACGATGAACTGGTTGGACATTACATTGCTATGTCTGGCAGGGATAGGATTTTGAAAGGCCTGTTTGATGGAATCATCAAACAGGTTGTTTCGCTTATAGCCCTAGTGATCGCGATCTTTTCTGCGGAAAGCGGCGGCTTGGCTGAAAGGATATATCTTGGCGTTGGGTTGGTTTCCGGAAGAAGGGTTACGATCTTGAGTTATATAGCGGGTTTTATCTTGATTATGGGGTATTTATCCTAGCGGGTGAACTGGTTACCAAGGTGGTAGGGGCGACACCGTTGAGCGTTATCAACCATTTGTTTGGGGGTTTTCGGGTTGCTGGTCGTTTTGGTCTTTACCAGTTTGCTGTTGAATGCGCTGGAGTTCGTGGATCGCGGATCGGTCTTGATTCATCGCCAATCGAAGATAGAATCTCGTTTTATTATAGCGTGAAGCAAATAGTACCAACAATTTTCCCACATAATTTGTTTTCATTAGTAGAATGAAGGGCTTTTATCAATGGTTAATTTATAATTATGCAGGATTCAAATCATATCATTAATGAGGTAACGAGCGGAGATTATAAATATGGCTTCGTTACCGATATTGATACGGAGGTGATCCATCGTGGATTAGACGAGGAGACGGTCCGTATTATCTCTGCCAAGAAGAACGAGCCGGAATGGTTACTCGAGTTCCGTTTGAAGGCTTTTCGCCATTGGCAGACGTTGGAGATGCCTACATGGCCTCACTTGAATATCCCGCCGATCGATTATCAGGACATTATCTATTATGCCGCCCCTAAGAAAAAGAGGGACCAAAGAGCTTGGATGAGGTAGATCCTGAGTTGTTGAAAACATTCGATAAACTGGGTATTCCTTTGGAAGAACAGAAGCATTTAAGCGGAATGGCGGTAGACGCCGTGATGGATAGTGTTTCCGTGAAGACTACTTTCAAGGAGAATCTCGCGGAGAAGGGGATTATTTTCTGTTCGTTCAGCGAGGCTGTACAACATCATCCGGACTTGGTGCAGAAGTATTTGGGCAGCGTGGTTGGTTATCGTGATAATTTCTTCGCCGCCTTGAATTCGGCCGTGTTCTCGGATGGTTCGTTTGTTTATATACCGAAGGGCGTACGTTGCCCGATGGAGTTGAGTACGTATTTCCGTATCAATGCCGCTAATACCGGACAGTTCGAGCGTACCTTGATTGTCGCAGACGATGAGGCGTATGTAAGTTATTTGGAAGGATGTACGGCACCGATGCGTGACGAGAACCAATTGCATGCCGCTATCGTGGAGATCGTGGCGAACGAGCGTGCCGAGGTGAAGTATTCTACCGTACAGAACTGGTATCCGGGTGATAAGGAAGGTAAAGGCGGTATCTATAACTTCGTGACGAAACGAGGTTTGTGCAAAGGTGAGGGTAGCAAGATCTCTTGGACGCAAGTAGAGACCGGTTCGGCGATCACTTGGAAATATCCGAGCTGTATCTTGGCGGGTGATAACTCGGTAGGTGAGTTTTACTCGGTTGCCGTAACCAATAATTACCAACAGGCCGATACGGGTACGAAGATGATCCATCTGGGTAAGAATACGAAAAGTACGATCGTATCCAAGGGTATCTCTGCCGGTCATAGCCAGAATAGCTATCGGGGATTGGTGAAGGTGTCCGCCCGTGCGGAAGGCGCCCGAAACCATAGCCAATGCGATAGTTTGTTACTAAGCTCTACTTGTGGAGCTCATACGTTCCCTTACGCTGATATTCAGAATGAGACGGCGATCGTGGAGCATGAGGCTACGACGAGTAAGATCAGTGAGGAGCAATTGTTCTACTGCCAGCAACGGGTATCTCGGTAGAAGAGGCTGTTGGTTTGATCGTGAATGGATATGCCCGCGAGGTAATGAATAAGTTACCGATGGAGTTTGCTGTCGAGGCTCAGAAATTACTAACGATCTCGCTGGAAGGCAGCGTAGGATAGAATAATTTTCAATTTTCAACTTTCAATTTTCAATAAGAAAAGATGTTAGAGGTTAAGAATTTACATGCCAACGTAAATGGCAAAGAGATATTGAAAGGTATCAACCTGTCGGTGAAAGCGGGTGAGGTACATGCTATCATGGGACCGAACGGTTCTGGAAAAGTACGTTAAGTAGTGTATTAGTAGGTAATCCCGCTTTTGAGGTAACGGAAGGAGAGGTTATCTTCAACGGTAAGAATCTGCTGGATCTTTCTCCGGAGGATCGTAGCCGTGAGGGTATTTTCTTGAGCTTCCAATATCCGGTCGAGATCCGGGGGTCAGTATGGTGAACTTTATGCGTGCGGCGTTGAACGAGCATCGTAAATATAACGGTCTGGAACCGGTTTCGGCTACGGACTTCTTGAAATTGATGCGTGAGAAACGTGCGATCGTCGAGCTGGATAATAAACTGGCCAGCCGTAGCGTGAACGAAGGTTTCTCCGGTGGAGAGAAAAGCGGAACGAGATCTTCCAGATGGCGATGCTGGAGCCGAAATTGGCGATCTTGGATGAGACGGATAGTGGTTTGGATATCGATGCCTTGCGTATCGTAGCGCATGGCGTGAACCAGTTGAGGACTCCGGAGAATGCCGCTATCGTAATCACGCACTATCAGCGTCTGCTGGATTACATCAAGCCGGATGTGGTTCATGTGCTTTACAAAGGCCGTATCGTGAAGACCGCCGGTCCGGAATTGGCCTTGGAACTGGAAGAGAAAGGTTACGACTGGATCAAGAAAGAGATGGGAGATGAGTAATATGAAGGCCGAGCAACAATATATCGATCTTTCGCCCAATGTGAGGATCTGGTATGTCGTCATAGTACGCCGGTGATGAATGCCCTTAGGGCTGATGCCTTGGCGAACTTTGAGCGACTCGGATTCCTCCACGAGAAGCGAGGATTATAAATATACGGATGTAGCCCAAGCGTTCGCTCCGGATTACGGTTTAAATATCAACCGGTCGCTATCCCGGTGAATCCTTATGACGTATTCCGTTGTGACGTACCGAACTTGAGCACATCGTTATACTTTGTCGTGAACGATACGTTTTACGATAAGGACTTACCGAAAGCACATTTGCCGGAAGGCGTGTATGCTGGAGGGTTGAAGGCTTTACGGAGCAATATCCGGAGATCGCTTCCAAGTATTACGGAAAGGCGGCGCCGAGTAGCAAGGATGGTATTATCGCATTGAATACGATGTTGGCTCAAGATGGTTTTGTGGTGTATGTACCGAAAATGTCGTGGTTGAGCGTCCTATCCAATTAGTGAATATATTCCGTAATGATGTGGATACGATGGCGAACCGTCGTGTCCTGGTGATTATGGAACCTCATTCGAGGCGAAGTTGTTGGTTTGCGACCATAGTATCGACGGCGTGAAATTCTTGGCGACTCAAGTGGTTGAGATTTTCGCAGAGGAAGGCGCTCGCTTCGATTATTATGATTTGAGGAAAGCAGTGTGTCCACGACCCGTTTCTCCTCCGTACACGTAAGGCAGGCGGCCTCGACCAATGTCTTGGTAAACGGTATTACGTTGACGAATGGCTTGACTCGCAACAATTATTACGTGGAACTGAATGGCGAGTATGCCGAGTCTACCTTATGCGGTATGTCCGTTCTGGACAAGGAGCAACAGATGGATACCTATAGCCATATTACCCATGCGGTTCCGAATTGTACCAGCAACGAGTTGTTCAAGAATGTACTGAATGATCATGCCGTAGGTGTCTTCAGCGGACGTATCTTGGTGAAAGAGGATGCCCAGAAGACCGCCGCTTACCAGACGAACCGTAATCTGTGCGCTACTCGTGAGGCCCGTATGTACAGCAAGCCGCAACTGGAGATTTACGCGGACGACGTAAAATGCTCGCACGGTATGACGACCGGTCAGTTAGATGAGAACGCTTTGTTCTATATGCAAAGCCGCGGTATCCCACGTGACGAGGCCCGTATGTTATTGAGCGTGGCTTTCACTTCCGACGTGATCGACCATGTACGCTTGAGGCGTTGAAAGACCGTTTGCATAAACTGGTAGAGAAACGTTTCCGCGTGAGCTGGCTAAATGCGCCGGTTGCCGGATTTGTAAATAATCGCGAATAAGAAGAAAACAGTAATCAGACATGGATTATCCCGACGATCATGTAGGGAACCATGTCTGATTTTTTATATCTTTGGCAGTGACAAATTAAAACCTCCAACTTATGCAGTTAACACACATCGCCCTATGGACGAATCATCTGGAACGTTTACGGGATTTCTATGTAAAGTATTTCAACGGTAAGAGTAACGAGAAATATGTGAATCCAAAGAAAGGATTCGCCTCTTATTTCGTCTCTTTGAGAGTGGCCCCGCTTTGGAGATCATGCAACGGCAAGATATTAATGAGGCTTACGACAAGGATCATATCGGCTTGGCTCATCTGGCTTTTCATGCGGATACGAAGGAGCAAGTGGATCAAATGATCGAACGTTTCCGGATGGATGGATACACGATCGCCGGTGAGACCCGCACTTCTGGGGATGGTTACTATGAGGGCGTGATCCGAGATCCTGACGGAAATATCGTAGAGATCGTCGCTAACGGGGAGCCGGAGATACAAGCAGCTTTATTCCCTCCTTATGAGTTACTGCTGGAAGCCGATCCGGATCGGGAGAAAGTAGAGGTTTACCTAAAGGATTCGGATTGCTTTATCGCTACGGTACGAAATTCCGTTGCCGGCGTGATCGTGGTTCGCAAGGAGGAGGGTGGTAAGGCGGAGATCATGAATCTTGCCGTGGCGGATATCTTCCGTCGGCGAGGAATCGCCCGGAAACTATTACGGCATGTATCTGATAAATGGGCTCCGGCTCAAGATGTCGAGCTTTGCGTATTTGTACCGGAACCTCAGCCGTCGGCCCGATGATGCTTTATCAACAGGAAGGCTTCGATTTGGTAGCCGTAGATCGTGATTATTTCGTGCGGAACTATGCCGAGCCTATCTGGGAGAACGGCATTCAATGCAGGCATCGATTGATTCTTGAAAAGAGATTAAAATAGTATATGTGAAGAAAATCGGAGGTTTAAGAGACCTCCCGATTTAATTATTAGTAATCTATAAATAGGTCCTCGAATGAAAAATCATCGGGGCTAATGGTATCACATTTCCAGCACGAAGATCCCTTTCGGTGCCAAGGATAATTCGTCTCCCAATGGAATCTCCTTCCGGTTAATATCTCTTTTCCGGAGGTTTTACCTCGCAATACTTCCGCATAGCGGGCCAACGGGAGGTTCACCTCCTTATCGCTGCCATTCATCAAGACCAATACGCTCCGGCCATCCAGACTGCGCTCGTAAACATAGACACCTTGGTTCACCATGAAATGCTTCATCTTACCCTTGGCGATGATATCGTTGCCCTTGCGCCATTTCAATAAAGTCCGGAGGAAATTCCATGCGTCATTTTGCACCTCGCTGCGACCGGATGCCTCGAATTGATTCACCTTGTCGCCGGGCCAGCCACCGGGAACATCCAAGCGGATATATCCGTCTCCCTTCTCCTTGGTGCCGTTCATTAACAACTCCTGCCCGTAATAGAGCTGGGGAATACCGGGGATCGTCAACAAGAATGTCACCCTTGCTTGAACGCGTACAAATCATCGACAGACTTAGGCATGGAGGGAAGAAAACGATCCGTATCATGGTTCTCCAAGAAACGCAATACATTATAGATATCGGGATATACATAATCATAACACATATGCTCGAAGATCGTATGCAAGCCTCCGGAATACCCAGTCTCCTCATGGAACGCCTTGCTCGCGATACCCATCAAGCGGAAATCCATTACCGATTTCAGCTCGGTATCCTGCCGAAGTTCAACCGGCTGCCTTTCTGCCAATAAGCGGAACCGATTGTGTAGTTCATCCACGCCTCGCCTACGATGTTATACTCGGATACTCGTTCATGACCTCCGTGCACCAATTCCGCATCATGTCCACGTCGGCATACGGATACGTATCTTGACGGATACCATCCACGCCGCAATACTCGATCCACCAGATAGAGTTCTGGATAAGGTATTTGGCTACATGTGGGTTCTTTTGGTTCAAGTCCGGCATGCTCGGGACAAACCAGCCGTTCAGCATCGTCTCCTTATCATAATCCGACACGTAAGGATCGAAATAAGCCTCTTTATCGTGGTTGGTCTGCACGTAGTTATCGAGATTATTAAACCAGTCGTGGCTAGGGATATCTTTCATCCAAGGATGATCGCTTCCACAATGGTTGAAGATCATATCCATTACGACACGCATGCCCCGCTCGTGCGTCTTCTCGATCAAGCGGACGTAATCCTCGTTCGTGCCGAAGCGTGGGTCTACCCGGTAATAATCCGTCGTGGCATATCCGTGATAAGAGCCTCCCTCCATGTCATTCTCCAATACCGGGTTCAGCCAGATAGCGGTAACGCCCAGATCCTCGATATAATCCAAATGCTGCTCGATACCGGCCAAGTCGCCTCCGTGACGGGCGTTCGGGCTGTTACGGTCTACCTTATAAGAGGTACGCATCGGATTTGATCGTTCGAGGGATCTCCGTTTGCGAAACGATCCGGCATGATGAGATAAAGCACGTCGGAAGAGTCAAACCCCTTGATCCGATCGGCGTTCGGTTTACGGGCCTTCAACTCATACGAGTAATTGAAACTCTTTTGTCCTTCGTGAACGTGATATCAAACCTGCCGGGCTTGGCGTTTTCCACGTCCAGATAGATCAATAGGTAATTCGGGCTTTCCAACGCTACCGAGCTTTTCAACTGTACGCCGGGATATTTCACGCTAGGAGATATCCGGCGATATCCTACCGTATACCATCAGCTGGAGTTCCGGGTTCTTCATACCACTCCACCAGAAGGTCGGCTCGATTCTAAGGTTATCGGCTGAAAGCGTACTGGAAGCGAAAGGGCCAGTAAAAGGCTCAAGAATAAATGTCTGTTCATGATATATGTTTATTGATTTATATGACAAGGTTGTACATACGCGAAGATAGAAGGATTCCATTGATAATAACACGCTTTCGCCCGGCGAAAGGGAATAAAAATCACGCGAACGTTTGCGAACCCTCGTAAATTAAGACTATCTTTACTGCCTAAATCTAATCAACTAATTCAAATGATAAAAGTCTAATTGTATCCATGTTTCTGACAGGTTGCGTTTCCTCCCTGTCCGCACAACAAAGTTTTGAAAGAAGATTTCTCCGCCGGGAAATTACCCGACGGCTGGATGATTGTCGATTCAACGAAATCGGCAAAGTGTGAATGGATTGTAACCGATCAGCCTTATCCCGGCTCTTTCCAGTTCGAGCAACAAGCACCTCCCATCGCATCTACGAGCCGTGGCTATCATATGCAATTCCGGCCGGGCGTAGTCACCGGGGAGGAGATCACGAAGTGGAATCAACGGGAGGAATACCCGAACGGCTATTTCCAGACCAGCGCTATCGATTGCGCGGAAAGAACGATGTGGTATTGAAATTCCAGCACCTGTTTCGTTGGAATAATTGGTTCACCGGAAAACGTGCCGGCCTTTGGGTAGGCGTCAGCAACGACGGGGTGAATTGGAAAGAGTATAACGTGATGGATAAGATCCCCGCCGCTACCCAGCTTCATGCCCCGGTGAACGAGGAGATCAACATCAGCGAGGTAGCCGCGAATCAGAAAACCGTCTACTTGCGTTTCTTCTGGCGGGATATCTTCTCTTGGTATTGGATGGTCGATGATATTGAGCTGACAGAGCCTTCGCGCATGACTTGGCCTTGGAGAAAGTGACCTCACACCAAGAAACCGGGAATACGTTCACGAAGACGTGTTGAAAGTGAAGCTGAAGAACGTTGGCTCCCAGCCCGTAGACGAGGATTTCACGGTAACCGCCTCTTTAAACAACGGTCAGAAACTAACCGCCACGGTAACCGCCTCCGGGCATCCGATCGCTAAACAAGAGGAATATGAGGTAGCTTTCCTGCTACCGACCTAACCCAGATGGGCTCCTATAAAATAGAGTTCGCTATCCAATACCCGAAGGATGAGCGTTCGTCAAACAACATATTAAAGCGAACCTGTTCGCCGCCCGTATGAACTTGGGTAAGTTGACGAAGTTCAATAAGATCAGCAACACGGAATATGAGTTCGTCTCCGGGTACGCTAAGGTTAAGTTGATGTTTTACCGGGATGATATCTTCCGTATCTGGTTGGCACCGGATGGGGAGTATACCAATCCGGCGGCAAACTCGATCGTTGTAGATTATGGGGTAAAGAACCGAGAGTCTCCATGGCCGACAACGGCAGCTATTATAAGTTCACGACTTCCCAATGTGTCGTACGTGTCTATAAGAACCCTATTCGTTTCGCCATGTATGACAAGAATAACCGTGCCGTGATCTACGAGGAGGCCGAACCACTTGCCTTCGGACTAAAACGACCCAAACGATGCGCCGTAGCGGTGATGAGGATTTCTACGGTTGCGGTATGCAACAAGGTAATTTCTCATACGCTGGAAGGAAGCGGATATCGAGGTGACCGGTTGGGATGAGGATCAATCCTCTAACCCGGCTCCTCTATATGTCCACGAAAGGATATGGCGTATTCCGCAATACGTTTGCCCGGGACATTATGCCTTCAACGGCACGGAGATGTTGGACAAGAACTATGATGATGGCTTTAAGCTGATGGGCTTCACCAGTCAGTTGACGCATAACGAGAATCGCTTTGACGCATTCTACTTCTACGGCCCTTGAAAGACCTATTGAACGACTATACGGATATCACCGGAAAACCTTTATGCCGGCGATGTGGATGCTTACGATGGGAGATGCCGACTGCTATAACAAAGGGGAACAGCGCACCGGATGGCCTCAATCCACCCCGGACGTAATCAGCCAAGTTGCTGATAAATATGTGGAATATGATATGCCCCGTGGCTGGATCTTGCCGAACGATGGCTATGGTTGCGGCTATGTGAAATTGGATTCTGTTGTGACGGAATTAGGTAAACGAGGCTTCCATACGGGCTTGTGGACAGAGAATGGTGTGGATAAGATCGCCTACGAGGTTGGTAAATGTGGTACCCGCCGTGTAAATTGGATGTGGCTTGGGTTGGAGAAGGCTATGAGTTTGCCTTGAACGGCTGTAAATCCGCATTCGAGGGGATCGAGAGCAATACGAACGAACGAGGCTTCGTATGGGCTGTTTGCGGTTGGGCCGGAACTCAGCGGTATTCTACGGTATGGAGCGGTGACCAAGTGAGCAACTGGGATTATATCCGTTACCATATCCCGACGATCACGGGTGCCGGCCTTCCGCTATGAACGCCGCTACTAGCGATGTGGACGGTATCTTCGGCGGTTCCCCGAAAACCTATACCCGCGACTTGCAATGGAAGGTCTTCACCCCGATCTTTATGACCATGAGTGGCTGGGCAGATGCCGACCGTCAGCCTTGGTATATGGGCATCCGTACACGGATATCAACCGTAAATTCTTAAAGCTGAAGATGCGTCTGAACCCGTACGCCTATACCTATTGCCATGAGGCGCATATGACCGGTGTACCGATGGCTCGTGCGATGGTATTGGAATTCCGGACGACGTGGTTACCCGTGATACGACTACCCAATACCAGTTCATGAGTGGTGAGTGGATGATGGTTGCCCCGTATATACCCGGAAGAACGTACGCGACAGTATCTACTTCCTGCCGGAGAATGGTACGACTATTGGACCGGAAAGAAATACGAGGGTGGCAAGTGGTTGGATAAATATGAGGCTAAACTGGATATTTGCCCGGTATTTATCCGTCAAGGCGCCATTATCCCGATGTATCCGGATATGAATTATGTAGGCGAGAAACCTGCGGATGTCTTGACCTTGGACTTATATCCCTACGGAAACACCTCTTTCAATTTATATGAGGATGACGGTCTCACCCGTGATTATAAGAAAGGCGAGTTTGCCCGTACCTTAATCTCTGTTTCCTCCCAAAAGGTGAGAAAGGAACGATCACCGTGGATATAGCGAAAGCGAAAGGAGATTATAAAGGACGTTACCAAGAGCGTACTTACCTATTGGATGTCCGCTCAGAATCCAGCCCGTCAAACGTAACCGTAGCCGAAAAGCCCCTATCTGCCATCTCCCCCGAAGCGTTCAATGCCGGACAAGAAGGCTGGTACTTCGATGCCTCGGATCGTATGGGAAGGGTTAAGGTACGGACGAACCGCTTGTCTACGAATCAGGATCAGAAGATTGTAATTGGTTTCTAACACTTCTATTTATTTTAAAGGTATATGAAAACACAATTGACTTTATGTATATCCGGGACATTGCTGCTTGTCGGAATGTCCGGTTGCGAAAAAACTCCGGAGCGTCCTATGAATGTTGTGTATATCTTAGCGGATGATTTAGGATATGGCGATGTGGGTTGTTATGGCCAGCAGATTATCAAGACGCCCAATATCGATCGGATGGCGAAGGAGGGAATGTTGTTCACGCAGCATTATGCAGGATGTACGGTGAGTGCCCCTTCCCGTTGCTCCTTGATGACCGGATTGCATACGGGACATACGCAAGTCCGGGGAAACCGGGAGATCACGCCCGAAGGCCAACAGCCGATGCGGGAGGATACCTATACGTTGGGTAAATTAATGAAATCGGCCGGTTATACGACCGGTATCTTTGGTAAATGGGGATTGGGAAATCCGGGCTCTGTCTCCATTCCCAATAAGATGGGCTTCGATGAGTTTTATGGGTATAATTGCCAACGGCAGTCGCATTCCTTCTATCCGGATCATTTATGGCATAATGAGGAGAAGGTTCTTTTTCCTGAAAACGAGAACAATGCTTGCAAGACATATTCACAAGATTTGATTCATGAGCAAGCATTGAAGTTCATCCGGGATCATAAGGAGCAACCATTCTTTGCGATGCTTACTTATACGCTGCCTCATGCGGAATTGAATCTTCCGCATGATTCTATTTATAAGATGTACGAGAACTCATTCGAGGAGACTCCTTATATTGGTAAGTTTGATAAAGTGTATGGCGGTTATAACACCTCGGAGAAGCCCTTGGCCTCCTTTGCCGCCATGGTCTCCCGGTTGGATAAATACGTGGGGGATGTAATGGCTGAATTGAAAGAGTTAGGTTTGGATAAGAATACGATCGTGATTTTTACCAGCGATAACGGCCCGCATCATGAGGGTGGAGCTGATCCCGATTTTTTCAAGAGTTACGGACCTTTTAGGGGGATCAAACGGGATGTATATGAAGGAGGCATCCGTATACCTATGGTGGCATGGTGCCCGGGTACGATCAAGGCCGGAGCCCAATCGGATCATATAAGCGCATTCTGGGATGTCATGCCGACATTGGCAGAACTTACAGGTACGGTTTTGCCCGAGAAGACGGATGGAATCTCTTTCTTACCAACCTTGTTATCAAAGAAAGATCAACAGGCCCATGATTATTTATATTGGGAATTTCACGAGTTGAATGGCCGGGAAGCATTACGCTCCGGTAAATGGAAACTAATCCGGCAACCGATCGTGGGTGAGACTATATTGGAACTGTATGATTTAAGTAATGATATACACGAGGATACAAATCTGGCGGAGAAATATCCCGATAAGGTAAAAGAACTGGCAGTCTTGATGGACAACGCCCGCATAGAGTCTCCGTACTTTAACTTTGGAAGAGAAAAGTAAACGTGCGAGAAGAGAATAAAGTGTAGGCGTAATATCTGTTAGGTAATGATAAAAAAGGCTTTCTTTCAGCGAGAAAGCCTTTTTTTTGTATCTTTGGCTCTCGTAATTTTAAGACAAAAAGAAGTAAGACTATGTTAGACGTTCAAGCGATCCGAAAAGACTTTCCGATCTTGGATCATAAGATATACGATAAACCGCTGATATATTTCGATAATGGTGCTACTACCCAGAAACCTCGTCAAGTGGTAGAAAAGATAGAGAATGGATATTATAACGTAAACGCTAATATCCACCGAGGCGTACATTTCTTGAGCCAAGCGGCGACAGAGGCGCATGAGGAGGCTCGCAAAACGGTACAGCATTTCTTGAATGCCCGTTTCTCGAATGAGATTATTTTTACCCGGGGAACTACGGAATCCATTAATTTGATCGCTTCCAGCTTTACGGATGAATGTATGTCGGCAGGGGATGAGGTGATCGTGTCCGTGATGGAGCATCATTCCAATATCGTTCCTTGGCAGATACAAGCGGCCCGGAAAGGTATTACGTTGAAGGTGATCCCGATGAATGAGAAAGGGGAGTTGAATCTGGATGAGTATCGTAAATTATTCTCGGATAAGACTCGTTTGGTTTCCGTGACTCATGTGTCTAATGTCTTGGGTACGGTGAATCCGGTAAAGGCGATGATCGAGATCGCTCATGAACAAGACGTGCCGGTGTTGATAGACGGGGCTCAAGCCGTTCCGCATATGAAGGTGGATGTGCAGGACTTGGATGCGGAGTTTTATGTTTTCTCCGGGCATAAGATTTACGGACCGACGGGTATCGGGGTCTTGTATGGTAAAGAGGAGTGGTTGGATAAACTTCCTCCGTATCAGGGAGGAGGCGAGATGATCGCTACGGTCTCGTTCGAGAAGACAACTTTTAATGAACTTCCCTTTAAGTTCGAGGCGGGAACTCCGGATTATATTGGTAGTACGGCGTTGGCGGAAGCTTTGCGGTATGTAGACCGGATCGGTATAGAGAATATAGCTACTTATGAGGATGAGCTTCTACGATATGCGACCGCTGGATTAAATACGATTGAAGGGATGCGTATTTTTGGACAAGCGGATCATAAAGGAGCGGTGCTTTCTTTTTTGGTGGGTAATATCCATCATTACGATATGGGGATGTTGCTGGACCGTCTGGGAATAGCGGTTCGTACAGGGCATCATTGTGCCCAGCCTTTGATGCATGCCTTAGGAATCGAGGGTACGGTGCGGGCGTCTTTCTCCTTTTATAATACGAAAGAGGAGATCGATACGTTCATCGCAGGTGTGGAACGAGTTCGGAAGATGTTTTGAGTATGATGTATTATATTAAGAAATATCCGTTTTCACTGGCGATTATATTGGTCGTTATTTACTTGTCGTTCTTTAAGCCGCCGAAGATGGATGATATCCCTTTATTCCCGGGTGTGGACAAGGTGGTTCATTTCTGTATGTATGGGGGGATGTCGGGTATGCTATGGCTGGAGTTCTTGCGGAATCACCGGAAGTATGAGACGGTATTATGGCATGCTTGGATCGGGGCAGTTTTATGCCCGATCGTTATGAGTGGGATTATTGAGATATTGCAAGAATATTGTACGACGTACCGGGGTGGGGATTGGTTTGATTTCTTGGCGAATACTTGCGGGGTGATCGCCGCTACGGCATTCGCTTGGTTCGTGCTTCGCCCTTGGATTGTGAATGAGCAAAAATAATGTACAACCTTGTAGAGACGGGGCGTGCTCCGTCTCTACAAAGCTATATATACGATAAATAATAAACTGGGATATGTTATTACCATATATGGAAACCGGGCGTATAGAGGCCGGGTGTGATGAGGCGGGAAGAGGCTGCTTGGCGGGTGCGGTATTCGCCGCCGCCGTGATTCTTCCGGAAGATTTTAAGAATGAGGATTTAAACGATAGCAAGCAATTAAGCGAGAAGAAACGGTATAAGCTTCGTCCTGTCATCGAACGTGAGGCGATCGCTTGGGCGGTAGGCATCGTCAGTCCGGAAGAGATCGATAAGATTAATATCTTAAAGGCTTCTTTCTTGGCTATGCATCGTGCGATCGAGCAACTGAAAGTACGGCCGGAACATTTATTGATCGATGGAAACCGTTTTACCCCTTATCCCGATATTCCGCATACGACCGTAGTAAAAGGCGATGGCAAATACCTGAGTATCGCCGCCGCCTCTATATTGGCTAAAACCTATCGTGATGATTATATGAATGAATTGGCCTTGGAATACCCCGCTTATCATTGGCTGGACAATAAAGGTTATCCTACCAAGGTCCACAGGGAAGCGATTCGTACCCACGGAATCACGCCTTATCATCGCAAGACATTCACGCTTTTACCGGAGCAGCTTACACTAGGTTTTTAATACGTATATAGGCATAACCTTATGCGTATATACGTATGAGGCTATGCCTATATCGGTGTAGGCTTACACGTATATACGTATCGGCTCGTGCCTATATACGTGTGAAAACACCTATTTTTATTGTTGTTCCTTTGCCCGGTAAGCCATTGCGTACAGACGCATTTGCTTCACCATCGCTACCAACCCGTTGGAACGAGTAGGGGATAAATGCTCTTTTAATCCTACCTTGTCGATAAAGTAAAGATCGGCATCCAGTATCTCCTGCGGGGTATGGCCGGATAGGATATTGATCAAAAGGGATACGATACCTTTTACGATCACGGCGTCGCTTTCTCCTTGGAAAATAATCTTTCCATCTGCATAATCCGCTTGGAACCAAACCCGGCTTTGGCAACCCTCGATCAAGTTGCTTTCCGTTTTATATTTCTCATCGAGCGGGGGAAGGGAGTTTCCCAGATCTATTAATAACGCATATTTATCCATCCAATCATCGAAGACTGAGAATTCTTCGATTACATTGTCTTGAAGTTCATTGATTGTCATTTTATCAGTATTTTATCGATTGTATATTACTTCCAGTACGGTTTGACCGGCAGCTTTTAGAGTCTCACGGTCTATATTCTCCATATTATCTTTTTGAGTATGCCAATAACTGGCGAAACCTGTTTTAGACTCAGGGTCGTAGTTAATGATGTCGATACTCGGGATATTACGTCCGCTAATCACATATTGGTGATCGTCTGTGATGGCTCCACCTGCGGCGTTAATGAAATATTTGCCATATCCCAGATCGCGGGCCGCGCTCCATACCATCTCGACGATCGGGGCTGCCGCACGTAAGGATTGTTGCTCCTTGAAAAACGTGGCGTTCTTGCCGCCCACCATATCCAATAAGATTCCGTATTCCGCCGTATAATTAGGGACATGCGGATTTTTTGCCCAGAACTGGGTACCTAGGCACCAGCTATCCGGTGTATAATCGGTTACGAATTCCGGCGTACCATAATCCTCCGCATCGAAGAAAATAATATCGATACCGATACCCGGGGCTTTTTGTCCGATTTGGCGGGCGATCTCCAATAAGGCACCTACGCCGCTACCGCCATCGTCCGCCCCGTCCAATGGGGTCCGGTGCTTGGAAGGATCGGGATCGTGGTCCGAATAGGGACGGCTGTCCCAATGCGCGAATAGTAAAACACGTTTACTATTCTCCGGATCAAACGAGCCTATGATGTTTCTCGCTTCCAGCTTCGTTCCGTCGTAGGCGGTCAGTATCGCTTCCTGTTGGTAGACTTTGGCGCCAAAGCGCTTCAATTCAGATGCTAAGTAATCCCCGCATGCTTTATGAGCCGCCGTGTTAGGTACACGGGGACCAAAAGCGACTTGGTTCGCTACATAGGCGTAAGCGCTGTCTGCGTTGAAATCGGGAACAGCTGAGGCGATCGGTTGTTTTTTGATCTCCGGCATATTACCTGTCTCTTTGGTTCCTTTGGCTCCACATGATAAAAGAGCAAAACTCAATAACGCAAAAAATAATCTGATCATAAATCTGTTTTGTTTATAATGTTTTTACGGAGGCAGTCGCTTGAACCTCGTCTAATACACGCATCAAGTTTCCACCCCATATCTTGGCGATATCTTCCTCTGTATATCCTTTCTCTATTAATTTAACAGTGATCTGTATGAAATCGTTGTCACTTTCGCAACCGATAATTCCGCCACCGCCATCAAAATCAGAGCCGATACCTACATGATCGATACCGGCGACTTTCACCATATGATCGATATGTTCGATCGCATCGGTAAGGCTCGCGTTTTTATAATCCTCATTGATATAGCGGTCGAGCAAGCAAACTTGCGCTACGCCTCCATTTTGGGCAAGGGCCTTTAGTTGTTCGTCGGTCAGGTTACGGTCGTGCTTGCACATCGCCATGGATGAGGAATGCGAGCAGATGATCGGGGCCTTGGACAATTTGATAACATCCCAAAATGACTTCTCAGAGGCATGAGACATATCCACCATGATACCTTGGCGATTCATCTCTTTCACAACCTCTTCACCAAACGGACTTAAACCGTCCCATTCTTTCTTGGTATGGGTGGATGAGTCGCAAATATCGTTATCGTAGGAGTGGCAGAGCGTGATATAATTGACACCTATCGCCTTGAACTTAGCGATATTCGCCAGATCCTTACCAATGCCGTATCCATTCTCTATACCGATAAAGAACGCTTTTTTCCCTTCATTCTTCAAGCGGATGAAGTCTTGGTTCGTAACGGCGATGCCACATAAATCCTTATTCAATTCAGCTTGCTTGCGAATACCTTCGATCAAGCCTGTTACTTTTTGTACGGCTTCTTGTAAAGAGACCTCATCACGTTTACCTTGTCCGATGAAGGCCGCAAGGAACACCCCGTCTAGTTTCCCTTCTTGCATCTTAGGGATGTTTACCCGGTTACGTTCCCGGTCCGCGATGCTGAATCCGGCACGTTTGAACCAGAAAGGAGTATCGGTATGTGTATCTACGGAAAGGAAATGCTTGTGCATCTCTTTGGCTTGGTGGAAAGTCTCGGCCTTTCCTATCAGATGGCGGAATATCCTTAACATCGTAGTGTCGCCTCCGTAAGTCAACGCTTCCGGATGCCATTGAACTCCCATGATGGATCGATTCGGATAAGCGTCGATAGCCTCGATAATACTGTCGGGCGCATAAGCGGTAGCCTTGAAGATAGGCGCCAACTCCTTGATCGCTTGATGATGAAGAGAGTTTACGGCTAAGGTATCTTTCCCTAGAATAGAGGCTAGCTGTGAGTTCGCGTCAACAAAGACACGGTGTGAGCCATACGAACTGGGTAAATCTTGCCTATGCTTGACAGAATGATCGCCACGTTGTGAGGGGATGTCTTGGTAAAGCGTACCGCCAAACGCTACATTCAACAGTTGCAATCCCCGGCATATGCCTAAGACGGGAATATTTTGATCGGTAGCCATCTTGATTAGTTTCAACTCATACAAATCGCGTACCGGATCGACTTCCTCCAGCTTTTCCCGAGGCTCCTCCTCATACCATAGAGGGTTTACATCCGCTCCTCCTATAAGAACTAACCCGTCTAAATTCGATACGATATTCCTGAGTACTTTACCGTCAGTAACAGCCGGGATGATAATCGGAGTTCCCCCTGCCTTTACGATGGATTGGATATAGGTGGCCCCTACCCGGGAAGCACCATTGGAGATACTGGCGGAAATCCCGATCAATGGGGAGAATCGTGCCCGCACGTTTACATCGCAAGAGTCTGTCAACTCATATAGCTTTTTTAAGTTGGGGACTTCCGATCCGGGTGTCTGTGCCTGTGCTCCACATAAGATACTACAGGCGCATATTGCTGTGTATAAGATATTTTTCATAATATGTAGTTGTTTTCGTTTGCTATTTGTTTGGAAAATCTTGTATAGCGGTCATAACCCTTAGCAAGTTCCCACCCCATATTTTCCGTATATCTTCTTCTGTATATCCTTCTTCTAAAAGTCGGACGGTAATGTTAATCAACTCATTGGTAGCCGAGCAACCGATCAGTTCCCCGTCTCCGTCAAAATCCGAGCCGATTCCTACATGATCGATACCGATTAAATCCACGATATGATTGATATGGCGGATAGCGTCGCTTAAAGAAGCTTTTTCCTCTTCCTTATTGATGAATCCTTTGTATAGGCAGATTTGGGCGACACCCCCTTGAGCGGCCAGCGCTTTCAGTTGATCATCCGTTAAATTGCGGGGATGATCGCAAAGCGCACGTGCGGAAGAGTGGGAGGCTATGATTGGCGTCTCGCTCACTTCCAGTACCTGATAAAAGGTACTTTCCGCCGCATGCGAGATATCAACCATGATTCCTAATCGGTTCATCTCTTTTACCACTTCCTTACCGAAAGGACTTAGTCCTTTCCATTCCTGTTTTCCTCTAGCGGAATCACAAATATCGTTATCCCCATTATGGCATAAGGTGATATAAGAAACTCCCATCTCCTTGAACATTCGTAGGTTTTCGACCAGCTTCCCTAAAGCGTACCCGTTCTCGATGCCGAGGCAGATCGCTTTTTTCCCTTGCGCCTTAATCGTCCGGATCTCTTGGGGGGTAGTCGCTATAACCATCCGGTCCGGATGTAAGGTTTGCTGGCGTTTTACTTGATTCAGCCGTTCTATCGCATACGCTGTCGCTGCCTGTAAGGATGCCTCATCTCGTTTACCTTGCGGGATATAGGCGACCATAAAGGTCGCGTCGATACGCCCTTCTTCCATAAAAGGAAGATTCACTTTCCCTCCTTCTTTCTCCCCGATATTAAATTCACCGGGAAAGATCATTGGGGTATCTGTATGGGAATCGATCGTCACGATCCGTTGATGGATCGCTTTGGCTTTTGCGAAACGGCGGGCATTCTCGATATGGTAAGCGAATAGGGCTTTCATGGCCTCATCCCCTTGCGGAGCCATGGCCTCCGGATGCCATTGTACACCGAATATCGTTTTCTCCGTATGTTCCATAGCCTCATTGATTCCATCCGGGGCGGTCGCTGTCGCTCTAAATCCGGGGGCGACCTCTTTTACCGCTTGATGGTGGAAAGAGTTGACAAGGATTTGTTCATCTCCATTGAAAATAGTACGTAGGCGGTTCATTCCCGGTTCGAGTGTTACCGTATGCGACGGATATTCCCGAGCCAATGTCTGGCTGTGTTTCAATAGAGCATGATTGGCTTGTGAATGGATGTCTTGATAGACACTTCCTCCGAACGCTACATTCATGATCTGATGCCCCCGGCAAATACCCATGATCGGAATTTGTCGGTTAGCGGCCAAGCGAAGCAAGATCAAATCGTATTCGTCACGTAACGTATCTACGTCTTGCAATTGCGGGATAGGCTCCTCATGCAAATAGAGCGGATTGATGTCTCCACCCCCGCTCATAACTAATCCGTCTAGTTCGGAAACCAGTACGGTCAATGCTTTCAGATCCGTGATCACCGGGATAAGTACCGGGGCTCCCCCCGCATCCAGCACGGCTTGCACGTAGGTCTCGGCTATACAGGAAAGTCCGTCTCTCCGGTTAGCGGATATTCCTATTCGGGGAGGTTGAAGGCTTTCTTTAGCCGGTATATAATTATCAACTTCTTTGTATAGGGCCTCTAGATTCGGATGACGGACTTTCATGATTTTAAGCATCTATGTTAGCATATGTAGCGTTTTCCTCGATAAACTCGCGGCGAGGGCCTACGTCTTCACCCATCAACATGGCGAAGATTTGGTCAGCCTCGGCTGCGTTGTCGATCGTGATTTGCTTTAACGTACGGTTTTCCGGGTTCATGGTCGTATCCCACAATTGATGGTCGTTCATTTCTCCCAAACCTTTGTATCGTTGTGTATGGATCGAGTTCTCGTTGCCTCCTCCATATTTTAAGATGAACTGCTGACGTTGTTGCTCGGTCCAGCAATATTCCTCAACCTTACCTTTCTTACACAAATAGAGGGGAGGAGTCGCCAGATACACATATCCGTTCTCGATCAAGGAACGCATACGGCGGAAGAAGAAGGTCAAGATCAATGTGGCGATGTGGCTACCGTCCACATCGGCATCGGTCATGATAATCACCTTGTGGTAACGCAGCTTCTCCATGTTCAACGCTTTCGGGTCATCCTCCGTACCGACGGTTACGCCCATCGCGCGATAGATGTTCTGGATTTCCTCGCTTTCGAAGATCTTATGATCCATCGCTTTCTCCACGTTCAATATCTTACCGCGCAATGGTAGGATCGCTTGGAAGTTACGGTCGCGTCCTTGCTTAGCCGTACCCCCTGCGGAGTCTCCCTCGACAAGGAACAATTCGCAGATCGCTGCGTCTTTAGAGGAACAGTCCGCCAATTTACCGGGGAGCCCACCTCCTGTCAGCGGAGATTTGCGTTGTACCAATTCGCGAGCCTTACGAGCGGCATGGCGGGCTTGAGCGGCCAAGATCACCTTGTCGACGATTATTTTCGCCTCTTTCGGATGTTCTTCCAAATAATAGCCTAACGCCTCGCCGATCGCCATATCCACGGCACCGGTAACCTCGCTATTACCCAGCTTCGTCTTTGTCTGTCCCTCAAACTGAGGCTCGGCTACCTTGATAGAGATAACGGCGGTCAAACCTTCACGGAAGTCATCCCCTTGAATCTCCACCTTGGCTTTCTCCAATAATTTAGAATCCTCGGCGTACTTTTTCAACGTACGGGTCAGACCCCGGCGGAAACCGGCTAAGTGTGTACCACCTTCTATCGTGTTAATATCATTTACGTAAGAGAATACGCTCTCGTTGTAAGAAGTATTATAAGTTAACGCCACCTCGACAGGGATACCCTGCTTCTCGGTAACGATATGGATTACGTCTGGAATCAGTTTCTCTTTAGAACGGTCGATATAGCGGACAAACTCTTTCAATCCCTCATCCGAATGGAATACCTCGGACTTGAATGAACCGTCTTCTTTCAGAACTCGCTTATCTGTCAGACGTAGCGTAATACCTGCGTTCAAGAACGCTAATTCACGCAAACGGGTAGCCAATATATCATACTTGTATTCCGTGACCGTAAAGATAGAACCGTCCGGCTTGAAAGAGATCGTAGTACCTGTTTTATCCGTATTATCGATAACTTGTACGTCGTGCAACGGCTTTCCGCAAGAGAACTCTTGCATATGTACTTTGCCGTTCCTGCGAACTTCCGCTTTCAGATAAGTAGAGAGGGCGTTTACGCAAGATACACCCACACCGTGCAAACCACCGGATACTTTATAGGTTCCCTTGTCGAACTTACCGCCGGCGTGCAGCACTGTCAGTACTACCTCCAAGGCTGATTTACCTTCTTTCTCATGAATATCCACGGGGATACCACGGCCGTCGTCGGTAACCGTGATCGAGTTGTCCTCATTGATTACCACGTCGATGTATGTACAATATCCGGCTAGCGCTTCGTCTATGGAGTTATCTACGACCTCATACACTAAGTGATGGAGACCTTTCTCGCTGGTATCGCCAATATACATGGATGGCCTTTTTCGTACTGCCTCTAACCCTTCAAGTACTTGAATACTATCTGCGGAGTACTCTGTAGAAGTATTCTTAATTTCTTCACTCATGAGTTTATCTTTCTTTAAAATCTGTAATTATCTATGTCCTCAAAAAAAAATCTAACAAATGTAGTGATTTTTATCGAGATAGCGAAGTGGGGGATGTGAAAATAGCGAAAAAAGGACGGGTGTAGTAAAAAAGGAGAGAGATAAGCCATAAACTTATCTCTCTCCTTTTGATTGGTAGCCCATAGGGGAATCGAACCCCTCTTTCAAGAATGAAAATCTTGCGTCCTAGCCGATAGACGAATGGGCCATCAGGTTTAAAAAAGCCGGGCTTATTGAGAGTCCGGCTTTATACTTGTAAAAGTAATTACCTTCTGCTTATGCTAGCGCATTAACGTGCTTAGCCAACTTAGATTTCAGATTACCGGCCTTGTTCTTGTGGATAACGTTCTTTTTTGCAAGCTTATCCAACATAGAGCATACCTTAGGGAATAAAGCTTGTGCCTCATTCTTGTCTTCAGTAGCGCGCAAAACTTTCATAGCGTTTCTAGCTGTCTTTGCGTAATATCTGTTACGCAAACGTCTTGCGTTTGTCTGTCTGATTCTCTTGATTGATGACTTATGATTTGCCATTTCTAGATCTTCTCTTTATTGTTTTTTAATCCTGTTTATTGTAGCCCATAGGGGAATCGAACCCCTCTTTCAAGAATGAAAATCTTGCGTCCTAGCCGATAGACGAATGGGCCAAAATGTCAAAGCTCTCACTTATAGCGTTCTAAGAAAGTGATTTCCCGATTGCGAGTGCAAAGATAGACGATCTCTCTGAACTGGCAAAACATTTCGAAGGAAAATTTAATACTACTCACTGTTTTAACTTCTCTTTAGAACTTATATCTTCCAGATGAATTTCCAAGGCTTTAACGGAAATATTTATTTCCCAGATACATACACATAACGACGCCGCTAATAGCAATAAGGCTATGCCAAATATCCATGCGGCGAAAACCTGCCACGATACATAAATGAAGAACATAGCGATCACGCAGAGCAGCAAACTGAGTATTCCTAATATTTGCATGGAACGGGTCAGATAGAGCCTTTTCCGCAGGTTCGCTATCTGGGCGATATCCTTGGGGTCATGGGTTTGCTGATGCTTTTCTTTCAAGGCACGCACTACGCTGGCGTATGAAAGGAAGCGATTCGTATAGGCCAACAATATCAATGATATGGCGGAAAATAATAAAGAAGGGGTCGTTAAGTCCAACATAATTCTATACTTTAATTATATGTATAACGTTAATTTGAGTATCTTTGTTCTTAATCATCGTCGCAAAGATACGAATTATGTTGTGTAAAACGAGGGGGATTGTCTTGCATACGATCCCTTACAATGATAAATATTCTATTATATATATGTATACGGAGGCGTTTGGCCGGGCCTCGTATCTGGTTAGTCGTAGCCGAGGGAAGAAAAGCACGGTATCGAAGGCTTTGTTTATACCTTTGTCCGTTCTGGAAATGGAGGTGGAGCACTTGAATAAGCGGGACTTGCACCGGATTAAGGAGACCCGCATTTGTTTTCCGCTGAATGATGTTTGTTGTGATCCGGTTAAGAATGTATTGGCGCTTTTCCTCTCGGAGGTTCTTTTTAGGGTCGTGAAAGATACGGAGCCGGATCCCCGTTTATTTGATTATTTATACGAGTCCATACATCTATTGGAGTATGCGGATAAAGGTATCGCTAATTTTCATATGGTTTTCTTGTTAGGTCTTCTCCATCATCTCGGTATTTTCCCGAATATGGAATCGCATAGGGTGGGATATTATTTCGATATGTTGAATGGGGTGTTTACGGATCATATCCCGATGCATCGGCATTATTTAAATAAGGTGGAGAGCGCTTTCTTTTCCCGTTTGCTGCGTATCAGTTTTGAGAATATGTCGCTTTATGGTTTTTCCCGGCAAGAGCGGGCCCGTATTATTCATCGTATTCTTGAGTATTACCGTCTACATCTCCCGGATTTTCCGGAAATCAAATCGTTATCGGTGATGCAAAGCTTATTTGATTGATCTATTTGATGTTATATTAGCTCTTGAAAACACGTACGTGTTTTTTGAAAAAGACGTACATGTTTTTCCGGAAACACGTACATGTTTTTTCGGAAATAATGAGAAGCTTCCGGATAGGCGGGAAAAACATCCGATAACGGTTGCCTATTTGAGGAAAAGATTATACTTTTGCAATCTCAAAAGAGTTGGTCTTGTAGTTCAACGGATAGAATAGAAGTTTCCTAAACTTTAGATCCGGGTTCGATTCCCGGCGAGACTACTTGTATGACTGTTCGAACAATTGAGGAAAGATCCCTGTCTTTTTGATGGATTGTATGATTTTGCCGGGGAAGTACGTAAAGATATCCTTTAGAGACCTATTTGATAGGCCTTAAATGTTACCCATTCGCCATTATATAGACATTTAAAAGTCCGACCACTAATCCATACGTTCTCTAGTGTTGTTCGGCCGTCTTCATAGTCCATATAAAGTATATCGGTATAGTAATTGTCCCAGTCCCAGTAGAATGGAATTTCCTCTCGATCTATGCGTCCGCTTGGGTAATGATAAATTCTTGTATCCCATCCTTTCCCATCCGGATTAAATGTAAGTTGCTGCTCACAATCCAAGCCGTCTACGACAAACCAATCTGTCCATACATAATTACATAAATCATAGGTGATTTCCTCATACGGATCATAATACGGATCCTCCTCGCAACTACTGAACCCGCATAAGACGGCGATCAATAAGAATATGTTTATTAAATATCTTTTAGCCATAACTCTATACCTTATAAATACGATTCGGAGGTAAAGATACAAATTTAAGGAAAGGATATTTCTTTTTTTTATATCTTTAGCGCAAAATTTTCAGATATATGCAAAAAACATTACGCATTAAGAACGATATTCATGAGCTTTCCATGATGAATCAGTTCTTGGAGGAAGCTGGAGAAGAATTGGGATTAAGCACCGCTTTCATGATGAGCCTGAATCTGGTGATGGAAGAAGCTGTCTCAAATATAATTTTTTATGCGTATAAGGGAGATGTTGAGGATGCCGTAGACATTTCGTTGGTCAGGGAAGGTGGGGAATTGATCGTGACTTTGATAGATCATGGGATTGCTTTCGATCCGACTTTAAGAAAAGACCCTGATATTACTTTATCTGCCGAAGACCGTCCAATCGGAGGGTTGGGTATTTTCTTGATCAAGAAGATTATGGATGAGGTCTCTTATCAGAGAGTAGATGAGCGGAATGTCTTTATCATGAAGAAAAAAATAACCGAATAAAATATAAAGATATGGAAGTAGTTATTGACCAAAAAGGTGAAGAGACTGTAATTAAGATCAAAGGAAGATTGGATACGAATACGGCTCGCGAATGCGAGGAAAAGGTTTTGCCGGTATGGGAGAATCCGGGAGTAAAAGTATGTGTCGATTGTTCTGATTTGGAATATGTGAGTAGTGCGGGCCTCCGATTGTTTTTAATATTACAAAAAATGACGACTGCCAAGAAAGGGTCTTTACGTTTGATCGGTATGCGGAATGTGGTTCGTGAGACCTTTAGTTTGACGGGATTTAACGCTCTCTTCAAGATAGAAGACGCAAAATAAGTGTGAAGGTTAGGAAAAAGGTAGCCGGTGTGTCAAATTTGGCACACCGGTTTTGTATTAATCTTTTAGATCTTTGTCGATGGGGCTATCCCATTTGCCACCGTTTAATATATCAAGGGTGAAGGTATCGTCTGATTCCTTCGGGGTGTAGAGAATCCCAGTATAACGAATAATGTGATTTATGAGAGGCAGGATGTCATTAACCTCTCTTTCCCGGGTTACTTCATTTATCTGATTTTTGGCCGAGAGGTGTGCTTTGAGCATGAATTCCGGAGCCGGGATAAACGTGAAGAAGGAATGGGAGAAATTTGTTTTCCCGATATCAGAGTCGTTAAAAGTGTCGGTTTGTGTATAAGGCGTGTTTTGAGAAATGCCATTCCCAGTGGTTAAGTCAATCTTGTTTTGATAATTGGAGACATTTATCGTGAAGCTTTTTAGGTCTTTAGGTACGGCATCGGTGGATATGAACTCTATTTTACCGACGATTCTTTGTAAGGTGATATCCTTAATGATTCTTTCTCCCGCTTGTACTTCTTGAGCTAGAAAAAGATGAAACGTATCTGATACTTTACTGAATAGTGCGGTTTGTCCGGACACGGAGATATTCTTGTCTGAGTGGGCTAGGAAACAAATATGATAGTCGCCGGAGGGCAGTGAATCATAAATGATCGTGAAATCCGGATCTTGAGGCGTGAATTGCTTATGTTTTACCAGAATGTCCGGTTTTCCGCTTTGGTATACGATATAATCGATCCGGTTGTATAAATTATCCGGATCGATATCCGGTGTAGAAGGATCTTCCTCGGCATCGGGATTTTGGGGAATAGGCTCAGGGATATTCAGCTCGGGAATACTCTTGGTTACGGGGAAGGGTAATACTTCCTTTTGTAAATCGATCGTAAACTGTATGGGGGATAATTCCTCTTGTAGGTCGGGGTTAGGTACTTCCTTTTCCGTTCCATTACAACAACAAAAACAAAGCAGACAGGCGATAGCCACTAATTCATTTTTCTTCATAGTTGATATTTTTGGTAAATGTTTGACGCAAAGGAACGATATATTTTGTGAATTAAAAAATATTAAGCTGTTAAATTGGCGTACGCAGGGTTATTTTTCATAGCTTTGTGAATCAACAATGTAATTACCTTAGTTTAATAAAACGGAATAATACCATGAAACGAAAAATCAGAATGGGAATGGTCGGTGGAGGACAAGGCTCGTTTATCGGGGCCGTTCATCGTATCGCCGCTAATTTAGACGGACAGATCGAGTTGGTCTGTGGATGCTTCAGTTCTCGCCCGGAGAATTCATTGGCTACCGGACAATCTTTATTTTTACCGGATAATCGTATTTACGCATCTTATCAGGAAATGATAGAGAAAGAGGCCGCCCTGCCTGAAGGCGAACGGATGGATTTTGTGTCTATCGTTACCCCGAATCATGTGCATTTCGGTCCGGCCATGATGGCGTTGGAACATGGTTTCCATGTCGTACTGGATAAACCGATGACATATACCTTGGATGAGGCGAAGCAATTACGAGACAAAGTGAAGGAAACCGGAAAATTGTTTATGCTGACTCATACCTATACCGCTTACCCGATGGTGAAGGAGGCTCGGGAAAGGGTACGCAGGGGGGATTTAGGTAAGATACGCCGTATTTATGTGGAATATCCTCAAGGCTGGCTATATAATGACTGCGCTGATGTTAATAAGCAGGCGGCTTGGCGGGTGGATCCCGGTCGGTCGGGGAAGGCTGGTTGCATGGGGGATATCGGGACTCATGCGTTTAATCTGGCGGAATATATAACAGGGCTGAAGGCCGTGGAATTATGCGGTGAATTGAATACCTTCGTGCCGGATCGTCTTTTGGATGATGATGGGGCGGCATTGATCCGTTATGAGGGAGGCGCGAAAGGGGTGCTGACCGCTAGCCAGATCGCCGTAGGTGTAGAGAATGGCTTGAATATTCGTGTGTATGGAGAGAAAGGTGGGTTGGAATGGCGTCAAGAAGAACCGAATACGATGGTTATGCGTTGGCCGGATCGTCCGGCGGAGATCGTCCGTACTTCCAATGGATATATGTCGGGTATCGCCGCTCATAATTCCCGTACGCCGGGTGGGCATCCGGAAGGTTATATAGAGGCGTTCGCTAATTTGTATCGGAATTTCGCCTTGGCTTTGCAATCGATTCTGGCGGGAGAGGAACCGGCTCCTGAGACCTTGGATTTCCCTTCCGCAGAGGATGGTGTCCGTGGCATGCGGTTTATCGAGACGATTGTAGCTACCGGATCGACAGAGAATAAATGGATAAAAATAATCGACTAAAAATAATACTATATATGGCACGTCCTGTAACATTGTATACCCTCCAGTGGGGAGATTTATCACTGGAAACAGTTTGTCAAAAAGCGAAAGAATTCGGATACGACGGTGTGGAATTGGGACTTCCCGATCATGTGGATGTCCGACGTACGGATACGGCTTATTATCAAGGAATCAAGGATCTGTTAAAGAGATATGACTTACGGCTTTATGCGATCTCTACCCATTTGGTAGGACAGGCTGTTTGCGATAATATCGATGAGCGCCATAAGGCGATCTTGCCGGATTATATTTGGGGAGATGGTGATCCGGAAGGGGTTCACCAACGGGCTACCGAGGAGATGATCCGGACCGCCCATGCGGCAAAGATGCTGGGAGTCGATACGATTGTAGGTTTTACGGGTAGTTCTATTTGGCATTATTTGTATTCTTTCCCTCCGGTAACGGACGCGATGATACAAAAGGGGTATGATGATTTCGCCCGTCGCTTTACGCCCATCTTGGATGAGTTTCAGAAACTGGGTGTACGTTTTGCGTTGGAGGTACATCCTACAGAGATCGCGTTCGATACTTTTTCCGCACGCAGAGCATTGGAGGCGGTAAATAACCATCCTGCTTTCGGCTTTAACTATGATCCGAGTCATCTAGGATATCAAGGGGTGGACTATGTGGATTTCATCTATCAGTTTCCGGAGCGTATCTTTCATGTGCATATGAAGGACGTATATTGGAGTGATACCCCCAAGCAGGTGGGTATATTCGGCGGTCATGTTACTTTCGGTGATCCCCGTCGATATTGGAATTTCCGTAGCTTAGGACGAGGAAAGATTAATTTTGAGGAGATTATCCGTGCTTTGAATTCAATTGGCTATCAAGGTCCGCTTTCCGTGGAATGGGAAGATAGCGCTATGGATCGGGAACATGGGGCACGGGAATCTTGCGAATTGGTGAAGAGAGTGGATTTCCAACCTTCCGCACATGCGTTCGACGCTTGTTTCGGAAAGGAATAAATAATTATTAATTACAAAAAACACGAGATTTGATGAGTGTGAGAAAGTGGATGTTTGCCGGGGCCTTGTTATTGGCCGCCGGCTTGAGTTCTTTGGGATTTGCCCAAAAAACGGGGTTGAAGTTTAATCCGGATAAGAAGTTTAAGATTGTACAGTTTACGGACTTGCATGTGAAATGGCAAGACCCTCGCTCGGACATCGCTTTTGAGCGTATGAACCAAGTGTTGGATGACGAGAAACCGGACTTGGTGATTTTTACGGGAGATATTATCTATAGCAAACCTGCGTTGGAAAATATGCGGAATGTATTGAAGACAGTCTCCGACCGTAAAATACCGTTCTCCATTGTTTTCGGAAATCATGATAATGAGCAGGGGGCGACAAAAGAGGAGTTGCTGAAAGTAGCCGAAAGCCTACCGTATAGTTTAACGGCGGATGAGGTTCCCGAAATCTCAGGCGTGGGTAATTACGCCTTGACCGTACGTTCCTCCGACGGGAAGAAGGATGCTTTCGTCTTGTATTGCATCGATTCGAATACCTATTCAACTATCAAGGGGGTAAAAGGATACGATTATATTAAGCGTGACCAGATCGATTGGTATTGTAAGAAAAGCGCAGAGTTTACCCGGAATAACGGGGGAGAGCCGGTTCCTTCTTTGGCTTTCTTCCATATTGCGTTGCCGGAGTTTAATCAAGCGGCTTCCGATGAGAATGCCCAACTCTATGGCATACGTAGGGAAAAGGCATGCGCTCCGGCCTTGAATTCCGGCTTATTTACGGCGATTAAGGAGAACGGGGACGTGATGGGTATATTTGTCGGTCATGATCATGACGATGATTATGCGGTTTGCTGGTATGACGTATTATTGGCTTACGGTCGTTTTACGGGTGGTCCGACGGAATACATCCATATACCAAATGGAGCACGTGTGATCGAATTGAACGAGGGAGCCCGTACCTTCAAGACTTGGATTCGTACGAAAGCCGGTGTAGAGCAGCTTACTACCTATCCGGATTCATTCGTGAAAGAGTGAGGATCTATATCATTCTGAAAATGATATAAAAACTGTATTCCTTATTGTTAAAGCTCTAAATTATATCTAACTTTGCGGTTGGTTGAAAAGTAAAAACTAGAGTATGAAGAAAATTAGAGCCGCCATCGTAGGTTATGGCAACATCGGGAAATATGTGTTAGAGGCCCTTGAAGCTGCCCCGGATTTTGAGGTAGCAGGTATTATTCGTCGTAATCCGAATGATATTCCGGACGAGTTGAAGGCATACACGGTTACTGATAGCATCACCAAGTTAGATAAGGTTGACGTAGCGGTTTTGGCTACTCCTACACGTAGCGTGGAAGAGCATGCGAAAGAGATTCTGGCTTTAGGCATCAATACTGTCGATAGTTTCGATATACACGGAGGTATCGTGGATTTACGTCGTTCTTTGGACGCTGTAGCGAAGGCTCATAATACGGTAGCTGTAATTTCTGCCGGTTGGGATCCGGGAAGCGACTCTGTGGTACGTGCTTTGTTAGAAGCGATGGTGCCGAAAGGTATTACTTATACGAACTTCGGTCCGGGAATGAGTATGGGGCATACGGTTGCCGTGAAGGCTATCGAAGGCGTGAAGGCGGCTTTAAGTATGACGATTCCTTTGGGAACAGGTGTACACCGTCGTATGGTTTATATCGAGGTAGAAGACGGATACGATTTCAAGCAAGTGTCTGCCGCTATCAAGGCGGATGATTATTTCGCTCATGATGAGACTCATGTAATGCAGGTTGAATGTGTCGATAATTTGTTGGACATGGGACATGGTGTGAACTTGGTTCGTAAAGGTGTATCGGGCAAGACTCAGAACCAGTTGATCGAATTCGATATGAAGATCAATAACCCTGCCTTGACCGCTCAAATCTTGGTTTCTGTCGCTCGTGCGAGCTTGAAGCAACAACCGGGCGCATATACGATGATCGAATTGCCGATAATCGATATGCTGTACGGCGAGAGAGAGAACTTAATTAGAAGACTCGTTTAATATAAGTTGATGGTTGACAGCTGGCAATTGACAGTTCGGGAAATCCTGACTTGCGATTGTCGACTGTCAATTGTCAATTGCCAACTGAAATAATTATGCTTGATTTTATTACATGGACTGCCGATCCCGCTATCTTTACCATCGGTTCCCGGGAGATTCGTTGGTATGGATTGGCTTTTGCGATTGGTTTCGCTATTGGCTATATGATTGTAGAGCGGATGTGGAAAAAAGAGGGACTGCCGCCCGCATGGATCGATTCCCTTTTGATTTATACGATGCTCGGTACGGTGATTGGTGCCCGTTTGGGGCATTGTTTGTTTTATGCGCCGGAATATTATTTAGCCAACCCGATTGAGATTTTCAAGATTTGGGAGGGAGGATTGGCTAGCCATGGTGGTACGTTAGGTATAATTATCGCCATTTATTTCTACTCGAAGCGAGTAAGCCATAAAAGTATGTTATGGGCTTTCGATAAGTTGGTGGTTCCGACAGGATTGGTAGCTGCTATGATTCGTCTGGGAAACCTGATGAATCATGAGATTTACGGTCATTCCACTGATTTGCCTTGGGGATTTCGTTTTATCGATAATTTACACGCATGGAGAATGGGGGCGGAGCCTATTTTTACAGCTCCGAGCCATCCGACGCAATTGTATGAGGCCGCTTGTTATCTGGTGACGTTCGCTATCTGTATGTGGCTATATTTCAAGAAAGAGGCATGGAAAAAGCAAGGACTTATCTTCGGCGTATTTATGATATGCGTATTCGGGTCTCGTTTCTTCATCGAATTCGTGAAAAATGACCAAGAGCCTTTCGAGGCTGGAATGATGTTGAATATGGGGCAATGGCTAAGTATCCCGTTTGTTTTGGCAGGGTGCTGGTTTGTCTGGAGAGCGCTAAGAAATGGAAAATTAAAAATTGAGAATTGAAAATTAGAGAGCACACGCTTTGTTATTTTCAATTTTTAATTATCAATTATCAATTAAAAAAGATGTACAAGTTAAAAGAAATTGCGGATAAAGTTTATTATGTAGGAGTTAATGACCGTCAAAAGGCCCTCTTCGAGAATATGTGGCCGTTGCCATACGGCGTTTCCTATAACTCGTACTTGATCGTAGACGAGAAAACCGTATTGATCGATACGGTCGATGTTTGTTACTCTGATATTTTCTTGAAAAAAGTAGCGGATGCCTTGGACGGACGTTCTTTGGATTATCTCGTGGTAAATCATATGGAGCCGGATCATGCGGGAAGTATCCGTTTGTTGCGTCAGCAATATCCGGACGTACAGATTGTCGGAAACAATAAGACTTTCGGAATGCTGGAAGGATATCATGGCATCAAGGAAGGCTTGTTTGAGGTGAAAGAGGGTGATACCTTGAATACGGGTCGTCATGAGCTTGTATTTTATATGGCTCCGATGGTGCATTGGCCGGAAGTGATGGTTACTTATGACGTTACGGATAAAATCGTATTCTCCGCGGATGCGTTCGGTACGTATGGCACATTGGATGGTGGTGTGATCGATACGGAGATGAACGTGGAGCATTATTGGGAAGAGATGATTCGCTATTACTCCAACATTGTCGGAAAATATGGAAGTCCAGTACAAAGAGCATTACAGAAGCTTTCGGGCTTGGATATCCAGACGATTTGCTCTACCCATGGACCTGTTTGGCGTGAATATGCGTCGAAAGCGATCGATATCTATGACCGTATGAGCCGCTACGAAGGTGAGGAAGGCGTGGTTATTATTTATGGCAGCATGTATGGTAACACGGAGCAGATGGCTGAGGCGATCGCCGCTTCTTTGGCTGATAATGGCATCAAGAATATTGTGATGCATAATGTTAGCAAAAGCCCTTCTTCTTATATCTTGAAAGATGTGTTCAAATATAAGGGAGTTATCGTAGGTAGCCCGACTTATAGCAATCAATTGTTCCCAGAGGTGGAAGCTGTGTTGAGTAAGATCGAGTTGCGTGAGGTGAAAAATCGTATTTTCGGTTATTTCGGGTCTTTCACATGGGCTGGAGCCGCCGTGAAACGTTTGGCGGCTTTTGGCGAGAAGATGAAGTGGGAGACTGTCGGTACGCCGGTTGAGCAGAAGCAAGGTTTAAGCGCTACTAAATACGAGGAGTGTTTAGCCTTGGGCAAGGAAATGGCTGGGAAATTGAAAATGGAGAATTGAGAATTGAAAAGTCTAAAGGCTCCGACAACAGATAAAACGAAAGCTATTAACAATAGATCTAATTTATAAACAAAAGAAAGGCGAGATGCGTAGATTGGGAATCCTTTAATTTTCAATTTCCAATTTTCAATTTTCAATTAAAAAAAGCGTAACGTTATGAGATTAATTATCGAACCTAATTACGAGCAACTCTCAAAATGGGCTGCCAATTATGTAGCAGCGAAGATCAAAGCCGCGAATCCAACCGCTGAAAAACCATTCGTACTGGGCTTGCCTACCGGATCTTCTCCGCTGGGTATGTACAAGAACCTGATTGAATTGAACAAGCAGGGTGTCGTATCGTTCCAGAACGTGATCACTTTCAATATGGATGAGTATGTCGGCCTTCCGAAAGATCATCCGGAAAGCTATCATTCTTTCATGTGGAATAATTTCTTCAGTCATATCGATATCAAACCGGAGAACGTAAATATCTTGAATGGTAACGCCGAGGATTTGGAGGCTGAGTGTGCGTCTTATGAGGCTCGCATGAAAGCGGTCGGTGGCGTAGACCTGTTCTTGGGTGGTATCGGTCCTGATGGCCATATTGCGTTCAATGAGCCGGGTTCATCTTTGAGTTCTCGTACTCGTATCAAGACGTTAACTACAGATACGATTATCGCTAACTCCCGTTTCTTTGATAATGACGTGAATAAAGTTCCGAAGACTTCTGTAACGGTTGGTGTAGGTACGGTTCTTGACGCTAAGGAGGTATTGATCATGGTAAATGGTCATAACAAGGCTCGTGCGTTGCAACAAGCCGTTGAGGGTGCCGTGAACCAAATGTGGACAATTACCGCCTTGCAGTTGCATCCGAAGGGAATCATTGTTTGCGATGAGGCGGCTTGTGCGGATCTTAAGGTAGGTACTTATAACTATTTCAAGGATATCGAGAAGGATCATCTTTGTCCTTGTTCATTGCTAAAATAAACGAATCTCAGATAGGGCTTTCTTTGAATGCCCATCATAAGAGTTAAGAATGCCCATTGTAAGGAGTTTACGATGGGCATTCTTATAACCTTACGATGGGCATCGTTGTTTTAGGGCAATTGGTGGCTGCCGGCTGGCTTCCTCATAGAAGATATACTTCACTGGTTAGAGGAAATATACTTTTCCTGTCAGAGGATATATACTTCATTGACAAAGTCAGTACTACTTACTTTTGCGTTCTTGACGTAACGATCCAGCCATAGGTCACATTCATACAATAGATGTAATATGTTCTCTTTGGCGGCGTAGCCATGACTCTCATAGGGCAATACGACATAACGTGCGATCGCCCGTGGCCTTTTAGGGCACTGAACAGGCGCTCGGATTGGATCGGAAAGGTTCCGGTTGTTATCCATCTCACCATGTATGATTAATAAAGCTCCATGTAGTTTATCGGCAGACATGAATGGCGACATGGCATTATATATTTCCGGTACTTCCCAATAAGTACGGGTCTCTGTTTGGAAGCCGAACGGGTAAGCGTACGGTTGTGCTACGTGCGATGCCGGCTTTGAACAGCTTGGTATGTGTTAATAGATTCGCTGTCATGAAAGCTCCATAGGAATGTCCTCCTACGGCTACACGATTCGGATCACCTACACCCATCTCGGAAATAACTTTTACGGCCGCCTCGGCGTTCATTGTCAATTGCTCAATGAAATCATCGTTCGGCTCCGCTCCCTCACTGGTACTAACGATCGGCATCTCGACATTTTCCATTATACAGAATCCACGTAAAACCCAATAGACGGGAGAACCATAGTTGATATTCGTAAACATGTATTGAGAACCTCGTACCTGAGAAGCCTCGGCCTTGCTTTTATATTCTCTCGGATAGGCCCACATTAAGACAGGTAATGGACCGTCCTTCGCTTTATCATATCCGGCAGGAGGTATACGGTCGCTGTTAGATCCAAACCATCCGCACGTTTATACTTGATCTTTGTTTGCTAACGTTTGCCATGGCCGGATATGGATTGGCGAAATGAGTCAATTGAGCGAATTTTTTCTTTTCAAGTCACGAGAACAGAGATTCGCTGGTTCTGTAATGGATTGACGTGAAGTGATCAATTGAAGCTTTTCTGGATTCGCTACCTTTAGGATGGTCTCATAATATCCGTCCTCGCAGCGCCAAAGTTCCGTGTTCTTTTTGTTTTCAAATTGTAACGGCTAAGGTAAGGCATATCCCCTTTAGGTGAGGCTCCTTGGGCAAGCATCAATAACTCATTGTGGGCTTTATTGGTATAAACGATATATTTACCATACGCATTTTAATCGTAAGTGGATTTCCCGGATTGTTGTAATTATCGTCGGTGGATACATTGAATAATAGAACCGGAGACTCAGAAGAGCAAGGCTTAAAAGTAAATGTCCTGTTTTACGAGTCTCCGGGAAGTCTCGATCAATAAAGCGAAAGCATCGTCATTCCACAGGATGTTGCGGAAACGTTTCTCTGTCTTTGCGACTTCCTGTTTCTCGCTGTTGAACGGATAGCTTATTTGGTAGATAATATCCATGAAATCGGTCTTGTTTTGCTTAGGATCTCCTTTATCTTGCGCTTCCGCCCAGTAAACGGTAGCCGGTTGATCCGATCTCCATCCGAATTGACGGGGATAAGGCGAGGTCGTGTCATATCCCATCGGAATATTGACGGTTGGATTATCCGCTAACGTATAAATGGAATTGCCTTGTAAGTCTATGACCTCGAACTTTTGTGGGAAGTTATATACCGGTACTTGATAGGAATACGGACGATGAACTGTCGCGATAAGTAGCAAAGATTTATCCGGGGATAATGAAAGCGTACTGCCGTAGATTGCTGGTTTTCCGATCTCGTACACAATGCCCTCTTTATACGTACCAATTGGGAGGTGAAATAATAGTCGAATAATTGCTCGTCGTATGGATTTTCAGCAAGTCTTGATAGGTACGAGCGGGCATCACCTTTCCAGTACTTTCTTGAATGATGGGACCGGATGGGACTGTGGGTTTCTCCGGTGCCTTCCCTGTTTTCTGGAACCATAAGCGTAATAAACTCATTGTCGCTAATCCATAAGATCTCCGCTCCACTTGTCGCATTGATTTTACGGGTACTTACTTTCTGAGCTACGGGCTGTTCCGGGGTACAGTTATAAAGATATACGCCATTCGCTTCTTCCACGAATAGAGCTACCTTATTGGATGAAGGAGAGAATGAGGCTTCTGTGATTACCGCGTTGTCAGGAATTCCTTCAATCTTGATTTCTTCTTGAGTAGCGATGTTCATTAAACTGGCACCCGTATATTCGGCTTGCCGGCTCGTATTGAATGTTTCGGGACTGATACGCATTCCCGCTAATTTAAGCTCCGGTTGCGCAAGCGGCGATAGACCGGTACGGGGAACGCTCTAACTGGAGTGCCCACTGATTGTTATCACTAATTCGGATGATCGGGGATAATTTGGCTAGGGCCACTTCCTCTATTACGGCTGGAGGACGTTGATAATGTGTTTCTTGCGCTATTCCAGGACATATAAGCGCTAAAGAGAGCAGAGCTGAAAATAAATGATTTGTTTTCATAAATAGTGATATAAGAAATCCCAAAGATAACCTGTTAAAGTATACTTTGGGGATTGTGATTAATGTAAGTTAACGTAAAAGAGTGTTAATAGTTCTTTTCGATCAAGTCGTTGAAATCTGTTTCCTTTTTGGAATCTCGAAGATCCAACCATCAGCATTCGGATCCTTGTGCAAGAAACCACAGAAAGTAGCGTCAAAATTAGACCCGGTTCTATCCAATGGCAAACCTAGACGTTTCAAGTCGAACCAACGGAAACCTTCGCCCCAAAGTTCGATACGGCGATGTGTCATGATCTCATCCGCTAGTTTTGCGCCTGTGTTACCCAAATCCTTGTACTCTGGATCACGTTCTTTCAACAAGGCTTGCAAATATTCCTTTGCTTTGCGTCTTGATTGGAACGAGCGAAAGCCTCGGCTGCAGTCAAGTACATTTCGCTGATACGCATGAAGGCAAAATCACCTACAGCATCAGCTGTAGAGCGTGCCGTGAACTTGCGGTTCTGATAAACACGCTGGTTGTAAGAAGTTGCGGGTACTTCTGCCTTTCCTGTCGGATCCACCATTGACGGCGAAGATCGGTTGGCGACATTAAGTCGTAAGTACTTTGGCTGATACATTTGATACCTGTGCGGATAGAGCTGGAGTTGAAGTTCCAAGACATATACGCATAGAAAGAGTAGAAATAAACCGTTTGGTCATTCTGTGTCATTGCGGCATACATCGCCTCTTTCGTAGCGGAAGTGATATTAGCGAAACCATTCATCAATTCAGACTGAGACATGATCTTACAGCCATCTTTCTCTGCTTCATTGATAGAATTCACTGCGGCCGTAGCTGCGTCTGCGTATTTCTGTTGAGTCAGAAGAGCACGTGCTTTCAATCCGTAAACCGATGCTAGGCTATAATGATTCTTATCATTTGGCTCATAGTCTGCCAATAAGTTCAATGCTTCGTCTAAGTCCCCGTGAATCTTTGTGTACACCTCTTCTACCGTATTACGTGCCATAGGCTCGATTTCCGGACTCGTACGATAAGGAACTCCCGGTTGAGAGTTGTCCTGTCCGTTACGATATGGTTTCGCATAATATTGTACTAGATTGAAATGACTCCATGCACGAATTGCCAAACACTCGCCCTTGATATGGTTCGCAAGCGCTTTTTCGCTATCTGTGAGTTTTGACTCATCGCTAAAGTTATCATTCAACGCTTTCAAGATGTTGTTTGCATTCAAAATGAACTTATAATAAGTTTCCCACTCACCGGAGTTGTACGAACTTGTTGCGTTCGTTGGATAACTCCAGTTTAAGAAACCTTGATGCCAAGTCTGCGTGTCCCATGTCAAATCATCAGCTAACGCTTCTCGACCGATGATGAAACCGGGCTCACCTCCCAAACCTTGGTTGCCTAAGTCTTGAGATACCATCTTACGATGAATACCGTTCAGTGCAAGATAAAGATTGTCGAGCGAAGTGGATACTGTCGTGAATGAAACGTTCTCGGTTGGGATTGTATCCATATAATCGCTGGAACAGCTTGTGCCGATCAGAGAGCCACTTAGAAGCAGTCCTGCTGCGATGTGTTTGAATAATTGTATATTTTTCATATCTTTTCCTTTGTTTGATGTATTATGAATTTAGAACGATACATTTAAACCGATCGTAAAGTTCTTAGCCGGCATATATTCATTGTAAGATACTCCGGCATAGTTAGCTTGCGGATTCAGACCTTGACGGGCTTTCAACATGAATAAGTTCTCTGCGCTGACATTGCGCGTGCACTCTTGATGTTGATAACGTTTAGGATAGACTTAGGCAAGTTGTAAAGAAAGTGACAGTACGCAAGTTCAAGTAATTTGCGTTTGTCAACCAACGTGTAGAATAGGATTGTCCAATGCTAGTCGCATGACCTGAGTTATTGTCCAAACGAGGTACATCTGTGATCTGGCCCGGAGTTGTCCATGCGTTATGTAGATCCGGTGACATCGCATAACCGAACTCACCTACATCCATCAATCCTCTATAACTCGAGTCAAGCACCTTGCCTCCTAATGAATAAGAGAATACGGTAGAAAGGTCGAATGCCTTATAGCTCAAATTGATATTGAAACCACCATATACTTTCGGAACGGCAGAACCACTGAAATCATATTTCGCATAGCTATAAGAGTTTGTCAATACTTGACCATCTTTCTCTACAAGTGTCTTTTTACCGCATCTTTAATATTACCATTCGCATCGGTGTTGTTTTCGGCATCAAAGATATACAATCCATCTCCGTTATCAGGATTAACACCCCACCATTGACGTAACCAGAACTCATAGATTGAATGTCCCTCCATCAATTTCTTAGAGTCTTTGATGATACCATCTTTCCGGTTGGCATCAGGCAGACGAGTCACCTTATTATTGATGAATGTAGCGTTTGCGCCGACTGATAATTTCCAATCTTTTGATTTTAATACTTGGTAGTTTAAGTCGATTTCCACCCCTTGGTTACGAACTTTACCAATGTTTTGTACGATCTTTTCGACACCACTGGATAACGGTTGGCTAACATTGAATAACAAGTCTCTGGAGGCCTTACGGAAGAACTCGACCGTACCATTCAAGCGACCGAACAATCCGAATTCTAAAGCGACATCGGTAGAAACCTGTGTCTCCCATTTCAAATTATTGTTTGCCATAGTCGGGAAGTAGAGACCTGCTTCCAAACCGTTGTTGATACCCAAATTATACAAGGTTTGATAAGGATAGTAATCCTGTTGTGTGTCATCATCTGTATAATAGATGGCATCGTTTCCGGTTTCACCGTAGGATGCCCTCAGTTTCAAATTGTCCACCCAAGTCAAGTTTTCCATGAAATCTTCTTGGCTGATACCCAAGATGCTCGAATGACCAGAAGTTACCCAACGGTTATCCTTGCTAAAGCGAGAGGAACCGTCACGACGATACTGAGGCTGTTACATAATATTTATCATCGAAATCATAGTTCAAACGAGCGAAGTATCCTTCTTTCTTATATTCGCGTGTATAAGAATCCATTGAGCTTATGCTTACGAAGTTACTGTACTCATACGTTCCGGAAACGATCTCATTAGTCTTCATACCGTAGTTATATTGTAAACGGTAGCTATAGTTCTCATGGCCTAACAAAGCTTCGATGTTATGCTTACCAAAAGTCTTTGTGTAATTAATCAACTGGTTGAATGTCTGTGTCAAGAAGTTTCTATTTCGGATGTTCAAACGTCCCGGTCCTGCGGTTCCGTCACCTACCTCTGGGTTCTCATATACTCTACGGCGTTCATCCTTATTGTCAAATGCGTAGTTCACTGTTAAATTCAATCCTTCGATCGGAGTGATCGTTACATAAGTACGGGCACTAGAGTTTGTGGTAGACATCAAGCGATCGTTCCACAGGGCCTCAGCGATACCGTCGCGTCCATTGCTGGAGATACGGGCTCCTTCATAATCGTAGGTATATAAAGCCGGATCAGCAACTACGTTTCCTTCTTTATCCAAATAAGCCCTGTCTCAATATCATGCTTATGTACCGGATAGATCGGTGCCATAGAACGAATGAAACGAGATAAGTTACCATAACCAGCGGAGTTGCTAGAAGTAGAAGTAGAATAATTGGAGTTTGTACGACTTAAACCTAAATTCAATCCACTCTTGAACCATTTCACCGGATAGATATTATAGTTCAAGCGTGCGTTGTAACGCTCAAAGTCTGTCTTAATCATATATCCCTTATCATTCAGATAGCCTATGGAAGCATATGTGTCGCTCTTTTCTGTTTTGTATTGTAGCTTACATTATATTCTTGGCGATGTCCGGTACGGTAAGCGGCATCTTCCCAATCAAGGTCCTCACCCCATTTTAAAGCCGAGGCTGATGGATTCAATAAACCGTCTGTGCCCACGATTGCGTCATTGGCGATTCCTACGAAAGGATTATATTTTAATTTGTTGATAATATCTTTAGAAGCATTAGCGGCAGCGTCGGTAGCACTTTGTCCGAGTGACATATTTGCGTTTCTCAACATTTGCCATTGCAAAGGATAATAATCGTATACACCTACTTTTGCGTAATCGTTATAAGCTCTGCTAGACCAACCTTGTGAGATACTCAAGGTAACACCTGCGCCACTGCTGCTAGAACCTTTCTTAGTCGTGATCAAAACCACACCGTTACCTGCGCTAGATCCATACAAAGATGTAGAAGCGGCATCTTTTAAAATTGTCATTGATTCGATATCAGATGGGCTGATAGAAGAGATATCACCACTGAAGATGGCACCATCCACTACATATAAAGGAGCATTATCCGCGTTTACTGAACCAAAACCACGGATCGTTACCTTGGCAGCTTCTCCCGGTTGTCCGATAGAGGAAGTCATTTGTACTCCGGAAGTGTTTCCAATGCGGAGGGCGTTACTCAATGGACGTTTGTCCATCAAAGCGGCACCCACCGTGGATGCGGAACCTGTAAAAGAACTTTTCTTTGCGGTACCATAAGCTACGACAACAACTTCATCTATAGCTTGAGAATCTGAAGAAAGAACAATTCTCATGTTTTGCTGAGCTGTAGTTTCTTGAGTCCGTAAACCTACATAAGAAATAATTAGCTTAGCATCTTTCTGAGTTTCTAACTCAAATTTACCATCTAAATCGGTAATGGTTCCAATAGTGGTTCCTTTTACTACGATGGATGCACCTATAACAGGCTCCCCATCATCTTCATTAATCACTACACCGGTCACCTTCATTTGCTGGGCGACCATACACTGCACTCCCAGAAAGAATGAGAGTAGTACAAGCGTTAATTTGTGCTTCATAGAATGAATTTGTTTGTTAATTAGACACACATTATTTTTTCAAGAGACCATAGTTTGCACAGAACTACAGTTAAAATACTTATCAAAAATGTACACACCAAGACTCCTGAAAATCACAGCCGCAAATATACTAATTTTTATTATAAAAAGCAAACTGTTATAAAACATTCTAAAACTAATATAATATTGATTGATATTGTCAAATTCAATTTAGTTGTACTGGGATCTTGTTGCATTATGATAGCTGGCAGGAGGGTTTTGGTCTTAGCTATCTATCTGTTAATTATGCTGTTAAACATAGTTCTGTGCAGACTAAATGCCTTAATGGATGCTGAAAGGGAAGATGTCCATAAAGGATATCTTCCCTTAAACTTTGTGTGTATAATAAAAAAATGAAGTATTAATTAACGTTTATAAACGGATAGGGTTACCATTATAGAAATCTAGAATCTTCGTACGGAAGATAAAATCATATTTGGCCTGTGCCTGTTCCGCTAGACTTTGCGCGTATTTTGTTTTAGCCTCATTAAATTCAAAGACAGTGCTTTTACCTGCGTTGTAACGCTCTTGGGCATAATTGAACGCTTCCTTGCTCGCCGTGACGGATTTGTCGGAAGCCGTATATTTCTCTTGGGAAGCCGTTGCGTTGTAGTACGCTTGCTGGATTTCCTTGTATAACGTTTTCTTTGTATTTTCCATCAGCAATTCCCGGTTGATAATGTTGATCCTTGCGGTACGAACGCTATTGCGTACTTGGAAGCGGTTGAAAAGTGGAATGCTCAATGAGAATCCGACGATCTTTTGCCCATTCTGCTTAAACTGCTCGCTAAAGGAACGAGTATCGGCAAATTCACCTCCGGAAGTAGAATGATAATATCCATTGCTGTAACTAGCCCCGAAATTTAACTTGGGTAATAGCCCGCTTGCGCGACACGCAACATTTTCTTTGGCTCTCTAGCAAATACTGTTGTTCCTTGATCTGAGGCTTGAACGTAACCGCATGATCGTAAATGTTTTCCGGAGGTAGGATGCTACTCATATTATCAGCCACCGCATCTTCAATTACAGGAGTCTGTATATCGAAACTCCGATCGCTTCGCTCTAGTTCCAGACTTTGCGCCAGATCCAGTAAAGCGAGGTTCACATTGTTTTGCGACTCGGTAAGCGTGACCTCATCTTTCGCTAATTGGGCCTTGATATCATACAGTTGGGAAAGTGGCACCTTTCCGGCGTTCACCATGGCCTCTGTTTTATTCACCTGCTCCTTGTCTAGTTCCACTTGTAGTTGCGCTATTTTCAGTAACTCTTTATTATAAAGTACTTGCAGGTAGTAGGAAGCTATATTGATGGATAGGTCTTCTCTCGCCTTATTCAAGTTCTCGATAGACGCTTTTAGATCAAGTTTGCGGGCGGCGATATCGTTCGGTATTTTAACCCGTCAAATAAAGGCATGTCCAGATTGATCCCCAATGTGGAATTGGCGGCGTTCTGGTCCACGATCACCCCGGATTTAGACGTGGAGCGTCCGAACTGGAAGCTCTGTCCAAGACTGCCGTTTAGGGCCGGGAGCCAACTGTATTTGCTGGTATGTAAGTCTACCTTTCGGCTTTCCTGTTCCTGCTCCTTTGCTTTAAGTCGATATTATGCTCGATGGCATATTGGATGCACTCCTCCAGACTCCATTGCTTCACCGCATCCTGAGCGAAAACATAGTTTCCGGACAGGAGGGAAACGATTGCCAGTATATATAAGTTTCTTCTCATCATACAATCTTTCTTTTATTTCTTATTCGGGTCAATAGCTGCGCCCCGGACTTTATCGGTCGCGCCAGTCCTTCTTGAACCTCGATCTTGATACCGTCGGACAGACCTACCTTTACCGGATGTTTCTCGAAGACTTGCTCCGGTTGCTCTTGTTTAACTAACTGAACGAATGCGGAATCCCTTGGAACTCGACCGTGCTTTCCGGGATCGTAAGAACGTCTTCCGCACGTTTTAGCACGATCTCGGCGTTGGCGCTATATCCCGCACGGATGAAAGCATCTTCGGGGATCGTCACGGCTGCCTTGATCTCAAATTGAATGGCTCCGTTTTTCTCAACACCTTTGGGTGATACATATTCTAGCAAGGCCTCGAACGAACGGCTTTCCATGGCTCCGATCGTTTGATAGGCATTCCCTCGTGAATGCGCCCGATCTCGGTCTCGTCTACGTTTCCCTTGAAGATCATGTCATTCATGTTGGCGACTGTGGCGATTGTCGTACCGTCGTTGAAGTTGTTCGCTTGGATAACGGAGTTACCTACTTTCACCGGGATATCCAGTATCATACCGGTGATGGTACTACGGATCTGCGTGGTACTGGCTACATTGGAGTTCTTGGCGATACCGTCACGAATAATTTCCAGTGCGCTTTGCGCGTTCGCTTTCTCCTCGACCGCCTTTAAGTAGTTGGCCTTCGAGAGATCGAAATCCTCTTGGGCGATAACACCTTGCTTGAACAGCAGTTCATCTCTCTTATAGGTTTCCTCCACCTGTTTAAGAGATATATCCGCTATGTTTACGCGAGATTCGGCGCTATTTAGCTGTACCATCTCCGGTATGACCTTGATCGTGGCGATAATCTCCCCTGCCTGTACCATCTGTCCCGCTTCTTTCCTTAGCTCGGAGATGATACCGGATATCTGCGGCTTGATCTCTACCTCGTAGCGAGGTTCCACGCTTCCGGTGGCCACCGTCTTGGTCTCTACCGTATCCCTTTTGGGGTTACGACCTCATAAACGGTTATTACCGGTTGCGCCTTCTTCCATAAGAAATAGAATGTGCCTATTACCGCCGCACCTACGATCGTTAATAAGATAATACGTAGGATTTTCTTTACGATGCGATTCTTCATGATTATATAGTTTTATTTTAATTATCGATTCGTTATTATTCATCTCGGATGGCATCTATCGCTTTGATCTGCATGGCTCTCCATGCGGGAATCAGTCCGGCCATAAAACCGCTTATCAGTAGTACCACCGCGGCGGCTACCGCTGTTTGGATGTTTACGCCGGGATTCAGCAGGGTCGGATCGTTCGTTGGATTGGCGGACAATATCTTATCCAACAAATCCAAGAGAAGACTCCGGCGCTTAATCCCAGTAAGCCCGCCAAGGCAGTCAGCACCAAGCTCTCTCATGACTTGCGAGATGATGTCGAAAGGCTTGGCTCCCAAAGCCCTTCGTACGCCTATCTCCCTCGTGCGCTCTTTTACCGTTACCATCATGATATTGCTGATACCAATAATACCCGATAGCAAGGTACCCATGCCGACCAGCCAGACCAAGATGTCGATACCTGTAAACAGTAGATTGAATGTCTTGAATTGTGCGGCGATATTGACTACGCCTATCGCCTGAGGATCGGTCGGTGCGATCTGATTTTGCGTCTTCATGATATTCTTGACCTGCTCGATCGTCGTCTCAATCGGATATCCCGGTTTCACGCTCAGTGCGAGGAAATGCAGGATATCGCCTTGGTTCAAGGTCTGCTGCATGGTATTGAACGGAATGAAGACGGTTTCTTCTCCCCGGCCGCCCAGATTCAGGCCCGATGCCCTTTGGTTGACCACTCCTACTACTTGGTAGTAAAGCCCGTTCACCCGGATATATTTGCCGCAAGGGTCCTCGTTGTGGAATAATACCTCATTGATCTTCGTGCCGATCAAGCAAACCTTGCGCTTTTCCCGCATATCGATCTCATTCAATAAACGGCCATAGTATAGGTCTTGCGTATCGATATTGAAGTAAGCCGGATATATACCTTTCACGTTGAACGTTCCGGTCATTATCCGTAAACGATATTCTTTCCGAGCGGCTGCCCCAAAGGATGGGGAGATATCCTGTACGCTAGGTACGTCTCGTATGATGGCGTCTATGTCCCGGTTCCTCATGTTCCAGTTTCGCCCCTTGTTGAATCCTTGGTAGGGTTCGCTGGTGCGATCGGCGTAGAAGAATAGCGAATTCGTCGCGAATCCGTTGACGCTCTTGAACATGGCGTTCTTGAATCCGATCCGGTACCCAGCAACAATACCAGCATAAGGATTCCCCAGAACACGCCGAAGCAAGTCATCAAGCTACGTGTCTTGTTGCGGGTGATGGTTACCCATATTTCTGTCCATCTGTCTATGTCAAACATATCTTTCGGTTTATTCTGTTCTCATGGCTTCAATAGCGGATACATTCACGGCTTTGCGAGCGGAAATAGCCCGCCAGCACCCGGCTACGACCAGCACCCCGGTAGCGGCCAGCGATATCCCTAGGCTGACGGTCGGGTGCCGGAATAAGGTAAGATCCTCGCCGGATTTCCTCCGGATGAAGCGTTGTTCATCCCGCTCATCGTCATGCCATAGTCGATTAGCTCCGTCAACCCGATTCCCATCAGCATCCCGATGTAACCGAATATGGCGGTGATCATGATGGACTCTACGATGACAAGCTTCAATATCGAGGCCGGTTTCGCCCCGATCGCCTTCCGGATGCCGAACTCCGGGTCCGTTCGCGTACGGTGATCAACATGATGTTGCTAACCCCACGATACCAGCCATCAAGGTGCCGATACCTACGATCCAGATGAAGAGCAAGATACCGTCTGTCATCGTATTGAACATACGGATCTCATTGCCGGTCATCCACATACCGATGGCATTCTTGTCTGTCGGGTCGAATATGTGCTTACGGGCCATATACGACCGGAACCTGTTCTCGAAATCCTTGCACTCTTCTTCGGTGGAGACCCCGTTTACCGTAAAGTAAATGGAGCCGAACCCGAAGCCTTTATTATAAAGTTGTTGCGCTACGGTAAACGGTATATATGCGGGCGTTGTTACTCTTGTCGTCATCATCATAGATACCAACAACTTGATACATCATATTGCCGCATTTCACGTATTTACCCAGCGGGTCCTCGTTACGGAATAGCACTTCCGCCATACGGGGCTTAGTATGATTACCTTGCGTGTAGCGTTCATATCCATCTTATTGATGAAGCGCCCGTTCTGGCTCGCTACATTAATATATATAATGGAATTGTAATCCTCGGATACGCCCCGCAGGTCGCCCACGATGTATTCTTCCCCATACGAGATGGTATCTGTTTGCGAAATGGTAGCCGAGCAGTATTCTATTTCCGGGAATGCCATCTTGATGCCGCTGAGATCCGCTTTCCTTGAACTCGATCCTGCGGTTCGTGGGTTACCTTTATAAGGCATGGTGGTATAGCGCCCCAAACCTCCACGGTATTGGCGGAAAACCTCCGGAAGTTGAATATGATGCCGTTTCTCAACCCATTTCCCGCTCCCAGCAGGGTAATCAGCATAAAGATCCCCATGATACGGCGAAACCGGTCAAGAAGGTACGGAGCTTGTTTTTCTTTATCGTGCTCCATATTTCCCTAAAATTGTCAAAATCAAACATGCGATTCTTCGTTTACGGTGTATTCAATCAATCCGTCTTTACCCGGATAATCCGGTCGGTAGCTTCCGCCACGGATGGCTCGTGGGTAACGATCACCATGGTCATACCTTCTTGGTTTACGCTACGGAGGAGTTCCATCACTTCCACGGTCGTGGTACTATCCAATGCCCCGGTAGGCTCGTCGGCCAATATAATCTGCGGCTTGGCGATCAAGGCACGTGCGATGGCCACACGTTGCTTCTGTCCGCCGGACATCTCGTTCGGCATATGATCCGCCCAATCCTTCAATCCCACCATGTCGAGATATTCCAGTGCCATGGCGTTTCTCTTCTTCCGGCTTACGCCTTGGTAATAGAGTGGGAGAGCTACGTTCTCCACTGCGTTCTTAAACGAGATTAAGTTAAATGATTGGAAGATGAAGCCGATCATACGGTTCCTCAGCTCGGCGGCACGGCTTTCGCTTAGATTCTGAATCAACTGTCCGTTTAATAGATAGGTGCCCGTGTCGTACGTATCCAATATCCCCAAGATATTCAATAGGGTTGACTTCCCGGAACCGGACGCTCCCATGATAGATACCATCTCTCCCTTCTCTATATCTAGGTCGATACCTTCAAAACGTGCAGTGGGGCTCCGTTAAAGTACGTTTTGTTTATTCCTTTCAGTTGAATCATCATATTATGTAGTTACTTTATATATTAGACGTACAGTTTGCTAAATAAGTTACACTGTTGGTGAACACTTTTATCATCTGGTTACAAATATATGTTTTACTAAGATACCTTGTATCGCAAGGTACTACTAATTATGTAATATTAACAAAGAGGTCTTGATTATAAGTAGATCCTTGTTCCTTTCCTCTGTATATTGTAGGCCAAACAAGCGGCTGTCTTACCCAATTCATAAAGATACATTCATCATGCACCAACTGATGCATGATCTTCTAACGGCTGGTGCATGATCATCTACCAACTGGTGCATGATCGTCCACCAGCCGTTGGACGATGAAGCTAACCTTATCTTTGCCCTAATAGATAAAGGGAAAAGCTTTAGGCTATACAGGCATAAACCCTTAACTTTGCGGCGAAATTCAAATAGCAGAAAGATTTATGGTAACAATTGGTACGCCCAAATCGGCTACGGCAACTAAAGTCGTGCTTTGTGGCTCGGGCGAATTGGGGAAAGAGTTTGTAATAGAGTTGCAGCGTTATGGCGTGGAGGTAATCGCCTTGGATAAGTATCCGGACGCTCCGGCCATGCAGGTGGCGCATCGTTCCTATGTGGTCTCCATGCTGGATGGCGATGCCTTGCGGGAGATCATCGAGAAAGAGAAACCGGATTATATCGTGCCGGAGGTGGAAGCGATCGCTACCCGTACCTTGATGGAACTAGAGGAAGAGGGATACCATGTGATTCCTACCGCCCGTGCCACTTGGCTGACGATGAACCGTGAGGGAATCCGCCGCTTGGCGGCCGAGGAGCTGGGCTTGCCTACCTCGCCGTATCGTTTCGCCGAGACCGAGGAGGAATTCAAAGAAGCGGTGAAGGTAATCGGTATGCCTTGCGTGGTGAAGCCGATCATGAGCTCGAGCGGACACGGACAGAGCGTGGTTCGTGAGGAAAAGGATATCGATCGCTTGGCAGTACGCCCAAGAAGGAGGACGCTGGAGCGGGTAAGGTGATCGTGGAAGGTTTCGTGGATTTCGACTATGAGATTACCCAGCTGACGGTTCGGCATATCGGAGGAACGTCTTTCTGGAACCCGTAGGACATGTTCAGGTGGACGGTGATTACCGGAGTCTTGGCAACCGCAAGCCATGAGCCTTGCCGCTAAAGCGAAAGCCCGTGAGATCGCCGGTAAGATCACCGAGGCTTTAGGCGGACGTGGTATTTTCGGCGTGGAATTATTCATTAAAGGAGATGATGTCATATTCAGCGAGGTTTCCCCGTCCGCACGATACCGGAATGGTGACGATGATTACACAGGATTTGTCTCAATTCGCTTTGCACGCCCGTGCGGTGCTTGGCTTGCCGATCCCTAATATCGTGTTTCATGGAGCGGGAGCTTCCCGTGCCGTTGTAGTGGAAGGGACAGTGACCGGTTGTCTTTGGGGAATCTGGATAAGGTTTTGGAACAACCCGATACGCAGATGCGTTTCTTTGGAAAACCGGAAGTTCATGGACATCGCCGTATGGCCGTCTTGCTGGCTCGTGGTTTGGATGTGACGGAGGCTAGGAGAAGACCGGAGTGATGATGGAGCGGTTAAATGTTAAATTGTGATGCTTCCTAGGATAAATGAACGTTTTGGTGTGTGTTGTGAATAAAATGTGAATATTTACAGACCTATTTTTCTATCAAAATAGTTTATTTTTGTCTCAAGTTTTAAAGAGACATTTGATAATCTATAAACGCAGATTACATATGTTTGTTTCACTAAAGAGTGAAATCTGATTGCCGAAAGTTTGTACTTATTTTATGAATACAACAAATGGAAATATGGGCGTTGATTTGAAACGCTCTATTTCTATTCTCGGTGAAGATAAAGAGTGAGCAAACAGATCAATAGCTAAGGGTGGGTAGATTTAACCAAACAGACATCCTTATCTCCTTTCGCCCACCCTAGCTATTGTTCTTATTTTACTTGGATTCCTTTGTATTTCTCATGGTTTCCATCACGGCATGCGTATCTACTTGGGCCTTTTCTTGTATAAACTCCGGGAGGTTGTAAGTCCACAACAGGTCTTTATAATATTTTACGGGATTTTTGCGGCAGGAGGAATGGTTTATGGGCCGTACCTTTATCATCGATATAGGTAAAGAACGGGCGTGTATAATCCATCCAACCTGCGACTGCTAAATACCAGCCAACGATTGTTGTGGCTCCATGAATGGTAGCTTTCTCCTTCGGCGCTGTTCGCCTCGCTCAGCGGGTACGTCTTTCCGTCGGATAGGCGGATCATATATAATTCAGCGTCTTTATGCCAAACCCCGAAACCGCCATATTCCTGTAGGGTAAAAGCCAGATATTTACCATCCGGTGAGATTCTAGGGAAGGATACGCTTTTGTGATTGGCCCGGCCATTGTATAAAGTATCTACTTGCTGGCCTAGGGTGCGGGTTTCCGGGTCAAAGTCGACACGGCATAGGCTGTAGGTCATTTGTCTGAAATTCTTAGAAATAGAATCTACGGCGGCGGTCGAACTGAAATAGAGGCTCTTCCGTCGGGAGAACGCAGGGAATATTTGCCATGCGTCTTTGAATTTAACGCTTCGCAAGAGAATACCTCGTTCTTCTTCACGTCGTAGATCACGATATCGGAATTATGATCCAATACTTCCAGCGTATTGGGATTATTGATGAAGAAGTTTTGGTAGGTATCGCATACGGTGGCCGCCAGATAGTTACCATTCGGATGCCAATACATGTAGACAAAGTTTGAGACGGTCTCGGAGTCTTGGTATTTAGCTTGGTGATTTTCTTTCCATCAATCAGTACGGAACCAGCGTGTTTGCCTCGCATATGGAAAATCATTTTATCCGGGTTCCCGGAGGAAAACGTATGGCAGTTTACGCAGTTATAGTCGGTTAGGCTATTCTCATAAATCACGCTTTGGTCATAATTCTCCAAGTTTCGTTGATAGATACCCATCCTGTTCCACATATCATTGCTCAAGGCTAATAACCGATAGGCTATATATTTATCAATGGAATCATTTGCGATGTCCATATGAAAAGGCGTATAGGCGTTCCATTCGCCCTGTATGCGTTTAGCAATGGTCAATTCTATTTGGTTTCCGGCATTCTCTTCAATAAGGCTTTCCATCTCTTTGTGGGATCTCAAAGAGCCCCTCATCACTATAGACTTGAGTTGAGTCTTTTCCCCTTTAATGATAAGGCAGTGCTCACTGCTATCGGCGATAGAGAAATTGAGCGGGCGATGTTCACAGGGATGGTCACATCCTTGTAATCCGGATAAATGGTTATTTCCTTGTTTAAGCTCTGGCGATCTGTATGTCGTTTTGGAGCATGAAACCATCAAGGCGATGAGAAAAGGAAAAGATATCGGTTTGTATTTGTATAAGTCTGTCTTTCCATATGTGTTTTATTTAGAGAGTATCAAATAGTACCAGAAAGTAGGTTGATAGTCGGCTATTCCAGTCGCTAGATTTTGTCGGGCATGCCTTAGTCCCAATACACGTTGCTTGAATATCGAGAACTCGGACAGGACTTTATCGGTTACCCCATACTTGCGGCAATATTCCGGATCATGCTCCGCATAAGAGATCACGGCTTGTTGCAAGGGTTCGGGTAATATAGGAGTACTTCCGTCCCACTGAATCTTTCAACAAACGTTTTATAGCGGGCAGGTCTTTCGATAATAATAACGTACCGATCGTATAATCCAATGCGGCTTTATTCTGATTCTCTTCCAATATAATCATCAGGTTATCAAACAATCCGATTATATTGGCGAAAAGGTCTTTGTCGCTGGATAGGCTTTTTCTTTTTGTACCTAATTCGGGTCGCTCTCCACCGCTTGGTCATTATATAAGAACTTTCGTTGCGAGGAGGCCCATTCGTGATAGGCCCATGTCTTTCCAATAAGGATATAAACTTCTCGGCTGCGGGATACTGTCCGTATATCAAATGGGATTTTATTAATAATTTGGTCATGACGGACTGCCGTATGTAATTCCTACCGAGGTACCAAAAGCGAAATTGTATGCCAAGGACGTGATTCCTACATGGTAGTATATCTGGCTGAACAGGAAACTTTCCTCTATATGCGCTTGGTATTTTGAGACCAAAGATTGTATTCCGCTTTGCGGATATTTGAATAAATCAGTCTGCATGACACCCTTGTGGGATAAGGCAAGGTTTAAGCAATTCAGGTGTAAGTAGTTATTATAGTTTAGATCGGCGGACGAGATTATGGCGTCCCATTGCTCGGTATCTATGTAATGAAACATTTGCATCAACGTATAGAAATCTTTATTCCTCTGTTGAAGAGCCGTTTGCGTATAATACATACCGGATAAGGCAAGTAATGCTACGGCTACTAAAGCTTTTAAATAGGTTTTATGTGATCTAAGTAACGTGATAGGAAGAATAGAAGCATAACGAGTAGCGCTACTTGCCAAGAGAAGCCGTAGAATGGTTCCAGCTCAATGAAATACTCTACGTAATCTTTCATCCAAAATACATAGTCATAATCGGGTTTACTGCCTCCTAGGACACATAGGAGCCTACGATAAGTAGCAGCAGCAACGGGATGAAGCTTGCGTACCAGCGTTCGCATTTTGTAATACATCAAATAGTAAGATGCTAAGGGCGAATAATATAGCTACAGATCCCATCGTGTAAAACAATCCGGTCGCCAGCAAGCAACCAATTAAGGTACGGTACGTCCAATTAAATCTTCGTGCGCTGTAACTATATACGTTAAGCGCCAATGACAAAACAACATGGCTATCAGTCCTTCATAATGATAGCTATCTTTCATTAGGTAAAGATATTGGAATAGGATGGGGAGAAAGGCCAAGGGCATAAGATATAATGCCGGATGTATCTTTCGTAAGGTCAGCCAGAATAACCAACCGGAGATTCCACCGATCAAGGCGGTCACCAGCGATCCGATAAGCGGGATCCTGAAAACTGTATCAAGAATGAGAGATATAAAGTCGCTAGCCCCCTATCTGCTTAAGTATGCTGAATATATAGGTGGAATCGAATAGGAAAATCTGCTGCTGTTCCCGATAAAAGAGAGGCTCTTGCATGGTCTGCAAATGAAACCATAAGACGCCGGTCAATAGAATGAATGGAAGCGGTGGTAATATCTTCTTATATAAAGTACTCATGTGATTTATTCTATTTACGATAAGTTACGTCAATTCCTTTATCCTCTTTGGCTAGCGTGCTAAGCGCCCGGATCTTGGAGGATACTTTTCCGGTAATAAACTCGGGTATATTATAAGATTTCATGAAACGGTGATAGTAGTCTGTGTCTTTCTGAGGCAAAGGAAGGGCTTAGACGCATTTCCTTCTTCATCTATATAAGCAAAATAAGGACGTGTGTATAACCCGTCTATCCTTCGACTGCTGAAGACGATCCAGCGGCTGTTGCTACTCCATGAGTGATAGCTCTCCGTATCCGTGCTATTGGCGTTTTGCAAGGAATGAGAGATTCCGCTCGCTATATCCAGTAGATATAGATCTGCGTCTTTATGCCAGATCGAGAAGTTACCGTAGCCGGACAGCGTATATAACAAGAATTTCCCGTCTGGGAAACACGGGGAAAAGAGGCGCTCTTCCCATCTTTTCCGGCATTGTATAAGGTATCTATACGGGAGCCGAAACTCCGGGTTACGGGATCGAACGCTATGGAGCAAAGGTTATATTTTACTTCTGAATATTCATGCGGCATGGAACGTGCCTCTGCCGAGCAGAAGTAAAGAGTCTTGCCATCGGGAGAGAATGTCGGGAAAGTCTCAAACGCTTTTGCTGTCCGAATGGAAGGCGTACTGATAATCTCATGCTTTTCCGTATCGTATACAACTACGTCGGATTGGCTGTCGAAGACCTCCACCCGGTTTTGTCGTTGGCATGAAAGCTTTGGCTGGTCTGATTGACAGAGAAGGCTACGTATTTCCCCGATGGATGCCAAGAGGGATAGACCAAAGGCGAGATCGTCTGATCGGTCTTCGTATTTAATTTCTCGATCTTGTCTCCGTCGATCAGATAAGTGCCCGAATACTTATCCCTCATGTGGAACAGCATTTTATCGGGGTTTTGCATACAAAAGAATGGCAATTCATACAGTTTTGACCGCTGTATTTGTTTTCCATGATAGGGCTTTGCTTATAATCTTCCAGATTCCGTTGGTAAATACCCATTTGATTCCAAAGCTCGTATCCGGGTTCGATCAAGCGATAAGCCAGATATGAATCCATGGGTTCCGGAGCGACGAATAGTGAGAATTCCGGATAGGCGAGCCATTCTTTGTCTTTTGCGTAGAGCTTTACTTGTATCGCTTTTCCTGTTGCCCTTTTCAGCAATTTTCTCCAATCGGATGCGGGAAGATAGAATTGTCCCCTTTTCCTTGACTTGTATCTTTTCTTCTCCGAATTTGAGTACGGCGAAAGCTTCCGTATGCGGATTTTGTATCTTGAAATTTAAGGGTGCGATATTATAAGGGATCGTCACATCCGCATAATCGGGAAATAATACAGGTTTCTCCGAGGTTTCTTTGCTTACCGGGATCGTATCCGAGCAGGATATTCCTAGTAGAATAAGAAATAAACAGGTGATATATAGAATATTTCTTTTCATGGTTGTTGATCATTTTAGAGTATAATAAGACCAATAAGTGTCTCGAACGACTTCTTTATAAGTTGCGGAAGTTGTGGGTTGTTCCGGTTCTGCACGACTAAATTCCGATAACCTGCGAATTTGCGGATCACATTTCCGGATACGTTAAAACGCTTCCAGTAATCCACATCCTTCTCTGCTAATAGGATAACAGCCTCTTGGAAACTCACGGGGAGAGGGAGTACCGGTGTTCCATAATACTTTTCTATCAGCCTTTGGAAAGCTTTCATGTCTTTAGACAGCAGATAGATAGCCCCGGTGAATTGGATCGGGAGCTGATTTTCCGGATCTTGTTCCGCACGGATAAGTAAATCATGTTCCAGTCCGTTGATACCGGATAAGTTACTTTCCTTCGGAAGAGCTTTTCGTTTAGGCCCTAATACCGGATCAGCTTCAATCGCTTTGTCGTTATATAAGAAGCCTCTATGCCGTTTGGCCCAATCATGATAGGCATATGTTTTTCTAAGATACTGATATATTTCTCGGCGATAGGATACGTTCCGTAAATCAAGTTTGTTTGAACAAGCCGTTGCAGGTTCCGGGATTACCGGCGCCAATTACGGTGACATACCCTTCAAAGCCATCTCCTGCGATAATGCGATTTCCCCTAGCGTAAAATAGGCGTCGCTTAACAGGGTGGAGACCGTAAAGGTCTTGTTCCAAGAGGCGAGTAACCCTTGAGGACCGTGTTGATCAAAAGCGAACATCCGGTCTGCCAACTCCCCTTTTCCGCAAGTGCCCTATTTAAGTAAGTTAAATATAAATAGTTTTGATCGGCCCGTGACAATGCCGGATGATCTCGTCCCATTGTTCGGTACGGGCATAATAATCCAAGACTTTTAGAGGATAGGCTTTCTGGTCGTTATACCGTGGAATCGTTACCCAGCAAAGGAATAGGATTAGGATGAATTGAACGGTAAGCTCTATCCCTGTTTTTCTTTGATTGGTTTTGCCTTTAGGATATACGAATGCCCCGATCAAGCTAAGCGGTAAACAGACCCATGCGAAATAGATGAGATTGGGAGCCGCCAGAATCGGGTGGTAAAAGCGTCCGGTAAGAATGCGAAGCGATAACTGGTGATGGTAGTTGACCAGACACTTCCGATCCCGATAAACAGGTATTCAATTAAAACCGCTAAAAATAGAACCCTGTTTGGAACGGCTTATCGCTTCCTTGAGAACCACACTTAATGAGAACAGCCCGGCAATCGGTCCTCCTATCCAAAAGTAGTGGGGTGATTACCAATGCGGCGGATAGCCGGTAACAGGGATCTTTATGCGCATCCATGCGTTCAGGCTAATCAAACAAAATAGGAATGCGATAGTGCCTTGTACTAAATAATTGAAGTCGTATTGAATCAATAATAAGAATAAAACCGGGAGTAAGTAAAGCAGGAAGAGCTCTTTATTTGGATTAATTTGCAGGATGATCTCCCTCATTGTTAAGCCGATAGACGTAAGTATAGCTGCGATAATGAAAGGCCCTGCATAAGGCGTAATAAAGAATTGTGTCAAGAATTCCCCGATAATCAAAGATAAACCTCCCGGACTGCTGATTTTATCCGCAAGATAATCTTCGGAAAACTGGAATAGTTGAAGCTGCTCGATATAGAAGAAATGAAACTTGCCGGTTATTTGCAAGAAACCCCTAATAGGACAAACAGGATCAAACCGAGGAGTATTTGTTTATATCTCATGGCTAGAGTCACGTTTCATTTTGATTTAAAGTCAAACAAAGATACGATTTTATCGGAAATACCAATCTACACAAAACGAAGTTAACTTAATTGGCACATGGAGTTAACTTCGTTGGCAAAGTATGTTAACTTCGTGAGCAAAGTAAGTTAACTAACTTTTGGGATTAAAAGCAGGCCGGACATATCACATGCCCGGCTGCCCTTTCTGACTGTTAACCCACTTGTTTATTTCCAGTTTTCATTCTGAACTAAAGACCATCCATCTTTAAGATTTCATTATGAGGGATAGGCATTGTTGCCCATTTTGCGTTGTATGTACTATTGGAATATTTACCTAAATGCTTAGCTTCGTATTTCACGAAATCATTTAATACCTCGGATGCGATACCCCAGCGAGCTAAGTCATACCAGCGATGACCTTCCATCGCTAACTCGATACGACGTTCCCAACGCAGTGCCTCCAGCGCTTTGTCTTTTGATGCGAATTGAGAAGGTGGATATAAACCTATACGATAGTTTGCGGCAGCATCTGTACTTTGCTTCCCGTTAATCTTGTCATCCAAAACATAAGTAGAACTAGCCTCGGTCATTGTTGCCGGATCTACTGCCTTTACATAGCTATTGGCGGCACGAGCACGTACTTGATTAATGTATTCACCTGCTTGTTGAGGCTGTCCTAACTCGATCAAGGTTTCAGCGTACCAAAGCAATACGTCTGCGTAACGGATCAAGTGGAAGTTTTAGCAGTGGAGTTTGTTTGCGTCGTGTTAGATAAGCTTCCTTTATCGGCTTTTCTAGGGATATTCTTCTTGTTTAGGTATAAACCTCCGTTAGAAACATCACGTACCCAACCATCCAACGCATTTGGCACTGTCCAATCTAAGAATGGAGTCTCGAAACGACCGGTAGAAACATCAAACGAGGGTCTGTATAGACGGTCAAATCAGTGTGAGGTAAATTGTTCTCGTCTAAAGTTGATAACGCAGGATCATTACGATAAGAATCATCCATTTTAGGTAATCCGTTTGCGTCAACAATATGAGCGTTGACCATATCATAAGAGGGTTGATAGAATCCCCAACCTCCAGTTCCTAACGCTCCGCTGAAGCCGATGTGCCAAGCTCCGTTGATATTGGCAGTTTGTTCTACGGTGCCGGAAACTGCAGCTTGGACATCGAATACAGATTCTCCTGTCCAGTCACTTTCCCCTGCTGTATAGAGTTCCTCGTATGTATCTGCCAAGCGGAACTTAGTGCCTTTGTTATCTTTTCCGTTTGCGATTACATCTTCCAAAATCGTTTTAACTTCAGTCCAATGATTAGACGTTCCATTTTTTCCGTTATATGGAGAGGATTGGTACATCTTTACTTTAGCCAACATAGCGCCAGCTGCCCATTTGTTTACGCGTCCTGCCTCGGTCCAAGTGTCGGGCAGATTGTCATAGGCAAACTGCAAGTCTTCTACTATCTTATCCCAGATATAGATATAATTCCCATTCTCATCCACATTAGAGACTTGTGGGTTCACGTTCTCTTTCATGGCTATGTCATCTACATAAGGAACAGCCGCTCCAAATAATTTTACGACCTCGAAATGGAAGAAACCGCGTATGAAGCGGGCTTGGGCGATTGTTTCCGTATAGAAGTCTTTACTTTGGCCTGCTATAGCCGAAAGCTCTTCTTTTGCTAAATCCGCTACCTTGATTACGTTGTTTGCGGTGAATACCCCATGGTAACTATGTGCCCATTTTGTTTCAAAATAAGCGTTGTCAGTTGTAAATGTATAAGTTTCCAAGCTGGTAAAGTCTGGTTGGTCTTGGAAAGTTGAACCTTTGTTTGCGTCACCTCCCATTACGTCACCATATACATAGTTGGTCAATGTCGAACGGAAGTATCCATCATTCGCATCTGTAGAGTTTAATCTAGCGTACATACCAGTTAGCAACTGAGTAATACCTTCTTGCGATACAAAATCCGGTTCCTGTTTATTTGTGACTGGCTTCACATCCAAGAAATCGGAGCAAGCAGTCATGCTTCCCATCGTGGCGGCAATGACTGCCGCATATATAAATAGATTTTTCATCTTGTTTCAATTTTTAGTTAGCAAATATTTGTTAGAATGTCACATTTACACCCATGATAAATTGGCGTGGCATACCATAAGAACCGAAATCGGTACCCATCGTACGGTCATTGGAACGACCGTCTGTATCTGTACGAACCTGTGGGTCTAGTCCGGAGTAACCAGTCAATGTGAATACGTTTGCTATTTGACCATAGATGCGGATCTTCTCAAACTTGATTTTATCTAAAATACTCTTTGGAAGTGTATAACCTAAAGTCAACGTTTGCATGCGTAAGAATGAACCATCTTCTATATAGCCGGAATTAGACTCATTTGCGGCGATTGTACTCTCACCATTAGCGGTTGCCCACATAGGATAGATACCATCAGGGTTGGTTACAGGATGCCATGAATTGTGCGACGATCTTTAGAATAAGCGGACTGTAAGGAACCATAATGTGTATAATATTTATACATGGCGAATAGATCATTGCCTACGGAGAAGTACATATAAAGTACTTAAGTCGAATCCTTTCCAGTTAACACCTAAGTTGATACCTCCTGTTAAATCCGGATGTGGGTTTCCAATGAATGTACGGTCACTAGCGTCGATCTTACCATCGTTGTTCACATCTTTTACTTTGAACTGACCTACATAATTGGCAGCGTTTAACGTAGAAGCATCAGATGTACCATATGGCAATACTGTTCCACCGGCATCATTCTTATAGTTACGGACTTCTTCTTCACTCTTATAGATACCATCTAGCTGATAACCGTGGAATTCACCGATTGCATGTCCTTTCATCAATACGTTCATGTTGGAAATACGAGTTCCGGTAAAGATTCCGGCATCAGTACCAATCTCATCCAGTCTATTCTTGTAATGCGACAAGTTTACGCCTACAGAGTAACCTACCTCACCGATTTTATCATTCCAAGTAATATTCAAATCAACACCTTTGTTCGTCATATCACCGATGTTTACTTTCGGCTTGTCAGCGGCACCGGCCAAAGCAGACCAGTTGGCATCGATCAACATATCAGAAGTTTTCTTGATGTAGTAGTCGAAGTTGGCGGTTAATCGTTGATTAAAAGCTGTAATATCGAAACCTGCATTAAACATCTTAGATGTTTCCCATTTTGCCTCGATATCACCAAGATTGGTTACGCCAAATCCTTGATATACCTCTGTGTCAGAACCATTGATGCTATAGAGATAACGGTTACCAGTACCATATTGGAATGCCCAGTTATATGAATCGATATTGAGTTACCGGTTGTACCGTAACCGGCACGAATCTTCAAATCGTCTAACCAAGTACGTGATTTCTCCATGAATTTCTCGTCCGACATACGCCAACCTAAAGAGATAGAAGGGAATGTACCCCAGCGATTCTTTTCAGAAAAACGAGAGGATGCGTCGCGACGTACCGTAACTGTAGCCAAATATTTACCTTGGTAAGCATAGTCCGCACGAGCGAACATACCGAACATGGTGGATACAGCGTTCTGGTTTCCGCTATTTCTTAAGTCAGAGCTAGCACCGTTGTTGATTACCCAAGTGTTGGGATCATCTTCGAATGGATAGTTGATACGACCTGCCTGGATCCAACGTCCTAAACCCTCACGAAGTGCCTCTGTACCAATCACAGCATTGATCGTATGATCGTCATTGATTGTTTTGCTATAAGTAGCGGTGTTTGTCCATTGATAATCTAACCAATAGTTTGCTTGCTCGTAGAACTCGTTGTTGTTACGTCCTTCTTTATTGGTCATGATCGTACGTTTGTTCATCCAGAAGTCCCATGCGCCACCTAAACGTGCGCTGAACTGAGTACGGATCTTCAAATTCTCCAAGGCTTTCTAAAGGCATAATCTCTGCGTAGATAGCTGATTGGGCACGTAAGAAACGACGACGATTGTCCTTGCCATAATCAACGGACATTGGTGCGCTCTCAGCACGTCCTCCTTCGGCATTTTGTGAACCGGAATAATCACCGCCAACTGTGTAGATAGGTACCCAAGGTTGGATGGAGAAGGTCTTACCGAAGGTATTATCATCACCTTGACGACCGCGTTCTCCTGAGTTCTCGATTACGGCGATGTTGGTATTCTGACCGATATTGAACCACTTGTTCACGAAGAAGTTTGTATTCGCACGCAAGGAATAACGACGGAACCATGACTCCTTGATCGTACCTTCACGATTCATGTAGCCTAAGCCTACTGAATAAGTCGCTTTTTCACCACCTCCGGTGATAGAAATCTGGTGATCTTGCACCTTACCGGTTTGAACTACTTCGTCGTACCAATTCGTGCCGGCACGAGCTTCTTCCTCAGAGTAGCCGTCCTCAAGCATTTGGTAGTAAGCGGAACGAGACCAAGTGTTCTCACCATTGTCTTTGTAAGAAGCTTCCAAGCTGCGATACTGCCGTATTGAGAGATGATCTGTTCTTTACTATAACCAGCAGGTTTGATAGCATAAGGCATTGTTAAATGACCTGTACCGTCTTTACCTATTGAACCGAACTGGGCGTGGTTTACTGTTTGGCCACCGCGGTAGTTGAATAAATTACGTTGCCCTTCTTCTTGGAATTCCATAGCTTCCCAAGCGTTCAACAGACCATAACCGTCATTGGCCATCTTGGCTACACCGAAGTAACCGTTATAAGATACTTGTACACGGTCGTTCTTTTCCTTGTTTAGTCGTGATAACGATAACACCATTTGCACCTTTCGCTCCATAAATAGCGGAAGCAGCAGCGTCTTTCAAGATCTGCATGGATTCAATATCATTCGCATTTACCGCATCGATATCTACTCCTTGTACACCATCGACAATGATCAACGGGTCTGAGCCGTTTACGGAACCACACCACGTATACGAATCGTTGTCTCCCCTAATGGACCACCACCTGCTTGTACAAATACACCAGCAGCTTTTCCTTGCAAAGCCTCAGCGAAATTGGAAACAGGAGTCTCTTTTAACTCATCCGTAGCGACAACAGCCACAGATCCGGTAATATCCTTCTTCGCTTGTGTACTATAACCAGTAACGACGACTTCATCCAAAGCTTGTGAATCCTCGACCAGCGTGATCTTGATGTTTGTCTGATTACTCTTCAAAGTAACCTCTTGAGTTACGTATCCGATATAAGAGACTACTAAGATGGCGTTTGCGGGCACATTCTCTATAATGGCTCGTCCATCCATATCAGAAATATTTCCGATAGTAGTTCCTTTTACGACTACGTTGGCTCCAACGATAGGACCAGATTTATCCACGATGTGGCAGTTAATCTGTCGTCCATCTTGCTGGACACTCATAAATCCCGTACTAGGTGTAGGATACAGATGATCTGTTTCTGTTGCAAAGGCCGTTCCGGCTCCGTACAGAAGAAAGAAGCTCCTAAGACTAATGGCTTCCATGATACAACATTTCTCATACAAATTTAGAATTTAAGGTATAATAAAATAAAAAACACAAACTTTTAACAAAATGAATTCACTACTCTCTCATACCTCTAAGGTATATTACATCTGTTTACATCTTAAAATAAGTAAACATCACTCTCTTCTTTTCAACTTCTTTTGTGTAGCTTCTTCATTATCATGGTTTTAATTATGAAAATCACTTCTTGTTTTTTTCATGATATTAAAAAACGACTAGTTGAAACGATCGTTTCATTTAGTCGTTTGTAAAGATATGTCTTTTGACACATGCAACTTTTTGTTCATTTTTTTTTATTTTATCTTATTGCTAATGGGAAGATAACCTTTCTTCCCACAAAAAGCTCTTCTTTCAAATCCTCTTTCCCCTTCTCGAAAACGCAAGATTTAAACGATCGTTTCAACTAGTCGTTTTATGAAAAACATTTAGACCATAAGTATTATAGATGAGTAATAGCTACAAGCTGTGATGTTGTGTCTATATGAAAAATCAAATTGTTAAGTAGATTGTGTTTTGATTTATACCTTAAATTCTAATTTTATGAGTAATGTAGTATTTTGGAGACAGGTGTTTCTGGGAGCCTCTTTATTCCTTTGCGGCGGATATCCCATCATCGCTGCGGAAGTTGGCGATTTAACACCAAACGTAGGAACTCGTAGCCTACAACAAGATGGACGTAGAGTCATTTGTGCTATTTCAGACAAAGCCGGACCAATTGTAGGGGCAAATGTCCTTGTTAAAGGAACCACTATCGGAAATATCTCCGATATGGACGGACGTGTTATTTTAGAAGGTGTGCCTAGTAATGCGATTTTAGTTGTGTCTTACATTGGCTATGTCAGTCAAGAAATTCCTTTAAAAAGTAGTCAGACGAATGTGAGGATTCAATTGGTGGAAGATACTCAAGCTTTGGATGAAGTGGTAGTAGTTGGATATGGTACGCAATCGAAGAAGGACATTACCGGTTCTGTTGCTGTTGTTTCTACAGACGCTATCCACGAGACTCCGGTGGCGACTTTCGCCGAGGCTTTGCAAGGAAAAGCATCCGGTGTGTATATCTCTAATTCCGGAGGTCCCAGCGGTGAGACTACGATCCGTATTCGTGGTGTGGGTTCTCTTAATAGTTCAGACCCGTTGATTGTTGTGGATGGTGTATCCGGGGTGGATATCAGTTCCGTAAACCCGAATGATATTGAGTCTATGCAAGTGTTGAAGGATGCTTCAGCTACCGCTATTTATGGTGCACAAGGTGCGAATGGCGTAATTATCATTACGACGAAGCAGGGTACGCGTGCTGATCGTGTTCGTGTCTCTTATAATGGATATTTTGGTGTCGCTAAGATGGCTAACAGCGGTTATGATTTGTTGAACGGTTGGGAATCGATGGAATTCGAGGAATTAGGACAGCAGAATCTGTATAACTATCGTGGTTTGGCAACCTCTCATCCTCAATTCGGGCAAATCGCCGCTACGGGTGGTAAAGGTATTTCGATGCCTTATGCGATTAAGCCGGCCGGTTATAGCGAACAGCAGATTATTGATATGTATGGGAGCGTAGAGGCTTGGGAAAAGTCGTATGTAGACGATGGAAGCAGCTCTTGGGCCCGATCCGCATATTATCAGATGTTGGCCGACGGTTATTCCGATGCGGAGGCTCGTAAGGGTACCAATTGGTACGATGAGATTGTACAGACCGGAAAGATCCAAGATCACCAGATCTCTTTGGTGGGTGGTGGCGAGAAAGCTACTTATTCTGTCTCTTTGGGTTATACAAATCGAGAGGGTACGATCCAGAATTCTTATTTCAAACGTTACTCTTTACGTACGAATACGACCTATAATCCTAATAAAGTATTTCACGATGGGCCAAAATACGAACCTTGCCGCTATGGAAACGGGAGGAGAGTCTGGTCGTCAAGGAGACGCGAACACGTTCGCTAAGACTTATACCATGAATTCGTGGGTACCTATATATAATGTAGGAGGTGATTATACGGGATCCGTGGCACCTAATGCGGGCCGTGATATTTCCGCCGTGCATCAGGTAGCTATGAATGAGAATGATTGGACACGCATGTTTCATGGACAGACTGCGGTTTTGCCGAGCTTTCCAATCCTTGGATCGAAGGTCTGAAGCTTCGTTCTCAGTTTAGCGCTCGCTTGAATGGTATGTGGAGTTTGGAGATGACCGAACGTCAAAATATGGCGAACAAAGAGGCTTCTGCCAACAATACATTGACTGAGACGGGCAACTGGCGTTTGAACTGGCAGTGGACAAATACGGCTACTTATACCAAGAAGATTCATGAAGATCATAATATTACCGTTGTTTTGGGTACGGAGGCTATCAAACAAGGTGTCGGCCGTTATATGCAAGGAACCCGTATCGATTACATCTTCGAGAGCGATCCGAATACTTGGACGCTGGATAATGGTTCTTCTTCTAATATAGGTAACTCTAGCCGTTATCAAAGAAAGTGACTATGTTCGGCCTTTTCGGACGTGCGGACTATTCTTATAAGGGTAAATATTTGGCGACATTCACGATTCGCCGCGACGCTTCTTCCAAGTTTGGTTCCAAGAACCGTTGGGGTAACTTCCCTTCCGCCTCCTTGGGATGGCGTATGTCTGACGAGAAATTTATGGAGCCTACCCGGAAATGGTTGGATGACTTTAAGCTGCGTGCCGGTTATGGTACGACCGGTAATTCGAATATTGGTTCTTACAACTATGCGTTCCAGTATGGTACGGGAAATTATTATATGTATCCTATCACGGGATCGGATTCAGAGACTTCTCCCGGTTATGTGCTCTCGAACTTGGGTGACTCGGACGCTAAATGGGAAACCACAAAAATGTTTAATATAGGTTTCGACCTTACGGCTTTGAGTAACCGATTGACCGCCGGATTTGACTTTTATGTAAAGAATACCTCAGACTTGCTTGTGCCTGCTAACTGGTCTGCGCTGGTTGGTAACGCATCAAAGCCTAGTATCAATATCGGTGATATGAAGAACAGAGGTATTGATTTGTCCATTGGATGGAGGGACAAAGTTGGCGAGTTCGGTTATAACATCACGGCTAACATCTCAAGATACAAGAATGAGGTTACCCGGTTGGGATCTTCTGATTTGTTCAATGATACTCGTTTGAGCAAGGTGAATATTACTACGGTGGGCCAACCTGTCGGAATGTTCTACGGGTATCAGATTGATGGTATTTATCAAAATGAGCAAGATGTTATTTCCTCGGGCGTTCTGCCTTATGGTGTGGCTACGGAAAACGATTTGGTCGCTTCCGCATGGGTAGGCCGATATAAGATGAAAGACGTGAACAACGATGGTAAGATCGATGCGGATGACCGTACGATTATCGGTAATCCTCATCCTGATTTGACCGGAGGTTTCAATATCTCTTTGACTTGGAGATTTTGATCTAAGTACTTACATGTATTACTCGATTGGAAATGATTTGTACAAACACTACGAGTACTATACGATGTTTGGAAACTTGCAGTCTAATTATTCGAAAGATCGTTTGGCGAAATCTTGGGATCCGGTGAATAATCCGAACGGTATTTATCCTTTGTGGACAACGACCTCGACCGAGGGCCCCGAGGCTGGTAACGAATCGAACTCCAATTATGTGCAAGATGGTTCTTATCTTCGGATGCAGACGTTGACTTTGGGGTATTCATTGCCTAAGAAGTTGCTGAAGAAGATCGGTTTCGAGAAGATACGTGTATACGGCCAGATCAGTAACGTGTTTACGATAACCGGTTATGATGGATTGGATCCGGAGGTTCGTTCGCATACTTCGTTCGAGAACGAATATGTATCAAGCGATATGAATAAAGGTATCGATTATGGATCTTATGGTATGCCTCGTCAGTTCTTGATGGGTGTGAATGTGACATTCTAACGTATGTGCTTTATAAACGATTAATTTGAATTCATTATGAAAAAGTTCTTATATATTTTGCGATGGCGGTGGTTCTTGCGTTAGGCAGCACATCTTGTTCCGATTTCTTGGAGATCGAACCAGTAGGTGCGGTTAATGAAACCAATTTAACGGATCAGAAGGTATTAATTATCTTCTTACCGGCATGTATTCAGCGTTAAATATTCCGGCGGCTACGACTAACTCTTATTTTGGGGCAAGCTTGACAAACTATACGTATGGTGATGTGATGGGCGGTGACGCTAATAAGGGGTCAACGGCTGCGGACCAATCGGACTTCACGTTGTTGGAGACTTTTAGCTTTACGACCGATAATTCCTATATCAAGCGTAAATGGTGGCAGTATACGATGCGGTGGCTCGTGCTAATAATGTCATGCATTTGGCCGGTTTGATTAAAGATGAGCTTTCCGCTATACGGGACAGGAGAAAGATTTTTATACCGAGGCCATAGCCCAAGCTCGTTTCATGCGTGGTTTTATTTGTTTGAGGGTATCAAGAATTTTGGGGCGGCTATTCCTTATGTATCTTTGGAGGATTATGAGTCGTCCGTGAACCCACTGATATCGAATGTGGATGAGAGCGGTAACTATATTTATATTTGGGAACAGGTGGCTGAAGATTTGCAGTATGCTTATGATAATCTTCCGGCGCATGGCCGGAAGAGCCGGTCGTGCCAACAAATGGGCGGCTGGAGCGTTTTGGCGAAACTGAGAATATTCCAGTCTTCTCCTATAATGGAACGAATGGAACCTCCAACAAATGGACGGAGGCTAAATCGATTTTAGAAACGGTTATCGCTAATGGTACGGATAGCAAGGGCACGAAATATACCTTGACCCCGAGTTATGAGACGCTTTACACGGCGGGCGAGAGCGACTGGACGGGCGAGTCTGTGTTTGACGTCCAGATGGCAATCTCCGGTACGCAGTATTATACCAACGCGATCAATGGTAACTCTCATATCTCATTGTCTGGCAAGATTGGTTCCGGCTGGGGATTCTACCAGCCTTCTTATGACTTGGTGAATGCGCATATGGTGGATGAGAATGGATTGCCTTATCTCGATAAGTCGTATCAAAGCAAAACCTCGGTTACGACAATTGATGGCGATAATGTACCTCATACGGATTTGACGGTTTATACGGATCCTCGGGTTGATGTATCTGCGGGTCGTTTCAATGTGCCCTATATGGATTGGGATATACCAGTTACTATCGATGGCTGGATTCGTGATTTGGCGAATGGCGGTCCGTTCTTGAATAAGAAGAACCTGCCGAAAAGGCGGATAAGGGAGGCTTGAGCTTGACTACAACCGGTGGCTCAACTGCCAAGAACTTCCACTTGATGCGTGTAGCTGAGCTTTACCTGCTTTATGCTGAGGCTTGTATAGAAACGGGTGATATCAATACTGCCAGAGAATATATCAACAAAGTTCGCGCACGTGCCGCACAAAGTTGTATCATGGCTGCCGACGCGAATAACAATATGGCTTTAACTTCTTCTCCATATGTATTGGAGGATAAGGTGAGCGGAAATACCATTGCTAATACGGCGGCTAATTATCGCATCGGCTTGTATCCTGCGAGTGGCTGGACAGTGGATAAGGCGATAAAAGCCTTGCGTTTCGAGCGTAGGATCGAGTTGGCGATGGAGGGCATCATTGGTATGATCTTGTGCGCTGGAATGCGGCTTCTGAGGAGCTGGGTAATAAAGGTTCGGGCTTCTTGGCTTATGAAAGAGATATTTGCTGAAGTACCAATCGGCTACGTATCCGGATAGATTAGTGACACTTCCGATCCCTAACGATGAAATTGTCACCATGGAAGGCGTATTAGTCCAGAATGAGAACTGGAAATAAATTGTAAGTTGATAATCATTGTGGGCCGGGCATGTGATATGTCCGGCCTTTTGTATATTTGTACCGTGAATTCAACAACCCGGTGAGGTTCGGTGTTCTTAAGATAAACAATAAATGAGGATCATTATGAGATTGGTGTATATTTATCATAGCGGATTCGCTTTGGAAGCGGATGGCTTTTCGATCTTGATCGATTATTTCAAGGATAGCGATCGGACCCGGCCAAGGGATACGTGCGTAGCGAACTCTTGAAGCGTGCGGGCACATTATATATATTAGCGTCGCATTTTCATCCGGATCATTTTCATCCGGAAGTATTGAAATGGAAAGAGCAGAAGCCGGATATCAAATATATCTTTCCAAGGATATATTGAAGCGTCGGAGGGCCAAGGCTGATGATGCTATTTATTTGAAGAAGGGGATGCCTATCAAGATGAACTTCTGACCATCAAGGCATTTGGTTCCACGGATGTGGGATCTCTTTCCTGATAGAGACAGAAGGCAGACGGATCTTCCATGCCGGCGACTTGAATAATTGGCATTGGAAAGACGAGTCCACCCGCAAGAGGTAGCCGAGGCTGAGGGTAATTACTTGAAGGAACTGGATATAATAGCGAAAGAAACCTCTGTGATGGATCTCGTCATGTTCCCGGTCGATCCTCGTTTGGGTACCGATTTCATGAGGGGCGCCCAGCAATTTATCGATCGTATAAAACAAGCGTATTTGTCCCGATGCACTTTTGGGAACGTCCGGCGGAGGTTATGGCTTTCGGCCCTTACGCCGAATCGAAAGGATGTCGTTATATCGTATTGTCTGTTCCGGGAGAAGGGACGGATATATAATATATTATTAATGTATAGGTTATTTTAAACGCATAAATTTATTAGGTATGGAAGTTAAAGGTAGATTTGACCATTTCAATATTAATGTATTGGATTTGGATAAGAGTATCGCTTTTATAATAAAGCGTTGGGATTGAAAGAGCACCATCGTAAGGTAGCGGAAGACGGTTCGTTTATCTTGGTTTATCTAACGGATGAGCAAACCGGTTTCTTGATGGAGCTGACTTGGCTGCGTGACCGGAAAGAACCTTATGAGCTAGGCGACAATGAGAGCCATCTTTGTTTCGGTAGCCGGCGATTATGAGGAGGTACGTAAATACCACAAGGAAATGGGAGCGGTTTGCTTCGAGAATACCAAGATGGGATTGTATTTTATTAATGATCCGGATGACTATTGGATCGAGATATTACCGTTGCGATAATTCTCCATTATTATATAACAATGTTGCTTAACATAAGTTTTCGAAAAAGAAGATAAAATGACAGGAATCTGTAAAATTTTCTTCAAATCGTATTGCAACTTGTGTTAAACCTCTTATATTTGCTACCTAGAAAGAGGAAAATCATTATTAATCCTAAATATAAAATCATGGAGAAGCCTTATGTAGTAGGTATCGATATAGGTGGTACCAACACTGTTTTGGTGTAGTTGACGCAAGAGGAACAATCTTGTATAGTGGATCAATTAAGACTGGTAAATATGCAGACGTTAATGACTATGTAGCGGAATTAGCTAAAGGTCTGAAGTCTGTTATTGATCAGGCTGGTGGTCCGGATAAGATTAAAGGTGTGGGTGTAGGTGCTCGAACGGAAACTTTTCAACGGATGTATCGAATTCGCTCCGAACTTGCCTTGGAAAGGTAAGATTCCTTTGGCTCAATTGATCAGCGAACAGATCGATGGTATTCCTGTTGCTTTAACAAACGACGCCAACGCTGCCGCTATCGGTGAGATGACTTATGGAGCCGCTTCGCGGTATGAAAGATTTTATCGTGATCACTTTGGGTACTGGCGTGGGTAGCGGTATCGTAATCGGTGGTAACTTGGTATACGGACATGACGGTTTTGCCGGTGAGTTGGGCCACGTTATCATGCGTCGTAACAACGGTCGTCAGTGTGGTTGCGGTCGCCAAGGATGTCTGGAGGCTTATGCTTCAGCTACCGGTGTGGCTCGTACGGCTCGTGAATATCTGGAAATCCGTAAGGACGAGAGTGTTCTTCGCGACTTGGATCCGGATGAAATCACTTCAAAAGACGTATACGACGCAGCTATGAAGAATGATAAGATCGCTCTTGAGATTTTCGAGGCTACCGGCTCTATGTTGGGAGAGGCTTTCGCTGATTTCGTAGCATTCTCTAGCCCGGAGGCTATCATTTTGTTTGGCGGTCTTACGAAAGCTGGCGATTTGATCATGAACCCGATTAAACGTTCAATGGAGAAAAATATGTTGAAGGTTTACGCAGGTAAGACTAAATTATTATTCTCTCAATTGAAAGAGAGCGACGCTGCCGTATTAGGAGCAAGTGCTTTGGGTTGGGAAGTAAGAGACCAAAGCGCTGGTTTGGAAGTCTAAATCCGGTTTTACGTATAACGAAAAGACATTTGCGAAATAAGGCAAGCCGCATCTATATTTAGGTGCGGCTTGTTGTTTTTAATTGAATTATAAATCATAAAGTATGAGACATCCGTTGTATCAATTTCAGTTTTGCCCGGTTTGCGGGGCAAAAGCTTTCGTGGAACATAACGAGAAAGCGAAAAATGTATGGCGTGCGGTTTTGTTTATTATTTCAACCCGTCGTCGGCTGTCGCTTGTTTCATAAAGAACGCTAAGGGGAGTTATTGCTGGTTCGCCGAGGAAAAGAGCCGGCTAAAGGTACATGGATTTGCCCGGTGGCTTCGTCGATATGTTTGAGTCGGGGAGGAGGCCGCTCGCCGGGAAGTAAGGGAGGAGACGGGGTTGCATATCCAGAATTGCCGTTATTTGTTTTCCTTGCCTAATTTATATATGTATTCCGGCTTTGAGGTGCATACGCTGGATATGTTTTATGAGTGCTTGGTAGATGATTTCAATAACGTGCATGCGGAAGATGATGCCGCCGAGATCGTGATCCTTCGCCCGGAGAATGTGAATCCGGAAGACTTCGGTTTAGACTCTATCCGAAAGGCGGTACCAGCCTATCTTAGAAAATAACAATTAGGAAAATTGTACGAAAATGAAAGATGATATATCTTATCGTTGCAACATGATACATCTTGTCGTTGTAAGATAATACATCTTCTCCCTATAAGGTGTATCATCTTCCATAGAGATAATTTTAGAACGTGTTGTCCTAAATATTAATAGAACTTGCCTTCTGTTTGGCGCATATTACTTATATTTGCGAATTAGAACGAATAGGCACTGAAGTAAGTGCTTGTATTAAAAAGCAAATGAGTGATGAAAAGAATACTTATTCCGCTGTGTCTGGTAGTAGGCAGCCACATGGCAAGCGGGCAGAGATCGTATCAATTTGATGCGCCGAACCGTTTGTTTGTCGAAGGCAAGGAGTTGTTTAGTTTGAAGAATTATTCAGGTTGCATCGATAAGCTGGAGGCGTATAAACAGCATTCCACGGATGCCGACTTGATTCAAGAAGCCGATTATATGTTGGTCTACTCCGCTTATGAGCAAGGCCGTCCCAATGCCGTTGAGTTATTGAAAGATTATCTGGATGTGTACCCGGCTTCCCGTCATGCGGACGAGGTGAACTTCTTGATCGGTTCCGCCCATTTCGGACAGGGAGAGTATCAGAAAGCTATCTTTTGGTTTAACGAATCGAACATTGATATGCTAAGTCCGGAACAACAGGAGGCTTATTGTTTCCGTCTGGCTTATTCCTTGTTGCAAATCGGGGATATGGAGAAGGCCCGTGGTTATTTCGCACGGATCGAGCAGATTGGAACGAAGTACCGGGAAGCGTCTACCTATTATGTCGCTTATATCGATTACGCAACCGGTAAATACAACAATGCCTTGGTGGAATTTACCCGCTTGAAGGACTTGCCTGATTATAAAGAGCGATCCTTGTACTATATCACGCAAATTTATTTTATCCAGAATAAATACGAGAAAGTGATCAGCGAAGGTAAGGAATTGCTAGCCTCTTATCCGGATAGCGAGAACAATAGCGAGGTTTACCGTATCATGGGTAACGCCTACTATCATCTGGGAAATGAGGATCAGGCGATTAATATGCTGAGTAAATATGTATCCTCGACGGATAGCCCGTTGAGGGGCGATTTATATATCTTGGGCGTATGTTATTACAATAAGGGTAATTACAGTAGCGCCGTGAACGCTTTGGGGCGGACCGTACGTGAGAACGATGCCCTTTCGCAGAACGCTTATCTGTATCTGGGGCAAAGTTATCTGAAATTAAAAGATAAGAATAACGCCCGTATGGCCTTCGAGGCTGCCGCGACTTCTTCTTTCGATAAGCAAGTGAAAGAGGCGGCTATGTATAATTACGCTTTATTGATCCACGAGACCGCTTTCACGGGCTTTGGCGAGTCGGTGACAATCTTCGAGGATTTCTTGAATGATTTTCCGAATTCCAAATATGCCGATAAGGTAAACGATTATCTGGTGGAGGTTTATTTGACTACCAAGAACTATCAAGCGGCTCTGAACTCTATCGATAAGATCAAGCATCCGAGCACGAAGATCTTGGAGGCGAAGCAAGATATCTTATTCCAGTTGGGAACGCAGGCGTTCACGAATATGGAATTGGATAAGGCGGTCGATCTTTTCAGCCGTGCGATCTCGTTGGGCGCTTATAATCTGGAATCTCGTAACGACGCTTATTTCTGGCGTGGGGAATCTTATTATCGCCAAGGTGAGTATAACAAGGCGATTTCCGATTATCGTACCTATTTGAATAATACCCGCCAACGTAATACGGATATGTATGCCTTGGCACATTATAACTTAGGTTACAGCTACTTCAAATTGAAAGAGTATGGCGAGGCGTTGAACCGTTTCCGTCAATACGTGAATTTGGAAAGCAATCAGCAGACTCCGGCTTATGCGGACGCTTATAATCGTATCGGCGATTGTTTATTCCACAACCGTCAGTTCGCTATGGCGGAAGAGAATTATACCCGTGCGGCGCAATTGCAACCGTCCGCCGGAGATTATTCGGTGTATCAGAAGGGCTTCTTGCTGGGATTGCAGAAAGATTATAAGGGAAAGATCAGCGTGATGGATCGCTTGATCCGTGAGTTCCCGGAATCACAATATGTGGATGATGCCTTGTTCGAGAAAGGACGTTCTTACGTGTTATTGGATAACAATCAAACGGCTGCGGCAAGCTTTGAGCAATTGATGCGTGATTTCCCGCAAAGCAGTCTGGCTCGTAAGGCCGGCGTACAGCTTGGTTTGATTTACTTCAACGACAATCAGCCGGAGAAAGCGGCCGACGCTTATAAGAGCGTGATTAGCAATTATCCGGGTAGCGAGGAGGCGAAAGTGGCCTTGCAAGATTTGAAGTCCGTATATATCGAGCTGAACGATATCAATTCGTTTGCCGCCTATGCGAATTCGTTAGGTGGAAATGTTCGTTTCGAGGTGAGTGAGCAAGACTCCTTGACCTATCTGGCGGCCGAGAAGTTATTTATGCGAGGCGATAATGAGGGCGCTCGTCGTAGCTTGACGAATTATTTGCAAACCTTCCCGCAGGGAGCGTTTAGCTCGAACGCTAATTTCTATTTGGCAAGTATCGCTTTTGCCAAGAAAGATCTGGAGGAGGCGAAACGTCTGTTCTCGTTGGTATTGGAGAGCGGTGATACGAAATTCAGGGAAGAGTCTTGGGCTCGTAAGGCTGAGATCGAGTATCTGGATAAGGATTACGCCGCCGCTATGGAAAGTTTCAAGCATCTACAGGCGGTAGCGGAGAATCCGGAGAATAAGGAGGCCGCTAAATTGGGCTTGATGCGTTGCGCCGAGTTGACCGGTCAGCCGCAAGAGGCTTTGCTTGCCGCCAACGATTTGCTGAAGGAACCGAAGCTATCTCCCGAGATTATGTCCGAGGCCCGTTATGTCCGTGCGAAGGCTTATATCAGCTTGAAGCAGGAGAACAAGGCGTTGGCCGACTTGAAGGAGATCAGCAAGGATACCCGTACGATACACGGGGCGGAGGCTAAATATCTATTGGCTCAATTGTATTATGATAATAAGGATGATAAGAATGCCGAGACTGTCTTGATGAACTTCATCGAGAACGGTACGCCTCACCAATATTGGTTGGCACGGGGCTTTATCTTGTTGGCTGATATTTATATCCGCCAAGGTGATGATTTCCAAGCTCGTCAATATCTGACCAGTTTGCAAAACAACTACAAGGGCGATGATGAGATCGCCGCGATGATCGAAGACAGATTGGGTAAACTAAAGAAATAAAAGAAAGCGATGAAGACTATATATAATGTAAAGGCGTTGTGTGTGGTAGCTTTGCTGGGTTCGGCTGCTGCTGCGAGTGCGCAAGAGGATGTTACGAAAGAAAAGAACCTGAACCGAGAGATGACGCTTGAACGGGAGTATGATCCTTCCGTGCAGGACGCTAGCAAGGTAAATACGCTTCCCGTGGTGAAAGAGCCGGAGGTTCGTAAGATCCCGATCGATTACTCGAATTATACGATCGCCGCCGATCCGCAGAAAGAGATTAGTTTGTTGCCTTCCGGAAATATCATGACGCAGATGGATTACAACAAGCGTCGGGGATATTTTAACTTTGGTATGGGTACGCGCATGAATATCAACGGAGACTTGGGCTATCATATCCTGAGTACTGAGAAGGATCAGCTGAATCTATGGTATTCGCATCGCTCCACGAACGGAAAGCCAAAGGATTATGATGTCAAGGCGAAAATCAATGACAACTTGGGAGGCATCAACTACAAGCACGCTTTCGAGAAGACGATATTCAGTATCGGAGCGAAGTACGGCTACTCCGCATTCAATTATTATGGGGCGGCATTGTCTGATCCTACATCCAGTTATGCCCCTTCGGAGGATTTGTTACAGAGATCGCGAAACCAACCAAGTGAACCAGACGATCGCTGCTACGATAGGTTTCGAGTCGAAGGAGGAGGCTGAGGTTGGCTATTTGTTGGACTTAGGTTATACTAATTTCTCGCATAAATATGGATTAAGTAGGGTGATGGACGGCCCTACGGAGCATACTCTAGAGGCAAAGTTTGATCTGAACGCTGGTTTCAATGGGAATATGCGAGTAGGCTTGGGCGGTTTGGTCGAATATTTCAATTACAGTTTGCCGGAGGTAGGAGGTTATGAATATGAGTTCAAGAACCATGTCGAGGCGATGTTGTCGCCTTATTATAAGGTAGAGGGTGATAATTGGAATTTAAAGCTGGGTGCGAACGTGATGCTGGCTACGGGCGACGAGACAAAATTCATGGCCTCTCGAATGTAGCCGCCGATGTGGAGGTGGCCGACAAGACGGAGCTATACGTGAACGCTGGCGGCAAGATGTACTCAACAGCATGTACGAGATGTCGCGTGTGAACCGCTACCTCTACCCGATGGCAGAACTATTGCCCTCGCGCAATTGGCTGGACGCTGTCTTGGGTATCCGGGCGGCGTGGCACCGGGCTTTGGTTTGATGTGTTCGCCGGATATAAGATAACGAGCGATGATGTGCTGTTTACTCAGTCTGATGTTTGGTCAGCGAATTATTTCGGCAGTTTCAGTGTTGCGGAGCCGGGTATCGACACGAAGCAACTTTTCGTGGAGCCAACTTGAAGTATAGTTATCAACAATGGTTCGATATTGCTTTGAAAGGTGTATATAATAATTGGAAAGCGGAAACGGATGAAGGCGAGTTGCCTCATGCGTGGGGAAGCCGGAAATGGAACTGAATGCGAACCTGACCGTCCGCCCGATTGAGAAATTATCTATCGCTTTGGATTATTATTTGGCTACCGGACGTTATGCGAATGTACGGACTTGGGGTGTCAATGGGAACACTGGTATGACGTACGATAAAATGAATGAGTTTAAGATGGATAACATCAACGAGCTAAACCTAACAGGTACCTATACCTTCAACGATACCTTTGGTGTTTATGCCAAGTTGACCAATATTCTTTGCCAGAAGTACGAACTGTATTACGGTTATCCGATGCAGAGTTTTAATGCGATGTTGGGCGTGAATATCAATTTCTGATATCCGGAGGACAGGAAGGATGGGCGACATAAATATCAAACAACTGGAAAGCCTTCGCTGGAGGATGCGGGTGATCGAGACGCTGACCGTGATCGGGACGGCGTGGATCGCCTTGGCGGTTTACCAGAAGAAGAAGAACTGGTTTATTATTTGGTGGGAGCCGTAGTCCTTCTATTCCTGTTAAAGTATTATACGCAATTCCGTCTGCGAAAAGACAGTTCGTCTCTAATCTCGTTGAACAGCGGACGATGGAATTGCGTTTCCAGCGGGATGCGATGCAAGCGGAGTCGGAGAAACTATCCCGTGCCCTTTCTGCCTTGGCGGACGCTCAAGACGAGTTGGTTCGTAAGGAACGTCTGGCATCGATCGGCCAATTAACGAAAGGTCTGGTAGACCGTATCTTGAATCCCTTGAATTATATCAATAACTTCGCTCATTTGTCTGCTGCATTAGCGAAAGATATCAAGCAGAATATCGATGAGGACGAAGAGACCGGTAAACACGATAATTATAATGATACGCAAGAACTGCTGGTTCTTTTGACTGGCAATCTGGATAAGATAGCCAAGCATGGTGATAACACGGTGCGGATCGTAAAAGCGATGGAAGAATTGCTGAAAGATCATTCGGCGAATCGAACCTGCGTGGATATTAATGATTTATGTAAGGTCAATCTGGATATCTTGCGAAAGAATTATGCGAAGGAGATCGAGAAGAATCAAGTAGATCTATCATTCTCCGGGCTTTCCGTACCGTTGACAATCGAGGTGAATATCGATCAGATGGGAAAAGCCTTGTTGCAGATATTGGATAATAGTATATATGCGGTCTTGAAAAGCTCGGGGAACCGGGATATCAGCCTTCTGTCTCGTTGGTATTGCGTATTCAAGCGGATAAGTTGCAAGTGGTTATCCGTGATAATGGCGTCGGTATAGAAGAAACGATAAAGACGAAAGTCTTTTCTCCGTTCTTTACCACCAAACCGACCGCGGAAGCGGCAGGAACAGGTCTTTACTTGAGTCGGAGGTCGTGTTGAACCATAAGGGTACGATCGCTATCGAGTCGGAGAAAGATAAATATACGGAAGTTACGATTACGTTGCCTATTTATAGTTAGGAAAGGAGGTTCATCATGATACAGGATTTACATACCGAGATCGATCGGTTAAAAGGCGGATTAAACTTTGCGAGCGGGTTACGCTGGGTAGCTTGGTCGGTATTTGTGTATCTGTGAAGTTCGGTCATCAAGAATGGATCGGATTGCTTTTCTTGATTCTGTTTTGCCAGATCTCTAAGTTGGTTTCAAGCGGAAACTCAAACAAAAGAGTATTTGGTAAAAGAGGTAGAGGAGCGTACGCAGGAGATCCGTTCGGAGAAAGACGCGATCAAGAGGAATCCGAGAAATTGGCGGCCGCTTTGAAAGCCTTGGGTGAGGCGCAGGACGAGCTGGTCCGTAAGGAACGGATGGCTACCGTAGGACAATTGACTCAAGGTTTGGTGGACCGCATTTTGAACCCTCTGAATTATATCAATAACTTTGCGAATTTGACATCGGGGCTGGCCAAGGATCTCCGGGAAAATCTGGATAGTCAGAAAGAGCATCTGAAACCGGATGTGTATGACGACTCGGTTGATTTGTTGAATATGATGACCAGTAATTTGGAAGATCTCCGAGCATGGTTTCAATACGGTCCGTATCGTTAAGGCGATGGAGGAATTGCTGAAAGACCGAAGAGGTAATCTTACGCTTACCAACATAAACGGATTATGCCGGATCGCCTTGGATAAATTGAAGAAAACGTATGAGCAGGATATTCAAAGAAGAATATCCGGATTATTTTCGATAATTTGACGCTGTCTTTGATGATGGAGGTAAACGTGGAGCAGTTCAGTAAGGTTCTGGCCGGGATATTGAAAAATTCCATGTATGCCCTGTTGAAGAAATCGGAGACCGTGACTTTTAGTCCGGAGATATTCCTTGGATTGAAGGTCAATAAGGATATGCTGGAAATAACGATCCGGGATAACGGGTCCGGTATTGACGAGAATATAAAAGATAAGATATTCGCTCCTTTCTTCACGACAAAGACAACGGGGAAGCGGCTGGCGTAGGGCTTTACCTATGCCGTGAGATCGTGCAAAACCATCGGGGAACCATCGAGGTGGAGAGTAAGAAAGGAGAATATACCCAGTTTCTAATTACGATCCCTGTATATCAACCGAAAACAATTACACCGCCTAAAGAGGAGGAATAGATATGGAAGACCAGAGTAAGGAAATAGAACGGCTACGTTTGCAAGTGAAGAACTTAGAGAAATTATCTTCTTTAGGTATGTTGAGTGCCGGATCGCACATGAGATCCAGAATCCGCTCAACTTTGTCATCAATTTCAGTAAGCTGTCCTCTAAGTTAGTGGATGACTTGGAAGATATATTAGAAGAAGAGAAAGATGTCTTGCCTCCGGAATCTTGGGAGAAGCTGACCGCCTTGCATGAGGAGTTTAGCGAGATCGTTAACGATTTGCATGGTAACTTGAAGAAGATCGAGGAACATGGAAACCGGGCGACAAGTATCATCCGGGGTATCTTGCTTTATTCCAGAGGGAAGGATGACGAGTACATCCCTACGGATATCAAGAATCTGGTGAAGGAATATGTTTGGCTGGCTTATCATTCGATGCGAGCGAACTATAAAGGTTTCAATATTGCGATCCGGGAGCATTACGAGGAGGGACTTCCGATGCTGAAAGTGATCCCGCAGGATTTGAGCCGTGCGGTATTGAATGTCATGAATAACGCTTGCTATGCGGTCTATAGTAAATCCAAGCTCTCGCCGATCGGGTATGAGCCGGTTATATCCGTGGATCTACGGAAGGAGGGAGATTCTTTAAGATTAAGTATCGAGGATAATGGTATCGGTATGCCGGAGGATATCCGGGAGCAGATATTCTCCGCGTTTTCACCACGAAACCGGTGGGAGAGGGAACTGGCTTGGGGCTATCTATCACTCGATCCATTATAGAGGAGAAGCATGACGGGAAGATAGAGGTGGAATCGAAAGAAGGTGAGTTTACCCGTTTCATATTCCTTATTCCATTAACGAAATAAACAGAAGAATTATGGCGATCAAGATATTAAGCGTAGACGACGAACAGGATCTGGAAGCGTTGCTAACCCAATATTTCCGTCGGAAGATCCGTAAGGAGAGTATGAGTTCTCCTTTGCCCATAACGGTTTGGAGGCGTTGAGGATGATGTTGGACCATCCGGACTTTGATATCATATTGAGCGATATCAATATGCCGGAGATGGATGGCTTGACATTGCTGACGAAGATTAACGAGATGCGTAACCCGGCCTTGAAATGTATCATCGTATCGGCTTACGGGGATATGGAGAATATTCGTACCGCCATGAACCATGGTGCTTTCGACTTCGCTACCAAGCCGATCGATATGGAGGATCTGGAACGTACGATCGAGAAGGCGGTCGAGCAGATCTCTTTATCAAGGAGGCCCAAAGGAACATCATCAGCTAGAGGAGATACAATACGATTTGAACGTGGCACGTGAGATACAGCAATCGATCTTGCCGAAGCAGTTCCCTCCGTTCCCGCAATATAAGCAATTCGATCTCTATGCGACCATGCGCGGCGAAGGCCGTGGGGTGATTTCTATGATTTCTTCTTGGTGGACGATAATCATCTGGGCTTTACGATCGCCGACGTGTCGGATAAAGGGATTCCCGCCGCTATTTTCATGGCGATCAGCCGTACGGTGATCCGTGCTACGGCGCTTAGGCAGCTCCCCGGCGGTCTGCATGAAGGAATCGAATGATCTATTGTGCCGTGAGAGTGTCAACGGGATGTTTGTCACTACTTTACGCGATCTTGAATATCCATACGGGCGACGTGGTGTATTGCAATGGCGGGCACAACCGTCCGGTTTGGATTCGTAAGAACGATAAGGTATCTCTTTGCCAATGACTGGTGGGATGGCCTTGGGAGTCGTGCCGGGATTAGCTTATAAAGAACAATCCTTGAAACTGGAAGCGGGAGACAGCTTGTTCCTCTATACGGATGGAATCAGTGAGGCGATGAACCTGCGGAACGAGCAATATGGAGATATCCGTTTGGTAGAGGCTTGTAGCTCCGTGAAGAACCAATCTCCCAAAGCCATGATCGAAGGTATATCCGAATCCGTCCAATCATTCGTGAACGGCGCTACGCAGAGCGATGATATTACGATGTTGGCGCTGACTTATAAAGGGCAGATTTTATGAGAACGAGGGTGTGACGGATTTAGAAGTGACTATTCGGAAATGTTACTGATTGTAACTACTAAATTAAGAGAGCCGTGTCAAACTCTATTCTTGAGTAATGACACGGCTCTTTTGTTCTGATCATCGGATGAGAGGCTGATTAGCATCATTCGGAAGGCTTCCAGTCCTTCATTTGTTCTATGATATAGGCTATTGCTTCCTCGTCTGAGTCGTAAACATGATATTCTAAGCTGACGTTTTATCAGGTGATAGCTCTTCTTGATAATAGAACTCACTTTTGGGAAGATTGTATCATCGTCAGCGATATCATCCGGATAAAGGATCGTTGCGTGTAATAGATTGTCTCCATCCGTTTTAAATAAAACGACCACCTAGCTGCTCATGTACCAATAGCTGATCGGGGTGATTAATCCATTTCCTTGAGATTCATACATGTATTTATGTCCGACAAGTAATAGTATGTTCCCTAGTCCTTTCTCTCGTTGATAAGCGTTCCATTTCTGCCATAGAGTGTCTTTGCTACTTATCTGTATTGGAATATATAGCTTACTGTCATGGAACCAAATAGTTGAGGGCGAATCAGCAAGATAGGATTTCCTTCTTGCATTATTTCTGTCGAGCCATCTTTCTTTGTAAATGTCTTGGATGTCTTTATTGAGAAGAATCGGTTTTCCATTGTTACTCGAAATTCTTCTCCACTCAGTTTATCGTCTTTATCGCATGTACAGAAAAGACCAAGGAGAACATAGATAGCATGAGGTATTTAAATAGTGATGTATTCATAATTAAAAGGATTATTTTAACATATAACGTTCTGTGTCATAAGTGGTATTTGATACCCAATCGCTATAGGAGCTAGCCTCGAGCCATAAATAATCATACGAGCCATCGTATCCCCAGTTGATTCCTAATTGATGTGTCTCCCAACCATCCTCGTAATTAGCAATATACATGATAGTATCCTCTTTGTATATGTAAGGAGTCAATGTATAACTTGTCAGGACACGGGCCTGCTTTCCTTGAAGTTTAATTTGGGAAATATAATTTCTTAAATCTTTGACAATTGCAGGTTCATTTTCGCTTATGGATAAATTCCCGGATTTTGTTTGAGTAATATTTTGCGTACCGATCATGTCCAAATCTTCCGATAAGTTAGTACATGAAGATAAGCCTGCTAATAATGTGAAGGTTAATAATGTTTTTCATGATGATTTAATTTAAAAGATTAATCTTATAGCCTTTTACATAAATGGAGTTTATTCTTTCCTCTTGGCTGCCGCCTTCGCCGCGACGCGCTGGTTGTAGAGGGCGGTGGTCTCGTCGATAAGGGCGTTCAGCTCGTTGACGAAGCGGGCGGTCTCGGCGGTGGAGCCGCTACGCTCTGCACGAAGGCGATCGTGGTCATATCATCGTAAAGGTCGTCCATACGTAGGCGTACGACCGCGCTCGCCTCTTTGATGGAGGCTGCCCTGTTGCCGGTGCGCTGGGCGGTCAGTTTCGCGTATTCGTCGTTCGCCGCACGGAGGCTATCTAGTATCTCTTTCAGCCCCAATGTCTGTATCAGCGCCGGAACCCTCCTTGTCGAGATCTAGCAAAGACCCTGTATCTGCGCCGTCTCTTGCTGGTTGGCCGATTTATAGATGCCGATATAGGGTTTGATAATATTGTAGACAGTCTGTGCCGCCGTGCGTTGCGCCTCGATGGGGCTTTTCCTCATTTGCGACACCGAGGTGGTGAGATAGACCACGAGGTCGTCGCGTTGTTTGTCCAAGTCTAGCAACTGGGCGGTCTCGTCGCTGATGTGGGATTGGTTCACGAGGTCGGTCATTAGGGGCAGCTCCTTCTCGAAGGCCGTCTTTGCGCGTCGGTGATGCCTAGCGGGTTATTGTCCAGACTGATCTCGTCGGGGCTTTCGGGTCACCACCTCCCCTCCGGCAGCGAACGCCAGCCGGTAGAAGGCGTTCATGAAGTTTGTGTACTCTGCGTTGTTCAATTTAGTCAGGCCCGCGGGTTTGATTTTCGTGTATGTTCCCATTTTTTTATTTAAGGTTTAACTTATTGTTTGTCCTCAGTGGCTAAAGGTGGGAATTAATTTGGATACTATGCTTATTTGGTAAATAATAGTCGCCGCCGGAGTCGGAACGGTAGCGAAGTGGGGGCGAGGGGCGCCATACGTTTCGCTTTGCTTTGAGTCGTGCGGCGGGGTCGCCGTGCGTTTCGCTTAGCTTTGGGGTTATGCGGCTAGGGTCGCCATGTGCTTCGATACCGTTCCGACTCCGGCGGCGGGGCCGTTCATCATCTTCTTAATGGTTGTACATATCCTTATTATAAAAATCCAGCACCTTGATCGCCATATCGTAGGCCGCTTGTGCCGGGCTTTCCGGATTGATCTCTATCGCTTGCAGGTAGCTGTTGAGGGCTAGGCGTACGTTGCCTAGTTTATAATGAGCTTTTCCGAGGAGAAACCAAGCCTCGTCGGATCTCGGTTGCTCCGTGAGGTAAGCGTCCAAGAGCCGGATCGCTTCTTCTAGTTTATTCTCTGAAATAAGTCGCTTTATCTCTTCCATATTTTGAATAGCTTTTTGATTTTGTCCCGCGAAGGTAAATAGAAACGCATGACTATATATATAATGTATAGGAAAAACGCTTTTTAGTGATCGATATACTGCGTACGTTAATTATTTGTGTAAGTTTGCACCCGATTTCTAACCAGCAAAAATAGATATGCAAAAGAATTTGGTAATAGTGGAGTCACCCGCCAAGGCAAAACCATCGAGAAGTTCCTCGGAAAGGACTATAAGGTTATGTCTAGCTATGGTCATATCCGCGACTTGAAAACGAAAGATTTCAGTATAGACCTCGAACACAATTATGCCCCGGAATACGTGATTCCCTCTGATAAGAAGAAACTCGTGACCGAATTGAAGAACGAAGCCAAGAAAGCCGAGCAGGTTTGGTTGGCTTCCGATGAGGACCGGGGGAGAGGCCATCTCTTGGCATTTATATGAGGTATTAGGATTGAAACCTGAGAATACGAAACGTATCGTTTTCATGAAATTACCAAGAACGCTATATTACATGCGATCGAGACGCCGAGAGATATCAATATCGATTTGGGAACGCGCAGCAAGCCCGTCGTATCTTAGACCGTATCGTGGGTTTCGAGCTATCCCCATTCTTTGGCGTAAGGTGAAGCCGGCTTTATCCGCAGGCGCGTGCAATCGGTTGCCGTACGTCTGATCGTAGAGCGGGAGCGAGAGATCAACGAGTTTGTCTCGGAGGCCGCCTACCGTGTGATCGCTAGCTTTATCTTGCCGGATGGTACGACAATCCTCAAGGCGGAGCTGAACCGTCGTTTGAAAGATAAGGAAGAGGTGGAGGCATTCCTTGAATCTTGCAAGGACGCTTCTTTCACGATCGATGATATCTCGAAAAAGCCGGTGCGTAAAACACCAGCCCTCCTTTACGACATCTACCTTGCAGCAGGAGGCCGCCCGTAAGTTGGGTTATTCGGTCTCGCAGACCATGATGATCGCCCAACGCCTGTATGAGTCCGGATTGATCACGTATATGCGTACTGACTCCGTGAACTTAAGTGATTTGGCTTTGGGGACGGCAAAAGAAGCTATCTTGGATACCTACGGTGAGAAATATTATAAATTCCGTCAATATCATACCAAGAGCAAGGGAGCGCAAGAAGCGCACGAGGCGATTCGTCCGACCTATATCAGCAATGATGAGATAAGCGGGACCGCTCAGGAAAAGAGATTATACGAATTGATCCGCAAACGTACGATCGCTTGCCAGATGGCGGACGCCGAGTTGGAGCGTACGACGATCTCCGTAGGCATCGGCGGCAAGAAAGAGAAGTTCGTGGCTACCGGTGAGGTCATTACTTTCGACGGTTTCCTTCAGGTGTACGCAGAGTTTTGATGACGAGAATGAGAAGGAACAGGAAAACGGCCTTCTTCCTCCGGTTACCTTGAACGAGGTATTGAGTATGAAGGATATAGTCGCTACCGAACGTTTCACGCAACGTCCTCCCGCTATACGGAAGCAAGTTTGGTTCGCCGTTTGGAGGAATTGGGAATCGGTCGTCCTTCTACCTATGCGCCTACGATCCAGACGATTCAGAATCGAGAGTATGTCGTGAAAGGGGATAAGGAAGGAACGGAGCGTACTTATAATATCATAACCTTGGCTCAGCATACGATCAAGGAAGTCCAAAAGACGGAGATCGTAGGGGCGGACCGGAATAAGTTGATGCCAACCGATATCGGTACGGTCGTGAATGATTTCTTGATGGAGTATTTCCAGGCGTTATGGATTATAACTTCACGGCGAGCGTGGAGAAGGAATTCGATGCCGTAGCGGAAGGCGAGATGGTATGGACGGATGCGATCGATAAATTCTATAAACTATTCCATCCGATCGTGGAAGAGGCAGCCTCTGTCCGTACGGAGCATAAAGTGGGTGAGCGTGAATTGGGTATCGATCCGAAGAGCGGCAAACCTGTTTTCGTGAAGATCGGTCGTTATGGCCCAGTCGTACAGATCGGGCAGGCGCACAGAGGATAAAGAGGCTCCTAAACCTCAGTTCGCAACCTTGATGAAGGGCAGTCTATCGAGACGATTACTTTGGAAGAAGCCTTGAAATTGTTTGATCTACCCCGTACGATTGGTGAATATGAAGGTAAGGTCATGGTTGCCGCTGTCGGACGTTTTGGCCCGTTTATCCGTCATGACGGAAAGTTCGTATCCATACCGAAGGGCTTGAATCCTTTGTCGATAACAGCCGAGGAAGCTATCGAGTTGATCGAGGCAAAAAAAAAAGATGAGCAACGATTTATCAAGAAGTTCGATGAGGATCCGGAAATGGAGATCTTGAATGGTCGCTTCGGCCCTTATATCTCTTATAAGAAAAGAATTACAGAATCCCTAAGACGATAGAGAAACCAGAGAACTTGACCTTGGAGGAATGCCAGAAGATAATCGCCGAGGCGGGAGAAAACCTGCTGCGACGAAGAAACGTACGACACGGAAAAAGGCTTGATTATAGCTCTAAAAATTCATAGTTATGATTTACTAAACTCATAACTATGAATTTTCAAAACATAACTATGATTTTTAGACATCGATGCCCGTAAATTCTTTTAACGCATATCCGATCAAGAAGCTTAATGCGGCCACGCTAAAACTAAGTACTGCCATCTCGGTAAAACGCTTCCGGAAACTCTCGCTTCTCGCTATGGAATAATAATAGTTGAAAAGGGCGATGATACTCAACGCTATGATGAGCATAAGCCCTAAAGCCATTAATACGTTCGATATAAAGATAAATGGAGCGACCAAGGCGACTACCGTAAAGATATAAGCTATTCCCGTATAGATCGATGCCTTGACGGGATGTTTCCGTTTTCATTTCCATTCTCGGACTTGGTAGATAGATATTCGGAGGAAGCCATGGATAATGCGGCGGCTATTCCAGTGATGCTTCCGGTCAAAGCTATTAATCTAGAGTCGCTCAAGGCAAGGGTAAAGCCAGCTAAAGCACCTGTAAATTCTACCAAAGCGTCATTTAGCCCCAGTACGACAGAACCCATATATTCCAACCGTTCCTCATTGATCAAGGCGATCAACCTCTGCTCATGCTCATCCTCGTCACGTGCGATTTGTTGCAAATCCGGATACTCATCATAAGAGGCGTAATCATTCTTGGCGCTTTCCTCGCTACCTTCCATTAGCTTAATGGCGAAAGTAATCCCCAAGATACGTGCCAACCAGTAGTATTTGGTGACACGTAATTTATTCGGGGAGATCTCTTGCCCCGTATACTTTTTCAGGATCGTATAATGTCCTTTCTCGTCATTCGCTATCTGTAGTAATACTTCCTTGTTGCTTGGATCTTTCTCGATAGCGGCGAGTTGCGTATAGAAGGCTCTCCGTGATTTCATTTTGTTGAAATCGAAGGAGAGCCTTTCTTGTTTTCTCGTTTATGTTCATCTTCTATCGTTACATTCTTTCCGGAACCTCGATGCCTAATAAATCCATACCGGATTTCACGATCTTAGCTACATTGGCGGATAAGACTAAACGGAAGTTCTTCAATTCCGGATTCTCTTCGCGAAGGATGGAGAAATCGTGATAGAATTGATTGTATTCCTTTACCAGATCATAAATATAGTTGGCGACACAGGCCGGGCTGTATAGCTTACCTGCCTCTTTCACGATCTCCGCATAATCGGCGATCATTTGGATCAGGTTCTCTTCTTTCTCGGAAATGGCGAAAGTAAGCGGTAACTGCTCCGGTAATACGATGCCCTGTTCCGCCGCTTTGCGCAATACGGAACGGATACGGGCGTAGGTATATTGGATGAATGGTCCCGTATTCCCATTGAAGTCGATAGACTCTTTCGGGTTGAACGTCATATTCTTGCGAGGGTCTACCTTTAATATGAAATATTTCAAGGAGCCAAGACCTACGATTCGGGCGATATTCTCAGCCTCTTCCGGAGTCATCTCGTCCAATTTCCTAATTCTTGGGAATCACGTGCGGTACTGATCATCTCGGCCATCAAATCATCGGCATCTACGACCGTTCCCTCACGGCTCTTCATCTTACCTTCCGGTAGCTCTACCATTCCGTAGGAGAAGTGGACCAATCCTTTGCCGAACTCGAAGCCTAACTTATCCAATAAGATCGATAATACTTGGAAGTGATAATTCTGCTCGTTCCCTACCACATAGATCATCTTATTGATCGGGTAATCGTCGAAGCGCAGCTTGGCGGTACCGATATCCTGCGTCATATAGACGGAAGTTCCATCCGCACGAAGCAATAATTTCTCATCCAGCCCGTCTTTCGTCAAATCAGCCCATACGGAGCCGTCTTCACGGCGATAGAAAATCCTTTCTCTAGGCCTTCCATCACCTTACCTTTTCCTTCCAGATACGTTTGAGACTCGTAATAAATCTTATCGAAATCTACGCCCATCATCTTATAAGTCTCGTTGAACCCGGCGTATACCCAATTATTCATCATTTCCCAAAGCGCACGCACCTCTTGGTCTCCGGCTTCCCATTTACGAAGCATCTCACGGGCTTCCGCCATCAAGGTGGATTGAGCCTCGGCTTCTTCCTTGGTAAGGCCTTTCGCTTCTAACGCATGGGTCTCCTCTTTTAATTTGTTGCTGAATAATACGTAAAAGTCACCGATCAGATGGTCGCCCTTTTTTCCGGTAGACTCTGGGGTAGCTCCATTTCCCCATTTCTGCCAAGCCAACATGGATTTACAGATATGGATACCACGATCGTTTACGATATTCGTCTTTACGATCTGGTTACCGTTCGCTTTCATGATCTTCGATAAGCTGTATCCTAATAAGTTATTGCGGACATGGCCCAAGTGAAGCGGTTTATTTGTATTGGGAGAAGAATATTCGATCATAACCAAAGGCGACTGCTCGGTAACCGGAATGATACCGTAAGCGGGCTGCTCATTGATCGAGTTCAGTAAATCGATCCAGCAAGAGCAAGCGACCGTCAGGTTAAGGAATCCTTTGATTACATTGAATTCAGCTACCGCTGGCTCGTTTCTCAACAAGTACTCACCGATTTCCTGAGCGGTCTGCTCCGGAGATTTCTTCGACATGCGAAGGAATGGGAATACGACTAGGGTCAAGTGCCCCTTGAATTCTTTTTTCGTTTTTTGTAACTGCACTTGGCTAGCGGTGACATCCGCTCCGTACAGCTCTTTGATGCCGGCTATGATAGCTCCGGTAATCTGTTGTTCGATAACCATATTCGTCTAACTATAATTCGGATTTTATTTGCACGCGAAGGTACACAAAAAAAGGATACAATTTGCATCGTATCCTTCTTCTATAGAGAATAATGGTGTTTCTTATTTGATTAGCTCGTTCAATTCAGCACCAGCCTTGAACTTCACGGCCTTGCGAGCTGCGATTTCAATGGTTTCTTTAGTTTTCGGGTTAACACCTTTACGAGCGGCCTTCTCTGACACAGAGAATGAACCGAAGCCAAGTAGAGCGACTTTACCGCCTTCTTTTAATTCGTTAGAAACTGTGTCAACAAAAGCTTCTACTGCCTTTTTAGCATCCACTTTGCTGAGACCTGATTTTTCAGCGACTGCACTAATAAATTCTGATTTGTTCATGATGGTTTGACTGTTAATATATTAAACAAAACTATGATAACCGATAGACGGCTCCAAATGTAGTTTTATTTTGAAATATCACAAAAGAAAAACCTACTTTTTTTACCGATTTACATATGTTTTAGTATTATTATGGGCAAAAACGGCTAAAATATATTTACCTTTGCCGCTAAATTAACGTAGTATATGATGAATCAGACAAATTCGGGATTCTTGAATAGTATCCCGCCGGTAACGAAAAATCTTATCATTATAAACTTGCTATTTTGGGTAGCCAGCCTTGCACTGCCGAAAGTCGGCATCGATTTGGTGGATTTATTAGGGCTTCACTTCCCGGGTGCTACCGACTTCAAGGCTTATCAGATCGTTTCTTATATGTTCATGCACGATACCCATTCGTTCGCGCATGTGTTTTTTAATATGTTCGCCGTTTATATGTTCGGCCGGGTATTGGAGAACGTATGGGGCCCCAAACGTTTCTTGATTTTTTACTTCGTGACGGGTATAGGCGCCGGTTTGGTACAAGAGGTGGTATGGTTCTTTAATTTGCGGGATGTGATCTTCGCTAGCCAAGACATGATAAACTTGAATGGAGCCCAGATTATCAGCAAAAGCGAGTTCTTGAATTATTTCGTGACCATTGGCGCTTCGGGTGCCGTATTCGGAATCTTGTTGGCATTCGCGATGATCTTCCCGAATGTTCCTTTGTACTTGATGTTCATACCGATCCCGATTAAAGCCAAATATTTCGTAATATTTTATGGTCTTGCCGAACTATTTATGGGTGTGGCTAGTTTTGGTGGCGATACGGTAGCGCATTTCGCTCATTTGGGGGGTATGTTATTCGGTTATTTCCTAATTCGTTATTGGAAAAAGAAAGATGCAGACAATGGACGGTATTTTTACTAATTTGAAGCGTATGTTTCAGTCGGGTAATATCCTGTCGAAACTGATATATATAAATGTAGGCTTGTTTATCTTGATACGTTTGGCCAGCGTATTGTTTATGCTCTTTAATGTGCAAGGGGTACCTTTTTTGCAGTATTTGCAGTTACCGGCTTCTCCGGAACTTTTGCTCTTCCGTCCGTGGACGTTGTTTACTTATATGTTCACTCATTTTGACTTCTTGCATATCTTGTTCAATATGCTTTGGTTGTATTGGTTCGGGGGATTGTTCTTGAATTTCTTCAGTGAGCGGCAGTTGGGAGGCTTGTATATATTGGGAGGTCTTGCCGGTGCGGTATTGTTTGTCCTTGCTTATAATATTTTCCCTTATTTCCAGAACGTGGCTTCTTTTAGCTATTTGATGGGGGCTTCGGCATCTGTTATGGCGATCGTTTTCGCCGTGTCGTTTTACCGGAAGGATTTGGAGATTAATTTATTCTTGATCGGAAGGATCAAATTAATTTATTTGGCTATCTTTACGCTGGTGATCGATTTGTTGGCGATGACTTCTGATAATGCGGGAGGACATATCGCCCATATCGGCGGGGCTTTGTTTGGTATGTGGTTCGCTTCCCGTATTCGTAATGGAAAGGACTTGACCGCTCCGATGAATCGGTTGATCGACTGGTTCGTGAATTTGGGCAAACGGAAACCGAAGATGCGTGTGACTTATAAACGTAACGAAACGGATTATGAGTATAACGCACGCAAACATCAGGAGTCGGTGGATCTAGATACTATACTGGATAAATTGAAACGTTCCGGTTATGAGAGCCTTTCCGCTGAAGAGAAAAAGCGACTTTTCGACGCCAGTAAGAAATAACAGATACTTATGAAAACTCTACGGATTTTTCTTCAATTCTTATTTGTCGTAGCGAATGTGGTGGCTGTCGTGTTGTTGATAGTCTCGGCTTACTCGGATCGGGTGTCTCCTGAGACGAGTATGACGTTATCTTATCTGGGATTAGCCTTTCCAGTCTTATGTGTAGTCAATCTTTGCTTTATTATCTATTGGCTGTTCTTATGGGAATGGAAGTTCTTATTGATCGGCATATTCTCCTTCTTGTTATGTTGGGGTCCCGTGAAACGCTATTTTCCGTTTCACTCGCATAAGGATGTCCCTCGGGAAGAGGTACTGAAGGTGCTGACTTATAATGTGATGGCTTTTGGGTACAAGAATCATACGAAGATAGCTCCGAACAAGATTATCCAATATATCGCTAACTCGGACGCGGATATTGTTTGTTTGCAGGAATATGCCACGGCTAAATCAGAGAAGAGCCTTACTGCCTCTAAGATCTATGATGCGTTGAGCATGTATCCTTATCGTTCTGTATTTTATCAAAGCTCCACGAAATTCCAGAGTTTCGGCATCGCTGTGTTCTCCAAATATCCGCTGTCGAATTCCCGGATGGTGAAATACGATTCGGATTATAACGGCTCTTCCGTACATGAAGTGAACATCAAGGGAAAGAAGTTGACCTTGATTAATAACCATTTGGAATCGTTTAAACTGACGATGGAGGATCGGACCCGTTATTCATCCCTTATAAAGAGCTTTAGCTCGGATGGGTTGGACGATTTGAAAGGAGCGTTCGAGCAAAAGCTAGGACCTGCTTTCCGGATTCGGGCTAAGCAAGCGGAAGCGGTATCAAAAGAGATTAAGAACGCGAAAGGAGATTATGTCTTAGTATGCGGTGACTTTAATGATACGCCTATTTCTTATGCGCACCGTACGATCCAAGGGGATTTGACGGATGCCTTTGCCGAGTCTGGCCGGGGAATGGGCATTACCTATAATCAAAATTTCTTCTGGTTCCGTATCGATAATATCCTGCATTCCCCGAACATGACCTCTATGAATTGTTCCGTGGATAAGGTCGCTTATTCAGACCACTACCCGTTATGGTGTTATTTGAAACTTGAATAAAAGGGTTTCATCACTCGGATTCTGCGTTCTGCGCAGCGTCAAATACGTCGGCGAACAAGTTCTCGACAAAGAAGAAGGTAGCGTTACAGAATAGCTTAGGATCTTTGATCAGCGCTATCGTATTGCTATCCCCATTATTGGCGATTACATCTTCCGCTTTATAGGTCTTGTACTTTTATCGTTTAGCGGATCATATTGATATACGATATCGCTCGCCTCGATCGTGTACCGGTTGTCGAAGCAGGTGATACGCATTTTATATTTAATGATAGTCTTGTCTGTATCATTCAACAATAATTCAACCTTAGAGCTTACGAAGATGGTCCCTTTGTTCTTGTTCGAGTTTACGTTGGATAAGAAGACATCTTTCCATAAGATTTCTTAGCCCATGCGTTAATAGCGTTGAATATTTCTAGTTTAGAGGTATTCTCGATCTCTACATCATCGCTATAGCATACCTTCCCGTTTTCATGGGGGCGCATTCGTCTACCTCGCCTTTATGCCCCTGCGCCATGACTAGCACAGGGAACATCATATATATTAATAATAGAATCTTTTCATAAATGCAACTCTCTTTTCGTTATTTGATCCATACATTCGTAATCTCGCCGATTAACATCGTTTGCTGTCCTTCGGAGGTCTCGCCTTGTTTACGGCACTCGATAATAATCCATGGCGCATCGGCAGATGTGCCGGGCTTGAGAAGGATAATCGATATACATCGTTATTGCCAATCGCTTTATAAGCAGGACTATCTTTGGATATGGAGATTGTACTGATCGTTTTACCGAACATATTGCCTATGCCTTTCCATTCAACGTTTGCGTCGGTCGTATTTCCTTTACGGCTTTGATTTGTAAAGCGTTGTCCGGTAACATTTGGAGGATCGTGCTAGGTATTTTGTCAGCTTGGAACGCTACGAAACCTTCCATCGGTGCCACAGCTCGTGTTTCCCGTTGCGGAGCGGATACTGGTTCTATCGGTGCGGTTGTCAGCAACTGTGCGCCTAATGTGTTGGTTGCGCTATCGAACGTCTTGTCCGCGAAGTCAATCGTGGCCTTACGGAACTTACCGCTGATACGGTTCAATTTCGTCTTGCTCTTATTCAAGGCATACTCGTCCGTGATCCATTCCTCGGCTAGGTATTTCTCCGGCTCGTTCTGGTAAGACACGTTATATTCATATCGGATGCCCGCAAGTTGCAGGGTACAAGCATGTTCCTTACATTCAATGATAATACGGTATTTCATCATCGCCCGATCGAGGGATAAGGCTGTGCTGGAGAATACTATATATTCTTCTCCGATAATGGCGATCTCGCCTTTGCCTCATTTTGATAAGCTACTCTACTTTCCTTTGTGTTAAAATTTTCTTGTCCCCATTTTAATAGTTGTTGGTAGATTTGTGCCTTGCTTAAAGAGGGGCATTAATCTCTCGGAAAAACGACTTTACCGTCTGCAACCGGAACGGCCCCTGCCAGATAGTGTTGATCCTCTTGTGCGAATAGCAGGGCGGGGATAAATAACAGAGCGAATAATAACTGTTTCATGGTATATTTTCCTTATTATTTTAGCCCCAAAGATATACATTTGCGTTTGAAATAAACTATGAGCGTGACAAATAATTATACTAATTGCTCTTTATCAAAGAAAAAGTCTATATTTGCACCCTGTGAAAAACGAATATAAATAATGTAATAACATAAACCTAAGATTCAGATGCAAAACAAAGGATTTGTAAAGGTCTTCGCGGTGTTACTTACGCTTGTCTGTTTGTTCTATTTGTCGTTCTCGTTCGTGACGCAACATTACAACAGTAAAGCCGCTGAGTATGCGGGTGGAGATCCTGCGAAAGAGAGTGCTTATTTAGACTCACTATCTACTCAGAAGGTATGGTTAGGCTATACGCTTAAGCAATGCCGTGAAATGGAAATTAGTTTAGGTCTTGACTTAAAGGGCGGTATGAACGTTGTCCTTGAGTTGAACGTGGCGGATGTAATCCGTTCGTTGTCTAACAACAACCAAGACGAGAATTTCAACAAGGCGTTGGATTTAGCTTATGCGCATCAAGCGACTAGCCAAAAGATTTCATCGACCTTTTCGCTGAGGAGTATAAGAAGTTGGATAGCGGCGCACGTCTTTCCGCTATTTTCAGTACATTCGAGTTAAAAGATAAAATCACGCCCCAGAGCTCAGACGCTCAGGTTGTTTCTGTTTTGAAACAAGAGTTGCAGAGTGCGATTGATAACTCATTCAACGTATTGCGTACTCGTATCGACCGTTTCGGTGTGGTTTCTCCGAACATCCAACGTTTGGAGACAGCGGGTCGTATCTTGGTTGAGTTGCCGGGTGTGAAAGAACCGGAACGTGTTCGTAAGTTGCTTCAAGGTAGCGCTAACTTGGAATTCTGGGAAACTTATAAGTTGCCGGAAATCTATCAACAATTGGTTGCCGCTGATAATGTATTGGCTACTATCCTAAGTAAGGAGGCTTCCGCTGATTCTGTTGCTACCGATAATGTTGAGAAAATCGCTGATGCCGCTGATGCGAATGTAAGTGAGGCCGATTCTTTGTTGGCTGAGCTCGGTCAAGATAAAAGATACGGAAGCTAATCAAAGCATGGAAGAGTTCGCTAAGCAACATCCATTATTTGCTTTATTGCAGATTAGCCAGTACAACGGTCAGTTGTCTCCGGGTTCGACGGTAGGTATCGCTCAAGCAAAAGATATGGAGAAGATCAGCGAATACCTGAACATGAAACAAGTGAAAGAGGTATTGCCTCGTAACTTGGCTTTAAAATGGGGTGTAAAGGCGATCGATGATAAAGAGCAGTTCTTTGAGTTATATGCCTTGAAGGTAACGAACCGTGACGGAAGTCCCGCTTTAGGTGGTGACGTAGTAACAGATGCTAACGCTGACTTTATGCAACAAGCCGGTCGTTCAGAGCAAATGGTTAACATGGTTATGAATGCCGAAGGCTCTAAGGCTTGGGCTCGTTTGACGAAAGAGAATATCGGTCGCCAGATCGCTATCGTTTTGGATGAGATGGTTTATTCCGCTCCGAACGTAAACGATGAGATCACGGGAGGTCGTTCACAAATCACCGGTCACTTTACACCGGAAGAGGCGAAGGACTTAGCGAACGTATTGAAATCGGGTAAGATGGCTGCTTCCGTACATATCGTTCAAGAAGACGTCGTTGGTCCGTCTTTGGGACAAGAGGCTATCAATGCCGGTGTGATTTCTTTCGTTTTGGCATTGGTGCTGTTGATGGTTTATATGTGCGCATTCTACGGATTGATTCCGGGATTGATCGCCGACGGTGCTTTGGTATTGAACATCTTCTTCACGATGGGTATCCTTGCTTCTTTCCAAGCCGTTCTTACCTTGCCGGGTATTGCCGGTATGGTGTTGACGCTGGGTATGGCAGTCGATGCTAACGTATTGATATATGAGCGTACGAAAGAGGAACTTCGTGCCGGTAAGTCTTTAGGAAAGGCTATCGCCGACGGTTACAGCAATGCGTTCTCCGCTATCTTCGACTCAAACTTGACATCTATCATTACCGGTATCGTATTGTTCTATTTCGGTACGGGTCCTATCCGTGGTTTCGCTACGACGATGATCATCGGTTTGTTCGCTTCATTCCTTACAGCCGTGTTCTTGACTCGTATCGTTTATGAGGCATTGTTAGCGAAAGATAAATTGAAGAACGTGACATTCACGACTTCTATTACGAAAGACTTGTTGACAAACCCGAAGATCAATTTCTTGGGTGCTCGCAAAGTCGGTTATTTAATTCCGGCGGCAATCATCGTTTTAGGTGCTATCTCTTTTATGACGATCGGCTTGAATAATGGTATCGATTTCACGGGTGGACGTAATTACGTGATCCGTTTCAATCAAGAGGTGAAGACTGACGATGTTCGTAATATGCTGGACGCTCAGTTAGACGGTTCTGTTAGTGTTATCCAGATCGGTACAGCTGATCAAGTACGTGTGTCTACCAACTATAAGATCAATGATAACGATCCTACGGTAGATCAAGAGATCGAGAATAAATTGTTTGAGGGCGTGAAATCCTTACTTCCGGAAGGAACTACATTAGATGAGTTCACGACTACTTTCATACAGAGTTCGCAGAAGGTGGGTCCTAGCATGGCAGACGATATCAAGAATAGCGCTATCTTAGCGGTAATCTTCGCCATGATCTGTATGGCCGCTTATATCCTGCTTCGTTTCCGTGATGTGTCATTCTCTGTGGGTGCGTTCGCCTCTGTTGCTACGACTACATTGTGTATCATTTCTTTCTATACCTTGTTATGGAAGGTTCTTCCGTTCTCAATGGAGGTAGACCAGACGTTTATCGCAGCTATCTTGACGATTATCGGTTACTCTATCAATGATACCGTGGTTGTATTCGACCGTATCCGCGAGACGATCGCTTTGTATCCGAAGCGTGATCGTTATCAAGTGATCAATGATGCGTTGAACTCTACCTTGTGTCGTACATTTAATACATCATTGACTACGTTGGTGGTTGTATTGTGTATCTTCATCTTGGGCGGTAGCACGATCCGAAGCTTTACGTTCGCTATCTTATTAGGTATCATTATCGGTACATACTCTACTTTGTTCGTCGCTACTCCGATCGCTTACGAGTTGCAGAAGAAGAAGATCAATAAGAAAGCTGCTGCTGAGAAAGCCGGAAAATAATATATTTCTTTAAGGATTTTATGAAGATCCTCTATCTTTCCTGTGTAAACGAGAGATAGAGGATTTTTTTATGTATTAATTCTTAAGGAGATAAAGTATGAATGAGAATGATTTTGTGGTGGGTGTACTTACGTATATCACCTGCCTGCGTGAGAAAAAGCGTTATTCCACGGCGAAGAGTTATCAAGATGCGTTGAGGTCGTTTAAATGTTTTTGTGGCCGGGAAGAGATTCCTTATGCGTATATTAATCGGGATACACTTTTGCGTTATCAATCTTGGCTGTTGGCCAAGGGATGTGCTCGTAACACGGTATCTACTTATATGCGCCGGATTCGTCACATCTATAATTTAGCGGTAGAGGTGGGTGAGGCTGCCTATATTCCTCATTTGTTTAAGCATGTGTTTACGGGGGTTGAGAGTAAACGTAAAAAGGCGTTGCCTTCGGAAAGCTTACGCTTGCTGATGACAAGCCCGGTGACAGATCCGCAACAGAAGAGGACCCAATCAGCCTTTTGCCTGATGTTTTTGTTTTGCGGGATGGCTTTCGTAGATTTGGCGCATTTGCGAAAGGAGGATATCAAGGAAGGGATCTTGTCTTATTATCGGCAGAAAAGCGGATCCCTTATACAGGTGGAGATCCCAGCGGAGGCACAAGGGCTGCTGAATGAGTTGGCAGCCGATACAACCGAGGATTCGCCCTATCTGTTTCCTTTTTTAGAGGGAATGAAGACCGGTGAGGATGCCTACAAGGAATATAATACCGTATTAGGAGGTTTTAACCGCAGATTGAAAATACTGTCGGAATCCATTGGCATTCATACTCGGGTTACCTCATACACGATTCGTCACTCTTTCGCCACGACCTTGAAGGAGCAAAACGTACCGATTGAGATGATCAGTGAACTGTTAGGGCATAAATCTATCAAGACTACGCAAATATACTTGAAGAGTTTCTCTTTAGAAAAACTCTCAACCGTAAACAAACTTTGTTTCGAGAGTGTGTATAATTATGCGCCGAAAGTAGGGTGAAGAAAAGTACGCTACTTGGCGAGTAGCGTTCATTTCATGCCGCAAATGTAGTAAAAAATAACATAACACAAGCAAACATTAGGCTTTGTTTGTGTTTCAACCTTAATTCTCTTTAAATCTTCGTTCTTATTTCTGATGTATAGACATGGCAATAGAAACGAAATGGCCTCGTTATTTCCGAAATCATCACGTTATCCGAAGTAAATTCCATATAACATCATGTAGAGATGGAGCGTGCTCCGTCTCCCACCGCCTGATAGTAACTAAAATACCATTGTAAGGGGATGAAACGGGACACGCTCCGTCTCTACAACTAAGGAATATCCTTTCACTCCTCTTGTTAAGGCTACTCGCCAAGTAGCAGTCAGTTTGGCTACTCGCCAAGTAGCATGAGTATTGAAGGGATGCAAATTTTCAGTAATTCCTTTTTTGTTTTCACATAAGTATTTATTTATCAGGGTATTACAAGAATATCTTGATAAGGCTCTGAATTATCTTCCTCAATGAATATCGTGACAAGTAATAGCTCTGATAGAGCTATGGTGCATATACGCAATCGCCGTAGTCAGGAGGCTGTACGCTGGTACGTACTGACGCTTCCTACCGCTGTTGGGGGACGTGATAATATCTATTCGTCAAAAGGATTAGATGCCGAGCTTTCCCGTCGTAAACGTTGTGGGGAACCCTTGTTCGAGTACTTTGCCCCCTCGTATGTCGAGGCTCGCAAGGTGGGAGGCAAGATGGTCAATACGAGGAAGCCTCTTTTATACAACTATGTGTTTATCCATGCTTCGGAGAATGAGATTTTCCGTTTGAAACGTATCATGCCCTTATATAATCTTCTTCCTCGGGTATCCGTGGGCGAACACTCTTATTTTCCTTACCTGTCAGATCATGAGATGGAGACCTTACGCTGGATGGCTGAATCTTATTCCAATGAGCTTCCGGTGTACGTACCGGATAGCGGTCGCTTGCTGAAAGGTGACCGTGTACGTATCACCTCGGGTTCTTTCATGGGGATGGAGGCTGAGGTGGTGGTGCAACCGGGTGGAGGTCATAAGGATGTCATGGTACGTATCCTTGACTGTATGTGGGTTCCTCTATTTGAGGTAAGGCAAGGCGAGTATGAGCTGATCGAGTTGAATACGAAAGGCAAGCATGTTTATACCCATTTGGATAACGATCGTTTATCGGAAGGTATGCACAAGGCGTTGGGGCGTTATTATCTCTCGGGCAAATTGGGAAAGGAAGACGAACTTTTGGTTCGTGAGGTGCTGAAGGGCTATGCTTCCCTTCGTGTGGAGACCGACGTGATGCGTTGCAAGGTTTACTCATTACTCCTTCCGGCCTATAAGCTGTTGGATCAGGAAGAGGAGTTTGAACGCTTGTATTCCACCCTACGCAATATGCTTCCATTGGTTAAGGCAGTGAATTCTCGTGCCTTGCTGCTCGTCACGCTTTACGGCTGCACGAATAGCAACCTGTATTACCGTATGGCGCATGAGCTGGTAGATCCCTGGCGGGATGACCCTTCGCCTAAGAGAAGCAAGGCCTTGTTGATACAGCGTTTACACGATTACGATATTTGGCTAAAACATTAAATAGTAGACTGTCATGAGAAAGGAAAGCGAAACTCCCTCCGGTATCCGTTTGATGCTATTGCTGAAAGGGCATTTGAGAGAGATCATGAATCGTGAGTGTGCGAATCAGACCTCGATCCATTTATATTGTACGGGATCTTATTGGGTCGCGTTCGAACGTTCCGCTTATCAATTGCGTCGTGCCTTTCCGGATAGTGAGATCACGCCGATGCGCCTGTACGCTTATCCTTTTCCGGTTGTCATGGTTTCCGTAACGGATCGTTCCCTTCGTTTGTATGAACGAAAACATATAGCTAAGCAGAACGGGGCGGATTACAAGTTATTGACTGTACCTGAACTCTCCGCTCCCGCCTACCAAGCGTGGCATACGAGGGAGGTGAAGGGACTCCCTGCGTTAAACTAATCGGAAAACTCGTTCACGACATTAAAACAGGGACAGGATTTCGACGGGTCCAAGTCTTGATGTCCCACGATTAGGGCTTTGGGGAATCGCTGATGCAATTCACGAAACAAACCCTGTAGGGCTTCTCGTTGGGCTTCCGTTCGGGTATCCATGGAGTCTTTCCATCGTTGGCGAGTCCTCCGATATAGCAAACCCCGATACTGTACCGATTGTGGTTCTTACAGTGAGCGCCCACTTGTTCAAGGGGTCTACCGGTCTCGATCGTACCATCGGTCGGGATAACGAAGTGATATCCGCAGCCATTCCAGCCGAGAGAGCGATGCAGACGGTCGATGTCCATCATCCGTAAAGTGCTGCCCTGCCTATTGGCAGAGCAATGCACGATAATCAGCGTGATGGTTCTCATCCGATCCAACCGCTAGTGGCTCCACCGGCGGCACCGGTGATGACCAGTTCGACAATGCGGATGATGTAGAGCAAGACGCTCTTCCAATTTGTTTTTTTCATACTTGTAGTCTTTAAATAAATGAATAAAATAAGCTTCATGGTTAAGAGCCGTATTTCTCAATGGCAGGATTTAGATCTCATCGGGAGATTCTGAGTCTCCTTTCTTCAACGCAGCCAAGTCTACCGTGTCTTTATTCTCCTTTACCGCCTTCAGCGAGGCGGCTTGGATCGCACGGCTGGTTACTAGGTTGAATTCAGCCTTAGAACGTAGGTCCTCGAAGTCTATACCCGGATTGAATAGAATGTTCACTGCCTTGATATTATCGCTGGAGAAGTCCTTGAGTGTAGCGGCCGGCTCGCAGGTGATGGAGATGCTAAAGATTCCCAGTTCGCCGAATTGTACCTTGTAGCCGTTCAGCAATTGTTCCACTAGGCATGAGCAGGTGTCGCTTACCACGCCTTTTACCGTGCCGCGTGTGAAAACACCGTTGTGATCTGAGATGTGCTTCACGAAATCATCGAAACTCATCACTTTCGTCACTTGGTTCTTGGCGTACGCCTGTTCCTTTGCGGTCTCATCCAGTGGACTTTTCCACATGTAAGTTGAATAATTAATCATACTTCTTTTTTTAAAAAGATTAAACTTATTGTTGACAATGCGAAAGTACAACCCCCGGATAGCGAAATCAAATCCGCTGATAACCGTTGACAAACTGTTTACTTTTCATTGACAAACGATTCATATATACCTTATGTCTGATATAACGATTACCATACACGGCGGCAATAACCAGATACTCCCCAACGCTACGGAAGCCATCCAGAACTTCTATGTGGGGGAATATTGCGGGGAGACCTCCCAAGAAGAGGGGGACGGTAGATCCGGTCTCATGCCTGAAACGATCCGTTTTCGTGCCTATATAAATAAAGAAGAGGATCTGGAACGCTATCTTGCGCAGATCGTCGAGTGCCGGACGGTTACCGAGTTGGCCCAAGTCATTCTGGTCATGCAAGAGAACGAGCCGAAAATAACCCCCGAGGAGATGGTCAAAGAGCGTTTCATCCGCCTCTTTCTACCCATCACCCCCCGAATCACGAAGGGTAAAAGCGTCAGCAACATCCGTGCCCGTATTAACGATGCGTGGAGCAGCCGTCTCAGACACCGCTCAACTGGCCGTTTTTGAGAAGATATACTGCATATGCCCGAGGATATATACTGTGTTAGGCAATTGATATATACTTCACAGGGCAATTCATATATACCTCGTTTTCCAAGGGAAACGAAAAGTGATAACCTTACTGAAAAAATTACGATATGACAGAAAACTATGAGCGGGCGGAACAAGCACGTTTCGTCTTCCATATCTACGGTTGCAATGTGCAGATCGTGCCCAATGCAACCCATGCGATCCAAATCATCCACCATGGTGATGGTACGATCTTGCGGACGGAAAGCTGTATTACGCCCGCCGCTTCGGGACGCCACGAGTCACAGGCACCGCCGTTGGGAAAAGTTAGGGCATTGAATATAAAACAAACAAAATACAAATGATGGATTTTCATAAGGGCAGATGGCGATTGGCCTTAGGCCGTCTGGTGAATTTGCGGTATATCAACCGTTGGATCATTTTTAGTGCGGACCTTTTCGTCTCGCTTTCCGTATCGTTGCTGGGCGTACTAGGAATGTTCTCCATTCTGCATATACGTATTGGAGAGCCGGATGTGCTGAAAGTGGGCCTCTCCTCATTTGTGGCCAGTATCGTTTCGTTCTTGTTGTTCAAAGCATATCATGGGGTTATTCGCCATTCCACGCTGCGTGGCTTGTGGCGGATCGGTGGTGCTGCGATCGGCAAGTCGCTCTTGATGTTCCTGCTGCTTTGGCTATTGAAAGCCCGTTTCAGCCCTTCTATCTATTGGTTGGGTGGAATCATGGACAGTACGTTGACGATCGTGATGTTGGTCACGTTGCGTGTCTTCGTGATCAATGTCTATAACAGCGTCCTCCTGCAACTTGGTAAGAAACGCAAGCGGGTACTGGTCTTTGGCACGGAGGAGGAAAGCGTGATGATCGCCACATCGGCTAACCGTCAGGTATTCATGCAGAATTATAGCATCATGGGCTTCCTTTCCTTTGGTAATTCCAAGAAAAGCATCCGGATTGCGGAGTTGCCGGTCTACCAGATCGAGAACGTGGAGGATCTGTATCGCTTGATCCCTCGCAACAGTTTGGATGGCGTTCTCTTCCCCAATATAAAGGTTGCCCATCAGGAGCGTGACCGTTTGATCCGTTATTGCGAGCAGGCCTCTTTGAAGACATTGGTAGTCCCGGAGATGGAGGAGCTACGTGGAGGTGAGGCGAAACGTTCCGTCCGAGAGATCCGTATCGAGGATTTGTTGGGTCGTGAGGAGATCCATATTAATCTGGACGAAATCGGCAATCTGTTGGAAGGGAAGACCGTGCTTGTCACGGGAGCCGCCGGCAGTATCGGTAGCGGATCTGTCGCCAGCTGGCTCATTTCCCGATTAAGAAGTTGGTTTGCTTCGACTCCGCTGAGACCCCGATGCATAATCTCCGTCTGGAATTGAAGAGAAATACAAGGGACTAAACTTTGTCCCAGTAATCGGCGATGTCCGTAGCCCGGACCGTGTGGATTATGTGTTCCGCAACTGGCACCCCAAGTGGTGTTCCATGCGGCGGCCTACAAGCATGTCCCTTGATGGAAGAGAACCCTGCGAGGCGATTCGAACAAACGTGTTCGGTACCCGTGTGATGGCAGATGCCGCTGTAAGTTATGGTGTGGAGAAGTTTGTGATGATCAGTACAGATAAGGCGGTGAACCCACGAACATCATGGGCTGTAGCAAGCGCTTGGCTGAAATCTACGTACAGAGCTTGAGCCTTGCGATCGAGCGAGGAGAGGTGAAAGGCGAGACGCGTTTCATTACGACCCGTTTGGAAACGTATTGGGTAGCAACGGTTCGGTTATCCCCCGTTTCCGGGAACAAATCGCTCAGGGAGGTCCAGTGACGGTCACCCATCCCGATATCATCCGTTACTTTATGACTATCCCGGAGGCTTGTCGCCTGGTGTTAGAGGCCGGTACAATGGGCAAGGGTGGTGAGATCTTTATTTTCGATATGGGTGAGCCGGTGAAGATAGCGGATTTGGCGAAGCGTATGATCGAGCTGTCCGGATTACAGGTAGACAAAGACATCGAGATCAAGTACACTGGTCTCCGCCCCGGCGAGAAACTATATGAGGAGCTATTGAACAACAAGGAGAATACGAAAGAGACTCCTCACGAGAAAATTCGGGTGGCGGCGGTTCGTGAGTATGACTATAAGGATGTGATAACACATATCCATGTATTAATCGAATTATCCCTTCGTGTCCAGATCCTCCCGATGGTGAGGGAGATGAAAGTATTCGTGCCTGAGTTCAAGAGCCAGAATTCTCGGTTTGAGGAGTTGGATTGAGGAGGGAATATTTCAAGGAGAAATGTTTGTGGTAAAAGGAATTGACTATATTTTCATACAATCAATTTGATATGCAAGCATCTATTTTGGATGAATAAACAAAAGAATATGGAAGTGACAGTATTTAATCCCGTGCAACAACATTTGTTGAAGTTTTTTGCTTTTGATGGCTCGGAGGAAAAGCTATTAGAGATGAAAGCGGTTTTGACGAAATATTTCTCGCAAAAATTGGACAAACGTTTGGATGAGTTATGGGATTCGAGAGGTCTCAATCAGGAGAAGCTTGACGAGCTGAGGACAATACACTTTCGTATAGATTTGAACGATGAGTAAAATCGTATTGGATACGAACAGTTTGATTCAAAGTCTTCTGAGTAGAAACCGATATCATTGAATATGGCAGTCGTTCTTAGATGACGCAAATGAATTATGTGCATCTGAAAGATCCTTAATGAAAATGAAGAAATATTAGAGCAACTGACGGGAAAAGAGATGACTAAACTAACCTTAGATGTTATTTTGAACAATCTATATATCAGCTTCCTTACTCCTTATTATAAGTTTAATTTGATAAAATCAGATCCGAATGACAATAAATTCTTGAATTATGCTGTTATCGCAAATGCAAAGTTTATTATGACGGAGGATCGTCATTTTGTCGCCGACACTGTCTGGAAGAACAAACAATCACAACTTAAGGCAATCAATACCATCTTGTCGTTATAGGATGACAATGTACCATGTCTTTGTTATTGCTGAATAGTTACATATAACCCCTTTATTGTGAAATAAAATTAAAAATATTTCATTTTAGGTTTTGCAGGTTTAAAATGACTGTTTACGTTCGATATAAATTATATTATAAATGATTCAAATTACAGATAAAAGTAAATGCTGTGGCTGCAATGCTTGTGGTGATGTATGTACCCATAAGGCTATTACTTTCAAGACCGATATAGAGGATTTTGGTACCGGAAGTTGATAAAATAAATGTACAGATTGTGGTCTTTGTGAAAGGTCTGCCCCAATCTGCACTCTGAAAGCTAAAGAAAAATGATTTTGAGATTCCTGTTTGCTATGCCGCCATACATAAGAATATCGAGGTACGTTTCGACAGCACTTCTGGTGGAGCGTTCACAGCCCTTGCCGAATACGTTTACAAGCAAGGCGGCTACGTGGGTGGTGCGGTCTATAATGAAGACTGGTCAGTGTCTCAGTTCCTTTCAGCAGATAAGACCGACTTGCCTCGTTTGCGCTCTAGCAAATATCTTCAGAGCCGTTTCGATGGATTTTATATCGCTGTTCGTGAAGCCTTGAAGACTGGCAAGCCCGTGCTTGTTTGTGGAGGTCCATGTCAGATGGCAGCCCTGCGCGGCTTCCTGCACAAAACTTATGACAACTTGATTTTGGTGGATTATATCTGTAGGGGTATAGCCTCGCCATTGCTTTTCCGGAAGTACATAGAATATCTGGAAAACAAGCATCATTCAAAGGTTGTCTATTTTAAAGCTAAAACAAGGAGTTGGGATGGCGTAAGCATACTTTTAAAATTCTCTTTGAAAATAGAGATGTCGAATATCAAACGTTGGAGAACAATCCGTGGCGTATTCTGAATTATATCGTTCCTGAGGTATGTCGGCCGAGTTGTTTTGAATGCCCTTCAAGGGTTTCCCTAGAGCTACAGACATTACCATTGGTGATTTATGGGCTGATAAAAGTATATACCTAAAGAGCTTGACAATGATTTGGGAACGTCCGTAGTCTTTGTGCATAGCAAAAGGCGCTGACTTGATACAGAATATTAAAACTCTGAAAAGCAGGACTTCCCTCTAGACAAGGCCATAGCAGGAAATCGCCTTTTAATGAAGCCTTTGTGCCATTCTAGTCACGACAGGGATGCGTTCTATGCTACCCTCAATGAATCACTGGATGCCTGCATCAAGAAGTACCTGCCCCATTTTGGGAAGAAGGGGTTTAGCGTCAAGGAAAAGCTTAAGAACGTAGCCCGTTTCTTATTTAGCGTAAAAAGCCTCAGGATGGAGTCTTGGTACATGGACAAAAACTTTCGATATAACTTCTTTTGCGGACAAGTAAAAGGAAATGTTTTGGAAGGAAAATTCTTCATCATAAATAAGTACTGTACTATAGTCATGGGATCCAAAGCCCAGCTGATACTGAATGCGCCCTTCTATTTTGGAAGTAAGCGTGTCAAAGGATCTCGCCTGGACAGCAGGCTCTTGATTGAGAACGGAGGGAGGATGGAGATTAAATATGAACCTTATAGTGTTGCGTATGGTGCCGACATTGAGGTGTTCAGGAACGCTACTTTGGAAATAGGAGGTGGTTTAGGTGCGAATATTGGCTTGACGATCATATGCGCTGACCATATTTCTATCGGACGGTATACCGGATGTGGACGTAATGTCACTATCCGCGATAACAACGGGGAACACTTTATATCTATTCGCGGATATAAAACCTCTTCTCCCGTCACCATCAAAGAACATGTATGGTTAACGGAAAGCTGTACGGTGATGCCTGGGGCGGTAATCGAACCAGGTGCCATAATCTCTGCTCGTTCGGTGGTTTCCGGTCACATACCTGCTTTCAGTATAGTGAAAGGTGATCCTGCCGTGGTGGTGGAGAAAATATTCTTTGGAAGGCTTAGATAAAAATACTTGATATATGGAATTAAAAGATTTTATTGGCAAATTTGTTTCCCAATTCGAAGAGGAAGATCCTGCTATTTTTGAAGCTGATTTGGATTTTCATGAACTGGATAGTTGGTCATCGCTAACAAGTCTTAGTGTCGTAGCGATGGTCTATCAAGAATATGGTGTGGAGCTGGACACCCAAGACGTGCGTAATGCCGATACAATTGAAGATCTTTCAATATCGTAAAAGAAAGAAAGGCATGAAAACAATCATACCAGATGTCTCTATCCGCAGTATTGCAAGCTGGCTACCGAGTAATAAGATTTCCTTATCTTCTTTCGCCGAGCAATATGGTGAAAAAGAAACAAGAGATGTTATCCGTACGACAGGAGTTGAATGGGTTTACAGAACCGATGCGAATCAGAAATCATCCGATTTATGCTTCAACGCTGCTGAATATCTAATCAGTAAGGATAACATCGACAGAGAGAGCATAGACGGCTTGGTTGTATTGACTGTGACTCGTGATTGGGCGCTCCCTGATACTTCTGTCTATCTCCAGCATAAATTAGGATTGAAGAATGAGACCGTTTGCTTGGATATTAATTATGGTTGTACCGGTTATATCTATGGTTTGATGCAAGCAGCCATGTGGATACATAGTGGATTATGTCAGAATGTTTTAGTTCTTGGAGGTGATATGCTGAAGAATTGTCTTGACCCTAAAGCTGTTGGTAGTATTGATGCGAGCGATATAGGTACTGCTTCACTGATTTCAAAAGGAACAACAGGCATGGCCTTCCATCTCTGTTCAGATGGTGCGAGATACGATCGGATCATGATGCCCCATGGTGGGTATATATACCAAGATGGAATGGGGGTTTTCTCATTTAGTATAGTAAACGGCCCTAAGAGCATCCGCACTGTGATGGATTTGATGCAATGGGAGGATTCTGATGTGGATATATATGCGTTGCATCAATCCAGTCAGTTGATTATTAAGAATGTTAGAATGGCATTGAAGTCAAGTCAAGAGAAATTTCCAGTGAACATGAAGGACTTTGGTAACTCAAGTAGCTCCACTATCCCCAATTTGTTATGTGATCTTTATGGATTGAACAAGGCAAACCGTCCGAGGCATGCCGTTTTTTGTTCCTATGGCGCTGGCCTTACGTGTGGAAGTGTTGCTCTGGATCTTTCCAAAACTCATTTCTATGAACCGCTGAATAAACAGTGACCGATCCATTACTCGTAAGAATCGAAAAATATTTATTAGATATGCAAAAATCTGTTATTGAATATCTCCAGTCTACTGTTAGTCGCTTTCCTGCGAAAATAGCTGTTAAAGATTCGGAAATGTCTATCACATTTGGTGATTTGTGGAGAAATGCGCAAAAGATTTCGGCTGCTCTCGTGAATACGAATATCGGGTTAAATAACCCAATTGGTGTTTACATTCCGAAAGGGGGCAAGATGATTGAGTCTTTTGCAGGTATTAATATGAGTGGAAACTTTTATGTGCCTCTTGATACAAAGTCTCCCGTTTCTCGTGTCAGCAGTATTATCAAGACTCTTGAATCTAAAGTGCTCATAACTGATCGTTCTCATATTGAAACCCTTAGGGATTTTACCCATGTACGGATTCTTGTGGCTGAAGATATAATTGAGGGTGATATAAATATAGAAAATGCTTTTTCACAGTTCACTCATCAGATTGATACTGATCCTGTTTACAGCATTTTTACCAGTGGTTCAACGGGAATTCCCAAGGGTGTGGTTGTCTCGCATCGTGGTGTAATTGACTATATCGATTGGGCGAAAGATACGTTTCACTTTATGAGTGATGCAGTAATTGGTAATCAAGCCCCTTTCTATTTTGACAACTCAACACTTGATATTTACCTTATGTATTCCACTGGTGCGACGCTTAATATTATTCCAGAAAGTAATTTCGCATTCCCAGCCAAGTTGGTTGACTATCTCAATGAGGAGAAAATTACGTTCGTGTTTTGGGTTCCTTTTGTGCTCATCAATGTAGCCAATCTCAATATTTTCGAAACAAAAAAGCCTATATACATGAAGGATGTGTTCTTTGCCGGTGAAGTAATGCCAAATAAGCACCTTAATTACTGGCGTAAGCACCTCCCCAACTGCCGTTATGCTAACCTTTATGGGCCTACGGAAATTACTGTTGACTGTACCTTCTATGAAGTGAAACGAGAGTTTTCTGATAGTGAACCTCTGCCTATAGGTTTCCCGTGTCGCAACAGTGACGTGTTGATTCTCGTTGATCGCAAACGTCGGGCGGCAAAGGGTGAACAAGGAGAACTCTGTGTACGAGGTTCTTCGCTAGCTCTTGGTTATTATAACAGTCCCCAAAAGACTGCTTCAGCCTTTATACAGAATCCTCTACATAATTATTATCCGGAGACAATCTATTGTACGGGTGATGTCGTTTATGAGAATGAGTATGGAGAAATTATGTATGTGGGTCGTGTAGATTCTCAAATTAAGCACAATGGTTATCGTATCGAACTCGGCGAGATAGAGACTGCAATTCTTGGTAGTCACATGGTGGATAGCTGTTGCGTCGTTTATGACTTTGCAAACAAGAAGATTGTGATGTTCTATCAGGCTACAGAGGAACTTGACATGGCAACTTTCCGCAAGGTTATCTCTACTAGCATTCCTCGTTATATGCAGCCCACTGTGTATCATCATATCAGAGAGTTACAGCGTAATACGAACGGTAAGATTGACCGCCTGTTCTATAATAACCAAGTCAATGGATAAGATAGATTCACTTGATAAGATTAATGGCTTTGTGAGCGATATTCGTTCTTTGCGTAAGGGCTATCTGTCCAATTTCTTCTTGGATAGGAAGAAGCACTCCATATGGATAGAGAAAGGAGAGTTGTTTTACGTTTCTTTCCCTGACGGTTATTTTCTGCTCCATTTAACCGATTCGGTCAACAACCTGTTTTTTCTTACCACTACCTTGCAACAACTGGTCGGGGGATTGAAGGCTGTTTTACCTATATTGTCTGAGCAACTGGTCGTTGACATAGTGGGTGATGGAAAGATTGCGAGTCTGAAAGATGTGTTTGTGGAGCAAGGCTTCAGCGTGTATGAACAGCTCTACCGTATGAGTCGCCTCGGAGCCTTGGAGTATAAAGTGAGCGATGTCCCCAATGTATGTCTCGCTGAAGAGGCTGATGCATGTGTGGTACAGGATATGCTCCATACCAACTTTGACCCCTTGTCTGAACAGCTGCCTTGTTACGAGGAAATACTGGACTTCATATCCCGAAAGGGTGTGCTCGTATATAAGGAAAAAGGAAAGGTTTACGGTTTTATCATCTTTGAACTGAACGGGCAGACCTTATATCTGCGTTATTGGTTTGTCTTGCCCGAATACCGGGATTTAAAGATTGGTTCCCGATTGTTCAATGAATTTATGCGAGCTGGCCACGCCACCAAGCGTCAACTCTTTTGGGTGATAGCTAGTAACGAAAATGCCATTAAACGTTACCGTCATTACGGCTTTGAAGTAGAGAGACTTTATGATTATGTATTAATTAGAAATAAATAAAGGTATATAATTGCCAAGATTAAAGGAGAAAAAGATTATGAGAGAGAAAATTATTTCGATTTTGAGTGAGTTACGCCCCGAGTTCGATTTCAGCGAGCCTGTAAACTTTATAGAGGAAGGTATGCTTGATTCCTTCGATATAGTGACGCTGGTCGATACTCTCGACACCGAATACGATATCGTCATTGATGGTATTGACATCATTCCCGAAAATTTTGACAGCCTAGATAGTATTGTGAGGCTGCTGCAGAAGAACGGGGTGAACGAATGATAATCGTGTGAATGCTATTTAAATAAAAGGGGCAGTCTGAAATGAGTCAGGAAGTATCTTCAACAAATAAGCGTATAGCAAAAAATACACTTTTTCTATATGTGCGTATGTTACTTGTCATGGGGGTAAGCATATTTACTTCCCGTGTGATACTTCAAACGCTTGGTGTAGAGGATTACGGTATTTATAATGCGGTAGGTGGAATTGTGGCCGTAATAGGAGTGCTTAACGGTGCCCTGTCTTCATCAACCAGTCGTTTTCTGGCTTACGAATTGGGAATGAAGGACGCAGAGATGCTGAAGAGAACTTTCTCGGTTTCATTGAATTTGCATATGGCTGTGGCTTTTATTGTCTTGCTGTTGGCTGAGACTATAGGCCTCTGGTTCTTTTACGAGAAAATGGTTATACCGGTGGAACGACTATCGGCTGCGTGGTGGGTCTATCAGTTTTCTATTGTTACGGTGATGGTTAACTTCACCCAAGTACCTTACAATGCTTCACTGATAGCCCATGAAAATATGTCTATTTATGCCTATGTAGGCTTATATGATGCGTTTTCGCGATTAGCTATCGCTTACCTCCTTTCCTTATCTCCCATGGATGACTTAGTGTTTTATGCTTTGTTGTTAATGCTGAATACTTTTTTGATTCAGTTTTTTTATAGGTTTTATACGTATCGGCGTTATCAGGAGTGCCGTTTCAGATGGATTACGGATAAGACTTTATATAAAAGGCAGCTGGCTTATTCAGGGTGGGAGATGTTTGGCGGATTGGCATCAATAAGCCAAGGGCAAGGTATTAATATCCTTCTCAACTTATTTTTCGGTCCCATGGTCAATGCGGCACGTGCGGTGGCTTATCAAATCCAAACGGCTGTCAACCATTTTGTGATTAATTTTCTTATGGCCACGAGGCCGCAGGTAATTAAAAGTTTTGCCGAACACAATTATGAGAGGATGTACTCGCTTACGTTTAAGTCCGCACGTTATTCGTTCTTCTTGATGTTGGCATTAATCTTGCCCATCTGTTTTGAGTTGAGGTTCATATTAAACTTATGGCTGGGCAAAGCCACTCCTCCTGATACGTATGTATTCACTTTGATCATACTTTTACTCAGTCTTGCCGAGGTTTTCCGTGCGTCCATGATTATGGCCTTTCACGCTATCGGCAAGATGAAGCTGGGGAATTCGCTCAATGGAACCATAATGATATTGTCCTTGCCTATTAGTTATGCCATATTGAAAATGGGTGCTCCTGCCTATGCGGTGTTCATAGTTCTCGTCATCATTAATATAACTGTTATGATTGATGCTTATTTCATTGTCTATTCTTATGTACATTTCAACATACGTGAACTTTTAGTTGGCGCTGTTCTCCCATGTGTCTTAGTTGGTGCCTGTTCTGTAATTGTGCCTACGGCCATCGTATATTTGATGGAGGATGGATGGCAAAGGTTCATTATTCTATCCTTGCTTACAGAGGTCGTATTGATGATTCTTATCTTATACGTAGGAATAACACGTGCCGAAAGAAAAAAAATAGTCAGTTGGATTCAGACTAAGATGAGCAAGACTAAACAATGATCAGAGAATTTGTTAATACAGAAGATCTCATGAAACATTATATAAAGAACAAAATCAATACATTCATTAAGTCTTCTCATTGGTACAACGAGGTCCTTTTCAAAGACTGCGTGAAATTTTGGGAAATGAAAGAGGAGCCATTGGACGTTGTGAATCTAGGCAGCAGTTCCGGCGTATATGATTTCGATTACAGCGATATGAGATGTAAGGGAATGAACTGGGCTGTGGCGCCGCAGACGATGGTAGGCGACTTTTTGATACTCAAGCGGTACCGCAAGTTCCTAAAGGATAATGCTATTGTGTTTTATCCGCTTTGTCCGTTTACGTCGATCAGTGGAGCGGTGGATTACATAGAAGACCGTTGCTATAGTTTTTTGGACTATCGAACGATTCCCGGTGGACACTATATCCGGAATAGTAAAATAAAGGGCTATAAAAATAGCCCTATATCCATATACCCATTGGTGGAATTTATCCGTGACATAAGGACACGAGTCTTTTCGTCCAAAGACGTGATAATGAGAGATAGGCAACTGGAGCGTGATGCTGAGAATTGGATAAAGGGATGGACTGTTCAGTTTAATATCAATAACTTGAATGATAAATTCGTGGAGAGTCATAGAACGGTATATGATAGGACTATATCAATGTTAAAAGATATGATTGAGTATTGCAAAGAGGAGAAGTTAAGGCTGGTCCTGGTCATACCACCTATGCATAGATCTTTGTGCCGTAAATTTCCCGCTGCTGCCAAAGAACAACTGATAGACTCTTTCATTACAGAAGCCAACGGGGGGGAGACATGGTATTTCGACTGTATGGAAGAGCCTGGATTTTCGGATGACAAATCCTTGTTTCGCAACTGCTATTATCTTAACAAGAGAGGAGCCCTATTATTCACTAAATACATAATGGAAAAAATAGATAATAAGTAATTATGGGAATAAAGTCTTACATCGTGAATTTCTTGAAATCCCTTAAACACGGGGGAGTAAAATATGTCTCTGTTACATTTACCAATCCTGATGCCAGATATGCCAATAAGAAGGTATTTATTTCTGGCGGTAGCGAGGGATTGGGCAGAGCTATGGCTAAGGCGTACTTGGCAGAGGGTGCTGAGGTTATAGTGACTGGAAGAAGTAAAGAAAAACTGTCAAACTTCCAGCTTTCCGAAAGTAATGCCAAGCTTTATACGTTGGTATGGGACGCCTTGGATTTTGACTCTTATAAGCAGAAGTTCGATGAAGCCGTTTCTATGATGGGTAGAATCGACATATTCGTGAACAATGTAGGAGGTGGGATGTCTAAGTATGAACCGTGGAATGCATATACTGCGGAAGTACTGGACAGGACATATGATATCAATACGAAAAGTATGTTTTTGATGTGCCAAATGGAAGGGCTGTATATGATAGACAATAAAATCAAGGGGAATATACTCAACATTACCTCTATCGCCGGCTACCAAAGACTTTTCGACCCTTATGCCGTGGCCAAGTGGGGCGCTCATAGCTTGACTGGTGGAATCGCAAGAAAACTTATTGCTTATGATATCGTGGTGAATGGTATTGCGCCTGGCACATGCCTTACCTCCAATCCAGCGTTGCCTCATAATAGGAACTTTGAAGACAACGCTTATTTCCAAGGACAGCCGAGTAAACGTTTTACAATGCCTGAGGAAATAGCTAAAACCGCTCTCTTTCTCACTAGTGGCGAAGCAAGGCAAATTGTTGGCTATATAATCCCTGTAGATGGGGGTGTCTTGATTTGAACGTACTGATTGGCTATTGGATATCCGGTAAAGTATATTAATTGAAAGAATGTGTTTTTGAATGTTCATATTCGTTGTTATGTATGATTAAAATCCAAGAACAATGGTGAGAGACTATTCTATTGATTCGGTAAAAGGTGTATGCTTATTGCATATGTTCGTCCTGCATATTTTTATAATATATGGTTTTTTTGATGCAAAAGGTGCCGCATCCGAATTCTATTTTAATGCCCTAAGTTTTTTTATGTCCTCTTTTTATTTTTTTAGCGGCTTTTTCTTCAAAAGCCCTGAGAATGGAAATGAGATGAAGTATATTAGGAGTAAGGTTAAGAAGTTTATCATACCGCTGATAACATGGTCTGTCATTTCTTTGCCCTTTGTTTATTGTAAGGATTATTCATTAATAGATATTAACATGGAGGGGTAAAATGGTTTGAGCTTTTCACGTTCGTTCTTCCATTGGGATGTTTACGTTCAAATGATGCTTTGTGGTTTCTTTCGTCACTGTTTTTAGTGAATGTTAGTTGCTAAATTTGTGCCCAAGACGAAGATGAGACACTTTACTCATCTGTCAGCAAATGTTGTAAAGCCATTTAGTTTACCCAAGGCTAAATGTAAAGCTGTTTAGTTCACCTAACGGAAGTTGTATAGCATCTTAGTGAACCAACCTAAAGAGTGTAAAACGTATTAGTTAATCACATTCAAATCTGACAAGCATTTCTAGAGACAGTCAGTATGAAAGTCCCTCTACTTACTTGACCTGATAAGACTGAGAAAGAAGAACTTGTTTATCCTGTTTTAACTAAAATAAGAAAGAAGATAAAAATATGGATCATGAAAATAGGAATATTGACACAACCTCTTAGAGGTAATTATGGCGGAGTTTTACAGAATTGGGCCTTGCAGCATATCTTGATTCGGTTGGGGCATGAGCCGATTACTATTGACATCCTTCCTCGTCCTTCGATTGGAAGATTTATTCTTTCTACGATCAAATCCTTGCTTCTTTGGTTTATTCCTTCACGCAGGAGAAGATTTAAGAGATGGAGAGAGAGAAGGATGCCGCTATTTGAGGAATTTGTGAGTAAAAATATTATCAAGACTCCTACTTGTAGAAATTATTCGATGGAGATGATTAGAGAATATGGTTTAGAAGCATTGTTGGTAGGTAGTGATCAAACGTGGCGTCCGATATATAATGTGAATCGTTTGTCGGATATGTTTTTGCATTTTGCGGGGAATTTTTCGGGAAAAAGGGTTGCCTATGCTGCTTCTTTTGGCGTAGACTATTGGGAATATTCAGAAAAACAAACCTCCGTTTGTTCCTCTTTAGCTCAGCTTTTTGATGCCGTATCTGTGCGAGAGACAAGTGGAGTGGCTCTTTGCGAGAGATATTTGGGAATAGATGCTGTGGCAGTACTCGATCCCACGTTACTTGTTAGAAAGGAGACATATGCGGAGTTGTGTATGAAAGTTCCTGTTTTTAAGAAGAGATATCTTGCTGCTTATGTGCTAGATTCCGCAAAGGAAGTAGATCTGATAATCACAGAAGAGGCGAAAAAAAGAGGATTGCCTATCCTTCGTTATTCCGCTTATGGACAGGCCAAGCTGACAATAGAGGAATGGATCGCTATTTTTCGTGATGCTAGTTTTGTAATTACGGATTCATTTCATGGAACAGTATTCTCTATTATTTTCGAAAAACCTTTCCGTTGTGTTGTGAATGAGAGAAGAGGTGGTGTTCGTTTTGCTGATTTGTTAGAAAAATATCATTCTGGTAAGCTGGTGGAGTGGCGTGAAAAGAGTCTTGATTTTTTGCGAGAGGCGTTGAATGGTTGACGGTATGGATGTAACGGTAAATGAAAATATTCTTAAGGATAACCTGTCTTTTATAATTTGATATCGTGCTTTCAGTATTTATTTATACATTTATAATGTGTTTTATGTTTTGCTGTGCTTCTATTGCATCTTATAGAGAGCATGTAACTATACATAAAAATCTGTTTTTTAGATGGGAGATAATCCTTATGCTCCTTTCTTTTGCTGTTGTATTTGGGATGCGATACGATGTCGGTGAAGATCATTTAGGTTATTTAGATGGATATATAAATCCATTTCTTCATAAGGAATATGAACCTTTGTTCGCATTAATTCGTGATACGCTTAGTAATGCAGGTGTACATCCAATCGTTTTTTTTGCGGTTTGTGCTTTCATTCAAGTGTTTTGTCTTTTCTATTTTATGAAAGACTGTAAATTCTTGTATCCTGCTTTGATTGTATCTCTTTTTATGGGTCAATTCTTTATTCATTGGATGAATGGTATTCGACAAGATATTGCAGGTTGTATATTCTTATGTGCTATTACTTGTGTTATAGATAAGAGGATTGTAGGATTCTTTACTCTTGTGTTGATTTCTGTTGGTTTTCATTATTCTGCTGTTATATTATTCCCATTTTATTTTCTATATCTGAAAAAAGATCACTATTTTAATAGTATTAATGTTCAATATTTATTGCTTTTTGTTGTGTCTTATGTTGCTATATATAATGTTGATTTGTTGACAAATATAAATGATACTATATTCTATTTAGCTACACTTTCTGGATATGAAATGTATACTGAAGATGTGCTTTATCGATTTGCGGATATTACGAAAACAGGTGTAAGTATGTATGTTTTTATTTTATTGGATCTGATTATTGTATCATATTGTAAAAAAATGAAATGCTATTATTATGGGAGGAAATTTAATATAATATATGATTTGTATTTTTTTGGAACTTTGGCTCAGATTGTTTTTGTTAATAATTTGGTTTTAGCTAGGCCGTTTCGTTATTTTAGAGGATTTAAACTTGTAGTTATAGCGTGTTTGATATTCTTCTTGTATAAGAAATCAAGACAGAGTATTAATGCCGCTGTTCTTTTTATGGTTGTTGTATTATTGCTAATATTATTTGCTGCTACAATTAAGAATGAACCCTTTCATTTTATGCCTGTATGAAAAAAATTAGTATTGTTATTCCATGTTATAATTCGGAGAATTATATTTCTATATGTATAGATGGCTTAAAAAAACAATTGTTTGATGACGTTGAATTCATATTTGTAAATGATGGATCTACAGATCATACGTTAAATTATATAAAGAAATTTGAACGAGAAGATGATAGAGTTGTTGTTATAGATAAACCTAATGAAGGTGTATCTAAAGCAAGGAATGATGCCCTTGATGTTGCCCGTGGTGAATATGTGTATTTTTTGGATCCGGATGATTTTATTGATGCTTCTTGGTGCGAAGAGATGTATGTGCTAGCAAGTAAATATCATGCTGATATTTTGATTTTTAATTTTTACAATATAGTGAATGGAATCAAACATTTTTGTTTGACTAATATTCCTGTTGGGGTATATAATCTTGAAAATATTTTGATGTTTGTAGATTATCTTCCAATTACACCTAAGTTGTATAGGCGAGAAATAATTAAAAATGTTAGATTTAATACAAATATAAAAGTAGGTGAGGTCTTTGATTTTTTTATAGGAGTATTGCTTAATACGCATAGAATATATGTTACTGATAGATTTTATTATAATTATGTTCGACATATAGATTCTGCTACTAAAAATCTAAATATGAATGTGGATTTATCAATTGTTGATACATTATATAGTATAGATGAACGAGTCCGTAAATCCGAATGTAAAATAGTAACTAGCAAATGTTTTGTATATTCTGTTTGTAAGTTGCTTAATGGATTTGTTTTTAATAAGTATGTGAAAGTTGTAGCACTAGGTAAGGCTCGTGATTTAGTTGATTATGTATATACAGATTCTTTAGTGCGAAAGTATATAAAGGAAAGGGTACGGATGACTTCGTGGAGTAGTCCTGCTAAATATTATTTTATGTTATTGTATGTTTCTCCTAAACTATTGTATTTTATTTTGAGGAGTTGTTTGAGGTTGAAATTTATTAAGTGAGTTATAGATGATTTTGATCAAAGAATATTGATTTATAAGCTAAGCGTTATGAAAAATCTCATAATCATTGCCGCTGGAGGCATGGGACGTACTTTATATGACATGTCTCGTGAGAGTAGGGGGTATGGCGAGGAGTTTGTTGTGAAAGGATTTATAGATGACAACCTCTATGCTTTAGATGGTTTTACAAACTATCCTCCTATTTTAGATAGAATAAGTACTTATATTCCACAAAAAGATGATGTTTTTGTATGTTCTATAGGTGGGGCAATTCGCAAGAAATGTATGGAAGAGCTTATAAATAAGGGTGCTTTATTTATAAGTCTAATTCATCGCACGGCACGTATTGGAACAAATGTGAAATTAGGTGTAGGAAATATAGTTGGAGCGTACACCAGTATTGGGGCAGATGCAAAGATTGGTAGTTATAATTTGATACAATCTTATACGGTAATAGGACATGATGTACAGATGGGAGACTGGAACCGGGTTGATACCCATGTTACCTGTGTGGGAGGAACGGTAATAGGGAATGAAGCGGATATTTATACTTCTTCTGTCTTGAATCATGGAGTTGTAGTTGAAGATAGGGCACATGTGGGTGCATGTAGCTTTGTTATAAGGCGTGTAAAAGAAGGTACAACTGTAATGGGGAATCCGGCTAAGAAATTAATGTAAAAGCTAAATAAATAAGAATATGGAAATGACTGATTTTATCGAGAAATTGGCTGAACAATTTGATGATGTAGATGCTGGTTTATTGACTACTGAAACTAAGTTTCATGAGTTGGATGATTATACTTCCTTGGTGGCTCTGATGATTATCTCCATGATTGATGAAGAATATAATGTGACGGTTACGGGTGATGACATGAAGAAACAGGTAACCATTGGCGATTTGTATAATTTGGTATCTTCTCGTCTGTAATGTATAATCCTTTTTCTTTAGAAGGTAAGACGATACTTGTAACGGGTGCTTCTTCCGGCATCGGTAGGGCAACGGCTATAGAGTGCGCTAAATTGGGTGCAACTCTAATACTGACAGGCCGGAACGTACAAAATTTGCATGAAACGCTTCAAACTCTTGAAGGAGGAAAGGAACATCGGTTCATTGTCGCTGATTTGTCTAAGGAGGACGAATGTGGTGAATTGATTGCTTCTTTGCCTATGTTGGATGGCTTTGTCTGTAATGCCGGTATAGGAAAGATGATTCCTGTACAGTTCTATTCGTCTGAAGTATTGGAGGAAGTATTTGGAGTCAATGTATTTGCACCCATGCTTCTCATGAAATTATTGGTACGAAAAAGAAAGATGAAGAATCCATCTTCGGTAGTTTTTACGGCTTCTATTTCCGCTTATGGTAATGTGGCTCCTGCCAATGGAATTTATGGGGCTTCAAAGAGCGCTTTGAGTACTTATATGAAGTATGCGGCTTTAGAATTGGCCGGTAAGGGTATTCGTTGCAATGCTGTGCATCCCGGAAGGATTCAGACACCATTGATAGAAAATAAACTTTTGACAATGGAAGATGTAGCTAAAGATATCGACGTGTACCCGTTAAAACGCTATGGAAAGCCCGAAGAGGTGGCTCATGCTATTATCTATTTATTGTCGGATGCTTCATTATGGGTTACAGGTACCCATTTAGTGATTGATGGAGGACGTAGCTTGAAATAATAGAGATGGGAAGATTTTTAGAGAATAAAGTATGTATCATTACCGGTGCTGCACAGGGTATCGGAAAATCGATAGCAGAACGTTTTGTCGGTGATGGTGCTATTGTATATGCTTGTGACCTACAAGAAGGAAGTATGGATGTATGGGCGGAACAATGTGTGGCTGTACAAGGAATCGGTGTAATACCGTTGTATTTTGATGTGACGGATGCTGCAGCTGTCAAGTCTGCTTTTATGTCGATATTCAAACGAGAAGGTCGTATTGATGTACTGGTTAATAATGCCGGTGTGGTGTTTAATAAGAAAATCGGCATGATTGTTCGACCGGAAACAGAACAGATGTTCCGGGTAAATGTGATTGCAGTCATAGAAATGGTACAGTTGGTATCTCGTTTAATGGCTCGTAATGGTGGTGGATCGATTGTGAATATCGCATCTGTTACGGCAGTATTGGGGTCTCCCGGTCAGTCTGCCTACTCGGCTACCAAAGGGGCTATTATGTCGTTTACCAAATCAGCTGCTAAGGAATTAGCTCCTTTGGGAATTAGAGTCAATGCCGTAGCGCCGGGTATCGTGAAGACGGAACGATTCTCTGAATTGTATGAGGAGAGTGGTGAGAAGATTGATACACGTATTCAGAAAATAGCTTTGGGACGTTTGGGTACACCGGAAGATGTGGCGAACGCTTGTGCTTTTCTTGCCTCTGACAGGGCTTCCTATATTTCCGGTCAGATATTGGGCGTGGATGGTTGCGCTTCCATTTAGAATAAAATAATCAGATGATATTAGGTTTGAATGAGCGACCGCAGGATGCGGTTGCCGCAATAGATGCTTCGGGGGCTGTCTTGAGGTATGGGGAATTGTTATCCTTTTCAGAGAGGATCGGCTCTTTGCTTCCAGTACGTTCCTTATTGTTTCTGTTGACAGAAAACAATGTGGGGGGAATAGCGTGGGGCATGGGGTCTATTCATTCGGGTAATGTGCCTTTGATATTGAACGCTCATATCGAGGAGGGGCTTTATCATAATTTGTTTGAAATATACCGTCCCTCTTATGTGTGTCTTCCTACAAGAATGGCATCCGCATTGCGATATGAGATCGTGTGTGAGTGCTATGGCTATACATTGTTGCATACAGGTATGGAGCCTTGTACGCTACATGCCGACTTGTCTCACTTGTTACCTACTTCCGGCTCTACGGGAAGTCCTAAGTTGGTACGCCATAAGTATGAGAATATAGAGGCGGCAGCTTTGAATATATCGACTTTCTTTGGACTTACGTCTGATGACAGGCCCTTACTGGTGTTGCCTTTGTATTATACGATGGGATTGTCAGTCGTATTCAGTCATTTGTATGTGGGCTCTACTGTATTGATAACGAATCAGAGCATGACGGACAAGGCTTTTTGGAACTTTATGAAGGAACAACGGGCAACTAGTTTTACGGGAGTGCCTTACAGTTTTGAGATATTGAACTTAATGCGCTTTTTCCGGATGGATTTGCCGGATCTGACCTTACTTACTCAAGGTGGTGGTAAAATGTCTCGTCAGTTGAATTTGAAGTTTGCCGAATATTGTCGTGACAACGGGAAACGCTGGATCGCGACTTATGGACAATCGGAGGGGACTGCTCGTATGGCTTATTTACCTGCGGAATGGGCCATTGAGAAAGTCGGCAGTATAGGCCGGGCTGTACCTAATGCGGAGTTGTCGTTGATAGATAGTGAGGGAAATCGTATAGAGGGGGCCAATACCGAAGGTGAGATGTGTTATCGAGGTAAAAATGTGACGATGGGATATGCCCGTAGTCGGGAAGACCTGTCGCTGGGTGATGAACGCAATGGTTTTATGCGTACCGGTGATTTGGCTTATCGGGATGAGGATGGCTGTTACTACATAGTGGGGCGCATGGGACGTTTCTTGAAACTGTTCGGTATGCGCATCGGATTGGATGAGTGCGAGCAGATAATCAAAGGAAAATATCCGATAGAATGTGCTTGCGTAGGTACGGATGAGAAGATGACCGTTTACTTGACTGATGAGCGATATGCGATGGTGGTAAAAGAGGTGTTGGTAGAAAAAACCAAATTGGTGGCCTCGGCATTTGAGATAAAAGTGATTGATGAAATTCCCAAGAATGAGGCGGGAAAGATATTGTATAGTAAGTTAAATTCATAAAAGTAAATAGCTATGACAAATATAGAGAAGTATAATAATGCTTTTGTAGAAGTGTTTGGTGTGGAGATCGCGGTGTTGGATGATGGCTTTTCAAAAGACAGCGTGGATGCGTGGGATTCTGTTCATCAATTGAATATAATCGCTTTATTGGAAGAGTCTTTGGATATTATGTTTGACCCGGAAGATATCATGGAATTTACCTCATATGGTAAAGGACGTGAGATCTTGAAGAAGTACGATGTTGAGCTTTAACGGTTGGACTTATGGCAAGGTGGGAAATTAAGAATGTTGGCATGAAAGGAGTGGCTATGGCTGTTCCTAAGAATGTGGTAACAACTTCCGAATTAGGACTTCTTTCTCAAGAGGAAGCGGATGTGTTCGACAATACGGTTGGTATAAAACGTAGGCATATAGCCCCGGATACCATGTGCGCTTCGGATATGTGTCAGGCTGCCGCTGAAAAACTGCTTGTAGAGTTAGGGTGGGAGAAAGATAGTATCGATGTATTGTTGTTAGAGTCTGTTACAGGCGATTATCGTACTCCCCCGACCTCTTGTGTGCTACAGGATAGGCTTGGCTTGTCGGAAAATTGTTTCTGTATGGACATACCCATGGGATGCTGTGGTTGTATGTATGCCATAACGGTTGCCGGTAATCTGTTGACGGCGGGTAATGTGAAGCGTGCGTTACTACTTATAGGGGATACGGCCTTGCGAATGGGTTCCATGAAAGACAAAAGCCGTGTACCTTTATTTGGAGATTGTGGTACGGCGATCGCATTGGAATATGATGAGGCCGCTAACGATATTGTAGTAGACTTCCATACCTACGGAAAAGGATATGAGGCTCTGATGACCCCTCATGGTGGTTTTCGTCATCCGGCTACTCCTGCCTCTTTTGAATATGAGGATTTTGGTAATGGTATTGTGCGTGCGCCTATTCATACGTTGATAAATGGTATGAATGTTTTCTCATTTGCCATATCTCGTCCTCCTAAATCCGTTGAGGCTTTCTTAGCGGATTATAATATCAATCGTGAAACAGATATAGATTATTTCTTGATTCATCAGGCGAACAAGATGATCGTGGATCGTATCGTGAAGAAATTGAAGTTGCCCAAAGAGAAAGTGCCTTACAATTTGGAAGAGTTTGGGAACTTAGGAGGTGCTTCTATTCCTTCATTGATGGTAACAAGGATCGCAGATCAACTTAGGACTAAAGAAACGACACTATTAATGTCTTCGTTTGGACTGGGATTGAGTTGGGGGACGATGTGGGTGAAGACGAAACCTATGATTGTGTCAACGCTTGTAAGCATTTAAGATTAAGTTGATAGGTGATAATTTAATATTAAAGTTATATGGAAAAGAAAACATTTCGGCAAAGAGTTAGTAAGGTAGTTCGTGGTATATATACCAATTATTTGAAATATGTCAAAAAAGTTGATATAGGAAAAGGCGTCTCTATTTCTCAGAGGATAGATATGGACAAAGTAAATCCTAGGGGTATTCATATTGGAGATGAGACAAGGGTGTCGGTTGGGGTTATGTTATTGGCTCATGATTATTTTAGGGGTAAAAATAAAGTTGATACATATATAGGAAAGAGATGTGTCATTGGTGGAAGAGCAATAATTACTCCAGGCGTAACATTAGGGGATCATGTGTTTGTGGGAGCTGGTAGTGTAGTTACGAAAAGTTTTCCTAGTCATTGTCTTATTGCGGGAAATCCAGCTCGGATTATTAGGACAGGAATAGAGATAAGCGAGAAAAGCCAGATTGTTAATTTTGGAACTTTGGTGAAAAATAAGGAAAGTGAAAAAAAATAATCTGAGTATGTTTTTATATATAGTAGTATGATGTATAGATATATAAAAAGGATAATAGATTTTATTTTATCATTGTTTGGCATTGTAGCTTTGATTCCCATATATTTAGTTCTAATAGTAGTGATTCGGTTTAAATTAGGATCTCCAATTTTCTTTATACAAGAGCGTTCAACTTTGAATGGACGTTCTTTTAGTTTATTGAAATTTAGGACAATGACTAATAAAACTGATTCAGATGGGAATCTTTTGCCGGATGAACTGAGAAAAACTTCATTTGGCAGTTGGTTGCGAAATACCAGTTTAGATGAGTTACCAGAGTTATTAAATATTTTGAAAGGAGACATGACTATTATAGGGCCAAGACCAATGCCTTCTAAATACAATATATATTTTTCTGATTATGAGAAAAAAAGATTTAAAGTAAGGGGAGGTTTGTTACCTCCTGAAGTTTTAAAGGATAATCCTACTCCAACTTGGGATGAACAACTACAGTGGGAAGCGGAGTATGGTGAAGATTGCTCCTTCTTTATTGATTTAAAAATATTGTTTAGAACGTTTAGACTTTTAATCCATAGGAAAAATGATAATTATGGCGAATATGTAAGAAAGTCTTTATCTGAAGAAAGAACAGAAAAAAATAATGCTTATGAAAGTAGCAATACATCAGCCTGATTATATTCCATATTTGGGATTCTTTTACAAGATGTATAAATCTGATTTGTTTATATACTTGGATGATGCTCAGTTCTCGAATGAGGCTGCTCACAATTTTAATAAGATCAAGACCCCTCAAGGTGTCTTGCGTGTAAAGTTTCCCGTAGAAATGAAATTTGGTGATCCTATTAATCATGTGAGACCGAAAGATGAATTGAAATGGAAGGAAAAGCATCTTAAGACAATAGAGATGAATTATAAGAAAGCTCCTTTCTTTTCTGATATTTATCCATCTTTAAAAGAGGTATATCTAAATGATTATTCCAATGTGGCAGATTTGAATATAGCATTAAATACATTTATCTCCAATCAATTTGGTATTAAACCTAAAATATTTAGATCCTCTGAATTGCTTTCTCATGCTAAAAAAGAGGAGCGTGTAATTGATTTGTCATTGGAAGTTGGAGCTACTGCATATATTTCGGGCAATGGTGCTAGAGTGTATCAAGATGAATCCCATTTTAATGAAAGAGGATTAAAATTAGAATATATGGATTATTCTCCTATTGAGTATCCTCAGTTATGGGGAGATTTTATAGAGAATATGTCTGTTCTTGATTATATTTTTAATTGTGGATTTGATTTTGAGTATGTAGTTGATAAGGTTGATGCTATAAATGGAAATAGGTAGTTTTTTGGAATTAGACTTACGTGATACTGGTGAGTTGTTTAATGGCTCTGAAGTCTGTAGGTTAAATCTTAATAGAGCTGGTATTTATCATTGTTGTAGACTTCTAAATGTAAATAAAGTCCTTTTGCCTTATTATGAGTGCTTTACGGTTCGTAATTTTCTTCTTGGTAAAGGTTTTAAAGTTGATTATTATCATATAGATAAGGATTTTATGCCTCTTGATATTTCTCAAGATGATGATACCGCAATAGTGTTTGTGAATTATTTTGGCCTTATGTCTACAGAGCACATGTTATCATTGATTGAGGGGTATAAAAATGTTATCATCGACAATGCCCAATCTCTATTCGCAAAACCTATAAATGGAGTCTATAATGTCTATTCTCCCAGAAAGTTTGTAGGCGTTCCTGATGGCTGTTATGTAGTAGGCCCAGATGCTGTAAGGTTTAGTGATGAATATGATCAAGATTTATCTTCTGAGACACAGGTTTCTTATTACAAAGAATAGAAGTGGGTTGCAATTCTGCTTATCAATATAGACAATTAAATGAGAAGCGTATAGATATGTCTAACATTTCTAGAATGTCTATTCTTTCTCGTGCTATACTTAAAATGCTCCTTATGATTATATTAAAAATAAAAGATTTGAGAATTTTAATTTAGCATCTGATTTATATTCTTCTATGAATAAAATCAATCCTCATATATATTTCGATGATAATTGTGTTCCATTTGTTTATCCATTAGTTGTAGAGAAATCTGATATGGTGGATCTTTAAGTAAAGAGAAAATTTATACCGGACGTTGGTGGAATTATTTGCTTAAGGAAACTGATTCTACATCTTTGAGTATTATCTATCCTCTTATATGATCCCTATACCGATTGATCAGCGTTATGGGAAGAATGAGATTGAATATGTTTATAATATTATTAACAAATATTTAACTAAGTAGTCGTGTTTAAGAATATATTGGTTGTTGCACCTCATGCGGATGATGAAATATTGGGCTGTGGGGCAACTATTTATAAAATGATGCAAGAAGGTCATAATGTGTATGTGCTGATTATGACAAATGCCAGTAAATCTGATCCAAATATTTTTCCGAAAAGGTATTCAGCGTGTTAGAACAGAGGCACTGGAGGCTCATCGTTTACTAGGTGTAAAACAGACCTTTTCTTTGATTTTCCGGCTCCTGCATTAGATCAATATCCAGGTTATATCATGTCTCGTGAAGTTTCAAAATGTATATCCGAAAATCAAATAGATACAGTGTTTATTCCCCATAGAGGAGATATACATAAAGATCATCGGATGGTCTTTGACAGTGTATTAGTCGCTTGTCGTCCTGTTGGAGATTATACGGTTAAGCGAGTTTATACCTATGAAACGTTATCTGAAACTGAATGGGCTGCTCCTTATGCGGATGATGCTTTTATTCCCACGGTATTCATTCCTTGTAGTCAAGATGGAATGAAAATGAAATTGAGAGCGATGGAGTGTTATCAATCTCAACTAAGGCGGTTCCCTAGTTCTCGTTCTTTAGAGGCTTTGGAAGCTTTGGCGAAATATAGAGGTGCTACAATTAGCGTAGAAAGAGCTGAGGCTTTTATGCTGATCCGAAGTATTTTCTAAAATCACAATAATAATGAATAAACGAATTTATCTTTGCCTTGCTCACATGAGCGGCAAAGAACAAATGTATATCAAAGAAGCCTTTGATACGAACTGGGTCGTGCCTCTAGGTCCGAACGTGAATGGATTTGAGAAAGATTTGGAGGAATTCGTGGGTGAAGGTAAACATGTGGTGGCTCTGTCTGCCGGTACTGCTGCGGTGCATTTGGCGTTGCTTGCCTGTGGCGTGAAGCCGGGGGATGAGGTGCTGGTACAGAGCTTTACCTTCTGTGCTTCCTCGCATCCGATCACTTATTTGGGGGCTACGCCTGTGTTCGTGGACTCGGAGGTGGATACTTGGAATATGGATCCTGTGTTGTTGGAAGAGGCGATTCAAGATCGTATCGAGAAGACGGGAAAAACACCGAAAGCGATTGTCCCGGTGGCCTTATATGGGATGCCTTATAAGGTGGATGAGATTATGGCGGTCGCTGATCGGTATGGGATTCCGGTCATTGAGGATGCGGCGGAGGGTTTTGGCTCTCGTTATGATGGACGTATGTTGGGTACGTTTGGAAAATATGGGGTGCTGTCGTTCAATGGGAATAAGATGATTACGACCAGTGGTGGTGGTGCGTTGATTTGTCCGGACGGGGAGGCTAAGCGGGAGATCATGTTCTACGCTACGCAGGCTCGGGAGGCTTATCCGTATTACCAGCATGAGCGGATCGGGTATAATTATCGGATGTCGAATATTTGTGCGGGTATCGGGCGTGGTCAGATGACGGTGGCTGATGCTCATGTGGCTCATCATAAGCATACGTGTGATTTATATCGGGAGCTGTTGAAGGATGTGAGAGGGATTACCTTGCATGAGAATCCTTCCGGTCGTTTTGATAGTAATTATTGGTTGAATACGATTGTCTTGGATCCTTTATTGAGGGTGAAAGGGCAGGAGAATGCTTATCAAGCAATGGTACAAGGTGCTGTTGGTGGTGCGGGCGGTGTGACTCACGCAGCGGTTAACGCACATACGGATTGCGAGCCGAATGCCAATGTCGAGGCGATGCGTGTGGGACTTGACGCGATGGGTATAGAATCCCGTCCTTTGTGGAAACCGATGCATAAGCAACCTGTCTATAAAGATTGCCCGGCTTATGTGAATGGGGTGAGCGAATCTTTGTTTAAGGTTGGGTTGTGCCTGCCTTCCGGCCCGTATGTAACGGATCGGGATATTGAGTATATCGTTGGAGGTATAAGGGGCTTGATTGAGCGTTGATTTTAACAGTTTTCATGAGCTAAATTCGTTTCAATGCGTAGGCCTAAGTAAAGGCTAATCATAAAGATCTTATTTTTGTTACGAGGAGGGTGTGTCATTTTGATGCACCTTTTTTTGTGTTCTTTAGCTGAACTTTTCCTTCGCCCCAAAGTCTTACTCTATTAATTTAAATAGGTTTATGTATCTATTATGTCGCTAAACATATTTTTTAGGAGATTTTGGTACTGTTGTCCTGGCTTTTAATGGAAAAACTTGTGTTATAGGAAAAAATAAGTTATGTTTGTGATTGAATCGTGGATAGGAAAGATATGAATTCTATTTTGCAAGATCGGCTGGATATAATAAAGGAGCTATGCAAGCGCTACAAGGTACGGAGCTTGTATTCTTTTGGTTCTGTGAATACTTCGAGATTTACGGAGCACAGCGATATCGATCTCTTGATTGAGTTCGATCCGTCCATCTCCTTGGAGGAATATGCCGATAATTATTTTTCCTTACGAGCCCGATTGGTTGAGTTATTCAAGAGAAAGATCGACTTGGTGACCAATCGTTCCTTATCCAATCCCTATTTCATCGCAGATATCGAACAAGGCAAACAATTACTTTATGGGGCATCGTAGTATTCAGAAATATCTCTATGATATCCAGCAATCCATTTTATCCATTGAGGAATATTTGGGTGAGAAAAGGGATTTCATCGCTTACGAGCAAAACAAGTTGTTGCGTCGGGCAGTGGAGCGTGAACTGGAGATTATAGGAGAAGCAATGGCTCTGACCTTACATGAATTATGAATTTTTATATATAAAGCGGCCTTGCGTTCTTACGTGAGGCTGTTTTTTTATACCTACTGCATTAATAAATAGCGATGAACAAGCGAATTTACCTTGGCCTCGCTCACATGAGCGGATCGGGTATAATTACCGGATGTCGAATATTCGTGCGGGTGTCGGACGTGATCAGATGACGGGGTTTTTTTTATGCTTCTAAACATGGAATGATAATTGGCTGGGATTTGGATAATCGCTAACTTGTCGGCGCTGAATCCGTGAAATTCCTTGCAGATTGTAAGCACCTACTAAATCATTCACGTTATGGAAATACATCTTGATAACTATTTGCCGGAATATCCTTCCTTCGTTTCCGGTATTCGCCGTGCTCCCGATCGCGGCTATTCGCTTACGCCCGCTCAAACAGAAACGGCATTGATGAACGCGCTTCGTTACATCCCTGTTGAATTACATGAGAAGCTAGCTCCTGAGTTCATGGAGGAATTATTGACCCGGGGACGGATCTATGGTTATCGTTACCGTCCGCAGGGAGACTTGAAAGCGAAGCCTATCTCTGAATATAAAGGTAAATGTATCGAGGGAAAGGCCTTTCAAGTAATGATCGATAATAACCTTTGCTTTGATATCGCTTTGTACCCTTATGAGTTAGTTACGTATGGCGAGACTGGGCAGGTCTGCCAGAATTGGATGCAATATCGTTTGATTAAGAAGTATTTGGAGGAGCTGACCGAGGAGCAGACCTTGGTGATCGAATCCGGGCATCCTCTGGGATTGTTTCATTCCAAGCCGGATGCCCCACGGGTGATTATCACGAACTCCATGATGGTGGGAATGTTCGATAACCAAAAGGATTGGCATGTCGCCGCCCAGATGGGAGTCGCTAATTATGGACAGATGACGGCCGGAGGTTGGATGTATATCGGCCCGCAAGGTATCGTACACGGTACGTTTAATACATTGTTGAATGCCGGACGTAAGAAATTAGGGATTCCACAAGATAAGGATTTGCGAGGCTATCTGTTTGTATCTTCTGGTTTAGGAGGAATGAGTGGCGCTCAACCTAAAGCCGCCGTGATTGCCGGTGCTGCCAGTATAATCGCCGAGGTAGACGCTTCCCGTATCGAGACACGCCGATGCCAAGGATGGGTCCAGCATGTGACGGATGATATGGGGAAAGCTTTCTCCTTAGCCGACGAGGCGATTCGTAAGAAAGAACCGATCTCTATCGCTTTTCATGGCAATATCGTGGATTTATTGGAATATGCCGATAAACAGGGGCTTTCCATCGACCTTTTGAGTGATCAGACCTCGTGTCATGCGGTCTATGAAGGTGGCTATTGTCCGGTAGGCGTGACGTTTGAGGAACGTACGGAATTATTGGCTCATCACCGGGAAGACTTTTGTGCTTTGGTCGATAAAACGTTGAAGAGACATTTCGAGGTGATCAAGCGTCTGGTTGCCCGGGGTACCTATTTCTTTGACTATGGGAACTCTTTCATGAAAGCGATCTATGATGCTGGTGTACATGAGATTTCCCGTAACGGTGTGGACGAGAAAGATGGTTTTATATGGCCTTCTTATGTGGAAGATATCATGGGGCCGGAATTATTTGATTATGGGTACGGTCCTTTCCGCTGGGTATGTTTAAGCGGTAAGCCGGAAGATTTGATTCGCACGGATCATGCGGCTATGGCGTGTATCGATCCGACTCGAAGAGGGCAGGATATGGATAATTATAATTGGATACGTGACGCGGAGAAGAACCGTTTGGTGGTGGGTACGCAAGCCCGGATCTTATATCAAGACGCTGAGGGGCGCTTGAAGATCGCCCTTGAGTTTAACCGAATGGTACGTGATGGGGAGGTAGGCCCGATTATGTTGGGACGAGACCATCATGACGTGAGCGGTACGGATTCTCCATTCCGTGAGACCTCTAATATACGGGACGGAAGCAATGTGATGGCTGATATGGCGGTGCAGTGCTTTGCTGGAAATGCCGCCCGGGGTATGAGCTTGGTCGCTCTTCATAATGGTGGAGGGGTTGGTATCGGTAAGGCGATAAACGGAGGTTTTGGTATGGTTCTCGATGGTAGTGAGCGGGTGGACGAGATACTTCGTTCCGCTATGATATGGGACGTGATGGGGGGTGTCGCTCGTCGCTCATGGGCCCGTAACCCGAATGCGATGCGTACGAGCGCTACTTTCAATGAGAACCGTGGCGAACAGTATCATATTACCCTTCCGTATATCCCGGAGAGGGCGTTTATTCATGAAATCGTACAAACATCATTAAATAAAAAGGTATGAGTACTTGGAATAAGATTATGGAATGTGTCCCTAACTTCAGTGAAGGACGGGATCTGGAGAAGATAGATAAGATCGTAGCGCCTTTCCGGGCTAAGACGGGTGTTAAACTGTTGGACTATAGTAATGACGAGGATCACAATCGCTTGGTTGTTACCGTGGTAGGGGAGCCAGTAGCTTTAAAACAAGCCGTATTGGAGGCCATTGGAGTTGCCGTTGAGCTGATTGATTTAAACAAGCATAGCGGTCAACATCCTCGAATGGGGGCCGTAGATGTTGTTCCTTTTATACCAATTCGCGGATGTACGATGGAAGAGGCGATCGCCTTGTCTAAGGAAGTAGGGGAGGAAGTGGGCACTCGTTATGCCGTACCTGTCTTCTTATATGAGAAATCAGCTTCCGCCCCTTACCGGGAGAATCTGGCGGCGATCCGTAAAGGAGAGTTTGAGGGGATGGCTGAGAAAATCCATCAACCGGAGTGGAAACCTGATTTTGGTCCGGCCGAAAGACATCCGACAGCCGGTACGGTCGCCATAGGAGCCCGCATGCCTTTGGTCGCCTATAATGTGAACTTAGGAACGAATCAATTGCATATCGCTACGGATATAGCGAAGAAAATCCGTTTCATCGGCGGAGGTTTACGCTATTGTAAAGCGATGGGGGTTGAGTTGAAGGAACGTGGTATCGTACAGGTCTCTATTAATATGACCGATTATACCCGTACGGCCTTGTACCGGGCCTTCGAGTTAGTTCGTATCGAAGCTCGCAGATATGGTGTTTCGGTGGTGGGGAGCGAGATTATCGGCTTGGTTCCTATGGAGGCGTTGATCGATACGGCCTCTTACTATTTGGGATTGGAGGATTTCTCAATGAATCAGGTGCTGGAAGCCCGTATTATGGAATAGCGTATGGAGAATAGCAAGATATTAATCAGGAATGCTGCCCAGATCGTCACTTGCCATGGGGATAAGGCGCGACGGGGAGCGGAGATGTCTGATTTAGGCGTTATCGAGGATGGAGCCGTAGCGATGTCTGATGGGGTTATTACGCATGTAGGACCTACGGAGGAGGTACTTCGAAACATCCATGCGGAGGATTATTTGGAGATTCGGGCGGAGAACCAAGCGGTGTTACCCGGATTTGTAGATAGCCATACGCATTTTATCTTTGGCGGTTACCGGGAGGAGGAGTTCTCTTGGCGATTGCGAGGAGATAGTTATATGTCGATCATGGAGCGTGGTGGAGGTATCGTGAATACGATGAAAGCTACCCGTGAAAGTGATTTCGATACACTATGGGACAGAGGGGAAGAACGTTTGGATGAGTTATTCTCCATGGGTGTTACCACAGTGGAAGGGAAAAGTGGTTATGGTTTGGATTTGCAAACAGAATTAGTTCAGCTTCGTGTCATGTCGGACCTGAATGAGTCTCATCCGATGGATGTCGTATCGACCTTTTTGGGAGCTCATGCTGTTCCTCCTGAATTTGCCGGTCGTACGGACGATTATGTGGATTATATGATCGAGGAAGTTCTTCCTGCCATACGAGCCGAACATACGGTTACATTTTGTGATGTGTTTTGTGAGAAAGGCGTTTTCTCGTTAGAACAGAGTGAGCGCTTGCTTCGTGCCGCCCGTCATCATCGTTTTAAATTGAAGATGCATGCGGATGAGATCGTTCCTTTCGGAGGGGCGGAACTGGCGGCCTCCTTGAAGTGTGTAAGTGCTGATCATTTGTTACATATATCGGACACAGGCATCAAACGTCTGGCAAGAGCGGGTGTCGTAGCTACCTTACTTCCGCTGACTGCCTTTTCCTTGAATGAGCCGTATGCGCCTGCAAGGAAGATGATAGATGCCGGTTGCGCGGTGGCTTTAGCTTCCGATCTAAATCCGGGAAGTTGTTTCTCCGCCTCGATCCCGATGATGATAGCCTTGGCCTGTATCTATATGAAGATGACCCCTGAAGAAGCGGTAACGGCATTGACCATTAATGGAGCCGCAGCTGTGGGACGTGCCTCCGAGATTGGAAGTATCAGCGTGGGAAAACGTGCGGACGTGATCTTGCTGAAATACCCGTCTTATAAGTTCCTACCTTATCATGTGGGAATGAATCTCGTGGATACCGTAATTAAGGACGGGGAACTTTATATGATGTAAGATAAGAATTGTTGAATCATTTAAATCAAAATACTATGTTAGCAGACTTGACAATTAAAGATTTTTTGGCGGAAACGGCGGGTAGTGCTCCCGTTCCCGGTGGTGGAAGTATATCTGCCTTGAATGGTGCTATAGCGGCAGCTTTGACAGAGATGGTGGCCCATCTGACTGTTGGCAAAAAGAAATATGCGGAAGTGGAAGGACAAATGAAGACGATCGCTACCGAGGCGGCTATGATCCGTGAACGTCTTACTGAATATATCGATAAGGACAGCGAGGCTTATGATCGTGTATTCTCCGCTTTTAAGTTGCCGAAAGAAACGCCTGACGAACAGGTGATCCGTACGAATGCGATACAGAGCGCAACGAAGGAGGCGGCTATTGTTCCGATGAGGGTGGCGGAGGAGATCGGTTCCGTAATGGAGACGATTATCTATGTGGCTCACAAAGGTAATCAGAATGCCGTCACGGATGCTTGCGTGGCGATGATGGCTGCCCGTACTTGTGTATTGGGGGCTTTATTGAATGTCCGAATTAACTTAACGTCCATCCAAGACGAGGTGTTCGTCGGAATGATGCGGAAGAAAGCGGATGAACTGGAGGCGAACGCTATCCGTGTAGAGCAAAAGTTATTGGATTGGGTGAAGACTAAATTATAGCATATGAGCAATGTCTATTATGTGGGTTCCGAGCCTCTCTCTTTTGAGGGAATCGAACGGATACTTACTCAAAATATGAAGTTGGAGCTTTCACTCGAGGTGAAGGAGCGCATCCAGCGTTGCCGGGATTACTTGGATCATAAAATCGAGCAGCAAGAGGGGCCTTTGTATGGGATTACTACCGGTTTCGGTTCTTTATGCAATAAGAATATCTCTCCGGACGAATTGAGCACCTTGCAAGAGAACTTGGTGAAAAGTCATGCCTGTAGCGTAGGGGATGAGGTAAGTCCGGTGATCGTCCGTTTGATGATGTTATTGAAAGCGCATGCCCTTTCGTTGGGGCATAGTGGCGTACAGGTGATCACCGTACAACGTATTCTGGACTTTTTCAATAATGACGTGCTTCCGATCGTGTATGATCGTGGCTCTTTAGGCGCTTCCGGTGATTTGGCGCCTCTGGCGAATTTGTTCCTGCCTCTGATCGGCGTGGGTGACGTTTATTATAAGGGCCGCAAACGGGAAGCGATCAGCGTATTGGACGAGTTCGCTTGGAAGCCTGTGAAGCTGAAAAGCAAGGAGGGGTTAGCTTTATTGAACGGTACGCAATTTATGAGCGCCAATGGCGTATTCGCCTTGATGCGTGCGTTTAGCCTGTCCAAGAAAGCGGATCTGATCGCCGCTTTATCCTTGGAGGCTTTCGATGGGCGTATCGATCCTTTCATGGATTGTATCCAGCAGATGCGTCCGCATCCCGGACAAATCGAGACCGGGGCCGCTTTTCGACGGTTATTGGAGGGAAGTGAGTTAATCGCCCGGAAAAAGGAACATGTTCAGGACCCGTATTCATTCCGTTGTATCCCTCAAGTGCATGGGGCTACGAAAGACGCTATCAATTATGTGGCGAATGTCCTGCTTACCGAAGTAAATTCCGTGACGGATAACCCGACGATCTTCCCGGAGGAGGATAAGACTATTTCCGGCGGTAATTTCCACGGTCAGCCCTTGGCGATTTCTTATGATTTCTTGGCGATTGCCTTGGCTGAGTTAGGAAATATATCGGAACGTCGTGTCGCTCAATTGATCATGGGTTTGCGGGGATTGCCTGAGTTCTTGGTCGCTAATCCCGGCCTAAACTCCGGTTTCATGATCCCTCAATATGCGGCCGCTAGTATGGTAAGCCAGAATAAGATGTATTGCTATGCGGCGAGCAGCGATTCTATCGTGTCCAGTAATGGGCAAGAGGATCATGTGAGTATGGGGGCGAATGCGGCGACGAAGTTGTTTAAGATCATGGACAACTTGGATCATATCTTGGCGATCGAGTTGATGAACGCCGCACAAGGAATCGAGTTCCGTCGTCCGGCTAGGACTTCCCCGGTATTAGAGAAGTTCTTGAAGGATTACCGGAAAGAGGTGCCATTTATCGATGAGGATATTATTATGTACACGGAAATACATCGTACGGTGGCGTTTATCCGTAGGAAAGACTTTGTATATTAATGAATATCGTTAATAGAGGTTAGAAATCCAGCTGAATCTCCTATTCGGCTGGATTATTTTGTATTTTCGCCGTCAATCTAAACACAATCGATCTACTTTATGCAAAATGTAACAAATCCTACCGTGAAAACACACGTAGTTTGGCTGGATGTCGTACGCTTGATAGCCATGTTTACTGTTGTTTGCTGTCATTGTACAGACCCGTTTAATTTCTATCCCGGAGATTCTCCGATTATTGGGGATATTAAGTTTTGGGGAGCTGCCTATGGGGCTTTTCTTCGTCCTTGTGTACCTCTGTTCGTTATGATTACGGGAGCCTTGTTGCTACCGGTCCGGGAAGAGACTTCTATTTTCTATAAGAAAAGGATATTGCGTGTATTCTGGCCTTTCTTGATTTGGTCTGTTATTTATAATTTATTTCCTTGGTTTACGGGACTGCTTGGTTTGAGGCCGGAACTTATTCTTGATTTCTTCCCTTATTCGGGAGAAGAGGTGACTCGTCAATCGTTGAGTGTGTCTTTAGGCTATATCGCCCAGATACCGTTCAATTTCTCATTGTTGGATGTACATATGTGGTATATCTATTTACTGATAGGTTTATATCTTTATTTGCCGATCTTCTCCGCTTGGGTCGAGAAAGTTTCGGATAAGGCGAAATTATGGTTTCTGGCAGGTTGGGGAGTGACTTTGTTTATTCCTTATTACCGGGAATTCGTATCTCCTTACATTTGGGGTGGATGCTCATGGAATGAATTCAGTATGCTTTATTATTTCGCCGGGTTTAACGGTTACTTGCTATTGGGGCATTATCTGCGGAATCATGATTGGTCGTTAGGAAAGATCGTTGGGATAGGCATTCCTATGTTTGTCGTAGGCTATGCCATTACTTTCTTCGGTTTCCGCTATACGACCGCTTTGCCTGCTTACACGGAGGAACAGTTGGAGTTATTCTTCTATTATTGTTCTCCCAATGTGGTGATGATGACGATTCCTATCTTCTTACTGGCGAAGAAGGTAAATGTTAAGTCGGATACGATTAAGCGAATGCTGGCGAACTTAACCATATGCGGTTTCGGTATCTATATGGTACATTATTTCTTTACGGGACCCAGCGTGCTGTTGGCGAGAGCCTTGAATATCCCTTTGGGTTTACAGATTCCTGCCGCTTCTGTGGTAGCATTCGCCGTATCTTGGTTGATCGTATTGGGTATCAGGAAGATTTGCGGTAAGAAAGCCAAGTATATTGTGGGCTGAATTTATACGTACGTTTGCGTAGGCTGATACGTATATAGGCGTAGGCCCATGCGAGCGTACGTGTAGGACGATACGTATATACGTGCGAGACCACACGTATATACGTATAAATCATCTTTATTTCTTGGTTACAATCACTCGCTCTGTCGGAGCCAGATGCTCGTTGCGATAGTCTATCTGCTTGACTACATTCTCGGCCAATTCTTGGAATGCCTTACCTGTGATCGAGTCCGGGTTCAACGCTACCGGCTTACCTTGATCTCCTCCTTCGCAGATACTTTGTACGATAGGAATCTGTCCCAGTAACGGCACGTTCAGTTCCTCAGCTAGGCGTTTACAACCTTCCTTTCCGAATATATAATATTTGTTTTCCGGTAATTCCGCTGGGGTAAACCAAGCCATATTCTCGATCAATCCTAAAACAGGGACATTAACCTTATCCCCAGTGAACATGCTGATACCCTTACGAGCGTCCGCTAAAGCAACCTCTTGCGGCGTACTTACTACCACGGCTCCGGTTATCGCTAGTGTTTGCACCATTGTCAAATGGATATCACTCGTTCCGGGAGGTAAATCGATTAAGAAATAATCAAGCTCACCCCAGTTGGCGTCGCCGATCAATTGCTTCAATGCGTTGCTAGCCATTGCTCCACGCCATAGGACCGCGTCGTTTTTATTTACGAAGAAGCCGATGGATAACATCTTGACACCATAATTTTCGGCCGGCTTGATCAGTTCCCTGCCCTCTACCTCTTCCATATAAGGGCGAGCCTCTTCTAGGTTGAACATCTTGGGTTGGGACGGCCCGAATATATCGGCATCCAGCAATCCTACCTTATATCCTTGTAAAGCCAATGCGACAGCTAGATTAGCGGCAACGGTGCTTTTACCAACTCCTCCTTTACCGGAAGATACGGCGATAATATTTTTTACTTGCGGTAATAATTTATCCGGTTCCGGGCGAGCTAACTGACGGGCTTTTACCGTGATGTTTCCCTTGATATTCACCTCCGGGCTTACATAGGTTAAGATAGCTGTCTCCGCGGCTTTTACTACGGAGCGGATAAACGGATCATTCGGCTTCTCGAATAATAACGAGAAGGTGACATTCATACCATCGATACGAATGTTGTCTTCTACGAGGCCCATGGAAACGATGTCCTTTCCGGTACCCGGGTAACGAACGTTCTTCAACGCCTCAATAATCAGATTCGGATAGATTGTCATATCTGTTGATTTTTTTAAGTCATTCTTTTATTTACCAGAAGCCAAAGCGCTTCGTTTACTGCGATTAAAGCTACGATAAGGATCTAACTCTATTTCTACGTCAGGTTCCACCAATCGCTCTCTTTCCTCACAAACAAATTTGATGTATTTGATGTTTAAGCCACGATCCAGCCATTGTTGCTCGTAATAGGTCTTGATGGATAAGATCTCATCCGCCAGATTGGAATGATATAGGTCGTCTGTACTGAACAATACGGGATAATGGTTCGTTTTTACCATCTCGCACGTATAGGTATACATGAAGTTACTGTCCGTTTTTAAATGGATAATACCATCTCCGGAAAGGATTTCCCGATACATTTTCATAAAACGGGTTCCAGTCAGACGCTTGTTGACCTTTTTCATTTGAGGGTCTGGAAATGTGATCCAGATCTCGGCTACTTCGCCCGGAGCGAAGAAATAGGAAATCAATTCGATACTCGTACGTAGGAAAGCCACGTTCTTCATCCCGGTTTCCAGCGATTCTTTCGCGCCGGTCCACATACGTGCTCCCTTGATATCGACACCAATAAAATTCTTATTTGGGAAAAGCTTTCCCAAACCTACGGTATATTCCCCTTTTCCACATCCCAATTCCAAGACAATAGGATGGTCGTTCTTGAAAAAACGTTCATGCCACTGTCCTTTCATATCAAACCCTTTTTCTTGTAGGGCGGCGAAAGGGTATTGGAATACGTGCGGATAGCCCGCCATATCGTCAAACTTAGCTAATTTATTCTTTCCCATGTCGCGAAGATAATACTTAAAAAAATGCTTTTTACGTTTTTTCTACTGTTTTAGATAGGGGTTTTTATGCGTTGGCGAGTCTTTTGAACATATAGGCTGTCAGAAGTTTTATTTGAAAGTGGAGTTGTAACGAATAAAAAAGGATATGTTGAGAGTATTTTTTAGACGCCCGATATTTAAGAATCCGAGGTTTGTCGGATTTGTTTGGTTTGCGACGGCCCTTGTCGCTTGCTTATTGAAATTACCTGTGGGAAGGACTTATAATAACTTTATGATTTATAGGGCTTCCTTTTTCCATGCGTTAGAGTTGAAAAACCTTTATGCGTATTATCCGGATGAATACCACGACCGGTTTTTATACGGGATCCCTTTTACGGCTATAATAGCGCCTTTCTCCCTCTTCTCTCCTTATATCGGGATGTTGCTATGGTGTCTCGCGAATAGCTTGCTGCTTTATATGGCTATCCGTAAACTCGGATTGGCGGATTGGAAACAGGCGTTTGTTATTTGGGTATGCTTGAATGAGTTATTTACGTGTGTTCTTATGCAGCAATTTAACATAGCCATAGCCGGCATGATTTTATTCTCGTTTATTTTTATTGAGCGGAAACAGGAGTTTTGGGCGGCGCTAATGATTGTCTTGGGTACGATGACTAAGATTTATGGCATTGTCGGTCTTGCTTTCCTGCTATTCTCAAAACGCCGGATCGCTTTTTTGAAAGGACTTATTTTCTGGGGCATAGTCTTGTATGTTCTCCCGATGTTATATACGTCTCCTCAATATGTGGCAAGTCAATACGTGAAATGGTATGAGGTACTTCTCGATAAGAATGTAGAGAATTTATTTACTCCTTATACAAATATCTCTTTGTTGGGGATGGTTCGTAAGATTTCGGGAGTCAATACGTATAATGATCTCTGGTTGGTTATCCCCGGGCTACTTTTATTTATTGCTCCTTATTTTAGGATAAATCAATATGATAACCGGCGGTTTCGTATGCATTTTCTTTGCTCTACTCTTTTGTTTATGGTTCTTTTTAGCTCCGGAACAGAGAATAGCGGATATTTGGGAGCCATGATAGCCGTCTGCCTTTGGTATATAGGTACGCCTACCCGTAAGACTACTCCTGTCTTGAATACGGTACTATTCGTTTTCTGTTTTATTCTTACATCTCTTTCCCCTACAGATATATTTCCCAGTTATATCCGGAAAACGTATGTTATTCCTTATGCGTTGAAAGCACTTCCTTGTGTGTTGATCTGGTTTAAGATCGTATGGGAGCAATTGACATTGGATTTTTCAGAGCCGCTTCATCGGCCGAAGACTCTCCCGGGTAAAGAGGAGGCGATCGACCTTATCTTGCCTTGTTATAACCCACAAGAAGGCTGGGAACGTTTGATGATCGAGAAACATGCGGAATTGGTAAAGATGCTTAAAGGTCGCTCACTTCGTTTTATCGTCGTGAATGACGCTTCGAAAAGAGGATTCACGAAGGATGCGGTGGAACGTCTTCTGGAGGCTCTCCCTGATACGATGATCGTAAGTTATGATACGAATAAGGGAAAAGGAGCCGCTGTTAGGGCTGGCTTGTCTCATTCCACCTCATCCTTGAAACGATCGAAATCTTTTTCCAGATTCGGAGTCAGCTTAGCCTCTAATTCCTTGAACGCAGTAGAATCCTCCTCCAGATACCCCTCGAACTCAGCCACTTCTTTCAAGTTCTTCAATACTTTCTCTTCTCTCTTTTTGCTCTTCCTCTTGGACTTGAACCAAGGACCCTCTGATTAACAGTCAGATGCTCTAACCAACTGAGCTAAGGAAGAATCAGTTTTTAACTTTTTAATCTCTATATGAAAACTCTTTTCGCTCTTCTTCTTGGACTTGAACCAAGGACCCTCTGATTAACAGTCAGATGCTCTAACCAACTGAGCTAAAGAAGAATGTTTTTCAGTCTTTCCCGATGTCTTTTCGCTCTTCCTCTTGGACTTGAACCAAGGACCCTCTGATTAACAGTCAGATGCTCTAACCAACTGAGCTAAGGAAGAATTTTTCGCTCTTTCAAAGGTTATTCCGTAACCCCTTTCTGAAATTGCACTGCAAAAGTACGGGGTATTTTCGAAATATGCAATATCTTTGCGAAAAAAATTACGAAAAAATGAATACAATAGGTTTAGGAAACGCTTTGGTTGACGTTTTATTGAGGCTTGAAAATGATGATATCCTATCGGAAATCGGGATACAGAAAGGAGCTATGGATATGATTAACAGGGAACAAATGATCGCTATCCGTACAACTTTAGCTGGCTTGCCACGTACGCAAACCCCGGGAGGATCTGTCTGCAACACGATGCGTTCGATGTCTTCTTTAGGGGCGAATTCCGGTTTTATCGGTAAGATCGGGGATGATTCGATCGGCGGATTTTATGAGGATGCGTTGGAAAAAGCGGGTGTCACTTCCTATTTTATCAAGACGGATGGACTTACAGGTAGCTGTACGGTGATGATTTCTCCGGATGGGGAACGTACGATGGGGACTTTCCTTGGCCCAGCCCCGACAATAACCCCGGATGAGATCACCGAGGAGATGCTAAGTAAATATCAATGTATTTATATAGAAGGTTACTTGCTCGTAAACGAGCCGTTGGTTCGTTCTACGATGGAGAAGGCTAAAAAGTTGGGCTTGAAAGTAGCGCTGGATTTGTCGAACTTCAATATCGTGAATGCTTTTAAAGGAATGCTGGAGGATATCATTCCTAAATATGTGGATATTTTGTTCTCTAATGAGAGTGAGGCTGAGGCTTTTACCGGGCAAAAGGCTGCTGAGGCCGTACATACCTTGTCTGAATTGGTAGAGGTCTCATTGGTCACTTTGGGAAAGGAAGGTGCCTTGATCGGTAGTCATGGTCAATTTTATTCTGTCCCGGCTGAGGGGGGCAAGCCTGTTGATACGACTGGCGCCGGTGATAACTTCGCCGCCGGATTCTTATACGGTCAATCCATAGGAGCGTCTTTGGTACAATCCGCACGCATCGGATCGATGTTGGCGGGCTATGTGATCGACGTGGTTGGCCCGGAGATTCCGTATGATAAATGGGAACAAATAAAGTTAAAAGTAAAAGGGATATTGGCTTAGGCGGCGTATTATTCCTTACATTTATGCCGTTAATTAACTAAATATTGTATGTGCAGATTGGTTCAACGAAGAGGAATTATAGGTTTATTTTGCTTGCTGTTCGTCGCAAGTAGCGTAGTGCCGGGATGGGCGCAAAAAGATAACCGCTTTGAGGTGAGTAAGAACCTAGACATTTTCAATTCTTTATTGAAAGAAGTAGAGATGTTCTACGTGGATTCAGTGGATGTGGATAAAACCGTTCAGCGGGGAATCGAGGCAATGTTGGCTGGTTTAGATCCTTATACGGAATACTATCCTGAGCAAAAAACGGAGGAATTGAGTCTGATGACGACCGGCGAATACGGAGGTATCGGTTCCTTGATCCGTCAGCGTAACAACGAGGGAGGCGTGATGATTGCCGAGCCTACCGAGGGAATGCCGGCCGATTTAGCGGGTCTGAAGCCGGGCGATCTGATCTTGGCGATCGATACGATCGATGTTTCCAAGGCGACAAACTCCCGGGTCAGCGAGTTATTGAAAGGTGTTCCGAATACGAAGATGGTTTTGACGATCCAACGTCCGGGCGAGAAGAAACCCCGGAAGTTCGAGATTACCCGTAAGCAGATCACGACACCTCAAGTTACTTACTACGGGGTTAAGAATGACAGTATCGGTTATATTTATCTAAAGGCATTTACTATCAAGAGTGCTCAAGAGGTGAAAGAGGCATTCTTGGATTTAAAGAAAAATCATAATATTAAGTCTTTGGTACTGGATTTGCGCGGTAACGGCGGCGGCGTGCTGGAAGGTGCTGTACAAATCGTAGGTATGTTCGTACCGAAAGGCAGCGAGGTGCTTTCAACGAAAGGAAAGATCAAGCAATGGGATCGTACGTACCGAACCTCTACGGAGCCTTTGGATACGGTAATGCCGTTGGCTATATTGATCAATGGAGGTACGGCTTCCGCCGCTGAGATCGTATCGGGATCTTTGCAGGATATGGATCGTGCCGTGTTGGTGGGACAACGTTCGTTTGGTAAGGGGTTGGTGCAAGCTCCTCGTGACCTGCCTTATAATGGGAAAGTGAAAATCACGATGAGTAAATACTATATCCCGAGTGGCCGTTGCATCCAGCAAATCGATTATTCGCACCGGAAAGAGGATGGTAGCGTGGCTGCTATTCCGGATAGCTTGACTTCCGTATTCTATACGTCCAAGAAGCGTCCGGTTCGTGATGGGGGTGGTGTACGTCCGGAGTTTGAGGTGAAGGAGCCGAAAGTGCCTACCATGATGTATTATTTGGCGGCGGATACGGTCTTGTTCGACTTCGTTACGGATTGGGCACAAAAGCATAAGACGATCGCTCCCATCGAGGAATTTACGGTTTCCGATGAGGATTTCGAAGCTTTGAAGCAATACGCCAAGTCCAAGAATTTCACGTATGACCGCCAAAGCGAGAAAGTATTGAAGAACTTGAAAGAAGTGGCTGAGTTCGAGGGGTATCTGGAGGAGGATTCTACTGCGTTCAAGGAATTAGAGGCTAAGCTGACTCCGAATCTGGAAAAAGATTTCGATCGTTTCAAGGATGAGGTGAAACGAGTAATGGCTGCCGAGATCGTAAAACGTTATTATTACCAACGAGGAGAGTTGCAAGAAAGCTTGAAAGATGATCTTGTATTGGAGAAAGCGTTGGAGGTATTGGGCGATCCGGATTTATACAGGCGTACATTGAGCGTGCCGGTTGAGTTGGAAGCGGCCACTAAGGGTACCGAATAGGCGGGTTTCTGCCGATGCCCATTCAAAGGAGCTTACGATGCCCATTGTCAGCTCCCTTGAATGGGCATCGTGCTTTTCCCTCTTTCGCCAGTCTGTTTGGGGGCTTTGAAGCGGATATGCAATACGACCAATTCCGAGACGGTTCCCACCCGATAAGGAGGTCCTGCTATACCAATGCCGGAAGATACATAGAATTGCGTAGGTCCTTTCTTATAATATCCGTACGGGCATTCATACACAAGTTTCATCAGCAGGGGATAAGGCCATAACTGTCCGTTATGCGTATGTCCGTGCAGTCCCAAATCCACCCCATTCATATTCATCTCGGCGAACGACCAAGGTTGATGATCCAAAACGATAATCGGTTTGCCGGTATCCACCCCTTCCATTAACGAATGAAGCGATTTTCGTTTCTTATGGATGAAATCATCCCTCCCTATCAAATAAAAAGTTGAGTCCGGTTGGACCACCGAGTCTATTAGTAGCGTACCTCCGGTCTTTTGCAGCCAACGATATTTGGCGTTCCGGTTTGCCCGGTATTCATGATTCCCGTAAACGATATATACGCCCAACGGAGCTTTTAATTGTTTTAAATCATCCTCGATGTGGGCGTTTTCCGCGAATCGGGATTCATAATCCATGATATCCCCCGCTAATACCACCATATCCGGATGCTGTGCGTTGCTGAGTGCCACATATTTTTGTACCAAGTCCTTCCCGATAACCTCTCCGATATGTAAGTCGCTCATCATGACAATAGTCAGGCTATCCCGATCCCCTGCGGCTTTGGGCAACGTGATATATACGTTCTTAACAATCGGATTCATTACCGTATGGTATGCGTGAATCATTAAACCGGTAACACCGAATACGATAAGAAAAAACAGGGTTAGCTTGGTTTGTTGCCAATGCCCTTTCATCCATTTGGGGAACCATGGCTTGATACGTTGGGAGAGCCTGATCAACTCAAGTACCAAGAGAGATAAAGTGATATAAATGGACGCTATATACCAAGTGTTACAGATGTATTGGATCGTGATTATCACGTTATCAGGTAGTTCATTCCTAAAAATAAATCCGAAAAAATAAAGCGATAGTTCGAGTACGAAAAACAAGATAAAAGGAATCCGGCAACTTTTCTTAGGAGGAAGCGCTTGATATCCTCTCCAGAAAATATACGGATTTAGTAATAGCTGCGCTACGATCGATTGAATAAATACTTTCATCTTTACTCTTTGAATGTAATATTGAACACCACCATTTCGCTGTCCGTCCCGATACGGAAAGGCGGTCCCCACAAAGATAAGCCGGATGAGACATAAACCGTACTATTTCCGATTTTTTTAATCCCGTAACTTAATTCGAACAGATGATCCACGATCCAGTTCATCGGCCATACTTGTCCTCGATGTGTATGTCCGCTAAACTGTAAGTCTACGCCAGCCTCTTCCGTTTTCTCTAAATCGTAGGGTTGATGGTCTAGTAAGATAACAGGTTTGCTTTTATCAAGGTTCGCGGTAAGCTGACCTAAAGTTTTCCGTCCTTTGTTATGCCGGTCGTCCCGTCCTATGAGTTGGATCTGATTGGGCAAGATAGCCACGGAATCCCTTAAAAGTACGATGGGCGTCTGCGCTATGAATTTCTCGCTCTCCTCTATGCCACTGATATACTCATGGTTACCCGGTACCATATAAACGCCTAATGGAGCGTATATCTTGGACAGTTCCTCTTCCATATGCTCGTATCGCAGAGGTGCGACACTGTTGTCTATCAAGTCTCCACCGATAAGAACGATGTCCGGGCGTTGGGCGTTTATCATATCCACATATCCGGCAAGCATCGTCTTGTTGGTAGCGTATCCTAAGTGTATGTCGCTAATGGCTACGACCTTCAGCGACTGTCCATCGGTATCGGCCGGTTTGTTGATAACCATGTTGATAACTCGTGTATCAGGATGTTGGTAATTATAGTTTCCATATCCTAATAAGCTGAGTGTTAAGAATAAGGATAAATAGAATGAGTATTTGAAACGTAGGTGGAAAAGTCGTAAGATATCAAATACCAACAGAGCTAATACCATGTATAAAGTGAACACGAGCCATCCTGTTCCTACTTGGGAAACTGTTTGAGCGAAAGAAGCCGGCATATCTAGGTTCCTGAATAGAAAACTACTGAAGAATGATAAAGCTCCTCCCAAAACAATGGATAACAATACTTTAACTCCGGTAGACTGGCTTTTCAAAGCCTGTTTTCCCTTTAGATAAATATAAATATTCCTGCAAGATACAGGATTGGAAGTATGATAAAGAACGTCCACATCTCAATTAATTTTCTGCGAAGATAATGAAAACTCTTTAGGTAGCAAACGCTGCACGCTACGTCCCTATAGGATCGATATAAATTCCAAACAATAAGTTTGGTAATGAAAAGAATTATATAATATACTGATTATTAGTATGTTAAAACAGGATGATCTTTTACTCAAAACATGTACGTGTTTTAGGAAAAGTCGTAGGTGTTTTAAAAAAGTCGTACGTGTTTTTCCCGAATCATGCGATAGGGAACAAGGGCGTATCTAGAAATCTACAATAAGCCCCCTTAATTACGATGAGGAGAGTTGGTCTTTTTGATAATATATATCCAACTCCTTTTACGGCATCTATTGAAAGTGTGGTATCTTTTCCAATAATTTGCGCAAACGCGAGATGCTGTTGTTTAGGCTATCATGAACTTCTTGCCCATCCCATATTTCATGAAAAGCTTTTCTCTGCTTACTGGCTGATTTAATTGCTCGGATAACAGATAGAATAACTTGAAATCTTTAGGACTTAATGTTTTTGACTGTTCTTGTTTATAGAATAATTTATGAGTGGAGAGTTCCAGTTGGTAATCTCCAATAGATATACTATTTGATATCGGACTGCCCTTTTACAAAACCTTTGGATTAGAAATCTATTTCTTGTATATCATACGGTTTTTGGTGTAATGATTAGCTCCGGCTTCATAGCAGCGTGTTATTTCCTCCCCTTCGTTGTGGGAAGAGGCTATCAGTACAGGCAATGAAGGATGCTTTGAACGAATAAAAGGCAAATAATCCAATGCGTTTTGATTGCCAACTTCAGATCGAGAAGCAGGATATTAGGGCAGTCTTTTTCTATCATGTCTTGAATACCGCTTAACGTGTTGGCGTAGCAAACCTCGTATCCTTTACTTTGCAAGGCCAATACGATGATTAATCCAAGGTTTGGGTCATCTTCAATAAAGATCACTTTCTGTTTATCTTCCATATAGTGTTATGAGTTTTCGGCTGGTAAGTTAATGAAAATGTTGAACCGACACCCTCCTCACTCTGAAAAGTTAGGAGCCGCCCATTTCTTTAGCCATTAGCATTACGCTACTCAAACCTAATCCATATCCCGGTTGCGCTGGCTTGTCGGCTTGTTTCACCCGGAAGAATTGTTGTCCGAGTTTCTTCTGGGCTTTCTTGGGGATTCCCCAACCGGTGTCTTTATGGCTATTCGGTAATGGTTGTTTTCATAGTCAACGTTACGGTGATTCGTACATCGTCATCCGAATATTTCAATGCGTTCTCTAGCAAATTCCGGAGGCAACGTTCCAGACGAACGGTATCAGCTTCGATCATGTCGGGGAAATCCTCGCTTTTCTCAAGCTTGAACAAGGGGATCTTGTTAGGATAGAGCCTTGCTATCGCTTGGTAGGTTTGCTCAATAAATGATTTAATATCTATAGGCGACTTTCGTGCGCTCTCTTTCCATCCGCTGTTTTCAATAGTGACAGCATGGACTCGATGATCTCTATCAACTGTTTTATCTGAGTTTTCCGGTATTTAATATATTCACTTTCATCGGTTCATTCTCTAGGCTAGCGATAAGATCCATAGAGGCATACGCCGTGTTCAGCGGGATTTCAAGTCGTGGATAGCGCTATGTACGGCTATTTCACGGTCTCGGAGTTGGGCGTGGGCTTTACGTATTGTTCTTAATAAATAATATAGGCAACTCGCCGAGGTAAGGATGATTAGACAAGATACGATAAAAGCCAAGAGCTTTCGTTGGACAATGTCAGAAAGAGGTAATTTAACGAAAGCCTGTACATATTGTAATCCCTGCGTTCCTATCGGGAGCTTTTCTGTTTGGAACTTATAAAATGAAAGGTTGAATTTTTTTCCTACCGTATTTACGGTTTGCCGGGTAGAGTCTGATATTTCTATATAAGATATTGCTTGTAAATTGTGATCAGTTAATGTTTTATTGAATAGGCTGTCTAATACATTTGGTTTTAAGGGTCTATTTGCATTACGTAGACCGTCTTGCATACGTTGCGCTAATAGGTCGGCATAGTTATCTTTTAGATTCCGATTTTATTTGTGGCCAGATTATGGTATCCCCTTTAGCTTGGCTCGTTCCTCTGGTGTCATATCACTAGCTCTTCTTATGATTCTTTGGGGTTGTTGGGGTCTTCGGTTTGTTGCTAACCATTCGCTTGACATTTCTTGCTTGATAGCCTCTTCGAATAGCTCTTCAAGGACTTCTTGCGTTTTATATTTTTCAGCGTTATATATATTGTATAGCCAATATCCTTGGAGAGTATTAAGACTAGCAACATAATGGCCGCAATATATAAGGAGTGTTTCATGATAGATTCTGTTATTTTGGATGTGAAGATAGTGAATAATCTTAAAAAGATGCGTTTTTCTCGCTTTTGTTAGCTTTTGTTAGATGAAAATTAGGTGTTTGTTAGATAGAGTAACGAAATTTTACTTATATTTTGTAACAGACTAAAAAGCATATAGACATGGAAATTGGTGATTTGTTGTCGAAGGAAGAACTTTCCGCTATAAAAGGTGGTGAATGGCATTATGATGAAGAGACTGACGAATGGTATTGGATTGAGGATGGACGGAAGGTTCTGTGTCCACAAGAAAATCCTAGACAGTCATAAGTAAAATAGAAATGAAACGGTCATAGATTATGACCTATTATAAACTATAAATTTTAGATATTATGAATGATTTAATGAATTTGCCTAGCCTTATTTTAGAGAGGCTAGAGGAAAATGAACTTATTTTAGTTCGTGGAGGAGAGGATCCAGATGATAAGGTCCGAATAATGGGATGGAAGTTGTTCTGGTACTCAACAATGGCCTCAGGTAAGTGTGGAGGAGTCAATAATTCTTCAGGGAGGTGTGGCTAATTGATAGTTTTTAGTTTGATGCTTCCCTGTAACAGGGAGAAGGCATCAGCTATTTCTATCGAGAAATTAATGAAAAATGAAATGAAGAAGATATATTATCAGGTTGTAGAGAACGTTTTGCCGCAGGTTTATTTACTTTATAATTCATTTAATAATAAATTTATATTATTAAATAATGTGAGATATGAAAAATATAAAAAGAAAATATTTTAAAATTAGAGCAATCTGATCCTGTATTATATAAATCTTTGGTGGATAATCAATATATTGTTCCTGATGATTTTGATGAAAGAGAGATTGTCTTGTTTCGGAAAAAAAGGATGCAATTTGATGCCTCTATGTATCAAGTCATGGTGAATACAACATTGGATTGCAATTTAAACTGTTGGTACTGTTACGAGAATAGAATAGCGGGAAGTTTCTTGAAGAGTGAAGTAATAGAAGCTATAAAAAAGAATATAGAACAAGAATATATTAAAACATCTTATAGGATATTAAAATTATCATTCTTTGGGAGAACCTTTTGTATTTCAGAGGGATAAAAGAAATTCTGGATTTTGCGAGAAACTTTGCCAAGTTAATCAATTGGATCTAATTGCTGAATTTACAACAAATGCGATTTTGATAACAGAATCTATTATAGATTATTTAAAAAACTTTGAATGCCAATTCCAAATTACTTTGGATGGTGATAGAATACATCATAATCAAATAAAGAAAGATAAGGATAACCCGAATCAGGATACTTATGAGAAGACATTGAGAACTATTCGGCTTATTAATGATAAAATTCCCAATAGGTGGCTTGCGGTAAGAATAAACTTTGATAATAAGACATTAGAGAAAATAGATGAAATCATTGGTGATTTGGATTTTCTAGATCGTAAGTATTGTTTTGTCATTTTGAAAAAAGTGTGGCAACTAGAAAAAGATAAAGTTAATGTGCCGTTATTACATGCTTCGGTTCAAAAGTTTTTAGATAAGAAATTTTTATTGGATTATTATATTATGCCAAAAGGAGATGTTTGCTTTGCTGAACGGCATAGAGAAGTTTTGTTTAATTATGATGGTAAAGTTTTTAAGTGTTCTACGATTTCTTCTTTTGATGATCAAAATGCGTTAGGAGAATTTGATTTACAATCAGGACAGGTACATTGGAATGAGACAAAACTTTCTTATTGGTTAAAGGAGATATTGCCTCAAAATTGTATAGATTGTAAATTACTGCCTGCCTGTTTGGGACCATGTAATAAACAAATAATGTTGCATCCGGGGAAAATATATGTACATTTGACGCAATCAATATGACTTTGAAAGAATATCTGATGTATCTTTTCAAATGTCAATTATTAAAAGAAGAATTATACGCATAATACCATGAGAACTATCGCTTTCTGGCTTCTGTTCATCTCACAAGGCCTCTTCACATTGTCTGCCCAGTCTTACACCTTCTCAGGAATAATTACAAACGAGAAGCGGAAGATGATGGATGGGGTACAGGTGATATTGAGTGTGGAAGACTCGTTATCGGCCATGGCTTTAACTGATGAAAAAGGTCATTTTCGTATAGATGGATTGAAGGAGGGAGCGTATGAGCTACGTTTGTTTTTCTTGGGGTATAATGCGCAGGAGCAAATATTGCGAGTGGAAAACAGGGATGTTAGAAAAGACTTCTTGCTGACACCTGAGAAAACGGTCGTATTGGACGAAGTAATGGTGACGGGTAATCGGAATGATCAAGTGAATCGGACCGCTACGGGAGAGATCTTTTATCTGTCAGAGAAGGCTAAAAATATGAAAGACCCTTTCCGGGCCCTGCAAGAGATCCCACGCTTGTACTCGGATGTGGCTAACCGGAAGGTGCAGTTGGAGGATGGGGCGCAACCCTTGATATTGATAAACGGGAATCGTTATAACTCGGGAATCGCCACTCTTGATCCGAGAGAGATAGAATCCGTGGAGATAATCGATGTGGTGAAAGCCCGTTACTTAAAGGATGGTTACCAAAAGATATTGAATATAAAATTGAAAAAGAAGACACAACCTTTTATCTTCTTGGAAGGAGCCACGCGGCATGATGTCCCTTTCCGTAAGGGGCTTGGGGTAGGGTATTTTGAGGTTGGAAACTCTCGATACGCACTTTATGGAAGAGCTTCAGTGGACTATTTGTATGATGATCGCTCGGAACAGGAGCAACGGCAGCTAAATACGGGGTATAGTAAATGGACGAAGGGAGAGGAACGTTTGGATGGTACTAGCTATTTAGGTGAGTTGCAATTCCGTTGGATGTGTACAGACAAGGATTATATCGTAGCTCATATGTATGGTAATAAAAAAATCAATAAGAAGAAAGGTTGGGGTGATGGACTTTTAACGGATGGAATACCCCAAGAATTCGATTATTCTTCTTTTAATAAGGATCAATCGTATATTTTTACGGCTAGCTTGTTCCATAAGCATACGTTTGCGAAAAACCATATATTGGAAACGACCCTTGCTTTCAATAAGAATCATAACGAGAATGACGGAAATCGCTCGGAGTCATATCTGGATTGGTCTTATCTGAATACATATTTATATAAGAACGACCGGAATTCCGGTCGTTTTGATGTGGATTATAATGTGGATTTTGCAAATGGAGGTAGCTTGAATGTAGGGAATCAGACTCGTTTTACGAGTGATCGTATACGTCAAGTGAGTATAGGAATGCCTACTTTCCGGCACGAGAAATGGGAAGAGTATTTGTATGCGGACTATAGCCAGTCTATAAAGCGTTTTTCTTATATGCTTTCTGCTGGGCTGGAAGGAATTTGGCTGAAAGCGGGTGAGGCCTCTAATCATTACTTCAAGCCTCGCATTTCTTTAAGCGGTAATTATGATTTTAGCGATCATCTATCTACGAGATTGGGATACACGCTTACCAATACGGCTCCTACCGAGAGCGAATTGAATCCTTATAATATGTCTACGGATTCTTTAGTGAAGACACAAGGAAATCCTTATCTGCTTCCGAGCCAAAATCATAAATTGAACCTATCCTTGACATTTAACACGAAAGGATTTTATTTGACACCGAGCGTCTCTTATCGGATCAGTACGGACTTGGTGGAATCGTATGGATTCAGCGAAGAGGATATTTATATCAGTAGCTATAGGAATAGCGGGAAGTATAAGAATTTACGCATAGGGGGAAGTCTGTCTTATCGGATAGGCAATTTAGGGCGTATAGGTGTCAATGCGTATCATGTCGTGGATTATTATGAGAATGAAGATCCAAGGAAAGGGTTTAGTACCTATTTGTATTTCAATGCGAATTATAAGAAGTGGTATTTGGGTGCTGATATATTATATAACAATTATACCTATACGCCAATCTCTCGTGTGAAGTATCATAGCCCTTCTTTTTCGATGGTACAGGTCTCTTATAATTTTACGGACTATTTCTATATTTCCGTGGCGATGGAGAATTGTTTGGTTACTTATCGTACCTCGATGGAATTACGTAGTGGTAGCTATGAGAACTACAGCGATCAACGAAAAATCAGTGCCTCTTTTCGGCCTTGGATCTTGCTTCGTTATACATTCCGTAAAAACAAGTCGAAAGCAATGAAAGAACGGAAAAATGTGTATAGTATAGAGGAAGGTATTAAATTATGAGCTTCCCCCATATCAAGCAACCCGACTCCATGGAATGCGGCGCCACCTGCCTCCGCATGATCGCCAAGTTCCATGGCAAGGAGTATTCCGCCGAGACGATGCAAAACCTTTGCGTCGTAACCCGGGAAGGAGTCTCCATGCTGGGTATCGCTGATGCCGCCGAGTATATAGGATTTCGTACGATATGTGGACGAATGACCTTGGGGAAGATGGTGGAGCAACGCCCCTTCCCTTGTATCCTCCATTGGAACCAAGATCATTTTGTCGTATTATATGACGTTAAAAAGAAACAGGATGGGAAATCTGTTTTTTATATAGCCGATCCCGGTAAGAATTTGTTGCGTATCGATGAGGAAGAGTTTCGTAATGCGTGGATCAGTACCCGTTCGAGAGGGGAGGAGAAAGGCATATTAATGGCCTTGCAGCCGACCCCCGCTTTTTATAAGCGGAAAGATGAACGCCATACGGGAAGAGATCCCTTTCATTTCCTTTGGGGGTATATGAAACCTTATAAACGTTTCTTTATCCAGTTGTTGCTGGGGCTTGCGCTGGGAAGCGTATTGCAATTAATCTTTCCGTTTCTTACCCAAGCGATCGTGGATAAAGGTATCGCTACTAAGAATCTGAATCTGATCTATCTGATCTTGGCGGGACAATTGATGCTGGTCTTGAGCCGTGCCTCGGTGGACTTTATCCGTCGCTGGATATTACTGCATATAAGTGCGAGGGTGAATATATCATTGTTATCCGATTTCTTGATCAAACTGATGCGATTACCCATGTCGTTTTTCGATACGAAGATGACGGGCGATCTCTTGCAACGCATCCATGATCATGAGCGTGTGGAACGTTTCTTGACGGCGCAGACATTGACGGTGCTTTTCTCCGCTTTCAGCTTTGTGGTGTTCGGTGGGGTATTACTTTATTATAATCGATTGATATTCTTTATTTTCGTACTAGGTAGCGCTTTATATGCCGTATGGGTGACATTCTTCCTTAAAAAACGCCGTTTGCTGGACTATACTTATTTTGAGCAACGGGCCCGTAATCAATCGAAAACCATGCAGTTATTGAATGGTATGCAAGAGATCAAGCTCCAGCATTGTGAGCGCCGCCGCCGTTGGGAATGGGAGGATATACAAGCGGACTTGTTCCGGACGAACATCGAATCGATGCGGCTGCAACAGAGTCAGGAGGCCGGCAGTATCTTGATTAATGAGGTAAAGAATATCGTGATTACGGTGATTGCCGCTACGGCTGTGATCGGGGGTAGCCTGTCGTTGGGTATGATGTTGGCTATACAGTATATTATCGGGCAGTTGAACGCTCCGGTGGAACAGTTCGTGCAGTTTCTTTATAGTTGGCAAGACGTGAAGATTAGTCTGGAACGGATGAGCGAGATCCATGATCGGAAAGAAGAGGAGACGCCGGAACGTATGATAACCGGTTTTAACGGAAGCGATAGGGACATTGAGATTCGTAACGTGACGTTTCAATATGAGGGCATCCATTCGCCGAAAGTCTTGGAGCGGATAAACCTTAAAATACCTCGAGGCAAGATTACGGCGATCGTAGGAACGAGTGGTAGCGGGAAAACAACCTTGATCAAGTTATTATTGGGCTACTATAATCCGGTAGAAGGTGATATCCGGGTGGGTGGAAATGATTTGCGATCTTTCAGCCTTTTATGGTGGCGTGACCAATGTGGTGCGGTGATGCAAGACGGTTATCTGTTCTCTGAATCGATCGCACGCAATATTGCCGTGGATGACGGTGAGATTGATAAATCTCGCTTATTATTGGCAGCTCGTATCGCCAATATAGAGGAATTTATCGAGCGCTTACCCTTAAAATATAATACGGTGATAGGTCCGGATGGTCAAGGCGTAAGCCAAGGCCAGCGTCAACGGATCTTGATCGCCCGGGCGGTTTATAAGGACCCTTCTTATCTCTTTTTCGATGAGGCGACGAATTCGTTGGATGCCAACAATGAACGTGCCATAGTGGAGAATCTGACGGACTTTTACCGGGGTAAGACGGTAATAATCGTCGCCCATCGATTAAGTACCGTACGCAATGCCGATCAAATAGTCGTTCTTGATAAAGGCCGTATCGTAGAGGTAGGCACCCACGACGTGCTGATCGATCGCAAAGGCGCTTATTATAATTTAGTGAAGAATCAATTAGAGTTGGGGAATTAAAGATATGTCGACATACAATGAGATGAAGAAAAAAGCAGAATCGGATCAAAACCGTATCGAGTTGCGTAGCGAGAAAGTCCGCAACATGATTGGCGAGATGCCTTCCTTCCTGATTCGTTGGGGGAATACGATCTTGGTGGTTATATTCGTGCTGCTGGCTTTGATTGCTTGGTTTGCATTTTTCAAGAAATGAATGTAGGAATATCTTCTGTTTTTCTTATCTTCGTATTCTAAAGTTTACATATATGGCACAAGATATACGTTGGTTACAGCGATTTTCTAATTATTGTAAGGCTTTGGCTAAATTGGGTCAAGCGGTGGACATTGTATCTTGGCGGTTGGAATTAGCGGACGAGATTGATGAACTTTTGCAAGAAGGATTAATCCAGCGTTTTGAATATACCCGTGAATTAGTCTGGAAGGTGATGAAAGATTATGCGGAATATCAAGGTTATACGGATATTCGAGGTTCACGTGATGCTATACGTAAGGCTTTACAAATAGGGCTTATAGAAGATAAACGATGGATGGAGACAATTGAGGATCGTAATTTGACTTCTCATAATTATGATGACGATGTGGCTTCTGAAATTTATGAGAATATCGTACTGGTTTATTATCCACTATTTTGCCGGTTTGAAGAGAGGATGTTATGTATATCGGAAAATGAGACTAGATGAAGCTGTAAATGAAATATGGATTGAGTGACATAGAATTGAATAAGTTGCGTGAGTTTTACGCTCGATACGAGGATATTGAGGAAGTAATACTTTACGGTTCGCGAGCTAAGGGAAACCATAAACCTTTTTCGGACGTGGATATATCTTTGGTGGGGGCAAACTTGACACGTAGTCGGTTAAATCAGATTGCGTTTGCGATTGATGATTTATTATTACCTTATCAGTTTGATCTCTCTATTTTTCATAAATTGACGAATATGGAATTGGTTGATCATATTCGGAGAGTCGGAATATCTATTTTTTGTAAAGATTGTTCTCAGCCTCCTGCGTGAGCGGTCTTGTAAGCCCACAAGATGATTCTCGGGGGCTTACGTGAGTGCTGACGTTATTTTGCGTATCCTACCGGATGATTGATCATCGGGATTTGGGAGTCGGATAGCTTCAACACTTTTTTCAAAGCATCAGCCTCCATGCTGCCGCGGGGAACCGTTACCAAGCCACATCCGGAGCAGAACAAGGCGATATTCTGAGAGACCAGCCCGGCATCTAAGGCTCCAAAGCGCTCACGTAATTGTGGTGTACCTACATTGCCGAATTTGGAAACATCAGAAACCATCAATAGACAAGCGGGAGCTGAGTTCACGGAGGTTTGCTTTCCTCCAATCAGTGGACGGTGATCGCCTTCCGCTACCGGGTTCAGTTGATGGGCTTTCGGATCATACAGATAAGCGCCCTCTTCCATCAATACGTAGACATCCACATCTTGCTTATTCAAGGCAGAAGCGGCGGTACGTTTCCCATCCTCCCGGTTGATACCGATAGCGGCCCACATCAAATCGGAAAGATCTTGTAGGCTGAGTTTCTTGTTGGCAAACTCGCGCTCGGAGTGACGGTCTGCCAAGGCTTTCATTACCGAAGCGCCCCGGGTCTTGTCGGGAGCATTCAACTTAATGGCTTTTAAACTCTGGGCTTGCAGACTCGTCAAACCCAACATCAAAGTGGCTAATACACAAAAGATAGTTCTCATGACATTGTATTTTAAAGAATTACGAATGCAAAAATAACAATATATTCGTTTTCTCAAAGATTCCTAGGATTATTGTGCAACCTGTTTTACTTGATGTCCGTCTATTATGAAAAAATACTCTTTTTTCAGACTTCTTTAGAAGAAAAAGGAAATATGAACATTATTAATGACTTTATTTGTACGATGAAATCGTAAATAGTGTAATTTGCAGTAAAATGTATTATTTTTATAGTGATAGATGAACGTATGAAAGAGAAATTGTTTGCCTTATTTTGGGTACTGTTCTTTGCGCTTCCTCTGTATGCGCAAGCGGACAAGACAGGTTCCTATTCAATTAAGGGACAGGTGTTAGACTCGCTGAGTAACGAGTCCGTACCCTATGCGACGTTGAGAATTGCTTTAGCGAAGACCCCCGATAAGCCGGTCAAGCTTTTAGCGTGTGATGTGGATGGTAAGTTTCAGGCACCATTGAGTAGCGCCGGTAAATACATCATCTCTATGCAATCGATAGGAAAAGCTCCTGCCGAGAAAACATTTACGATCTCGGATAAACAGAGGAACTTGGATTTGGGTAAGTTGTATATGCAGGAGGATAACCAGCGGCTGGGGGAAGTGACGGTTACGGCACAGAAACCTTTGGTGAAGGCTGAGATCGATAAACTTACCTATAGCTTGGAAGATGATCCGGAGGCACAGACAAACAATACATTGGAAATGCTGCGCAAGGTACCGATGGTAACCGTGGACGGAGATGACCAAATCCAATTGAAAGGCTCCACGAACTTTAAGATCTACATGAATGGCAAGCCTTCTAACCTGTTGAGTAACAATCCAGCTGAGGTATTGAAGAGTATGCCGGCCAATTCCGTGAAAAACATAGAGGTGATCACAGACCCGGGCGCTAAATATGACGCTGAGGGTATCGGTGGTATTATTAATATCATTACGACGAAAAACGCTCTACAAGGATATACTGGTACGGTTCGTGTGAACGGTAGTTCGTTGGGGCGTGTAGGCGGTGGCGGCTATATATCCCTTAAAGCAGGTAAGTTCGGGTTGACAGCGAATTATAATTACAATTATAATAGGGAGCCTTGGAATGAGTCTACCTCGATACGTGAGGATTTGGAAAATGACGAGCAACATTTCTTGACGCAAAATGGACGTAGGAAGAATAACGGACCCTTCCAGTTTGGTTCGCTGGAAGGTAGTTATGAGATCGACTCCTTGAACTTGCTGACCGTAGGGGCGAACTTATTCCATGGCAAGATGACGAACCGTTCGGAATACACGGTGAATATGCAGGATATCAATCGTAATCCGGTATACGATTATAATCGTAATTCGGACGCTACGGAAACGTTTGGTTCTACGGACGTGAGCGTGGATTACCAACACTCTACCCATAAAAAAGATGAGTTGCTGACGATCTCCTACCGTTTCAGCCATTCTCCCAATGATAACAAGGATTATACGGAATTAAAGAATGTCGTGAATTACAATCCTTGGCTCGGCTATCCGCAAAATAATATCAACAAGGCTTCTACGAACGAGCACACCGGGCAGGTGGATTATACGACCCCTACGTGGAAGGATCAGACCTTGGAGGTTGGCGCAAAATATATATTCCGCCAGAGCCGGAGTAATACGGATCGTACCGCTTTCAACGATTCGTTGAATATATGGGAGGACATAACTTCTAAAGATAGCCATTTCCGTCATACCCAACATATCTATTCCGCTTATCTGGGCTATTCGATGAAGTTTGATAAGTTTGGCGTGAAGGCGGGGGTACGTGCGGAAGGAACCGCTTTGGACGTGAAATATGAGATGGCTCCCGATATGAACTTTGATACCCATTATTTCGACGTGGTGCCAAACGCTACGGTCTCTTATCAATTGAGTATGGCGCAACAGCTTCGCTTGGGATATAATATGCGTATCCAGCGTCCGGGTATCTGGTATTTGAATCCTTATGTAAACAATGCGGACCCACAGAACATATCCTTCGGTAACCCGAATCTGGACTCGGAGAAAAGTAATAATATAAACTTGAACTATAGTATGTTCGCCCAGAAATTCAGCATTAACGCGAGCGCTACTTATACGTTCGTCAATAATTCGATCGAGCAATATACCTTTATCGATCCGGAGAATCCGGGTGTTTTCCAAACCACCTACGGTAATATCGGAAAGAAACAATCTACCGGCTTATTCGTATACGCAAATTGGAATCCGGTTCCTTTGTTCCGTATCTATATGAATGGTGGAATGGATTATACGGATTTGAAGAGCGAAAAGAATGATATGGCGAATAGTGGATTCAGCGGTCGTATATTCGCCGGTACGCAGTTTAATTTCCCGTTGGATTTCCGTGTGAACATACAGGGAGGATATTTCTCTCCTTGGATCCAGTTACAGGGGAAAGGCTCTCCATTCTATTTCACGGGAATCTCCGTGAACAAGGATTTCTTGAAGAAAAAGCTATCTGTCCAGTTGTCTTTCCAAAACCCCTTCTGGAAGCGAATGAAGATGGAAAATACTACTTCCGATGATACCTTCTTCCGTCGTGAGATCAATTACCGTACGATGAGAATGTTAATGGTTAGTGTATCTTATCGTTTTGGCACCTTGAAAGATGCCATCAAGAAAGTAAAAAGAGGTATCAGCAACGATGATATGAAGAGCGGCGGTTCCGGCGGCGGCGAGCAACAGATGTAAGAAATATAGCTTTGAACATGGAGCACACGCTCCGTGTGTTCCGTGTTCAATATAATAATTAAACCTTTTCTTTTGCCATCTTCTATATACTTTCTATCTTTACGATCCGAAAAACAGTTGGAGAATGAAGAATAGACTATTTGTTAACAATAATACTATTATACTATTCCTTTTTATTATAGGAAGTATCCTATTCATAGAGTTGAATTTTCGGTATTGGTATCGTTTTCTGGAGCAGTATATGATGTTTCAGACTACCGGTAGTTATTTCCAAGACCGATTGGCCGAACCGGGTGGATTGAATGAATATGTGACTGAGTTCTTATCGCTCGCGTTTATCCATCCTTATGGAGCTTCGGTAGTGATCGCTTTATTATTAGGACTGATCTCCGGCTGTTTTTTCCTTTACTTAAAAGCTTGTGGGGTGCGTGCCTCTATGTTGGCGGCTATTCTTCCCTCTTTTTTAATTTGGATCTATCCGCTGGAGTCAATCGCCTTGTTGACGATGCTCGCTTTCGTGCAGGTTCTTGCGTATTTGTATACTTCAATCAAGATTGATTGGCTTCGTTATCTCTTTGGCTTCTTGTTTTTGGGGGGCTCTTATTTTTTTGCGGCACCCGCTAATTTATTATTGGCCTTATTGATCGCGGTTTATGAGTGTTGTGCTAAAGAGGATAAGGCTCGTTTTGGAGTAGCCATTATCGCTATCGCTTGGGGAGGTTTGCTACCGTTGATCGCCATGCGTACGGCTTATATTCTTCCGATGCGGGAAGCGTTCTTCAGCAAACATCTATGCCATCCCGAATATCCGATACCTAATTCTTTAGGATATATCGGGCTTTCATATCCTTTGATCGTTTTAATTCTTTATTATGTAAGGAACCGGGTTTTTATCCGTAAGGAATCTTGGAAGCGAATCGTTTCTTACGCTTTCCTTCTGATAGCGATGACTTATGGGATTCTCTATAAGAAAGACCCGATGGAGCAGGCCTATCGGTACGATTACTATGCACGGCAGGGAGAATGGCAAGAGATAGTCTCACATGCTCGTGCGCATTCGGTCCGGGATATGGATGCCCTGATTTATTTGAATCTGGCTTTATCACATACGGGACGATTTTCTGGCGATTTGATGCGTTTCCCTCAGATCGGGGTGGAGGGCTTTATCCCGCACGATCCGAAAAGCCGGATGGGATTGATCGAGGCGAGCGAGGTTGCTTGGCAAGTAGGGCAGGTAAACGCAGCGCAACGTTTCGCCTTTGTGGGTGTATTAAGCTCGCAACGTTGCATGCAGCCTCGTTTGATGAAGCGTTTGGTGGAGACTTATCTGGTAACCGGCGAATACCGTGCCGCCGAGAAATATATTAAGATTCTTGAATCGACTCCCCACTACAGGGATTGGGCAAAAGCGCAGCGCCCGTTGCTCGACTCCGTGGTTTGTGCCTCTACCGATTGGATAAAGGCGAAGCGGGCGGTACTTCCGGTAACGGATAATCCCTTAGACTTGACCTTGACATTTCCCAATGCGCTGGCTTTCTTGATCGACGATCATGCCGATAATCGTCCGGCTTTTGAGTATGGAATGGGATACTTGTTGGTTTATAAAGACTTGATGACATTTATGCATTATATGGAATTGATGAAAGAGCGAGGCGAGTCATTTCCCGTTCTCTATCAGGAGGCTATATGCCTGTTTTTCGCTGCCGTGCAGAAAGACCCGGAGGCGTTCAAAAGCTATCCGATCAGTTCGGAGGTACAAAACCGCTTTCTGCAATTTATGAAAGTGGCTCGAGGCATGCCTCCTGCCGCCTTGAAAGCGCAGTTTGGCGATACCTATTATTATTACGCTCAATTTACCCCGACTCCTAAACGACAATAATTATGATGGATAATACGAGGAAACGAAAGATCGTCCGAAACTTTGTGATCGGATATTTACTATTGCAAGTTCTGGTTATTGTACTATACTTGGGTTTTTGGGCGGTACATCCGGGTGGCTTTGTTGTTGCCGAGAACGAACGCATGTCTCCCCCGCCGATGTTCCCGGATTACCAAGGGGTTACTATACCTTATAATATAGCCCCATTGAATTTCCGTATTGACGTGCCCGCTGAAAAATGCTATGCGAAGATCGAGGGTAGCGAGCAGGGGGTGTTTGAGTATTACGGAACGAATACGATCTGTTTTAAGTCCAAGGATTGGGAACGGCTTACCCGTGCGAATAAAGGTAAAGCCTTTTTTGTAACGATCACGACGAAAGAGGGAGACGAATGGACTAAATGGGCACCATTCTCTGTCTATATCAGTGATCAAGCGATCGACTCTCATTTAGTATACCGTTTGATAGAGCCGGGATACGAGAAATGGCATATTGTGGGTATTTATCAGCGGAATTTGGAGTCGTTTGACGAACAGCCGATTATCCGTAACGATATGACTGGCTATAATTGTATGAACTGCCATTCTTTTTGTATGGGAGACCCGGGGCAGATGATGTTCCATATGCGTGCGGCGAATGGGGGAACTTATATTGTCCAAGACAAGAAAATCAGTAAATTGAATACGAAAACGAATGGGACGATCAGTAATATGACGTATCCTTTCTGGCATCCTTCCGGGCGCTATATCACCACATCGGTAAATGATATCAAACAGTTTTTCCATTCCGTGAAAGAGAAAAAGATGGAAGTGTTCGACTTGGAGTCCGATGTGGTGGTGTATGACGTGAAAAACAAAGAAATCCTTTCGAAAGCCTCATTGATCACAAAAGATGCATTCGAGACTTTCCCTGCGTTCTCTCCGGATGGTAAATGGCTTTATTTCTGTACGGCCCCGGCCCAGAAGATGCCGGAGAATTATGATAAGGTACGTTATAATCTCTGTCGTGTTGCGTTTGATCCGGATCGTGGCGAGATCAGCTTCCCGATCGATACGTTGGTACATGCGGATAGCTTGAGCTATACATTTCCCCGTATCTCTCCCGATGGACGTTTCCTGATGTACACGGAAACCGCTTATGGGCAGTTCCCTATTTGGCACCCGGATGCGGAGATCCGGATGATGGATTTGGAGAATTGGACAGCGATGGATATGTCTGCGTTGAATAGCCCGGATACAGATAGCTATCATTCTTGGAGTAGTAATAGTGATTGGGTCGTATTTAGTAGCCGCCGGGATAACGGTTTATATACTTTACCTTATATTTGTCATATAGGGAAAGACGGTAAGCCTTCGAAACCGTTCTTATTGCCTCAAGAAGATCCGGATAAGTATGACTATCAGTTGTATTCCTACAATATTCCGGAATTGACGAAAGGTGCCGTAGAGGTCAGCCCCTATGAGATCCAGCAAGTAGCCGAGAAAAATAAACCGGAGCAGGTTCGGTTTAAATGACCGGATCTATTTATATTCGCGTATAAATAAGAGATAAGATGACAAAAGATATTATAGCCGAATCTGTACAAAACGATTTACGGTATTTGCAATTGTTGGCACGGAGTTTCCCGACGATCGCGGATGCCAGCACGGAGATCATTAATCTGGAGGCGATCTTGAACCTACCGAAGGGTACGGAGCACTTCTTGAGTGATTTGCATGGCGAGGATCAAGCCTTTAGCCATGTGCTGAGAAACGCTTCCGGTGCCGTAAAGCGCAAGGTGAACGAGATTTTCAGTAATACGCTCCGGAATCCGAGAAGAAGGAGCTTTGTTCCTTGATTTATTATCCGGAGGATAAGCTGGAACTGATCAAGAGCCAAGAGCAAGATCTGAAGATTGGTATCAAGTTACCTTGAATCAATTGGTACGTGTTTGCCGGAACGTGTCCTCCAAATACACCCGTTCGAAAGTACGTAAGGCTTTACCCAAGGAGTTCTCCTATATTATTCAGGAGTTATTGCACGAGTCTTCCGTAGAGCCGAATAAATCCGCTTATGTGGATCAGATTATTTGTACGATCATCTCCACGGGACGTGCGGACGATTTCATTATCGCTATGTGTAACTTGATCCAACGGTTGACAATCGACCTGTTACATATCATCGGCGATATTTACGATCGGGGTCCGGGCGCTCATCTGATCATGGATATCCTTTGCGATTACCATAATTTCGATGTTCAATGGGGTAATCATGATATCTTGTGGATGGGAGCCGCTTCCGGTAATTTGGTAAGTATCGCCAACGTGATTCGTATGTGTTTACGCTTTGGTAATATGGCTACCTTAGAAGATGGATATGGTATCAATCTTTGCCGTTGGCCACTTTCGCGATGGAGGCGTATGGGGATGATCCTTGCGCGTTATTCATGCCGAAAACAAAGTTCGCCGATAATGCAATGGATGAGAAGACCACCCGTTTGATCGCCCAGATGCACAAGGCGATCACCATCATCCAGTTCAAGCTGGAGGGTGAGATCATCCGCCGTCGTCCGGAGTTTGAGATGGATGACCGGATGTTGTTGCACCATATCGATCTGAAGCGGGGAGTGGTTCATATCGATGGAAAGGATTATACGCTTAAAGATACTAACTGGCCTACTTTAGACCCGAAAGATCCGTATCGTCTTCTATTGAGGAAGAGGATTTGATCCGAAAGATATTGCATTCTTTGAGAGCAGCGAGAAGATGAAAAGCATATGCGTTGTTTCTTCCGGCATGGGGAATGTATCAGGTTTGTAATTCCAATTTACTGTTTCATGCCTCTATCCCGATGAATCCGGATGGTACATTTAAGTCAGTACGTATCTTGGGGCAGGATTATAAGGGCCGTGCTTTGTTGGACCGTGTAGACCAACTGATCCGTACGGCTTATTTCAAGACCGGGGAACAGGAAGAAGTGGAATATGCGCATGATTATATCTGGTATCTTTGGGGCGGCAAGGACTCCCCGTTATTCGATAAAAGCAAGATGGCTACTTTCGAGCGTGCCTTTATCGAAGAGGCCGAGACTCATAAGGAGGAAAAGGCGCTTATTATACGTTACGAGAGCAAGAGGAAATTTGTGATAAGATATTGGATGAGTTTGGTGACCGGTATGCATCGGCATATCATCAACGGACATGTCCCTGTCCGTTCCAATCAAGGTGAGAATCCCATTAAGGAATGGCAAGATGTTGGTAATCGATGGCGGTTTCTCCCGTCCGTATCATTTGAAACCGGTATCGGCTATACATTAGTATATCACTCCCGTGGTTTCCAGCTTGTGCAACACGAACCCTTCGAATCCCGGGCGAAAGCGATCGAGGAAGGCTTGGATATCAAATCCACCACGATCGTGGTAGAATTAAGCTCCCATCGCCAGATGGTGAAAGATACGGATAAGGGTGCGGATCTTCAAAGCCAGATCAAGGACTTGGAGAAACTTCTTTACGCCTATCGGAATGGGTTGATAAAGGAGAAGGAGAGGATGGAGAGATAGATTTTAGCGTAGTCCGTCCAGAACTATAGACAAGGATAAAGGGAGATTGACAAATTGACATTTTGTATTTTAAAGTCCCGAAGAATCGATTTTTCCGGGCTTATGGGCGTAAGGCTCCGAAATTGAATGAAAATAATGGCAACACCTTGTCTTGTAGATGTATATCGTTTTCCCTTTCTTCCAGCGAAAAGAGAGCCTCTATTTCTGCTTAACAAGTAAAAGGAGGCTTTTATTCGGAAGTGATTGGTTTTCATTCGAAGTGATGCGAATCACAGTCGGAAGTATGCTACAACACTACCGTAAGTACCTTATAATACTACTGTAAGTATCTTACAACAGGGTTGTAATCGAGGGAAAAGTACTTTTCTACCTTAAAACCACTAAAGAAACGATTTTCTCCTTATTTATGTTTGTAGATGAGCCTGTCGGGGAAAAGGATGTGTCACTATAAGTGGCTTATCGAAATGAAAACGTCACCTTTAGGTTTATCCGTTGACATTTATTTTGATCTACCGAAAGACCTCCTGTTTGATTTTCCTTACTTTTACATAATCATAGTTTATTTTAAAAATTAAGTTACATTTGCCATGGAAATTCTCAATTGTATTTGTGAATTAAATGATCGTTAACCTAAAAATTAAGTAATTATGCAACGAAAGAAAATCTTTGATTCTTTCAAACACTGGAATGTAGCCATACTTTCCGTGTTAATGTCTTTGCATGACAGCCGCTTTGCCCAGTCAGGCGCTGTTAAAGGAAAAGTTCTGGACGAACTAGGTGAGCCTATTATCGGGGCGAATATCGTGGAAAAGGTACTACCAACGGTACCATCACTGATATTGACGGTAACTACACCCTTAGTGTGAATGACCTGAAAAGCAATTCCAAGTGTCTTTTATCGGTTACAACTCGGTAGAGGAAGCTGTGAAAGGCGCTCTGCCGTAGATGTTAAGCTTGGTGCCTCTGTCGTGAATCTGGGAGAGGTTGTAGCTATCGGTTATGGTACGCAGACTCGTAGGGAGATTACCGGTTCCGTAGCGAACATTTCCGAGGAAAATTTTAATAAAGGAGTGAATCGTGACGCGTCCGACTTGCTGCAAGGTAAGGTAGCGGGTCTGACTATTACGTCTGGTTCCGGTGATGTAACTCGTAGTTCCCAGATTCAATTACGTGGTACTTCTACCTTGCAGAACGACCAAGGCCCGATGATCGTGATCGATGGTGTTCCGGGTGGTGATATGTCTACTGTATCACCTTCGGATATTGAGTCAATCTCTGTATTGAAAGATGCTTCTTCTGCCGCTATTTACGGTTCTCGTGCCGCTGGTGGTGTAATCTTGATCACAACGAAGAGAGGTTCCGGTTCCAGAACCCAGATCAATTATGATGGTTATCTTACCGCCTCTACCATTGCGAACAAGCCCGACATGTTGAACGCTTCTGAGTGGCGTGCCGCTAATAAGGCGTTGGGTAAAGATATCTCTACTTATGATAAGTACAACTCGGACACGGATTGGTTCGATGAGATGACTCGTGTAGGTGTTTCTCAACAACACGCTCTTTCTTTGTCGGGTGGTTCTTCTAAGAGTAATTATCGTGCTTCTTATACTTTCTTGGATCGTAACGGTGTGGCTCGCGATAACTACATGACTCGTCATAGCTTCCGTTTCCAGTTCCAGCAACGTGCTATCAACGACCGTTTACGTATTGGATTAACGGGTGCCGCAACGCTGACGGATATGCAGATGCCGTTTTCTGATGACTATATCTTGGCTTACAATATGCTTCCGGTTTATCCGGTTTATAATGCGGACGGCTCTTATTTCACGGATGCCAACCACAATTATGATCAAGGTAACCCGGTTCAGAACCAAGATCAGAACTATAAGAAAGCAGCTAATAACTACTTCTATGGACAAGGTGATGTACAGTTCTCTATTTTGGATGGACTGACAACCAAGGTGAACCTGTATAAGAGCCGTTTCTCATCTGACTATAGCGAATGGCAAGATCCTCGGAACTCTCGTGGACAGGGTGATACGGGTAAGGCAATCCGTCGTAATAGACTATGGGATCGTAACTTGTTAGAGTGGACCGCTAATTATACGAAAGCTTTGGCTCGGCAGAGGAGCATAAGGTCGATGCTATCGTTGGTTATTCTTGGAAAATAACTTGTACGCCGACCAGAAATCGGAGGCTACGAATTTCGCCGTAGGATCGATGGGCGCTGATAATATCCAATCCGGAAACTTGCTGAAGATCGGTAATGTTACTTCCAGCCGGAATGAATATAAACTGATCTCTTTGTTCGCTCGTGCGCATTATAGCTTTAAAGAGCGGTATATGATTACGGCTACGGTTCGCCGAGATGGTTCTTCCAAATTCGGTGCTAACCATAAGTGGGGTACTTTCCTTCAGTTTCCGCTGCTTGGGGTATCAGCCAAGAGTCTTTCATGAAAGATACGAAGTGGATCAATGATTTGAAATTACGTGCAGGTTACGGAATTACCGGTAACCAAGATGGTTTGAGACCTTATAAGTCATTGGATTTGTATTCAGCTTCTGGTACTTATTATAACAACGGATCTTGGCCGACAGCTTTCCGTCCTTCACAGAACGCGAACCCGAACTTGAAATGGGAGCAGACTGCTATGTTAAATATCGGTTTGGACTTCACCTTGTTCAATAGTCGTTTGAGCGGTACGATCGAATGGTACGACAAGCGTACGAAAGATATGCTTTACAACTATGAGGTTTCTACTCCTACTTACGTATACAATCAGATTCAAGCGAATGTAGGTGATATGAAGAATACAGGTGTTGAGATCTTATTGAACTTAGACGTGATCCGTAATAAGGACTTTACGTGGACAACCTCTCTCAATCTTGCTCATAACAAGAATGAGATCACAAAACTGTCTAATGAATTGTTCTCTACGGGACGTGTTTACGTGGGTGATCCTTGGATTCGCGGTGCTTCAGGTGTGACTTCACACGTAGTTGAGGAAGGTCGCCCGGTCGGACAGTTCTTCATGCTGAAATGTAATGGCCTTGATGAGAATGGTAAATTTATCATTGAGGATATAAATGGTGACGGACAGATCACGGATGATGACCGTACGTATGTTGGTGACGCTCAACCTGATTTGACATATGGTTGGAATAACACATTCAACTGGAAAAACTGGGACGCAAGTTTCTTCTTCCGTGGAACAATTGGCAATAAGGTATTGAACAACCCATTGGCAGCTTACGGTAATAATACATATATCGATGGAACGAATGTAATGGATAACGATAATCTGTTGACATTAAGTGAAAACTCTCGTGTATGTTCTTATTATGTAGAAAACGCTTCATTCTTGCGATTGGATAACTTATCGATTGGTTATACATTCAATACGAAGAAAATCGATTGGTTGGATAAGGCTCGCTTATATGTAGCCGGTCAGAATCTATTCGTGATTACAGGTTATAAAGGATTGGATCCAGAAGTTGAGAATTTCCGTGGTGAGGCTAGCGATGACAACGCAGGTTTGTCTCCGGGTATTGAACCTCGTAACTACATGCCGAAGGCACGTTCATTTACATTTGGTGTTAACTTAACATTCTAATTAAAAAGATAAGCTTATTATGAAACGGAAAACTATATTATCATTTATAACTGGATTGTTTTTATTAGGAGGACTTTCTTCCTGTATGGACTTGGATGAAACAGTATATGACAAGTTGCCCGCTGATGATTTTGGCCAGTCAACGGCCGAGTTGAATGCTTTGATCGGTAACTCACATAATACGATGAAGAAGTTTTGGACAGAGTATATGCATTTGTCCGAATGCTCCGGTTCTATGGCTGTGACTCCGACTCGTCGAGGTGGTGACTGGTATGATGGTGGTCAATACCGGGAAATCTATATGCATACATGGACCTCTCAGACCTCAAGAGTTAAAAGCGCATGGAAAGCGGCCACAGAAGCGATTGGTACTTGTAACGAGGCTATCCGTAAATTGCAGAACTCAGAGATCCTTACCGAAGAGGAGAAGGCTCAAGACGTGGCAGACTTGCGTGGTGTCCGTGCTTTCTGGATCTATGTGATGATGGATTATTGGGGAAATATTCCTTTGCTGACGGAGTTCCACCCTACGGATAAAGTATTCCCGGGGAATTCTTCCCGTCAGGAAGTATTTGATTGGTTGATTCAGGAAGTAGAGGAAATCAAGGATATCTGTCCTCCGGCTACAACTGAGAATTATGGTTCATTTACGCAGGGTGCCGCTTATTCATTGTTGGCAAAACTGTATCTGAACGCTGAGGCTTGGGGGGTTACGTTCTCCGGTAACGCTTATCAGAAAGTTATCGATAACTGTGATAAGGTGATGGCTATGGGATATATCTTAGAGCCTAATTGGAAAGACAACTTCTCCGTGACAAATGAGAATTCAAAGGAGGCTATCTTGGCCGCTACGTTCTCTAGCAGTGATACGGGTAATGATGGAAACGTGAAGAATGAGTTGCACAATAATACGTTGCATTATAAAGATTATCTGTCTTTGGGTATTACCGCTAGTGGTACTTGGAATGGTATTTGCGCTCAACCGGAGTATGTACGTTTGTTCGATGAGGAAGACGCTCGCTTGGACGGTACGTTCTTGACTGGCTTGATGATAGACAAATCAACAGGCAAGCCGATTATGACCGATCATAACAACGAATTGAACCATACGATCGATGTGAACATGATTCCGGGCATGGAATATGATGGAACCAATTGGAGTGCCGTGGAACAGCATGATGGAGCTCGTTGCTTCAAGTGGGAGTTCGCTTCGGATTTGACAAGTTCTATGGGAAATGATTTCCATATTTTCCGTTTGGCGGATATCTATTTAATGAAAGCTGAAGCTTTGTTACGCGGAGGGGGAAGTGTTAGTGAAGCTACCGCTTTGGTGAATACGATTCGTGAGAGAGGATATGGCAATAGCGACCATAATTATGCGACTGTAACTTTGAAGGAAGTACAATTGGAACGTCGTTTGGAATTAGCGTGGGAGGTTTATTCCCGTCAGGATGATATCCGTTTCGGATGTTTCACTACAGGAATGTGGCCGCAATCTAATTGTGAGCGTAAAGCTGATGACTACTTGAAGTTGTTACCTGTATCGCAGGATGCTTGGCAGGTGAATCCGAACTTAAAACAGAATCCGGGTTATGCGGCATTCTCAAAATAAAAGAATCGGATAACTAAGAATAATTTAGGCCATCTCTTACTGTAAGGGATGGCCTTTTTATTGATTTACCATTCACTGTATAACTCCGCTTTTTTGTATACCTTTGCGCCATGAACAAACAAGCGCTACTTTTTTATCCGTTATTAGGGGTGGTTCTTTTGGGGCTTTTTGTTGGGGGGCTGGCGTATGGGGCCGTACCGATTCCTTTGGATCACGTGATGGATATTTTGCTGGGGAAGGGATCTGATAAGATCGCATGGCAGAATATTGTGTTGCAATCTCGTTTGCCTCAGGCTATAACCGCATTATTGGCGGGGGCTTCCTTGGCTACCAGCGGGTTGCTATTACAGACATTGTTCCGGAATCCGTTGGCGGGACCTTCCATATTGGGCATTAGTGATGGCGCTAATCTTGGAGTAGCCGCTATCATGCTCTATTTCGGTGGTACGTTGGGGCAGTTCACGGATTGGCCGATCAGCGGATATATGGCGGTAATCCTCGCGGCCTTTGTGGGGGCTTGCGTGATACTGGGACTGATTATCTATTTTTCGGCAAAAGTGAAGAATAATGTCATGCTTCTGATTATCGGAATCATGATTGGCTATCTAGCTTCTTCGGTTATTTCTATCTTGAATTATTATTCATCTACAGACCGGGTACATGCGTTCGTGATGTGGGGGCTTGGTAATTTTTCCGGTGTATCCTTGGAACAATTACCATTCTTTGGAACTTGTGCGTTAATCGGGCTGTTATTAGCAATCTTGCTGATCAAGCCTTTGAATGCCTTATTATTGGGAGAAATGTATGCTGCTAATTTAGGTATCCAGATCAAACGAACACGGATCGTGATTCTTTTGTGTACGGGAATATTAACGGCTACAACTACTGCTTTTTGCGGCCCCATTTCCTTTGTCGGATTAGCAGTTCCACATATCGCCCGGTTGATGTTAGGCTCTTCCAATCATAAGATGTTGGTGCCAGTTACAATGCTGACAGGTTCCTGCGTTGCTCTTCTATGTAATATGCTGATGGTGGTACCGGGCAGTAATACGATCCTGCCATTGAATGCCGTTACCCCTATGCTTGGGGCGCCTGTTATTATTTACGTAATCGTGAACCGGAAAAATATTCAATATTTTAATTAGTGGCTATGGAACGGATCCCTGTGATAAAGACAAGTGATTTAAGTATTGGGTATATATTGAAAGGCGGACAGAAAAAGCGCGTATGATGCGTTGGATCTGAATCTATATCCGGGTGAAGTGACCTGTCTCTCGGATTAAATGGAGCGGGAAAGTCTACCTTATTGAGGACATTATGTGGTTTTCAACCTCCTCTGGGAGGAGAAATCGAGCTAATGGGAAGCCGCTGAATTCTTATTCACAAGGTAATTTCTCACGGTTGGTGGGAGTTGTCTTGACAGAGAAGACAAATGCCGGTGGAATAACGGTTTACGAGTTGGTCTCTTTAGGAAGACATCCCTATACCGGCTTTTCGGACAATTAAGGCAGGAAGATCGCAGGATTATCGAGGAATCGCTTGCTGCCGCCGGTATCGCTCATAAGGCTTATAATTATGTGTCGGAACTTAGTGATGGCGAGCGTCAGAAAGCCATGATCGCCAAAGCGCTGGCACAGCAATGCCCCATCATATTGTTGGATGAGCCGACGGCCTTTTAGATGTGACAAGTCGGATAGAGACTATGGTCTTGTTACATACTTTAGCGGTAGAGCAACAAAAGCGATTCTGCTATCGACGCATGATCTTGATTTGGCGATCCAGCTGGGGATTGCCTGTGGCTGCAAGAGAAAAACGTCCGATGGCTTGCGGAACGCCGGAAGACCTGATTATGGGAGGAGCGTTTGAGACGTTCTTCAGTAAGGAAGGAATCGTGTTTGATCCGAATACCGGGAAATTGAATACGGTAGCTCCAACAAAGCTTATTGGGGTTGCGGGGATTTTATGACTTCTTATTGGGTTGGGAATGCCTTGATCCGGAATGGCTTTAAGCCCTCGTCGGTTAGCGAGGATTATATAAGTGTTTATTGTAATGCTCCGGATAGCCTGCGTATTCAGTTCCCTGCGGAAGAGGGCACGAGAATCGTAGGAAGTGTGGCGGAGATGATCTCAATCATAATTCATAAATCATAAGTTATATATGTCAAATGAGATTACATGGCGGCTGGAAAATGAGAATATAGGCCGTTTGTTGGTACATTATGCGATTCCGCCGTTATCGGGACCATGGTTAATGCTCTTTATAATATCGTAGATCGTATATTTATCGGACAAGGAGTGGGTGCGCTAGCTATCTCCGGATTGACTTTGACTTTCCGATACTACTCTTTATGCAGGCATTTGGAATGTTGATCGGTGCGGGAGCCGCTACAAGGGTCTCCATTCATCTAGGCCGTAAGGCGAATGATCTGGCAGATAACGTATTAGGAAACGCTTTCACTTTGACATTCATTATCGGAGCCTTGACGATTATCCCCAGTATGATTTTCTTGGATGATTTGTTAATGTGGTTCGGAGGAAGTGAGCAGACGATACCTTATGCGAAAGACTATTTATATATCGCTATCCCGGGTAATTTGCTGGCTACATTAAGCTTTAGCTTTAATGCCGTGATGCGTGCTTCTGGATATCCGAAAAAGGCGATGTTCACGATGATGATCGGTGCCGTATTGAACGTGATCCTAGACCCGATCTTTATCTTCTGGCTGGATATGGGGATACAGGGTGCCGCTATCGCTACGGTGATCTCCATGGCCGCCGGTGCCGCTTTCGTGATGAGTCATTTTATCAGCAAGGATAGTATTGTACGTTTCCATACGAAATATTTCCGGTTGAAAGGTCCCATTATTTGGAATATATTTACGATCGGCATGTCTCCATTTTCCATGCAGCTGGCGGGCAGTGTGGTTGTGGTGATCATGAACCATGCGTTGAAAGAGAATGGAGGCGATTTGGCGATTGGTGCCAGCGGTATTATTTCCAGTATCGCCATGCTGCTGGTTATGTTGATTATCGGTATCGCCCAAGGGATGCAACCGATTGTCGGGTTTAATCATGGCGCTGGGCATCATGACCGGGTATTGGCTACCTTGCGGTTGTCTATTATAGTATCGACCTTGATTACAGGGGTAGGATGTATCGTCAGTTTATTATTCCCTAGACTGATCGTTAGCGTATTCTCGACGGATGCCGAATTGGTGTCGATTACGGACAATGGATTACGTCTGACGATGCTGGTCTTTTTCGTTGTCGGTTCCCAGATTACGATCAGCCAGTTTTTTCAAAGTATCGGTGTCGCATGGAAAGCGATGTTTCTGAGTCTAAGTCGGCAGGTTTTATTCCTGATACCGGCTATCCTGCTATTTCCTCCGATCTGGGGATTGGATGGCGTTTGGCTAGCGCAACCTTTCTCCGATTTCATTGCGGCGGTAACCGCATGGGGCTTTTTATGGTATCATGTTAAAAACGTGAAAAATAAGGGTTAAAGATGAACTTATGTCGATGTTAATTGTATTTTTATTGTATGTATAAAAGTACTTTTATAGACAAACCTTTAAAAATGAGTTAATATGAAGAAGATTGTATTATTGCTCGCCGTTTTATTATTTGGTGCAGGGTCGATGATGGCACAGCAGGACAAGTCAGCGGAGAAAGCTGCGAAGCAGGCTGAGAAAGAAGCAAAGAAAGCAGAGAAGGCAGCGAAGAAAGCTGCGGAGGAAGCCGAGGCTAACGCATTGTTTGAACAAGCGGTGCAAGCTTTGAAGAATAAGGATTTCGTATTGGAAGCGGATCGTATAGAGTTTAAGCGCGGTAGTTTTGTTTATGTTACTCCGAACACGAACTTCGTTTCGGTGAAGGGTGAGAAGGCTACCATTCAGTTAGCGTTTAATACTCCGGCGGCCGGTCCTAACGGAATAGGAGGTATAACGGTTGATGGAACAACTTCCGGTGTACAGATGAAGACTGACAAAAAAGGAAACGTTATGTACGAGATGAATGTGCAGGGTGTAGCGGTATCCGCTAGGGTTACGTTCCGTATGGCGAAAGGTACGAATAAATGTACTGCCACGGTATCACCTAACTTTAATAGCAACCGTATATCCTTTACGGGAAATCTCTATCCTTCGAGCGAGTCGAATGTGTTCAAGGGACGTTCTATTTAATGTAGATACAAAGAATCGTGAAGGCGGACTTTCTTTCGGGAAGCCCGCCTTTCTGTTTATAAGAAGGATGAGATTGGACTATTTCCAAGCATCATTTTGTACCAGATAAGCTTGGCCGTTCTCATCGTTTCCTGCGGTCTGGATCTCTGTCTCGGGAATCGGGAACATCGTCTTAGAAGCGGTTGGAGCGGATACACCATAGAATTTAGTTAGGTATTGCTTCTCATAATTTATATATGCCGTCAATTCCTTGTTCATATAATCACCTCCCCAACGAACCAGATCGAAAAATCGTTGTCCTTCCATCGCAAGTTCCAGCTTACGTTCCATATGAATCGCCTTGATACAAGTTTCCTTGTTGCTGAATGCGGCGTGACTGGATGGATAAGGTTTCACCAAATAATTGGCGGCAGGCGTTCCGTCTTCCAAATAAATGATATTGTCCGGTTTGGCTGCACGTTCACGGATATCGTTTACTTGCTGCATGGCGGCACTTAATTCTCCGTCGTTCGCTAGGCATTCCGCATATAACAATTTACAATCACGTAGGCATAGATATTGTAAATTCATGGCAGAACCGGGAGCCCAGCCGGATGAATAGGTGGAGCCAGCTAATCCGGCATCCTGTTCCGCTTTGCTATAGACATGCTTTTTGGGTAGGAATACCCCACCGCTGCTTACATTTCGTACCCAATCATTAGCGGGCAATCCCCAATCTTTATAAGGAATCTCCATACGTCCTACGGCGAAATCTAGACGAGGGTCTACGGCGATCGTCTTATCATTCTTAGAGATGTAATCATAATCGGTAACACGTTCTGTCACGGATTTTTTATTTCTGTACTCTCCCTCAAGATAAGGAAGCCCATTTTCGTCTACTTGGAATGAGTTTACCAATTCGTAAGAGGGTTGATAAAATCCGCAACATCCACCGGGGCCTGTGTTATGAGGATAATTCAGTAAAAATCCGTAATTCCCGTTATTATTGGCTCCGACAGAGAATTGTACCTCAAAGATAGACTCTTTCCCATTTTCGGTAGTTGCGTTAAAATTTGCGTCCAGATCATCTTGTAAGGCCAATCTCTCTCCTTTAGGACTTAATCCGTTTGCGATAATATCGGCCAAGATGGGTTTGGCGGCTGCCATATCACCTTGCTGCATCAGTATTTTAGCCTTTAACGCTTTTGCCGCTGTTTTCGTAGGACGTGCCACTTCGGTCTGTTTTTCGGGCAATCCTTCAATGGCCGCTTCTACGTCTGCTAAAATATTAGGATAGATATCCGTACCGTTATGAACTTTCGGATCGTTTTCTTCAGCGGCGATCGTCTCATCGATATAGGGCATGCCGGTCGGTCCGAAAATCTTTACCCCTTCGAACATGAATAGGGCACGTAAGAATTTCAGCTCCGCGGTCCGGTTGGCCTTGGTCGTCTCGTCCATATCTGCCGCTTCTTTCATCACATTGAGCGCTAAGTTGCAACGTTGTGCTCCATAATACGCGTCTTTCCACTTATTCAGTAAATAATCGTTTGTGGCGGTGACAGCATACGTCTCTACGGAGTTCAATACGGATTGGTCATTGGATTCGGAGCCTTTATTGGCGTCACCTCCGTATACACCGCCGAATACCCAGTTGAACATATTGTCATATCCGGTCGGCCGGGTCAAACCGGCATAAGCGTTGACCACCAATAACTCAACCCCTTCAGCATTTGTTAATGCTTCTTGGTCAATACTGCCTTGAGGAGCTTTATATAGAAAATCCTCACCGCAAGAACTCAAGGTAAATAAAGCAACTGCGCTTACTATTAATATTTTATGTCTCATAATAGTCGTTTTTATAGTAAATGGATTTAGAAAGTAAAATTCACGCCCAATAAGAATCGCATAGTTGTAGGCCAGCCTCCCATATCGACTCCTCTTTTTAAGTCTACACGTCCGGCTCCGTCGGTGTCAGAATCGCTTTGCCGTAAATAGGCGTTGGTAAACTCTGGGTCCAAGCCTGTATATCCGGTGATCGTAAGGATATTCTCGGCTTGTAAATACAGGCGAAGATTCTGGATACCAGCCTTCTTGAGTAATTCCTTAGGCAAGGAATATCCCAATACGAGATTTTTCAGGCGTAAGAAGGAGGCGTCTTCTACGTAATAAGAGCTAGAATAAGCTCCGGAATAGTTATCTTCCGTATTCAGCATAGGAAGGATAGCATTACTGTTATCGCCATTCAATGTCCATGATTGATCTCTGAGGCGTGAGGATTTATTACCGTTGAAAGTCCAGAAATCGGTAAAATATTTTGTGTTATTATATAAGTCATTGCCGATAGAGAAGTTCCAGAACATAGTAAAGTCCCAGTTTTTCCATGTTAACGTGGCGTTGAGGCCTCCGGTTAAGTCCGGATGAGGAGAGCCGATAAAGGTCCGGTCGCTATCATCCAATTTGCCGTCTCCGTTCAAGTCCTCGAAACGGAAGCGGCCGACATAAGCGGCAGCGTCTGCCTCTGTGATATCACTTTGTCCAAATGGCTTGGTTGCCATAACATCGGCTACGGACTCATAAAAACCATTTTGCTTCAACCCCCAGAATTCAGACACGGCATGTCCTTTTGTCGTACGGGTTACGTATCCTTCGATACGCGTACCGCTAGCCCATAGAGAATAATCGTCAGCTTCCGCGAGTTTCAAGACCTCATTTTTATAATGGGATAAATTCAAGGATAGATCCCATGCCCAGTCTCCTTTTCGGTCACGGTAATTAAACATGAAGTCGAAACCAGTGTTCTTTATATCTCCGAAGTTGATATAAGGGCTTCCGGATTCTCCGGCCATCGAGGTGTAGGCCGCTTGTATCAACATATTGGATGTCTTCTTCGTATACCATTCGAATGAACCGCTGAATTTACCATTCAGGAAGGTCGCGTCCAGACCCAAGTTGACCATCTTGGTCATTTCCCATTTCGTATCAGTGTTACCGTAGGTACTGAGGCGGAATCCGGTTGTCTCGCTATTGTTCGCTCCGGTCATGTCGTAATTCGTATAGGAGGTGCTGGTCGTGAACAAATTAGCGAAATTAGTCGCGACAGGAATCTCTGAGTTACCCGTGACGCCGTAACCGGCTCGTATCTTTAAGTCGTCCAGCCAATCTCGGCTTGGTTCCATAAATGCCTCCTCTGACATACGCCAACCGGCGGAGATAGAAGGAAAGACTCCGTAACGATTACTTTCCGAGAAACGGGAAACACCGTCCCGGCGGATAATACCAGTTAATAGATACTTATCCTTATATCCATAGTCTGCACGGGCAAACATACCAAATAGCGCGAATTCTCCATTGTAAGTGGAAGAGTTGGTACGTTGGCTATTGTTCTCGCCCATATCCAAGGTGTATGTATTGGTATTGTCTTCGAATAAATAGTTATATCTACGTGCGTTGAGGGATCTGCCTAAACCATCCCGAATAGCCTCTGTTCCCAATAAGATGTTCAAGGAATGGATCTCATTGAATGTCCGGCTGAAAGATAGCGTATTGGTCCAAACCCAACGATAATTGAAGTAATTACTTTCGTAGAAATTATTTTGGCCACCGGACTCGGAGAACTCCGGGTTGTTCTTGGTCATCGAGTAAGAATAATCATTACGATAATCGATACCGAAGTTTGTTTTAAAAGTCAGCCCGGTCCATAGGTCTGCTTCTCCATACACGTTGCCAAATACACGTTGGGTAGTGGCATAATTATCCTTATTTCTTTCACGAATAGCTACAGGATTCTGGAAATTGCCGGTCCCGGCGAATAAGGAGCCTGCATAATTGCCCGCATAGTCATAAACCGGTACATAAGGAGAGGCCCGATAAGTCCATGAGTAGATGTTGGACTCTGTACCTGAGAAGCTAAGTCCGTTGTTTTTGCTAAAACTATAAGTTAGGTTCTCTCCGAATCGCAACCATGGGCGGACGTTATACGATGAATTAGCACGTGCTTGATAGCGTGTGAAATAAGATTCGATAGCGGTACCTTGCTGGTCGAAATAGTTCATGCTCATGGTGTATTGCCCTTTATCGGTACCTCCAGACAAGGACAACTGGTGATTTTGCATCCAACCGAGTTGGCTGATTTCATCCCACCAGTTCGTATCGCCTACGGGCGCATAGACTACGTTGTTCGCTTGATCGTAATCGCTAGGATCGATGGAGGTGCTACCACCGGCGCCGGTTACGGTCATGTAATTGGGTAGATGATTAACCCAAGAGTCGGAAGTGCTTCCGAATTGCTGGTGGTAAGGTAATTCTCCATTGGCGCTGGCTCCTGTTAAGTCCAGATTGTTTTTCGAGGCTTGCCATTCGACATCAATACGGTCATAAGCGTTTAAGACGTCATAGCGTTTACCTGTTTTAGAGAAACCGTAATATCCGTCATAGGTTAATCTCGGCTGTCCCGTTTTTGTCCCTTTCTTGGTCGTGATCAAAATGACGCCATTCGCTGCTTGCGCTCCGTAGATCGCTGCGGAGGAGGCGTCTTTCAATACTTGCATACTCTCGATGTCATTGGGATTGATAGAGCTTAGGTCTTGGTCACGAGTGGATACACCATCGATAACATACAAAGGTCCGTTGTCATTGATGGAATTAATACCTCGGATGCGTACCATCGTGGCTGAACCGGGAGCACCAGAGGTACCGATGTTTACGCCCGCCGCTTTACCTTGCAACTGTTGTGTGGCGGAAGAACCGGAAGACGCCAATAGCTCTTCAGTATCGATAACCGCTACGGAACCTGTGATGTCCTTTTTCTGTTGGGTACCGTAACCGACAACGACTACCTCGTCTAGATTTTGGGTGTCTTCCTTTAAGGTAATGTTCATGACGTTCCCGCTTGCAGGTGTTTGTTGAGTTACGTACCCGATGTAAGAGATGACCAGAATGGCATCCGGCTCTACTTCTAATACGTATTTACCATCCAGATCGGTGATCGTTCCGTTCGTGGTACCCTTTACGACTACGTTAACACCTAATAGGGGCTCTCCTTTAGCGTCGGTGATCGTACCCGTTATTTTCCGGGATTGTTGCGTAACGGAGGTTTCCGCTTTTAATACGGAACTTTGCGGTATGATAGCACCGCCTGCCAACATAAAGCATAAAGCTAGTCCCAGCCTGCTTCTAAAGATCGCATGTCTGTGTTTCATAATAAAATAGGTTAATAAAGTATAGTAAACTAGGTTCAATATTAAAGTTTGTTTAGAGTCTGAGCAATAAAAGTCAGTGAATGGGCGGATTTATTCTGTGAAATCGTGTTTTTTATCGGTGAACAACTTTTGATAGAATCCGATTGTTTTCTGATGGGGATAAATGAGAAAGGGCACCCGAAAGTGCCCTTTTCCTTAATGTTTACCTATTCTGCCGGTCTGTATGATGAACCGGATTGTTATGGCTTTCACAAGTTCTAACGGTGTAAATGTAAATCAAGGGAAAAACTTAGGAAAATATAATCTGTGAACGAGCGGATTTATTCAACGAACAGGGTTTTTTGTTCGGTAAACTTTCCGTAAGTTCGCGAAATAAAAATTTAACATCTTATAATCATGCAACTATCCATAGATCAAAAAGACATCGATAAATTTCTGATGATAGGCGATAAAGTATTGATTAAGCCTAAGAATCCACAGAGCCAGACTAAGACCGGATTGTATCTGCCTCCCTCGGTTCAACAAGGGGAGAAGATACAAGCGGGTTATATCATAAAGACGGGGCCCGGATATCCGTTGCCTTCTCAATCTGAGGAGCATGAGGTCTGGGAGAAAAAGAAAGGGGAGGAGGTGCAATACTTGCCGCTTCAAGCCCGTGAAGGTGATTTGGCTGTCTATTTGCAGAATGCCGCTTACGAGATCAATTTTAATGACGAGAAGTTCTTGATTGTTCCTCATTCCGCTATTTTGATGTTAGTGCGTGATGAAGGTTTGTTTGAATAAAGCCTTTTGTTAAGGAAAATAGGGCTATATTCACTTTTTTATCTTATTTTTGCCAGCAAAACAAGACAAACTATCAACAGTAGCGATTATAATGAATAAGATTGTAAGTAAAGAACATTTCTCAGCCAACGTGGTGAAGCTGGAAGTCGAGGCTCCTTTGATCGCCCGCTCCCGCAAGGCCGGTCACTTCGTGATCGTGAAGGTTGGCGAAAAAGGCGAACGTATACCTCTTACCATTGCCGGGGCGGATACCGAGAAAGGTACCATCACCTTGGTGATCCAAGCGGTAGGCGGCTCATCCCGTAAAATCTGTGAATTGAACGAGGGTGACTATATCACGGATGTGGTGGGTCCGTTAGGGCAGGCTACCCATATCGAGAAGGTTGGAACGGTTGTTTGTGCCGGTGGTGGCGTAGGTGTCGCTCCGTTGTTGCCGATCGTGGAGGCTTTCCATAAGGCAGGAAATCGTGTGATCGTCGTATTGGCGGCCCGTACCAAGGACTTGGTGATCCTTGAGGAGCAGATGCGCCAAAACTCGGATGAGGTAATTATCATGACCGATGACGGATCGTATGGTACGAAAGGCTTGGTGACGAATGGTGTGGAGAGCGTGATCAACCGGGAGAAGGTGGATTTATGCGTTACGATCGGTCCGGCCATTATGATGAAATTCGTTTCCGCTCTTACAAAGAAATACGAGATTCCTACCGTAGCTTCCTTGAATACGATCATGGTGGACGGAACGGGTATGTGTGGTGCTTGCCGTATCACGGTAGGCGGGAAGACCAAGTTCGTTTGTGTGGACGGACCGGAGTTCGATGCTCATCAAGTGGATTTTGATGAGATGATTATGCGTCTCGGCGCTTATAAGGATATAGAGAAGAAATAACGAAACCACGTAATTGAATCATGACAACAGAAGAATTAATCGCTGCTCGTCGTGCCGAACCTTGGCGGGAGGCACTTCGCAAAAGCAAGAAAAATAAAGAACGTGCGGATATCCCCCGTGTGAAGATGAACGAGTTGGACCCGGAATACCGGAGTCGTACCCGTTTGGAGGAAGTTAACTTAGGCTTGACAAAAGAACAGGCCATGCAAGAGGCCGAGCGCTGTTTGGATTGTCCGAATCCTACTTGTATGCAGGGATGTCCGGTAAATATCAATATACCTACTTTTATCAAGAATATCGAGCGTGGGGAATTCTTGGAGGCCGCTAAGACCTTGAAAGAGACAAGTGCTCTGCCCGCTGTTTGCGGTCGTGTCTGTCCGCAGGAGAAACAATGCGAGAGCAAGTGTATCCATTTGAAAATGGGTAAGGAAGCGGTTGCCATTGGCTACTTGGAGCGTTTCGCCGCTGATTACGAACGTGAGAGCGGTAATATCTCGGTTCCGGAGATCGCGGAGAAGAACGGTATCAAGATTGCCGTGGTAGGTTCCGGTCCTGCCGGATTGTCTTTTGCCGGAGATATGGCGAAGCGTGGATATGATGTGACTGTGTTCGAGGCATTGCATGAGATCGGTGGTGTATTGAAATATGGTATCCCGGAGTTCCGCCTACCGAATAAGATCGTGGACGTGGAGATTGATGGCCTTCGGAAGATGGGCGTACAGTTTGAGAAAGATTGTATCGTGGGCAAGACGATCAGTTATGATGATTTGCATGCGGATGGCTTTAAGGGCGTGTTTGTGGCAAGTGGCGCCGGTCTGCCTAACTTTATGAACATTCCGGGTGAGAACTTTGTGGGCGTGATGTCGTCCAACGAGTATTTGACCCGTGTAAACTTAATGGATGCGGCGAATCCGGAAAGTGATACGCCGGTGCTACAAGGAAAGAAGGTGGCCGTGATCGGTGGAGGAAATACCGCTATGGACTCTGTCCGTACCGCTCGTCGTCTGGGTGCTGAGCGTGCTATGATCGTCTACCGTCGTAGCGAGGAGGAGATGCCTGCCCGTCTGGAAGAGGTGAAACATGCGAAGGAAGAAGGTGTGGAGTTCTTGACGCTTCATAATCCGATTGAATATATAGGTGATGAAAGAGGCCGTGTGAAACAGATGCGTTTGCAGAAGATGGAATTGGGCGAGCCGGATGCCTCTGGTCGCCGTCGTCCGGTACCTATCGAGGGCGCTATCGAAACAATTGATGTGGATGAGGTGATCGTTAGCGTCGGTGTATCTCCGAATCCATTAATACCCCGTGCCTTTGGAGGCTTGGAGGTGAGCAAGAAGGGTACGATCGTAGTGGAGGAAGACAGTATGCGTTCCACTTTAGGCGATGTGTATGCCGGTGGTGACATCGTTCGTGGTGGAGCTACCGTGATTCTGGCGATGGGAGACGGTCGTAAGGCCGCCGCCGCTATGGATGCGGACTTAAAAGGAAAAGTATAATATCTATTAATTTAATAAGGAAAGACGGGTTGTTTAAACGATCCGTCTTTTTTCTTTTATCGTGATACGGAGATTTATGTTTATTATCTATAAGACTAATTCTTGAAATAATCTCTCAAATGTCTGTTCTAGATCGTTGGAAAAACCGGGATGTGGACGTGAGGTTTGGATAGAGGCACTTCTTATGGCGGTAAGCCAACGAAAGCGCTCTGGAATATCTAGGCTAGCTATAGGGCCTCCATCCTTGGCGCCGGAACATATCTTATCGAAAACGTGGAGATTGGCGCACAAAGATTCTTTATCTATATCTGATGTGAACAGACGAAGTTTCTTCTCGTCTACATGATAGCGAGCCTTGATGAATTTAGGCCGTTTACAGAACATGATAAGGCCTACATTGATAAACTCCTCCCGTTCGATTTTCGGTACGATACGGATTACGGCATATTCATATAAGTGTTTGTCTTGCATGTCGAACTTCATTTATAAACGTGTCAGAATGGGCGATTCGGTCAATTAAGAACCGGATATATACATCACGTATCTCTTGAGGCGTACCGGGACTATCGTTCCAATGCAACCAATCGTCGGGTACTAGACCTACGATCTCACGAATTTTCTCTTCCGTTAAGATACGTTTGAAATCCTTGTCTACTTCCTCCAGCAGCGTCGCTTGTGGCAATAATACATGATCCTTGATATGGATGAAAGGGCCGATCGCATGTTTTTGCCAATTTACCCATGAGAAATGGAAAAATAAGGAAGCTCCATGATCGATGAGCCAAAGTTCATTATTCCATATCAACATATTCGTATTCCGGACCGTGCGGTCTATATTTGTCAAAAGAGCATCGAGCCATACGACTTGTGAGGCGAGTTTGGGATCTACACGATTGACTACCGGATCGAAAGTTAAGGCTCCGGATAAAAAATGTAATCCCAGATTGAGCCCTTGACTTGCTTGTAGTAAGTCTTGTATCTCCTCGTCACCTTCCGACCGCCCGAAAGCCTCGTCAAGATTCAGGAAGACCAATTCCGGTACATGGAAACCCAAGCAACGAGCGATCTCACCTCCGATCAACTCGGCTATCAAGGCTTTTGTCCCATGTCCGGCTCCCCGGAACTTAACGACATATTTAAACTCATCGTCCGCCTCCGCTAAAGCAGGCAATGATCCGCCTTCCCGCAGAGGCATGATATATCGGGTAACATTCGCTGTACGTAATTCCATAACCCTCACTTTAATTGAAGATAAAGATACGATTATATTTTGGAAATAAAAAGCCCCGCTATTCTTTCGAACAGCGAGGCCTTTTGGAAGCGAGCGGAAGACGGGACTCGAACCCGCGACCCTAACCTTGGCAAGGTTATGCTCTACCAACTGAGCTACTTCCGCAATTAAATTAGATCGTACTCGAAGCGGGACTTGAACCCGCACAGCCGCAATGGCCAAAGGATTTTAAGTCCTTCGTGTCTACCGATTCCACCATTCGAGCATCCACCTCTTCTCTAAGAGTTGAGCGGAAGACGGGACTCGAACCCGCGACCCTAACCTTGGCAAGGTTATGCTCTACCAACTGAGCTACTTCCGCATTGTTTGTTTCTCTTTTGCGAGTGCAAAGGTAGTACAAATATTTATACTACCAAACATTTCCGGTGAAAAATTTAATTATGGATGTAAATTTTATTACCGTTTGTATCGACGACATATTGTTTGAGGGCTTGTTTCTCCTCAGCGCAAGGCCCTTCCACCGGGTTGCCGATACCGTTTAAAAGTTCAAATTTACTACCGCATTTCGGGCAGATGGCGTATACGGCGGATTCGTCCACCTCTACGATGACATTAGCGGATGCCTCATGAGGACAAGCGGCATCGAACGCAAAGAATGCACCGGTTCCGTTACTGGACAATCCATGATAGACCAATACGCCTCCAAAACCTGTTTGCTCACGATCTTGATCTATATTTGCTTGTGTGTAGATCTTGTAAGCTTGTATTGCATTTAACGCCTTATCTTGATAAGTGAGGTCCAATTCTAGACTAACGATACGATAGGGAATACGAGTCTCTATCGTATCTGCGCAAGATAATAGCGTAAACAAGATCAAAAGTGGAAATATCCGTCTTATCTTATCCATGGATCAATTTCTTTTCAGCCTCGTTCATCCGTTCGAAAGAGAAAGAACCTATCACACTACGCATCATGGCGGTGATTGATTCATTACATAGATTACCGATACTGCCTTCGTGTGTATGGTTAACGCTCTTCGAAGGAATGAATTTACCGGCCTCGATATCCAAACCTACTTGCTTATAAGCGTCACGGAAAGGCATTCCGGCCAAGACACGGCGGTTCACTTCTTCCACGCTAAACAAGAGAGAATATTTATCATCGTCCAATATATGCTCGTTTACTTTCACCTCACGCATCATATGAGTTACCATGCGTAAGCAATCCTTCAGCTCGTCGAAAGCCGGAAGGAAGACTTCCTTGATGATCTGGAGATCCCGGAAGTAACCGGAAGGAAGATTATTGCTGATCAAGATGATTTGCTGAGGCAAGCCTTGAAGCTTATTGCATTTGGCACGTGTCAACTCAAATACATCCGGATTCTTCTTATGCGGCATGATACTGGAGCCGGTCGTGAACTGATCCGGCAGTTTAATGAAGCCAAAGTTCTGGCTATTGAACATACAAGCGTCGAACGCCAACTTGGAGAGCGTAGCGGCGATACCCGCCATAGCGAAAGCTACGGTGCGTTCCATCTTGCCACGTCCCATCTGGGCGTATACCACATTGTAGTCCAGCGAGTCGAAACCTAATAAATCCGTAGTCATCTGGCGGTTTAGCGGGAAGGATGAACCATATCCGGCGGCGGAACCCAGCGGGTTGCGGTTGCAAATACGGTATGCGGCTTGCATAAGTTGCAAATCATCTACCAAGCTCTCCGCATAAGCGCCGAACCAAAGTCCGAACGAAGAGGGCATGGCTACCTGCAAATGCGTATATCCGGGAAGCAGTACATCCTTGTACCGGTTACTCTGGGAGATCAAAACGTCGAACAAGCCGGAAACCAACTCAACCAATTCCTGTATTTGCGAACGGGTGAAAAGCTTCAGATCCAATAAGACCTGATCATTACGGGAACGCCCGCTATGGATCTTCTTGCCCATATCGCCCAAACGACGTGTAAGCATGAGTTCCACTTGCGAGTGCACATCCTCGATGCCTTCCTCGATGATGAATTCTCCACGATCCGCTACGGCGTATATATTCCGTAATTCTGCTAATAAGACGTTTAGTTCCTCTTTAGTCAACAAACCGATACTTTCCAGCATCGTGATATGCGCCATAGAGCCTAATACGTCATATTTAGCGAGGTAAAGATCCATCTCACGGTCCTTACCTACCGTGAATATATCTACTTCATGATCTACCTGTACATTTTTTTCCCAAAGTTTCTGAGCCATAATGAAAAGGAATTAATAAGGCAAGGAGGCGATAACGGTCGAGATTTTATCCACAGCCTCTTGCAAAGGTTTCGATACCATTGGTTTCAAGAACGGATTCAGATCGGCACGAACCGTGATTTTAACCGTGTGTCGTCCTCGGCCACCTGTTTCAATTGTATCCATAAGAAAAGGGGAACAGGAGAGTTGGTCGTCGTGAACTTGATTAATTTATTCGGCTCTCTTTCTACGATCTGGAAGGTAATCTTACCAACGGATCGACAGCGAAACTACAGGTATCGCTGTCGAACTCAAAATTTTATTTTATCTTGCGGGATGCGATCCTTGATACGTTCCAAGTTGGAAAGATCGGACAACATCGTGAAGATACGTTCATCATTGTGTGGATCTGTTTGACCTCACTCACAAATTCTTCAGTCATTGAGTGTCTTTTGTTTATTACTTATTTCGGGTCCCAGTTAGCCGGATCTTTACGCCATTCCTGAAGAACCGCGATCTCAGACTCATCGATGTAATGCGTACGGACAGCTTCTTCCAAGACAGCGTCGTAGTTACTCAATGTAGTCAATGTTACTTTAGCGTCCTTGAAAGCGGCTTCCGCTACAGGGAATCCATAGGTAAAGATAGCTACCATACCGCGACATCGCAACCAAAGTTACGTACGGCCTGTACGGCTTTCAAGCTACTACCTCCGGTAGATACCAAATCCTCGATGATCACTACTTTAGAACCCGGTTTCAATTCTCCTTCGATAAGGTTTTCCAATCCATGATCTTTTGGCGTAGAGCGGATGTATACGAATGGCAATCCTAATAAATCGGCTACTAAAGCACCTTGAGCGATCGCGCCTGTAGCAACACCGGCAATGGCATCTACGTTCTCGAATTTTCACTAATCACACGAGCCAACTCCAATTTAATGAAGCTACGAACGACCGGATAAGAAAGAGTCTTTCGGTTGTCATTGTAGATCGGAGATTTCCAGCCGGATGCCCAAGTAAACGGATTGGCCGGTTGCAACTTTACGGCTTTAATCTTTAATAATTTTTCTGCTACTAAACTTTCCAGTGTTTTCATACAATCCTATATTTATATCAGTTTGCAAAATAGATAAACTGAATGACATTACCTTGAATATCGTACGTTAATTTTTATTAATATTTATGCGACAGATAGGGCTAAAATGCTGATGCGTATGCCCGGAATCCCTGATAAAGCCTTTGCGCAAGCGAAATCGTGGCTCCGGTTGTGATCACGTCGTCTATGAGCAGGATATGTTTGTTTTTAAGCTTTCCGGATGAATGACATTAAAAATAGAACATACATTTAACCAGCGGTCGTAAATGGCCTTACGAGTTTGGGTGCTTGTGTGGGTGGTGCGGGCCAGACTTTGCGTATCGATGGGGATATCCCATATGGAACGGATGCCGGAGGCGATCCATTCGGACTGGTTGTAACCTCTTTGCCGTTTTTGCGGGGATGCAGGGGAACGGGGATAAGGAGGTCTACGGTACATATCGGGCTGTGATCCGCTTGGAGCTCTCTCGCTATCTGCCGTCCGAGTAGATAGCCCAACTCTTTATTATCATGGTATTTGAGCGAGTGGATCAGGCTTTGTACTTTTCCGCCTTTCTCGTATCGTAGATAAGCGGTGGCATATTCGATCCGGTTCTTTCCGATAAAAGTTGCTCGACGGGGTTGTTCGCCTGTTGATGATATCCCGTGTGCGGCAGGTCGCATAGGCATTTCAGGCAAATTTGTTCTTCTCCCTCGACGAGTGGTCGTTTACATATTTTACATAAGTTTGGGAAAACAGGTTGAGCAGATTATTCCATGTCGTCGGCATAATCCTCGCAGTCTATTCCTTTGAATAATTGGCTTAGGCAATTCAACGTGATCCGGCTTTCGAAACCTCGTCCGGCGGCGAAACGGAGTAACTTGTTGAATAGGTCCCGCTCGTCTTTTCCTTTGTCGATTTCTTTTTGCTTTTTAGTAAATCGAGTAAGATGGAGCAGTATTCTCCCTCGTCAATGGCGGCGAGCGATTCTTCCCGGATCGGGGGGGATGTTTTTCTTATAAAGCTCGTAGCCTATTTTACCCGTCCCCATTTATTGAATCGTAGCTTATCGTTCACGAAGAAACGGGTGTAACGGGATTCGTCGATAAACCGCTCTTTCAGCAAGCGGGCGATGATACGCTCGGAGGCGTCGGGGAAGTCCGGCGGCATCGATCTTTCTGTACGTCTTGTATGCAGCGTTCGGCGGCGGAGCAATAGGCGGCTGCCCGGTGCAACATCTCGGGTTCGGTTATCTCTTTCATCTTTTGCTTTTACGATCCGGTCTTTCCGTATAAATCTTGTATTAATTCGACTTCGGTGTAATTCTCTTGACGTAGCATCGCTACGGTCTCTTTCCGCAAAGGGCATTGATCTCGAAGTAAAGATGCCCGCCTTCCACCAAATGCCTTTGTCCGAAGCGGGCGATGGCCCGGTAAAGAGAAGCGGATCGTCGTCGGGAACGAACAAGGCTAGATGAGGCTCGTTCTCCAGAACGTTCGCTTCCATGGTCGCTTTCTCTCTATACATTATATAAGGAGGATTACTGACGATGCAGTTTAAGCTTCCTATAAGAGACGCTTCGGTTTCCTCCGTATGGGATTTTAGTTTCACGTACGTGAAAATTTTGTTTCTCGTACATGAAAATCTAGTTTCACGTACGTGAAAATTTTGTTTCTCTTGCATGAAACTGGAATAACCTTCGGAAAGGATATCCAATTCATGGAAGGATACGGAAACTTGATTCATACGGGCGTTCTCCTCGGCCACGGCGAGCGCTTCGGGTGATATATCCACCGCCGCTACCTCTGCCTCCGGAAGATGTTTCGCCAAGGAAATAGCGATACAGCCGCTTCCCGTGCCGATATCTAATATACGAGGGCTTGGCCTTGGTAGTCCGTGATGATCCGCTCGACCAACTCGGCGGTTTCCGGGCGGGGAATCAATACGTCCGGCGTCACCTTAAACTCCATCCCGTAAAATCCGCTATGCCTAATAAGTATTGTATGGGCTTGTATAAACGCAGTCCTTCTACAATCTCCTTGATTTTAAATTTCTCCGTATCAGATAATTCTTTACCTTTGCCTAACAGGAGTTGATGGGTAGAAAGACCGCAAACACGTTCCATGATGAGCCGGACGAGCGCTTGGGCTTCGCCGGGAGGATAAATATCTTTGATGGAATTTCGGATGTAAGCGACGGTCTCAGTCATATCTTTCTCTTGTTTTATCGCGAAAGTAGTGTAAAACCGTTTATATGCAAAGATTATGGTAGAGGTTGAAGAGAAATACATGGCTCGTTGCATCGAGTTGGCTAAAGGAGGGAGGGAAATGTCAGTCCGAATCCGATGGTTGGTGCGGTGGTTGTGCATAAGGGCCGTATTATCGGTGAGGGATTTCACAGGAAATGTGGGGAGGCGCATGCCGAGGTGAATGCTATCGCTTCCGTGAAAGACGAGTCTTTGTTGAAAGACAGTACGATTTATGTGAGTCTGGAGCCTTGCTCTCATTATGGGAAGACGCCTCCTTGCGCCGAGTTGATTATCCGGAAAGGGATTCCACGGGTGGTGGTCGGTTGCTTGATCCTTTCCCGAGGTGTCGGGGCGAGTGTGCGGATGTTGCGTGAGGCCGGTGTCGAGGTAGTCACAGGCGTGATGGAGGAAGAAGCCCGTGCGTTGAACAAGGCGTTTATGACGCTACAAACGAAAGGCCGTCCTTATATTATCTTGAAATGGGCGCAGAGTGAGGATGGGTTTATCGACCGTTTACGTATGGACGTGTTGGAGCCGGTCACGGTTTTGTCTCTCCGGAGACTTCCCGCTTGGTGCATAAACTTCGCTCGGAGGTGGCGGCTATCATGGTCGGTACACGGACTGCTTTATTGGACAATCCTTCATTGAACGTGCGCCATTGGTCCGGTAATTCTCCGGTTAGGGTTGTATTGATCGCCGGCTCGTTATTCCCGATTCTTATCGGTTACTGGATGGTTCCTTGCGTACATTAATATTTACGGAGAAGGAAGTGGAAACCGAGAGGACGTGGAGTATATCCGGATAGATTTCGAGGGTCCGGTGATCCGGCAAGTGTTAGATCATCTTGCTGTCCGGAAGTTGGATTCCTTATTGGTGGAAGGTGGGACTCAGCTGATTAATTCTTTCGTGGAAGCGGATGTGTGGGACGAGGCGAGGGTGGAAACAGCTCCGGTTCGCCTGTATCAGGTGCATGCGCCGATGCTTGAAAAGGGGTTGTTAGGCGTGTCTCTCGAGGTTCTGTTATGAGCATTAAAAATCATAACTATGAAATTTTAAATCATAACGATGAGTTCGAAAAATCATAACTATGAATTTTAAGGCTCATATAATCAACTAAAATATTATAAATATTAGCAGGTATTAGGTGAAAGCAAAAATGTTTCTACTTTTGTGCCTTTATATGCGACAAACTTATGTTTTGATGAAAATAAATTAGTACTATTTATAACAGGTTGTTTTGCGTTAGTGCTGTCTTCTTGTTTGAAGTCAGATGAAATCGTTGGTGTAGAAGCTATTAAGAATTGCCAGATACATACTTTTCATTAAGTCATGATTCTGTGTCGGGGTTGGATACTGTGAAGTTTACGATAGACCAGCTAACGGGACGGATTTTAATATAGACTCTTTACCTTTGGTACGAAGATCGAGAAAGTGGTTTGTAAGATTGGGTTCGCTAATTCTTCAGTGATAGGTGGCGTGGAGGCTAGTCCCGAGGCTTATCCCGATTCCACTTATTATTTAAGTAGTTTGTCGGATTCCATCGATTTCTCCGCTCCGGTAAAGTTCGTGGTTCATGCGTATGACCAAGTCACGACAAAAGTCTATATGGCGCAAGTGAATATCCATCAAGTGGTTCCGGACTCTATGGTTTGGAGTATGTACGCGAATCCTATGATTGGCATTACCGTGAAGGATCAGAAGGTGGTAACCTACGATTATAATGGATCGGAGAATTACTTTATGTATGTGAAACCCGCCGAGTCCGGTAAACCTTACCAATTATATTACGCTCCGGTAAGCGCCTAAGGGCTGGCAGCCATTATCCTTGACCGGTCTGCCTTCCGATGGGCTTTGATCTCCCAGATTACTGAGTATAACAAAGCTTTATATGTGCCGGCTACAAATGGCACTTTATATAGATCCGAGGATGGCTTGACTTGGAGCGCTGTAGAGAACGCCCCTTCCGTGAAATACGTTTTGGGTAGCGTGAAGCAGGGCACGAAACAGCCTTCCGCCTTGGCTACGATCGTGGATCAGGAAGGAAAGCTAGCGTTCTATGCGATGAACGAATCCATGGAGTGGATCGCCGGAGATGCGGTGCCTAGCGGATTCCCTGTTACCGGATTTAGCAATCTCCAATATGCCGCAATGTATCATGAGTACTTGATGACCGCCAGCGGACGTACCGTGGACAACCAAGTGGTTAATACGACTTGGGCTACCATGGATGGTATCTCTTGGGCGTTGATGGCTTCCGGTGACGCAAACTTCACGAAGCGTGAGGGAGCGATGATCACGAATTATGACGATAAGTTTTTCTTGATCGGAGGTATCGACGCTTCGAACAAGGCATTGAAAGATATGTATCAATCGATAGATTATGGTATTTCTTGGTCGTTGATCGACTCGATGGTGGTGTTACCGACCGACTATGCGGCGAGAGGCTTTTCCTCAATTATTGTGGATAAAGAGAATTTCGTGAACATTTTCGGAGGAAAGATCAGCACTGGTTCCAATGACTTGAACCAACTTTGGAGAGGCCGTATCAATCGTTTGATCCCGAAGGAATAGAAAAGTTCGATAGGAGATGTATAATTTTATGAGGCTTTTAGCGTTAGAAAAAGAAGTGTGGTATATATAACAGCAAGGCTTATGACTTCAACTTTTTCAGCGGCTTCTCATAATCATCCTATTGGCGGGTACGATCCCTACGCTTTGGGCGCAGGAATATAAGTACGAGATCGGTGGTATGGCTGGTGGCGCCTTTATATGGGCGACGCCAACAAGAATACGATATTTAAAGGAATGAATCCGGCGGTGGGAGCCGTGTTCCGGTATAACATCAACTTTCGTTGGGCCTTAAAAGCCAACTTGATGTGGGGACAGGTTTCCGGTAAGACCGAAGGTATGGAGAACGTTTTTCCGAATAATGCCCAAACCTCTTTCAACCGTAGTATCATGGAGTTGGGGACAGGCAGAGTTCAACTTTTCCCGTATAGCGATAAGTTCGACTAGGGGCGAAGCGTTCTCTCCTTATGTCTTGGTGGGCATAGGGTGACGGTGGCTCGGGAAGACTTTCGCCAGCCCGAATATTCCTTTAGGCGTGGGCATGAAATATAAGATCAAGAACCGCCTTAATCTAGGGTGCGAGTTCTCGTTTCGTAAGTTATTTGGCGATGGCCTAGAGGGAAAGGACATGTTGGACGATCCGTATGGTGTTAAGAGTAGCGCTCTTAAGAATAAAGATTGGTACTCTTTCTTGTTGTTGTCTGTTACATGGGATTTCGGCCCGAGGTGCCGTACTTGTAACAATGCGAAAATATAAGTGAATATTAGTAAGATAAAAATGTCGTTGATTGAGAAAATAGACAAGAATCGCTTGCCACGGCACGTGGCAATTATTATGGACGGGAACGGACGTTGGGCCAAGGCGAAGGGGAAAGACCGTAGCTTCGGGCATCAGGAAGGCGTTGTTTCGGTCCGTAAGATTATGGATGCGGTCACTCAACTCGGATTGAAATATCTGACGTTGTACACTTTCTCTACCGAGAACTGGAATCGTCCGGAAGAAGAGGTCCAAGCGCTGATGAGCTTGCTGGTCTCCGCCATTCACCGGGAGACTCCGGACATGATGAAGAAAAACGTTCGCCTTACCGCCATAGGCGACCTTCCGCTTGCGTGAGGATGCTTATAATACATTGCAAGAATGTATCGATACGACTTCGGCGAATACGGGAACCACACTTGTTCTGGCGCTTAGTTATTCTTCCCGGTGGGAGATCACCAGAGCGGCTAGGCAACTCGCCCAAGAGGTCTTGGAACAGAAAATAAACCCCAATGATATAACCGAGGCTATGGTCTCGGACCACTTGACGACCAAAATATCCCCGATCCCGATCTTTGATACGGACCGGAGGAGAGAAACGCATCAGTAACTTCTTGCTATGGCAGTTGTCATATGCTGAATTCTTCTTTACGGATGTGTTTTGGCCGGATTTCAGAGAAGAAGAGTTGTATGAGGCTATATTGTATTACCAGCAACGTGAGCGTCGTTTCGGTAAGACAAGTGAGCAATTAATCTTATAAACAATAGCTGTTATATGTACAAAGAATAGTGCTGTTTTATTTGCTTGGTTTCGCTTGCGGTGCGTTTGCCCAAGAAATAGACACTACAAGTTGAGGCGCCGGCAGAAGTGCCGGTCATTTCGTACTCGTTGGCCGCGAAGAAATACAAGATCGCGGATATAAAGATTACGGGTATCAAAATTATGATGATTTTGTGTTGATCGGCTTCTCGGGCTTGTCGGTAGGCGATGAGATTACCGTACCGGAGAGGAGATCACTACAGCAGTGAAGCGTTTTGGAAACATGGCTTGTTTTCGGATGTGAAGATCTTGGCGACGAAGATCGAGGGCGACCAGATTTGGCTGGAGATCCAGCTGAAGCAGCGTCCGCGTATCTCGCAAGTCAATTACCACGGGATCAAGAAAGGCGAGCGTGAGGACTTGGAGGCGAAGCTGGGCTTGAAGAAAGGTTTCCGGTGACGCCGAACGTTATGGACCGTGCCAAGATCGTGATCCAGAAGTTCTTCGATGGCAAAGGCTTTAAGAACGTGGATGTCGAGATCGAGCAAAAGGACGATCCGCGAATGAAGGTGAGGTGATCGTGGATATCAATATCGATAAGAATGAAAAGACCAAGATCCATCGTATCTATTTTGAGGGTAACGAAAACTGACCGCCGGGAGTTGAAGAAGGCGATGAAGAAGACGAACGAGAAGTTCAGCTTGCCGAACGACTGGAAAACCAGTATCATGGAGATGTTCAGCACGAAGAAGTTCACGACTGAGGAATATGAGAACGATAAGAAAAATATAATCGCTAAATATAACGAGCATGGTTATCGCGACGCCGTATTGTTGTCCGATAGCGTAGCGAACTTTAACGAGAAGAAGGTAGATATCTTCTTGAAAGTGGATGAAGGTGAAATACTATTTGAAAGATATTCGCTTCGTGGGTAATACGCAATATTCTACGGACTATTTGATGGCCGTGCTGGGTATGAAACCGGGCGAGGTGTATAATCAAAAGAAATTGAACGAACGTTTGAGTACGGATGAGGATGCCGTTTCGAATGTCTATTTTAATAACGGTTATTTGTTCTTCAACGCCGATCCGGTAGAGGTGGATGTAGCGAATGACTCTATCTCGTTAGAGATCCGTATCCAAGAGGGTCCGCAAGCGACGATCAACCGTATTATCATTAATGGTAATGACCGTCTGTATGAGGATATCGTTCGCCGTGAGTTGCGTACGAAGCCGGGTATGTTGTTCAGCCGCGAGGATTTGATGCGTTCCGTTCGTGAGTTGGCCCAGATGGGACACTTCGACCCGGAAAACATGAATCCGGTGCCGCTGCCTGATCCTGAGAATGGAACCGTGGATATCGAGTATAACTTGGTTTCAAGGCGAATGACCAGATCGAGTTCTCCGCAGGTTGGGGACAGACGGGTGTGATCGGTAAGTTAAGTTTGAAGTTTACGAACTTCTCTATGAAGAACTTCTTAAACCCGAAAACCTATAAGGGCATCATCCCGCAAGGTGAGGGACAGACATTGACCTTGAGCGGCCAGACGAATGGGCGTTACTATCAGGCTTACAGCATCTCCTTCATGGATCCTTGGTTCGGCGGTAAACGACCGAATACATTGTCTGTCAGCGCTTATTTCTCAAAGCAAACCGATATCAGTAGCAATTACTTGACCAATTCCGGTTATGGTTATGGCTATCCGGGCTATGGCTATGGTTATCCCGGTTATTATGGGGGCGGTTATGGCTATGGTAGCAACTATTACGGCAACTATGGTTACAATAATAGTTATGAGTATGCTTACGACCCGGATAAGTCTATCATGATGTTCGGTTTAGCGGCCGGTTATGGTAAACGTTTGAATTGGCCGGACGACTACTTCCAGTTCATGGCGACGTTGAACTATCAGTTGTATATGATGCATGATTGGGACTATTTCTTGGTTAATAACGGAAATTGCCATAATATCAACTTGGAGTTGATGTTGCAACGTAACTCTATCGATAACCCGTTGTATACTCGTAAGGGTTCACAATTCATGTTGTCTGTAGCTGCTACGCCTCCTTACTCTTTATTCGATGGTAAGGATTATGCGTCGATGTCAAGCTCAGACCCGGATAAGTATAAATTCATCGAGTATCATAAATGGAAGTTCAAAGCGAAGATCTTCTCTCCGTTGGCTCCGTTGACCGTGAAACGTACGCCGGTATTGATGACCCGTGTTGAGTATGGTTTCTTGGGTACTTATAATAAAAATAAGAAGTCTCCGTTCGAGACCTTCTATATGGGTGGTGACGGTATGAGTGGTTACTCCAGTACCTATGCTCAGGAAACGATCGGTTTGAGAGGTTATGAGAATGGTAGTATCGCCGGTAATGGTGGTTACAACTCTTATGGATACGCTTATTCTCGTTTGGCTATGGAGTTGAGATATCCGTTCTTGCTGGAGCCTTCCTCTACGATCTACGGATTGGTATTTGTGGAGGCTGGTAACGCTTGGACTGATTTGAAGAATTTTAATCCGTTTAACTTGAAACGCTCCGCCGGTGTCGGTGTCCGTATATTCTTGCCGATGATCGGTTTGATGGGACTCGACTGGGCTTATGGTTTCGACGAGCCGAATTATGGATCTAATGGTAAACGTAGCGGTAGTAACCTGCACTTTATCATCGGACAGGAATTCTAAAATATAGATCGGGTATAGCTTCGTATGTAGAGACGGGGCGTGTTCCGTATGTGGAGACGGGGCACGCCCCGTCTCTACATTTAAATAAATACTTTTAACGAATATTGGTAGGCTGTAAGTAAACCCTCTGTTATATTTGCAGTCATAAAGTAGAACTATAAATAAAGAGAGTATGAAAAAGATTATCACATTGAGCTGTCTGATGTTGCTTTGTTCTTTTGCCGGCATGGCACAGAAGTTCGCTTTAATCGACATGGAATATATATTGAAGAATATTCCGGCTTACGAAATGACCAATGAGCAGTTGAGCCAAGTTTCCAAGAAATGGCAAAATGAGGTGGAAGCGATTCAGCAAGAAGCTCAGAATATGTATAAGAATTATCAGAGCGATTTGGTATTCCTCTCTGCCGAGATGAAAACGAAACGTGAGGAAGAGATCGTGAAGAAAGAGCAAGAGGCGCAAGATCTGAAGCGTAAATATTTCGGTCCTGAGGGTGAGTTATATAAGAAACGCGAGAGTTTGATGAAACCGATTCAAGACGAGGTGTATAATGCGGTGAAAGAAATCTCGGAAGACAAGGGATATCAAATTGTTTGGGATCGAGCTTCAGCTATGAGCATTATTTTCGCTTCTCCGAAGATCGATATCAGTAATGAAGTGCTGATTAAGTTAGGATATTCAAAATAAATGCTTACATTTGTGCGCTTTATGCATGAAAAGTGTGAAAGCTTGATTAATAACAAAGTAATTATATAGTAAAAATGAAGAAACTTATTGTTTTATTGTTGATGATTCTCCCGTTGGGAGCTATCGCTCAGGAAGTTAAAATTGCGTTTGTAAAAACTCAAGAGGTGTTTATGGCTATGCCGGAGGTATCTGGTATGGAAAAACAAATGGCAGACTTGAATGAGAAATATAGAGTTGAATTGAAGCAAATGCAAGATGAATACCAAAAGAAATATTCAGACTTCGTAGCGCAGCAAGATTCATTGACAGAAAATATCAAGTTGAGAAGAATGCAAGAGATTCAAGATATCCAAGAACGTATGGATAACTTCGTTCAGGTAGCTCAGCAAGACGTACAAAAGAAACAACAAGAATTGTTGCAACCGATCCAACAGAAGTTGCACGAGGCTATCCAGAAGGTAGGCGAGGAGAAGGGATATACGTATATCATCGATCCGGCAGCTTTGCTTTATACGGGTACTAACGCAGTAGACGCAACTCCGTTTGTTCGTACGAAACTCGGTTTGTAATTAGCGAGAAAATTTATTCTATAGAATAAAAGAGGGGGTGTTTTCCGAAAGGATTGCACCCTTTGTACTTTATAAAAGAAAGGTTCTGATATGTTTCCACAAACTCCCGGTCCGATCGGTCTTTTTGACTCAGGTTATGGCGGACTTACGATTTTCGATAAGATCCATCAGTTGATGCCCGGTTATGATTACGTTTATCTGGGCGATAACGCACGTTCTCCTTATGGAACCCGTTCGTTCGAGGTCGTTTATCAATTTACCCGTCAGGCGGTATCGCATCTGTTTGAGTCGGGTTGCCAATTGGTGATCTTGGCTTGTAATACGGCATCCGCGAAAGCGCTTCGTACGATCCAACAAAAAGACTTGCCTACATGGGATCCCAATCGTCGTGTATTGGGAGTCATCCGTCCTACAGTTGAGTTAGTGGATACGATCAGCCGTACCAAACATATCGGTATCGTAGGTACGAGCGGTACGATTACGTCCAATTCTTATACGATAGAGATCGGCAGGATGTACCCACATATCCAAGTGACAGGCGAAGCTTGCCCCATGTGGGTTCCTTTGGTGGAGAATAATGAGTTTAATTCTCCGGGAGCGGATTATTTCGTGAAAAAGCATATCGACCATCTATTATCCGTAGATCCGCAAATCGATACGCTTATCTTGGGATGTACTCACTATCCCCTTTTGATGGATAAGATCCGTGCTTTTCTTCCTTCCGGCATCACTCTATTCTCGCAAGGCGAGCATGTAGCGGAGAGTTTGCGGAGATTATTTAGGGCGTCACCCGGAAATGGATCGTAAACTCACGAAGGGAGGAAGTTGCCGTTTTCTTACCACGGAGTCGGCAGAGAAGTTTTCTGAGGCGGCCTCTATCTTCATGAATACTCCGGTTTCGGTTTCCCAGATCGAGCTATAACGCCCCTAGGCCCTATGAGGGAGATGTATATGAACGCTATTTATACTTCCCTCCTCTTTATGAATACTTGAAAGATATCGGATGAATTCATTTGAATATCTAGTATAATTCTACAGATCACGCCGTGAACTCTACAGACCAAGGCTTGATCTATACAAACCAAGGCGTGGTCTGTACGTACCATACCGTGATTTATGAAATAGAATAAGGAGCGAGAATGTATAGGTATAGAAAGAAATAGGTATAATACCTTATCCTAGCCTAAATTCTGCCGGATGTCTGTCTTCTACAGAAAAGTCAGACGTTCCCTTATTGGATGCTCTTTCCGAAAGGCGCCAAGGCTAAAGCTGCCATCTTAAAATGTTGCATGCCGAAAGGGATGCCGATGATCGTGATACATAGCAAAGGCCGAATCCCAGATGCGTAAGGCAAATCCAAAGCCTCCGACGAATATCCAGATCACATTCATGATAAGTGACAGGCATCCTCCGAATTCCCCTCGTCTACGACACGGCTGCCAAAGGCCATAAAGCCAGTATCGCTAATTTTAAGGTCTGAGGCCAAAAGGTATACCAATGATCGTTATCATTAGTATTAGGCTGGATATCAGATATTCTACACTTGTTATAATCCTCCGAAGAGTAACCATATTATATTCCCCAAGAATTTCATACGCTAGTTATTTAAATGGTTGATACTATCTTCTATATATAACAGATGCTTTACTAACTGTGGCTACATGAAAGCTATCTATTTCCGCCAAGATTTGCCGCTTAACGAAAGCGAAACTATCTCTATAGGCCGGTTTCACCGGTTCAGAAGGAGCTTCCATTTTAGCGGATCGATAGGTTGCCCGTTTTGTGGACACGGAAGTCTAGATGCGGTCCGGTAGAGAGTCCGGTGGAGCCTACATAAGCGATTTCTTGGCCTTGTTGCACATGGCTGCCTACTTGGATTCCTTTGGCGAAGCGGCTTAAGTGCATATAAGTCGTGGTGTATACGGAGTTATGTTTCACTTTCAAGAAATTGCCCCGCCGTTTTGATATCCCTTGGCGATAACCGTACCAGCTCCGATGCTGCGTACCGGTGTACCGGTCGGTGCTGCGTAATCAACCCCATGATGCGCCCGGTATCGTTTGAGGATCGGTGGAAACGGGCGTTCGTAAAACGGGATGTGATCCGGAAAAAGTCTAATGGGCTTTCAAGAACGCTTTGCGAAGGCTGTTCCTTCCTCATCAAAGTATTCGAAGATACTGTCTTGGGTGAAAGGAATCGCTACAAACTCTTTGCCTTGATGCGTAAAGATCGCCCCCTCGATAGAGGCGATGCTCAAGGCGGTGGTATCGTCGATGTAAGCCTCATTGTATAGAACCTTGAATGAGTCTCCATCTTTGATATCGAAGAAATCGATTTGCCAAGCGTACACGTCCGATATCTTGATCGCCAGATACGGATCACCTCCGTTGGCCTTGATCACGTTCCATAGGGAAGAGTTTAATACTCCTTCCGTATATTTTTCTTGAGGGTGATCGGCTTATTAAATTCATAGGCGTTGATCGTATCGCCGGTCAAGTCGATTACGGCATAATCGGTCAGCGACTTGGCGAAGGCGATATATCGGATCGTCTCCAAGGAATCTACCGTGGAAAATGTGTAATAATGCATGCCGGCTCGCAGTTTCGTCGGATCGAGGACATGGGTGGATGCCCTGCTGATACTGTCTGCTTTCAAGGCCGTGAAGCCCAGCCCGGAGAAGATGGAGGCGGGATTATCCCCGTTTTCATCAAATACTCTTTTACGTCCAAGGAATCGATACAGATGCCGTATTGATACAGATGCTGTGAGCTATCCACCACTGCGTATCCATGTCTGCGTCTTCCGTGGGCTGTTGGGGCTGTTTGCAGGAGAAACAACTCATCAACATGACTAATACGATACATATAGGTAGTTTCTTGTCCATTTGTCTTCGTTTGTTCATCAAAATTATTCAACCGGATACAAACTTACGGAAAATAATAGAAATAGCGAAACCTATTTAGCGTAAAGCTTTGTACCTTCGCGGACTCGTAAAAAGGTGTTTAGGTAGAAAGCAGATCAATGGACATGTATAGACTATTCCGTGCCCCGAGAGGGCTGAGAGGCAAATTATTTAAATTAACAGGGCCTATCTTTCTGGAAACCTTGCTGATGTTGACTTTAGGCGTGGTGGATACGCTTATGCTGAGCCATCATTCCGATAACGCGTGGCGGCGGTAGGTGTGGTGAATCAATTGCTGAACATGGTATTCCTGCTGTTCAATATTACCACGACCGGAACTTCCGTCATGTGCGCCCTCTATTTCGGGGCGAAGGATCATAAAAGTTTTATTCAGGTATTAGGGACGTCTTTGCTGTTTAACGCAGGAATCGGTTGCTTGATCAGCTTGATGCTTTTCTTGTTCGGTAGGGAGATGTTGGTCCTGATGGATATCCGTCCGGATCTGATGCCGGACGCTGCGACTTATATGCATATTGTCGGAGGGTTCGGCTTCTTCCAAGCGGTTAGTTTTACGATATCGGCGGTGCTCCGTGCGGCGAACAAGCCGAATTACGCGATGCAGGTGACCTTGCTGATCAATGTATTGAATGTGTTTGGAAATTATGCGTTGATATTTGGCCATTTTTTCCCTGCCCTCGGTGTACAAGGAGCGGCTATCTCTACCTCTGTTTGCCGGGGAGTGGCGATGACACTTTTGTTTATCATGCTGTTCAAGCGGTTGGTGCCTCGTATCCCTTTGGCTTATTTCCGTCCGTTCCCGTTTCAGAAGTTGAGAGACGTGTTGAAGATCGGTTTGCCTTCGGCAGCGGAACAAATCTCGTATGATGCCTCGCAGGTGACGATTGTCTACTTTATCAATATGCTGGGTAATGAGTACTTGACAGCTCGTGTTTATGTGATGAATATCGTGATAATCGGCTATATCTTTTCTTTGTCGATCGCGCAAGCTACTTCTATTTGTACCGGCAATTTGGTGGGCGCGAAGAAGCAAGCCGCTTATTTATTGAGTTGGTATGCTTGGAGGAGGTCGTTGCTGATTACGCTGGTCGCTAGTACCGGGTTTATCTGCTGGGACGTCCTTTATTGGGGATATTCACGGAGAATCAAGCAATCATAACGATTGCGATGGGGCCTTGCTGGTAGATGTACTCTGGAGCAAGGGCGGGCCACGGTACTGCTGTTCTTATTCTGCTTGCGTTCGGTAGGCGACGTCGTGGTCCCGGTAATTATCGAGTTATTCTGTATGTGGTTCTTTGCCGTGTTCTGCGGGTATATGTTCGGTATCGTGTTCGGATTAGGCTTAGCGGGGATGTGGTTCGCTTTGCTTTGGACGAGTGTTCCAGGGAGCGGTACTCTGTTTGCGGTGGCGAACGCAGAAGTGGAAAAAGAGGATGTTAATCAAGAATCCTGTTAATATAAGCTAAAACAGGGTGCTCTTGGGAACATTTTGCCTTCTATTTGCGTCTTACTAATTACAATAGATATTTTATAAAAGATTATGATGAAGATGAAAAGGTATTGTTTTATGCGTTTTGCTTCCCGCTTCGTTGGGATGATGTTTTCTTGTTCAGACGTCAAGACAGATGTGAAGAAGTTGGAAGGTAAATGGAATGTGGTAGAAGTGAAAGGTGAGAAAGTCTTGGAAGAAGGCCTGCCACAGATGGACTTCAATATGGCTGAGAAGAAATTACATGGAAATACAGGCTGTAATTTATTCAATACGACGATCACGTTAGATCCGGAAGATGTATCTTCTATTACGATCGCTCCGGGCGCTACGACTATGATGGCTTGTCCGAATATGGATTTGGAGACGAGCGTGCTTCAATCGATGGATCAGGTTCGTTCCGTGAAGGCCGGAAAAGATGAGAATGAGATGTTGTTGGTAGACCAAGATGGTAATGTATTATTAGTATTGGAGAGAAATTAATGAGAAAAGGTCTTTTATATTTGCCTGCTTTTGGTGGCGTCGGTTTGTTCGCCGGCTGTAAATCCAAGAAAGCGGTGGTAGCTTCTTTCTCGGATCTGGATGGTGAATGGGGTGTCGTGGAGATGAACGGTAAGACGTTGAATCCCGAGGAGACTCATCAGGTTTTGGTGTTCGACGTGGCTCGTCAAGGGCTTTCAGGAAATGCCGGTTGCAATCGGTTGATGGGGAAGATCGAATATAATGATGCTTATAAAAATATCATTAAGTTCCCACAGGTAGCGACTACCCGAATGGCTTGCCCGGATATGAGCGGCGAACGAGTTGCTGGAAGCGCTTAATAAGGTGGTGCGCTTTGAGGCAGGGTGAGGCGGCTCCTGTTACGGAAATCGCTTTGTTCGGGACCAATAATGATAAGTTGTTGGTGATCAAAAGCAAAATAAAATCACCCAGTTGTAGAGACGGGCACGCCCGTCTCTACAACTGGGTATTAATATTTGAAACTATAACGGAATCCTGCCTTAAACCAAATACCCGGTTGGGGATATTTCCCAGATCATAATAAGTGGAATTGAGCAGATTATTTAACTCCGCATATAGATTTAACCGCTGATATTCCCAATTTACTTTCATATCTACTAAGCAATAAGGAGCGTAAGGTTCCTCATAAGCCGGCTTAAGATTCTCGTATTTAGTATAACTACCGGCCCGGTCTTGCCAACGGACATACCAAGTGGCCGAAAACCTTTCCAGATAGAATGGCTTAATTGAGCCGTGAACTTGTGCTTCAGATAATCTAACGCATAATTCGATATATACCCCTCACTATCCTTGTCTTGATGGATAAACGCATATCCCAGTTCTATTTTCCGGATAAAGAACCGTTCGTTGCCCAGTTCCCTCGGTAATAAACTCAGGTTAGTCTCGAAACCAAGGTTATCGACTTTTGTCAGATTTTGGCTTTCCCAGATATCTTCCGGTTTCTTTCACCCAATCGATCATGTTCTTGCCTTTTCGGTAAAAGCCGGCTATATGAGCCCGGAGGAAGTAAGTGTTGTATTTCAGTCCGACCTCGAATGCTTCGCTTTCCTCCGGTTTTAGGTCCGATTTCCTTTATTCGTCTTACCCTCATAATAAAGATCGGTGAAAGTCGGCATACGCAATGCCCGGTTCCAGCTCCCATACAGACGGAAATTGTCCCCGATACGGTAACTGGCATCTATTCCCGGATAGAAATGAATCCCTTCGTTTAAGGCCGAATTATAGTTTGCCAAGACCCCGACTGACAACGTGAAGCGGCGTAATAATACGTTATGCTCAAGAAAGTAGCTGATGTTACTTCGGTTATCGCTTTTAGATATTGCCCTCTTTCTCGAAAGGAACATCCTGCGGTTCCTTCATCGGCTTGCCTAATACGTTACTCCTTACTCCCTCGTTTCGGAATTCCACGCCCATACTGGTTCTTCCTAGTTTCCACTGTGTCGTGGCGTTGAGGTTGGCTCCGAATACTTCCGTCTCATGGTAATTATGCCCGGTATACCAATCGGCGGGATCGCTACGGAACAACTCGTACCGGTCGAAATGTCGGGTCCAGTATACCTTGGGGTGAACTTGATTTTGCCATGTGTTTCTCCTCCGGCGGAGAGGAAAAAGCGGCGAGTCTTGTCGTATTGGTTGGGGTAGGAAGCGGAGTAGAAGCTATTCGCTCCATAACCTTTGTCGTTGTATCCGGCTTGGAATTGGAAATCGGCCTCCTCGCTTTTAAGTTCCGATTGCCAAAAGATTTAATTGTTTGAAGTCTGTATTGTCTATATACCCTCCGGACGAGGCATACCCTGCGGAAAGGCGCTGTCCGAAATGAGTGGTCGCGTGATTGATGGCAGCTTCCAGTTTCCAGAGCTTATGCATTCCAGCGTAATTGTCGGTCGAGATCCTGTTCTCTTTTCCTGTTTTCGTGATGATATTGATCGCTCCGGCGAAAGCGCTGGCCCCTGAATATACGGGAAGAAGGGCCGGATACCACCTCGATGCGCTCTATGTCCGAGAGATTCACCGGGAGGTCAAAACTATAATGGCCAGTTTGTGGGTTGGAGAGGTTGACCCCGTTTAAGAGAACCGCTATTTGGTCGAACGTCCTCCCCGGATGGAGATATCGGCTTGGGTGCCTCCTTCTCCTCGTTGCCGGACGTCTATTCCCGCGCATATTCTAAAAGATCCGGATACTGGTGACAGGTGCCGTCGCGATCTCACGGGCGGGAATGACTGTCACGATCTTGGTCGCTTGATTCCGTGCGATAGGCGCACGGGAGGCGGTAACTTCTACCTCTTCCAGCTCTACGGAAGCTTCCTCGCCGGTCCGGTTAGGCTCGATTGTCTTTTGAGCTTGCGCCGTGTCGGGCAGGGCGAATAGTAGCGTAACTTGCTGTTACGACTCCAATGTTAATGACTTTGTGCATACTCCGGAATGCGGCGTAACGTTTCCGGTCGAATCGGCGGAAACGTACGGCGACTTGGGTATGCGATTCCCAATAATTCATTCGTTCTTATTTTTATTTTGAGTAGGATAGTCCGGATAAAGTAAATACTTTTACGCATGGCCTTGTATTGATCTAGCTCGGGTTTCCAACTTTCCCGGATCTCTTTCTCGGATAAGCCCCTTACGATCTGGTAGCGGAGCTGCTTCGTGCCTGCCAATAAATCGAACCAGTTCGGACGGGAGAAGAAAAGGCTTGATCCTTTCCCGCTTTATTGTAGAAGTCGAGGAAGAATCGCAAGGTTAATCCTCCTTCGAACGGATATTCCCGCAGATCGATGCCGTAACATACTTTATCCTTTGCAAGGGATTGGTATCGAATCCGGGTAAGGAGGTCGGGGTAAAAGTGAAATTCCGTATTTAGGATCCGGGAAACCTAGTACTTGAAACGGATAATAGGTTCCTCTTCCCACGCTAACGTTCGTAGCCTCAAAAGCAAAGCGACGGATACAGGCGGATAGACTGGTCATTCGGGAGGTTCGGAGAGGGCTTGACCGGCAACCAATAGGGATCTCCGTGTTTCCAATTCTCCATCTTTACGATCTTTAACCGACAGGTATCGGGCGTACTTTTCAGCCAGCCTTCTTATTGATCATCCATGCCAATTCCCTACGGTCAAGCCGTGCAAGATCGGGAGCGGATCGACACCTACGAAAGACTCAAATCCCTTTGGCGGATCGGCCCGTCTACAAAGTCATTTGGGTTCGGGCGGTCCAACACGATAAACTCTTTGTTGTTTTCGGCGCAGGCTTCCATCACGTAATGCATCGTACTGATATAGGTGTAGAAACGGGCACCTACATCTTGTATATCGAAAACAATCACGTCGAGGTCGCCCAGTTGCTCGGTGGACGGTTTCTTGTTTTTCCATAAATAGAGATGATGGGGATGCCTGTTTTCAAGTCCCGGCTATCTTTATCTCCTCTCCGGCGTCACCGGTTCCCCGGAATCCATGTTCCGGAGCGAACACCTTCTTAACGTCTATGCCTTCCGCTACTAGCGCATCTAATAAATGAATCTGCCGCTTTTCCAAAATGGAAGTCTGGTTGACCACTAATCCGACCCGCTTATCCTTAAGCAAACGGGTGACGACATCCATCCGCTCGGCACCTAGCTTTAACGGGCGTTTTGTGAATAGACCGTTGGCGTCAGGCTAAAAGTATGACTAGAAATATAAAGATCTGTTTCATTACATATATAATAACTGTATACTAACCGCAAAAGTACGAAATGTTTTTCACAGAAAGTTTATACTTTTGAGGCGAATAACAGACAATACTAAGAATCTATGAATGTAAAACACTTTTATGCGGTAGCCTTCTTGAGTTTATCATGGGTGCCTTTTACCTATGCGCAAGATGTCCTACCGGAATATACGCAAGCACGCCGTTTCGCCCCGTCGAATGCGGAACAGCTACTTTCTCTTATACCCTTACCCCAATTATTTTAATAATAGTGACAAGTTCTGGTATGAGTATAAGACGAGTGAGGGGACAAACTGGTATCTGGTGGACCCCAATTCGAGAAATAAACGATTATTATTCGATCGGGATGAGTTGGCGGCACAGATAAGCGAGATCGTGAGAGAGCCTTTTACCGGACAACAACTTCTATCGGAGATTTACGCTTAAAGGAAGATGATCGCACGTTTACTTTCTCGATAAAGGGTACGAACGGGAACTATTTTTCTCGTATGATTATCCGTCCTCCCGGTTGACTCGGATTACGAAAGACGAGATTCCTGCTAAATCCGTTGGGCGAATATATCGCCGGATAAAAGCGGGTCGTCTTCGCGAAAGATTTGAACCTGTATGTCATGAGTTATGAGGATTATGAGAAGGCCGTGAAGGACCCGGAGGATAAGACGATATCCGAGATCGCCTTGACTACGGATGGCGAAAAAGATTTTGGCTTTGGTATGCCCCGGACCTTCTTGAATACCGATACTTTATGTGACCATAAGCGGAAATATGTAATGGGAACTGGTCTCCCGATGGTCGTTATTTCGCCGCGACTTTGTCGGATCAACGTGTGGTGCAAGATTTATGGGTGATTAACTCGATCGCCAAACCTCGTCCTACACTTGAGACCTATAAATATCAGATGCCGGAGAGGCGGGTTCTCCAATCGTTCATTTATATCTCTTTGATTTGGAAAATACCGGGAAGCGGAAAGAAATCCGGGTGGATTGTTTTAAAGATCAAACAATCAATCTAGCCTCCAAGCCGGATAAGGAGCGTACGGGACTCACTCGGAACTCGATCTGGTTGGGAGATAACCAGACCTTCTATTTGACCCGTGTCAGCCGGGATATGAAACGGGTGGATATCTGTTCGTATACGATCGGGGAGGATTCGGTAAAAGCGATCATTGAGGAACGTCTAAATACTTCTATGGAAACCCGCCCGCTAGCGATGACCGATAATGGTAAGGAATTGATCCATTGGAGCGAACGGGATGGTTGGGCGCATCTGTATCTATATGACGCGCAAGGAAATTTGAAAACCGTATCACCAAAGGGCCTTTGGCATGTGGACGCCATCGTAGACGTGGACAGTAAGAATCGTGTCGTTTACTTCAAGGCGAATGCCCGGAAAAGGGAGATACGACTCCTTATTACGAGCATTTGTATCGGGTGAATCTGGATGGTTCGGGCTTAAAGCTGATTACTCCGGGCGATTATTTCCACCTGGTCTCTATGGATAAATCCATGCGATATATCGTGGATAACTATTCTCGTGTCAATACGATCCCGGCTACGGCATTGTATGATAACCAAGGTAATCGATTGATGACCTTGGAGGAGAGTGACTTCTCCCAATTATTCATGGCAGGTTATAAATTCCCTGAGCCTTTTCGGTAAAGGCGGCCGATGGGGTGACCGATTTGTATGGTGTCATGTATAAGCCTTTGATTTTGATTCCACGAAAGTATATCCGGTCATTAACTATGTATACCCCGGACCGCAACAGGAGGGAACTTTCTTCGCTACATCCCGATGAATCCTCGTACGGATCGTTTGGCGCAAGCCGGATTTGTCGTGGTTTGCATGGGACACAGGGGAGGGCATCCCAGTCGCTCCAAGTGGTATCATAATTATGGATATGGAAATTTGCGTGATTATCCGATGGCGGATCATAAAGTGGCTATCGAGCAGTTGTGCGCTCGTTATAAATTCATGGATATCAACCGGGTCGGCATACACGGACACCCGGTGGCGGTTTCATGTCTACAGCGGCTATGCTGCTTTATCCGGATTTCTTTAAGGTGGCGGTATCTTGTGCCGGCAATCATGACAATAACATTTATAACCGGTGGTGGGAGAGAAACACCATGGAGTAAAGGAGATCACGGATGATATGGGAAATATCTCGTTCGATATTCGCATCCCGACCAATCAGGAATTGGCGAGGAACTTGAAAGGCCATCTGTTATTAATCCATGGCGATATCGATAATAATGTGCATCCGGCAAATACCATTGTTGTCGTGGACGAGTTGATCAAGGCGGGCAAGCGCTTTGATATGTTGATCGTACCGGGAAAACGTCATCATTTTGATGACTATAATGAATATTATTACTGGCGGATGGTCGATTACTCTCTGAGTATTTGAGAGGCGAACGGGAAACAGGTGCGGATATAAAAGATTTGAAGCTGGGCAATTGGTTTCAGGGGTATCAGTGATGAGAAGTAGTACTGACTTTGCCAAGTAATACATACTAACATCGCTAACGCAGTATATATTACTTGGCCAATGCAGTATATCTTCCGCGAACTCATCCATATGTGAGAGATTGTTTATTTTGTCTCGCAAAAATAAATAGGATGAAACCTCTTGATATAATAAAGAAATATTATCCGGAAAGTTCGGATGCCTACCGGATTTTGGTGACTCATAGCCGTAGCGTGGCGGATAAGGCATTAGCATTGGCCCGTTTGCATCCGGAGATGAATCTGGATCTGACTTTTATTGAGGAAGCGACGATGTTGCATGACATAGGGATCTTTTGTGTAACGCACCGGATATCGATTGCCATGGGAGGCCGATTATATCTGTCATGGCTATCTGGGAGCCGATTTAATGCGGAAAGAGGGTATCCTCGCCACGCCTTAGTTTGCGAGAGGCATACGGGGACGGGGCTTTCGCTTGCCATGATCGAGGAACGGAACCTGCCTGTTCCACATCGGGATATGCGTCCCGTGTCATTGGAAGAACAATTGATCTGTTTCGCTGATAAATTCTTTAGCAAGACTAAATTGACGAAAGAGAAACCGGCTGATAAGATAAAACAGAGCTTATCCAAGTATGGAAATGAGACAGTTGAGCAGTTTGAACACTGGTGTAAACTCTTTTAGGGGAATAAAAGCATAAGGGCTCGTTTATTTATTATACATTTGCACGCTGTAACACACTGCAAAGAACGAAGTAATGTTTTGATATATAGAGTCCTAATCATTCTATTCGTTTTCCTCTTGGGAGGCTTGGGCGTGCAAGCGCAGGAGATTGTCGCTCCTGCCGATAGCTTGGCGCAGACTGATTCTCTCTTGGTGGCTCCTACGGATAGTACAACGTTAGCGGGAGATTCGATTCCAGAAAAGCAGACCGGGCTAGATGCTCCGGTCAGTTATCAAGCGACCGATTCTATCGTGATGACAGCTGGCAACTGGGCATATCTTTACGGGGAAGGCGATGTCAAATACCAGAATATCGAGCTGCAATCCGAATTGATCGAGATGAATATGGATAGTAGCATCGTGTTCGCTAAGTTTGGACTCGACTCTATCGGGCAGGAGTTTGGCTATCCGTTGTTTAAGGAGGGCGACCAGCAATATGAGTCGAAGACGATGCGGTATAATTTCGGTACCAAGAAAGGATATATCACGGACGTGATTACCCAGCAGGGCGAAGGGTATGTTACTGCCGGGCGAACGAAAAGATGGAAGGGGATATCTTGAACATGGTGGGTGGTAAGTATACGACCTGCGACGAGCATGAGCATCCTCACTTTACATCCAGATGACGAAAGCGAAGGTGCGCCCGAAAAAGAATATCGTAACGGGTCCGGTCTATCTGGTCTTGGAGGACGTGCCGTTGTATCCGATCGGGTTACCTTTCTGTTTCTTCCCGTTCTCGAGTACATATTCATCCGGTATTATTATGCCGACTTTCGGAGACGAGTCTACCAGAGGTTTCTTCTTGCGTGACGGTGGATATTATTTCGCCTTGAGCGATTATATGGACTTGGCTTTATTGGGAGAGATTTATACGAAAGGATCTTGGGGATTGTCGGCTAAGTCGGCTTACCGTAAACGTTATAAATTCTCGGGCAGTTTTAATGCTTCTTATTTGGTGACGAAATTGGGCGATAAGGGATTGCCCGACTATAATTTATCCAAGGACTTCAAGGTTAACTGGACGCATACGCAAGACCCTAAGGCGAATCCTTATCTGTCTTTTTCGGCGAGCGTAAACTTCTCGACCTCTTCGTATGACCGCAATAATCAGAACAGTTTATATCCGAACGCAAGCGGGTATGCCGACGTGAACCAGAATACGAAGAGTTCATCCATCAACATAACGAAACGTTTCCCGAATAACCCGTTCACGATCTCCGGTACGATGAGTATAAACCAGACGACCCGTGATTCTTCTATCGCCGTAACCTTGCCTAGCATGACGGTTACGATGAGCCGTATCTTCCCTTTCAAGCGGAAGCATCCGGTCGGGAAGGAGCGTTGGTACGAGAAGATCTCCATGAGTTATTCCGGTACGTTCAGTAATAGTATCACGACAAAGGAAAACTTATTATTCAAATCGAATTTGATCAAAGATTGGCAGAATGCTATGCAGCACTCGATTCCGGTAAGCGCTACATTCTCCGTGCTCAAGTACTTGAATATTTCTCCCTCTTTCAATTATAAGGAACGTTGGTACACCAGCAAGATCGAACAGGAATATGATACGCAGAAACAGGCTTTGGTAGCCCGCGACACTACGTATGGTTTTTATCGTATTTACGATTTTAACGCTTCTATCTCTGCGTCTACTACCTTGTATGGTTTTTATAAGCCGTTACCATTCTTGGGTAATAAGGTTGAGATGATCCGTCACCGCTTCGAGCCGTCTATTACGGTAAGCGCCCAGCCGGACTTCGCTTCTTCTCGTTTTGGTTTTTATGAGACTTATGTATATCAAGATGCGAATGGTGAGGATCGTGAATATACGTATTCTCCGTTTGCTCATAATATGTATGGCGTTCCGGGAACGGGAAAACAAGGAAATATCAGTTTTGACGTAAATAACAATATCGAGATGAAGGTGCGTTCGGATAAGGACTCTACTGGATTCAAGAAAGTTAGTCTGATCGATAAGCTGTCGTTAGGCATGAGTTATAATATGGCGGCGGATTCATTTAAGTGGAGCGACTTGAGTGTCGGTTTACGTTTGAAATTATCCAAGAGTTATACGTTGAACTTGAATGGTCAGTTCGATACCTATACGTACGATGAGAATGGGCGGCGTGTCGATATTCCCCGTTGGAAAGCAGGAAAGGGTATTGGTCGTTTGAGAGGGACTAGTACCAGTTTTTCCTATACATTTAACAATGATACGTTTAAGAAGTTGTTTGGAGGAGGTGATAGTTCATCGGATAAATCCGGGAATCAATCGGCTTCTACGGATCCGAACGCAGATCCGGATGGCTTGAACCCGGATGGAGAAGGAGAGGGCGAGAATAAGGAAAGTGGTGGCCGTCTGTTGGGCAAAAAGAAAGAGACCGGTGAGACAGATGCCGATGGCTATTTAATTTCCAAGATTCCTTGGAGCCTCTCGTTTAGTTATGGTTTGAGTTTGCGGTATGGTGATTTTAATCGTTCTAAACTGGAGTATGATTACGCCTTGACTCACTCTTTGAGCTTTAACGGAAATATCCAGCCGACAAAGAACTGGCGTTTTAACTTTAACGCTACTTATGATTTTGACGCTAAGAAGATCTCTTATATGACTTGTAACGTAACTCGTAACTTGCACTGCTGGCAAATGACGGCTAGTTTCGTTCCGGTCGGTCCTTATAAATCCTATACATTCAGTATCGCTGTAAGCTCTGCTTTATTGAAAGATTTGAAGTATGATAAGAGAAGTAATTATAGGGATGGACAGCAGTGGTATTAAGAACCGAAAATTGAGAATTGAAAATTATTGGATTGTATAGCTAATTTTCAATTCTCAATGATCTTACCATTCGATGGGAGTTTGCCCAGTTGCGATTAAATAATCATTGGCTTTGCTGAAATGCTTGTTTCCGAAGAATCCCCGGTAAGCGGAAAGTGGGGACGGATGGGCTGATTTAAGAACCAGGTTACGGGATGAATCGATGAAAGCACCTTTCTTTTGTGCGTAGGAACCCCATAATATGTAAACGATATGGCTTCTTTCAGCCGCCAGACGATGAATAACAGCATCGGTAAAGGTCTCCCAACCTCTATTTTGATGGGAACCGGCTTGATGCGCTCGTACTGTGAGCGTGGCGTTTAGCAGTAATACGCCTTGATCTGCCCAACGAATCAAGTTGCCGGTTGTTGGAACCGGATGCCCTAAATCATCTTGTATTTCTTTGAATATATTGATGAGGGAAGGGGGGAAAGGTACCCCATCCTGCACGGAGAAACAAAGTCCGTGCGCCTGTCCCGGCTCGTGATAAGGATCTTGGCCGAGGATAACGACCTTCACTTTATCGAACGGGCAGTGCTCAAAAGCGTTGAACATATAAGGACCGGGAGGATAAACAGTACCTTGGCGGTATTCTTGTTTAACGAAATCGGTCAATTGCTTGAAATAATCTTTTTCAAACTCGTCGGCTAACCGTTTTTTCCAGCTTTCTTCAATCTTTACGTCCATAATATAATAGTTGGCTGTTAACTAAATAAGCATCATTCCAGCCGCACGTGCTTCCTTGCGCATCTCCTCCGGCCAGATACTTGCCTGTATCTCTCCGATATGGGCCTTACGAAGATAGAACATACACAACCGGCTTTGTCCGATACCACCGCCGATACTTTGCGGAAGTTCACCGCTCAAGAGGCGTTTGTGGAAATAGAGTTCTTTTTTCTCCCCGGCTTTGCAAATATCCAACTGGCGTAGCAAGGCTTCCTTATTGACGCGGATACCCATAGAGGATAGTTCCATAGAACGGTTTAGTACATCATCCCAAACCAATAAATCCCCGTTCAATCCGGTTTGTCCGTTCTCGGCGATCGTAGACCAATCATCGTAGTCCGGAGCACGTCCGTCATGCTTCTCTCCATTGCTTAGCGAGCATCCGATACCGATAATGAATACGGCCCCGTATTCCTTGGTAATAGCGTCTTCCCGCTCTTTCGGTGTAAAGGTAGGATATTTTTGTAACAAATCCTCTGAATGGATGAAATGAATCTGTTGGGGGAGCGTCGGGCGGATTTGAGGAAACATCTCGTAAACTAAATATTCGGTACGGACCATAGCGGCATATATGCGACGGACGATTTCCTTGAGGAAATCGATCTTACGTTCGCTTTCGCTCATTACACGTTCCCAGTCCCATTGATCCACGTATAAAGAGTGTAAATTACCTAGCTCCTCGTCTGAGCGGATGGCGTTCATGTCGGTGTAAATACCGTAACCTTCTTCAATGTGGTAATCGGCGAGTGTCAGTCGTTTCCATTTGGCGAGTGAATGTACGATCTCTGCTTTAGAGTCGTTTAAATCCTTGATAGGAAAAGTGACGGCTCGCTCGGTCCCGTTAAGATCATCATTGATACCCATGCCCTTAAGTACGAATAAAGGTGCGGTTACGCGTCTTAGGCGCAGCTCGGATGAGAGGTTTTGCTGGAAAAAGTCCTTGATCTTCTTGATTCCCATTTCAGTCTGGGATAAGTTAAGTAAGGCTTTATACCCTGCGGGTTTAATAAGATAGCTCATATACTTGTTGTACTTTGTGTTTGTGAAATATGTGCGGCAAAGATAATGATTAATGGCAAAATAACAAGAATGTGATCGCTTTTATTTGCAAAATGGCAGAATAAGCAGAATACTTATATGCAAAATATCAAAAATAAAATATTTCTCTCCTGTATTTGCTAAACTAAGATATTATATGTACTTTTGCGCAGTCTTTGGCTCGGTAGCTTAGTTGAATAGAGCGTCAGATTCCGGTTCTGAAGGTCGTGGGTTTGAGTCCCACCCGGGTCACAAGAAATCCTTGGTAATCATTAGATTTCCAAGGATTTTTTGTTTATGTGATTTTAAGGAAAACTATAACCGCATGTGTAAAATAGGATATTCTTTACCTTCTCCGTCCAAATCAGACCTTTTGTATGTGTTAAAGCCTATATGTTTATAAAAACCGACAGCTTGATTATTTTGCTCATTCACATCGACTTTTGTTACTTGCAAATTATCTATGGCATAAGTGATTAATTTTTTTCCTATTCCTATACCTCGATAATTATTGTCAATGAATAACATTTCAAGATTTCCTTTTGCGATTCCCATAAATCCTACTAAGATTCCCTCTTGTTCAAATCCGAATAGAGTGACATGTTGAAAATATACTGGAAGTTGTTCCTTATAGTATAGAAAATCTTCCTCTTTAAGAAAATCATGTGTATTTAATACTGCACTTTCCCAGATTTCCATCAAACGTGGATGATCTGTAACTTTAATTTTTCTAATCATAATTGTAATTACTATTTAAAGCTACAAAGTTCGGAACTTTTACATTTAAAGCACTGAATCTAAGTTAAAAAATACGTTTACGGATTCTGCTTAGTGCTTGTGGTGTGATACCCAAATAAGAAGCTATATCTTTTAGCGGTATATAGTTTAGTGTAATGCCATATTCTTCAATCATCTGTAGATAATACTGTTCAGGGGAATATTTAATCAAGTCGATATTTCTTTTCAAGAGTTTATTCAGCAATATAGCATTCAAATCTTCAAATACAGTTTTTACCTTAGGTATAGCGGTGTATAGTTCATTTTCTTGTTTCTTGTCTATTCGGTAAATAACGCTATCTACAATTGTTTGCACATTAAACGCAGACTTTGTTTGTAATGTAAAAGATATGTTCGACATTGAGAACGTACCCTCTTTACAAAACCAAAAGATTTGTTCTTCTCCTTTATGATTTAATAGCCAACAACGTAATATTCCATCAAAAACGAAATAACTATACCTCTCTATTTCTCCTTCCTTGACCAAAAATGTACCTTTACTAATCAATATTCGTTCAAAATATTGGTCAAATAACTTAGATTCCTTCAAATTGAAAGTACTGGTGCTATAATTAAATCCTTTAAGTAGTTTTTCTAAAAGCATAGTCTAAATGTAATAATTCGTAATATACTTACTCATTTGATATATTCACTGTTACTCCTGTTCTCCTTAATTTAATTTCTCATATTCAGTGAAATATATTTTCGACTACAAACTTACGAAAAAACCGAAAGTTTTTATGTACGTTTATGATGGAGTTATTTAAGTAATGAAAGAACACGGAAAACAAAGGTAATTAGCATGTTGTTAAATTGTTATTCTTTTGAAGATGTATTATTTCAAGTCGTTGTATTATAATAAGGTAAATAGTGTTATGATAGTAGTGGCAAACGTTTTGCAAGGCGAAAGATAAGCCGCTTGTCAATTCCCGGAGCTTTTGCTGAACTAACCTTACTTCGTTTTTGTTTTATTACCAGAAAGATGAATTGATAAGATAAAAAATAGGGGAATTATGTCAGCATTTTACAAATTTCTTTTTCCAATGAAGCCGGATGGTACAGCTATATCGTTACTGTTGTTGGCGCTTCGTTTGTTATTTGGAGGTCTATTGCTTTCGCATGGGATACAGAAGTGGACGAATTTTGAGAGCATGTCCGCCGCATTTCCGGACCCACTGGGAGTTGGACATTCGGTTTCTCTAGGCTTGGCCATTTTTGGGGAGCTTTTTTGTTCGATTGGCTTTATTCTCGGTGCGCTCTATCGGTTGGCAATGATCCCGATGATTTTTACCATGGGAGTGGCTTTCTTCGTGATTCACGGGAATGATCCGTTTTCTTTGAAAGAGTTGGCGTTCGTTTACTTGGTCGTTTTTATCTTGATGTATATAGCAGGACCTGGTAAGTTCTCGTTAGATCGTCTGATCGCTGTCCTCTTGTCGCAGAAGAGATAGGGAATTGTAGGGAAGTTAACTTGCTTTGGAAAAGTTTCTGGAACCTCGGGTAAACTCTCTGGTTCCTAAATAAAAAAAGACTGTCTGGAAACCAAACAATCTTTTCTATTGTGGGCGTTGACGGATTCGAACCGCCGACCCTCTGCTTGTAAGGCAGATGCTCTGAACCAGCTGAGCTAAACGCCCGAAATTCTTTCGGTGAAAATAATAAATTTAAAAGTGGGCGTTGACGGATTCGAACCGCCGACCCTCTGCTTGTAAGGCAGATGCTCTGAACCAGCTGAGCTAAACGCCCGAAAATCTTTCGGTGAAATAATAAATTTAAAGGTGGGCGTTGACGGATTCGAACCGCCGACCCTCTGCTTGTAAGGCAGATGCTCTGAACCAGCTGAGCTAAACGCCCTTTAAACTTATTTTTTCGTTCGCTTTATCTCTCTAAAGCGCTGCAAAGATACGGCTTTTTTTATTACCACCAAACTTTTTGACGAAAAAATGTGGATGAATATGAATTTTGTTTGGATGTGGCTACGTAAGTGTCTGATGGTCCTAAAAACGGGGCATTTAGTTAAAAATAACGATTGCTTACCTTATTATTCAATGGAAAAGACTTAACTTTGCGACTCTATATTAATAATGTATATGGTATTATCGACACTGACTGCTATTTCGCCCGTGGATGGGCGATACAGGAATAAGGCTGAGAATCTGGCGGCTTATTTTTCAGAATACGCACTTATCAAGTATAGGGTGCGAGTTGAGATCGAGTATTTTATTACTCTATCTGAGTTTCTTCCGCAATTAAGCGAGTTAAATGCGGCGGAAGTAAAAAAGGGGCTCCGGAAAATTTATCAGGAGTTTACGGAGGAGGACGCTTTACGAGTGAAGGAGATCGAGAGCGTGACAAACCACGATGTGAAAGCGGTGGAGTACTTTATTAAGGAAAAAACAAATCATTTCCTTGCGGAGAAATACCACGAGTTTATTCATTTTGGATTGACTTCTCAGGATATTAATAACACATCTGTGCCTTTATCGATCAAGGACGCTTTGCAAGAGGTGTATTATCCGGGTTTGGAAGAGGTGATCGGCGCCTTGAAAAAATACGCCGAGGAATGGATGGATATCCCGATGTTGGCTAAGACACATGGGCAACCGGCATCTCCGACTCGTTTGGGTAAGGAGGTGATGGTCTTTGTTTACCGTTTGGAGCAACAGTTGGCATTGTTAAAGGCCGTTCCTATCTCCGCTAAATTCGGTGGGGCTACAGGAAACTTCAATGCGCATCATGTAGCGTATCCGGAATATGATTGGAGGGCATTCGGTAACAAGTTCGTTAGTGAGGTGTTAGGCTTGAAGCGTGAGGAGTGGACTACCCAGATCTCTAATTATGATAATCTGGCAGCGATCTTCGATGGCTTGAAGCGTATCAATACGATCTTGATCGACTTGAATCGTGACTTCTGGCAATATATCTCCATGGAGTATTTCAAGCAAAAGATCAAGGCGGGTGAGATCGGTTCGTCTGCTATGCCACATAAGGTGAACCCGATTGATTTCGAGAACGCTGAGGGTAATCTAGGGATCGCTAACGCTATTTTAGAGCATTTGGCTACGAAATTGCCGGTATCTCGTTTACAAAGAGACTTGACGGATTCTACCGTGTTGAGAAACGTAGGCGTGCCTTTGGCACATATAGAAATTGCCTTCAAGAGCTTAACAAAAGGCTTGGGTAAATTGTTATTGAACGAGAACGCCCTAAGTAGGGATTTGAATAATTGCTGGGCTGTGGTAGCCGAGGGTATCCAGACGGTCTTACGCCGTGAGGGTTATCCGAAGCCTTACGAGGCATTAAAAGCTTTGACACGTACGAACCAGACTGTTACGGAGCAATCTATCAAGGAGTTTATCGAAACCTTGAATGTTAGCGACCGGATTAAAGATGAATTAAGGGCTATAACGCCTCATAATTATACAGGAATTTAGTGATAATACAGGTAGCCGTGAGGCTACCAAGTTTTTAACCATTGTTTAATTTATAACAAATGAGTACAGAAGAAAGAGATGAATCTCAACTGCGTCCAAAAAAAGTGATACCAAGTATCAGACGGGAAAACACAGACCAAGAAGGTGAAAGAAGACCTTACAATCAGGGTTATAATAAACCTGAGGGTAGCTATGAACGTAGACCGTATCGGTCTTATGGAGAAAATAACCGTCCTTCATACGGGGATCGTCCGAGCCGTCCGCGTTCTTACGATAATAACCGTGAAGGCGGGTATGGCAACAACCGTGAGGGGGGCTATGGTAATAGTCGTCCATCTTATGGCAACAATCGCGATGGTGGGTATGGAAATAATCGCCCGTCTTATGGCAACAACCGTGAAGGTGGCTACAACAGCGGCCGCTCGTCTTATGGAAATAACCGCCCGTCATATGGGAATGGAGGTGGGCAATACAATCGTCCGTCTCGTCCTAATTATGATGGACCGGCAAAGGCTTATTCCGCTAGTCCTTCCGGAGAGGGAATGTCTGCGGATGGTATGAAGAAAAGAAGACCTAGAGTAGGTGATACCCGGGTTGATTACAATGATTCACGTTCAAGCGGCGGGGACGGTTACGCACCCAGACGTTCGTATGGTAACGATAACTCTTATGGCGGTAATCGTCAAGGGGGTGGTGGATATGGAAATAATCGCCGTCCTTCTTACAATAATAATCGCCGTTCCGGTGGAGGAGGTGGTTTCCAAAGACAGCAGGGTTACAACATGCGTCCGAAACAGATCAAGTATAAGGAAGTCTTGGCGGATCCGAACGAACCGATTCGTTTGAACAAATTCTTATCTAACGCTGGTGTTTGCTCTCGTCGTGAGGCGGATGAGTTTATCCAGAAAGGGGCTGTTAAGGTAAACGATGTCGTGGTAACGGAATTGGGTACTAAGATTACTCGTCAAGATGTTGTTACATTTAACGAGAAGCCGGTTCAGATTGAGAGCAAGGTGTATATCGTATTGAACAAGCCGAAGAATTGCGTAACGACTTCTGATGATCCTCAAGAACGCTTGACAGTAATGGATTTGGTGAAGAACGCTTGCCAAGAACGTATTTATCCGGTAGGCCGCTTGGACCGCAATACGACAGGTGTCTTGTTATTGACGAACGATGGTGATTTAGCTTCTAAATTGACTCACCCATCTTTCAAGAAGAAGAAGATCTACCATGTGTGGTTGGATAAGAACGTGGCTATCGAGGATATGGAGAAAATCGCCAACGGCCTTGAGCTTGAGGATGGGGAGATCCATGCGGACGCTATCAGCTATGCTAGCGAGGACGATAAGAGCCAAGTGGGTATCGAGATCCATTCCGGCCGTAACCGTATCGTGCGCCGTATTTTCGAATCGTTGGGATATCATGTGACGAAATTGGATCGTGTTTATTTCGCCGGTTTGACTAAGAAGAACTTAGGCCGCGGTAAATGGCGTTACTTAAATGAAAGGGAAGTGAACGCTCTTAGGATGGGAGCTTTCGAATAAAAAAAAACGATACAGATGGAAACAATTAAACGAACAAAAATTGTAGACGTGCTGAAAAGCGAAGCTTTCGGTACTACCGTGAACGTGAAAGGATGGGTTCGCACCCGCCGTGGTAGCAAACAGGTGAATTTTATCGCCTTGAATGACGGTTCTACAATTAATAATGTTCAGATCGTTGTGGATGTAGATAAATTGGGTGATGAGTTCTTGAAACCGATTACCACGGGAGCTAGTATCAGCGTAAACGGTATCTTGACACAATCCCAAGGCAAGGGGCAAAGCGTGGAGATACAGGCTACTGAGATTGAGATCTTCGGTACGGCTGATCCAGCTACTTATCCGTTGCAGAAAAAGGGACACTCCATGGAGTTTTTGCGTGAGATCGCTCATTTGCGTCCTCGTACGAATACATTTGGAGCGGTATTCCGTATTCGTCACAATATGGCTTACGCTATCCATAAGTTTTTCCATGATAGAGGCTTTTTCTATTTCCATACGCCGATCATCACGGCTTCCGACTGTGAGGGTGCCGGACAGATGTTCCAAGTTACTACCAAGAATTTGTACGACTTGAAAAAGGATGAGAATGGCTCTATCATTTATGAGGACGATTTCTTCGGCAAGCAGGCTAGCTTGACGGTTTCCGGACAGTTGGAGGGTGAGTTGGCAGCTACAGCCTTGGGACAGATTTATACGTTTGGCCCTACGTTCCGCGCTGAGAACTCAAATACGCCTCGTCATTTGGCGGAATTCTGGATGATTGAGCCGGAAGTCGCTTTTAATGATATCACGGACAATATGGAGTTGGCCGAGGAGTTCATTAAATATTGCGTACAATGGGCGTTGGATAACTGTATGGAGGATATCAAGTTCTTGAACGATATGTTCGATAAGGAATTGATCTCTCGTCTGGAAGGGGTCTTGAAAGACTCATTCGTTCGCTTGCCGTACACTGAAGGAATCAAGATATTGGAAGAGGCTGTCGCTAAAGGACATAAATTTGAGTTCCCTGTTTATTGGGGTGTAGACTTGGCTTCTGAGCATGAACGTTTCTTGGTGGAGGATCACTTCAAACGTCCGGTAATTTTAACGGATTACCCGAAAGAGATCAAGGCTTTCTATATGAAGCAAAACGAGGATGGAAAGACGGTGCGTGCCATGGACGTATTGTTCCCGAAGATCGGAGAGATCATCGGCGGTTCCGAGCGTGAGGCCGACTATGATAAGCTAATGACTCGTATTGATGAGTTGGGCATCCCGATGAAGGATATGTGGTGGTACTTAGATACTCGCCGTTTTGGTACGGTGCCTCACTCTGGTTTCGGTTTGGGCTTTGAGCGTCTTTTGCTGTTTGTTACAGGCATGGCAAATATACGTGACGTGATACCTTTCCCGCGTACACCGAATAATGCTGAGTTCTAATAGCGCTTAGTGATCATGATAAAAAGGGCCCGTAACCGGTTTCAACCGAATTACGGACCCTTTTCTTATATTAGCTTCCTTTATTAATCGTCGTCCAGATCAATAGGAATTTGTCTTTTGAATGCCTCCTTAAAGGATATGAGCGATTCGGTGCGAGCCAAGCCCAATGGTTGAAGCTTGTTGTGGATGATGCTTAGCAAATGCTGGTTGTTCTTTGCGTATATTTTTATAAACAGGTCGTATTGCCCCGTTGTATAATGGCATTCCACGACTTCCGGTATCTGCAACAGCGCTTCTGTAACGCTTGGAAATTGTCCGGGAGACTTTAGGAATAACCCCATATATGCGCAAGTTTCATACCCAACTTTTGTGTTATCCACGATGAATTCTGAGCCTTTGATAACCCCTAAATTAGTCAGCTTTTGTATGCGTTGATGAATAGCCGCTCCGGATACGTTACATTCCCTCGCTACTTCCAAAAATGGCATACGCGCATTGCCGATGATTAGTTTAAGTATCTTCTCGTCCAGTTCATCTAGTTGATGATGTGCCATATATTCAGTATATTTGTATTACTGTTAGATTATATCTTTCATATTTAATACAAATATAATGATAATCTTATAATCACCTAAAGATTATGTTAGATTATTTTGATTTTGTAAGCATTCTTTATTCAATTATTAAGTATTTTTTTTATGAGCGAAGATCATGTAATAATTAGTAAGCCTGTCCGGGAGATAGCCGATCCTTTATTGGATCTAGTAGAGAAAACATATACTAGTTCTTTCCCCGAGGAAGAGCGTCGTGATTTCTTTTTGGTACGTAAGCTTTTGGAGGAAGATAGCCGTTTCGAGATGTATGCCTTGCTACGGGATGGTATTTATGTGGGTTTCATTACGGGATGGCAATTTGAGGGCTTTGTTTATGCGGAGCATTTCGCGATCGACGAGTCCGCTCGTAACGGAGGAATCGGAGCGAAAGCAATGACAAGTTTTTTAGCTCTCCACGAAGATCCGGTTGTCTTAGAGGTAGAGATGCCGACAGAGGAGATGAGTAAACGTAGAATCGGTTTTTATGAACGTCTGGGGTTTGTCTTGGATCACCATGTATATTTCCAACCTCCATATCGTAGAGGAGAGGCGTTATTAGAAATGCGTTTGATGACTCATGGGGAACTTGATCTGGAGCGATCTTTTAAGCGAGTTAAGACCATTATTCACCAAAATGTCTATGGAGTGAAATAAAAAAGGCGGGATTCTATTTCCCGCCTTTTTTAGATATTCTATTTGTAGATCATTATTCGTCGACACGTTGAGCGGCAGAATAACTAATCTTTAATGCGTATGCTTCACGAAGAGCCTGCTTGATGTCTGTAATCGTTCCCATCTTGGTCTCTTTATCAGCCTTGATAGAAACCGTCATAAACGGCTGGTCCTCTTCCTTCATACTGGACTTTTCCTGTGCGATATAATCCTGAATTTCCGAAGTTTCCGCAAAAGCGTCATTTAATTGGATACGAGTTTCAGAACCCATCTTCGCTCTCAAATCTCTAGTCGGCTTACCGACATAGATAAATGTTACCAAAGATTTCTTCTCCAATTTTTGAAGCTCTGTAGCTTGTGGAGCATGGAACTCTACTTTCAATGTTACCTCACGCATAGATGTTACCATCATGATGAAGAACAAGAAAGCGAACACCAAGTCAGGTAATGATGATGTATTCAATTCGGGCATTTCACGACCGCCCGCTTTACTAAACTTTCCCATTACTTTTTACCTCCATAATTTTTAGGTTCAGCTTCTGATATCTTTTGCGGATAAATCTGCTGTACAGCTTTTTGTTGTTCTTCGTCCAAATCAGCGAAATTCTTACCGAATTTTTCCTTAGAAACCTTATTTCTCAATTCGTTATAAGCAGCCGCAATTTCATTCTGCACATCGATATAAGCTTGGTATTCAGTACCACGGTCATTCTGTAAAGAAATTACGTGGTTCTTCGTTACCATCATCTTTCCGAAGAATGGAACATCAGCCTCTACACGCTCAGGCTTATGTTCGTCATTATAAGGATTATCAATGAACTCTTTGATTCTTTCTTTCAATTGCTTGATATCGACAAATTGATCACCGCAGAGAATCTGGTTATTACTGTTGATCAATACAACCAACAAGTTTCTCTTTTTGATGTCAACATCGGTATCGTTCTTCTGATCTTTAGGTACAGGGGGCGGCAAACGTCTTGCCAAACCTTTATCTGTATCCATTGATGTAGTAATAAGGAAGAAGATAAGCAACATGAAAGCGATATCGGCCGAAGAAGAACCATTGATACCCGGTGTCTTTCTTTTCTTACCCATTTCTTTCTTGTTTTATCAGTTCGTTATTACTATTATTTACCCATGATTCTCTTTACAGAACCCCAAACTACACATGCTACGATCAGAACCAAAAGTACGATTGTAGACATGATCCACATATCTGTGATCTTTAACCAACCCGGAGTGTTGTAAACTTGAGAGTCTGCGTTCAAACCTGTTAAAGGAGTTGCGTCACCCATCGTGTAAGTGATGAACAAAACGGCAACGAAGCAAACCAATACAACCAAAGACATAATCGCTGATTTAGCGTTTGTCTTCAACAACGTCAAAAATTGCCAAACGGCAAACAACATTGTACTGATGATTGTCACGAAGAACAATACTGAAGTCCAGTTAATCAATAACCCGGTATAGATGGGCTCTTTCATTTCAGCGGCAGGGTCAACGACTCCACCCGCATAAAACATACCCAGAACAATAATACTGATAATAGAACTTATCAGTAAAGTCCAACTGGATATTTTTCTTATTTTAGTAACTGCCATAATTCGTTATTATTTTTTGAATTTGACGTTGTATTTGATAACCAAGTCAAGCAAAGAGATAGAAGCATCTTCCATTTGATTCAAGATAGCCTCCAATTTGCTTAACAAATAGTTATAGAATACCTGAAGGATCAAAGCAACGATCAAACCACCTACAGTAGTAATCAAGGCCACTTTCATACCACCTGCTACAACCGTCGGGCTGATATCACCAACTTGCTCGATTTTATCGAACGCCATGATCATACCTACTACAGTACCCAAGAATCCTAAAGACGGAGCCATTGCGATAAACAATGTGATCCAAGACATATTCTTTTCCAAAAGACCTCCTTGAACACCACCATAAGAAACGATAGATTTTTCTACAACGTCGATACCTTGGTCAATTCTCATCAATCCTTGGTAAGCGATAGAAGCGATAGGGCCTCTTGTGTCACGAGCGATAGCTTTAGCGCCTTCAACATCACCTTTGTCTAAAGCATCTTCGATACCCTTCAACAATTTGCTGGAATTCGTTTCAGCTAAGTTCAAGTAGATAATTCTCTCTAAGCAGAAAGCCAAACCGAAAATCAAAGCGATAGCAACCAAACTCATGAAGTCGGCACCACCTTCGATAAACTTTGTTTTTAATGCTTGATACATACCTCCTTCAACAGCTGTAGCTGCGTCTGCAGCGTCCTGCGCGAATGCTACGGTAGAAGTTCCAAGGGCACATAAACCCAAGAATGCTTTTGCAAATAACTTTTTCATTGTGTGTTTAATTTTTAAGATTAATAATTCTCTTATTTGTTTTTATTTTATTGTTAATTAATTCATGGTATTCTCCACCGCGGAGAGAGCGGGATTCGAACCCGCGAAACCCTTTAGGGGTTTACACGCTTTCCAGGCGTGCCTCTTCAACCACTCGAGCATCTCTCCAATTATTCGCCTAGCTTCTTCTAAAACGACCGCAAAATACGAAAAAATTCCCATATGCAATCTTTTCAGTGCACAAATCTATAGTTTTTGCTTGACATATACACAATATCCACGAAATAAATTTTGACTTCATTCGAAAAAAAGTGTCTATATGGGTTTATTTACGCTTTTAAACAATTCTAATGTGTTTTTTCGAGTAGCGTTTACGGTTTCCTCTAGCGTGAGGCCGAATGTTTCCGCCACTTTCTCGGCCGTCTTCCATATGTAAGTAGGCTCATTCCGTCTACCTCTGTAGGGGACTGGTGAAAGATAGGGTGCATCTGTTTCCAAGAGTATCTTTTTAAGATCCGTTTGCCGAATGACTTCGGACAGTTTTGAATTTTTAAAGGTAACAACTCCGTTTATCCCGATCTTGAAGGTGGGCAGTTTCTTTATTTCTTCCAGCTCTTCCGTTGTGCCGGTAAAACTATGAAATACGCCCTTAAGTCTTTCCGCTCCGACTTTATGTATGCATTCCAGAACTTCCGGATATGCGTCGCGGGTATGGATGGCTACGGGCAGGTTCAGATCGATGCTCCAACGCAATTGTTCCTCGAAAACGATTTGTTGCTCCTTTAAATAAGTCTTATCCCAATATAGATCGATCCCGATTTCACCGATACCGCAATAAGTACGTTTAGATAGATAGGATTCCGTTTGTTTTAGGATATCGATATAATTGCTATCCACACTGGTCGGATGCAATCCCATCATGGGGAAAGCGAACTCTGGGTATCGATCGCATAAATCGTGCATTCTGTCAATCGTCGTCAGGTCTACGTTTGGCAGAAGCAGGGTGTCGATACCTGAGTCTTTTGCTTTTTGAGCCAGTTCGTCTTGCTCCGGATCGAAATCCTCCAGATATAAATGGCAATGTGTGTCTATTAACCTCATGGATTAGGATTGTCTATGCATTAAATGATCACAAACCTCTTTTAGGATCGTTAATTTTTCGGGGGCGACTTGTAAAGCTTTTAAGTTCTCTACGGATGCGTCGTAATAGGCTTGGATTTTATTTTCTGTTAATTGTTTTAGCTGCAATTCGTTGTAGATAGAGGTGAATGCCTGTATCTTTTGAGCCGGGTCGAATTCTTTTTTATCCATCCAGCTACGGAGAGCTTCCGCTTGTTCTTTATTGGCCAGTCTGAGAGCGTTGATCAATAAGAATGTTTTCTTGTTGCAAAGGATATCGCCGCCAATGTTTTTCCCGAAAGTGGCGGTGTCACCATATACATCTAGTAAATCATCTTGCAGTTGAAACGCTAGACCTATATTGATACCAAACGCATATAAGTTGCCTGCGTCTTCCTGTGAGGCACCTCCGAGTAGGGCACCCGTCTTAAGGGAGCAGGCCAGTAGTACGGCTGTCTTTAGCCGGATCATCTCGATGTATTCTTCCTCGCTCACATCCATGCGAGACTCGAATTCCATGTCGAATTGTTGGCCGCCACATATTTCCGCCGCAGTTTGCGTAAATAAATCCAACACTTGTTTAAGGTGGCCGTGTTCCGTTGATCCGATTAATTGATAAGCCGCTATTAGCATCGCATCTCCGGAAAGAATCGCCGTATTGGCATTCCATACCTTGTGTACGGTAGGTTTGTTCCTTCTTTTATCAGCTTCATCCATCAGGTCGTCGTGCAGCAAGGTGAAGTTATGGAAAACTTCCAGACCTAAAGCGGGCTTGATCGCATTCTCTATACTATTATTATATATATTACATGCCATCAACGTTAACGCCGGACGTATTCTTTTTCCTCCGAGGGACAAGATGTACTCTATCGGCTCGTATAAGCTCTTGGGAGGATTGGTGAATTGTAGTTGAGAGATCTCGCTTTCTATTCTTTGAAGTATATTCTCGAATGCTAACATAGCTGTATCAATTAATGGAGTTATGAAATAAAAAAAGGCTGCGAAAATAAAGCAGCCTTTTTGATATGTTTAATGTTATACTATTGCAATCTGAACGTGATAGGCACAGTATACTTAACACGTACTGGTTTACCTCTCTGCTTACCCGGAGTCCATTTAGGCATGGTACCGATCACACGAAGAGCCTCTTTATCCAATGAGGGGTCTACACCACGTAATACCTCAGCGTCTACTACTGATCCGTCTCGGTTAACCACGAATGCGCAGATTACACGACCTTGGATACCGTTTTCCTGTGCGATTACCGGATACTTGATTGATTTAGCGATAAACTTCAGCAACTCTGCGTCTCCACCCGGGAACTTCGGCATTTCCTCTACAACCGTAAAGATCTGCTGAGCGGATTCTTCTTCTTCCTCTACTACTGCAGGCGGTGTATAAACGGCTGTTTGAGCCTCTTGCTGATTATCCTCTGATGATAAGATATCTTGCTGTTCCAATTCAACGTCGTCTTCAACAACGTTCAAAACCTCGGTTACAACTGGTGCTGGAGGTGGTGGAGGTGGAGGAGGCGTATTCTCCGGTCTCGTGATTTCCACTTCTTCCTCGGCGATGATGTCTGCTACACCCTCGCTAGCCTGAACGACCATTACATCGCGGGTGCTCCATTCGAAGCCCACGAACAAGACAGCTAAGCCCACTACGAATCCCATCAGGATACTTAGAGACTTACCTCTCTCAAGGTCCGCTTTCGGTGATTTTTTAATTTCCATACGTTTATAATAATTTATAAGTGTTTTTCACTTCTGCAAAAATACAAATTATTTCATATATCAAACAAAAATGAGAGCGATAATATACCTTTTTGGCATTTTTCCCGTTTCTGTTAATGTGAAATCCGTATTTCTGAGATTTGCGGGTGTAAAGTAAAAACATTTTTCCGAATTAATGTATCTTTGAACGATTTTTTGCATGAAAATATGAGAAATAAACTATTTATACTGATTTTATTCGTTGTTACACTGTCTGTCTCAGCGCAAAACGGGAGTGAGGCGTATACTTTCTTACGTTTTCCGACCTCGACCCGGGCTAACGCCTTGGGTGGGCATACCGTGGCGTTGGTAGAAAGAGACCCTTCGCTTATCTTCCATAATCCGGCCTTGCTAGGTGCGGAGATGGATGGGATGATCAACTTGAATTATATGAATTACATCTCGGATATCAACGTAGGAAGTGCCTTGTTCACGAAAGCGCATGGCGAGAAAGGGGCTTGGGGCGTAGGCGCTACGTTTATAAGCTATGGCGATATCAAGGAGGTGTTACCGGATAACGTCGTGACCGGAGCGAGCCTGTCGGCGAAAGATATCAGCGTGAACGGTTTTTACTCCCGTGACTTGAATGAGCGTTGGCGGGGTGGATTATCGTTGAAGTTCTTGTATTCGGGGCTGGCTGATTATACCTCTATCGGTTTATGCGTGGATGCGGGATTGAGTTATTATAATTCGGATAAGGGCTTTTCCTTTGGTTTCGCCTTGAAGAATATCGGCGCGCAACTGAAAGCTTACGAGGATGAGCGACAAAAGATGCCTTGGGATATCCAGATGGGTATCACGCAGAAAATGGCGCATGCCCCGATTCGTTTTTCTTTGACGGCCCAATACTTGAACCGTTGGAAGTTCGATTATATCGATAATACGGATAAAGAGTATGACGGGGATTCTTTCGTTAAGACGTTGGCGAAGCATTTTATCATCGGCGTGGATTTTATCCCGTCCGAGAACTTTTGGGTGGGCGTAGGATTCAATCCGAAGGTTAATATGGATATGAAGTTGAAAGGCGGGGGAAGTTTCTCCGGCTTCTCGGCGGGTGCCGGTGTAAGGATCAAGATGTTTGACGTGGGCTTCTCGCTGGCGAAATATCATCCGTCCGCCATGTCGATGATGATTAGCGTATCTACGACCTTGGCCGATTTTAAGAAGGTGACAGAATAAACCTATACATTAATATATATATGAAGAAAATAGTTATCGCTATAGACGGCCACTCTTCCAGTGGCAAAAGCACCATGGCTAAAGATCTTGCCAAGGAGATTGGATATACGTATATCGATACGGGTGCCATGTATCGGGCCGTGACTTTGTATTGCATCCAGCATGGATTTTTTGAGGGAGAGAAGATTAAGGAGGAAGAGCTGAAGGCTTCTATCCATGATATCGATATTTCATTTCGTTTGAACGCGGAGACCGGCCGGCCGGATACCTATTTGAACGGTGTGAATGTAGAGAAAGAGATCCGTGGTATGGAAGTGGCGGATAAAGTGAGTCCGGTAGCCACTCTAGGCTTTGTGCGCCGTGCGTTGGTCGCTAAGCAACAAGAGATGGGAAAGGCGAAAGGCATCGTGATGGATGGCCGTGATATCGGTACGGTCGTATTCCCGGATGCGGAGTTGAAGCTTTTCGTGACGGCCTCGCCGGAGGTACGTGCCAAGCGCCGGGTGGATGAGCTGGAGGCGAAAGGGATCCCCGCTTCTTACGAGGAAGTGCTGGAGAATGTGAAGAAGCGGGATTATATAGATTCAACCCGGGAGGAAAGTCCTTTGAGACAAGCTGATGATGCCTTGGTATTGGATAATTCCCATATGACCTTGGAAGAGCAAAAGGCTTGGTTGCTGGAACAATATCATAAAGCGATCGGTTCATAAACGAGTGCTTGGAGTTTCCTATAAAGAAAACTTTTGTCTCTTCGAATGAAAACTATAGTTTCGTTACTAGGAAACAAAAGTTTCACTATGGGAAAACTCTAGTTTTGTTATGAAGAAACTTTAGTTTCTTGTGATTGAAAATTAAGAAAACTGTAAGTGCTTGTTTGTTAATGATATTATAGATATGATAGAAGTCGAGATAGATAAAGATTCCGGATTCTGTTTTGGGGTTGTCACCGCCATAGAGAGCGCTGAGCGGGAGCTGGGAAATACGGATACGCTGTATTGCCTAGGCGATATCGTTCATAACAGTTTGGAGGTGGAGCGGTTGGAGCATATGGGGCTGCATACGATCGACCATGAGGGACTTTCAAGGTTGAGAGACCGGAAGGTGTTGCTCCGGGCGCATGGCGAGCCACCTTCTACCTATGCTTTAGCGAAGCGAAACAATATCACGATTATAGACGCTACTTGCCCGGTTGTCTTGCGTTTGCAGCGCAAGATCCATAAATGTTATCAAGAGACCCGGGCGAATAACACCCAGTTGGTTATCTATGGGAAGAAAGGCCATGCGGAGGTGAATGGCTTGGTGGGGCAGACGGAGGGCACGGCGATTGTCATCGAGAAAATAGAAGACCTCGATCGTCTGGACTTTACCCGTGCGATCAGCCTGTTTTCCCAAACCACGAAGTCCTTGGATGGATTCAAGGCGGTAGTGGCGGAGATCAAGCAGCGGATGGCGGAAGGGGTGGAGTTTAATTATTACGATACGATTTGCCGTCAGGTGGCGAATCGTCTTCCGAATATAAAAGCGTTCGCCTCCAGCCACGATTGGGTCTATTTTGTGGCTGGTCGTAAAAGTTCCAACGGGAAGATGCTGTTCGAGGAGTGCCGGAAAGCGAACCCGAATACGCTCTTTATTTCCGAGGTATCAGAGATTACCGAGCCTTTGCCCGAGGGCGTGCGCCGGGTCGGGGTTTGCGGCGCTACATCCACTCCCAAGTGGTTGATGGAGGAAGTAGCGGTCCGGATCAAGGAATTGAACGCTTCGGAATGATATTTTGATTAAGATTACGTGAACTTTCCGGGAGAAAGACAGAAGGATAACTAAATATTTACTACTTTTGCCGGAGAACATTAAAATCAATGACGCTATGTCTACAGTAAAGTGTGTTGGTATTTTAACGTCCGGAGGTGATGCCCCGGGAATGAACGCCGCTATTCGTGCGGTAACACGTTCCGCTATTTATAACGGAATGAGAGTGAAAGGTATTTACCGTGGTTACAAAGGGTTGATCCTGGATGAGATTGAAGAGTTTAAGACACAAAATGTCAGTAATATAATTCAGCGCGGCGGAACAATCCTTAAGACCGCCCGTTGCGTGGAGTTCAAGACTCCCGAGGGACGAAAACAGGCCTATGATAAGTTGCAAGAGCATGGGATCGATGCCTTGATCGCTATCGGTGGTGACGGAACGTTGACGGGAGCGCGATTTTCGCTCAGGAGTTTAATTTCCCGATCGTAGGATTGCCGGGTACGATTGATAATGACTTGTATGGCACGGATACGACGATCGGCTATGATACAGCCTTGAACACGATCATGGAATGCGTGGATAAGATCCGTGATACGGCTACCTCGCATGATCGTCTGTTCTTTGTGGAGGTTATGGGCGCGACGCCGGTTTCTTGGCGTTGAACGGAGCGATCGCTTCTGGTGCCGAAGCCGCTATTATCCCGGAAATCTCCTTGAGAAAGATCAATTGGCTGAGATGATCGAGAATGGATTCCGTAAGTCCAAGAACAGTAGTATCGTATTGGTTGCCGAGAGTGAGGTAACCGGTGGCGCTATGGGGTCGCTGAGCGTGTGAAGAAGGAATATCCGCAGTTCGACGTGCGTGTCTCTATCTTAGGTCACTTGCAGCGCGGTGGTTCTCCTACGGCACAAGATCGGATCTTGGCGACGCGCATGGGCGTGGCTGCGATCGACGCCTTGTTGGATGATCAGCGTAACGTGATGATGGGTATCCAGAACGACCAGATCGTCTATGTACCGTTCTCTAAAGCGATCAAGAATGATAAGCCTATTAACCGGATTTGTTGAACACGCTCCGTGTTTCTTCAATCTAAATAAGGCATATGTTTATACGAATAGGAACCCGGATGTAGCGATTGCGTACATCCGGGTTTTATTTGAAGAACCTGATATCATGAAGAAGTATAGCGGCGTGGCCTTGCATGTAATCGTATTTGTCTTTCTGTTTATCTTCTTGAGGATATTCAGTGAGTACCATTTTACTGTGTCGAGCAGAACCAGTTATTCCAGTTGACTCCCATTTTATTATCGATAAGTTAATGCAACCGGGAGGTTTAGCGATGGTTCTCTCCGGTTGTTTGGTGCAGTTCTTCATTCTCCCGAATGTGGGAGCTATGATAACGGCGGCCCTGCTGACAAGCCTAGGGGCCTTGTTCTGGGCGATCTTGAAGCGGATCGATCCGCGAAGCCATGGTATTTTATGGGCTTGGCTTCCCGTCCTATCCTTGTTGTTTGTGCAATGGGATTTTAATTACAGGTTTCAAGGAACGGTCGCCTTCGGTATGATGCTGCTTGCTTTATATCTCGTTTTAGGGATAAGGAATTTCATACCTCGTTTGATAGCAAGTCTGTTTGCCTCCCTGTTACTCTTTGGGTTGGCCGGGCCGGTCTCTTTGTTGTTTGCCTTATCCATGGTCGGATATGAGGCCATGAGCCGGACGCCCCGTTGGTATTATTCCGCGATTTTACCGATGATCGTGTTGATCTTGGGTGGATTATGTGCGTTACTCGGTGATCGGAGAATACCGCTTTGTCTTTACCGGATAGTTATTATTATTTCCGTTTGGTGCCGGATAAGGTAATTTATTTCATGGATCGCTTTCTATGCGGCGTTGGTTGTAACCTGCCTCTGTAAAACAAGGAATCATGGGCTGGTAAAAGCGTCTAGCGTTGGGAATCTCCCAATTCATTATCTTAGGGCTTATCTTCTGGAAAGGCTTCGATCTATATGGCGAACAGAAATCATACCGTTTGAAGATGATGGACTATTTTACTCGGACAGAGCAATGGGACCGGATCTTGGTATCATGCAAGGAGCCGACCACTAATCAACTCTATTTATGTTACCAAAATATGGCTTTGGCCCGGAAAGGTATTCTGGCGGATGAGGCGTTTAAGTACACGCAGCACGGGCCTCGTGGATTAATGGTGGCATGGAATAAATCGACCACCATATCCGCCTTGTTGAGTGATGTTTATTTTACGATGGGAAATGTCGCCGCGGCTCAAGAGATGGCATTCGAGAGTAATATCGGCGCTTTATGTGATGGAAATCCCGCATGACGCAACGTTTGGTGCAAACGAACTTGATTTATGGAGCCTATCCGGTCGCGGAGAAATATATCGCTGTCTTAGAGAATACTTTCTATATATAAGGATTGGGCCAAAGCGCAGCGGAAATTCCTGTATAATGATGAGGCGGTCGAGACAGATCCTCTATTGGGGAATATGCGCAGGAACCTGCTAGCTGAGAATCATCTGATCCAGATGGATGGATTCGACACGGACTTGATTCGCTTGGCGGAGCAGAATCCTTCCAATAAAGCCGCTTTCCACTATGCCGGCGTGTTCTATCTTTAGCAAAAGATGTGGCGCTTTAAGACGTTGGTGGAAACCTATTACGGAACGGATTTACTCCCTTCTTTACCGGTCTCTTTCAAGAGGCGGTCATCATCCTATCGGAGAAAGATCCGATTACTGGAAACGTTTCGGTGTCTCGGAATCTATCGTAGGGCGATTCACCGATTATAAGAGGCAAGTGCTCGCTGGCGGAATAATAGTAATGCGCTGCCCGGTTTGATGTATCGCTCTTATGGCGATACCTATTGGTATTATTATATGTTTAAATAGGAGATGAGAAAAATGTATATAATAAGATGTATATGTCTGTGGATGATTCTGGGCTTGATGGCTTGTTCCGGTCCGGTACGTATACAGAAGAATCTGGAAGTCAAGCCGGAGATCTTTCCGGATTATGTGGATGTGACAATCCCGCCGAATATAGCTCCCTTGAATTTTAAGCTGAAAGATGCTTGCGTTGAGGCCCGTGCCATTCTCGAATGTGGCCCGGAGAAATTAGAGATCAAGACCGGGAAAGACGCTTGTTTCGTGATCCCGGCCTCCGGTTGAAAAGGCTGTTGCGTGCCGCTTCGGGAATCATCTGAATGTAACCGTACAAGCCTTCGTGAATGATGAATGGATCGCGTATGCCCCTTCATCATCAAGGTGGCGAAGGAGCCGGTCGATGGTTGGTTGGCTTATCGTTTAATCGAACCGGGCTATGAGTTGTGGAACCGTATGGGTATCTATCAACGTAACTTGGAAAATTATACGGAGAACGCGATCATCGAAAATAAGATGAGCGGCAATAACTGTATGAACTGCCATTCTTTCTGTATGCAGAATCCGGAGAAAATGCTTTCCATATGCGTGAGACCTATTCTTGTACCTTATTGATCGATGGAGATAAAGTGAGAAGCTGAATACGAAGACCGATCAGACCCTTTCCACTGGTCTATCCTTCTTGGCATCCTTCCGGAAAATATGTCGCTTCTGTGAATAAAACCAAGCAAGCGTTTCATATGAACGATAGGAATCGGGTGGAGGTATTCGACTCGGCCTCGGATGTGGTCGTCTATGATACGCAAAAGCATGAGATCGTGACTTCTCCGCTGCTGTCTTCAGAGGGAGCGTTCGAGACTTTCCCTACATTTTCCCGGATGGAAATACGCTCTATTTCTGTTCGGCTAAAGCCCGTACGATGCCCAAGGAATACGATCAAGTGAGATACGATCATGCTCAGTCTCGTTCGATCCGCTACACGCCGTTTCGGGACGGTAGTCGATACTTTATATAAGGCATCGGAGATCGATAAAAGCGTTTCTTTTCCCCGGTTCCCCGGATGGAAAGTATTGCTCTATACCTTGTCCGGTTATGGAATTTCTATTTGGCATAAGGATGCCGATTTGTACATGATTGATTTATCGACTCTGCGAAGTTATCCATTGGAGGCGGCGAATAGCGACGATGTGGAAAGCTATCATTCATGGAGTAGCGATAGTCGTTGGATCGTGTTTAGCAGCCGTCGGATGGATGGTTTGTATACAAGGCTGTTCATCGCTTATATCGATGAGAAAGGACAGGCTTGCAAACCTTTCCTGTTACCCCAGAAGGATACGGATTTTTATTTTCGCTTTATGAAATCCTACAATATACCTGAATTCATCACAGGAGAGGTAAAGAGACAGTGCGTTGGCCGTGAAAGAAAGAAGACAAAGGAGTCGATGGTTCAGTAAAAAGAGTGTAGCATGATCAGATCGTGCGACACTCTTATGCTTTATACCTATTTGTAGCGATATTATCCAAGAACAGATCGATCATCCGTTTGGCTGCCACGAAAGAGCTGATCTCGTTGTTCAAGACTTGCTTCTCCGTTTGTTCCAGCATGCCTTCTACCGCCGGGTTATGATAGAACTTATCCCGCAACGTGTCGTTGATGCTTTCGTACATCCAGTATTTAGCTTGCTCGTTACGTTTGTAATCGAAGTAGCCGTTTTTGGTGAACTCCATGTACTCCGATCATATCCCATTTCTTTGATACCTAGGTTGTAATAGCCGGAATAAGTCAATACTTTCGGGAACCAGCCCGATTCCGAAGGTGGGAAAGATGTAAGGCGTTCCGAATTGAGCGGCGGCGAGATTCGCCTTTTCGATATTGTTCCATCCGCCTTATTGATAATAATACCGTCCGCCATTTCCATGATACCTCGTTTGATACCCTGCAACTCATCTCCGGTACCGGCCAATTGAATCAACAGGAAGAAGTCCACCATCGAATGTACGGCCGTCTCGCTTTGTCCGACACCCACGGTCTCTACGAATACGGTATCGAAACCGGCGGCCTCGCATAATACGATCGTCTCACGGGTCTTACGGGCGACCCCTAAGGAGCCTGCGGATGGTGAAGGACGGATAAAGGCGTTTTTCTCTCGACAAGGCCTCCATACGAGTCTTATCTCCTAGGATACTACCTTTCGAGCGTTCGCTACTCGGGTCGATCGCTAGTACGGCAAGCTTACGCCCTTGGTTGATCAAGTGCATACCGAAAGAGTCGATAGAGGTACTTCTTTCCCGCCCGGGAACACCCGTAATACCGATACGAACCGATTTCCCGGCGAAAGGCAAACATTTCTCGATAATCTCCTGCGCCACCTGTTGGTGCTCATGCTTGGAGCTTTCCACCAAGGTAACTGCTTGACTGAGTATCGTGATATTCCCTTTTAAGATACCTTCCACGAATCGGAAGGCGTATATACCTTGCGTTGGACACGCTTTTATATAAGGATTTACGGTAGGGACATCCGCAATGCCCTTATTCACTTTCAACCTTGTACTGATCATCGTTTTCTGGATGTTCCATATCAATCTATTATTTGTATGCCGTCACCTTGATCAAGCGGATAGGCCCGTTCGGGTCGTTGCATACGACATTAATAAGTGCTTCAAGTTTTGTCTTTATCTCTTTCGGTCGCAAGGTTACTTTGAAAGTAGCGGTCGCTCCCGGTTTAAGTTCTTTCTTGCCGCCGGACAAATCGACACGCTCATCATCACAAGTGACGCTGTAGATCGTGAGCGGAGTCTTTCCGGCATTCGTAATCTCAAACGTACCCGATACCTTACCACCGATCAACGGAACGATACTTTTCTTGTTCGGTAGCTTGCCGAATTCCAGTAAAGTGCCGGATAATTCCGCTATCGGGGCTTGGGCTTTATCCGCAGCGGATAGTTTGCTGAAATTATCGGTCACGTTGGCGGAGATCTGGATCTCTCCGGATACTTCCTCTTTCCGGCGCTCTGTATCATGATCGGCAAAAGCGTAGAGACTCGTCCTTTCCGCTTCAGGACCTTGGCATCCATAAGGATCGTAATGGCACCGACCTCGTCCGGTTGAAGGGTAGCCGGGTTCACCTGTACGTTAAGGTAGTGAGGTACTTTACCCAGATGAATCGTAGCCGAGGTCTTTCCCTCGTTCTTAATGTTGATCTTCTCGCCCAACGTTTCCTCCGGACGGATACTGCTGAATAGAACAGTCTTCGTATGCAGCTTCAGATCACCGATAGAATAAGGATACGTAAAGACCGGCTGCGAAGGTTTCGGGTGACATTTCCTTAATGGCTAGGCTGTAACTCCCTTTCTTCCCATTGCTGAATATCGATACGGTTTTATAAAACGGGCCGGGGCGTCCTTTCGGATTATACGTTATCTTAACTTCACCGGTCTTACCGGGAGCGATCGGCGACTTAGTCCATTCCGGCCGTGTACAACCGCATGACGCGTAACACGGGTGATGACCAAAGGGGCGTCTCCCGTATTCTTTATCGTGAAAGTATGACTGGCGAATCCATCGGCCTCGGCTATTGTCCCGAAATTATAAGTCAACTCGTCCGACAAGATTTGGGCGCCTTGTTGTGCCCAAGCTGTCGTTATAGATATAATTGCTGTAAGAGCAAGGATCAACCTTTTATATTCAGCATTCCAATTGGGGTTTTACGTATTTCTTATTCAACCTCTCCCGGATGTTCATGATGAAGCTTCCGGTTTTCCGTTACTGTATACGGAAATGGTCTTCGTGAAAGGACCCGGACGTCCTGCCGGATCGAAAGTAACCTTGATCTGGGCTTTCTTACCCGGAGCTACCGGTTCTTTCGGCCATTCCGGGTCGTACATCCGCAAGACGCGATTACGTGTAATGACCAGAGGCATATCGCCCGTATTGGATACTTCAAACGTATGGGATACTTTTCCGTCTGCTTCCTTGATGGTACCGAAGTCGAAACTGGTTGTTTCCGCGGAAATAACTGCTTTCTTCTGAGCCGAAGCCATTCCTGTCGCTAACAGGATCGCCATGAAAATAAAACTATTTGTTTCATCTTATCGTTTAGTTTTAATTCGAATTACAAAGATAGTCATTTCAATTGAAAGTTGAGAATTGAAAACTGAAAATTAGAGGAAGATAACGCTTCTTGCGATGCCTATTCTTACCTTCTTACGGTGCCCATTCTAACCTCCTTATACTGGGCATTGTAAGGAGGTTAGAACGGGCATTGTAAGAAAAGGCTTGTTTAGGGCATGATCCGCAAGCTTTCTCCGGCGGTGTGCGACACGAATTCCGGGCGTACATACATTGAATCGTACTGATACCTCCGGCGTATTCGCCGCTACGGGATACGTAGACCGGATATTCCAAGACGAACGTACCTTCCGGCAGACGATTGATGAAGAAATTCTCGGATACGTCTTTCGGGGATCTGTAATACCAGATACCGTCTCTTGATTCCGGGCCGGAAAGTTGATCGGCCGGTTCGAAGCAGCCCGCACGTAGATCTTTCAAGAATACGTAATTCATTTCACGGTCTGTCCGGATCGTTAGCCGAACGATTACCTTATCTCCGATGCGGAGCGGTTGCTCCGGTGTTACGGGACGGATTTGGCGGTTGGTACCGTTATTGGTCTCGACGAATAATTTCTTCTCGACACTCAACACCCCTTTTGTCCTTTTACCTTGTCGATCTCTTGGAAGTATTGCTCGAAAACAGCTCCCCATGCCGGCGTGTTTTCCTTGCGGATCGAGAGCACGGGTTGGCGGAATTATTTGCCGGCTCGTTCGGAAGTATCGTTTTGAGGTAACCGGTGGCGATTTCCTTCCGCGGTACTATAGATCTTGCCGTCCCATGTCGCTACACAAGTGTTTTGCGTGTTCAGCCAATCGCTACCCGTGAGTAGCAAGGCGTAAATGGCGTTTACCGTGGCGGGTACGGATTCCCAGTTTTGTGTACGTTTCTGGTTTAGCAACCATTGTTTCATCCGGTTTGTATTCTGGGTATCCGGCGCGATCTCGTTAAAGACGGACATTAATAAGCAATGCGTGTCGATCGGTGAGGTGAAATAATCACTCCCCTGCGGTTGTTTGCCCAATACATACCTTTCTCCTCGGAGATCGTAGCGGTCTTCTTTAGTCCTGTCAGGATCGCTGTCGCCACCTCCTTTTACCGTTTCGATGCATTAACAAGGCGATTTCGCCCTTACTGATTAAGGAATATTGATTCCAGTGCTTCTCCGCTTGGTTCGTATAGAAACGGATCGCTTCCCGGGCGTCTCCCAGTTCCGGATATCCCGGTAGGAACTGCGGACGAATAAGAACTCTACCTGCTCCGGCGAGGGCCATGCGTTTTGCCATTTCTTATCGTATTTCAGCAAGTTCTCATAATCCGTTTGCATACTTTTGTCCAAGAACTTGAGGGCCTTCATTTGCATCTCTTTCTCCGCTTGCCCATATTGGATCGCGTTTAGCTGTACAAGCTGTGACATACCTTTCAGGATAGAAAGAGTGATCGCACGGCTTGCGGGAAACCTTTGAACCAGCTCCATCCACCCTCTTCGTTCTGTTGTTGGATCAGTTGTTGCAAGGCCGCTTCCCGTAATCCGTCCGCACGGTTTAGGTCGAACAATAAAGACAAGCGTTGTTTTGCTCTGTCTCGTTATCGGCGGCTAGTACCAGGGCGTCTCCTCCAAGAGTATGTTCTTCAGCTCTTGGTTCTTTCCAAGTTTGAATAGAGAGTAGAGGCATTCCCTCCTTGAGCGGTCCATTGGTTGATCACTTTCTGGATGCGGGGATGGGCTTGGGCGATATAGGAAGCCAACGTATTGCTGTAATAAGCGGCAAACCAAGATAAGATATTATCATTGTTCGGCTGTGTGATCGTCGGTAATGCCTGTACCGCGTACCAAATCGGATTCCCGGTCATCTCCAGCGTGAGACGGAATGGTGTCGCTCCCTCCGAGTTCCCGGAGATACGGATTTGTTTCTCTCCTTCCTTGAGCAAATAGAACGGGTACTTTCCGTGATGAGCAATTGATTGGAAAGAACAGGTACGATCTGCTGCTCCCCGTCGCTTCCCTTTTCAGAGTCGGCTAGGATACGTACGCCCAGTAGGTTGATCTGTTTGGGGACCGGGATCATCCAGCTTACAGTAGCGATGCTATCCGGTTGCAACTCAAACGGACGTTGTGACTTGCTCAAGCAGATAATCGGTTGGTCTGTAGCGGATCGAATAGTTCGATGCGTACACGGCCGGATACCGCTCCTCGGAATTGTTGATGACTTGCGTGCTGATGCTGACCTCATCCCCTTGGCGGACGAAACGAGGCAGATTCGGTAGAACCATCAAGGGTTTGCTGCTAATGACCTCTTTCGTAAGCAGACCGTATTTTAGGTCTTGGGTGTTGGCCAATAGCTGTAGTTTCCAAGTCGTATTACTTTCCGGCAGGGTGAAATTTACGAATACGTCTCCTTCCTCGTTCGTTTGTAAGGTCGGGTAGAAGAAGGCGGTTTCCGCGAAGTTCTGCCGGATTTGCTCCGGACTTACCGGCTGGCTGCTCTCTTTGGCGAAAGGATCGGATAGGTTGAACACGGGTTCCCCTTCCGTAGATTCCACGCTAGACTCTTCTAACACGGCGCTGTCTTCCATGATGTTCATGGATTCCGTCACTACTGGGGCTGCCGCGGATTTCAGCATGATACCACCCGTGGCGAAAGCCCGGTTGCTGGAGCCGTATCCTCGTATGACAATCTCATTGAATAGACCGAACCAATTTAAACGGTCATACTGATATTGAGGTACTTTTATATACTTGGCCTCTGTCTGGTCATATTGATAACTACGCTGGAATCCGGCTCCGGTTGAGAAACGGGGAGCTTGTAGCAGGATCGTTCGCTGCGGGGAGAAATACCAATTGAATGGTATGATTTTATCTAGCGAGGCATCATACATGCTGGTCAGTACCTCGGCGGATACGATCGTGGAGTCCGCGTCGGTGATACGGAATTTCCAGCTCTCTTTACTTCCCGGAAGTAAACGATCCCGGAAGGTTATCGGCTTGATGGTCAACTGCCGGTTGGGTAGCTGAAGCTCTACGGGTACTTGGGTAATATATAGTTCACCTTCTTTTACGAACGTAAAGGATACGATGATTCCCTCTCCATATTCCGGCTTGAACGGGATCTTAAACCGATGGTTCGCGTCACTTAGCTTAATCAACTCATGATGGATGCGGTTATTTCCGGCAAACCATTCATAGAGTACGTAGGCGTCCTTGTCGGAGGTGCCGAATACGATTTCCGCTTCCTCCCCGGGTAAACAAGTTGTCTTCTCTTTCAGCAGCCAAGTATGGGTAAATACGGGAGGACGCTTGTCGTTCTTTCCGTATAGGATGAAATCGGACTGGTTCTTACTCTGCCGTCCTTGGCTATCTTTGGCTTCTACTAAAATACGGTAACGCCCGGAGGGCAATGGGTTGAAAATAGCCGGACTGATTTCTTTGCCACTGGTAAAGCTACCGGAAGCTACTTGCTTGCCTTCTTGATAGCTCTCTCCGCTATTCTTATCGGATCGGTTTGCGATCAGTTCTACGATCTTGAAAGTACCGGAGGTGGAAACCATCTCCCCATTGATTGTCCGGGCTTCGACTACGGCTTTTACCGAGTCTTTCTCGATTTGTGGCGGTAGGTTGGTGAATAAGACGATACTGGATTCTCCTACCGAGAAGGTGTAATTCGCCTCTTGGGTCTCTCCCTTGCTATCGGTTACGGTAGCCGATACCTCGTAGGTCTGGTATGCGGAAGCGTATGGATTCGGATCTTCCTCTTTTTGGGGACGGAAAGATACGTGGAATGTCCCATCGCCGGAAAGAGTGGCGCTACCTTCCGCTACCTGTGTCGGAGCGCTCGGACGGAAATACTTCCACAACAGGAAGGGCCTGCGTGTAATACGCCAAGTGACATCGCCGCTGGGCAGTGACACGCCGGAAAATGTAGCCGCCTTGCCTTGTATGGTAACGGAATCGCCGAAAGCGATATCGCCCTTGATCGGGAGGAAGTACGCTTGGAAAGTCGGGCGTTTGTATTCCTCTACATGAATATATACGCTCATCTGTCCGGTACTTAACCGGAAGACGCCGCTTAGGGTCTGTTTGGGGATGGAGAACTCGCCGTTAAAAGAACCGAAGTCATTAGTCGTGAATTTCTTCTGGGCTAGCTCTTTCCCGTTAGCGTCATACAAAGTCACCGTAAAAGTCTGTCCGGCCACGGCATGCGGGTCGTTCGAGTCTTTTACGTAGGCGAGACCTTTGAAGAAAATGGTTTGTCCCGGACGGTAAAGTCCACGGTCCGTAAAGATCGAGACTTCTACCGGGTTCTTTTCCGGTCTGCGGCCGGAACCCATCGGGTAGATATTTGTCAGCATAGCGTTGGTATCTCCCGGTCTGCTGGCTTGGAACGCCAATACTTGACTGTTCGCCGGAAGCGTGGCCAATCCTTCCCGGTCTGTTTTGACGGTACCCAGTTCTTGCAAGTTACGACGCTGACCGCCGTAATAGGTAACGATCGCTCCGTCAACCGGCTTCCCGCTAAGATAGTCGGTAACCATGACCTCTTGTTTATTACCGGAAAGATTACGATAGATTGCGGCCAATCGGGTTACGCTAACCGTATTGATCGTCTTTAGCTGTTGTCCGGGTACGGTTACGACACATTCATACAATCCCGGTTGATCCATAGATATATGTAAGGTCGTATCTTGCTGCGAATAGGTGTTGGGCAGTAGCAAAGAGAATGTCTTCTCGTTTACGAGTTGTCCCAAGGTGCTGCCACTTGATTTTTTTGCGGATGTATGGGCTGCCGCTTGTAAAGGTGTTTTCGAGCTTCGATAGATTTGTACGATGACTTTCTGTACATTCTTATATTCCAGCTTGATCCCCAGTTGCTGTCCCGGATAAACCGTATTGTTTGTAGATGCGGATAAAGTAGGTTGTTCCAATTGTGCCAAGCGATTCTTTAAGATAGCCGTGCGAGGGTAACCGGAATATCGTTTGATACCCTCCTCGCATAGTTTCACCTCTTCCGCTTTGATAGAATCCCATTGGGTAGAGACGTAACGAAACATACTGCCGCTAACCAAATCCAATTTGGCGATTAAGATCTCGGCGGCATAGTTTTGAGAAGCTAAGTTCCTGTAAAGCTCATCCAATGCGTTCATGTAAGCCTCAAAAGACTCTTTATCCCTTTTATCCCCGTAAAGGAATCGTAGGTAATCCAATTCCGTAAGGAGGACCGATTTCATATTCGGCTCCTTATTTTGAAAGGCGATCAAGTCTTTATAGATCTGTACGGTCGGTTGGATGTCCAGTGCCCGGAAGGCAAGGAACTCATAGAGGGTCGGACGCAGGGTTTGCGAGTCCTTTCCGATCTCCAGAATATCCTTGAACTTGCTGACAGGCGTATTTTGCAATAAGGCCGTAGGTCGCAATGATAAATCGATCTCTTCCTTGATCTTATCCGTGAATAAGTTGGAAGTCCATACCCGGATATCCTCCGGGATATAACCGCTTAATTGGGTTCTTTGGTTGATGGTCCACTGGTTCCGTTGGTAGTAATTCTGATACATCTCCGCCAGCATGGAATGTAATACCGCCACGGAAGCCGAGTCGGCGCAACTGTTGGTGTAATTCTCCACCTCCTTGATCAGTTCCGGGAACTGATCATCGTTTACCTCCATCTGTTCTTTCATTTTAAGGATAAGATTCTTGATCACCATAGGGGTATTCTTATCGTTTATAGCTTGCGTGATAACAGAACTTTTTTGTTGAGGCTGGGCGGCCCGGCTATACATAATAACCGCCGAGATGCCGCAAAGTATCAGGGCAGATAAAATAATTGCTCTTATCTTCATATCTTTTGGGTTTTATAAGTTTAACAATAAACCTTTCCTATATAGATACAAAGAAAGAGCAAAAAGTTGTAAAACGTACGTTAATGTTTATTTTTTACGCACGTAGGTGATGTAAGTGTAGGGGTAAGGGTTCTTCTCGTCTGCGGGATACTCCTCACGCTCAGTCTCTTCCCAAAGGTCCCAGTTTACGACGGGGAAGAACGAGGTCGCGTCGGGAAACTCATGATGGATGCGGGTAATATACATTTTGTCGGCTATTCTCAAGGCCTGTCTGTAGACCAACGCACCGCCAATGATGAATATCTCGTCCTCTTTCTCACATAAATCCAGAGCGGCCCCCATAGACTCGCAAGCGAAACAATTCACGAAACCAGCCTCGGGCATAGTCGTCAATACGACATTCTTCCGATTGGGCAGTGGCGCTACAGGGAGAGACTCGAATGTCTTACGTCCCATGATTACCGCATGTCCCGTGGTTAATTCCTTGAAACGCTTCATGTCTGAAGGCATGTGACATAATAATTGCTGATTCTTTCCGATCGCGCTTTTATCTGCGATTGCTGCGATGATAGAAATTGTACTCATAGACTTATTGATTTTAATATAAGTGTTATAATTAGTAACAAAGGTACTTACTTTTGTTTGTATAACAAAATTGGGCAGGTTCGTTAACTGTTCTGTGATAGATTATCGATGTATGCCTTTATCTTAGGAGCGGGATCTTCCCAATGCTGGGGTTTCATGATTTTTCCGTCTTTAGGGTTATATATGGGTTTTCCGTCTTCTCCTAATTTTTCCATGTTTGCTTTTTGTATGATATCAAACAACTCATCCGGTTTGATCCCCATTTCAACTAAAGTGCCTAGAGCGAAATAGATGAGATCTATCATGGCATCCGCTTGTTCGTAGATATCAGGAGCGACCAGAAATTCGGCTATTTCCTCCATAAGCCATTTTGCCCTATCTTTCGCACGTTCCTTGGGGATAAAAGCAGGACGATCAGAACTAGGGTGCCCGAATTTATCGTGGAATAATTTTACCTTTTCCCATTCTTTATTCATCGTATGTAAATTAAAGAGTTTATAATATATCATTGAGCGTTTGGATGAGATTTGGCTCTATGGCCTTGATCCTTTTCCAGTCCCATTCTTCGTTGATTTTGTAATATTCCGCGATTTTCATTCTAAAGAATTGAGACACATATCTTTCTTGTGTTTTGGAGATATCAGTAGCGTATATGGAGCCATCTGCGTTCATCGCCATTAGATATTGCGGAGTATTCCTAAGACTCTGATAGCATTCTGTAAATGTATGGAACCGAGATATATTCTCTTCTTCGAGTAAGAAAGAGGTTAAATCAAGAGAAGTAGGTACTGGTATTATGTGGATATGAGCATGGTATACGCTACACGTGCTATATTTAAAGGAACCTCCTCCATGTTCAAAACATACAACATGCCCGTACGATGCTAATTTTTCTTTGAGTCCATTCAGTAAATCTTCCAATTCACTTAATTCCTCATCGGTGAGTTTGGACATACTTTCGATATGCCTTTTTGAAATGACAAGCAGGTAGTGCTTGAGAAAATGCCCAATTGTGGGCATCACGACAAAATGCTCACAATCTTTCATGATCCTAGATGGGATCTTGGCATTCATATATAATTTCCCAAAAAGGCTATCTTCGGGATCATGAATTTCCGTGCAGAACTCACAAGAAGTCCTTTTGTTCAGCATCTTATTCCTTGTTTTCTTTCAACATCTTGTTCCATTCTTTTATTTTCTCTTGATGGCATTCCGATTTATCACAATTCTTTAATTCCAATAAACCTTCGGAATCCTCGCCTTTGGCGCCACACCAATCCAAATAGCTTTGGTCTTCTTCTTGTTGGTACGATGAGGAGAGAGCTTTAGTAAGATCTTTGACTAACGCGGTCTTTGTCCGTTTGACAAATTCATCCTCGCTAATATCAGAGTCATTAGATTTTCCTTTTGCCCAATAGAACAGTCGTCTGGCCTCTTCGTCCGGACGGTCGAAAAGTATCCTGTGATCGAATCGTCCTTTTCTTCTGACGGCTGAGTCTATATTATGTAAGTAATTTGTTCCCAATACGAAAATGATGTTTTGCTTATCATGTAAATCTTGCAGTTTGGGAAGCATGCTGGCCGTGAGGAAATTGAGGATCGTCCTACTCGATGTTGTCTCTCCGGACTCGGATCGGTTTCTGAATAATTCATCGCATTCATCGAAGAATACGACAGCATGATGCAGATTGTATAGATCGTTAAAGATTTCTCTGCTGGTACTTTCTATGAAATCGAGCCCCTTCTTTATGAAATGGCTTGGTGATAATTCGACCAGTGGCCAGCCCAAGGCCTTAGCCATTTGCTTCACGATATAGGTTTTCCCGCTGCCCGGGGGACCACATATAATGAAGGAGATATTGTCTTTTTGGGGAGAAAGAAGCAAACAGCCTTTTTCCTTATTTCCTATAATCGGTCGGATAATCCCATCGATTGTTTCTTTAGGTTTTAAGATGTGATCCGGTTCGATGATTTCATCATTCCAGCGTTTGATCTCTTTTATTGTATTTTGTTCGTCATAGACATAGTTTGTCACGCCTAGCCTTTTTAATGCTTTTATGCGTGCGTACGCTTTTTCAGCAAGCCAATATTTATACAAAAAACGGCATGTATAAGCCGTGATCCATGTTTCCGTATAGCCTTTGAGCTTGATTCGGTCGCTGCTCCAGCCATATACGCACGGATTGTCAAGCTTCTCGAACGTGGCGGTTATATAGTTGAATAATTTTCTGAAAGAAGGGATAATAATATCTAAGACTTGCTCTACGTTGTCATTGCAATCGACTAAGAATTTATAGTCAATGATGGCCTCGGCCAGTTGTGACGCGATTTGGATGCTAGCTTGTTGAATAACATCTCCGGAATCATCGAACGATATCGTAGCTCCCGTGGGCCAGCAGCCATCGTTATGTTGTAATTTGACAATCGCCTCAAGGCATGAGATGCAAAAGGGGGAGGTCTTAAAACCGGGATCTCTTGTTATTTTACAGCAAAGTGCGATTACCAATGAGATGGGGTCGAAGGATAATTCTTTTACGTTATAGCGAGCCATGTGGTAATTGATATGGCTATCTATCAAAGTGTCCACGGATGGTATTTTTATGATTCCGTTGGCATCCCCATATATGGTTTCGATGTATTTCTGGCAATTGAGTAAGCTGAGCAGGAACCAAGGTGACCTACCTGCCTCCGGGTAATAGTATTCATCGTTGGCGTTATTGGATAGGATGTCCGTTTTGGCAGTTTCTATATCAATGGCTTCTTTTGCCGCATTTATGATGTCTTCGCCAATCGTATGTTTATACTTCTGGAGATAAACCATCACCTTTAATATTTGTTCCAGCAAGATGATGGAGCGGCTACCATTGTTGGTTGAGTATTGATCTTTTTTCGCAAATATATCGGGGGTAAATATATGGGTCAGTTCAAGGGTCATTTCTTTTAGCCCGAATGCTTCCGCCTTATAAGTCTCCGCGCTTTCCAACAAGGCGGAGTAGGCTTGGAAGGTAGCGGTATAGAAGATACCTTCTTTTTGTTCCGGTATTATTTGTTTGGAAGAGCGGACGAACCCCGTACCTTCATCCGTTCTTTTGTGGCTGACCAGTGAGTCGACTGCTCGCTTCAACCAGTCTAGGGCGTTGTTTATATACAAATTATCCGTTTCCATATCCTACAGCTTTCTATCTTTTTTATTTTCCGCATCTTCCCTTGACAAGTCGTAGAAGTTCTTATCCACGAATTTCATGCAATCATCGACAAAATCATGTTTTGCTTTATTAATGATTAAATCGTGCATATCGATACAAACCTTACGGTAAGAATAATGACCTTGCTTTTGCGATCTTAATTCGATGAAGTGGGTCGCTTCCCTTAGATTCATACATATCTCATACCGTACCCGGTATGCGAAAGGAATGACGTATTGGGCGACTTCTTCTCCGAACGCGTCGTTTATTTTCTCATAGATACCTTCGGATTTGATCAAGGCATTCTCATAAAGCTTCTTCAATCGAGGCAAGTCTTCTAGCTCAATAGGGATTATGTACCCGTTGCGAGGTGATAACTTTTGCCATTCTAAAGTCAGCATCCTGTGTCGTTGCAGGTCTCTGAATGCTCCGTAATCCGATAGAACCTCGAATTTATAGGATATTGTCTCCAAGGCTCTTCCCGGTTTATGTCTCCTGTTCTGCCGGTTGCCACAATACTTTTTCAGGATGTCCCGTTTTTCTTCTTCAGTGAATGTCTCGATTCTCTTCTGTATATCCTTTTCTGATTCAAATGTATATTCGAATAATATGGACTGTATTATTTTATCCAGACCGTCTTTATCCCATGCGATCAGATTGACCTCATTCTGTGTGTGTCTGATTGGAAGCGCAACGGTTTCTTTTTTTAATAGACTTTTCACTACGCCATTCATATCCGAATGAATATCTTTGATATATTGACTCCAAAGTTTACCTCTGTTCTCTAGATCGACTCTGGTTAAAAAGGCGGGTATTATCTTCCTTAGTTCGTGCAATATCATATCGGCATATTGTATGACCTCGGCATTATCGCTTGCGTACATTTTAACCAACATGTATTCAAAGGCTTGTCCATTCGCGTACACCCCAAGGTTAGACCTTGTGGACGCGGGTAATAAACCTCTGACGATGTCACATGCTTTTGCCCTGATAATCGCTTCCCAAGCCCTGTCTGTCTGTTTTTCTCCTTGCGGGTATTTCTTCTTTAATATTGGGGTAAGTTCTTCGAGGATCTCTGTATATGTGTCAAATAGAAAGTCCATATATTCCTTATACAGGCTTTCTAATGGAGAACCGGCTATCTCAGGGGGGATAACATAGTGATATTGTCCGTTTATCTTTTTATTATAGTACACATATCGTGTACTCTGCTCTAAATAGGAAGCTATACGTCCTTTTTCTATGATTTTTGTCAAGATATTGGATACTTGCTCGCAAGCTATGTGCGCACCACCCAGTTGGGCGACAGAGTCATCGCCAAAGTCCAAGATCATTTTGTCATACAGGGAAGAGGCTCTTTCCATACCGGCAACAGGCATACTATCTGTCGTAAGTTTCGTTGAATGGGTATAGAACTCATCTAAAAATAACCTTCTTAATGATTTATTAGATCGACTATATCTAGCGAAAAGCGCTCCTTTTACGACATCGGGTAAATTAATAAGGCCAAAAACAGGCTTATCCGTATTGGTGAAATATTTGTTTAATATCTCAAGCTCTTGATCAGTGAATGATTCTTGTATGAAATAAAGTTGTTTGCTCATAGAAAATTATAATGTGTTTAATATGATGACACTTGGCCTCTCTTTGTTTTTGGCAAGCGTTGATACTTTCGCCGTGATAGAGACCGGTTGCAAAGGTATTAAAAAATTCCATGATGCCATTTGTAAAGTACGAGTCTTCTACCGGTTTCTTCGGGTCTCCTTGGCGGTTTCTTCGGGAGGTATTAGGGGATTTGTATGAAGATCTAGCTTATTTATCAGCTGTTGGACGATCATCTACCAACTGTTGCATGATCGTCCAACGGCTGTTGCATGATCATCTACCAATTGATGGATGGTTAAGATATCAAGAGGAATGGTGTAGTGCTTCGAGTAGAAATCGGTAAGGATTCCCGAGAAAATGCGTAAGGATATTGGACCTCATGTGGATAGAATGCGTATCTTTGCCCGAAGAATAACATTTATTAATTTTAAAGGAAAGAGATGAAAAAACTTTGTTTTGCGGTCATGGCAATGTGTATGTTATTGTCATGCGGAGGTAAGAATGAGAAGGGGGCGGCTACGGAAGAGGCCACTCTTTCTGGTTTGATGAAGTCGGATTTTGTATCTGAGGTAGATGGTAAGCCGACTGCTTTGTATGTGTTGAAGAATAAGAAAGGGGCTGAGGCTTGCGTAACGAATTGGGGCGGACGCTTGGTTTCCGTGATGGTACCTGATAAGAACGGTAAGATGACGGATGTTGTGCTTGGGTATGATAATATCGCGCAATACGTGGCGAACCCGGACATGAATTATGGTGCCTTGATCGGACGTTATGGCAACCGTATCGCGAATGGTAAGTTTACGTTGGACGGAACGGAGTATCAACTTCCGCAGAATAATAACGGGCATTGCTTGCATGGAGGTCCGAAAGGATATCACGCGGTAGTTTGGGACGCGAAACAGATCGATGACCAAACCTTGGAGTTGACTTATCTATCGAAAGACGGTGAGGCAGGTTTCCCCGGTAATCTGGATATCAAGGTGATCTATAAGCTGACGGATGATAACGCCGTTGATATTAAATACGAGGCGACGACGGATAAACCTACTGTCGTGAATTTGACGAACCATAGTTATTTTAATCTTTCCGGTGTTCCCGGCTCGCAAATCATGGATCATACGATCATGATCGACGCGGATACATATAATCCGGTGGACGAGACTTTGATCCCGACCGGTATCGAACCCGTGGAAGGCACGCCGATGGATCTTCGCAAATCGGTAGTGGTAGGCGCTGATATCGACAATCCGTTTACGCAATTGGTTTATGGTGGTGGTTACGATCATAACTGGATTTTGAACGCCGCCGGCGATATCAATAAGGTAGCCGCTAAAGTTGTATCTCCGACAAGCGGTATCGTTATGGAAGTTTACACCAACGAGCCGGGTCTTCAATTCTATGCCGGCAACTCAATGACGAAAGCGGGTGATAAAGGCAAGTTAGGTGTGGTTTACCCACATCGTGGCGCTCTATGTCTGGAGACTCAACATTACCCGGATAGCCCGAACCAACCTTCTTTCCCGAGTGTCATCCTACGTCCGGGCGAGAAATATACGAGTGAGTGTATTTATAAGTTCTCGGTAGAGTAAATAAGGAAGAAAGTTCCGGATTTGGAAATATCCAAATAATGGTGGAGGCGCATATACATTGAATAGTATGTATATGCGCTTCTCTTTTTTACTCACGGAAGCATCTTGTTTATAGTGGAAGAATTTATCGCTAGAGAGTATACGCTATCTTTTCCCAATAGATTTTAAAAGAGAAAAATAAATCCATATGATGTATGAGAAAAAGCGTTATATTTGTATCGATAAAGTAAACTCTTGTGGAAATTCAAGGGTTTATGAATCAAAGTGTGATTACGATAAGCGTTTAAGATATTATCTTTGGAACTGAAAATCGCCAAGTTTCAAGTCGGACAGAGATAATAGGCAACTAAACGCTCACGCTTGTTATATATACTGCCTAATAGTATACGTAATAAGGCGTGGGCTGTTGTTTATTATTTGTCCGATGGGTGTTTGGCGATGCCTCAGTTTCGAATAGTAGATTAACAGTTCCCACGCTTCTTTTTTGTAGCATATAGAAATACCGAACAAGGTGAACGGTCCGGTTTGAGGGAAACGTATATGGAGGTAATTAAAAAGCAACGTTTGGCTGTCTGTCGTATATTATTGGATGTAGTGGAAGGTGCGTGTGAGGTCCGTGATCCGGATCTGATCATGCGGACTCGTCATTATCCGGCACTTCAAAGGGAGATGTGTTTTGCGGATCGGGATTGGGAAGAAGCGAGAGATTTGAGTGTACTTGCCTGCTTGGTACTATCCAAGGAATTGCATTATAAGGTTAAGATGATGATCGGTTTGGTAGCTCATGACTTGTATTCAAGGGAGTCCTCGGTCTCTTATCAGCAACGCCTGTCCTTCGATGTGCTGATGAGTGCGATCGATTGGCCGGTCTCTTTTAAGGAGATCACGCTCTTTGCTCCCTCAAAATAAGTTATAGTTTGTACGTAAGACCTTGAATTCCGTTCTGCGGTTGATCTGGTCGGCGATCTCTTGCTGTTCCGGCGGCAGGGCAAGGATGAATTCCTCGGTAAGCACATCGCCTTCTTTCAAGAAATCGAATTGTTTAGCCATCTTCTTGTTGATCGTCTTGGGAACGCTTTCTCCATATCCTTTCGCTTCCAGACGAGCCGCCTCGATACCTCCCGCTATTAGGTAATCCACGACCGATTGCGCACGGCGTTGAGCCAAACGCTCGTTATACTGGTCCGTACCTTTCCGGTCCGTGTGGGCACCCAGTTCGATCGTTACGTTCGGGTTATCGTTCAGCATCTTGATCATCTCGTCCAAAGCTTTCTTGGATTCCGGACGAAGGGTCGCTTTATCGAAATCGTAGAAAATGTTATCGATAACAACCGGCTTGCTGATCGGAGAGAGAAAGAAATCCACGATATACGTCTCGTTTTTCTCCTCGGGGCCGGTATGCAACTCGTAATTCTGGTTGAGGTAACCACGGGCGCTGGCCATCATGACATAACGGATGTCCCGTTCCAACTCGACACGATAGGTTCCGTCTTTCTTGACCGGGACTTTCACGTTCAGTCCGTCTTTTCCGACGATGCGTACGGTAGCGTCCTCGATCGGATATTCATCGACATCGTTTACGATTCCTTCGATGAAGATGGTGATCGTAGGCCGTTCAAAGGAATATATATGGTCATAGCCCCGTGCGTCGTTGCGGTTGGAGCAGAAGAAGCCCCGTTCCTCTTTTCCGGCGAAGGTGATACCGAAATCGTCTGCCATAGAGTTGATGGGAGCGCCTAGGTTCTCGACATTCCACTTCCCTGTACTGTCTTGCGTGGCCTTGAACAGATCGAGACCGCCCATTCCCGGATGTCCGTTGGACGCGAAATAAAGGGTGACGGAATCCCGGACATACGGGAACATCTCGTCTCCCGGGGTGTTGATCTCTTCTCCTAGGTTCTCCATCGGGCCGAAATCGTTTCCCGCTACCCGGGCACGGAAAATATCCTTGCCACCGAAACCGCCCACGGCGTCGGATACGAAATACAAGTATTTGCCGTCCGGCGAGATGGAAGGATGGCCGAGGGCGGTAACCGAGTCTTTTACGATCGTCGCACGGGTTCCTTTTCCCCATTTGGCGCTGCTTCGGGTAGATATGTAAATCTCGGCGGTACGAGGGCCTTCCGGATCTTGGGCGCAATAGGTATAATACATCGTGTTTCCATCGGGGGAGAAAGAGGGGGTTCCTTCGTCGTATTCCGTATTCACCTCGTCTTCAAGCTCTACGGGAGCTAGCCAAGCCCCTTTCTCGTCTTGCTTGACAAGGAAGAGGTTATTGTTATTTTGCCCGGTGATGGCGCTAACTTTTGCGTCTTTGTCTTTCGAGCGGGAAGAAGCGAAGTATAGTTGGTCGTATTTATCTCCGGCCAGCATCGGACTGAATTCTCCCCGGCGGGAATTGAATTTATCCATGCGTCTTACCTCGTAGCGGGTAGGGTTCTTTTTCCATCCGGGAGCTAACTCGCATCCTTGTATGCCGTTGATGGCTAATAAATTGCTAGGATCGTTCTCCATATAGATATCGTAGTTCTTGATCGCTTCCGGATAACGTCCGGTCTTCTGTAACATCTGTCCCATGCGTAGGTAGACGGTACTATCGGGGTAATCATAGCGGATGGCGTTCATATAGGCACTAGTCGCTTTCGCCGTATTGTTGATCAACCGGTTACATTCGGCCATACGGTAAGCGATATAGCTGCGCAAATCCCTTTTCTTCGGGATGTTTTCGTGTAAACTTTACGATAAATGGCGGCTGCCTCATAGTATTCCCCGATACGCTGCTTCTCCTCGGCATCGCTCAACTTCGCCGATTTGCAGGAATACAAGGAAGATACGATAAGCAAAAATAAAACATATATAGTAAAATGTGCTTTCATTCAATCTGGAATATATTCGTGCAAATATAACGAATTGTATGGGATCTTATTGTATGTCTGTTACAATAACAAGGAACTATCCCCATAACTCAGAAACCTGAAATCGTGCTCTAAGGCATACTCATAGATGGATTTCCAGTTTCCTTTTACGAAAGCGGAGATCAGCAAGAGCAAGGTGCTTTTGGGCTGGTGGAAGTTGGTGACGATTCCTTTTACGATCTTGAACTCATAGCCCGGGGCGATGATGATTTGTGTAGCCGTTACCAGCGTATCCGCATCATGCTTATCCAGATAATCGAGGATGTTTTGAAGGGAACGCTCCGCTGTCAGCCGGTTGTTATTCATGTCGTAAGGCATCCATTGTTTTACGACGAGATCTTCGGAAGTCGCTTCGGGGTTATTATCTAGGATCACGCCCATGTAATAGAGACTTTCCAAGGTCCGTACGGAAGTCGTTCCTACGGCGATGATATTTCCAAGGTTACTTTTGATACGTTCGATGGAACTGCGGCGGACGGAGATAAATTCCGTGTGCATCTCGTGCCCTTCGATCGTGTCGCTTTTTACCGGTTTAAAGGTACCCGCTCCGACATGCAAGGTGACTTCTTCCCGCCCGATGCCCCGAGCATCTATATCGGCAAGTACTTCCGAAGTGAAATGAAGTCCGGCGGTCGGTGCGGCGACGGAGCCTTTTATCTTAGAATAAACCGTTTGATAGGTCTGTAGGTCGCTCTTCTCTGTTTCTCTGTGTAAATAAGGAGGAATCGGCAAGACCCCGGCGGCATCCAAGATATCGGCGAATGTATAAGTCTCGTTATCCCATGTGAATTCGATCAAATGTGTGTCACCATGAGACTTTTTCTTATCCGCTGTCAGCACGACCGGTTGATCCTTAATGAAGATCGTTTTGGATAAAGTGCCTTCTTTCCATTTCTTAAGGTTGCCAACCAAGCAAGTCCAGCTACAGCGTCGGGTCTCTTGAAAAATCAAGGCGTAATCATGAGGCTCGATGGGCTCTAAGCAGAAAATCTCGATGCGTGCGCCGGTCTCTTTCTGGAAAAGTAGGCGGGCTTGTATGACCCGGGTATTATTGAATACCATCAAGCTGTTTTGGGGAAGATAATCCGTGATATGCTTAAAGATACTTTCGCTTATTTCCCCGTTACGGTAGAGTAAAAGTTTGGACTCATCCCTTTTAGGCAATGGAAACTTCGCGATTCGTTCGTCCGGTAACGAATAGTTATAATCTTCGATACGTATTTCTTGTGTCTTCATTACTTCTTCTGTCCTGTTAAAAAAACATCCGTTTGTACGGATTCCGAGTGCAAAAGTAGTAAATAGGTTTCGGATTCGCGGATTATTCCCTAATTTTGTGCGCATAATATAATAAGGTATAGAATATGAGTATTCAAATAGGTGATAAAGTTCGCTTCCTGAATAGTGTGGGAGGTGGAGTCGTACGTGGATTCCGTGGAAAGGACCAAGTGTTGGTTGAGGATGAGGATGGGTTTGAGGTTCCTGCCTTGATCAAGGAATGTGTCGTGGTTGGGGGCAATGATATGCAAGTGCATAGCTCGAATCGCCCGAAAGTACAGGCTCCGGTAGAGACTCCTTCCCCAAAGAAGCCTGAACCCAAAGAGGAAAAGGTCGAGGAGACACCGGAGGGAGAGCGTCTGAATGTGTATCTGGCTTATCTCCCGGTCGATCCGAAGGCGTTTCAGCAATGTGGCTATGAGACGTATTTCGTGAATGATAGCAATTACTATTTGTTCTTCAATTATATGAACCGAACGAATAATAGCTGGACAAGTCGTTATAACGGGATTATTGAGCCGAATACGAAAATATTCCTAGAGGAGTTCGGTAAGCCGGAGTTGAATGATCTGGAAAGGATCTGCGTGCAACTGATCGCTTTCAAGAAGGATAAACCCTATTCGTTGAAAAACGCCGTATCTGTAGAGTTGCGCTTGGATACGGTTAAGTTCTACAAGCTTCACTGCTTTATGGAGAATGATTTCTTTGAGGAGGATGCCTTGATTTATCCGATTATCCGCAATGACTTGCCCGAGAGAGAACTATTGGTCTCTGCGGCGGAGTTGAAGGAAGCTATGCAGCAAAAGGTTCGTGAGGAACGTAGGGTTCCCCGGCAAATCGTGAAAAAGAAGCCGACGAATAGCGCTATCCTTGAGATCGATTTGCATATAACCGAATTGTTGGATAATACGAATGGATTGAGCAATGCGGATATGCTGACGTACCAGTTGGGAAAATTCCGTGAGGTGATGGATCAGTACGCTCTTAATAACGGACAGAAGATTGTCTTTATCCATGGAAAAGGCGATGGTGTACTGCGTAAGGCGATCGAGAAGGATTTGAAGACCCATTATAAGCAACATTATTTTCAAGACGCTTCTTTCCGCGAATATGGCTTTGGTGCGACGATGGTAACGATTAAGGCTGATACCTCGAAACATGGCCATTGAGATAGAACGGAAATTCTTGGTCTCCGGTGATTTCTTACCGGAGGCTGTTAGCTCCACCCGTATCGTGCAGGGATATATTTGCTCACAGCCCGGACGTACGGTTCGTATTCGTATCCGGGGAGAGGAGGGATTCCTAACGATCAAAGGCGCTTCGGATGAGAAAGGCTTGAGCCGTTATGAGTTCGAACAAAAGATTCCTCTGGTGGATGCCGAGCGGTTGTTGGAACTTTGCGAGCCGGGTGCGATCGACAAGGTTCGTTATCTGGTTCCCAGAGGTAGCCATACGTGGGAAGTCGATGTTTTCCACGGAGCGAATGAAGGGTTGATCCTTGCGGAGATCGAGTTATCGTCAGAGGACGAGCCTTTTGAGAAACCGGCTTGGCTGGGTAAGGAGGTAAGTGGAGATCGCCGTTATTATAATTCAATGTTGACAAAACATCCTTTTAATAGTTCAAATGCATGAAGAAACTCTTTTTATCTGTAGCGGCCGCTATATTGGCGTTTCCGGTCTTGGCCGATGAGGGCATGTGGCTGCTCCCTTTATTGAAGCAACAAAAGTTTGCGGAGATGCAGGCCCTTGGTCTGCGATTAAGCGATCAGGAAGTGTATAGCGCTGAGGCTCCTTCTCTGAAAGATGCCGTGGTTCGTTTTGGCGGTGGTTGTACGGGCGAGATGATCTCTCCGGACGGGTTGGTGCTGACGAATCATCATTGTGGTTATAGTAGCATCCAACGGCATAGTACCTTGGAACATGATTATCTGACGGACGGCTTTTGGGCGATGTCTCGTGATAAGGAGCTTCCGAATCCGGGATTGACGGTTACTTTTATCGATAAGATCGATGACGTGACGGATTATGTGAGGACGGAACTGAAAAAGATCACGGATCCGAACAGCATGGAATTCTTGTCCGCTAAGTACTTGAATGGCCTCGCTAAAGCGAAAGTAGGTGAGAAGTTCTTACAGGATAACCCCGGTACGGAAGTCGAGATCAAGGCTTTTTATGGAGGTAATAAGTACTATATGTTTACCAAGAAGGTCTATTCGGATGTCCGTTTAGTCGGTGCTCCCCCTTCCTCTATCGGTAAGTTCGGGGCGGATACGGATAACTGGATGTGGCCTCGCCATACCGGAGACTTCTCTCTTTTCCGTGTGTATGCTGATGCGAACGGAAATCCGGTGCCTTATTCGGAAACCAATGTCCCGCTTCGTCCGAAACGCTGGCTGAAGCTTTCTATAAAAGGTGTGGAGGAGAACGATTATGCTATGATCATGGGGTTCCCCGGTCGTACCAATAAATACTATACCTCATGGGAGGTAGCCGAGCGTCGGGATATAGATAATGCGGTACGTATCAATATCCGTAATCTCCGTCAAGAGGCGATGCTGGAAGAAATGTTGAAAGATCCGCAAGTCCGGATTCAATACGCTAGTAAGTATGCGGGGTCTACGAACGCTTATAAGAATGCGATCGGTAGTAACTGGGCGATCAACAAACGTAATTTTGAGCAGATGAAAAACGATGAGCAGGATCGTTTGATCGCTTGGTCGAAGAAGATGTGTGAGCCTGCTTATCCGGAAGCGCTTCTGACATTGGAGCAGATCGTTAATGATCGTAAGGATTTGCGTTTCCGTAGTTGGATGTTGGATGAGGCATTGAGCCGTGGCATCGAGTTCTCCAAAGTTCCGACCGATATCGGGACTGTTTGTGAGGCTTTGGAGGGGAAAGATCGTTCCGAGCAGCAAAAACAGGTCACTCAATTGGAGAGGGCTTTCCACCGTTTCGCTGATAAGGATTATGCGCCGATGGTTGATAAGAAGATAGCGAAAGTCATGTTAAAGGAATATAGGCGTTTGGTCGCTCCGAAGTCGCAGCCCGCTTATTTCTCCGTAATCGATAGCAAGTTTAAGGGGGATGTGGATAAATTCGTTGATTATCTGTTTGATAAATCGATCTATGGTAGCGAGAAGAACTTCAATGCGTTCAAGGAGCATCCGTCTGTCAAAACTTTGAGAGAAGATCCGATGATTCTGTTTGCGCAATCCGTAAAGGATGAGAAAAGGGCGTTAGATAAGGCCTTGGCTGATTTTGATGCCGGATATGCGATCGCCCATCGTGCGTATGTGAAAGGACTTTTAGCGATGTATGGAGACTTAGCTAGTTTTCCGGATGCGAACTCTACGCTTCGTCTGACTTATGGGCAGGTGAAAGGTTACAGTCCTCGTGATTGCGATTATTATGGTCATCAAACCACTTTAGACGGCGTCATGGAGAAGGAGGATTCTACGAATTGGGAATTTGTGGTTTCTGCTCGTTTGAAGGAATTATATCAAGCAGGAGACTTTGGCCCTTATAAGATGCCTAACGGTAAAATGCCGGTTGCCTTCTGTGCTACGACCCATACAACCGGAGGGAACTCCGGTAGTCCGGTATTGAATGGACAAGGAGAGTTAATCGGTATCAATTTCGACCGTAACTGGGAAGGAGTAGGAGGGGATATCCAATATCTGCCCGATTATCAACGCAGTATTATCGTAGATATCCGTTATGTCCTATTCGTAATCGATAAATATGCCGGAGCCGGTTATTTATTGAACGAGATGGAATTCTCAAGATAGAGAAGTAAGTTAACTTACTTCTCTATAAATACAAAAAAAGGAGACGTATCTTTTAAAGATACGTCTCCTCTTTTTGTATATTTATATCTATAACTTAATAAATCTTGTCAAGATCAACAGCTTTGACTCTGAAGATATGACCGTTACGAGAGAATACCAACTCTCCGTCTTCCTTCTTCTTCTGATTCACCAAACGCTGAAAAGCTATATTTGCACCTTTTACTATATTCTCTTCGAAATTCTCTAACTTCTTGCTCATTCATGATGTTCAAGTTTTGTAAAATATCTAGATTATACACTTCCTTTTATCATTCTTGAATCCCTTGGCGATCACTTCCATGGGAGACATCAATTATCAGTTATCATCCAATAGTCACTAATAGGAAGGTATAGCTCAAATAAATTGTGGATACCGGCCTCATACCGACGCCGTATCGTTGCTTCCGGAATATTGTGACCTCCGGCGGCTACCCTCATTTCACACGTTCCACGGCTAGATCCGGCGTATTCAGCCAGAAGTAAAGCAATGTAACATAATAACCTTCCCTTTGTGCTTCCCGTATCAGGTTTGCGACTGAACGGGTGGCCAGCGTAGTTTCCATTGCGAAAGTCTCACCAGCACCGATGAGTTCCTTTATCCGCTTATACATAATACGACTAGCTTCAACGGCGACGGCTATACTGTCTGCATTAAAGGGAAAGTCCCTTGGCTATCTCGTCTGAGTTAACAAACTCCTACATTTTAGCATTTCTGGTAAAATAGTGAAGAAGCTGTTGTTTTCCTGCTCCGTTGCAACCTGATATTATATACAAATATGGCACTGTTTGCTGTTTTGATGCTGCAAATATATGTAATAGTTTTTAATATGCGTCGTTTTATTTCTCAAAATCGTGAAAATGTGCAGGAAATGTACTTTTAACTAACAGGTTTGTTGGGGAAAGTGGTGGTTTTGTTAATTTTATACCCAAAGTAGATCACTCATGATTCCGTCGGAAACGAAGATTCCTGACTTGGATAAAATCAATTTGTCACCGGTTTGTAATAAGAGACCTTGGTTGATATGGGGTTGAGCTTGCTTTTGACAATAAGAAAGGAGCTTCCTGCCAAATTTTGTCTGGATATCAGCGAAAGAGACTCCCCACATGGTTCGAAGGCCGGTGATGATGAAGTCGTTGTACCGGGTGCATAGGTCTAAATCCTCGGATTCTATTGTCGGATGCCCATTTCTATACCTTCTATATATATAGGTAGAAGATGGATTCCATTCCGGTCTATTCCGTTATAAGAATGGGCGGAAGGACCGAGCCCAGATATTTCTTTCCGGTCCAGTAGGAGCTATTGTGCTTGGAGAAGAATCCGGGACGGGCGAAATTGGAGGATCTCGTAATGCAAATAGCCTGCTTCTGCCAACCGGTCTATTAATGTGGAAAGAACGAGACGCTTAACTCCTCGTCTACGGGAGTTACTTTTCCCTTCCATTAATTTGTAAAGTGCGGTACCTTCTTCGTAAATGAGGTGGTAAGCGGAAGATGGGGAACATCCAGCCGGATCGCTTGTCGCAAATTCTCTTCCCATGCTTGCTTCGTTTGGTTAGAAGTCCGTAGATCAAATCGATACTGATATTTGTAATCCCATATTCCTTGCATAGTTCTACTGCTTTAATCGCTTGTTCCCGGTCATGGCGACGATTCAGAAAACGCAAATCTTCCGGATGAAAACTCTGTACACCCATGCTGACCCGGTTAAAGGATAATTACGGAGAAGCGATACATATTCTCGTTTCATGTCATCCGGATTCGCCTCTAAGGTAATCTCCGCTTGCTCGGCTACATCAAAAGACGATAGATGGCTTCGAATATCTTACCGAAATCCTTCTCGTCTAATTGAGAGGGAGTGCCTCCCGAAGTAAATGGTTTCTAATGCTTCGTTTCCTATATATCCCTTCCGCAATTCCATCTCTTTTATAAGTGCGTTTATATACGGCTCTTTATACTTCATCTCCGTATTGGAAAAAGTCACAGTATAAACACCGCTTGGCGCAAAGGAACGTGGATGTATAAGCCTGCCATCTGTATGGACACAATTATATCTTTACACAAAGATATGATTTTAATTCAAAACCTTGCTGCTGCACAACATAGTTCTCAAACACCGGGCGATAATTGCTTTTTCCTTTACAATCTCTAATTTGCGCCCTCGTGAAAGTGATTCACGCCAAATAAACGTATTGTTAAACTCAAATAAATCCTGATATCATGAAAGTATACCAAACAAATGAAATTAAGAACATCTCTATCTTGGGAAGTTCGGGCTCTGGGAAAACCACTCTCGCTGAAGCTATGCTTTACGAGGGTGGAGTTATAAAACGTCGCGGCTCCGTTGAGGCAGGAAATACGGTGTCCGATTATTTCCCGGTTGAGAAAGAGTATGGATACTCAGTGTTCTCAACCGTTTTCAGTGTAGAATGGCAGGATCGGAAGCTGAATTTCATCGATTGTCCGGGTTCGGATGATTTCGTGGGAGGAGCTGTTTCCGCTCTGAATGTCACGGATACGGCACTGATGGTATTGAATGCCCAGTACGGTGTTGAGGTTGGAACCGTTAACCAGTTCCGGTATACTGAACAATTTCATAAACCGGTGATTTTCGTTGTCAATCAGCTTGATAATGATAAAGCCGACTATGAGGGAACTATCGCCCAGTTGAAAGACCGTTGGGGCAGTAAGATCGTTCCTATCAATATCCGATTAGCTGCGGCTCTTCTTTCAATGCCGTGGTGGATGTATTAAAATGAAGATGTATCGTTGGAAACCGGAAGGTGGAGTTCCTGATGTATTGGAAATCCCCGCCGAGGAAATGGATAAGGCGATGGAGTTGCATCAAGCCTTGGTGGAAGCCGCCGCTGAGAACGACGATATGTTGATGGAGAAATTCTTTGAGGAAGGTGCCTTGAGCGAGGATGATATGCGTGCCGGTATCCGTGCGGGCTTGGTTACTCGCGGTATGTTCCCGGTATTCTGCGTATGTGCCGGTCGTGATATGTGTGTTCGTCGTACGTTGGAGTTCTTGGTAACGTGGTTCCTTGTACAGACAAGATGCCTCGTCTGATTACTACGGAAGGCGTAGAGGTGACTCCGGACTCGAATGGTCCTACTAGCTTGTTCTTCTTCAAGACTACCGTGGAACCTCATATTGGTCAGGTTTCCTATTTTAAAGTGATATCAGGAAAAGTAAAAGAAGGTGACGATTTGATGAATGCCGATCGTGGTTCCAAGGAGCGTATCGCACAGTTATTTGCGGTAGCCGGACAAACTCGTACCCCGGTTACGGAAATGGTGGCGGGTGATATTGGAGCGACCGTTAAGTTAAAGGATGTTCGCCGTGGTAATACATTGAACGGAAAGGGTTGTGATTATCGTTTCGACTTCATTAAATATCCGGATCCGAAATATCGTCGTGCTATCAAGCCGGTGAATGAGGCTGACGCCGAGAAGATGATGGAAATCTTGATACGTATGCGTGAGGAAGACCCGACATGGGTAATCGAGCAGTCCAAGGAATTGAAGCAGACAATCGTTTCCGGTCAAGGTGAGTTCCATCTTCGTACATTGAAATGGAGAATCGAGAATAATGATAAATTGCCGATCGAATATCTGGAGCCGAAGATCCCGTATCGTGAGACGATTACGAAAGCGGCTCGTGCGGATTACCGTCATAAGAAACAATCCGGTGGCGCAGGCCAGTTCGGTGAAGTTCACTTGATTATCGAGCCTTATTATGAAGGTATGCCTGCTCCGGATACCTACCGTTTCGGCGGACAGGAGTATAAGATGAATGTTCGTGATACTCAAATAATTGATTTGGATTGGGGTGGTAAAGTCGTGTTCGTAAACTGTATCGTTGGTGGTGCTATCGACGCTCGTTTCTTGCCAGCTATTTTGAAAGGTATCATGGCTCGTATGGAGCAAGGGCCGTTGACGGGTTCGTATGCTCGCGATGTGCGTATTTGCGTATACGATGGTAAGATGCACCCGGTAGACAGTAATGAAATCTCTTTCATGCTTGCCGGACGCAATGCGTTCAGTACCGCTTTCAAGGAGGCTGGCCCTAAGATCTTGGAGCCTATTTACGATGTCGAGGTTTCCGTTCCTGCCGATTATCTGGGAGATGTGATGAGTGACTTGCAAGGACGCCGCCTTGATTATGGGTATGAATAGCGAGAGGGATTTGAGAAACTATTGGCGAAAGTTCCTTTGAAAGAGATGTCTAACTATTCTACTTCACTAAGCTCCATTACGGGCGGACGTGCTTCCTTTACGATGAAGTTCGCTAGTTACGAGTTAGTTCCTGCCGATGTACAAGAGAAGTTGTTAAAGGCTTACGAGGCTACTCAATCAGAAGAATAGGTAAAGTAAAATGTCATCATAATTTTTAATATTTAAAGTTAAACGAGAAAAGGCCGGCTTTGTGAAGAGCTGGCCTTTTTTATGTCTTTTCATTAGGTTGTCGTGAACTTGTAATACCGAAAGTGTTCTTTTGTATCATCTTAAACAAGAAAAGATGATATTAAGAAAGTACTATCCGACTATTGTCCTCTCTGATATCCATTTGGGATCGGAACATTCCCGGACGGAGGAGGTCACCCGTTTTCTCAAGCACGTAGATTGCGATCGATTGATTTTGAATGGTGATATCATCGATGGCTGGCAATTGAAGAAATCCGGTAAACGCTGGAAACAAAAGCATACCGATTTCTTTAAGGTATTGATGAAGATGATGGAGAAAAGGGTACGGAGATTATCTATGTAGTGGGGAACCATGATGATTTTCTCGACAGCTTGGCTCCTTTTAAGTTCTCCAATATATCGATCGTAAAGGATTATTTGCTGAAGACGAGACAAGGAAAACGCTATTTCGTGACACATGGCGATATTTTCGATACGGTTACGACCCATATGCGTTGGCTTGCCATGCTTGGGGATGTGGGGTATACTTTTATTGTGGTTGAATAAGGTTTACAATCATCGTAGAGAGCGGCAAGGAAAACCTTATTTCTCTTTATCCCAAGAGGTGAAACACCGGGTGAAAAGTGCGGTCTCTTATATCTCGGAGTTTGAGAAAGAGCTGGTACGCTTAGCGGAGGCCAAGCATTTGGATGGGATTATTTGCGGCCATATTCATCAAGCGGCGAGCGTATGGTATGGTAATGTGCATTATCTAAATTCCGGCGATTGGGTGGAAAGCATGACCGCTCTCGTGGAGGATGAACAAGGAGAGTGGGATATTGTTACATATAATAATGTACAACTATATGCGGATGCCGTATGAAAATTCTGTTTATCATACAAGGTGAGGGACGTGGGCACTTGACCCAAGCGTTATCCTTACGCCAGAAATTGATGGCCGAAGGACATGAGATCGTTGGTGTGTTGGTAGGAAAAGCCCGGCCCGCCGTTTGCCGGATTTCTTCTTGAATAAGATACAATCGCCGGTATATCCGTTTGAGAGTCCGAATTTTTACCGACGGCTAAGAATAAACAAGTGAGTTTGATGCGTAGCGTATTATATAATGTATTGCGTCTGCATAAATACATGGGAAGTATCCGTTATATCGACCGGATGATTCGGCAGACGGATGCGGATGTTGTCGTGAATTTCTACGAGCTATTGACGGGGCTGACTTACTTGATTCTCCGTCCGAAAGCAACGATGGTATGTATCGCCCATCAATATCTATTCTTGCATCCGGACTTCGTTTTCCGAAGCAGAGCACATTGTCGTTGGCGTCGCTACGATTTTTACGAGATTAACGGCGATAGGCTCCGTCAAAAATTAGCCTTGTCTTTCCGGAAGATGCGTGAGGCGCCGTTGGGAGGAATAGTCGTGGTTCCTCCTTTATTAAGGCAAGAAGTCTTGGATGCGGTTCCCTCGAACGGCAGTTATTTGCATGGTTATTTGTTGAATAGCGGGTTTAGTGAGGAGATCCGTTCTTGGCATTCCCGTCATCCTTCGGTTCCGATGCATTTCTTTGGGATAAGAAAGATCAGCGAGCCGAGGTGAAAATAGACGATTGCCTTTCTTTCCATCAGCTGGATGATACGTTGTTTCTACGTTATATGTCGGGGCGAAGGCTTATGCTACGACCGCCGGGTTCGAATCCGTATGTGAGGCGATGTATCTGAATAAACCTGTATTGATGGTTCCTACACATATTGAGCAAGCTTGCAATGCTTACGATGCCTCTTTGTCTGGCGCAGGCGTTGTCGCTGATTGTTTTGATCTGGACGTGTTATTATCCATTTCGGAAAGTCATGTGGAGAATCCGGTCTTCCGGCATTGGGTGAAACAGGCGGATTGGCTTATTCTTCGTGAGTTCCGTGAGGATTTGTTGCGTGAGGAACATCCGGTAACGAGCCTAGGGAGGATTACGACAAATTGGGTGGCGCGTCTGGGGAGATTCCTGCCTATCTAGGAACTTATAGCAGTACCGTGCTGTAGATGCAGGTGTGCCATGCTGATGGCACAGGCGTGCCACACTGATGGCACAAGCGTGCCACGCTGATGGCACAAGCGTTTCATCAGCATGGCACAGATGTCTTATTTATTCAGCGCTTGCTCAATATCGGCGATGATATCATCGGCGTTCTCGATACCTACAGAGAAGCGGATTAAGTCCGGAGCCACGCCAGCCTCTATCAATTGCTCATCGCTCAACTGGCGGTGCGTATGACTGGCCGGGTGAAGCACGCAAGTACGGGCATCCGCTACGTGAGTTACGATAGCGGCGAGTTTCAAGCTATCCATAAACTTGATCGCCACCTCACGTCCACCTTTCAATCCGAAGGATAATACACCGCAAGAGCCATTCGGTAGATACTTCTTGGCGAGTTCATGGTACGGATTGCCTTCCAATTCCGGATAATGAACCCAAGCTACCTTATCACATTTCTGTAGCCACTGCGCTACCGCCAAGGCGTTTTGCAATGCTGCGGTACACGAAGATGCAAGGTCTCCAATCCCAGATTCAATAGGAATGCGTTTTGCGGGGATTGATCGCTCCAAGGTCACGCATCAGTTGGCTAGTCGCTTTCGTGATGAACGCTAATTTCCGAATGCCTTGGTATAGGTCAATCCGTGGTAAGAAGGGTCCGGTTGGCAAAGTCCGGAACTTCTCGGCATGCGCTTCCCAATCGAAATTGCCGCTGTCCACGATACAACCGCCTACGCTCGTGGCATGGCCGTCCATATATTTGGTCGTGGAGTGCGTGACGATGTCCGCTCCCCATTCGAACGGACGGCAATTGATCGGCGTGGCGAACGTATTATCGACGATCAAGGGTACGCCATGATTATGGGCGATGCGGGCGAACTTCTCCACGTCCAATACCATAACGCCCGGATTGAGATCATCTCGCCGAACATCGCCTTCGTATTCGGGCGGAACGCCTTGAGATCTCTTCTCGCTCGCGTCTTGATCTACGAACGTGCATTCGATTCCCAGCTTCTTCAAGGTAACGGCCAGTAGATTATAAGTACCTCCATAAATGCTGGTAGCGCTTACGATATGATCGCCAGCCTCGCAAATATTGAAGAAAGCGAAAAGCTAGCGGCCTGTCCGGATGAGGTCAGCATGGCGGCCACGCCACCTTCCAACGCTGCGATCTTGGCGGCTACAGCCTCGTTTGTCGGGTTTTGAAGGCGGGTATAGAAATAGCCGCTTTCCTCCAAATCGAACAATTTAGCCATCTGCTCGCTCGTCTCATACTTGAATGTCGTGCTTTGATAGATCGGGAGGACACGGGGTTCTCCTTTCTTGGTTGCCAACCGGCCTGTACGCACAGGGTTTCCGGTTTGAATTTGTTATCCATATAGGTTGTTTTTAATTGAATGTCATTTTAATCGCGAATGTACGGAAAATCGGTAAGAATTGTTCCGCTTACAAGATCTTCTTCTGTAAGATACTGAACCAGATGAAAGCGACGATACCTTTAGCATGCTGGAAAGGCTGATCGCCCACCAAACACCCGTAATACCCAGTCCCGCTGCCGCCAGCCCGATGGCCAAAGGTATGCGTAAGGTGTTACACGAGATGCTGATGATCGCCGGTGGAACTGTTCGGCCGGTACCGTAGAACATGCCTTGCGTGGTAATTTCCAACATCATGAGGATCATCGAATAGCCATCGATCCGGAGGAATATGCCGCCAGCCTCGTAAGCGGCTTGCTCCGGCACGATCAGTGAGAAGACCTCGCTACCGTAAAAGACGAATAGCAAGGTACAGAGCACGCCGATGATCGAAGTCATTTTAAGCGTCGTATGATAAGCGGTCAGGATACGTTCTTTCTTGTGTGCGGCGTAGTTCTGGGCGGTGAAAGCGGAGAGGGCCGTACTGAAGCCTTGTGAGGTGTTCCATGCGATCGCCTCCATTTGTCCGCCTGCCGTAAGCGTCATCAAACCGATATGCCCTCCGTAGGTGGAAGCTGTACGAGCCATAAAAGATTGATGATCGCGAAGAATGTATTTAATAACGCTACCGGCAGGCCCAATTGGAAGATCCGCTTGGTGTAGCGTTCTTTTAAACGGACAAAGAAAGGGAATCCCCGAACAATTTATTGCGGCATTTTAGCTGATAGACGAATAGTCCGCAAACCACCGCTTGGGAGATCCACGTAGCCCAAGCCGCGCCCGCCGTGCCCAAATGGAAGCCGAGTATAAATAAAGGATCTAGCACCATATTCAGTAAAAGACCTGTTCCGCTGATATAAAATGGAATCTTACTCAATCCCGCCGCATTATGAATCCCGGTAAACGCCGCCGAGAGGAAGATAAATGGGAATGCGGAAGCGACGATTCTTAAATATTCCACGGCGTTCAACGCGATCGGTTCCTCCAGTTTGTAGAAGCCGATAATCGGATGAGCGAGGACGAATAGCAAGAATCCCCAACAAAGCGAGAGGATCAAGGCGATCGTTAGGTTATGGGAAGCGAATCCTCGGCATCTTCCACGTTTTGCGCCCCGATACTTTGCCCGACACTCACCTCCGAGCCTACTTTATTCAAGTAAGAGATCGAGTTCGTCATCCAAGTAAGGATACCAACGGCGCCGATAGCGGCTACGGCCTCGCTTCCCAATCGGCCTACCAAGCCATGTCGGTGATGCTATAGGCCATTTGGATAAATGAGGTACCCATGATCGGCATCGCCAGATTGAATAGTTGCCGGGAGATGACCCTTCGGTCAGATTTTGTTCCTTGCATGATCGTTTGTTTAAATGTGCGCGAAAGTAGAAATAATTTTGCTACCTTTAGCGACGTTAATCTTAAAGAATAGTATGATGATAACGAGACGGAATTTTTGAAAGCGGGTGCCGCTGTGGCTGCGCTGAGTGTAGTACCGAACGGCTTTGCCTCTATCTTGGCTAAGAAGAAAGCGATAGGTGTACAGTTGTATAGTGTCCGGGACGACTTGAAGACGGATTTTGACGGTACGATGAAGGCTTTGGTGGATATCGGTTATAAACGGATGGAAGCCGCCGGTTACCGGGATGGCAAATTCTACGGAAATCCCGGCCGAGATGAAGAAATATCTGGCGGATCTGGGTGCCCGTATGGTAGGTTCCCATACCGGAAGCGGTTTGCTGGCGGAGGGTGATACCAAGGGATGGGACTTCTGAAAAGAATGCCGCCGATACGGCAGAGGTAGGCTGTAAATGGATTGTTCAGGCGGGTTATCCCTCCAAAGATATCAAGAGCCTTTCGGACGTGAAGCGTTTAGCGGATCAATTTAATAAATGTGGTGAGATCGCGAAGGCGAACGGGTTGCGTTTCGCTTTCCATAACCATGTGGATGAATTCCATGAGCTGGAAGGGAAGATCCCGTTCGACGTGATGATCGAGAATACGGACAAAGGGCTGGTTACTTTCCAGATCGATACGGCTCAATTAGTGTATGGCGGTTTTAAATGTCATGATTACGTGAACCGTTATCCCGGTCGTTTCGCCAACTGGCACTTGAAGACGCGAACGCGGATGGAAAGGGCAGCACAGAGATGGGCGCCGGAATCGTAGACTTCAAATCCTTATTCGCTGTGGCGGAGAAAGCCGGATTAGAGGATTACTTCATTGAGCAAGAGCGTTATAATATGACACCGTTGCAAGCGATGAAACATGATTATGACTTCTTGATGAATGCTTCTTATGTGAAGTGGTAAACGGGAGTATAGGCGTAGCCTTATGCCTGTATCGGTGTAAGGCTGCGCCTATATCATGTGAGGGCTATGCCGATACTGGCGCAAGGCAACGCCAGTATTGGTGTTTTATCGGATAAACAGGAGTTCCCTATACTTCGGCAACGGCCACATCTGGTTGTCCACCATCAGTTCCAGATCATCGATATGGTCACGGATCTCATCCAAATAAGGGGCTACCGAGTCGTGGTAAGCGATCGCCTTTTCCCGCATATCGGTCAAGCGGTTCGCTTTCTTGCGGGCCTCTACCATCTCATCCACTTTCTTGGTCACGGCACAGATATGCCCGGCTATCTTACGAACCAAGCGACGGGGCTCTTCCGACATATCGCGGAATTCCGGGTCATCGCCGAATGTCTCTTTCAACTTCGCTATATTATCCAGCAATACGCTCTGGTAGCGAACGGCTACCGGGATGATATGGTTCAAGGATAAATCCCTAATACCCGAGCCTCGATCTGTACCTTTTGATATAGACTTCCCATTTTACCTCATTACGCGCTAATTCTTTCTGGGTAAGTACGCCGGTAGACGTGAACATCTCGATCGACTCCGGTTTAAGATAAGCGTCATATTGCAAGGGAACACTATTTTGGCAATCCAGACCTCGCGGCTTCCCTCTTTCCATTCGTCCGAATAACCGTTTCCATCGAAGCGGATCGGCTTAGATTCCTTGATATAGGCTTTCAGCACCTTGAAGATCGCTACTTCTTGCTTTTTCCTTCCGCTTGCAAAGCCTCTACGTCCTTCTTGAATTGTTGCAATTGATAGGCTACGGCGGAGTTCAACGCTAACATGGCTGATCCGCAGTTCACGGAAGAACCCGGGGCACGGAACTCAAAACGGTTTCCGGTGAAAGCGAAAGAGGTACGGTTACGATCCGTATTGTCCAACAGCAGTTCGGGGATCTGCCCGAAGCCAAGATGCAAACCCTTTTATCGTCTACCTCGATAGCGTCCTCGATAGAGCTATTCTCAAACTTATCCAAGATCTCGCTGATTTGCGTTCCGAGGAAAGTGGAGATGATAGCGGAGGTGCCTCGTTCGCACCTAGGCGGTGTGCGTTCGTGGCGGAAGCGATACTCGCTTTTAATAAAGCGTTGTATTTATAAACGGCCATGATAGTGTTCACCACGAAGGTGATGAAGCGTAGGTTGTCCTCACGGTCTTTACCCGGAGAGAATAAGTTTACCCCTTGTCTGTTCCCATAGACCAGTTACAGTGTTTACCGGAACCGTTTACCCCGTTAAATGGCTTCTCGTGCAATAATACACGGAAATTATGACGGCGGGAGACACGTTTCATGACCGACATCAATAATTGGTTATGGTCGTTGGCTAGGTTACATTCCTCGTAAATGAGGAGCTAGCTCGAACTGGTTGGGGGCTACCTCGTTATGGCGGGTCTTTACCGGGATACCTAGTTTATAGCATTCGGTTTCCAAGTCTTTCATGAATTCTTGTACACGAGAGGGATAGCGCCAAAATAATGGTCGTCTAATTGTTGGTTCTTCGCGCTCTCTGTCCGAGCAAGGTACGCTCGGTGAGTGAGAGGTCCGGACGGGCGGAATACAAGTCCTCGTCAACAAGGAAATATTCCTGTTCCCAACCTAGGTAAGTAATTATCTTATTGACATCCTCATCGAAATATCTATATACGTCCTTGGCGGCTTCTCCCAATACTTCGATAGAGCGGATCAGCGGGGTCTTATAATCCAGTGCTTCACCGGTATAAGCGATAAATACGGTTGGGATACAAAGTGTGTCATCTACGATAAAAGCGGGAGAGGAGGGTCCCAAGCGGGAGCGGGCCTCGAAGGTATTACGAAGTCCACCGTTCGGGAAACTGGAAGCGTCCGGTTCTTGCTGGACAAGCAATTTGCCGCTGAACTCCTCGATCATGCCACCGTTACCATCGTGTTCCACGAAAGCGTCGTGCTTCTCGGCGGTGCCATCGGTAAGCGGTTGAAACCAGTGGGTGTAATGAGTGACTCCTTTTCCAGTGCCCACATACGCATGCCGGCTGCCACATGATTGGCGATTTCCGGTCGATAGGTGTGCCATTGTCAATGGCGTGGGTCAAGGCTTTGTACGTTTCCTTGGAGATATTTCTGCATTGCCTTCCGGTTGAAGACATTCTCGCCATAGTACTCAGATACTTTGTGTTCGGGAGTAACGGCTTCCACGGCCTTTCGGTTGGATGCCTTCTCCACAGCATTAAAGCGTGAGATTGACATTGTTGAATTGTTTTATGTTTTACGACGCAAAATACAAAACAGTTGACAATTGACAGTCAATGATTGACAATTATTTAGTTTTCTCTATTAAATTGTCGATTTACTTCTCTAACTGTCAAATGCCAACTACTAACGGTCAACTATTAAAACAAACTCCAAGCCACCGTCAATCCCGCCATCACGATCGCTACCATGCTCATCAACTTGATAAGGATATTCAAACTCGGGCCGGAAGTGTCTTTGAACGGATCGCCAACCGTATCGCCGACAACGGTTGCCTTATGCGCCCTCGCTACCCTTGCCGCCGTGGTTTCCTTCCTCGATGAATTTCTTTGCGTTATCCCATGCTCCTCCGGCGTTCGCCATGAATACGGCTAATACGAAGCCCGTGCTTAATCCACCGATCAATAGTCCGACAACGCCTGTCACACCAAATATGAGTCCCGTTAAGATGGGGGCGATAATAGCTAAAACGGAGGGAAGTACCATTTCGTGTTGCGCTCCCTTCGTCGAGATCTCAACGCAACGGGCATAATCCGGTTGTGCCTCTCCAGTCAGAATACCCTTGATTTCCTTGAACTGACGGCGAACTTCCTCCACCATGTGCCCGGCCGCACGTCCTACAGCGTTCATCGTAAGGCCACAGAACATGAATGCCATCATGGAACCTAGGAACATTCCGGCTAAAACCTTAGGATTCATTAAGGTAACATCATAATATACCATAAAGTCCGAGAATGAGGCTTTAGATATTTCGATACTCCTGCCATCGGTAAAGTTCAGGACAGTCTCTCCTAAACGGAGCAAACCGATCTTGATCTCTTCTACATAAGAGGCCAACAGAGCCAAGCCGGTTAACGCAGCGGAACCGATAGCGAAACCTTTACCTGTAGCGGCAGTCGTATTTCCTAATGAATCCAATGCGTCTGTACGCTTGCGGACTTCTTTCCCTAGGTTACATCTCGGCGTTGCCTCCGGCATTATCCGCTATGGGACCGTAAGCGTCTGTAGCCAACGTAATACCTAAGGTCGATAGCATACCTACGGCAGCTATACCGATTCCGTATAATCCCATGCCCACGTTCGTGAAGTCGAATCCGGAGGCGAACAAGAAGGAACAAATAATACCGACCACGACGGCAAGTACCGGGATGGCCGTAGAGAGCATCCCTAGTCCGAGACCGGAGATAATAACCGTTGCCGGGCCTGTCAGCCCCTGATTCGGAAACCAGCCGGGTCGGCTTATAGGACTGGGAGGTATAATACTCCGTCGCTTGCCCGATCACGATTCCGACTAGCAGACCTACGATCACGGAACAACCGATCCAGAACCAATTCTCCATGCCTAATACATAAAGAATCGAACGTGGAGATAGCGATCAATACGGAACTCAAGTTCGTTCCTATGGCTAAGGCTTTCAGTAGTTGCTTGATCGTCGCGTTCTCATTCGTACGGACGGCGAAAATACCAATAATAGATAAAATGATACCGACAGCGGCGATAAGCATTGGGGCGACAACCGCCTTATATTGTAATTCTACGCTTCCGGAAGAAACGAATGCGGCGGCTCCCAATGCGGCGGTCGCTAGGATGGAACCGCAATAAGATTCATATAGGTCGGCTCCATACCGGCGACGTCACCTACATTGTCGCCTACGTTATCGGCGATTGTCGCCGGGTTACGAGGATCGTCCTCCGGATCCCAGCCTCAACTTTACCTACTAAATCCGCTCCGACATCGGCGGCTTTCGTATAGATTCCTCCTCCCACACGTGCGAACAAGGCTTGCGTGGAGGCACCCATTCCGAATGTAAGCATGGTTGTCGTGATAATGGTGAGTTTATGGGTCGGGTCCAAAGCCTCGTCTGGGATGAAAGCATTTAACAGGATATACCAGAATGAGATATCCAGCAATCCAAGCCCAACGACTACTAAGCCCATGACCGCCCCGCTTCGGAAAGCCACTTGTAAACCTTTATTCAAGGAAGTGCGGGCTGCGTTCGCTGTACGGGCCGAGGCATAAGTCGCTGTTTTCATGCCTAAGAAACCCGCTAATCCTGAAAAGAAACCTCCTGTCAGGAAGGCGATCGGAACCCATTCGTTTTGAACATGGAAGCCATAGGCCATAATAGAGAATAAGATTACTAGGACAACGAAAACCGAGGCGACTACTTTGTATTGCTGTTTCAGATACGACATCGCCCCTTCACGTACAAAGGAGGCGATCTTTTTCATCAACTCAGTTCCTTCACTCTCTTTCATCATTTGCCTGAAGAAGAACCAGGCGAATGCTAGCGCTAGGACAGACGCTAACGGGATAATCCAGAAGATACTCGTAATCATAACATGGTAGATTTAATGTTATACTTAAGAAAACAATGTGACAACACCTTTGCTTTCCGTGTAAATGTAGCAAAATAAAAGAGGATGGAAACTTTTTCCCTAATAATAATGTTTCTAATTAAAAACAGCATATTTGTTACCAAATTAAGAGACAAGAAATAAATGGCAGAAGAGACAAACCATAAACCCTATAGGTTGGCGCTTAGCGGAGGCGGAGCGAAAGGTTTTGCGCATATCGGCGTATTTCGAATGATGGAAGAATGTGCGCTAAGACCGGATATTATAGTCGGTACCAGCGCGGGAGCTTTAATGGGCGCTTTGTTTGCCGATGGTTATTCGGCGGCGGAGATCCAAGAGCTTTTTACCGGACGTGAGTTCTCGGAATTCGCCCAGTTGCAGATTCCTAAGGCGGGTTTGTTCGATAGTAAGCGCTTTCGTTATTTCTTGAGGCGACACTTGCGGACCAAGAACATCGAGGACTTGCAAATTCCTCTGGTGGTTGTCGCGACTGATTTGGATAATGGCGAAAGCCATGAATTTAGGAGTGGTCCTATTGTTGAGGCGGTGACAGCTTCTTGTAGTATCCCGATTATTTTCAGTCCTGTAGTCATCAATGGCGTTCATTATGTGGATGGAGGATTATTTCACAACTTTCCGGTCTCCATCATCCGTGAGGAATGTGAGCGTATTATTGGGGTGAACGTAAGCCCGTTGATCCCGCAAAAATATAAGCAGACCATATTCCATATCGCCGAGCGCTCTTATCATTATATGTTCCGGGCAAATACGCTGGAGGATCGAGAGATGTGTGATGTCTTAATAGAAGCGGAGGAGTTTGGCTTATATAAGACATTCGATCTTGAGAATGTAGACGTGATTTGTAATATTGGCTATTCCGCCGCTGCCCGTTGCTTTGAGAAAGTGTTGGATGAGAATAAATATGAAACCTTGGTGAAAGCGATCGCGGCAAGAAAGAAAGGCCTGATGCCGTGACAAATCGTCTGTCTGGACAAAGCGCTTTCCCACAAAAACTTTATATATAGATGAACGCAATGGAACAAAAACAAGATGGTAATTTATCAGGTATTCCCGCGTTGGTTTGGGAATCTGCGACCATCTCCTGTAATGAATGGTAGTTTAGCCGAGAATGGAGTGGGTAAGTTTTCGGCTTTTACTCCTTTGGCTTTATCAAAATCAAAGAACTAGGTGTTACTCATGTATGGTATACAGGGTGATAGAGCACGCTACAAAACCGATTACACCATGTTTGGCATCCGGAAAGACCATTCTGCCGTAGTAAAAGGTAAGGCCGGATCTCCATATGCTATAAAAGATTACTATGATATAGATCCGGATTTGGCGGATAATATCCAGAACCGTATGAGTGAGTTCGAGGATTTGGTGAAACGTACGCATGAGGCTGGGATGAAGGTTATTATCGATTTTGTACCCAACCATGTAGCACGTCAATATTTCTCGGACGCACGGGAACCTTTCGTGGAGGACTTAGGTCAAACGGATAATGTGTCCAAGGCTTTTGATGTGAATAATAACTTTTATTATCTTCCGGGGCAAACCTTGACGCTTCGTTTTGATCCGCAGCGTGAGGAGGATTTTGCCTATAGTGAGTTTCCGGCGAAGGTGACCGGTAACAATCATTTCGATGCCTATCCAAGCCAGAACGATTGGTATGAGACGGTGAAGCTGAACTACGGCGTGGATTATATGCACGGTGGTGCTTGCCATTTCAATACCATTCCCAATACGTGGGAGAAAATGTTGGAGATCTTGTTGTTCTGGGCTGATAAGGGAGTGGATGGTTTTCGTTGTGATATGGCGGAGATGGTCCCGGTCGAGTTTGGAACTGGGTGATTCCTCAGGTGAAGAAGGTGCGTGATGTGATCTTTATAGCGGAGGTGTATAATCCGGATGAGTATAGGAATTATATTTATACGGGACACTTTGATTATTTGTATGACAAGGTTGGTCTTTATGATACGGTTCGTGCGGTGATGTGCGGACAGGCTCCGGCTAGTAATATATCGCATTGTTGGCAATCGTTGGAGGGTATCCAGAAAAATATGTTGAATTTCTTGGAGAATCACGATGAACAGCGTGTCGCTTCTGATTTCTTTGCGGGGGATGCTCGTCCGGGTATTCCGGGCATGATTGTCTCCGCAGCCATGAATACGAATCCGGTTATGATCTATAGCGGTCAGGAACTTGGCGAAAGAGGAATGGACGCTGAAGGTTTCAGTGGACGTGATGGCCGTACGACCATCTTCGATTATTGGAGCGTCGAGAGTTTGCGGAACTGGAATAATAATGGACTCTTTGATGGGGCTAAATTAACGCCGGCAGAACGCTCGTTGCGTGAGATGTACGCTAAGTTATTGAATGTGGTACGATCCGAGCCGGTTATTGTCGAGGGAGCGTTTTATGATTTGATGTACGCGAACTCCGGTAATCCTTATTTCAATCCGAACCGTCAGTATGCGTTCTTGCGCAAATGGAAGAACGAGGTACTTCTGGTGGTCGTGAATTTCGACCGTGCCGACCAATGTGTATGGGTAAATATCCCGGTCGAGGCATTCAAGGCTCTTGATTTTGAGGATAACAAACCGGCTGAATTGACCGACTTGTTAACCGGGGAAACGACTATCAGTACGCTAACAGACGCTTATCCTTATCAAGTGAAACTCCCGGCTTATTCCGGTAAGATGCTAAAGTTCTCTTTTCTCCATAAATAAGAGCTTTCTTGAAAAGTTTAGGTGTGCTGTATAGATAATTCGTTGGTGGAGTTAGGTGGTTGATACGGGACATCTAGCTTCATCGGGCAAGTAACTTAAGTGAAATGGCAAAGTAACTTAACATACTTGCCCAATGAAGCTAGGTGACTTTTTCCTTTGATTTAAATGAAAAGAAGGGAAGCCGTATAATAAATGCCAGCCGCTAAAAGCCCACTTCCCGGGATCGTAAGAACCCATGCAGCCATCAAGCTTTGAGTTACTCCCCAACGAACGGCTGAGAAACGTTTGGTCGCACCAACTCCGATAATAGCCCCTGTAATCGTATGCGTGGTACTCCGCTATCAGAGATGGGGCGTGGGTTATAGATGGTAATACGTTTGGCGGAACTGTTTATTCCATCAATAACATCATCTTTTCCGTGCTTTTAGTTTTGCCCGTACTACCTCTATTACGGCAGGAAGTATGGATATGAATATAATTGCTATGATCAATAGCTTGAGGTTCTGCTGTACGAAAGGAAGATCTCCGAAAAAGTATCCTGCATAGCAGAAAAGCAGTACCCAGAAAGCGCCGCCTATCAGGTTGTAGATCATGAAATAGTAATAGTGCATTTTACCCATTCCGGCTACAAAGGGAGCGAAAGTACGGACAATCGGTACGAATCGGGCGATGATTATGGTTTTGCCTCCATATTTTTTGTAGAACTCATGCGTTTTGTCCAAATGGCTTTTCTTGAATATCTTGGAGTTGGGATTGTTAAATAGTTTACGACCAAAAAAATGACCTATCATATAATTACAGGAGTCTCCCAATACTGCCGCCGCGAATAATATCAAGGCTAAAAGATTTATCTCTAAAGGCATACCGGGTAACGCTGTTATCGCTCCGGCGACGAACAAGAGGGAATCCCCGGGCAAGAATGGGGTGGCTACCAATCCCGTTTCACAAAAAATGATTAGGAATAATATCGCGTAGGCCCAAGTATGATATTCTTGTACGATCTCGATCATATGCTGATCGATATGTAAGATGAAGTCTAATAAAAATTCCATTTTAGATTGATTATTAATTGATAAGAACTATCCTATATGACCCAATAAGAAAACAAAATAGATGTTTATTCTATTCCCTTTGAGAAATCTAGAAAATAAGAATAGTGAGAATGCAGACATTAAAGTGCTATCTTCTACTTTTTTGATGGAAATAAGGGGGAAAGAGAGTTTAAATGAGAATACGTCTTAGAGTATAGATATAGTACCCATAGGAGAACTTAAGGGGATTTATACAAAATGAAATGAATGTTTGTCTTTCTTTAGGATATTGAGTTTTTATAAACCGTACGATCCTTTCCGCGGATGAGGATAGGTTTGTCCTTGAGTTTTTTGATGTGGAGATGTTGCGGAATAGTGAAGCCCTGATATAGCCATCTTCCATCTTATAGCTTTGTTTTCCGTTGTATAGCTCTTTTTCGTATCGTTCGATATCTGCTTGGGGGATATTGTATTCCGTCTTGTCTTCATTCGGAGAGTACATGGTGTAAATATCGTTGTATTTCTGTTGGTTCTCGGGAGTTGATGAAGAACCCGAAGTCAGAAATACACTTACCAATACGAAGAAATAGAGTAAATACTTCATCATTGCGGTTGCAAATATAGAAAGTTTTCCAAATATAAAGAGGTTATTGTAAATAAGTTTTGTACTTTTGCGGCACAATTTAAATCTATTCACTTTAAGATAAATATTCGGAATAATGAGTGCACAAACTCCTTTCTTGGTGTTTTCGGGAACGAACTCCCGGTATCTTGCAGAGAAAATTTGCAACAGTTTAGGTTGTCCTCTGGGACAGATGAATATCCAGCACTTTGCCGATGGTGAGTTCTCTGTTTCTTATGAAGAGTCTATCCGCGGTAGAGATGTATTCTTAGTACAATCTACATTCCCTAATTCAGACAATCTGATGGAGTTGCTTCTGATGATTGACGCGGCTAAACGTGCTTCCGCACATTCAATCATCGCTGTAGTCCCTTACTTCGGTTGGGCTCGTCAGGATAGAAAGGATAAGCCTCGTGTTTCTATTGGCGCTAAGTTGATCGCTGATATGTTGAGTACGGCAGGTATCAATCGTTTGATTACGATGGACCTTCATGCGGATCAGATCCAAGGATTCTTTAATGTTCCGGTGGATCACTTATATGCTTCTTCCGTATTCTTGGATTATATCAAGACGTCTTTGCCTTTGGATAACTTGTGTATCGCGACTCCGGATGTTGGTGGTACGAAACGTGCCAGCAGCTATTCTAAGTATTTAGGCTTGCCGATGGTCATTTGCCACAAATCTCGTTTGCGTGCCAATGAGGTGGCCGAGATGCGTATTATCGGTGATGTGACGGGCTTGGATGTCCTTTTGGTTGATGACATGGTGGATACGGCCGGAACAATTACGAAAGCCGCGAACTTGATGTTGGAGAATGGCGCTAAGTCTGTTCGTGCTATCGCCAGCCACGCTGTGATGTCTGATCCGGCTTCTACTCGTGTAGATCAGTCCGCTTTAGCGGAAATGATCTTTACGGATTCTATTCCTTACGCTAAGAAATGCGAGAAAGTAAAGGTATTATCTGTCGCTGACATGTTCGCTGAGGCGATCCGTCGTGTATGTAGTGGAGAGTCTATCAGCTCTTTGTATGCTATTTAATAGAATAAGATAGAAAAATAAAAACGGTCGCTTCCTTTTGAGGCGACCGTTTTTTATTTAGAATAAATCTGAATATGCGTTACTTGGTCTCATCAATAATCATGCCGCTGCCCAGACATAAGTGATGGTCTTTGTCGTAGATTACACTGTATTGGCCGGGAGCGATACCTTGAATCTTTTCGTCGGATTCTACACGATATAGATCTCCGATACGACGGATGTAGCCATGCGTAAATTCCGGGGTATGACGGATCTTGAAAGTGATTTCTTTCTCACCCTCAAATTCTCCCCATGGATCTTCCGTGATGAAATCGAAACCTTGCATATTAATCACCTTGCCATATTGCGTTTCCGGATCGTAGCCGTTGGAGACATAAATGATATTTCGCTTAATGTCTTTTTGGATAACGAACCAAGGGCCGCCACTTAATCCCAATCCCTTACGTTGGCCGATCGTATGGAACCAATATCCATTGTGTTTACCCAAGACCTTACCCGTCTCTAGTTCCACGATTTTTCCCGGGCGTTTCCCTAAATAACGCTCTATAAAGTCGTTGTAGTTAATCTTGCCTAAGAAGCAAATGCCTTGGCTATCTTTACGCTTGGCGCTCGGCAATTTCTGGGCCTCGGCGATGGCACGTACCTCACTTTTCATTAAATGCCCGATCGGAAACATGAGTTTCTGTATCTGTAGGCGGGTGATTTGCCCTAAGAAATCAGTCTGATCTTTTACCGGGTCCTTGGCGGTAGAAAGCCATATCTTGCCGTCTATCTCCGTGGTCGTGGCATAATGACCGGTAGCGATCTTATCGAAATCCTTGCCCCATTTTTCCTCGAAACAACCGAACTTGATATATTTATTACACATCATATCCGGGTTAGGGGTAAGACCGCGTTTGACAGATTCGATCGTATAGCTTACCACCCGATCCCAATACTCGTCGTGTAGGGAGACGATCTCGAACCGGCATCCATACTTGCGGGCGATATATGAGGTGATCTCGATATCCTCTTCCGCCGGGCAATCGATATAGCCATCCTTGTCTTCCATACCGATACGGATATAGAAGATGGTCGGATCGTATCCTGCCTCTTTGAGTTGATGCACTACGACAGAGCTGTCTACTCCTCCTGAAACTAATGCCGCTATTTCCATTCTCTTTTTTGTCTTTGCTTTTGAACTTACAAAAGTAGAGAAAAAATCTCAAACCTTTGATATTGACTGTATATTCTCTATCTTTGCGGTTGGCCCTTATTGGAATGCGGGCCTTCAAACTATGTACTTTAGATGTAATATATTATAGGAAAAGCAAATCGTAGTAAGTATGAAAAAAATAATGTTATCGCTTATGACAGCTATGGTTATGACGGCTTGTACAGGCCAACAGTCGGATACGGCATCTCAAAATTCCGATAAGGAGTTCAATTATGTAGTGGATCAGTTCGCTGATCTGGAGATTCTTCGCTATAAAGTTCCGGGTTTTGAGTCCCTGTCCTTGCAACAAAAGCAACTATTATATCATCTTTCCGAAGCGGCCTTGATGGGACGTGATATATTCTTCGATCAGAATGGACGCTATAATCTGGCGATCCGCAGGACACTGGAGGCTATTTATACGAATTATAAGGGAGATCGGGAGGACCCTCAATTCAAGGCTTTGGAAACCTATTTGAAACGGGTGTGGTTCTCCAGTGGTATCCATCATCATTATGCGTTGGACAAGTTTGCCCCGGGGTTTTCTCCTGAGTTCTTGATGGATTGTATTCACCAAATCGACGCTAAGAAGTTACCTCTTCGTGAGAATCAAAACGTGGATCAGTTCATGATCGAGATCGCTCCGGTAATCTTTGATCCGGGCGTTATGCCAAAGCGTAGCGTACAAAGCGGTGACGGTGATCTGATCAAAGCTTCTTCTAATAATTATTACGGGGGAGGCATCAGTCAAAAAGAGGTAGAGGACTTCTATGCGCAAATGAAAATGGGAAAGGATACCATTTCCCCGATTTCTTACGGGTTGAATAGCCGTTTGGTAAAAGAGAACGGTACGGTCGTTGAAAAGGTTTGGAAAGTAGGAGGGCTTTATTCCGCCGCGATAGAAAAAATCGTAGATCAATTGCGACAAGCCTTGCCTTTCGCCGAGAATGATACGCAGAAAGCGATCATCGGGAAATTGATCGAATATTATCAAACGGGCGATTTGAAGACTTTCGATGCTTATTCGATCCTTTGGGTAGAGGATACAGCTTCGGAGGTGGATTTTGTGAATGGCTTTATCGAGACTTATGGGGATCCGTTAGGAATGAAAGCAAGCTGGGAGTCTACCGTGAATTTTACGAATAAGGAGGCGACTAAGCGTACAAAAATCATCAGTGATAATGCGCAATGGTTTGAGGATCATTCTCCGGTAGATAAGCGTTTCAAGAAAGAGAAGGTGAAAGGAGTTAGCGCTAAGGTAATCACGGTATCTATGTTGGGAGGTGATTGCTATCCGGCTACCCCGATCGGTATCAATTTGCCAAATGCGGATTGGATTCGTAGGGATCATGGCTCGAAGTCTGTTACGATAGAGAATATCACGGAGGCTTATGATAAGGCGTCTCAAGGAAATGGCTTTAGCGAAGAGTTTGTTTGGAGTGACGTGGAGCGGAACGGTATGAGGCAGTACGGTTTCTTAACGGATAATCTACATACGGATTTACATGAGTGTCTGGGACATGGTTCCGGTAAATTGCTGGAAAATACGGACCCGGATGCGCTGAAAGCCTATAGCTCTACACTGGAGGAAACCCGTGCGGATTTGTTTGGCCTGTATTATTTGGCAGATCCAAAGCTGGTGGAACTGGGATTGCTTCCGGACGGCGAGGCTTATAAATCGGAATACTATAAATATATAATGAATGGCTTGATGACCCAGTTGGTTCGCATCGAGCTAGGCAAGAATGTAGAAGAGGCGCATATGCGTAACCGTCAGTTGATCGCTAAGTGGGCTTACGAGAAAGGGAAGGAAGCGAATGTGATCGAACTGAAAAAACGGGATGGCAAGACCTATGTGGTTGTGAATGACTATCCGAGGTTACGTGAGTTGTTTGGGACATTGCTTGCTGAGATTCAACGTATCAAGAGTGAGGGTGACTATGCGGCCGGAAAGAATCTTGTTGAAGGATACGGCGTGAAAGTAGATCCGGAGCTGCATGCGGAGGTCTTGGAGCGCTATGCTAAGTTAAACTTGGCTCCCTATAAAGGTTTTGTCAATCCTGTGATGAAAGAGGTAAAGAACTCTAACGGTGAGGTTACTGATATTGTCTTGGACTACACGGAAGGTTATACAGATCAGATGCTTCGTTATGGCCGTGATTATTCTTTCTTGCCGACTTATAATAATTAATAGATGGAAAGTTTACAAGACGAGATAAGGGAGATCCGTAAGGAACTTCGTTTGGCGATGAACGGGGTGATTTCTACGAGTATGCGTGAGAAAGGTATCGTATATAAGTTAAATTTCGGGGTTCCGTACCCCGAAATAAAGGGAATCGCCCGTAAGCATAAACCGAATGGAGAGCTAGCGGCGGCTTTATGGAAAGAAGACATCCGTGAGTTTAAGATATTGGCGACCTTTCTCCAACCCGCCGAGACGTTGCCTTTGGATGAGGCGAAACGTTGGGTCAAGGAGATTCCTTATTTAGAGATCGCGGAGCATTGTTGCCGGAACTTGTTCGTTCATCTGCCTTATATGGAGGACTTCACGTCTGATCTGGTTGCTGATAAGAAAAATGAGTTCGCTCGCACGGTCGCCTTTCTTACTTGGGCCGAGAATTTCAAGCGAGGTGGCAGCTTATCTTCTGTGGTTTTAGGATCTTTCTTGGCAGAAACCTTAAGTAGTCTAGCGGAGACTAAGGATTTTAAATCTACGCTGAAAGAGAAACAAGCGTCTATTCAAGCCATGAAGTTTTATGGGCGTCAATCCGAGGGGAATGCGGAAAGGATCCTAGACGGTTTCAAGGAATTTCAGGAGGCTGCGGGAAACACGCCGGAATTACAAGAAATCTATAATGAATTAAAATTCGAGTTTGAATATTATCGGTAAGGCTTTGCGTTTAAAATAAATGCGCTAACTTTGTCGTTTGTGCGGTCTTTAGGAGATGGAAGCGAAAGTTTATACGGAAATACGTGCGTTGTTTACCGAATATCTAACGGAGAAGAAACTGCGGAAAACCGAGGAGAGATATGCTATATTCAAGGAGATATGTGCTTTTCCCGGTCATTTTGATGTGTGTATGCTTTCGGATCGGTTGGAGCAAGACAACTTCCATGTCAGTAAGGCAACACTCTATAATACGTTGGATGTACTGGTTGATGCCGGTTTGGTGGTGCGTCATCAAATAACCGTCCAGTCGGTGCAATATGAGTTGAGGATTTATGCTGATACGCATTTGCATTTGGTTTGTACGAGATGCGGGACCATGCGGGAGCTGCGAAATAGTGCGTTGAAAGCGGATATGAGAAACTTGAAAGTCTCTCGTTTTACGCCGGAGTATTATTGTTTGTACATTTATGGCCTGTGCAGTAAATGCAAGTTTAAGCAGCAGAGGTCAGTTAAATAAGAATATTAATAGCCTATAATAAATATAGAAAAGATGAAAGTAGACGTTTTGTTAGGATTGCAATGGGGCGACGAGGGCAAAGGCAAGGTTGTCGATGTGCTGACTCCGAATTACGATGTGGTAACTCGTTTTCAAGGAGGCCCTAATGCCGGACATACATTGGAGTTTAACGGGGAAAAGTATGTGTTACGTTCGATTCCTTCCGGTATTTTCCAAGGTGGAAAAATAAACGTAATCGGTAACGGTGTCGTTCTGGACCCGTTATTGTTCAAGCAGGAAGCGGAATCATTGGCAGCGAGTGGTCACGATATCACCAAGCAGCTTTATATCTCTAAGAAAGCTCACCTAATTTTACCTACTCACCGGATCTTGGATGCCGCTTACGAGGCCGCAAAAGGTTCCGGAAAGATCGGTACGACTGGAAAGGGTATCGGCCCGACTTATACGGATAAGATTAGCCGTAACGGTGTTCGTGTGGGCGATTTATTGCATAACTTCGAAGAGAAATATGCGGCCGCTAAAGCAAAACATGAAGCGATCTTGCGTTCATTGAACTATGAATATGATATAACCGAGATGGAGGCTCAATGGATGGAGGCCTTGAACTATCTCAAACAATTCAAATTGATTGATAGCGAGCATGTCATCAATAACTATTTGAAGGAAGGTAAGTCGGTCTTGGCGGAAGGCGCTCAAGGTACGATGCTGGATATAGACTTCGGTTCTTATCCATTCGTGACTTCCTCTAACACGATCTGTGCCGGATGTTGTACGGGACTGGGTGTTTCTCCCCGGAATATCGGTGAGGTATATGGAATCTTCAAGGCTTATTGTACACGTGTAGGTAGCGGTCCGTTCCCGACCGAGTTGTTTGATGAGGTGGGAGATAAGATCGGTCAATTAGGCCATGAGTTCGGTGCGGTTACGGGACGTAAACGTCGTTGTGGCTGGATTGATTTGGTAGCCTTGAAATATGCCGTGATGATCAACGGTGTAAGCCAATTGATCATGATGAAGAGTGATGTGTTGGATACCTTCGATACGATCAAGGCTTGTGTGGCTTATAAGATGAATGGTGTCGAGACTAATGAGTTCCCGTATGAGATCGATGATACGATCGAACCTGTATACGTGGAATTACCGGGTTGGAAGACGGACATGACGAAGATGCAGAGCGAGGATGAGTTCCCGGAGGAGTTCAACGCTTACCTTTCTTTCTTGGAGGAAGAACTGGGTGTGCCTGTGAAGATCGTTTCCGTAGGACCGGATCGTGAACAGACGATTGTCAGATATACAGAAGAATAAACTCGTTATAAATCGTACAAAATGGCAGAAGACCACATTCCTCAAGGGGTGTCTCCTGCCATTTTTGTCTTTGGCAAACTTTTTGTCGTTGTTTTATAAAACTAAATAAGATAGAAATTTATGAGTATGTATTGGATTATATTTATTGGATTTGCGCTATTGAGTTGGCTGGTGTCATCCCGCCTTCAGGGCAAGTTTGAGAAGTATTCGAAAATCCCTATGCCGAATGGCATGACAGGAAAAGATGTCGCTGAGAAGATGTTGCATGACAATGGTATCTATGATGTAAAGGTGATTTCTACACCCGGACATCTGACGGACCATTACAATCCCGCTAACCAGACGGTGAACTTGAGTGAGTCGGTTTATTATAGCAATAGTATCGCCGCCGCTGCGGTTGCCGCCCATGAGTGCGGTCACGCTGTGCAGCATGCTACCGCTTACGCTCCGTTGAGAATGCGTTCGGCCTTGGTTCCGGTTGTTAGTTTCGCCTCTAATATCATGACATGGGTGTTGTTGGGTGGTATGTTATTATTGCATACGTTTCCTCAGTTATTGTTATTCGGTATAATCTTGTTCGCTACGACTACGCTATTTAGCTTTATCACGCTTCCGGTCGAGATCAATGCCAGCCAACGTGCTTTAGCGTGGTTGAGCAATGCCGGTATAACAAATGCTTATACGCATGATAAGGCAGAGGATGCTTTACGTTCCGCTGCTTATACGTACGTGGTCGCCGCGTTAGGTTCGCTTGCTACATTATTATATTATATAATGATATTCTTGGGGGGAAGAAGCCGGGATTGATAAGCCTCGGAAGAGGCTTTCCATGGATGCCCATTGTAAGGATGTTTGAATGCCCATTGTAAGATGCTTATAACTGCGATTGTAAGCTCCTTACAGTGGGCATTGTTATTTTCTTATTTATTTCGAGCAAAAACATTACCTTTGCGGACAGAATAATCATTTAAAACATAAGATCATGCAAAAACCTTCCATACCCAAAGGTACCCGGGACTTTTCGCCGGAGGAAATGGCGAAACGTAATTATATATTCAACACGATCCGTGAAGTATTTCACTTGTATGGCTTCCAGCAAATAGAGACTCCTGCCATGGAAAACCTTTCTACATTGATGGGTAAATATGGCGAGGAAGGGGATAAGCTCCTTTTCAAGATATTGAATTCCGGAGATTGTTTCGCGGGCATCTCAGATGAGGAGTTAATGGAAAAGAACCCGTTGAGATTTGCTGCTAAGGCTTGTGAGAAAGGCTTGCGTTATGATTTGACCGTTCCGTTCGCTCGTTACGTGGTACAACATCGTAATGAGATCAGTTTTCCGTTCAAACGTTACCAGATCCAACCGGTTTGGCGTGCCGATCGTCCGCAAAAGGGACGTTACCGGGAGTTCTACCAATGTGATGGCGACGTTGTGGGTTCTGATTCCTTGATCAATGAGGTGGAACTGATCCAGATTATGGACGAGGTGTTCCATCGTTTTGGCATTCGTGTGTGTATCAAGATGAACAATCGTAAGATCCTTTCCGGTATTGCCGAAATCATAGGCGAGGCGGATAAGATCGTAGACATTACGGTAGCTATCGACAAGCTGGATAAGATTGGCTTGGACAACGTGAATGAAGAGCTTCGTTCCAAGGGTTTACCCGAGGAGGCGATCGAGCGTTTGCAGCCGATCATTATGCTGCAGGGTTCAAATCAAGAAAAGATCGCTACCTTGAAAGAGGTATTATCTGCGTCTGAGACTGGTTTGAAAGGTGTAGCCGAATTGGATTTTATTTTGGAGCGCATCTCTCATACGTCAATCCGTGCGGAATTAGAGCTTGATCTGACATTAGCTCGCGGCTTAAACTATTATACAGGTGCGATTTTCGAGGTGAAAGCCTTGGACGTACAGATCGGTAGTATCACGGGTGGTGGTCGCTATGACAACCTGACAGGGGTATTTGGCATGGAAGGCGTATCTGGTGTCGGTTTCTCTTTCGGCGCTGATCGTATCTTTGATGTATTGAACCAATTGGATTTATATCCGGAAGGATCTTTGAAGACTACACAGCTTCTATTCGTGAACTTCGGACAGAAAGAGGAGATTCATTTATTGCCGCTGATCGCTAAGGTTCGTAAGGCGGGGATTCGTACAGAGCTATATCCTGAGTCTACTAAGATGAAAAAGCAAATGGGATATGCGGACGCTAAGAAAATCCCGTTCGTTGCGATAGTCGGAGAGAATGAGATGGCCGAGAATAAAATCAACTTAAAGAATATGCTCACGGGTGAGCAAACCCTTGTGACTATCGAGGAGCTGATAGAACGCTTTTAGAGAATAGTGGATTATGGAACACGGACTACACGGATGACACGGTATTAGTATTTATCCGTGTGTTCCGTGTCATCCGTGTAGTCCGTGTTTAAATGGTTCTAAACTTATAAATTAATGAAACGACCATGAAAATACCTGTTTTTATACTCTCAATATCTTTATACCTTTCTTCCTGCTCTTTCACCCCCCGGGCCGAGTGGGTAACGACAACCGAGAATACCCCTTGGGCTGAGCAACCCGATCTGATCTCCGCCCTTGCGGATACGATACCTAATATTGATATAACAATTCTAACAGAAAAGCATCAACAACAAATTGATGGTTTCGGAGCCTGTTTTAATGAATTAGGTTGGCTTTCCTTGAGTAAGCTGGAGCCAAGTGTACGTGAGGAAATCATGGAAGAGCTTTTTTTCCCCGGAGTCGGAGCCAACTTCACGATTTGCCGGATGCCTGTAGGAGCAAATGATTTTTCCCGTGATTGGTATTCGTATGACGAGGTAGACGGTGATTTCATGATGGAACATTTTACCATCGCCAATGACCAACAAACGTTGATCCCTTTTATCAAGAACGCCCAAAAGTATCAGCCAGACTTACGCTTGTGGGCTTCCCCGTGGTGCCCTCCCGCTTGGATGAAATATAACAAACACTATGCCTCTGCCTATACGGGTGAGAATTATGACGAGAAGTATCGAAATGGTTTGTCGGCCGATAAGGTCGGCCATGAAGGTACGGATATGTTTATCCAAGACTCTCTTTACCTGAAAGCCTATGCCCTCTATTTCTCTAAATTTATCGAGGCCTATAAGAAACACGGAATTCCAATCTTTGCCATAATGCCCCAGAACGAGTTCAACTCTGCGCAAATATTCCCGAGTTGTTGTTGGACATCGGCTTCTTTGGCTAATTTTATCGGTAATTATCTCGGGCCGGCCATGCAGGTTCAAGGAGTGGATATTATGTTCGGCACGATGGAACGTGCGAATGAGTCGCTTGTTGATACGGTATTGACAGATCCCGCTAGTGGTAAATATGTAAAAGGTGTCGGTTTCCAATGGGCGGGTAAGGGAGCTATCGCCGGAATCCACAAACGTTATCCCGGGTTGAAGCTTTACCAAACCGAGCAAGAATGTGGAGATGGCAAGAACGATTGGAAGGGTGCCATGTATTCTTGGGGGTTGATGCGACATTTTCTGGATAATGGCGTTTCTGCCTATATGTATTGGAATATATCTTTGGAAAATGGAGGGATCAGTCGTTGGGGATGGGCGCAAAACTCATTGGTTGTCGTAGATCCGCAAACCAAGAGCTATCGATATACTCCGGAATACTACGTGATGAAACATGTCAGCCATTATGTCCAGCCCGGTGCATATAAATTAGAAACGGAAGGAGCTTATACGAATCTGCTGGCATTCCGTAACCCGGATAACAGTATCGCCTTGATTATCGCCAATGAGACCAGTGATGATCATTCTCTTTCCATTCGCATCGGCGATCGAGTCTATACTCCGATCGTAAAAGCATATTCCATGAATACGCTGCTGGTCGATTGATTATCCTTTTGAGAGATGCAAAAAGACAAGTTGTCAGTTATCTCTTCGGATATTTGTCCATTTCGTCCGAAATATTGTCAGTCGAACCCGGGTGAATTCGTTTGGCACACTATTCGCATAGGCTTAGGCGTGAACATAAAGTTCATAACTAAAAAAGTAATATTATTAACATTTAAAATACCAAGAAAATGAACATTAGACCATTAGCAGACCGCGTGCTGATTAAGCCGGCCGCTGCGGAAGAGAAAACATTAGGTGGAATTATTATTCCTGACTCAGCAAAGGAAAAACCTTTAAAGGGTGAGATTGTAGCCGTAGGTAACGGAACGAAAGACGAGGAGATGGTTGTAAAGGTTGGTGATAACGTATTGTATGGTAAGTATGCAGGTACGGAAATCGAACTAGACGGTGAGAAATACTTGATCATGCGCCAAGCAGACGTTTTAGCTATTATCTAATTCATTTTTATAAACAACAATATTAAAAAGAGATACAATCATGGCAAAAGAGATTAAATACGATATGGATGCCCGCGACCTTTTGAAGAAAGGTGTGGATGAGTTGGCTAATGCTGTTAAGGTAACATTAGGCCCGAAAGGTCGTAACGTAATTATCGAGAAGAAATTCGGAGCTCCTCACATCACGAAAGATGGTGTAACGGTTGCTAAAGAAGTTGAGTTGACTTGCCCGTTCGAGAACATGGGTGCTCAATTAGTTAAGGAAGTGGCTTCCAAGACAAACGATAACGCCGGTGACGGTACGACTACAGCTACGGTTTTGGCTCAGTCTATCATTGGTGTCGGTTTAAAGAACGTTACTGCCGGAGCGAACCCGATGGATTTGAAACGTGGTATCGACAAGGCTGTCGCTAAGGTTGTAGAGAGCATCGCTAACCAAGCTGAGGCTGTAGGTGATAAGTTCGAGAAGATCGAGCATGTAGCGAAGATCTCCGCAAATGGTGACGAGGCTATCGGTAAGTTGATCGCGGAGGCTATGCAACGTGTGAAGACTGAAGGTGTTATCACGGTTGAGGAAGCTAAAGGTACTGAAACTACAGTTGACGTAGTTGAGGGTATGCAGTTCGACCGCGGTTATATCTCTCCGTACTTCGTAACGGATACAGAGAAGATGGAGTGCCAGATGGAGAATCCGTATATCTTGATCTATGACAAGAAGATCTCCGTATTAAAAGACCTTCTTCCTATCCTTGAGCCGACCGTACAGAGCGGACGTCCTCTTTTGATCATCGCTGAGGATATCGACAGCGAGGCTTTGGCTACATTGGTAGTGAATCGTCTGCGTGGTTCCTTGAAGATCTGCGCTGTTAAGGCTCCGGGCTTCGGCGACCGTCGTAAGGCTATGTTGGAAGATATCGCTGTATTGACAGGCGGTACGGTTATCTCTGAGGAGAAAGGTTTGAAATTGGAAGGTGCTACAATGGATATGCTAGGTACCGCTGAGAAGATCACGGTAGACAAAGATACCACTACCATTGTAAATGGTGCTGGTGACAAGGAGGCTATCCAAGCTCGTATCGGCCAGATCAAGATCCAGATGGAGAATACGACATCTGATTATGATAAAGAGAAATTGCAAGAGCGTTTGGCTAAGATGGCCGGCGGTGTAGCTGTTCTTTACGTAGGTGCTCCTTCTGAGGTTGAGATGAAAGAGAAGAAAGACCGTGTGGATGACGCATTACACGCAACTCGTGCCGCTATCGAAGAAGGTACGGTGCCCGGTGGTGGTGTTGCCTATATCCGTGCTATCGATGCATTGGAAGGTATGAAGGGTGACAACGAGGACGAGACTACAGGTATCGAGATCGTTAAGCGCGCTATCGAGGAGCCGCTTCGCCAGATCGTAGCTAACGCTGGTAAGGAAGGTGCCGTTATCGTTCAGAAAGTGAAGGAAGGCAAGGGCGACTTCGGTTACAACGCTCGTAAGGACTGTTTCGAGAATTTGTGCGAGGCTGGTGTAATCGACCCAGCTAAGGTAACTCGCGTAGCATTGGAGAACGCTGCTTCTATCGCAGGTATGTTCTTGACTACTGAGTGCGTGATCGCTGAGAAAAAAGAAGAGACTCCTGCTATGCCTCCGATGAATCCGGGTATGGGCGGCGGAATGGGTGGTATGATGTAATCGACTCCCGTGATTAATGATATGGGCGGCCGTTCCGGAAGGGACGGTCGCTTTTTTTATTTTCATTTGCTTGCTAATTGGAAAAAACGATTACCTTTGTATGCGCAATACCGATAGGTTGCGCTTCAGAATGATTAAAAAAAGCCCAGGTGGCGGAATTGGTAGATGCGCTCGTTTCAGGTGCGAGTGGTTTTGCGATCGTGCAGGTTCGAGTCCTGTTCTGGGCACTTCCCAAAATAGAAAAAATGCAATCCTATACAGAAGACGAAATTGTAGTACAGCTTCGGGACCCGGCCCGACAACGTGAGGCCTTCGCCAAGGTCGTAAGCTTGTATGGCGAGAAGTTGTATTGGCATATACGAAAGATGGTACTGGATCATGAGGATGCGAACGACTTACTCCAAAATACATTTTTGAAAGCTTGGACGAACATCGAGCTTTTTCGTGGTGAGGCCAAATTATCTACATGGCTTTATAAGATCGCGATCAACGAGTGCATTACTTTCCTGAATAAACAGCGAAATATGAATAACGTATCTATCGACGATGCGGATACCTTTTTGCTGGATCGTTTGAAAGGTGATGAATACTTCGATGGTGACGAGATACAGGTAAGATTGCAAAACGCTATTCTTACCTTGCCGGAGAAACAACGCTTGGTTTTCAATATGAAGTATAACGAGGAGATGAAGTACGAGGAGATGTCCGAGATACTAGGTACCTCTGTCGGGGCTTTGAAGGCCTCGTATCATCATGCGGTGAAAAAAATCGAGGAGTTTTTAACAAAAGAGGTTTAAACCTTTTGCCCGAATCGCTGTCAAAGCAATATAAAAAGAGAAAAAGTATGAAAAAAGAAGAAAACAACCTAGATCGCTTGAAAGGAACTAATCCTTTCACTGTACCGGAAGGGTATATGGAAGGGCTTACGGAGCGGATCATGAGTCAGCTCCCCGAGAAGCAGGAGGAGAGGGCGAAACGGATTTCCTTGATGGATCGTGTTCGTCCGTGGTTGTACATGGCTGCGGTATTCGCTGGTCTTGGTTTGTTTTTCAAGGCTATCGTGGGAATAAACGGTTCCGATGGTAGTACTGCGTCTGATTCTTTACTGGTCCGGACGGAAGTCCCGACAACGGCTTTAGACGCTATTGAAGCGGAAGAAGATGAGGAGTATTTGGAGTATTTGGAAGCTCAGTACGCCAATTATCTCTTAGATGAGGAACTTTCCTATTCTGAATAAAGTTTAAAATAGTAATTTTATCGAAGATTTTTGTAATAATACTTGTATGAATAAAATATTTTTCATTACATTTGTAGCGATTTCGGTTCTACTCTCTTTCAATGCTACGGCACAAGAGAAGAAAGAGCAAAGACATTTTGATAGAGAGGCATTCGAAGCAAGGCGGAATGCTTTTATTACGGCTGAAGTTGGCCTTACACCTGAGGAAGCTGCACAATTTATTCCTTTATGCAATGAGTTGCGACAGAAAAAATTTGAGGTAGGTCGTGAATGTCGTAAGTTATCAAAAGAAATTCGACATAAGGAGAATCCGACAGATGCTGATTATAACAAAGTGATAGACGAATGTCTGGATGTTGAGATAAAAGAGGCACAGTTGGAAAAAGAGTATTTTGAGAGATTCAAGAAGATACTTTCTCCCGAAAAGGTCTATAAGTACCGAAATGCGGAATATAAGTTTGTCCGGAATTTCATGAAGAGTGGTCGGGACAATAAAAAGGAAGAAAAACAGAAAAAGTAAAATATTATCATTATTTGTGTTTTTTGTTTAGATTTAGTTTTGGCGTTTAAGTTAAGGGAGGGGTGGCGACGTGATGTCGGTTCCCCTTTTGTTTTGCCCTTATCCTTGCTTTATAAGCCTTTGGCCTTGGCTTCATTCCACAGTTGATCCATTTCCTCCAATGTCATATCTTTCAAGGAACGACCTTCTTGGATCGTGTGCTCCTCTAGATAATTAAAACGGCGGATAAACTTCTGGTTCGTGCGTTCCAATGCGTTGTCCGGATTTATTTTGTATAGGCGGGCAGCGTTGATCAAGCTAAAGAAGAGATCTCCGAACTCAGCTTCCATCTTATCTGCGTCCATCCTGTCTATCTCGGTTTTCAACTCATTAAATTCCTCCTGTACCTTATCCCATACTTGATCACGTTGTTCCCAGTCGAAACCTACGTTACGGGCCTTATCTTGGATACGATGCGCTTTTACTACGGATGGGAGGGAAGCGGGAACACCCTCCAGTACGGTTTTGTTACCCCCCTTTTCTTTCAACTTAAGCTGCTCCCAGCTTTGCTCTACCTTTTGAGCGGTATCGGCGGAGGTATCTCCGAATACGTGTGGATGGCGGTAAATCAGTTTCTGGCAAAGGCTGTCGCAGACATCCTTGATATCGAAAGCTTCTTTTTCCTCGCCGATCTTGGAGTAAAAGACGATGTGCAATAACAGGTCTCCTAATTCTTTTTTTATGTTTGTGTTATCCTCACGCATCAAGGCCTCGCATAGTTCATAGGTTTCCTCGATCGTATTCGTGCGGAGGCTCTCGTTTGTCTGTTTACGATCCCAAGGGCATTTTACCCGTAATTCATCCAGAATGTCGAGTAATTGCCCGAAGGCTTCCATCTTCTCTTCTCTAGTTGCCATATTATTTACTTATTCTATAATGATTGTAAAAGAAAGAGGGCAGGGTAGAACCCGGCCCTCTGTTTGTTTTATTGTTGTTCTTTCTTGAATTCTTTCAATCCGTTTTGAAGGAACTGGATGTATTTGGAAACATCCTCATTGAATGCGTATGAAGGTCCGAGCGGCTGTCCCTCGTCATTCAATAAGATGTAGAATGGCTGGGCATTAGAACCGAACTTGCTTCGTTGCAAATAACTCCATTTATCACCGATCGTCTTCAGCTTACGAGTCTTTCCGTTCTCTTGGATCTCGATGGGTTGCGGGAGTTTCGTCTTATCGTCTACCATGAGAGTGATTAGCACGTAATCATTTTCTAGCATTTGCTTCACCTTAGGATCCGTCCAAACGGAAGCCTCCATCTTACGGCAGTTTACGCAACCGAAACCGGAGAAGTCGATCATGACGGGTTTATTTACCTTCTTGGCATAAGCCATACCGGATTCATAATCGTCGAATGCGGCGTGTACCTCGTTTTTGTATAGATTGAAATCTTGTGTATACAACGGAGGAGCGAATGCGCTGATCGCCTTTAACGGAGCGCCCCAAAGTCCCGGAACCATGTAAATGGCGAAAGCGAAAGAGATAATCGCCATAAACAGACGAGGAACAGATACATATTTTACTTCGCTATCATGGCTAAACTTGATCTTTCCTAATAAGTAAACACCCAATAAACTGAAGATCACGATCCAAAGCACGATAAAAGCCTCACGGTCTAGTAAACGCCAACCATACGCTAAGTCCGCTACGGAAAGGAACTTCAAGGCCAAGGCCAACTCCAAGAAGCCCAATACGACCTTCACGGAATTCAACCATCCGCCGGATTTCGGCATACTTTGCAGCATATTCGGGAAGATGGCGAAGACGCTGAACGGGATGGATAACGCCAAGGCGAAACCGAACATACCGATAGCCGGTCCTACCGCCGTACCCATAGAAGCGGCCTGTACCAACAAGGTTCCGATAATCGGGCCCGTACAAGAGAAAGATACCAATACCAACGTAAACGACATAAAGAAAATACTCAATACGCCGGTCGTCGAATCGGCCTTGCTATCCAATTTGCTAGTCCATGACGCAGGTAATACCAGCTCGAAGGCTCCGAAGAAGGAGACTGCGAATACTACCAACAGCAAGAAGAACAGGATATTAAAGATCGCGTTCGTTGATAAATCATTCAATGCGCTCGCTCCGAAGATACCGGTGATCAACAAGCCCATCACCAAATAGATTACGATAATAGATAACCCATAGGTGATAGCGTCGCGAATCGCTTTCTTACGATCTTTCGTACGTTTCAGGAAGAAGCTAACCGTCATAGGGATCATCGGCCAAACGCAAGGAGTCAATAAGGCGATCAAACCACCTAAGAAACCTGCGAAGAAGATGAATAACCAAGAGGTATCTGCCGCAGATACCGTAGAGTCGCCGAACGATTTCAATTGGTCGATCACCGGAGACCAAAGATTCGGGCTGTCGGTTAAGCTGTCGGACGCTTTAGGAGATGTCGTAGCCGGTGTCTCTTTAGCGGCAGGGTCCGGAGTGTTCAACTCGCTGGCCTCTTCCGCTACGACTTGCGTATCCGGCTGTATGGCCGTGGCGTCCTCTTTATCCACCTCTGTAGTCGAGCTGTTAGCTGCCAGAGCTGGATCTACATGGATACTTTTCTTATCGAAAGAGAAAGGTATTTGATCCGGGGGAAGACAAGTCTCGTCATTACAAGCCATAAATTCCACCTCGCCCTCCGCCTTGAATTTAGCGGGATCGGTAACCTTTAGTTTTTGGGTGAACGATACCGTACCCGGATACCAACGAAGATTCATGGCAAATTGCTCGTCGTAAACCGTGGTCGGCTTTACCGAAGGAACCGGTTGACCGATCAGTTCAGCTCCATTCAATGTCTCGAATGTGAAAGATGTAGAAACAGGACCTCCTTCCGGCAGGTTCATGTCATACAGGTGCCAACCTTTGTCCGCCGTGGCGGTAAAGACGATCTCTTTCTCGGGTGCGCCGCCCTTGTCGTCTAGTTTAATTTTCCACTTGACAGGCGTAAGTATTTGCGCCTGCGCTACCAGCGCTATTAGCGCCAGCATGATCGAACTGATGAGTTTCTTCATTTTTTGTCCTTTATTGATAGATTACTTTGCTGTCGATGTGAATTTCTCCGGGATCCGTGTCTCGAAGCGCATCTCCTCGCCTGTTACCGGATGGATGAAACAGAGCCTGCGGGCATGGAGCATCAAGCGTCCGGCAGGATTTGTCTCCGCCCCATATTTAGAGTCTCCGGCTATCGGATGCCCGATGGATTGCATCTGCGCACGGATTTGGTTCTTGCGTCCCGTCTCCAGATCGAGTTCCACGAGCGAATAACGATTGTTCGTTTGCAGGAGTCGGTAGCGTGTGATCGCTTCCTTCCCGTCACCATCTTGTGTCACGTACACTTGCATATGCTTGTTCTCCACGAGGTTGGATACGATCAAATCCGTGTCTTTCTCCGGCCGTCCCTCTATCACGGCCACGTAGGTCCGTTGCGTGATAGCCTCGCTCCAGTTGGACTGTAGTTGCTCTTTTACCTTCTGGTTCTTGGCGAACATCATGATACCCGATGTGTCTCGGTCCAGACGGTGCAAGACGAATATCTTGTTGCGAGGGTCGCATTCTTTCAAGTAATCGCTCAGGATACGGTAGGCCGTACGCTCTTTGATACGATCGGTAGATACGGATAGCAAACCTTCCCGCTTGTTGATCACGATGAGGTCATCATCTTCCCAAACAATTCTAAGTAACGGATTGTTGAATTCCACCTTCCCTCTTCCATAGTTGATCCCGACCGTATCGTTAGGGTTCAGCGGGGCATCGAACTGCCGGGTGACTTTCCCGTTTACCGAGATCTGTCCCCTGCTCAATAATCCTTTCACGGATGAACGGCTTTGTTCTTTTAATAACTCGAACAGGAAAGGTAGCAAAGTGTTACTTTCACCCACCGTTACCTGTCGTTCTTTAGAGGGTTTACGTCGATTATCCCCTCCTTTATACTCAGATCGCTTTCTCATATCTATTTTTTATAGTACGCGAAGATACAGGCATTTACGCGAAACTGCAATAGCGTGGAATAGAAAAACCGTTATAAATAGTTTGCTTGTTATAGGAATAAACCTTCAAATCCCCGGATGTAAAAGTAATTGCCATTCACTCTATTTTCAAAATAGCGGCGTGGTCTTTATAAATCACGTCGTGATCTGTATAAACCACGACTTGGTCTGTACAAACCATGTCGTGGTTTATAGAATAGTGGCGTATCCGAGAGAGAATACCTATTGTCTCGGCCGACTATATTTCCCGATGCTCAGCGTTTTTTGTCTATATTTTTTGTACTTTCGCGGATCGAGAAATGTGTAAAGACTAATTAGTTATAAAAATATGGAAATCGCTAGTAAGTACAATCCCGCTGAAGTAGAGGGGAAGTGGTATCAGTATTGGTTGGATAACGGCTTCTTTAAGTCAAAGCCAGACGGTCGTGAGCCGTATACGATTGTAATCCCGCCCCCTAACGTCACCGGCGTATTGCACATGGGACATATGCTTAACAATACGATCCAAGATATCTTGGTTCGCCGTGCCCGTATGATGGGTAAGAACGCTTGTTGGGTACCGGGTACGGACCATGCTTCGATCGCTACGGAGGCGAAAGTGGTGAATCGTTTGGCCGGGCAAGGAATCAAGAAGACCGATCTGACTCGCGACGAGTTCTTGCGTCACGCTTGGGAATGGAAAGAAGAGCATGGCGGCATCATCTTGAAGCAGCTTCGTAAATTGGGGGCTTCCTGCGATTGGGATCGTACGGCGTTCACGATGGACGAGAAACGTTCGGAAAGCGTCATCAAGGTTTTTGTCGATCTATATAAGAAGGGCTTGATCTACCGGGGCGTGCGTATGGTGAATTGGGACCCTAAGGCGTTGACGGCCCTGTCCGATGAGGAGGTTATCTATAAGGAAGAGCATAGTAAGTTGTACTATCTTCGCTATAAGATCGTAGGCGAGGAGGGATACGCCATTGTCGCCACTACCCGTCCGGAGACGATTATGGGAGATACGGCGATGTGTATCAACCCGAACGACCCGAAGAACCAACATCTGAGAGGAAAGAAAGTGATCGTTCCGCTGGTAGGCCGTGAGATTCCGGTGATCGAGGATGATTACGTGGATATGGAGTTCGGTACGGGCTGTTTGAAAGTGACCCCCGCGCACGATGTAAACGACTATATGTTGGGCGAGAAATATAATTTGCCTTCTATCGATATATTTAACGATAACGGTACGTTGAGCGAGGCTGCCGGCCTGTATGTGGGCATGGATCGTTTCGATGTCCGCAAGCAGATCGAGGAAGACTTGCGTAACGCCGGTCTTTTGGAGAAGGTAGAGGCTTACGAGAACAAGGTGGGTTTCTCGGAGCGTACGAACGTGCCTATCGAACCGAAATTGTCTATGCAATGGTTCTTGAAGATGGAACATCTAGCCCAGATCGCCTTGGAGCCGGTCATGAAGGACGATATCAAGTTCTATCCGCCGAAGTTCAAGAACACCTACCGCCATTGGATGGAGAATATCAAGGACTGGTGTATCAGCCGTCAGCTTTGGTGGGGACACCGTATCCCGGCTTACTTCTTGCCGGAAGGTGGTTACGTGGTAGCCGAGACGGAAGAGAAAGCTTTGGAACTGGCGAAAGAGAAATGTGGTAACCCGAATCTGACCATGTCTGATTTGCGTCAGGACGAGGACGTATTGGATACTTGGTTCTCCTCTTGGTTGTGGCCGATCTCCCTGTTCGACGGTATCAATAACCCGGATAACGAGGAAATCAATTATTACTATCCGACCAGTGATTTGGTAACCGGACCGGATATCATCTTCTTCTGGGTAGCCCGTATGATTATGGCCGGCTATGAGTACAGAGGGAAAATGCCGTTCAAGAGCGTCTACTTTACGGGTATCGTTCGCGATAAGCTGGGACGTAAGATGTCCAAATCTTTAGGAAACTCTCCCGATCCGTTGCAATTGATCGAGCAATACGGTGCGGACGGCGTGCGTATGGGCTTGATGCTTGCGGCTCCTGCCGGAAATGATATTCCTTTCGATGATGCTTTGTGTGAGCAAGGACGTAACTTCAATAATAAGATATGGAATGCTTTCCGCTTGGTGAAGGGCTGGACGGTAGACGATACGATCGCTCAGCCGGAGGCTTCCGCTATCGCCGTGAAATGGTTCAAGATGCAGCTGGATAAGACGATTGCCGAGGTAGACGACTCTTTCAGTAAATATCGTCTGAGCGAAGCGATGATGGCTGTCTATAAATTGTTCTGGGATGAGTTCTCCTCATGGTATCTGGAGATGGTAAAACCGGGGTATCAGCAGCCGATCGACAAGGCTACTTATGAGGCTACGTTAGGTTTCTTCGATGCCTTGCTTCGTTTGCTTCATCCTTTCATGCCGTTTATTACCGAGGAATTATGGCAAGCCCTTGAGCCTCGTAAGGAAGGTGAGAGCTTGATGGTTGCCCAAATGCCGGAAGTAGCTGTTGCGGATAGCGCTTATTTGGATGCTTTCGAGATCGTGAAAGAGATCGTTGGTGGTGTCCGTACCATTCGTTTGCAAAAGAATATACCGAATAAGGATGCGCTGGAATTGCAGATCGTGGGTGAGCACAATGAGGCGTTCAACGCCGTAATCGCTAAGATGTGCAATCTCTCTTCCATCTCCAAGGTAGAGGAGAAAGCGGCCGGTGCTGTATCGTTCTTGGTCCGTACGACTGAATATGCCGTACCTTTAGGCAATCTGATCAATGTGGAGGAAGAGTTGGCTAAGCTTCAAGAAGAATTGAAATACCAAAAAGGTTTCTTGGCTTCTGTCATGAAGAAATTAGGCAATGAGAACTTCGTGAGCAAAGCCCCGGCGAAAGTAATCGAGATGGAGAAGAAAAAGCAAGCCGATGCCGAATCGAAGATTAAGTCTATCGAGGAAAGTATCGCTGCCTTGACAAAATAAATAGAACGGCCGTTTCTTTGAAATAAGAGCCTATATCAATCTTTTTTTGGTTGATATAGGCTTTTTGTTGTATAAGTTGAAAATGTGATATTAAACTTGTTTATGTTGATGTCTTGGCATTTAAATTTTTATTAACTTGCCGGGCATTGAATAATGGATAGTCGTGCTAACTTTTCAAGGTATATATGAAGAGATTGTTTTTTATTGGTTGTTGGACGTTGATTCTAACTTTGCTTATTCCGGATAGGGCGAAAGGTGACACGTTTGTCGATAGCTTACGAAGAGAAATCAAGGTTTTGCCGGATAGTAGTAAACTAATACGCTTGAACGAATTACTTTATGCCAATACGCATAACAAAGTATATAAAGTATATGCGGATTTGCTACTAGAAGAGGCACAGAGGCAACGTAACGATTATTACAAAGGAAATGCCTTACTATTCTTGATGCGTTATTACTATATGCAAGATCCGGATAGCTTGCGAATATATTTGAAAATAGCGGAACCCCTTTTCATCGCGACAAACCGGATCGAGGAATTATGTAGGGCGAAAGGATGGAATATCTATTCTTTAGCGAATGAGGGGATGCAGGGATTGGTAATCCGGGAGGTGGATAGCTTGAGGAATCTTGCGACCTATTTTAATTATCCGGATGGGGTGGATATGGCAAACCAAGCTTTAGCGAATTTCTATTTTAATATAGGATTGGATGAGGAGGGTATTCAATTAAGCCGGGAGATCTTATCTCGCATGGAAGAACGTAATGCCTCTAGGATGCGTTGGTATTACGTGTTACGGCTGTTGCTTACGAAGGATTTGCGATTGGAGTATTTGAATAAATTGGATTCTTGCATACAAGAGTGCGAGAAAGAGGACATTACTCAATTGGATGCGGAACATACTGTCGCTTTTTTAAAAGATCGCTATCATTATTACTCGGCCCAGTATTACGTGGCGGAAAAAGAGCCTTCCTTGGTTTATCAGCACTTGAGGATGATGGAGGATATCGAAAAGAAGAATAATATGAATGCCGAGCAAATCCTGCCTCAATTCCTTTGGATGAATTATTACGCTTTAGCGGGGAAATATGAGAAGGCCATTGATTTGGCGAACAAATTGGAACTAATGCTCTTGGATAAGAAACGCTTTAGTGATTGGGTCTCAGTGGAGGATTTTAAGGCGGATCTCTATTATAAGCTTGGAAGAGGGATGGAAGCGGCTAGGGCTTACAGAGATTCTAAAGAAGTGCACGACTCGATTATGCGGGTAAAATATTACGAGGATTTAGCGAAGTTGAAAACCCAACGAGAGGTGGAAAAACTAGAGATACAAAGTAAGAAACTGGAGCTAGAGGCGGAAAAGTCGCGTGTCCGTATCTTGATGCTTCGAGGAGGATTTGTCTTGGTGTTGTTACTATGTGCGGGCTTGGGTATAGTCGCCTATGCCCGTCATCGTGCGGGGATACGATTAAAGATCGCAAAAGAGAAAGCGGAGGCGGATCACCTGAAATCTGCGTTCTTGGCAAACATGAATCATGAGATCAGGACGCCATTGAACGCCATCGTCGGATTCTCGCAGGTGATCGCCGATGAGAAGATGCGGAAACTCGTCATGAACTCTCAATATTATACAAAGTAATAATGAATTGTTGCAACGCTTGATAGAAGACGTATTGGATATATCGAAAATCGAGTCGAATACGTTGACTTTCGTTTTGGCGAATCATGAAATGAAGGCTTTAATGAAAGATATCTATAGTATCATTTTATTACGTATGCCCGAAAATGTAGAACTTCGATTGGATGATTGCCAACCTTTTACGCTTTATACCGATCGGAGTAGATTAACGCAAGTCCTCACTAATTTATTGACGAATGCTATCAAGCACACGAAAAGGTTATATTTGCTTCGGGTATGACGTGACGGAGCAGGAAATCCGCTTTATGTGACGGATACAGGCGAGGGAATCCCGGACGACCAATTGGAACGGGTTTTCGATCGTTTTGTCAAGTTGACGCAATGGACCAATGGAGTCGGCTTGGGATTGGCTATCTCAAGGCTTTGGTCACAAAGCTCGGCGGTCGTAGAAGTGACTTCCCAGCAAGGGGTAGGCTCTACCTTTAGCGTTATTTTCCCAAGATAAACAGTATACATTATATATAATATTGTAATAGACCATGAAACACTCAAGACGTACATTTTAAACAAGGATTGGCGGGTGCCCTTTTATTAGGTACCTCCACGATCGCCCGGCCGCTTTGCCGGACCCTGTAAACCAAAAGCCCCGAAGGCCGTAAACCCGTTCCATCTGGGAATGGCGGGATATACTTTCGTTAATTTTGATTTAGATACGACGTTGAAGACGTTGGAACGATTAGATATCCATTATCTTTGCATCAAGGATTTCCATTTGCCGTTGAATAGTACGGATGAGCAGATTAGGGCTTTTCATGATAAATGCGCTGCCCATAAAGTGACGGGATATGCCGTAGGTCCTATTTATATGAAGAGTGAGAGATAGATCGTGCGTTTGATTATGCAGAAGCGGGTAGGAGTGAAGTTAATCGTCGGTGTCCCGAATTACGAGCTTTTACCCTATGTGGATAAAAAGTGAAGGAGTATGATTTTCATTACGCTATCCACTTGCACGGTCCTGATATTAAGACGTATCCCGATGCTACGGACGTTTGGGAGCATACGAAGGATTTAGACCCCGTATCGGTATGTGTCTGGATGTCGGGCATGACTTGCGAAACGGCTGTGATCCTGTCGCCGACTTGAAGAAATACCATACCGGGTATTCGATATGCACATCAAGGACGTGACGGATTCTTCGAAGGCGGGAGTCGGGATCGAGATCGGTCGTGGAAGATCGACTTCCCTGCGCTGATCCGTATGATGCGGAAGTTAATTACACGGGAATGTGTAGCTTGGAATACGAGAAAGACACCCTTCTTGGGGATCGCGGAGTCTATCGGCTATTTCAAGGCTGTGAGTGATTTGACATAATGGGGCGTAAATCGCCCCTTTTAAATAGATGAAGATGAGAAGCATTCTTTTATAGGCATAGCGGGTTTGTTGTCCGCTTGTAGCACGATTAATTATGTAGGTATCGAGACGTATAATCCTGCGGAGGTGACGTTTCCTGAGAATGTCGCCAAGGTACTTATCGTAAACAATGCCGTCCCCAACCGGAGGATGCGGGTTACGAATACACCTTGCAGGAGAGAGGCAAGATACTTGCAAAGCGAAAGCGGATAGTGCGCTGTTTGACGCTTGCCGTACTTTAGGGAGGCTATCGTGGAGGCTTCTTATTTTAACGACGTATTGCTTTACCATGATGCGGTTCGAAAAGATAATCAGGCGTTTCTGGATACGAAACTTACCCAAGGGCAGTAGCGTCGCTATGCGATGAGACCGGTGCCGATGCGGTTATCTCCATCGACCGCTTGCTGTTCGATATGAAGAAAGCGTAGGTACCTTGGGCGAAGGGTATGTAATGGAATGATCGACGTGCAGATGGCTGGCGTGATACGCAGTTACGTTCCCGATCGTGAGGCTCCACTGGCGACGGTACATATGAAAGATAGTATTTATTGGGCGGAAAGTGCGGATTATATGCCGATCTTGGATAAGGTATTGCCCTCTCCGGAGAATGCTTTGCGTGGGGCCGGTAAATATTTGGGCGAAGGTCTACGCTAATTTTGTTCCTCATTGGGAGAAGGAGACTCGTTGGTACTTTACCGGAATGGGTTCACGTTGAAAGAGGCTTCCGCTTATGCGGCTAATGAGAAATGGGATATGGCGGAAGATCGTTGGTCCGGGCTTTACCGGGGTACGGAAAACTGGAAAAGCGGGCGAAGGCGGCCTCTAATCTGGCCCTATGCCATGAGATGAGAGGAGCTTTAAAAGAAGCCTATGAGTGGGCTCATAAATCATACGATTTATTCAAGCGTAATAATGGTGATAATGATAAGAGTACCAAATTATTGGAACTCTATGTACAGGCGTTGGCCGAACGAATTCGTTCCGATAAGAAACTAAATGTGCAATTTGGTGAGGATTAACGGCGTTATTCGGTGAATTATTATTACTTTTGACGCATATTCGAATAAAGGAGAATTAATATATGAACGCAAATATGGCAAAGGTTCAATCCCTCATCGAGAACGCTTTTACGTCGGCTGTTGAAAAGCTGGCCAAGGATGAGTCCGGTAATTTTATAAGCGACTTATATGTGCAGGCTGATGCGGAAAGCGGGAACTGCAAATTTATGATGATGAGGAGCATTTGATCGAAAAGATCGTTATCTTCGATTGGGTGAACTCGAACGAGGAGGAGAACGCATTCAATAAGCGGGTTGCCGCTTCGGTGAAGGCGGTTCTTACGATCTTGTCTACCAAGAATATTTTGACGTCCCCGATTCATGAAGCCTCTTTCTGTTAGCTTGACCGATGAGGATTTTGTTGTAATAGAGGAACTTCTCTTCATCGATGATGATATGCTTCGTCTGGACGATCCTCTATTAAAAGATTTAGATGCAGATTTAGATGATTTTTAGCGAATCTTCTTGCAGATGTCAAATAAACCCTGTATCTTTGCGCCCGAAATAAAGAAACAAATGTTGCCGAAATAGCTCAGCTGGTAGAGCAACGCATTCGTAATGCGTAGGTCGCCGGTTCAAGTCCGGCTTTGGCTCACAAAATTAGGCAGTTATCTTTTAGGTAACTGCCTAATTTTGTTTGATAAGGCTGCGGTTCTAGCGAGGTTTGGGAGGTAAGGTTAAACTGGGTGTTAAACCGGAAATGCAATGAACGCAACAGCGTTATTATTTGCGTCAAATTTGCGTCACCAAATGCAACAAAACGCCAAAACAAAACGATTTTTATCAATAAAAAAAGCGGCTACTTGTTTTGTAACCGCTTAATTTATTATTGGTGGAGCATATCGGACTCGAACCGATCACCTACAGACTGCCAGTCTGTCGCTCTAGCCAGATGAGCTAATGCCCCGTCTTGTTAATTCATGTGCAAATATAAGGCTTTTCTTGATATATGCGCTATCTTTGTATAAGAAATTTCAAGAGAAAGGAAAGAAGATGATAATTTATAATACGACTTTTCATATCCATAAGGATATCGTGGATGAGTGTCTGGAATATTTGAAGAATAGTTATATACCGAAAGCCTCCGAGAGCGGTATCCTTTATAGTCCTTATTTGAGACGGATCTTGGATTCGCGGAATGAGGAAGGTGAAAGTTTTTCCGTACAGTTTCATACGAGGGATATCGATTCGTTGAATGAGTGGGTGCGTAAGGAAGGCGGAGCCTTGCAGCAAGATTTGATAGGACGTTATAAAGAGAAAATCGCAGGATTCTCTACCCTGTTGGAAGATATAGAGCTACCTAAATGATCAAGGACCGTATTATATTAGGCATAGACCCCGGTACGATCGTGATGGGATACGGAATCTTGAAGATCGAGGGGAATAAACCGAAGCTGGAAGCTATGGGAATCCTGCAATTGAATAAATATGAGGATCATTATCTCCGTCTGCGTAAGATATTCGAACGGGTCTTGGCCTTGATCGATCAATACCATCCGGATGAGTTGGCTATCGAGGCGCCTTTCTTCGGGAAGAACGTACAGAGTATGTTGAAACTCGGAAGGGCGCAAGGGGTGATGGCTGCGGCCTTGGGCGGGATATCCCGATCTTCGAGTACGCCCTCTAAAAATCAAGCTCTCGATCACGGGAATGGAAATGCGGCGAAAGAACAAGTGGCCGGCATGCTACAACGCTATCTGAAGATACCGGATGAGTCCATGCTTCCGCAATTGGACGCTACGGATGGGTTGGCGGCGGCTGTTTGTCATTATTTCCAAACCAATAATCCGATCTCGGAAAAGAAGTATACGGGATGGAAGGATTTTATCGCTAAGAACCCGGGAAAGTCCGCTGATATGAGCTTAAAAACATAGTTATGAAATTCTCAAACCATAACTAAGGTTCAAAGAATTCATAACTATGTTTTTATTTAGCCTAAACTGACCTTATTCTTATACGATACCTTGTGCCATCATAGCTTTCGCTACTTTCATGAAGCCTGCGATATTCGCGCCTTTACATAATTGATATATTCGCCATCTTTACCGTGAGCTACGCATTGTTCGTGGATTGCGCTCATGATCTGATGTAATTTAGCGTCTACCTCGGCGGCAGTCCATGAGATATGCATAGCGTTCTGAGTCATCTCTAATCCGGAAGTAGCTACACCGGCGTTGACAGCCTTACCCGGAGCGAATAATTGCTTATGCTCGATGAACAAGTCTACAGCCTCAGCCGTACAACCCATGTTAGAAACCTCAGCTACGCACAAAGTCTTGTTCTCGATCAACTTACGAGCGTCAGCCTCGTTCAACTCATTCTGGGTAGCGCATGGCAAGGCTATATCTACTTTTGTTCCCAAGGTTTCTTGCCGGGATAGAAGGTAGAGCCCGGGAATTCGTCTGCGTAAGGAGCTACGATATCATTTCCGGAATTACGCAATTCCAACATATAGTCGATCTTCTCGCCGGAGATACCCGCCGGATCATAGATATATCCGTCAGGACCGGAGATAGTAACCACTTTAGCGCCCAACTCGGTTGCCTTTGTAGCGGCACCAGCCACGTTGCCGAAACCGGAGATGGCGACCGTCTTACCCTTGATATCGATTCCGTGAGTCTCCAACATTTGATGTACGAAGTAAAGAGCGCCGAAGCCGGTAGCTTCCGGACGAAGGATAGAGCCTCCGAACTCCATGCCCTTACCCGTGAACGTACCCGTATTCGCGAGCCAATTTCTTGTACATACCGTACATATAACCGACCTCACGGCCACCTACGCCTATATCGCCAGCCGGAACATCCCTGTCCGGACCAAGATTACGCCATAATTCAAGAATAAACGCTTGGCAGAAACGCATGATCTCGGCGTCGCTCTTTCCTCTCGGAGCGAAATCGGAACCACTTTGCCACCACCCATCGGAAGGGTTGTCAAAGCGTTTTTAAATGTTTGCTCGAATCCTAAGAATTTCAAGATAGACAAGTTAACGGACGGGTGGAAACGGATGCCTCCCTTGTACGGGCCGATTGCGTTGTTGAACTGAACACGGTATCCCAAGTTAACTTGTATCTCACCTTTATCATCTACCCAAGGCACACGGAAAGTGAAAATACGTTCCGGCTCAACTAGGCGTTCAATGATTTTCGCTTTTCAAATTCCGGATGTTGGTTGTACACTTCCTCAATTGATAAAAGCACTTCTTTTACTGCTTGCAAATACTCCTTTTCTCCCGGATGTTTTGCCTCTAGCGCTGATAAAATAACTTCAGTCTTCATAGCATTTATATTCTTTAAAAGGATAACATTCTGTTGGCAAATGTAGGTAATTCTTTGGAATGACCAAGAGTTTCGCTTACTTTTATCAGTGAAAACCTAAAATCTTCAGTTAGAGTCAGAATGCGTACTTTCATGTTTCAATAGTTATTATTTTTCCTTACATTTGACTCGAATAATTCTATCAGAATCTATTATGAGCGGTATACCGAACTTAAAAGACTTGGTGTTCAGAGACACCCCGTTTGCCAATCTAATGAATAAGCGTATATATAATGTATTGCTTATCGCTACGAAATATGATTCCTTCATGTTGGAAGATGACGGGCGTGTAGATGAGCAGATATTTAACGAATATACTTCCTTAAGCCTCCGTTACCCACCCCGGTTTACGCAGGTGACTACCGAGGAGGAGGCTTTGAATGAGTTGAAGAACCGGAACTTCGAATTGATCATTTGCATGCCGAATATGGATAACCGGGATATATTCGCTGCGGCGAGCGAGATAAAGGTGCATTATCCGAATATCCCGATCGTTGTATTGACTCCTTTCGAAAGAGGTGTCTAAGCGGATCGCCAACGAGGATCTGAGTGCTATCAATTATGTGTTCAGCTGGTTGGGTAACTCGGAGTTGTTACTGGCGATTATCAAGTTGATCGAGGATAAGATGAACGCTCCGGACGATACGGCCAGCGTGGGGTACAGATCATCTTGTTGGTGGAGGATTCCATTCGTTTCTATTCGTCCGCTTTGCCTCATTTATATAAGTTCGTGCTGGAGCAAAGCCAGATGTTCGCGAAGGAGGCGTTGAACGATCACCAGCGTACGTTGCGTATGCGGGGTCGTCCGAAGATCAAATTGGCCCGGAATTACGAGGAGGCGGTACGTATCTTTGATCAGTATCGGGATAATATGTTGGGTATTATCTCGGATATGAGTTTTATGCACAATGGCGTGAAAGATCCGTATGCCGGTTATAAGTTCGGACAGTATGTACGAAAACGGGTTTGATCATTCCTTTCGTGCTGGAATCTTCGGAGGCTAGCAACCATGTGTACGCGAAGGAACTGAACGCCTCGTTTATCGATAAGAATTCCAAGAGTTATCCGCAGGATTTGAAAAGAAGATCATGCAGCGTTTCGGCTTCGGCGATTTCGTGATCCTGAATCCGCATACGAAAGAGGAGATCATGCGTATCAAGGATTTGAAAGACCTTCAAAGAAAGTCTTTCAGATTCCCGACGATTCGTTGGTTTACCATCTCTCCCGGAATCATTTCTCCGTTTCTTTTATTCCCGTGCCATGTTTCCGCCCGCCGAGGTTTTGAAGCATGTGGACGTGAGTGACTATAAGGATATGGATGAGGCCCGGAAATTGGTTTTCGACTTGATCGTGCAATATCGCCGGATGAAGAACACGGGTGTCGTGGCGGTTTATCAGAAGGATCGTTTTGATGAGTATAGTAATTTTGCCCGTATCGGCGACGGTTCGCTGGGAGGTAAGGGTAGAGGTCTTGCCTTTATCGGTGCGATGGTGAAGCGATACCCTAAGCTGGAGAGTGATAATTTTGCCGTGAATATCCCGAAGACGGTCGTGATCTGTACCGACATCTTCGACGAGTTCATGGAGACGAACGAGTTGTATCCGGTAGCGCTGGGCGATGCGGACGACGAGACGATCCTCCGGTATTTCTTGCGGGCCAGCTTGCCCTCCCGTTTAATCGAGGACTTGATGGCTTTCTTCGATGTGGTGAAAAGCCCGATCGCCGTGCGTTCCTCCAGCCTGCTGGAAGATTCGCATTATCAACCTTTCGCCGGGATCTATTCTACGTATATGGTACCTAAGATCGAGGAGAAATACGATATGCTCCGTACGGTGAGCGACGCTATCAAGGCGGTGTATGCCTCTGTCTTTATAAGGACAGTAAGGCGTATATGACGGCTACCTCGAACTTGATCGATCAGGAGAAGATGGCTATCGTCTTGCAAGAAGTGGTGGGCCCCGTTATAATGATCATTTCTATCCGACGATGTCGGGCGTGGCCCGTTCCTTGAATTTCTATCCGATCGGTAACGAGAAGGCGGAAGATGGGATCGCGAATATCGCCTTGGGATTGGGTAAGTATATCGTCGATGGCGGGCAAACCTTGCGTTTCTCTCCCGACATCCCCATAGCATCTTGCAGATGAGTACGATGGATTTCGCTCTTAGGGAAACGCAGACTCGTTTCTATGCCTTGGATTTGAAGAATATGGCGGAAGCCTTCTCGGTAGATGATGCCTTTAACTTGGTGAAGCTGGCTTGAAGGACGCTGACGCTGAGGGTTCCTTGAAATATATTGTCTCTACATACGATCCGTACGATCAGATTATCCGTGACGGTTATTATCCGGGCGGTCGTAAGATCCTTTCTTTCGTGAATATCCTACAGCATGACGTGTTCCCGCTGGCGGATACGTTGGATCAGATCTTACGGATCGGGCAGCAGGAAATGGGCCGTCCGGTAGAGATTGAGTTCGCTGTCAACATGGACCCGTCGGATCATACAAGGGCGACTTTCTATCTGTTGCAAATCCGTCCGATCGTAGATAATAAAGAGATTATGGACGAGGATCTGAGCTTGGTGAAGAACGAGGAAACCATCCTTTCTTCTACCAGTGTTTTGGGGCATGGCATCGTTGGCGACGTACAGGATATTATCTATGTGAAGACGGGCGCTTTTAACTCATCCAATAATCAGTTGATCGCTTATGAGATCGAGAAGATGAACCGTTCGTTTACCGATCAGGAGAAAGGATACGTATTAGTCGGCCCCGGTCGATGGGGAGCAGCGACTCTTGGTTGGGTATTCCGGTGAAATGGCCGCATATCAGTAACGCACGGGTGATTGTGGAATGCGGATTGGAGAACTATCGGGTAGACCCGAGTCAAGGTACCCATTTCTTCCAGAACCTGACTTCGTTCGGAGTGGGCTATTTTACGGTTAATCCATTTAAGGGAGATGGTTGGTTCGATGAGGCGTTCTTGAATGCGCAACCCGCCGTAGAGGAGACGGAATATCTTCGTCATGTACATTTTGATGCTCCGATTACGATTAAGATGGATGGGAAGAAAAGTCTTGGCGTGGTATTGAAACCATAAAAGATAGCGTTTCAAGAGAAGATAGTTGTTTGTGGATTTGCGAGACGAGCCGGTAAGACGGGTCTCGAATCCATTTTTATTTCAAGTGGAAAGTGGCAAGAACCGCTTTGTGGTCGGTAGGCCAGATTCCAAGGGGAGTCATGATCGGGTCGGAGGTCTCTTCCGTCTCTCTTTGCCCACGGAGGATGTCACCTTTCGGACCGATGATACATACATCTGTAAGCGTTAATTCCTCGAATGGAGCGTAATGGATGAAATCGATGCGATCTCTATCGTCCGCTTTCGGCGACCAAACCAATTTCTCTAAAGCGATATCCTTACAGTCCGCCGGGCAGGTAAGTCCCGGATGAGTTACAGGGTTCGGGAAGATCTCACGGTACGTATCTTTGAAGCCGTCTTTCTCAGCATGACGGATACGTGCCAAGGAACAACCAATCCTTGGTGGTCTCTCATATCTTTGGTCGCCTCGGTCCAGTCCAGATGGGAAGGCTCGTTAAAGTCCCTCCGAGGATAACGATCCGTCCGGCTTCCCGATCCTTTTCGCCTCTTTTAGGAAGCAAGCGATAGCGTCGTCACGGACAGATTGCTCGTTCAACCATAGGAGTGTGTCCAGATTGGTGACAGGAGGTTCCTCGTCCCATGTATTTCCGTCGTATCCACGGGCATCGTAATAAGCGCAATTGCGATAATCCAGATGGGCGGTGTAAAGAGCTACCTCGGTATCGCCGATGTGGGTAATGGCCTTGTACATACTACCCTGTCATCGTTCAAGGGATAGACGGTCGTGCTATCCGTGATCGGGTAGCGGCTTAACAGGCCGGAATCCTCGGTGTAGAAAGAATAGTACGTTTGTCCTCTTTGCTGCAACGCTTCCACGATCCGGTCGCAAAACGGGTCTGATGATAATTACGTACCTCGCTTAACGTAACGAAATCGGCGTTACTTCTTACGATCTCGTCAGCGATAGCGTCAAAGCCTCCTTTACGACAGCGCCTTCCTGCCAGATGTTGAATTGAAGAACCTTGAAGTCTTCTCTTGCTGGCAAGAGCTGAGGCCCAGTGCGATCAACAAGAGTAAGTAGATAAAACTAGTTTTTCATGTGAAATATTTTGTTAGATGTTTTGTCGTAGCCATTCCTCGGCGGCGGCCAAGGTTTCCGGCTTGCCGATATCCAATAGTTTTAGGTTATCCGCCATATAAGCCCTGATATCGGTTTTGGCGCAAATAGCCAGATAGAAGTTAATGATAGAGAACTTTCCGGTCCATTCTTCCATCAGCTCCAATATCTTGGGCGAGTACGTGGATTCCGCTAAAGGCGTACTCGTTGTGTTGATCCGGGTCAAAATAGGGATAGTAAGATTTTACCTCGCCGGTCTCATGATTACGCCAACCACACAGTCTATTCTCCTTATTAAATAATAGATAACGTGAGGTATTGCGCTGGCTGACGAGTAAGGTAGCCAACGGGTTCGTTTGTACATGGGTATCGTATAGTTTCTTGAGATCCACGTTCGATAAGATATCGACATTATGTATCAAGAAAGGCTCGTTCCCGCATAAAGAAGTGGCCTTCTTGATTCCTCCTCCGTATCCAGCAGATAATCGCTCTCGTCCGAAATTTCGATCCGGACACCGAAGTTGTTGTTCGCCTCCAGAAAATCCACGATCTGGTTGCCTAAATGGTGGATATTGATCACGATCTGGTCGAAACCGGAGGATTTCAGTTTCAGTATGACGTGTTCTAGCATCGGTTTGCCCCGATAGGTATAAGCGCTTTGGCGTGTGATCGGTTAACGGCTTCAGTCTGGAACCAGTACCGGCCGCGAAAATCATAGCTTTCATAATGTAGGGTTAAAGAGTTGTTCTATATTTTGTTCTCTATGTACTAAATGTACTTTTACTCCGAACTTGGTGTTAAGATGTTCCGCCAGATGCTGTGCGGAATAGACCGAACGGTGCTGTCCTCCCGTACATCCGAAACAAATCATCAAATTGGTGAATCCACGATCCATATATCGTTTTACCGAGGCGTCTACGATATGGTAGACATGCTCGAGGAAGTTCGTGATCTCCCCGTCATCCTCCAAGAACTGGATCACTGGCTCATCCAAACCGGTGAAATGATTGTAACGCTCGTATTTACCGGGGTTGTTTATAGCACGGCAATCGAATACGAATCCACCTCCGTTCCCGCTAGGGTCGTTCGGGATTCCTTTTATAGGCGAAGCTCATGACCTTTACTTCCAGCATATGTTTCTGGATATCATCCGTGAATTGTTTCAACCCGGTAAGCTCACGAAGGACGGAGCATAAATAGGGATATTCCGGATAGTCATTCTTCAATAACTGCCGCAGGTTCTCGATCGCGAACGGGACGCTTTGGATGAAATGAGGCTTTTTCTCGAAATACCCCGGAAACCATAAGCCCCCAATACCTGCAAGGTCCTAAACAGGACGAAATGGCGCAGCTGGCTATGGAAGTAAGCTTCGTCTACCGGGATATATTTACGTAGGGCCGTGATATAATCCGATAGTAATTCATTCCTCAGATCCTCCGGATATTTCGCTTTCGCCTGCCAAAGGAAGGAAGCCACGTCGTAATAAACCGGGCCTTTTCGTCCACCTTGAAAATCAATAAACCAAGGCTCTCCATCCTTTACCATAACATTGCGTGACTGGAAATCACGGTACAGGAACGTGGCGGAGGAACTGCGTAACAATACGTCGCTCATCTTCAAGAAATCATCTTCCAGACGATTTTCCTGAAACTCCATCCCGGTAGCCTTTAAGAAACAGTACTTGAAATAATTCAAGTCCCAAAGGATAGACCGTTGGTTGAACTCGGCTTGCGGATGGCAATACGAGAAATCGAAACCGTCGGACCCCAAGAACTGGATGTCGGGGAGTTTGGTGATCGTCTTGTGTAATAAACGGCGTTCCTCCTCGTCGAATACACTGCTTTTACGGCCTTTCTCGATGGCGTTGAAAAGAAGCGTATCTCCTAAATCTTCTTGGATATAAAATGAATGGTCGTCCGAGCTGGCATATACTTGCGGTACGGGTAAGCCCTTCTCCCGGAAATGTTTTGCCATATAGATAAAAGCCTCGTTCTCCTCAGTAGAAGTGCCACTAACTCCAATCAACGTCTCAGGACCTTTTATCCTGAAATACCGGCGGTTAGAGCCGGATGACGGTAACTCTGTTATTTCCTCTGCCGGTGATCCGGTATATGATTGGTATAGCTTCCTAAGTTCTTCTGTTATCATACTTATCGATTTACGGCACTAAGATACCGCTTTTTAATTGAAAATTAAGAATTGAAAATTGAAAATTGGGACTTCGTCGGAAATAAGAAAGGGGAATAGCCTCTCAAAGCCTATCCCCCTCGCTTATATGATCATCAATCTCTCCTCTCTAACTAATTTTCAATTCTCAATTTTCAATTACCTAGAGTATTCCTTGTGCCATCATAGCCTTGGCTACCTTCATGAAGCCGGCTACGTTTGCGCCTTTCACGTAGTTTACGTAACCATCCTCTTGCTTTCCGTATTTTACGCATTGCTCGTGGATGTTTTCCATGATGCTCTGAAGTTTCTGGTCTACTTCCTCGCTGCTCCAGCTTAACTTCTGTGCGTTCTGGGTCATCTCAAGACCGGAAACGGATACACCGCCAGCGTTAGCGGCCTTACCCGGAGCGTAAAGGATCTTGGCCTCAAGGAAGGCATCGATAGCTTCCGGCGTAGAAGGCATGTTAGCACCCTCGGATACTGCGAAGCAACCGTTAGCTAATAAAGCCTTGGCATCGTCGCCGTTCAACTCATTCTGGGTTGCGCTCGGCATAGCGATGTCACATTTCTCTCCCCAAGGACGAGCGCCTTGTACATATTTGCATCCGTATTGCTCTGCGTATTCACGGATACGGCCACGATACAAGTTCTTCAACTCCATGATATAATCCAGTTTCTCACGGTCGATACCATCCGGATCATAGATATAACCGTCGGAATCAGACATCGTGACAACTTTCGCTCCAAGGCTGATTAATTTCTCTACCGTATATTGAGCCACGTTTCCGGAACCGGATACACAAACTACCTTGTCCTTGATATCAATGTTGCGGGTCTTCAGCATCTGCAACAAGAAATATACGTTTCCGTAACCGGTAGCTTCCGGACGGATCAAGGAACCTCCGAACTCGATACCCTTACCCGTGAATGTACCCGTATTCTCACGAGCCAATTTCTTGTACATTCCATACATATAAGCGACCTCACGTCCGCCTACTCCGATATCGCCGGCGGGAACATCCGTGTCCGGACCGATATGGTGCCATAACTCAAGGATGAAAGCTTGGCAGAAACGCATGATCTCAGCGTTTGACTTTCCTCTCGGGCTAAAGTCGGAACCTCCTTTACCACCACCCATCGGCAATGTAGTCAGTGAATTTTTAAACGTTTGCTCAAAAGCCAAGAACTTAAGGATCGATTGGTTTACGGAGGCGTGGAAACGGATACCGCCTTTGTACGGGCCGATAGCGTTGTTGTGCTGGATACGGTAACCCATGTTCGTCTGGATTTGTCCCTTATCGTCCATCCATGTTACACGGAAAGAGAAAATGCGATCGGGGATACAAAGGCGCTCGATCAAGTTGCTTTTCTCAAATTCCGGATGCTCGTTGTAAGCTTCCTCGATAGTCCCTAAAACCTCTGATACTGCTTGATGATATTCCGGTTCGTTCGGAAATCTTCTTTTCAAGTTGTCTAAAACTTCACTTGCCTTCATGACTGAATTTTATATTTAGAATGTTATACCATTTTGTTATCCGTATGCCGTTCGCTTAACGACGTGGCAAAGGTAAGCTAATTTTTGACACTAGCAAATAATTGAAAGATAAAATGCGTAAAAAATATCATTTAGATATATTATGTTTGAAAAAACGACGAAATGTTATTCGTTTCTATGTTTGAAATTCTTATAGATCGGAACGAACACAATGATAGCGGAGGCTACAAGGGCAAATATGACGTCGAAATTGATCGTTTCACTGTATACAAGCAGCATGTAGCATAAGACACCCCATAGTAAGGTGATACATACGGCTTGACTATTTGTTATCTTTCTGCGTGCCATTGATTACATTTGTTTAGTTTGAGGAAATAAGCGATCCGAAATAAATCACCAAAGCCAAAAAGACAGCTACGATGACGAATAGGATCATGATTTGTTTCTCTAAGGGATATTTTCGTAGAAAAGGGATATGACGTGCGAATCCGGCGACTTTCTCTACCGGTTCCGCTTGCTCGTCTTCCCGGGGCAGGTCGTAACCGCCTTCCTCCATGATCTTCATGGCCCGGGGAACATCGCTTTCCAGAATCTCCACCCGTGCACCGCCTACGTCTACGTAACCGGCCATGATCTGGCTGCTTAGCTCGTTACGGAGATAACATTCTATCCCTTCCGACCTCAACAGGGCCATCAGCGGTTGGGCATCCGCCGGATAGGTGAACCGGGCTATTTCTACGATCTTGTCCATGGTATTTATTTTTCTGCAAATGTAAGTAGACAATCACGAATTAACCGTGTTTTTTGTTGTAATTTACTTTTTTTATACGTGAATATTATGAAACAGTATGATTTAGCGGAGGGTATGCGGATGTATATAGCCCGATTGAGAGAGCAAGGGCGCTATTCGTCCGCCAAGAGTTATCAGGATGCCTTGAATTCATTCCTGCGTTTTTGTGGGCAGGAGATGATCCTTTATACCCGTATTGACCGGGAAATGCTTTTGAGATATCAAGATTATTTGCGGGACCGGGAATGCTCGTGGAATACGGTATCTACCTATATGCGTAGGATTCGCCGTGTGTATGGATTGGCGATGGAGAATGGGGAGGCTCCTTTTTCCCGTTATTTGTTCAAGGGGATTTTCCTGGGAGTGAAAAGCAAACAGAAGAAGGCGTTGCCTGCGGAGTCCTTGCGTTTGTTGATGACCGCTCCGCTGGCTGCTCCGGAGTTGCGCAAAACACAGCGGGCATTGTGTTTGATGTTCTTGTTTTGCGGTATGGCGTTTGTCGATTTCGCTCATTTGAAAAAGAGTGATATCCGGAATGGGGTCTTGAGGTATAATCGCCAGAAGACGGGTACGCCGATGTTGGTCGAGATACAGCCTGTGGCCAGGGAGTTGTTGGCTGCGCTGATGACCGACACGCTTCGGGATTCTCCTTATCTATTCACTTTCTTGAGCGGGACGAAAACGGGTGAAGAGGCCTTCCGGGAATATACCTCTGCCTTGGCTGATTTTAACAGGTCCCTGAAGGAGCTGGCAAATGCCTGTGGTGTGACGGAAATAGTTACCTCGTATTCGATCCGTCACTCTTTCGCTACGACCTTGAAGGAACAGGGTGTACCGATCGAGATGATCAGCGAATTGCTGGGACACCAATCGATCAAGACCACGCAAATCTATTTGAAAAGCTTCTCGTTGGATAGGATGTCTGCGGTGAACAAGGCTTGCTTCGAGAGTATATATAATGAGGTATCAAAGGTGGGGTAGGCGATAGGCTACTTGGGAAGTAGCGTAATCTTCCACGCCGCAAATTTAATAAAAAACACCGAATAACAAACAATTTTTAGGCTTTGTGTAGGCTTTGTTTGTTTTCCGAATTTGTCTTTCCTCTATTTTTCGTTTCTATGCGTGGTGTACGGACACGACAATGGAGACGAAACGACCTCATATTCCCTACATCATCACGTCACCCAAAAATCGTACGAACTATCGTGTAGAGACGGGGCGTGCCCCGTCTCATCCCCTCAAATAGGTATTTTAAATTACTACCTGACGGTGGGAGACGGAGCACACTCCGTCTCTACAGCAGGGTAATAATGATTTTCTCACTTTTTACGCTACTTCCCAAGTAGCCACTCTTTCACGTCCCGATAGAAGAGATATTGACATGGTTTATATTGCTTTTAAATTTTCGGGAATAGAAAAGAATTTTTGATTTAAGTGTTAGATTATCAGTGTGTTAATATGATGCTCTGATATGGCATTGAATTACCTATGGGTCATGATCTTCCTCCTTTACCATTGCGTGATGTCCACGCCGTAAGATGGTATGTGTTATCTCTTCCCGCTTGTCATAAAGGCCCTGCTAAGGGTTTGAAGAAGGAGTTGGATCGCAGAGTGCGTTTGGGTGAGCCTACGTTCGATTTCTTCGCCCCCTCTTTCGTGGAGATGCGCCGCCGTGAAGGGCATTTGGTGGAGACTCACCGTCCGTTGCTCTACAATTATGTGTTTATCCGCTCTTCTGTATATGAGATCTTCCGTTTGAAACGAGATTTTCCCTTGTATAATTTCCTGCCTAGCGTGGATGGCCGTGGCTCATATCCTTTTGTTTCCGATCGTGAGATGGAAAACTTGCGTTGGGTGGCCCGTTCTTACTCGGATGAGCTTCCGGTGTATGTGCCGGAAGCGGGTTATTTGCGTAAAGGTGACCGGATACGCATCACGGATGGTCGTTTCAAAGGTGTTGAGGCAAGTGTAGTAATACAGCCCGGTGTTGGCGAGCGGGAGGTAATGGTATGCGTGGACAACTGGATGTGGGTTCCCCTGTTGCGTGTTCAGCCGGGCGAATATGAGGTGATCAGCTTGGCCGAGGAAGGCAAGCATGTATATACCCGTTTGGACAATTCCCGGATACAAAATGGTCTTCATGAGGCACTAGGGCGTCATTGGGGAAGTTGTGGCGTTACGGCTGCCGATCGTGAGCTGGCGGCCGAGACCTTGCGTACCTATGGGGAGTTGCAGTTGGATTCGGCCGTGATGCGTTGCAAGCTCTATTCCCTCTTGTTGCCTGCCTATACGATATTAGGGGACGAGGAGCGGCAAAAGTCGTTGATCGGAACGATCGTCTCGTTCTTATCCTTGATCCGTGCGGAGCAGTCGTTGGCATTATTACTACTTACGCTTTATGGCTGTACGGATAGCAGTATCTATTATTATCGTGCGCACGAGTTGATCGATCCGTGGAGCCGGGAATCCTCCCCGAAGAAGAGTAAATTATCTTTGATCCGTCGGTTGGCTGATTACGACCGGTGGCTGAAACATAATGAATAATTCAAAATTCATAATTTACAATTCATAATTCAAAAAGAAATGTCTTCCCTTCCCTCCGGTATTCGCTTGGTCGCATTGCTAAACGAACACCGGAACGAGATCATGGAGCGTGAGCGCATGAACCATACCTCGATCCACTTATATTGTACAGGACCTTATTGGGTGGCTTTCGAGCGTTCGGCCTACCAGCTGCATCGTGCGTTCCCGGATAGCGAGACCACACCGCTGCGCCTGTTCGCCTACCCGTTCCCAATCGTGATGGTCTCCGTTACGGATCGCTCGCTGCGTTCCTACGCCCGTAAACATATCTTGCGGTGGGACGAGACGGATTACGTGGTACTAACTGCTCCCGAATCCTCTTCGACCGACTACCGAAGATGGCATGCCGGTGAGGTGGAGGGCTTGCCCCAGCTGACATGAACCAAAAATTTTATTCATGATGAACCTTTTTTCTAAACTCTCAACGTGGTATTTCTCAAGGAAAGCGTTGCCGTATTGGAGCATTATCCTGTTGGATTGCTTGGTGATCCTGTTTTCAGGCTTGCTGGTATATGCCTTGAATAACGGGATCTTCGCCACGATGGGCATCTTTTGGCACCTGTCGCTCACGTGGGGTGTTTGCCTAGTGCCTTATCTGGTGGGCTTTAGGCTGTTCCGTACGTATTCGGGCATCATTCGTTACTCTTCCTTCGTGGATTTGCAACGGGTGGGCTTCGCCGTGCTGTTCGGTGTGGTTTGCGTGGTGACCTTCCAAGAGTTTACGGATTTTTCGCCTTACTTGGTGTATATCCGTAAACGAGACCTTGTGCTATCCTCCCTGCTGGCGATGAGCTTGATGTGGGCGATGCGTGTGTTCGTGAAGTATTTCTACGTGACGACCTTTCGCCAGTCGAAGGCTGAGCGTGCCTTTATCTTCGGCGTGAAGCAGGGCGGTATCAGTTTGGCGAAGAGCATCCAGAACCAAGATCCCGCACAGTACGTGCTGGCAGGCTTCGTCTCGGAGGCCGGGAACATGCAGAATCGTATATTGATGGGAGTGCGTGTGTACCCTTTCGATGAGGAGCTGATCGATGCGATGCGCCGGGAGCGGGCGACGATCCTTTTCGTCTCCCCCTTGAAGAGCGACTCCATCCGGGAACAGCCGGATATGGTGGCCCGTTTGGCGGAGGCGGGGATCAAGATCTACGTGACCCCGGCGGCGCAAGAATGGGATGGCAGGAGCGATTTGATGCATACACAACTCCGGAAGGTTGAGATCGAGGATCTGCTTCCCCGGAAAAGATAGAGATAGACATGGAGGCGGTGGGCCGCTTGCTTCGTGGTCAACGCATCCTGATAACGGGAGCCGCCGGCAGCATTGGTGGCGAGATGGTGCGCCAGATCGCCTCATTCGCTCCGGATCGTTTGATCTTGGTAGATCAAGCGGAGACTCCTTGCACGACATCCGCTTGATGATGGCGAGGGATTGGCGGGATATCAACGCCTATACCTTGGTGGCGGACATCGCTAACAAGTCTCGCATGGAGAGATCTTCTCGGAGCATCGCCCGCCTATGTATTCCATGCGGCGGCCTATAAGCACGTTCCGATGATGGAGGATAATCCTTGCGAGAGTGTGGGTAACAACGTGGACGGTACCCGTGTGATCGCCGACTTGGCCGTGAAGTATGGCACGAGGAAGTTCGTGATGATCTCCACGGACAAGGCGGTGAATCCTACGAATGTGATGGGTTGCTCGAAGCGCATCTGCGAGATTTACGTGCAGAGCCTCGACAAGGCGATCAAGGAGGGCCATGTGGAAGGCGTGACGCAGTTCGTTACGACCCGCTTCGGCAACGTGCTGGGTTCTAACGGCTCCGTGATCCCGTTGTTCCGTGAACAGATTGCCAAGGGCGGTCCCGTGACAGTGACGCATCCGGATATCATCCGTTTCTTCATGCTGATCCCGGAGGCCTGCCGGTTGGTATTGGAGGCGGGTACGATGGGTAATGGTGGGGAGATCTTCGTCTTCGACATGGGCAAGCCCGTGCGTATCATCGACTTGGCGAAACGTATGATTCAGCTTTCGGGCGCCAAGAACGTAGAGGTCCGGTTTACGGGTCTTCGTGCCGGCGAGAAGCTGTACGAGGAGGTACTGAACGACGAGGAGATCACGCTGCCTACCTTCCATCCGAAGATCAAGATCGCCAAAGGTACGGGAGTACGATTATGATACGGTTTGCCAAGATATAGATGAACTCGTCGGCCTAGGCCGCTCGAGGGACGATATGGCCATCGTGGGCAAGATGAAGGCGATCGTCCCCGAGTTCAAAAGCCGGCACTCCAAGTACGAGGCGTTGGATAAATAGGGAACCGGATATTGATGTGTGGGATAGAAAATAACTAAGTTGTCAAAATACTGACTTTTAAAAGGAGATATACTGACTAGCTCTGAGAAGATATACTGACTTGCCTTGAGGAGATATACTGATTAGGACAAGTCAGTATATCTTCTTCAAGCGAACTTTGTGTTGCTTTGAGTATTATGGTGCGATAAGCCAAAATAGAGGACTGAAAATTGATCATTTAGGAAATAGCGTTATATTTGTCTTGACGAACCAATAAACAGAGACGAAGATGGAAGGGCGACGATTATATCCGATAGGAATACAGACATTCTCTAAATTGAGAGGGGAATTATGTGTATGTAGATAAGACGGAATTGGTCTATCGAATGACACATGGTGCGTCTGGTTATATATTCTTGAGCCGTCCCCGTCGTTTCGGAAAGTCGTTGCTTACTTCTACGCTCCATAGTTATTTCGAGGGGCGAAAGGATTTGTTTGAGGGTTTGGCTATCAAGTGTCTGGAAGGAGTGGACAAGCTATCCGGTGCTTCATTTCGACATGAGCACGGCAAAGCATATGGACAAGGAGCGGCTTCTGAGTGAGCTGGAGAGGAAATTGTATGGTTACGAGCAGATATACGGACGTGATGAGAGCGCTATTTATACGAACCAACGTCTGGAAAGTCTCATCAAACGTGCCTACGCCCAGACCGGTCAAAGGTGGTTGTTTTGATTGACGAGTACGACGCTCCCTTACTGGACGTGGTGCATGAGGAGAAGGAGCTGCCGAAGCTTTGCGACGTGATGCGTAACTTCTATAGTCCGCTGAAAGCCTGCGATCCTTATTTGCGTTTCGTATTCTTGACAGGTATCACGAAGTTCTCTCAATTGAGCATCTTCAGCGAGTTGAACAATATCAAGAATATCAGCATGCTCCCGGAGTACGCCTCGCTCTGTGGCATCACGGAGGAGGAAATGCGTGAGCAGATGGGCGAGGATATCGGTCGTTTGGCCGACAACCTCGGCGTTTCTCCGGAGGGTGCCTTGGGTGCCTTGAAATCGAATTATGACGGTTACCATTTCACGTGGCCCTCGCCCGATATATACAACCCGTTCAGCTTGTTGAACGCCTTGGCCGACAGTAAACTAAATTCCTATTGGTTCGGTAGCGGTACGCCCACCTATTTGATCGAGATGCTGAACAAGTATCACGTGAAACCCCAGCAAATAGGCGCACGCAAGGTTTTGGCAGAGTCGTTTGACGCACCCACGGAACGGATGGTCGATATTACGCCATTGCTCTATCAGAGCGGTTACATCACGATAAAGGATTATTCCTCGCTCACGAATTTGTACACGCTCGACATCCCAAACAAGGAGGTACGTATGGGATTGATGAAGAGTTTATTGCCCAATTATTTGCATCAATACACAGCGGATGGACTTACTACAGTAGCCCTTCTTTTCGAGGCGATCGCTGGAGAGCGGATGGACGATGCCCTGCGTCTGTTGCAGACCTTCCTGTCCACCATCCCCCAATGTGACAATACGGATTACGAGGGCCATTACCAGTCCTTGCTTTACACGATCTTCAGCCTGCTAGGAATGTATGTGGACGTGGAAGTCCGTACCCCGAAAGGCCGTGTGGATATGGTGATGCGCACACCGACAACACTCTATGTCGTGGAATTGAAGTTAAACAAGACCGCGGATATAGCCCTTGAGCAAATCAATTTGCGCAATTACCCGGAGCGCTTCGCTCTTTGTGGGTTGCCGATCGTAAAGGTTGGGATTAATTTTGATAGTGAGCGGCATACGTTGGGGGATTGGGTTATCGAGGGTTCTATGTCTTGTTGAGAGTTACAGGTTACTCTAGTCTGATAAAGATGTTTTATCTTCGTGCGGAAGATGTATCATCTTGTTAATGTAAGGTGTATCATCTTATCGTTGTAAGATGTATTATCTTTCAGAGGTATCAGGCTTACGGAAACGAAGAGACTCCTAATCGAATTGCGTACCTTGTTGGACAGTGGACAGTCAAAGAATTCAGAATTTAGAAGTCAGTATTATACAGAAGCCCTTAATTATCTGAATTGATTTAGGAAAGAGATATTTACTTTCTTGGATGATGGGGAACTACCGATAGATAGCAACCTTGTTGTGCGAACCATTCGGAAGCTTACTACTCAACGAAACAATTCACTTCATTACGGTAGTGATGCCGGTGCTGAAATGGCTGCTACTTATCACAGTGTGATTGGAAAGGTTAAATTACATGGCAGCTCAGCTAGGGATTTCATTGGATTGAGGATGTGTCAAAACTAAAATGACCTCTCCGAAAAATTACAGATTGTCCTTACAAGACCTAAAAGAGGCGTATCAAGCTCTGTTTTGAGTAATGGTACGACTCTTCTTTTTGTCTTTAAGGATGTTCAAGTTTCAAATCAAAAGCTCATCTGGGCTAAAATTGAGTTTTGACATATCCTCTAAAATTTTAATACAACCCGGTTTAGGGCACAGTAAAATGCCCTTAGAAAAGAGATAGAGAAAAATAGAATTTTTATCTTGTGAAAAGAAAGAATAATCTCTGCTTTGAGGTAAGTAGAGGAATCTATTTTGTTATTGCAAGAGTGGGAAAAAGATTTCAGAACGTTTTACACAACATGCTGAATAGTTACGACACAAGAACTGTTGTGTTTAAAAACAAATAATTTATAAATTAATCCGATATTTCGGTACCTTCTCAAACTCCAGTGAACACTGGGGCTAAGGGGTATGGCTATAGGGGGTAGATGCTTGCGCTAAATCGCTATTACCAGTACTAGTAAAGGCGGTTTACCTGATAAGGGAACAGAGACTTCCCCGGTAAGGGAACAGTAGATTCCCAACCGGAAGGAGTTATCTGTTCCATGCCTTGGGACAGTGCTCTCCCACTGCTTGGGACAAAAGATACGCTTGTCGAAGATATGGCAAAGACAGATTCGCGAACATCCAAGAGCATAAAAAACAGTTCGGTAGCGTTGGTGTTTTATTTCATCAACTTGATCCTCCAGTTCTTTTCCCGAAAGCTCTTCTTGGATTACTTGGGGGCGGAGGTGCTGGGGCTGAATACCACGGCTACTAATTTGCTGCAATTCTTGAACCTCGCAGAGCTGGGGGTGGGATCGGCTATCTCTTGTACCCTTTATAAACCGCTTGCCGAGAAAGATGCGAACGCAATTAATGAGATCGTATCCTTGCAAGGATGGCTCTATCGGCGTATCGCATGGATCGTAATAGCCGGGAGTGTAGTCCTGATGGCCTTTTTCCCTTGGATCTTCGCCAAGATGCCATTGCCGTTATGGTATGCGTATGCCTCTTTCGGGGCGTTGTTGGTTAGCGCACTATTGAGCTATTTTGTTAATTATAAGCAGATTGTGCTATCTGCGGATCAGCAGGAGTATAAGATACAGTATAGTTACAAAGCCTCAATGTTGGCGAAACTGCTTTGCCAAATATTGGCGATCCGGTATTTATCTAATGGGTATGTTTGGTGGCTGGTATTGGAAGTGGTGTTCGCTGTGGTGGCTTCGGTGGCTTTGAATCGGGTGATCGCCCGGACTTATCCTTGTTTAAAGACTGATTTGTATGTAGGTAAAGAGTTGGCTAGGAAATATCCGGATGTGCTCACGAAGGTCAAGCAGTTGTTTTTTCATAAGATTGCGGGATTTGCGTTGACGCAGAGTAGTCCCATTATTATATATGCCTATACGACATTAACGATAGTTGCTTTGTACGGCAATTATATGTTGATTGTAATGGGTGTTCAAACTTTGATGACGGCTCTGTTTAACAGTGTGAATGCCGGGGTTGGAAATTTGATAGCTGAAGGGGATAAGCGAAAGATCATGAGTGTATTTGCGGAACTGTTTTCTATAAGATTCTTGTTCTCGTGTATCATGTGCTTCGGGGTTCTTTTGGTTACTCCATCATTTGTCTCCTTTTGGATAGGCAAGGAATATGTTATGGATTCCTTGAGCTTGTTGTTGATGACGGCTATTCTGTTTATAAATTTAAGCCGAACAACGGTCGATACTTATATTAATGCTTATGGCTTATTTAGCGATATTTGGGCTCCGGTGATAGAAGCGTCTGTTAATGTTGGTCTATCTATCATCTTGGGGTATTCCTTTGGATTGCATGGTGTGTTATCCGGGGTTCTGATCAGCTTATTTCTAGTCGTTTTTTGTTGGAAACCTTACTATTTATTTCGCAAGGGCTTGGATGAGCCATTGAGAATATACGTGTTTATGTATGCGAAGCATTTGGTGGTAACATTGCTTTGTGGAGTGATTGTTTTCCTTGGAATGAGATATTCAATGGAGAAAGAAAATACGACATTTTTTGCTGGATTATTAACCACTCTTGTATTCTCTGTTTTAGATACTTTAGCCTTGCTTTTTGTTGCTCAGGGAATGAGAAACCTGATGATGCGATTTGTCCGGATGTGTCATTTAACAATTATAGATGGTTGATATAATCCTCATTGTTAGATGAAAGTTCTACGTGAGGTGCTGAATATTGTATTATGGATGTATTTAAAGGAAGATGAAATATATTCTACTTGTTTTTATTAGAATTTGAATATATGAAAAAAATAAAGGGGTTAATTGTTTTGTTTTTTATCTTAATATTTCTTCAGTTTATTCTGTGGGTACAATCTCCAAGTGAGGTGATAGTGTCTTTTTTGAAATATTATTCATGCTCTATATATCTTTTTTGTATAGTCTTGTTGCTTGTCGTTAAGGATGTTGATTCTCTTTTATATACGTTTTATGTTTTAGCGTTTGGCGTTTTTATTATGTCTCGTGTATTTTTAGATGCGCTAGGATTTGAAGATGCTTATTTTTATGTCTCGACGTGGGCTAATGATTGGTCTTATTTCTCATTGTCAATTCAATTTGAGATGTTGAATTCAATTATATTTTATCTTCTTTTTTCATTTGTTGGTTTTTTGTCTTCTTGTCTCTTTGTTGATAGATATAATTATAAAACGTGCGTGAAAAATGATTCGTTGATATTTGAAATACGTCGATTGGGTTTCTTCTTGTTTATATCATTTTGTGTACCATATTTGCTGTATTTATATCAAGCTGTAAAATTTGTTGTTGAAAATGGTTATTTGGCGGTGTATTTAAATGAATCATCAACAACTGTTGATAATCCTATTTTGAGAATTAGTGATGATCTTTGTGTGGCTGGAATATACTTGTATTTAAGTACATTTCCCATAGGGAAAAAAAAAAAAAAAATATATATTAGTGAGTTGTTTTTACATTTTTACATTGTTGATACTGTTAGGTACTGGTGGTCGATCTGCAACATTTACGCAAGTATTGGCATTTCTTGTCTATTTAGGTATTAGAGGTATTAGAGTGAATTGGAGATGGATGTTACGTTTTGTGTTGATCGGATTTTCTTTAATATATGTAGCTCAACTCGTTAATGATTTTAGGGATAGTGGTTTTAAAGATTTAGATCAAAAAAAGGATGATGTTGTTTTCACGCAATTGATTCAATCTTTTTTTTGGCAACAAGGCACTTCTATTCAAACGATAGGCCGTACGATACAATATGTGGATGAAGTTGCTAATGGATGGCTTTATTTTGTTGGGCCAATAACAAATAGTTTTAGAGAAAATAGGTTGATGGAGTATTTGGGATTAGGAATACCTAATGGACAAACTTTAGGTACGGTACGGGAAGGGTATTCTTGGGCAGACTGGTTGTCGTATAAAGTATCTCCTAGATATTATTTAAACGGACATGGTATGGGAAGTAGTGCGATTGCGGAATCTTATCTTTTAGGGAATATGTTCGGAGTTATGATCGTTGGTTATATGTGTACATTTATAATTATGCGATTTGCCGGTAGATGTAAGAAAAAATATTCATATATGTATATATTGTTTTATGTGCTTCCTGTATTTTTTATGTCTCCAAGAGCGGAGCCTTTAAGTGTTATAACAGCTTTATATAGACCTTTTTGTGTTTTGTTTTGTGTTCAATTGATTTATTGGTTTAAAAGAAAATATAAGCTTAATTGTTTGTTTATTCCTTTCTGATTTTCACATTGTTTCTAGGAGGAATTTTTTTCTGGTGTTATGTTTTATCTGTTCGTAAATGATGAAAAGAAAGTATTCAATAATTGTTCCGGTTTATAATGTTGAGAAATATATCAATGAGTGCTTGAGCTCGTTGATAAATCAAACATATAAAAATATCGAGATTGTAGTGATAAATGATGGCTCTAGTGATAACTCTTTATCTTTAATTGAAGAGTATAGTAGGATTGATGATAGAATTCGTGTTATAGATCAAAAAAATATGGGCTTAGGATATACTCGTAATGTTGGTATTGATAATGCAGTAGGAGATTATATTCTGTTTGTTGATTCGGATGATTATATATCTTTGAATACTTGTGAAGAAATAGAGGCGGTTTTATCGTATAATAATGAGGTTGATATAATTGTATTAGGAAGATATCGCTTTGCTGATGAGGTTTATATGCAAGACCCTATAAGTAAGGGGAAAACTTGTTTTGAAACAGGTGAATCTTATTTGCTACATTGTGTGAAAAATGAGTGTTTTACAGCTTCTTCTTGTAATAAGGTCTTTAATAGATCATTTTTGGAGAAAAATGAATTAAGATTTGATACAGGTGTTTTATATGAGGATCTATTATTTGTGTTTAAGGCTTTGATTTGTTCGTCTTCTTTGATCGTGATGGATTCTCCTTACTATTATTATAGATGGAATAGAAAAGATAGTATAATTAATACGATAAAAGAGAAGGATAAAGATGTACTGTATACTGTGAATATGATGGAAAAATTCTTGGTGCAAAAAAATAAAATTTATTTGAAAGAAAATGCTTTGTATAAAGAACTTATTTTTACTTGGGTTGGTAATGCTTTGTTATTTAAATATCCTCAAAAAAAGCCTTTTTCAATTAGAGCTAATCGTATTGTTAAAGAGGTTTTAAATGATATGAATTTTAAGAAATATGTTCAATATTTTTTGGTTAATAGGAGTGTAAAAAAGAAGTGGAAATTAGTCGCTTTTTGCGCCTTATATGCTTATCCAATATTTGTTATTGGTATTTATTTATATTTTAATATATATAAACGTAGATCATGAGAAATATAGCTGTGGTTTTGGCCGGTGGCTTCGGTCAACGTTTAGGTGATGCGACGCCTAAACAGTTCTTGAAGTTGGCAGGGAAAAAAGTGATTGAACATACGATAGATGTTTTCCAAAATCATCCGTTAATAGATGAGATCGTTGTGGTTTCTAATCCTAATTATGTGCAGGAGGTAGAGAATATCTTGGTGAAGAATGAATATTCCAAGATGAAGAAAATCCTCAAGGGAGGAAAGGAACGTTACCATTCAAGTTTAGCGGCGATTAATGCTTATGAGGAAGAGGTGAATATGATCTTCCATGATGCGGTTCGCCCATTGGTCAATGATCGTATTATTACTGATTGCATCAATGCGTTGAAAACGTATAATGCGGTGGATGTTGCGATCAAGACGACTGATACAATCATTCAAGTGGATGTGGAAGACCATATTACAGGAATACCAGCTCGTGAGTATTTGCGTAATGGGCAGACTCCGCAAGCTTTTAAACGTTCTACGATAAAGCGGGCTTATGAATTAGCATTGAAAGATCTTGATTTTCAAACGACAGATGATTGTGGAGTTGTTTACAGATATCTTCCGGAAGAATTCGTGTATGTAGTCAAGGGTGAACAGTTTAATATGAAATTGACTTACAAAGAAGATCTGTTTTTATTGGATAAGTTGTTTCAGCTAAAATCAATCGCTCAACAGAATGAAACGGTAACTCCTAAGACTATAGCCGCTTTGCCTTCATCGGTTATTGTTGTTTTTGGCGGAAGCTATGGGATTGGGCTTGATATTATCCATATTTGTCGCCAGTAACGGGGCGCATATCTATTCTTTCAGCCGTTCAGAGAATGGAGTGGATGTCTCGATTCGGCTCTAGTGGCTGATGCTTTGAGAACTGTCATGGATAAGAAGGGCGTATAGATGCGGTTGTCAATACGGCTGGAGTCTTGAATCGGGAGCCATTGGCTACAATGACATATGAGGAGATTTGTAAAAGTATTCATGTGAATTATCTTGGAGCTGTTATTGTAGCAAGGGAATCTTATCCATATTTAAAAATGAGTAAAGGGGCGCTGCTGCTGTTTACTTCCAGTTCTTATACGAGGGGGCGTCAATTATATAGCTTGTATTCATCTTCTAAAGCCGCTATCGTGAATTTTGTACAAGCGTTGAGTGAAGAGTGGCAGGATAGTGGTATTCGTATCAATTGTATTAATCCGGAACGGACTAAGACCCCTATGCGGGAGAGAAATTTTGGCATAGAACCGGAGGATACCTTGTTGAAATCAAGTGTTGTTGCGTCTGTGTCGGTGAATACTATATTTTCTTCCCTGACCGGAGAAGTGGTGGATGTTAAAAAAAGACCGTAAAGATGAAATCTGATAGTGAATTGATGAATGAGTTAGCTCATAAAACGAATTATTTACATGAGATGACATCTTCGGAGTCTTCTGCCATGAAGCGAGCTTTGTTGGATATATACAGGGATGTAGCGAAATTATGTGAAAAAGAAGGCTTGACATTAATGCTTAGTGGTGGAAGTTGTTTGGGGGCTATCCGACATAAGGGTTTTATTCCTTGGGATGATGATTTAGACGTAATGATGAGGCGTGATGATTATGAAAAATTGATTCGATTGTGTAAGGAGGGGAGATTGGGGAATAAATATGAGTTTGACTATCCTAATAGAGACACTGATGCAAAAACTGTGTTCTTGAAGATATATAGAAAGAACTCCTTTAATATAGAGCTTTTTAATGAGAATTCACCCTTCCCCAAAGGATTATATATTGATGTGTTTGCTTTAGATTCAGTGCCTAAGTATAAAATCGCACAAGCTATAAAAGGTTTTATCGCCAATGTAATCCAGTTTGTATCCATCATGGTTTTATATGCGCAATATCCAAGCGAGTCTTTGTCAGAATTTGTATCTCTAGATTCATCGTTAAAGAGAAGATTCCAAATTAAGAAAATGCTGGGATCTATCTTTGGTATTATTCCACATGCGAAATGGGTTTATTGGTTTGATCGTTTTGTGGCTTCTTCAAAGAGAGGGAATCCTCTAGGTATTCCTACTGGTAGAAAATATTATAACGGAGAAATATTTGATGCTTCTGTATATTTTCCTCCAAAAGAGGCTTTATTTGAAGGAGAAATCGTTTATATACCTGCTGACTATGATCGGTATTTGACCAATCTTTATCATGATTATATGCAATTGCCTCCAGTGGAAAAAAGAGAGAGGCATTTTATTGTAAAGTTTCAATTGCCTAATGATTAAATTGTGAGCAAATTATTTGTGTCATGGATTCTCGTAAACGTATTCTTGTAATTAGTTCTAAACGTCCATTTCCAGTTCAAGACGGAGCTTCTATTCGTACATCTCAAATGATTCGGATGTTGTCACAAATATTTGAAGTTGATTTGGTATATACTTGTAATCCTTATAAAACATTTGCGGATCTAACCGAATTGCGTTGTTTTTGTCGACAAATAAGTGAATTCTTAGAGCCCAAGTGGAAATGTGTATTACGCGCATTATTGGGCTTTTTTAAATCTAGACCATTACAATGTAGTTATTTTTATTCTCCGAGGATGATGAGTTATATACAGGAACATTTATCTTTGTATGATTATGTTTTTTGTAATAATATTAGAACCGTTCCGTACGTTGATGGAAGTAAGTGTAATAAGATAATTGATTATGTTGATGCTATTTCAATGAACTATATTGGAGCTTCTTTAAAAGCGAATTGGATATGGAGGCTGGTTTATAAATTCGAGGCAAATCGATTAATTAGTTATGAGAATAAAGTTTTAAAATCTTTTGATAAATTTATTATTATATCCGATGTCGATCGTCAGTTTATTTTGAGGCATGCAGATCTAGAAATTTCAAATAAACATATTGAGGTAATCGGTAATAGTGTTGATTTTGACGATCAACTTATTATTCCTAATGATTCTCGAAATATTGTTTTTGTAGGATCTATGTTTTATGAACCAAATATAGTTGCTGTAACGACTTTTGTTCGATATGTGCTACCTCTTATTTTGCTTTTGGATTCATCCGTTCGTTTTTATATTGTAGGCTCTCGACCATCTGCCTCTGTTTGTCGACTTGCATCTGAGCATGTTATTATTACGGGGTTTGTCGATGATCCTAAGTTTTATTTGAAGAAAGCTTCTGTTGTGGTTGTTCCGATGTATTCTGGAGCTGGAGTACAAAATAAAATTATTGAAGCGATGTCAATCGGTTGCTGTGTTGTGACAACTGAAATTGGAGCAGAAGGACTGGAGGGGATTGTTGATGGAGAACATATCTTTATCCGAACTGATTTTCAAAAAATGGCTGATACTATTATAAAATTAATGGATGATCGTTCTCTAAGAGAAAAAATAGGTAAGCAAGCGAAAAAATATATTGCAGATAATCTAATATTTGATCATATTTATGATAAATTCAAAAAAGTTTTTTACGATTTTGATTGAATGATTAATAATAATTATAAACTTGTATGAGGTTATGAGTATAAAAAAAATTCCTTTTTCTCCTCCTGATATAACTGAAAGTGAAGTTTATTTAGTATCAGAGGCTCTTCGTTCCGGTTGGATCACTACGGGGCCTAAGACAAAAGAATTTGAGAGATTAATTGCCATGTGCTGCCAAACGGATCAAGCTGTATGCTTGAATTCGGCTACGGCTTGTATGGAGTTGATATTGCGTGTTTTGGGCGTTGGGCCAGGAGACGAGGTGATTACTTCCGCTTATACGTATACCGCTACCGCAAGTGTAACTTGTCATGTGGGGGCAAAGGTTGTCATGGTAGATACCGCTCCTGATTCGTTTGAGATGGATTATGATAAGTTGGCAGATGCGATCACGGAGAAGACAAAGGTGGTTCTGCCTGTTGATCTTGCCGGTGTGGTTTGTGATTATGATAAGATATTCGCTGCCGTAGAGAGCAAGAAACATTTGTTTTCGCCAGTGAATGATATCCAGAAGGCATACGGTCGGGTTATCGTACTTGCGGATGCCGCCCATGCTTTTGGTGCCAAATGGCATGGAAAGATGTGTGGTGAGATCGCTGATTTTACTTCGTTTTCCTTCCATGCCGTGAAAAATCTTACGACAGCAGAGGGAGGTGCGTTGACTTGGAGAAATCATGATGGGGTTGACAACGAGTCTCTTTATAAACAGTTTCAATTGCTTTCCCTTCATGGGCAGAACAAGGACGCACTAGCTAAGACGAGGTTGGGAGCATGGGAGTATGATATTGTCGCTCCGTATTATAAGTGTAATATGACGGATGTAATGGCGGGTATTGGTCTTGCGCAGTTGAAGCGTTATCCGGAAATGCTGTATCGTCGTCGTCAGATTATTGAGAGGTATAATGAAGGACTGAGGGGGTGCGATGTGCAGGTCTTGGATCATTTTGGTGATGACCATTCTTCGAGTGGGCATTTGTATCTAGTACGTTTGCTTGGTGAGGATGTGGAATATCGAAATGCTGTGATAGAGCGGATGGCTGAACGTGGAATCGCTTGTAACGTACATTATAAGCCTTTACCAATGATGACGGCCTATAAAAATTTAGGTTTTGATATCGTAGATTATCCGAATGCTTACAACCAATACCATAACGAGATTACTCTTCCTTTGCATACCAGTCTTACGAATGAGGACGTAGAGTATGTGATTTCTAATTTTGTTGATATTATTACCCAATAAAATAATCAATCGATTTGAAACGTTTTTTTGATGTTGTAGCCAGCGGGATAGGTCTTATCTTGCTAAGTCCTTTGTTTGTTATTCTGGCAATTTGGATTAAGTGTGATTCTACCGGACCTGTTTTTTATAGGCAAATTCGTGTAGGACGTAACAATCGAGATTTTCAGTTGCTTAAATTTCGAAGTATGCGTGTAGGTTCTGATAAGAAGGGACTTATTACCGTAGGAGGGCGTGATCCACGGATTACACGGTCTGGTTATTATATCCGTAAGTATAAATTGGATGAGTTTCCTCAATTGATCAATGTACTTAAAGGGGATATGAGTTTGGTAGGTCCTCGGCCCGAGGTGCGTAAGTATGTCGATATGTATACGACTGAACAAAGGCGTGTGTTGGCTGTCAGGCCGGGTATTACAGATTACGCATCTATAGTGTATATGGATGAAAATAGGTTACTTGGACAGTCTTCAAATCCCGACAAAACTTATGTTGAGGATATTATGCCGGCGAAAATTGAACTCAATATGAGATATATTAACCATCCTACATTGTTTGAGTACTTTAAGCTGATATTTCTTACGATTTTTAAAATAGCTAGATAAAAAAGATCGATTTTGTTTTTATGTGAAATGTTATCGGGAGAGTTGGTGTAATAGCCGGCTCTCCCGATTTCGTTATATTGTGGCTCCATAGGTTTATGTTGAAAAGAATTGAATGCTTGCGTTTTATTCTTTGATAAAAATTCCGTATGTTTGCGGTCTAGAATAAACAATAGGTTTAACTAAAAATAATTAGCTATGGGAAAGTTCGTGAATCCGTTTACGGATATTGGTTTTAAGATTATTTTCGGTCAGCCAGCTAGCAAGCCGTTCTTGATCACGTTATTGAACGAGTTGTTGGCTGGTGAGCATCGGATTGAGGATCTGATGTTTCTCGACAAGGAGGATCATGCAGAGCATGTACGTGACAAGGGGATCATTTACGACCTCTATTGCCGTACCTCCACGGGAGAATATATCATCGTGGAGATGCAGAACCGCAAGCATCTGAATTTCGTGGACCGAACATTATATTATATGTGTCGTGCGGTGAGCCGTCAGATTGAGGCCCCGCTAGCGGTGGAAGTACACTCACCGGATGACGGGGAGGAAGGGCTGGAGGTGCGGGAACCTTCGATGTCGTATGGCGCAATCTATAAGCTACATACGGTGTATGGTGTTTTTTTCATGAATTTCAAGGAGCCGGATTTACCGGATCGTTTCCGTGTGGATTCTGGAATTCTGGATCTAGAAAGTCATGAGACGCTGAACCCTCATTTCCGGCAGATCTATTTGCAGTTCCCTTATTTTACGAAGGAACTGGATGAGTGCGAAACTTTATTAGAAAGACTTTTTTATGCGTTAAAGAATATGGAACATTGGATTCGAATGCCGGATGCCTTGAAAGAACAGGTGTTCGCTCATCTATCTCGTTTGGCCGCCGTGGCGAATCTCTCTCCGGAGAATCGTCTCGCCTATGACCGTGCCGTGGATCGCTACAATGTCAACCGTCTTGCGGAAGAGACTTTCTTGCAGGAAGTAGAGGAAGCAAAAGAGAAAGCGATAGCGGAAGCAAAGGCGAATGGGATGAAGGAAGGCATGGAGGAAGGCTTGAGGGAAGGTCTGGAGAAAGGTCGCCTATCAGAGAAATATGCTATCGCCAAGAATTTAAAAGAGTCGGGGGTATCTAAATCTTTGATTGCCCAGAGCACCGGTTTACCGGAAGAGAAGATCGAAGGATTATAGTTTTTGAAGTAAGTTACCGAATATAGGAAAGTCGGAATAAAGTAATCGGGAGAGTTGGTGTAAGAACCGGCTCTCCCGTTTTTTATTTCTATTGAACGCTTGCGCTTAAAAGGCGATCGCCACCTCCGCACCGATCTGGAAAGGCTTACCTAGTTGGATAAACGGATTCCCGAATGACTCGAAATAAAATGCAGAGTAATGGGTGTTCGTTATATTACGGCTCCATAGGTTTACGTTGACGATACCTTTGCGTACGCCTACCTTTGCGTTCACCGTTCCGTAGAATTTCTGGTAGATGTCGTTTCGCTCGGTCCAGAAGATCTTTCCGACACTGCTGAATTGGGCGGAGGCGGAGAATTGGTCTATCCATGCGTTACGGAACAGGCGGGTGTATTGCAGTCCTACGTTGAAGGTATGACGTGGGGTATATGGGATGAAGTTGTTCTTGAAATCCTCTTTCCCATTGTTGTAATCCCGGAACGTAGCATGGGTGAAACCGTAATTAACGTCGGCGGTTAGCCCATCGATGATACGGGCACGCAAGGAGGCCTCTATACCGTAGCTTTTGGCTTTCCCGGCGTTGGTGAGGATACGGCCGTTGCCGCTGTTCACGAATTTGGTCAACTGCACGTCTTGAATGTCCATATAGAAACCTGTCAATTCTGCGCTTAGGCGTTGGAATAGTAACTCGCTACGGATACCGATCTCGTAGTTCCAGCTTTTCTCTGGTTTGTAGGAGGCTACTTCCTCGATGGGGGTGGGTTCTTTGACCTCGATCGGCATCATGTCCTTGAAAGCGTTCATCATATCGTATTGCATCTGGCTTTGCATCACGTCTGCCGACATTTGTACGTTGTAGCCCCCGGTCTTATAACCTTTCGCTACCGATACATAGGTGAACGTGTTTGGCGAGCATTCGTACTTTAAAGATATTTTCGGAAGTACTTGCCAGAAGTCTTGGGAGACACTGGCGTCCATCACGGTGGTTGGGATCGGGAAAAGTTTCTCGATGTCGATAACCGGTCCGTTTTCTACGAAGCCGAACCCCATTCTCATCTTAGCCTCAGAATTGTAATCCATCTTTTGCTTCTCGTAATCCAAGCGGATACCGGCGGTAATTGACAGGCCTTCCGTGAACAGATTGTTATAAGTGGATTGGTGATACAAAGCAAGGCCATAAGAAGGGGTGTCGAAAGAACCCGGAATATAAAGATGATCGTCCAGTATTTTTAGATAGGGCATCTTAGGGTGATCTTTCTTCAATTGATCGAATACGGGCTGGAGAACGGTCTTAATTCCGTCTTCCTTGAAATCGACCGGACCGTCCGTATGTAGATCATCGTAGAAACCGTAGAGTCCGAAGGACCATTGGTAATTATTCCTCGTGTTGCTCTTGATCGCCAATTCCTCGCTGAAAGCGTTTTGCTTTTGCTTTTGGTTGAGGGTAAAGATCGAGAGAGGGGAGAAGTCTTGATCCATCTTCATGTCATCCTTGAAATATTGATGACCGGTGATGCTGCTCAGTATCACGTGCTCATTCCGGTATTCGAGGGACAGGTTATTGGCGATGACCGTCCGTTTATAAGAGCTGGGATCGTTGATATTGATAGGATTTACATACTTGTGATCGGTATTTCCGGTTCCGATGAACATGCCATATGGAAACGCTCCTTGATCCGTATAATCTACGGAAAGGGAGTAGGAGGCACGGAAGTTCGGATTGAAGCGACCTTCCAACTTGAAGCGACCGCCAACGTTGTCTTCCTTATCGATCTTTTTCCCATCGTAGGCATTGGTGTAGAAGCCGTCGCTATGGTCATAGTAAGCGGCGGCGGTAAATCCGATGGTCTCGCTCAACTTAGCATAATGGGAGGCCTTGACTTTATATTGCCCGTAGCTTCCGGCCGATAGGGAGAGTTTCTTTCCTTGGTAATCGAACGGGGAGATGGTATAGATATTTACGATGCCCCCCATGGCGTTACGACCATACAAGGTTCCTTGCGGCCCTCGTAATACCTCGATGCGCTGGATATCGGTCAGCTCGAAATCGAAGGTGCTTTTATCCAGATAAGGCACGTTGTCTACATATAAGCCTACGGATTGTCCGCTACTTCTGGCTCCGATACCGCGGATATAGATGGCCGAGGTTAGTTTTGCCCCATAATCCGGCATGTATAGGTTCGGGACGAAAGAACTTATATCCTTTAATGCGTCGATCTGCCTGCCGGAGATCATTTGCGGGGAAAGGATCGATACGGAACCGGGTAACGTGCGGAGGTTATTTGTCTCCTTCGTGGATGAGGTCACGATTACCTCACCCATGTTATAGGTTTTTATCGTGTCGTTCTCGTTAGCCTTGATATTCTCGGCGTATACATTTTGCAGCCCCAACGCACCTAGGGCGATGATACCTAAGTAGTGTCTCTTCATCGAATTTCTTTTGTTAGTATATTTTTTCAATCGCGAAGAAACGGTAAAGAAACAGGATGGTCAATCACTAGATGTAGTGATTTTGAAAGCTGGTTTGTTGGCTTCGCTATAGTTCGATATCGTCACCTGAGATGATCCCGTTCATGATGGCGTAGAAGGTGAGGCCGGAAACGGTCTTGATGCCCAGCTTGGCGGTGATGTTCTTACGATGGGTGAGGACGGTGTTCAAGCTGATGTTCAGCTTATCGGCGATCTCTTTATTCGTGATGCCTTTTACGATCAGTTGAAGTACGTCTACCTCACGGCTGGATAGGTCCTTGTTGTTTTCGGTAGTGGTGTTGCCGGAGCTGTCGCTCGTAAATAATTGTTGCAATTGCTCGATAATGGTCTCTTGGGAGGAACGTAACGTGATACGGTTCATAGACGAGAGCGCCCCGTGTTCTTCGGTGCTGTCGATGAGGATGGCGGTCTTGTTCCTTCTCGGGAGGAAGAAATCTGCGTTGAGCACAAGGATATCTGAATCGGTGAAATAGTAATCGTAGGTGTCGCTTCCTGTGGAGGAAAGCATCTCGAAATTTGGAAAATAGCAAACCTCTACCGGGGGGAAGTAGTCGGTCAGCAAGCTTTGCAGCCCAATACTTCTTAGGGTATCAGACAGTATGATCGCTATTTGTTTGTTTCGATGCATTTCAGATCGTTAGATACATAATTTTTCCATGGCCGAGACCATGGGGGTAAGGATTCGATACCGGATCCGGTTGTGTTGTTTGATATCTTTCTCCAGACTACAGATGGAGAAGAGGACGGCATAACATAAATTCTCGTCGTAATCTCCCGAAAGATGCTTGACCATGATACTTTTTAAGTCGGCTAAAAGGGCCTCGATGGTATCTTCCGTACGTTGCTCGGAGGTGATTTGCAATCCATCGATCGTTCCCGCCGGTTCTTTTCCCAGCTTTTTACTTAACGACATGCAGTAGGGGAACCATATCTTATCATCTTTCTCAATGCGGGCGATGAGTTCTTCCTTGAACGAGGAGAAGAAGCGTCCTATCAATCCAAGAGTAGGATTACCGGGCGTACTCATCGAGATAAAGGAACCTAGATGGCGTTCTATATTGGGAAGCTGATAACGTAAATAGTATTGGTTCGTCTTTGTCAGGTAATCAATGATTTGCGATGTATGGAAGGTTTGTAACTTCTTCTCCGGAAAATACTCCTCGTTGAGGAAGGTATTGATCACTGTCAGTAAAAAGTCCATATCCAGCGAATGTTCTTCACAGAGCGTCTTCACCGATTTGTCGCCAAGCCCGAGACGAATCCCAAACCGGTTGATTACGGGAATGAGTGAGGGGTGTTCTTCCACCACCTCACTCAATTGCATATTTGGGTATACTAAAGGCATCTTATCAAGCTTGTTCCCATTGTTCACGTAATAACTTGACGGCGGCGGGGACTACCACGTTACGGTCTCCCTGACATCCGCACTCGAAACTTACGTAGTTGTTATAACCAATCATTTTCAATCCCTTAAAGCCATTGATATAGTTATCGGCATCTCCATCCTCACCCGGCATGCTGCGACGTTTGCGGCTGGCCACGTGTACGTGTTGGAGATACTCTCCACCAGAGATAAAGGCTCCCATATCAGAGGTCTCTTCCCATGTCATATGCCAGAAGTCGCCCATGCAACGTACACCCGGATTATTGATATCCCGGCATAAAGAGGCGGCGTCGGCTACTTGACGTAGATAAAAACACTCTTTTCGGTTCAAAGGTTCAAAGATGACGCTAGTCCCATGCTGGGCGGCGAAAGTTCCCATCTCGTTGAATTGCTCGCAAAGGAAATCCCGTGTCTCCATCGTATGAGGCAAGGCGGGGACTTGACCATTAAAGGCAGGAACGATAATCACGCCCGTAGAACCTAATTCACCGGCTGCGGCTATGATCTCTTTCATCGTATCCATGCATTCCTTGCGGATGGCTGGATCGGTAGAAAGAATAAAGCCTTTGAAGCCGGCGCAAATGGCACTCACTTTGATATTACGTCCGTTTAAGGCCTGCTTGATCTCGTTTACCCGGCTGGCTAATCCTCCGCCACCCGGCTCAAAACCTACAACGCCCAACTTCTCCATAAAATCAAGTTTCTCGTTCAAACTTTCACCCGGGGCGATTCCCTCTTGGAAAGAAAGTTTTAATTCAAGGTCCTTGCCGGTCTTGTCGCTCCCTTTTTCTCCTTCGGCAGTCTTTGCCGGCTTGGAAGAGCAGGAGGCCAAGGCCGTACTTCCTACCGCTAAAGCAGCGCCGGATAAAGAGGTTCTTAAAAAGTTTCTTCTATTTAATGTCATAAACAGTCTGGATTATTTCTTGTCGATTGGTTTACCCGGAACAGGAACGACGAAGCCGCTCATATCCATCTTTCCTAAGTTCAAATCTTTCGGAGTATAATCCAATGCAGAGGCAGTCATGGCATCCCAAGTGGTCTCGGCACCCGTGTAAGCGGACTCACGACCCATGATTGCGGCCATATTGGAGATAGCAGTCTCAGAAGCTTGCTCGATTTGTTTACCACCACGGATGCAGTTGATCCAGTTTACATGCTCTAATGTATACGGGTCAGTTTGCTTGAAGTTCGCTTTTTCGGCCTCGCTATCATATTTCCAGATAACGTTTCCTGCCAAATCCTTGATCTCCATCGTGTCACTGCTCCATGATCCCTTGGTTCCTTGGATGAATTCGCTTACATTATTTGCACAACCATCTATCTGGCGGCACATACTATGCATATGGATACCATTTTCCATTGTGAAATCAACGCTGAAGTTATCATATTGGTCGCCAGTGATACGACGGTGGCGAGAACCGAAACCTACAGCCTTGACTGGTTTCAATCCGCTGAACCAAGTGAATACATCTATATTATGTACGTGTTGCTCTACGATATGGTCGCCGGAAAGCCATTTCCAGTTTACCCAGTCCTTGATCATATATTCGCAATCGTTCCATTCCGGTTGACGATCCCGATACCAAAGCATATTCTGATTCCAGTAAACCGTACCGCCCGTGATCTCACCGATCAATCCTTCCATGATCTTCTTGTAAGACTCGACATAACTGCGTTGGTGATGGCGTTGAGTACCGGTTACGACACATAAGTTCTTTGCCGCAGCTTGTTTTGCGGTAGCCATAATGGTACGGTAACCAACCGGATCAACACAGATAGGTTTCTCTAAGAAGGAATGTTTGCCCTTTTCTGTGGCGTATTGGAAATGAACTGGACGGAATACGGGAGGAGTGGCGACGATCACTACATCTACGCCGCTATCAATCACTTGTTTGTACGCATCCAAGCCGACGAAACGTTTATCAGCCGGTACATCAATTCCTTTCTCATCTTTTAATTTCTTTGCCAAATCATCGACACGTTCTTGGAACGTATCGCCTAAAGCCACGATCGTAACGCCGTTCGCAGCGTTCAAGAAGTTAAAAGCGGCTCCGGAACCACGTCCGCCACAACCGATTACACCAGCTTTTAGTTCTTTTCCATCAGTTGCCAGATCTGGTAATTCGGGCACGTAATAAGTACCGGGTTCTTTCAAAGGCTTTATTGCGTTCGCACTTTCACCTCCACCACAAGAAGTTAATACACCAACTGTACTACCTGTTCCAATTGCTCCAAGCGCACCCGCTAGGGCTGAACTTTTCAGAAATGATCTTCTGCTAATGCTGTTCTCTTTTTTCATGATATTATTTTTTTAGATACTATTTATTAGGTTCACATACAACACGGAAACCGATTCCTCTGATGTCGGAGTACCACCAGATACTCTTCGGCTGTTGCGGATCGGTTTTTAACCAAGCTTCATGTTTGGTATAATCACGGGAAGCGCAGCGAAGATCTGCCGCATCGGAGGTATAATTACCGCCTCTCACTACCCATTCTGTACCTTCAGTAACCAATGGATCTGTGGCGCTACTTCCGCTTTTAGCGTAAGCTTCAGGATCATACTTGTCGGCACAATATTCCATTACATTACCCAACATATTCTTTAAACCAAAGGGATTGGCTTTTACTAAATCCGGTTCTTGCGTCTTGTTTTTGCTGTTCTTGCTATAAATCACATAAGAACCTATACTATCAGTCTTAGCGTCGAAAAATTTACGCCAGAAGCCTTGATCGGAGAAGTCTTTTGGATTACCCGTAAAGAAATAAGGCGTTTCCGTGCCGCCACGTGCCGCATATTCCCATTCCGCCTCGGTCGGTAAACGATAAGTCTTTCCTGTTTTCTTGGATAACCATTGGCAGAAAGTCTCGGCCGCATAATGAGTCATTGTAATAGCCGGGCGATCTCCGCCACCCCAGCCTTGATCAGGGAAACCGAACGGAGGTGTAGGACCGGAGATGGCATCGACATTCGGATTACTGTTATTTGCGTATACGGTCTCTGGAGGGGTACGGCCCTCACTCATCGTATTCCCATAGAAAGCCCAGTATTGATCCCAAGTCACCTCGACCTCAGCCATGAAGAATGGACTAACGGTTACGTTGTGTACAGGTGACTCATCTGCTTTATGAAACGCCTCTTTTTCCTCACTACCCATTTTGAATGAACCTCCGGGAATGGCAATCATCTTGAATGAGACCATTGTTCCGGGAATTTGTTCTACATAATCGGTGAAAGAGGTTACTGTAGTTGGTTCCTTAAAAAACAGGCTGGTATCTATCGAGGTTGCCCCGGATGTGTTTTGTCCCGGTATGCCAACCATCTTAGAGTGATTGTAGTTCGGATTGTAATGTCCTGCATCCAAATGGCAACTAATACATTGTAGATCTAGCTTTTTCTCATTCTCATCATAATATAAATGTGCCGTTACACCATCATCGGTAATTCCTTCGGGGAATAAGTTCTGATGGCACTCCTTACAAGATTCATTGGGGATATATTTAACGGCGTGTTCCAACTCGGACTTAGTTTCCCAATTGAAATCTGCGCTGTCTTTAGTCAAGTATGACCAAACATCTTTCATACCCAATTTAGCCTTTGCGCTATAATGTTTCCAAGTATTTGTTTGGGGTGGGAGGTGACAAGCTACGCAATGTGTCTTAACGCCACTTCCATTATTTACATGTTTGGAAAGTTTCCAACTGTTTTCTACGTGAGGATGCACGTGGCACATCATACAAGATTCATCTGTCGAGAAATATACAGATGTTTTATAAAGGGCGATCATAATCCCAGCTCCCAAAAATAATCCGAGGAACAGGATAAACGCCTTACTTTTGAAAAAATACTTTTTCCTCTCAGACGAGTATCGATTTGAAAATTTGTTAGTTGTCATCTGTTTCTATGGTATACGATTTACACTAAGTCTCAATTAGATTTAAAATCGGCAATAAAAGTAGTATATTCCTTTATATATTGAAAGAAAAAATAGTCTCTTTAACGAAAAATGTTGTCTTATTTACGCTTTTTTATCGCAATGGGAAGAGAAGGAGAATAATAAAAAAGCGGCAACACATATTCATAGTGTTGCCGCTCACGCACGGAAGGAGAGGCTCGAACTCCCGACACCTGGTTTTGGAGACCAGTGCTCTACCGACTGAGCTACTTCCGTATTGCGGGTGCAAAAGTAGTTTAATAATTTGAATATGCAAGTAAAATATGAGAAAAAATAGTCCGCTTTTTAAAAAGGCATTTAGATTATATTTAGTATGTTTGCCAAATCAAAGAAAAAGGAGTGGGAGTTTTTGTGCGAGATATCAAAGGGTTGCTTGAATCTGTGTCGGTAGATAACAGGGGAGCTTTCGAACGTTTTTATAATTTATATTATGATCAGGTTTTTCGCTTCGCTTATTATTGTTTAGGCGAGAAGGAGGCATGCCGTGAAGTTGTGACAGATGTTTTTTTCTCGGTCTGGCAATCCCGGAAACGATTAAAGGATATTGATAATATAGATACCTATTTATATATTTCCGTACGTAACGAGTCTTTTCGTTTTCAAGCAAGGAATAAAGACTTGAATAGGGTTTCTTTAAATGAGTTGTTGCCATTAATGGAAGAGGAAGATGAGGGTTCTCCGGAGGAGCATTTGGAGTTAAAAGAGATGAGAGAGATGCTTGATAAAGCGATTGACGAACTTCCTGAGAAATGCCGTCTTGTGTTTTTGATGTCTCGTGAGGAGGGATTGAAAACGAAGGAGATTGCGGAAATATTATCGGTTCAAGAGAGTACGGTTCGTGTACAGATGAAGATCGCTATAGAAAAATTGGTAGCCCGGTTGAAGCCGAGTTTTCCAAATATTTCATTCTCTTTATTGCTGATGTTTATTTTTAATGTGATTTATAGATCTGCTTAAGCTTTCTATATGGGGATATTCCCTGTTAGAAGGAAAGATGATAGTTCTTTTATATCAGTAACGATTTTGTTTGCTCCGGCATTCGCTAGTTCTTCTTCATCCCCGTAGCCGTAAAGGACTCCTATTGAATCTATGTTATTCGCTTTGGCCCCTTTTATATCATATTTACGATCACCGATCATGACTACGTCAGACCGTGTTTTTATATCGGTGCTGTCTAATACATATTGTATTACATTCGCTTTTTCGGAACGGTTTCCGTCGAATGTGCTTCCTCCAACAAATGTAAAATAAGATTCTAAGTGGAAATATTCTAGAATTTGTTGAGCGAAGGGCTGCGGCTTTGAGGTGGCTAAGTAGATTTTCATTTCGTTTTCGGTAAGCAAACGGAGTAATTCATCAATACCTTGATACAGGGTATTCTCGAAAATACCTTGTTTTGAAAAATATTCCCGGTATTTAGCAATGGCTACATCTGCTTGCTCATCTGTAAACTGATAGAAGTCCTTAAAGGATGTTTTTAATGGTGGCCCGATGAAAGGGCATAAAGATCGTAAATCTTCTACTTCTATATTGAAATAGGAGAGGGCGTACTTTACAGAACTGGTAATGCCAATCATAGGATCGGTTAATGTACCGTCCAGATCGAACAATATATGTTGATACCTTTTGTTATTCATTAGATATTAATAGGATTGAAAAAAGAAAGGCAAGATCTCTTTCAAGATTCTTGCCTTTTTGATGAGTCGGGATGAGAAGACTCGAACTTCCGACCTCCACGTCCCGAACGTGGCGCGCTAGCCAACTGTGCTACATCCCGTTTTTTTGTATCGTTGTCTCGATTACGGGTGCAAAGGTACACATTGTTTTTGAACCTGCAAGAGAAAAGTGGATTTTTTTGTAGGAAAAATAGATAATTTACTGTCCTGTGAATTTTTCTTTCAAAACATTTGCTGGATTAAAAATAATACCTACCTTTGCACCCGTAATCGAAACAACGATATACAAAACGACATGATGGTGCCATAGCTCAGTTGGTAGAGCAAAGGACTGAAAATCCTTGTGTCCCCGGTTCGATTCCTGGTGGCACCACTGAAAATCAAAGGGTTACTCATATGAGTAACCCTTCTCTATTTTTACCTCTCTGCGATATAAACTCCACTAATAATGGCTAAAGCGCCAATACCAGAAGCTATCGTAATAGTTTCTGATAGAAAAATCGCAGAAGTTATCAAGGTGACCAGAGGGACAATGTAAATATAATTGGCTGTTTTTGATGCTCCGAGGGCTCTGACTGCCGTATTCCACATGATATAACAAAGCATTGAGGCGATGACACCCAGAAATAATATATTTAAATATACGACTGGCAGTTTCAATAACTCTAGTTTGATATTTAAAGGGTAGATCGCAAAGTAGAAGAAAAGAGAAAGTATCCCATAAAAAAATACTTTTCGTGTAATAAACAAGGTGGGATAAGAACGACTCAAACGCTTTAGGATAAGACAGTAAAAAGCCCACATCGTAGCGGCAACTAAAGTGAGAAAATCACCAAGTGGATTTACTTTTAAAAGAACACTGCCGTTGAAAACAACTAATCCGACTCCAAATAAGGCAACTAAAGATCCATATAACAGCCCTTTCCTAAGAGATTCTTTATAAAATAGGTGAGACAATACCGTTGTAATGATCGGTGCTGTACAGATCAATAATGAAACGTTGGAAGCCAATGTGATGCCCAATGCAGTATTCTCCGCTATGAAGTATAGGGAGCCACCACATAATCCAGACAAGAACAATAAGAATTCATCTTTTACGCAATTAGCCCACAACCGTCGATGCGCTATAGTCAAAATACAAAAATACGCAAGCACGAAACGATATAACAATATCTCAACCGGTGATAATCCTGTATTAATCAGTATTTTTGTGGAGACAAACGTTGTTCCCCATATAATGACTGTCAATATGGCGATACTATGATACAGAAGATCTTTACTTTTAAACATAATTGCGTTAGAATTAGATTTTTATTTGCTGCAAAGTTATTTAAAGAAGATTGTTTTCCTATACGTCAAGCTTAAATACGATAATTTTCCTATTTTTGTCCTGTTTTGTATTCTATAATTCTAATTCGGGGATATTAAATCAAATAAAACAGGAAAAAAAACTATGGCACTACTTGATGAGACTGATATTGAAATTCTTCATTCTTTGCAAAAGGACGCAAAGATCAATGCAAAAGAGCTTTCTGAGAAACTTCATATCTCCAAGACTCCTATTTACGAACGAATCAAACGTTTAGAAAACGAAGGATATATAAAAGGATATGTGGCATTGGTTGACAATAAAAAAATAGGATTACCCTTGATCATTTTCTGTAATGTATCTTTAGCTGTACACGATGATGAGCATATCGAACGCTTCAAAGAAGAAATACGGAATATCGATGAAATAATGGAATGTTACTCGACGGGAGGTATTTATGATTTCTTTGTCAAAGTGGTTCTTAAGGATTTAGATGCCTATAATCAATTTGTGTTCGAGAAATTAACCAAGGTTCATGGCATCGTGAAGATGCAAAGCTCTTTTGTGCTTAATGAAATCAAGCATACTACAGTTTTGAATATACCCAAAAATAGTTGATTGAAGCTTAATGTCGCAGTATTATATGAAATGTCTCTTTTTTACTATAGAATTGATTAGGGGTTATTTACCTTTGCCCCGATAAATTAAATTCTATAAGATGCAGTCATTTAAAATAATAAAGCCTATTCATATATTAACTCCTTATGTGAGATATTATTGGATACTGGAAGATGGCGCGGATGTTTCTGTATCTGAACGGACTTTACCAACGGGCTGCATACAATTAGTATTTCATAGGGGTAAAAGGCTTTTATTAGTAGGAAAAAAAGAATCGCAGCCTCAAGCGTTCATCTGTGGGCAATGCCTCAACTTTTCAGATGTGATGTCAGCCGGAAAGATTGAAATGATCACGGTTGTTTTTCAGCCGTATGCGGCAAGAGCCATCCTTCAACTTCCCCTTAAGTTCTTTTATGGAGAACTTATAGCGGTGGATGCTATAGAAGATTTGGAATTATCAATATTATCCAGAAAAGTGATAGAGGCTGATGATCATGAAACTTGCATCCGCTTGATCGAGCAGTTTTTGATTCACCGTCTTTATAGGTTTGAAGGCTATGAATATAACTTAAAGCGAATATCCGCAGTCCTCCATCAAATAAATGAACAAGCGAAAACTAATATTTCTGAGTTATCTGAAACCGCATGCCTAAGTTCTAAACAGTTCAACCGCATTTTCTTAGATTATGTAGGAGCTACGCCCAAAGAGTTTCTTCGTATCGTTAGGATGCAACGGGCTTTATTTAAGGTACAACAGAATCCATCCATTTCATTCGCTCAATTAGCTTATGAATGTGGGTTTTCAGATCAGTCACATATGATAAAAGAGTTTAAGCTGTTTTCTGGCTATACACCCACAGAGTATCTTTCCTTATGCGCTCCTTATTCTGATTATTTCTCGGAGTGATCAAGATGTCCTTTTTCTTCTATCCTATAGATACGATATGCTCTACTTTTGTGATGTCTTCGCGAGGACATTAACAGTAACTATAAAAAGAAAACAAAATGAACAATTTAATTGCTTTTTTCGAGATTCCAACTGTAGACTTTTATCGAGCGATCGATTTCTATGAAACTATTTTGGGACTAAAATTATCGGTTTCCGAATGTGAGACAGAGAAGATGGCCTGTTTTATCGAGCAAGGAGAAGCGGTTGGGGCTTTGTTCTACGCTCCTAGTTATCAACCTTCGCCGGATGGTATCTTAATCCATTTTAATAGCCAAGATATCGAGGACACTTTATCTAAAGTATTGGATAAAGGGGGTAAAATTATTATACCCAAGACAAAGATTGAAGCGGAAAATAAAGGATACTTCGCCGTTTTAGAAGATAGCGAAGGAAATCATGTCGGTATCTACGAAAAATAAGTATCTTCGGCCAAGATATCCCTACAATATATAATATGAAAGAAAATAAGTATGATGATGAACGCTTTTTCGGTCAATACAGTCAGATGTCTCGCTCTGTACAAGGGCTGAGAGGAGCAGGAGAATGGCATGAGCTAAAGAAGATGTTGCCTGATTTTAACGGAAAGCGTGTATTGGATTTAGGGTGTGGTTTTGGCTGGCATTGTCGATATGCCATAGAGCGAGGGGCGACCTTCGCTTTAGGCATTGACCTTTCCGGGAAGATGTTGGACAAGGCACGGGAGATAAATCCCTCCCCGTCGATCGAATATAAAAGAATAGCAATCGAGGATTTTGATTTTGCTCCAAATTCTTTTGACATCGTGATCAGTTCCTTGACATTCCATTATCTCGAGTCGTTCGATACGGTTTGTACAGAGGTATATAAATGTTTAACGCAAGAGGGTGTCTTTGTCTTCTCTGTGGAACATCCCGTTTTTACTGCTTATGGCAATCAAGATTGGATTTACGATTCGGAAGGGAAACCTGCGCATTGGCCGGTGGATTATTATTTTCAAGAGGGAGTCCGGCATGCTCGTTTTTTGGGAGAGGATGTAACCAAATATCATAAGACACTTACGACTTACGTGAACGGATTGATCAAGGCGGGTTTCTGTATCACCCATCTGGTGGAGCCTCAACCGGACGAATCGATGCTGGATACGGTTCCCGGGATGCGAGACGAACTTCGCCGTCCAATGATGTTGCTTATCGCCGCTCGAAAGAATTAAAAAAAAGCGTATCTTTGTGGCTGAAAAGATGTCTTTTCCGTGTGCTTGCTAAACCACGTATTAAAAACAAGAAAGATATGAAACAACAAGATGCCGCTTTGGTATGCTTCTCGGGTGGACAAGATTCCACGACTTGCCTTTTCTGGGCGAAGAAGCATTTTTCACGTGTAGAGGCCGTATGCTTCACATACGGACAGAAACATTCCTTGGAAATAGAGGTCGCTCGAAAGATCGCTGCGGATGCGGACGTACCTTTTCAGTTATTGGACGTATCGCTTATCAGCCAGTTAGATCCCAATTGCTCGCTTACGAATGCGAGCATAGAGATGGATCAAGAGAAGCCGGAGGATAGCTATCCGAATACGTTTGTGCCCGGCCGTAATATGGTATTCCTTACTTTCGCCGCTATCTTAGCCCGTGGTAAGGGGATTTATCATTTGGTAACGGGTGTCTCCGAGGCTGATTATAGTGGTTATCCGGATTGCCGGGATACGTTCGTGCGTTCTCTTAACGTAACATTAAATCTGGCGATGGATGAGCAATTCGTAATTCATACCCCGCTTATGGACCGGGATAAGAGCGAAGTCTGGGAATTGTCGGACGAACTGGGCGTCTTTGATCTAGTACGTACGCAGACGCTGACTTGCTATAACGGTGTTATGGCTGAGGGATGTGGGCATTGTCCGGCTTGCAAACTTCGTAAGGACGGATTGGAGAAATATCTGAAAAGGAAAGAAGAGAATCAAAAGTAAATGAAAGAAATGGACGAGAGAAAACAAGAAGGAGAGTTGCATTTATTAGGTGGCTCTACCGTATATAAACAGGATTACGCTCCGGAGGTATTGGAGGCATTTACGAACAAGCATCAAGGAAATGATTATTGGGTACGGTTTAATTGCCCGGAATTCACCAGTCTCTGCCCGATTACCGGACAACCGGATTTCGCTACGATTCATATCGATTATATCCCCGACGTGAAAATGGTAGAGAGCAAGAGCTTGAAGCTTTACTTATTCAGCTTCCGCAACCATGGGGCGTTTCATGAGGATTGCGTGAATATTATCATGAAGGACTTGATAAAATTAATGGATCCGAAATATATCGAAATTACTGGTATATTCACACCGAGAGGCGGTATAAGTATTTATCCGTATTGCAATTACGGTCGTCCGAACACCAAGTTTGAGCAGTTGGCCGAGAAAAGATTATTTGATCATAATCAATAAGATTTCTGACAAATCGTTATCAGTCTCGGCAAAAAACGGTATATTTGCAGCAAGAAATGTTAACTAACTAATAAATCATTTTAGACCATGAACAAAAGATTGCTTACAGTTGCGGCTTTCGCTTTAGCGGGTTGCGTTACCGTTGTCGCTCAAGACAAGAAAAAAGAGTTCAAGATGCCTACAGGTTATGCGGGTATCACGCATGAGATGTCCGAGTTTTACGAACCTGTTCCGCCGGTAGTCACTCCGGGTACAGATTTAAAAGGTGGAGGTTTCACGGCTCCTTCCGACGCTATCGTTTTGTTTGACGGCAAGGATCTTTCCGCTTGGGAGAGCGTAAAGGGCGGTGCCGCCGAATGGGATGTAAAAGATGGCGTATTTACCGTAAACAAGAAGAAGGGTGACATCCAGACCAAACAGAAATTCAACGATTTCCAGATGCACATCGAGTGGCAGGTCCCGACGAATATTACCGGTGAGAGCCAGTCGAGAGGTAACAGCGGTATTTTCCTGCAAGGGATGTATGAGGTTCAAGTGTTAGACTGCTACAATAACCCGACTTACGTGAACGGCCAGACTGGTAGTATCTACAAACAATCCATTCCTTTGGCCAACGCCATGCGTAAACCGGGCGAATGGAACGTATACGATATCATTTATACCGCCCCCACTTTCAAGGAAGATGGTTCTTATCGCACGCATCCAACCGTAACGGTTATCCAGAATGGCGTGGTTTTGCAGAACCATACGACGATATTGGGTACGACAGAGTGGATCGGTTTCCCACAAGTGAAGAAACATGGCGCAGGCCCTATCATCCTACAGAGCCATGGCGATCCTAGCGAGCCGATCAGCTTCCGTAATATCTGGATTCGTGAGCTATAAGAGAAACGTGTTGATTGTAATAAGAAGGGATGGACTTGATATTAAGCTCATCCCTTTTTCGTTAAATAACAGGCTGGTTTTATATGAGAGAAACATTTTTTTCTATAGCACGAAATTTTAGTTTTCCTTAGATGAAACAAAAGTTTTCCAATGGAGAAACTCTAGTTTCCTGCTGAAAAAACTTTAGTTTTTCGATAATGAAATTAACAAAAACTGTAATTGGCTGATTAATAGCAATTATACTATTATCTCTTCTCCGGCATATATTTCCAAAAACGAGCCGGCATATGTTGGCGATGAAGCCGTGGGTTTAAACGCTCCTTGATAGCGATAGACTTAAAATACTCCTTCCACATACTTTGAAAAAGTTTCTCATCCTTATCCATGATATCCTCACTAAGCAATCCGGTCAATAAGTGTGAATCTTTCTCTTCGAAACGGACTTCTATCGTATCGTTAAGATCATAATAATATCCATACTCTCTTTTTAAGTCGTAAATGAGCCATTGCTGATCAGCGAAACGGTCTTGCGCATAAGGTAATACCAAAGGTAATACGTTATATATAGGTGCGATGGCAGCAAAGTAAGTTCCATCCGCCGCTTTTTGGAAACGAAAGAATTGCATCACTCGCAAGCGTTCGTTGTTTACTTTCTTCCAGATCTTGGCCGTTTCCAATATGTCCGGGTCACCAAGATTGAACTCAATCGTGGCTGGAGCATCGATCGCTTTGCGGATATATCTGAATAACAACAGGTCTACTTCCGGTAATTCCGACAACCAAGTTACCGTCAACCCGGAAAGAGAAGACTTGGAGATTTTCTTCTCAAGCCCTTTCCATACCCGCTCTGCTTTCCGGTCGTCCGTATAAATCCGGATCGCCTCGTCATAGAACAATGGAAATGGCTCGCCCTCGGTTACTAACAAATCCGGAAAAGTCCGGCGGGAATAGGCATCGAATACAGCGGTAAGCAATCCCTCAAAAGTCTTGTCGTAAACAAATATAATCATTATCAATCCTTCTTATAAAACAGGCGTTAATCTATAAAAGGCAGTATAAGCTGCCGATCGTCTACTTTCTTTCCGCTCTTTCTCGTCAATAGTTGCCGGACGGTTTCAGGGCTGACCTCATTCACGGTCTGCGTCGGGAGTTCCCGGCAAGTAATAAAATAGCTAGCCTTTTTCATGACCACTCCTATTTTCTTCAACTGCTCTGAACCGAGATTAGCGTAACGCCGGGAAACAATTATGATCTTTGCCGATTTCACGCCAATTCCCGGAACCCGAAGAAGCATCTCGTAATCCGCTTTATTGATATCTACTGGAAAGACCTCCGGATGCCGCAGGGCCCAAGCCAACTTCGGGTCCACGTCTAGATCCAGATCCGGATATGCGTCATTGACAATCTCATCTACCTTGAATTGATAAAAACGCAATAACCAATCCGCTTGATATAAACGATTCTCACGGACCAGCGGAGGCGTGGTAAGTGCCGGAAGACGGTTATCATACGCATTTACCGGAATGAATCCCGAATAGTAAACACGCTTCATCGTAGGTCTCTGATATAAGGCCGATGATAGACGAAGTATATCCTTGTCGGTATCCGCCGTAGCGCCAACGATCATCTGTGTGCTTTGCCCGGCGGGAGCGAATCGTGGGGCATACCGGAAACGCTTGCGTTCCTCGGCGCTTTGTAATACACCTTGTTGGATATAACGCATAGGGGCAAATACGCTTTTAAAATCCTTTTCCGGAGCTAGAGTCCGCAAGCTCGCCTCATTCGGGATCTCTATATTCACGCTTAAACGATCGGCGTAAAGCCCAGCCTCATTTACCAATTCTTGGCTGGCTCCGGGGATACTCTTCATATGTATGTATCCATTGAAGTGATGTACGAGGCGCAAATCCTTGATGGCTCTCACCAACCGTTCCATCGTGTAATCCGGGTTTCGGACCACGCCGGAGCTTAAAAACAATCCTTCAATGTAATTACGTCGGTAAAACTCGATCGTAAGATTCACCAACTCGGTAACGGAAAGCGTAGCTCTCGGTAAATCATTACTTCGCCGGTTGATGCAGTAGGCGCAATCGTACATACAATAATTCGTCAGCATGATCTTTAAAAGCGAGATACACCGTCCGTCCTCAGCGAAACTATGGCAAATACCCCATCCAGCGGCACTTCCTATAGCCCCGCTCTTATGCGAACGGGAGGTTCCGCTGGAAGCGCAGGATACGTCATATTTTGCCGACTCGGCCAAGATTTTCAATTTCTCGAGCACTTTCTCGTCCATAATTTCACCGATATGTTTCGTACAAAGATAATGATCTCATGGGAAAAAGCCTCCATTTATAACTTCCTCATTATTTTTTTCGAAAAAAATAGCCAATCCCTTTAAACGAATTTAGCATACCCTTACTCCTCATCATAAGAAAGACAAAATATGGAAACAAGAAAAGAGGTCATAAAGCAAATGGGTGATGAGATGAAAGAGGATATTTTCCTTGAGGTGAACCGTCGTATCCATCGTAATCTACGTAAAAGATTTTGGTTGAAAGCATCCGCTATCGCCGCCTCTATTGCTCTTTTACTGGGAGTCTCTAATTATATCTCATATCATGAAGGCTATAAGAACCAAAACAGCCAAATGGTCGAGATGGCAAACCCGATGGGCATGAGGTCATCGATTGTTTTATCGGATGGAACACGAGTGATTCTGAACGCAGGTACTACCCTTAGCTATCCGGCCGCTTTTGTCTCAAGCCAAAGAGAAGTGAAAGTGAACGGGGAAGCTTTCTTCGAAGTATCACATGATAAGGACCACCCATTTATCGTAAGTGCGGAAAACGTGAAGGTGAAGGTACTTGGAACTAAGTTTAACGTGAAAGCCTATAAAGAAGATGACCATATAGAGGTCACTCTTACTGAAGGAAAAGTAGGTGTCGGACTAGGAGAACATCACGACATGATGTACATTTCTCCGGGCCAACAAGCTCTTTTCAATAAGATGAAACAGTCTTTTTCGAAATATGAAGTAAATTTAGACTACTATACATCATGGAAAGAAGGTAAGTTCTACTTTAAAAGTGTAACCTTTCTAGAGATAGCCAAGCAACTAGAACGTCGGTTCAATGTACATATATCGGTTGAACCGGCAAAACTTCAAAGAACCGTTTTTTCAGGTGATTTTGTGCGGGGTGAAAACTTAGAGCAAATACTTCGGATTATTACCGCAGATAAACGAACGGACTACACCATGCGAGGTGACAGTATATGCATCTATGAGAAATAAAACAATTGAGTATTAATCTTATAAAAATGATACGAATATGAAAGACACGACATGAAAATAACAAAAAAACGGAAAATGCTACCAACATCTTCCGTTTTGAGAGAATGATCTTAGTTCGAATTATAGCGACACAATTACAAACCTAAAATCAATACGAAGATATGCATTTTAAATTAAATATTAGGCGTTATTCGCCGATTTCTCACTTCCATAAAATCGTTAATATTATGAGATTATCCCTAGTACTATGTATGTTGACTATTTTCTGCGCATCGGCTACCGTAAGTTATTCGCAGGTCAACGAGATTTCTCTTCATTTGGAAGATGCCACGTTGGAACAAGCTCTTGAGGCGATCAAGCAACAGAGTGAGTATTCGTTTTGGTATAGAAACGATGAGATTAATCTAGGCCGTAAGGTTTCTGTAAATATCAATAATCAGAATATCGCAAATGTATTAGATAGGCTACTAGCCACTCAAGGACTGGCTTATACCATTAACGAAAAGCATATTGTTATTTACAAAACAAACGAGAAAGCTTCTCATCCTATGATTACGAATAATAAAAAAATAACCGGAAAAGTGACAGATGAGAAGAATGAACCTATCATTGGAGCGAACGTAGTAGTAAAAGGCTCTACAACTGGTACAATTACTGACATGGATGGCAATTTCACATTAGAGGTACCCGATCAAGCTACTTTACTTGTATCCTATATCGGCTATACTCCTAAAGAAGTGGCGGTTAAAAATCAAAACAATCTTTCTATCATGATGATAGAAGACTCGAAGACAATTGATGAAGTTGTAGTTATCGGCTACGGTTCTGTGAAAAAAAGTAATCTGACAGGAGCTGTTTCCTCTGTAAAAACAACAGAGATACAACAAACTCCTATGACTTCTATCGACCAAGGATTAGTAGGCCGGGCTTCCGGTGTACAAGTTACGCAAACTTCGGGTATGCCCGGAGCGGTAGCGTCTATCCGTGTACGTGGTAGTAGCTCTTTACAAGGAGGAAATGAGCCGCTTTATGTAATCGATGGTTTTCCCGTATATAGTGGGACAGGTTTCGGCTCGACGGGTGGTAATACACAAATCAGTGGATTATCTACGGTAAACCCTTCTGATATTGAATCTATCGAGATTCTAAAAGATGCTTCCGCAACAGCCATTTATGGAGCACGTGCCGCTAATGGTGTTGTACTTATTACGACGAAGAGTGGTAAGAAGGGACGTGATATAATAACTTTTGAATCTAGTTTTGGTGTACAAAACGTAGCAAAAACCATCGATGTCATGAATGCGCAAGAATATGCGGCATTGGTTAATGAGGCCTATACGAACGATGGATTGGATGCGCCCTATAACACTACACAATTAGGCGAAATCGCTAAATTGGGTAATGGAACAAATTGGCAAGATGAAATTTTCCGTCCAGCTATGATTCAAAGTTATCAATTGACGTTTTCCGGAGGTGATAACAAAACAACATATGCGATCTCAGGGGGGTATTTTGATCAAAAGGGTGTAATTATTAACTCGGATTTCAAACGTTACTCATTACGATTGAATCTTGATAGACAAATATTCAATACACTGAAAGTCGGCACTCATATGTCTGGTACCCACACGATCAGTAGAACATCGGCAACAGATGTCGGTGGACGTGACGGAGTCGTGAACGGCGCTTTGAAAATGAATCCCATCCAGTCTGTCTATGCGAATGAAGAGACGGGTGAGTATACGCCAACTAACGACCCCGGGTTATTAATCCCGAATCCGGTAGCTACCGCAAAAGAAGAAATATACAATAATGCGACTACACGTGTGTTAGGTGATGTTTATGCGGAATGGGAATTCTTAAAAGACTTAAAGCTTAAAGTATCTTTGGGGATGGATATTATGTATTTGAAGCAAAATAAATATACTCCGTCAAATATCTACCAATCGTTAGGTATCGCATCTGCGAAAGTCGGTGTAAACCGTTCTATTAACTGGCTGAACGAGAATATACTTACTTGGAATAAGACATTCAAGGATATTCATTCCTTGAATATTTTAGGAGGCTTCACCATTCAAAGAAATAATGTGGAATCCGTAACGGGAGCATCTTCTAATTTCGTGAACGATGTCATGAAGTATAATAACCTAGGAGCCGGATCTATTTATGATAAACCGGAATCTTCTGCTACTCAATGGAGCCTTATGTCTTATTTGGCACGTATTAATTATTCGTTATATGACCGGTATTTATTCTCTGTTAACGGACGTGTGGATGGTTCTTCTCGTTTTGGTGGCAACAATAAGTATGGATTTTTCCCTTCGGGTTCTGTGGCATGGCGTATCTCTGAGGAAGGTTTTATGGAACCGGTTAAAGCTGTCATTAATAATTTAAAGTTACGTACCAGTTATGGCTTCACTGGAAATACAGAAATCGGAGTTTACGAATCCTTGGCTACATTGGAAAGTAATAGTTGGACAATCGGAAATCAATTGGTTTCTGGATTTTATCCGAACAGGATACCTAATCCTGACTTGAAATGGGAAAAAACAGGGCAATTTGATATTGGTTTTGATCTTGGGCTATTTAATAATCGCTTACGTTTAACGGCCGACTATTATTATAAAAAAACAACGGACTTATTATATAATGTAGCGATTCCTAGCGCCTCCGGTTATGATTCTATGTTGAAAAATATTGGTAGTGTCCAAAATAAAGGTTACGAGCTTTCTATTGAGAGTGACAACTTAAGCGGGGCATTCTCATGGACAACAGCCTTTAATATTTCATTCAACCGGAATAAAGTATTAGAGTTGGGTGGGGAAACGTATAAAGATGTAGGTACATACGACGATCATTTAAAGACGAGTGATATCCGTCGCTTGATCGTTGGTCAACCAATTGGAGTATTTTATGGCTATCGTTTTGACGGCATTTTCCAAAATGAAGCAGAATGTGCTCAACAAACTTCTTCACCCTCGCCTATCGGTGTCGGACTCCGTCGTTATAAGGACTTGAATGGAGACGGTAAGATTGATGCCACAAACGATCGGGAGATATTGGGAGACGCAAATCCGAAATTCTTTGGAGGTATGACCAACACGTTTGCTTATAGAGGATTTGAGTTGAACGTATTCTTACAATACTCATATGGGAATAAGATTTTCAATTATAACGCAATGGAGCTTGAGTCGCCGACTGGTGGACAAAATGTATATCAGGATCTCGTGAACCGTTGGACACCTACGAATCCAAGTAATGAATACCAAAAAGCGACAACGAATCGGAATAATATCGTAAGTGATCGGTTCATTGAAGACGGTTCTTTCTTGAAATTAAAAACAGTCTCATTGTCTTATAGTTTCCCGAAATTAAATTGGAAACATATCGGAGGTCTGCGATTGTACGTAACCGGACAAAACTTATTGACTTGGACTAAATACAGAGGCTATGATCCGGAAGTGAGCTATCGAGGCGCTTCAACTTTAGAGGCAGGAGAGGACTTTGGCGGTTATCCGCAAGCCCGTACCTTTATGTTTGGCATCAAATTGGACATTAAATAACTTTTAAATCGACTCAAAATGAAAAAATCGTTCATATATATATTTTCAGCTTTCTGTTTCTCTTGTGGAATCAACAGTTGTTCTTTCCTTGACGAGAATCCCGTGGACCGTTTGGTCGTGGATAATTTTTATACAAGCGAGAAAGACGCACAGGCAGCGGTAGATGCTACTTATCAGCAATTAAACAGCTTATATAACCGTTTGATGTATATGATGGCAGAGCTACCTACCGATATGATGAAAAATGGTTTAGGTATGCCGAACGCAAACTTACAAGACTTGGAGTTTCTGCGATTTAACTCTCAGAATACATTTGTAAAAGATATGTGGAAAAATTGTTATTCCGGTATTTCTAGGGCAAATACGGCGATTGCTAAGATTCCAGAGATCAAAATGAATGAAAGTAAAAAGAACCGATTGATCGCTGAGGCTCGTACACTTCGTGCTCTATACTATTTCAACCTCGTTCGTTTCTTCGGCGATGTTCCTTTGATCTTAGACTTGAAGACCGTAGAAGATTCAAAAGGACCACGTGATTCTAAAGAACTGATTTATGATCAGATTATAGAAGATCTTACATTTGCGGAAGAACATCTTCCTTTAAGATCTGAATATTCAGCTTCCGATGAGGGCCGTATCAACAAAGGAGCCGCTAAAATTTTATTCGGTAAAGTCTATTTAACTAAAGGGGATTTCCAAAAGGCGAAAGATAAATTGGCAGAGGTAGTCGAGCATGAATCTGAATATGGTTTCGGTTTACACAAAGATTACCATGCGAACTGGCTTCGAGATACAGAGGCTGGTATTGAGGCTGTACTTTATATTGAGTATAAAGAACCTCCATTTCAACATAATGGTGAAATGGCGCTTGCTGGTCCGAAATATTCCATTCCGGGGAGCTTAGGAATCTCTGCCCTTAATGAGGCTGATATCCCAACACAAGAATTGTATGACCAGTTTGATAATCGAGATTTGAGAAAAAAGACTAATTTTAAAACAGAGTTCGCTCATCTTAAAACCGGTGAAATATTGAAATCAAGTATACCACTTAGCGGTAAGTTCTGGGTTGAAGGGCTTGAAACGGGTGACCGTTGCGATGTAAATATGCACATTATCAGGTATGCGGACGCTATATTAATGTATGCAGAGGCATTAAATGAAGTGGGCAAATCTACAAAGGCTCTCGCTATGTTAAACAGGATACGGGAACGTGCTTTTGGTGATGATTCTGGAAACTTTAAACCTATGTCGAAGGATGAGTTTCGTACAGCTATATTAAATGAACGACGGCTGGAATTCCCTCACGAAGGACATCGTTGGTTCGATTTAGTACGTACCGGTACATTTATTCAACGAATGAAAGAGCATAGTGCATATGAAGCAAAAGTAGCGGAAGCTAATAAAACTGAGATTGCGCAAAATATCAAGGAGCATATGATCCTTATGCCGATCCCTCAATCCGAGATAGACTTGAATCCTAATTTAGTACAAAATGCGGGATATTAGAAAATTGTTATTTATAACTGGGGTAGCAACTGTTACCCCGGTTATTATACAAGCCCGGGACAAACTTCCTAATATCGTGATCTTTTTTATGGATGATATGGGATATGGCGATTTAACAATCACCGGTGCTTCTGGATATAACACGCCTACTATTGACCGACTGGCCTCTGAAGGAATGTTTTTTACCCACTTTTATGCAGCCCAACCTATAAGTAGCGCATCGAGAGCCGGATTAATTACAGGGTGTTATCCAAATCGAGTGGGGATTTCGGAGGCATTGATGCCTCAAGGCCGTATAGGAGTGGCCCCTAATGAGGAAACTCTTCCGGAAATATTAAAAACTAGAGGTTATTCTTGTGGAATGGTCGGTAAATGGCATTTAGGTCACCTTTATCCATTTTTGCCTTTGCAACAAGGATTTGACGAGTATCTTGGGTTGCCTTATTCCAATGATATGTGGCCAGTAGATTATGACGGGAATAGAGTGACTCCAGCATCTAATTTACCAAACAAATTACGGCATCCGGCATTACCATTAATCGACGGAAATGAAAAAATAAGAGAATTGTGGACATTGGATGATCAAGCCGAGCTTACTACATTATATACGGAACGGGCGATCCAGTTTATCAAAAAGAATCGTGAACAACCATTTTTTCTTTACTTTGCTCACTCGATGCCACATGTTCCGCTTGCTGTATCTAACAAATTTAGAGGCAAGAGTAAACAAGGTTTATATGGGGATGTCATGCTTGAGGTAGATTGGAGTGTCCAACAAGTTCTAGAAACAATAGAGGAATTAAACCTAGATGAAAATACTTTGATTATCTTTACGTCGGATAATGGGCCTTGGTTTAGTTTTGGTAATCATGCCGGGAGTACCGGAGGTTTGAGAGAAGCGAAAGCTACCACGTTTGAGGGAGGACAACGTGTTCCTTGTATCATGTGTTGGAAAGGAGTGATTCCTAGAGGTACTGTTTACAATCAATTAGCCAGTACGATTATATGATTTGCGTAGAGATCCGGAAGAAAGATATGATGTGAAAGATCAATATCCGGAGGTGGTTCGTCTATTACAATCTATAGCAGAAGAGGCTCGGTTGGATCTGGGAGATGATCTCACGGGACAAATAGGTTCGAATCGTCGGGAAGTAGGTTACATAAAATAATTATATATGAAAAATACTATTAATTATGGAGCTATATTAGCCCCTGCCCTTTTATTCTCCGCATGCGGAACAGGGCAAAAAGAAGTGGCAGAGAAGCCGCTCAATATCATTCATATCATGACGGATGATCATTCGTATCAAACTATTAGCGCTTATGGACATGCGCTAGGTAAATTGGCACCAACACCAAATTTAGACCGTTTGGCTGCAGAAGGAATGTTGTTCCGGCAAGCTTTCGTAGAGAATTCTCTGTCTACTCCTAGCCGTGCTTGTTTGATGACCGGTCTTTACAGTCACCAAAACGGACAAAGACAGTTAGGAAAAGGTATTGATACGACAAAAGTATTCTTCTCTGAAATCTTACAACAGCACGGTTATCAGACAGGTGTTGTCGGTAAATGGCATATGCAATGTGAGCCGAAAGGTTTTGATTATTATCATGTGTTATGGGATCAGGGAGATTATTATAATCCGGAGTTTAAAAGCAAAGAATCGAATGGCAAGTATGTAAAAGAAGAGGGATATGCGACGACCCTTACGACCGATCACGCTATCGAGTTTTTGGAAGAGAGGGATAAGGATAAGCCTTTCTGCCTGCTGGTTCATCATAAGGCTCCACATCGTAACTGGATGCCGGATACAAAATATATGGATTTATATGAGGATGTAGAGTTCCCATATCCAGATACTTTCAATGATAATTATGCCACTCGTTGCGATGCCGCACGTACACAAGAGATGAGTATAGACAAAAATATGACTTTGGTTTATGATTTGAAGGTAGATGAGCTTAAAGATAAGGAGGCTTATAAAAAGGAATGGAATATTGATGGCTGGCAGGCCTCTTTGGATCGTATGACCCCGGAACAACGGGAGGCTTGGATCGCTTCTTATAAGCCCCGCAACGAAAAATTCATTAACGAGAACCTGAAAGGCGAGGATTTGGTTAAATGGAAATATCAACGTTATATCAAGGATTACGTACGTTGCATCAAATCTATTGACGATGAGGTGGGGCGTTTGATCGCCTATTTGGAAAAAGAAGGGCTTATGGATAATACCGTGATCGTTTATACCTCGGATCAAGGTTTTTACATGGGTGAACATGGCTGGTTCGACAAACGTTTCATGTATGAGGAATCTTTCCGTACGCCGTTGATTATCCGTTATCCTGCTAAAATCAAGGCGGGAAGTGAATGTACAGCCTTAGTACAGAACATTGACTATGCCCCGACTTATCTGGATATAGCCGGTATCGAGAAACCTGATTATATGGTAGGAACTTCTTTAGTCCCCTTGTTTGGAGGCGAGACTCCAAAAGATTGGCGCGAGTATCTGTATTATCATTATTATGATTATCCAGCTATCCATATGGTACGTCGTCACGATGGCGTGCGTGACAGTCGTTATAAATTGATCCATTTCTATGGAGAGAAGAATGAGCATAATGATGCGATTAGCTGCAACGAGCTTTACGATTTGCAAAGTGATCCGAATGAGCTGAATAATTTATACGATAATCCGGAATATGCCGATATCCAAACTCGCCTGCAAGCACGTTTGGATAAGTTCCGTGTAGACCAGAAAGTTGACGAATATTAAGGTGCTAACTCTGTAAAATCATTTATTTTGTGTAAGTTTGGCGGATAGAAAGAATCATTCACCTAAAATACGATCGTGAAATGAAACTCAATTTATCCGCCAGATTTTTAATGCTGGCCCTGCTTTGTGGTTCTTGCGTATTGAACACGCCAAAGGAGGAGCTTGAATACAACGGAATGAATACGCTACAGATATCAAATGTAGATGATTTGATATCTTTCTACCAATATGCGGATGACCGAATTCCTTTAATTAGCGGACACCGAGGTGGACGGGGAAAAGGCTATCCTGAGAACAGTATGGAAACCTTTGAAAATACCCTCTCTTATACTCCTGCCACGTTCGAGATAGATCCGAGGTTAACCAAAGATAGTGTTATCGTCCTTTTCCACGATGATACACTGGAGCGTACCAGTAATGGGACCGGGAAAGTTTCTGATTATACTTGGGAAGAATTGCAAAATTTCCGTTTGAAGGATCCCGAAGGAAATATCACAAACTATCGTATCCCGACTTTAGAGGAAGCGATTCGTTGGGCTCGTGGAAAAACAATCCTAATCCTTGATAAGAAGGATGTTCCGATGGAGCGCACTGCTCAGTTGATTACCGATATGCAAGCGGAACCTTATGTAATGATTACGGTTCATGATGGTGCCTCGGCTCGTTTCTTTTACGAGAAAAATCCGAATTTCATGTTTGAGGCTTTTGTAAAAACGAAAGAGGCGGTTCAAGACTATGAGGATAACGGTATACCTTGGAATCATATCATGGCTTACGTAGGACCTAAGATTACCCCCGAAGTCCGTGAGGTGATCGATATGTTACATGAAAGAGGTGTCATGTGCATGATATCTACCGCTCCCTCCGACGATAAACTATCCACACCCGAAAGTCGTGCTGAAGCATACCGTATGATCATCCGTCAAGGCGTGGACATCATAGAGTCTGACCGACCTATAGAGGTTGCTGAAGCGATCTCTAGCTTGATTCCGGTTAGCAGTTCCAAAGGAAAGTTTTTCTCTACACTATAAACATAATCAATATAAGACATGAACAAAGAACTAGAAATGACTCCCAACGTATTAGTGGAGTTTTTACAAAAGCCAGCGTCCGAGTTTACGAAAGAGGACATTATCCGTTATATCTATGAGAAAGATATCCAGATGGTTAATTTTATGTATCCTGCAGGCGACGGACGTTTGAAAACACTAAACTTTGTAATCAACAATGCGGCCTATCTGGATGCGATCTTGACTTGCGGTGAGCGTGTGGATGGCTCTAGTCTTTTCTCGTTTATCGAGGCGGGAAGTAGTGACCTGTATGTGGTGCCCCGTTTCCGTACGGCTTTCGAGGATCCGTTTGCGGAATTACCTACGCTTACCATGCTTTGCTCATTCTTCAATAAGGATGGAGAACCTTTAGAAAGTTCCCCGGAATATACCTTGCATAAAGCTTGTAAGGCTTTTCATGAGGTGACGGGAATGGATTTTGAGGCAATGGGTGAATTAGAATATTACGTAATTGCACCGGATGAAGGCGTTTTCCCTGCTACCGACCAAAAAGGTTATCATGAATCCGCTCCTTACGCTAAGTTCAATGAGTTCCGGACGGAGTGCATGCACTGCATAGCGCAAGCCGGGGGACAAATTAAATATGGTCATTCGGAAGTTGGTAACTTTACGTTAAATGGTTTGATCTATGAGCAAAATGAGATCGAGTTCTTACCATGTCCTGCGGAAAATGCAGCGGATCAATTGATGATCGCAAAATGGGCGATCCGCAATCTAGCGCATGAATATGGATATAACATCACTTTCGCTCCGAAAATTACGGTGGGAAAAGCAGGTTCCGGTCTGCATGTCCATATGCGTATCATGAAAAATGGCAAGAATCAGATGTTAGCGAATGGTATCTTATCCGAAACCGCCCGTAAGGCTATCGCTGGAATGATGTGCTTAGCTTCCTCTATTACGGCTTTTGGAAATACGAACCCAACCTCATATTTCCGCTTGGTTCCACACCAAGAAGCACCTACGAATATTTGTTGGGGAGATCGGAATCGTTCAGTTTTAGTTCGTGTTCCGCTAGGTTGGGCCGCAAAAACGGACATGTGTGCTTTGGCGAACCCATTGGAACCTGCCAGCCATTATGATACGAGCCAAAAGCAAACGGTCGAGATGCGTTCACCGGATGGCTCCGCTGATTTATACCAATTATTGGCAGGATTGGCAGTTGCGTGCCGCCATGGTTTTGAGATCGATGATGCTTTGGAAATCGCTGAGAAGACTTATGTAAACGTGAATATTCATAAGGAAGAGAATCAAGATCGCCTAAAGACATTGGATCAACTCCCAGACAGTTGCGCAGCCTCAGCCGCCCGTTTAAGACAACAGCGTGCTGTTTTTGAAAAATATAACGTGTTTAGTCCGAGTATGATAGACGGCATCATCCGTAAACTGGAATCTTATGATGACACTTCTTTACGCAAGGACCTAGAGAATAATCCAGAAGAGATGTTGAAGCTGGTCAATACTTATTTCCATTGTGGCTGAAAATCCTTTTTATGGTTTCACAAGAGGGTGTGTCATGACACACCCTTTTTATGCCCTGCTTTCATCTCTTGAACTTTCCATTGTGTTTTTTTGAATATCCGAGCACAAGAGAGACCATAAATTAAAACGAAAATATTCTAGAGAAGAAAAAAAGATATAATAGTAAAAAAAACATGATAAAAAATTGTTATTTACAAATAAAGGCTTACCTTTGCCAACATCAAAACAAAATGATGTTATAAATTCATTTTGAAGTTATATGTTTTTCGAGTTTAACCTTGACTGTGAGCACAAAAGATTATCGCGAAGATCTTTTGAACGGTTGGATAGAGACGTCTATTTAGCCGTTTTTTCTTTTAGCCCTATCCAATAAAGCTATTCAGCTATTTGACAAATACAGCTTTATTTGTCACGGAGATTTTATATCCTTTTATTTTATGGATTACGAAATAACATACTGCATAAAAGCGGTATGTTGTATCGTACTATTATACAGTTGAGCAATGAATTATACATATAAACAAATATGGCTCATCAACTTTCCTGTAATGATGAGCATCTTAATGGAACAATTAATCAATATTACGGATGCTGTTTTCTTAGGCCACGTTGGAGAGATAGAATTAGGAGCGTCCGCTATCGCCGGAATTTATTATTTGGCGATTTATATGCTTGGTTTTGGATTTAGCATTGGGTTGCAAGTAATGGTAGCTCGAAGGAATGGAGAGCAAGATTACAAGGAAACCGGCAAGACTTTTTTTCAAGGCTTATTTTTCCTTTTGGGATTGGCTATCTTTCTTTACCTTCTCATTCATACGGTTTCCCCATTTATATTAAAGAAGCTGATCGTTTCCTCGGATATTTATCGAGCGGTAATCCTATACTTGGATTGGCGTAGCTTTGGATTGTTGTTTTCATTCCCATTTTTAGCGATACGTTCTTTTTTAGTGGGGATAACGCATACAAAAGCTCTATCTTGGGCTGCTGCCATAGCGGTATTAATCAATATTCCTTTAAATTTTTATTTGATATTCACTAGGGAATTAGGAATCTCGGGGGCGGCAATTGCCTCTTCTTTGGCAGAGATGGGCTCCTTTATGATGCTTTCCTTCTATATGTGGATACGATTGGATAAAGAAAAATATGGGTTAAGGCCGGTCTATAATGGTAATTTACTTATAAAAGTCTTGAAGTTATCAACATGGAGTATGCTTCATGCGCTTATTAGTGTAGCCCCTTGGTTCTTGTTTTTCGTTTCAATTGAACATTTGGGAAAAATAGAGTTAGCGATTTCCAATATAACCCGGAGCGTATCGGCTATATTTTTTGTGATAGCGAATTCTTTTGCGCTTACAACAGGCTCATTAGTCAGTAATGCGATTGGTGCGGGAGAAGGGAAGACACTATTTTCAATCTGTAGTAAAATTCTGAAATTAGGTTATACCATAGGATTTCCCTTGGTTGCGATTGCTTTATTGTGTAATCGATGGATTATTGGTTTTTATACGAGTAATGAACTATTGATACAATTAGCTTTTGCCCCTTTTGTTGTAATGTTGTTGAATTACACTTTCGCTTTACCGGGTTATGTATATTTGAATGCTGTCGGAGGAACAGGAAAGACACAAATGACTTTCCTTTTTCAAGTTACGACAACAGCCATATATTTGGTTTATCTTTATTGGTTATGTCGCTACACGCAAGCTCCTCTCGCAATCTATTTAACAGCGGAATACGTCTTTGTAATTCTGTTGGCTACACAATCTATTTTTTATTTGAAAAAGAAACATTACTAAAAAACGAAGAAAGATGATGACTAAAATATATCCACGTACGGGAAATAAACAAACCGTATATCTAAATACCATTATACAAGATCCTCAAATAGTGGGATTGGCCTATAGACAAGATTCGCCAGTGTTTACCATACATTATGAATGGTGATTTAGATGAGTTATTATCTATTGAGGATGACATATTTTTCTTGTCGCTATTTTAGGAACTGGTAAGAAGTAAAAACCTTATTATGACGTTCTCCCAACTCATTTACCATTTGCTCGGCTTCTTCTTGGGAAATCAAACCCTGTTCCTTGAATTGTTCTATCCTCTTTTTTTCGTTGCTCAATAACATACGGACAGACTTGCGAGTCACAGCCTCTTTATATGATTTAGGATAATCAATGGATATTTTTGTGATAAAATTCGATGCTCTAGTTATATTTTTACGGATCTCGACTTGTAAAAGCGACAAGCAACTTTCATATTCGGTAGAGACTGTTTCCGAGGAGCCAAACTCGTTAACCAGTTTCAAGGACTCTTTCTGGGCTATGATCAATCCCCTTGCCAAATCGTACCCTAAAATAATTCTGTCTTGATAGTAAATATCTGCCCATTTTTGGAAAAAACGAGAGAAAAACTTCATACTGATTATCCATGAAGGTTCCTCACAGAATTCAAAAATATCGTCTCGGTCGCATAGAGGTTTCTTTCCGTCTCGATCGTATTGTTCATCAATTGCGGCATTTAAACGTCTTTGCGTCCCGGATGAAATGACACCGTTTGTGTATAGGCTCCAATAGAGCGAGCGCTCTCTATCCAAGATTCGTAGACGTATGTCTGCCATTACGTCTTTGGTACGGACAGGCATTTCCGGATATATTTCTTTTTGAGGTAGGAACTGTTCGACAATACTCCAGTCTGTTGCTTCCAACGCTTCCTTCTGTTTCAAATCTTTTAGGTATTTTTCAGAACCTTCGTACAACTGCTTTTTTACGCTATAATCCAAAAGAAGCTTGGAGGACGGTATCTCTGCCAATCCCAATTTCTTTAGAAGCCAACCGATTGTAGTCGCATTTATTGTCAATGTTAAAGTTACAATCCCAGCCGTAAGGAAAAGTACTTGCCGACGTATTGGTTCTGGTATCGAAAAGGTATACGATACCATCAGTGCCATCGTTAGTCCCAATGCACCACGTAATCCTCCCCAACTCAAGATCGTGGACTCTCGCACCGACAAGCCATATCCGGACCGTTTCATGATCGGATAAAATATGGTTATTATTAATATACGAATGATATTTATCCCGGCATATACACAGATAAGAATCAATAAATCCATCCATGAGAAGTCTACCTTCAATGCTATTACGACACCTACAATTATGAATATCAATGTATTTGCTATGTGTGCCGCCAATTCCCAAAATTGACGCATGAATTTATTGACCTGCGGTTTCAACCTCAGACGGCCCATGTAAGAGACTGTCAAACCGAAACCGACCAAAGCGATTACTCCCGATACTTCCAAATAATTTTGCGCTATGACAAAAGTCATATAAGCGGAAAGAATCATCACGCTGTTTTGAAGCATCTCGTCTCCATTTACATTTGTGATAAATTGAATACACAAATAAGCCAAAAGCGTACCAACCAGGGCTCCTCCGGCAACGACCATGATAAAGTCCGCTACGGGAGAATCCGAAACACCAGTAGCGGTATAGGCTCCGAAAAACAGCATGAAAAGGACAATACCGGTTCCATCGTTTAGCATCGACTCGGCATCCACTAGCGTCGAGAAACGTTTACTGGTGCCTAGCTCTTTCAACAATGCGACAACGGCCACTGGGTCTGTCGCACTTATCAAGGCTCCGAACATCAATGCAAAGGTCCAGTTCCAACCTTCATAAGAAGGGGCGAACGTTCCGATCCCTATCATCAAGGCAGCCGTCAGCAACATCGCAATAATGACACCCGGTACGGACAATATAGTGGCATTTGTCAATGTTTTTCGAAAGATATGCACGTCCAGTTCATAAGCAGCGTCGAATATCAAGATCGGAAGAAAAATATAAAGTATCATATCGGGATTAGCATTTCCGGCAAAATCGATTGATGATTTTAATATAGGAATGCTTTCCAACCAGCCTATCCGGTCAAACGTACCGATCAATAATCCAAAGGCAAATAGCCCGACCGTGTAAGGAAGAGGCATCTTTTTTAATCCGAATTTTAAAATCGCACCTCCCATCAACCCTATCAATACAAAAAATAATGGGGCCAGTAAATTATTCGTTTCCATATTGATTCCTATGAGCTTTGTCCTATAAAAATAGAATAAAATCTCTTTCATAGTGAAAAAATATTTCCAAAATGAAAGAGATACAGAAGGTTTATTTAAAAAACAGTCGTATGTCCTCTTCCGAAAACAATATAGCGGTATTGACTAGTGCCAAATGGGAATATGCTTGAGGAAAATTCCCCAGTTGCTCCTTGGTTTCAAAATCAATGTCTTCACTGAAAAGTCCCAAGTGATTTGAATTATGAAGCATTTCCTCAAACAGACTACGTGCTTCTTCTTTTTCTCCAATGACATAAAGAGCACGAATGAGCCAGAACGTACAAATAGTAAAGGCGGAAGAGGGAAGTCCGAAATCATCATGAGATTTATAACGGTACATCAACCCTTTGTAAAGTAACGCATTCTTTATCGCTTGCACTGTTTTATGGTAGCGTATGTCTCTCGGATCGATAAATCCGTACGGTTCCATTAACAACAAGGACGCATCAAGGTCGGAATTACCGTAGGCTTGCGAGAAACTTTGCATCTCTTCTTTCCAACCGTTTTTCATGACATTTTCTTTGATTACGGTCGCTTCTTCCGACCAACGTCTCCGGTATGTCGGTTTGTTTAATAAATCTGCAATACGAGCTCCCCTGTCTAATGCGACCCAGCACATAACTTTGGAGGAAACAAAATGCTGTCCTTCTCCTCTAATTTCCCAAATGCCTTTGTCTGGTTTTTTCCAGTCAATCATCACATTCGTCAGGATACTTTTTACCATTTCCCACATATCTTCCACCTCGTCCAATGTACCGGGCATCAAACGATAGTATTGGTAGATCAGGTCCATTAAATAGCCGAACGAGTCATTTTGAAGCTGGTGGTAAGCATCATTACCGATCCGAACGGGTCGTGAGTTCTTATAACCGGAAAGATGTCCCAGAATAACTTCCGTCAATTTTCTTTCTCCGCGAATACCGTACATGATCTGGTAAGTATCGTGTTGAGAAACAAAAGTAGACTGGACAAATCTCATGAACCGCCTTGCGGCTTCGACATGGCCTATCTGGAACAAAGTTTCAATGGACATGGAGGCGTCGCGCAGCCAACAAAAACGATAATCCCAGTTACGGACTTCTCCGATCGTTTCCGGTAGGCTAGTTGTTATGGCCGCCAATACGGCTCCATTATAAAAAGACATCAATTTTAAAACTAGGAGACTTCGCTCAATGACATCGTTATAGACCGTAAACTTCTTGGTTCGGTCAGTCCAATTTAGCCAATAAACCAGCGTCCGGCAGTATTCCAGTTTCTCACGCTCAATGTTGACGGGTATTACTTTCTCGTTATATGAAAGTAGCAAGAACTCGTCCTTAGCCAGTATGATTTCTTTCTGTTCCAAGATCTTGTGCAAAGGTAGTGAGGAATAAAGATATTGCCTATCTTTGCTGTTAGAAGTAGAGTAGGTCTCTATATATTCCGAGGTCGTGTTGAAAATTGTCTTTCCACGGGCATAGTCCGGAGCCGGCTCATAGTTGATTTTAAAACGGGGAGTACCTTTGATTCTGCGGATATATCGGTAGATCTCTGCCGGACGATAACAATTGCTCGCATCGCTCAGATGGTAACAAGGCATGAAATCTACAACGGCAAATTCATTTTCTTCTGATACGAAGTTGGTCGAAAGAATATTTGTATGAGGAACATACGATTGCGATATTTGATAATCCGGAGAAACCTCGAAGCCGAAATATCCCCCTTTCTCCCGATCGAGCAATGACGCAAAGATGGAAGGTGAGTCGAAGTTAGGGAAACATAACCAATCTATACTGCCTTTATCCGAAATCAAAGCCGCTGTGCAGCAATTTCCTATTACTCCGTAATTTAACTTGTCCATAAAAATTATTTTTTATTTGTCCACAATCCTTTAAAAAAATCAACGGTGGCTTTCAGTTGACCTTTTATGCTTCTGGAAGTCGTTCCGTAACTAACACCTTCACCCGACAGTTCTTCCAAAAAAGGCAATACTTCTTCCTGCGAGGACAGATTGTATTTGGCTTTTTCAGATACAATTCCAACTTTAACTGTTATGGCGGATACTGGAAGAGCCCGGAACATATCCTCATCCGTCGTGTCATCTCCCATTGCTAGTATAAAATCATAGCGGGAAGCCAATAATAGGCGATCTACTTCCGAACCTTTTGTGTATTCTGGAGATTTTATTTCCACGACTTTGTTGCCCTGCATGATTTGTAATCCCTTTCTCAGGCAAACAGGCATTATAGCCTTTGTTAGCTGTTGCGCTCTCAGCTCTCCCAGCCAGGCGTCCGATTCTCTATAATGCCAGGCAAGAGCAGCTTCTTTTGTCTCAAGATGAGAGTACGGGGTTTTGCTTACAAACAAATTTAGAATAAACAATAGCTCCGAATCCCACTCTCGATTGCCTATGTTTTATGCCATGCGCCTTTTCCTTGTAAAATGCACCATGCTCGGCGGCAAAGACAGAGGAAGATCTCCCAGCCATTTCTCCAATGTATAGTGGTCCCGCCCGCTATTAATGGTTACATGATTCCGAGAGTCGGAACAAAACGCTGTAACAGGTCTCGTAATGCAGGTGTTGGAGCTGCATCTTCCGGATGATTTTGAATGCAGTTAATGTTCCGTCGTAATCCAGCAAAATCAAGCGCTTTTTCGCTTGGTCATATAATGTTTTGATTTCGTTCTGGTCTTGTGCGGAGATCTTTTTTTTGTAATCGTTTGTTTTTCTCTGCGGCCTGCCGCCATTCTCTCATGAAATCCGCAGCCCATTTGTTTACGGTTTGAACCGAAAGGATGGCTTGCATTCGCTGAAGCCTTTCTCTTTGTTCCTCCAATGGCATTTTCAATGCACGGCAAATGGCTTGTTCGATCTGGTCCGTGTCGTTTGGATTAATCAATAAAGCATCAGACAATTCAACCGAAGCACCGGCCATTTCACTTAAAATGAGTACCCCGGATTATCTTGTTTGGTAGCGACATACTCTTTTGCCACAAGATTCATACCATCGCGCAAAGGGTTACCAAGGCTATATCGGCAACATAATACATCGCTACCAATTCCTCAAAGAGAAACCATGATAAAAATAACATACCGGAGTCCAATTCATGGTAGAGTAAGTTCCATTGATAGAACCGATCTCCTCGTCTATTTTGGTTTTCAATTCGGCATAACTGCCTACATGGTCGCGAGAGGGACGATAACCATCGCCAATGTCACTTTCCGTGATATTCCGGATGATTTTTCAAAAGAGGCGAATCCGTAAAGACGGTGCAATATTCCTTTGCTGTAATCCAGTCGGTCTACCGATATGATTAACTTATGATCTCAAATAGAAGTCGTGTTTCTCTACTGCGTGGTGGACTTTGTCATCAGCTATCACATTGTGATAAAGATCATAGTTTATCCCCATCGGTAATGCATCCACACGGGTTACACGATCATTCATTTGAACTTCATCCAGATTGAAATTCTTATGAAGGATGCGTTCCGTCGCACTGATGAAATGACGCATATAATCGTGAATGTGAAAAGCGACAAAGTCGGCTCCCAAAAGTCCGTTCAGGATCTCGACCCTTTCGGGCAGAATCCGGAAAAGTTCATGTGAAGGGAACGGAATATGGTGGAAATACCCGATATGAAGGTTGGGAAACTTCTCACGGAGCATGCCCGGCAACAGCATTAACTGATAGTCCTGTACCCAAACCCAATCATTAGGTTCAACTATCCGAGATATCTCTTCACAAAAACAGCATTGACTTCCCTATATGATTCCCAAAAGTTCTTTTATATAACGTATAAGCAAAAGTAATGACAGAGGGGCCATAGGGTACTGTTGCTATATCCTTCGTAGTAATTTTCATACTGCCTGTCGGATAAGAATACCGGATGATAATTATTTTTTCCAATTGACTGCAAATGTCATCTTTTCCGTCTTTTGTTCTACGCAGACGCCAGGCCAACCAATCCAATGTTTTTCACAATCAACGTCCAATGACTTCAAACCTGTAGCCAGCCCTCCTTCGCTCCGTGAAAAACAAATTTTCCATCGGAGGAACGTGTAACTTTTACAGGCAACCTATTCGAAATGATAAATAATCTCATATTTGAAATATTATATACAACACAAAGCAAAATCCATACCAATTTGTATTTGTCATTGATAAACAGATGTTTGCAAATAGGAAGCCTAAGTAATATTACCAAAATGAAAACACTTTTCATTTTAGTTGTTTTTACTTTCAATTTAGAATTAATATTTTTAATCAATTGATATATAGTGATTTATGTTTGTTGTTTTCTAATTGGTCTGATTTTGGCATTATCTTTATCAGTTTAGATTTCCGAAGAAAGTATCATTAATATTCATCTTCGGTTGTCTGCTATAAGAAACAATGTAGAACAACAAAGAAACAAAATGGTATTTTTATTTATCAGTTAGGCTCGCTTGCCTCTGTATGGGCAATCAGCAATTTAATAAAAAAGATGTTCCTCAAAGGATCAAAAACAAGATTATCGTTCTGTTACTAGTAACAAGCTGGATTGGTGTTTTGGGGTATTTTTCATTTTGAAAAACAGGATTGAAAAATGGTGGCCTTGCAAGAAGTACTTGGTTGCTCATAGAAGGATATGAGTTTCATATTATATATTATTGCAATTAAAGTTGTTTTATGTGTACCAAAATCTTTTCTCCATTCATTCTGTAAAGATTTGAATTGTTTTTTTTTTTGAGCCGTGGATATAATTTATTCACGGCTTATTTAAAGGATTTGATTTCAAAAATTAGGATACAAATGGAAAGAATATGCGGATGAAATTTTTAAAGCAACGGATAACGGTAATATTACTGTTAGTGGCTAGCGTATGTATATGTGGTAGCATCAATGAATTCTATGTCTTCGAAAATGATTATTATTTTAAATATCTGCTGAATACTTTTACAGGAATCATCCTTTTGACAGGAATTGCCTATTTATGCTATCCTCAAAGAAGACAAATCAGGAAAATGAATTGGTGCTGAATGAATACAAACTGGTGTATGAAACGGAGTCTATCGCATCGCAATATTTTATTTCTGATACAGAAGCTTGGAACACATTAAGAAAACAATTGAAAACAACAGCTCAAGGACATGCTATTTTATATATCAGCGAAAGTTGCGAATTGCCTATAATCAATAACATGATTTTAGCTAAAAGAGAAATTTCGATTGTTGGAAGCCTGCCTGTGCAGGGCAGATATCTAAAGATTTTGGTGAGATTTAAAGTGATCATAAAAATATATGGCAGCCATAAAACGATGTCCATGGAAAGGAAATGTCAATTATCTGAAAATACGGGGAATAATATTGAATTGGACCTAGTCAGCGTTGAAAAGCACCACATTCAGAAAGTTCTCCAACATACTAACGGATACAAACCCGAAGCTGCTCGTCCTCTTGGGATAGCCTTAACCACACTTTATAGGAAGATGGAAGCCTATGGACTATAATGTGGAACACTTTGTTCTTGCATACCCGGTAGGTTTACCTAAAACAGGCAGCTTGCCTTTTTATATACCTTTTCAAAATGAAAATATCTTTTCCTTTTGAAAAGGATTGAGCATATTACATAATAATATTATTTTTGATTATATAGCTGATAAACAATGCATTGTGCAAGAACTCGATTTTTGGCACAGCTTTGGCATATAGTAGGGTGGAAAACAAATAAATAGTATTAACAATTAAAAAGACAAGTATGGAAGATACGTTATCATTTTGTTCTTGTGTGCTACCGGTGTAGCATGCTATTGGTTTTTCTTCAAGTGTGTGGACTGGTTTGAGAAAATTTAATGTAAGAAAGGAGAATTAAATTATGTTTTAGCACTGTTTATACTTTGCTTATTGATCTTCGGGTATTTGATGTATGTCCTAATTAAGCCCGAAAAGTTTTAATGGTAATTAGTTTTTAAGTGAAAAGATGAATACAGAAATTTTAGGTGTAGCATTGCAGATATTGCTGCTGCTGGTTATCAGTTACCCGCTGGGAAAGCATATCGCCAAGGTGTATAAGGAGGGAAACGACTGCATGCGTTTCATGGCTCCAATTGAAAGATTTATTTACAAGCTGGCGGGTATCAACCCCAATGAAGAGATGGATTGGAAGGCATTCTTGAAATCTCTGCTTATTATAAACGTATTTTGGTTCTTCTGGGGTATGATCCTGTTGGTATCGCAAGGATATCTTCCTTTGAATCCTGATGGGAACAGCGGACAAAGTCCAGATTTGGCGTTCAACACGTGTATTAGTTTCATGGTTAACTGTAACTTGCAGCACTATAGCGGAGAAAGCGGTTTGACTTATTTTACACAGTTGTTCGTCATCATGTTGTTCCAGTTCATCACTGCTGCAACAGGTATGGCTGCCATGGCTGGAATTATGAAGTCGATGGCCGCCAAAACAACTAAAACAATCGGCAACTTCTGGCACTATTTAGTGATCAGCTGTACACGTATCCTTTTCCCGATGTCTCTGATCGTGGGTTTCATCCTGATCATACAAGGTACGCCGATGGGCTTTGACTCCAAAATGACAATCCCGACATTGGAAGGAGCTGAACAAACTGTTTCACAAGGTCCTACAGCTGCAATCGTTCCGATTAAACAGTTAGGTACGAATGGTGGTGGTTACTTCGGAGTAAACTCTTCTCACCCATTGGAAAACCCGACTTACCTGACCAATATTGTAGAATGTTGGTCTATTCTGATCATTCCGATGGCATTGGTATTTGCTTTGGGATTTTATCTGAAACGTAAAAAGTTAGGTTATGTGATCTATGGTGTGATGCTGTTTGCTTATCTTTTGGGGGTATTCTGTAACGTTCACTATGAGATGGCAGGTAACCCGAAAATCGACGAGATGGGTATTGACCAGTCTTGCGGTGCTATGGAAGGTAAGGAAACCCGTCTGGGTCCGGGCGCAACCGCTTTGTGGTCTGTGACTACGACCGTCACCTCTAATGGTTCCGTTAACGGTATGCACGACAGTACAATGCCTCTTTCTGGTATGGTGGAGATGTTGAACATGCAGATCAATACATGGTTTGGTGGTGTCGGCGTAGGTTTCATGAACTACTATGCATTCTTGATTATAGCCGTATTCATCAGCGGTTTGATGGTCGGACGTACGCCGGAATTCTTAGGTAAAAAGGTAGAAGCCCGAGAAATGAAGATTGCAACGATCGTTTCGTTGGCTCACCCATTCGTGATTTTGATCTTTACGGCTATCTCTTCCTACGTATGGGTATATGCCCCTGAATTCGTAGAGAGCGAGGGTGGCTGGTTGAACAACCCTGGTTTCCATGGTTTCAGTGAAATGTTATATGAATATACTTCTTCTTCTGCTAACAACGGTTCCGGTTTTGAAGGATTAGGCGACAATACCTATTTCTGGAACTACACTTGCGGTTTGGCACTGATCATTTCACGTTATTTGCCAATTGTCGGACAGGTAGCTATTGCAGGTCTTTTGGCAAACAAGAAGTACACTCCGGAGAGTGCGGGTACATTAAAGACTGATACGGTTACATTCGGTGTGATGACATTCTTCGTAATCGTCATCGTTGCTGCCTTGTCATTCTTCCCGGCACAAACATTAGGCCCGATCGCCGAATATTTTAGTATTTACTAATTGACAGATTAAGAAGATGAGAAATAACAAAACTGCTTCTTTATTTCCAAAGAAGCTCGTTATAGAAAGTTTGAAGCAATCATTCATTAAGTTGAATCCGCGGATGATGTTCCGTAACCCGATCATGTTTATCGTGGAGGTGGTGACATTCGTCATGTTGTTTGTTACGATTTGGGCGGCTACCACCGGTGATACGACACAAGGATCTTTCGGTTACAATATCTTAGTGTTTATTATATTGTTCGCCACGTTGCTTTTCGCCAACTTCGCAGAGGCGATTGCAGAGGCACGAGGCAAGGCACAGGCCGACAGTTTGCGTAAGACCCGGGAAGAAACTCCTGCCAAATTGTGTGTCGGTAACAAGATTGAAACGGTCAGTTCTTCTCAGTTGAAGAAAGGCGACATCTTTATTTGTGAAGCCGGCGACACGATTCCTTCCGATGGTGAAATTATCGAAGGTCTGGCTTCTATCGATGAAAGCGCCATCACAGGTGAATCTGCTCCGGTGATCCGTGAAGCGGGTGGAGACAAGAGTTCTGTAACAGGCGGTACGAAAGTATTGTCCGACCAGATCAAGGTGAAAGTGACGACCGAACCGGGTGAAAGTTTCTTGGATAAGATGATCGCCTTGGTGGAAGGCGCTTCTCGCCAGAAAACTCCGAACGAAATCGCCTTGACAATCTTGCTGGCAGGTTTTACATTGGTATTCGTTGTTGTTTGCGGTACCTTGAAACCGTTTGCTGATTATTCCAACACGACGATTACGATCGCGGCCTTTATCTCTTTGTTCGTTTGTTTGATCCCGACTACGATCGGTGGTTTGTTATCTGCCATAGGTATTGCCGGTATGGATCGTGCGTTGTCTGCTAATGTGATCACCAAATCCGGTAAGGCGGTTGAAACAGCCGGTGACATTGATACTTTGCTGCTCGACAAGACCGGTACGATCACGATCGGTAACCGTAAAGCAACCCAGTTCTATCCGGTATCCGGCATTGACGAACACTCTTTTGTACAAGCTTGTCTACTGTCCTCTCTTTCAGACGATACACCCGAAGGTAAGTCAATCGTGGAATTGGGACGTGAAAAAGGTGTACGTGTACATGATCTGAATACATCCGGATCAAAGATGATCAAGTTTACGGCAGAAACTAAATGTTCAGGAGTGGATTTGGCAAACGGTACTCGCATCCGTAAAGGAGCTTTTGATGCTATTCGTAAGATGAGTGAGGCTGCCGGCAACAAATATCCGAAAGAGGTGGCCGATTTGGTTCAGAAGATCACGAGTAACGGCGGTACTCCGCTGGTTGTTTCACAGGATGATTTCATCATTGGTGTGATCGAGTTACAGGATATCATCAAACCGGGTATCCAAGAACGTTTTGAACGTTTGCGTAAGATGGGTGTGAAGACGGTAATGGTAACCGGTGATAATCCGTTGACCGCAAAATATATCGCTGAAAAAGCCGGTGTAGACGATTATATCGCCGAAGCCAAACCGGAAGACAAGATGAACTATATCCGTAAGGAACAGGAAAACGGTAAGCTGGTCGCCATGATGGGGGACGGTACGAACGATGCCCCGGCCTTGGCTCAGGCAAACGTTGGTGTCGCAATGAACAGTGGTACGCAGGCTGCCAAGGAAGCTGGTAATATGGTTGATTTGGACAACGACCCAACGAAACTGATCGAGATTGTCGAAATCGGTAAACAGTTGCTGATGACTCGCGGTACGCTGACTACTTTCAGTATCGCTAACGACGTGGCCAAGTATTTCGCTATCGTACCAGCTCTGTTCATGGTTACGATCCCGGCATTGGCCCCGATGAACATCATGCACCTGCACAGTCCGGAATCAGCGATCCTAAGTGCGATCATCTTTAATGCGATCATCATCCCGATTCTGATCCCTCTGGCATTACGTGGTGTGGCTTATAAACCGATCGGTGCTTCCGCATTGCTTCGTCGCAACTTGCTGATCTACGGTTTGGGCGGTGTAATTGCCCCGTTCATTGGTATCAAGTTGATAGATATGATTGTAAGTTTATTCATGTAAAAGTAAAATCAATATTAAAAACCTTCCTCCCTCTGTATGAAGATAGGAGGAAGGTTAAGAAAATAAAACAATAATTCATTATGATATCAAATCTTTTTAAATCATTAAGACTGACAATTGCATTTTGTTTGTTCTTCAGTGTTTTCTACATCTTCGTTTTGTGGTTGTTTGCCCAAGTGGCAGGACCGAATAAAGGTAATGCTGAACTGGTTACATTGAATGGAAAAGTAGTGGGGGCCGCCAACGTTGGTCAGAATTTCACGCAAGATATTTATTTCTGGGGACGTCCTTCCCATGCTGGTGATGGTTACGATGCATCCAGTTCGGCAGGTAGTAACAAGGGACCTTCCAATGAAGAACATTTAGCTTTGTTGGAAGAACGTATTGATACATTCTTGGTTCATCATCCTTACCTAACCCGTGAAAAAGTTCCGGCTGAAATCATCACAGCCAGCAGTTCCGGTTTGGATCCCCATATCTCACCGAAAGCGGCTTATGTACAGGCCAAACGTGTAGCGGACGCTCGTGGATGGTCGGAAGAAAAGGTCATGGGTATCGTCAATTCTCATGTTGAGAAACCGTTATTGGGTATGTTCGGAATGGAGAAAGTAAATGTATTGAAATTAAATGTTGCGCTTGATCAAGCATCAAATAACAAATAACAAATTTTAATAAGTCAATTAGATTTAGGTTATGAAATCATTCGTAAAAAAAGTAGCAGCCTTGGCAATTGTATTCTCAATGGCATCTTCTACGTTGGCTAATGCACAGGAAGAGGATGGTAAAGTAAGTTTTTCTGTGCAGGGAGATTTGGTAAGTTCCTATATTTGGCGTGGTTTCTACCAGACTGGTGCTAGCTTCCAGCCGACACTATCACTGGGGGTAGGTAATTTCTCTTTGACAGCCTGGGGATCTACCGATTTTCAGGGAGCAAACTCTACATCTATGCCTGCGGCTAAAGAGATAGATTTAACGGCAGCGTATACATTCGGATCAGCTGGTCCTACATTATCTGTCGCTAGCTTATGGTGGGCAGGGCAAGGCTCTTGCCGTTATTTTAACTTCAAAAGCCATGAAACAGATCACCATTTTGAAGCAGGTTTGGCTTACACTTTGCCTATTGAGAAGTTACCTTTGTCTATCGCCTGGAATTTCATGTTTGCCGGTCAAGACAAAGATGAAAATGGAAACCAAAACTATTCTTCTTATGTGGAGTTGAATTTTCCATTCACAGTGAAGGGCGTCGATCTGAATGCAACTTGTGGTGTTCTTCCGTATGATGCGGGAATAACTACGTATGGAGGTGATGTAAATAGTGGATTTGCAGTAACGAATGTTGCATTGAAAGCAACGAAAGATATCAAAATCACGGATTCTTTCTCATTACCTATTTTTACACAGGCAATTTGGAACCCTCGCATGGAGGATGCCCATCTTGTCTTGGGAATTTCTTTAAGACCTTGATATAATAATACGCATGGACCGAGAACAAAGTGTACAACATTTTTTAGATTTGTTGAAAAAGTCTCGTCGTGGCAATTTTAAAATCTACATCGGCATGATTGCCGGTGTAGGTAAATCGTATCGGATGCTATCAGATGCCCACCAATTACTGGAAAGCGGTATCGATGTCAAGATCGGTTATATAGAAACACATGGGCGAGTCGAGACGGAGGCATTGGTGGAAGGATTGCCTATCATCCCCCGCCGCAAGATATTTTATAAAGGAAAAGAGATCGAAGAGATGGACTTGCAGTCGATTCTCAGTATCCATCCTGAAGTTGTCATCGTTGACGAATTGGCTCATACCAATGTCGAAGGCAGTAAGAACGAAAAGCGTTGGCAGGATGTCATGGATATACTGGATGCCGGTATCAGTGTGATCACGGCGGTCAATATTCAGCATATAGAAGGACTTAACGAGATGGTGCAGGACGTGGTTGGCATTGAGGTCAAGGAACGTATTCCTGATATCGTACTGGAGCAGGCTGATGAAGTGGTCAACATAGACCTTACTGCTGACGAACTGCTGGCTCGGTTAAAAGCCGGAAAAATATACAAACCCGATAAGATACAAACAGCATTAAATAATTTCTTTAAGGCTGAACATATTCTTCAGCTTAGGGAGTTGGCATTGAAAGAGGTAGCTTTGCGGGTAGAAAAAAGTGGAGAATACCATTCCAGAGAATCTCGGCGTACGCCACGAAAGGTTTATGGCCTGCATCAGCAGTAATGAGAAAACTCCCCGTAAGATCATACGGAAAGTCGCACGGTTGGCAACCCGATATAATTCCAAGTTTTTGTACTGTATGTACAAACCCCAAGAGAAAGTTCCGACAGGATTCCGTTGGCAAGTCAAAGGCATTTGCTTAACCATTTCAAGTTGGCAACGGAACTTGGAGGAGAAATCATTCAAGTGCAATCCCACATATAACGGATGCAATCGTACAGGCTTGTAAAGAAAAGCAAATCAGTACGCTATGTATCGGACGACCAGCTTTAAAATATCCTTCCGCTATCCTTGCGATGGTCCACTATCGGAACATGTTAGAAGAGTTGGCTCAATTAGGCATTGATTTAATAATATTAGCAAAAATCCTTCCATGAATATGAATATAAAACAAAGTTGACTTATGGGATAGGACTTTTATTTGTCCTGATCACTTTATTAGGTGGATTGGCTATAAAAACATTCATAATGTATCGGATGACACGCAGAATATCCTAGCGGATAATTATAATTCACTCCTTTATTCCCGTCAGATGCTCGAGTCACTGGATGCCATTCGGGAAAATCCGAATGCTCGAAAGAGTTTGAGGCCGGGTTGGAAGCTCAGAAAAAATCTGACAGAGAAGGATGAAGACGTACTAACCAACCGATTAAGTTCGAACTGTGAAAGGCGTTGGATGACATGGATGATGAATCGATTCGGCAGATACGCCAGACGATTTATACCATTATGGCAGTCAATATGTCTGCCATTTATGAAAAGAATGAAGTGGCTGTCCATACGGCGGAAAGGTCTCTCTTTTGGATCTGGACGGTAGGAATTGCTTGTATCGTGATCGCCTTCCTCTTTCTGGCTCGCCTGCCACGCTCGGTCAGCGTACAGATCCAGAAATTGACGGATGGCATCAAGGAAATCACCAATGCCAATTACAGCAAACGGCTCAATTTGGGCAATGAACCGGAGTTTAAGGAAATAGCCACGTTGTTCAACGAGATGGCCGAGCGCTTGGCCGAATACAGGAACAGTTCGCTGGAAGATATCCTGCAAGGGAAAAATATATAGAAACAATTATCAACAGCATTGCAGAACCTATCATAGGCTTGAGTAAGGAACGGAAGATTTTGTTTGTCAATGACGAGGCTTTGACTGTTTTGAATTTGACACGGGAAAACATTATCGACAAACCGGCTCCCGAAGTGGCGTTAAAAATGATCTGCTGCGCCGTTTGATCCGCCAGTTGGTACATCCCGATGACAATAAGGATCCGTTGAAAATCTACGCAGACAACAAGGAAAGCTATTTTCAAGTAAAATACATCCCGATCAACGTTAACAGGCAGACTGGACTGGAGTAAGTATGTCGGGGATGTGATCCTGTTGAAGAACGTGACCGAATTTAAAGAAAAAGATATTGCAAAGACAACCTTTATTTCGACGATCTCCCATGAACTGAAGACACCGATATCAGCTATAATGATGAGTCTGAGATTGCTGGAAGACAATCGGATCGGAAAACTGAATACAGAACAGGAGAGCCTTTCCAAGAACATAAAGGAAAATAGTGACCGTTTGCTGGAGATCACTGGCGAATTGTTGAAGATGTCACAGGTAGAAAGCGGTAAGCTCTACCTGAATCCGAAGATTACCAAACCGATCGAACTGATCGACTATGCCATCAAGGCGAACCGGGTACAGGCCGAGCGTTTTAACTGTCAGATCGAAGTGGAGTATCCCGAAAAGATTGCCAAATTGTTTGTCGACAGCGAGAAGATTGCTTGGGTTGTGACCAACCTGTTATCGAACGCCATCCGTTATTCGTCGGAGAACGGACGGATTATCATCGGTGCACGACAGATCGACAAAGCCGTCGAGATCTATGTCAAGGACTTCGGAAAGGGCATTGACTCGCGTTACCACGAAAGTATTTTCGACCACTATTTCCGTGTGCCGGGAACAAAAGTACAAGGTAGCGGTTTGGGACTTGCCATCAGCAAGGACTTTGTGGAAGCTCATGGTGGTACGATCCGTATCGAAAGCGAAGTCGGTAAAGGTAGCACGTTCGTGATCAGATTCAATGTATAAAAAGTAAAATCAAAAATCAGATAGTCTAATGAAAGTATTAAAATTTGGTGGTACTTCAGTCGGTTCTGCCCAGCGGATCAAGAATGTCGCATCAATCATTTGCGATCAGGAACAGAAAATAGTAGTACTCTCTGCCATGGCAGGGACAACAAACTCTTTAGTGGAGATATCTGAGTGCTTCCATAAGAAAGATCCGGAAAAAGCCAATGCGGTCCTTTCTTCCTTGGAGCAGGCTTATGTCAATCATATAGAAGAATTATACCGGAGCGATGTCTACAAGGAAAAAGCCATGCAATACATGCTCGAACGGTCTCAACATGTCTGGTCTTTCTCTAATATGCCTTTCAGCATGTTCGATGAAAAGGAAATCTTGGCGCAGGGTGAGCTAATATCAACCTTTCTGATGACCTGCTATCTGGAAGAACAAGGAGTGAAGGTAGTTTTATTGCCTGCGTTGAACTTCATGCGGATTACAATGGACAATGAACCGGACATGGAATATATCGCTAAACACCTAAATACACTTTTGGAGCAAAACAAAGAGGCAGAAATATATATTACGCAAGGTTTCATCTGCCGGAATGCTTACGGCAGCATTGACAACTTGGAAAGAGGAGGAAGCGATTACACCGCCTCTCTAATTGGGGCGGCTATCCAAGCAGAAGAGATACAGATATGGACGGATATTGATGGGATGCACAACAACGATCCACGGTTTGTCAATGACACCGCTCCTGTTAGGCAGTTGAACTTCGACGAAGCCGCTAAGTTGGCACATTTCGGTGCCAAGATACTACATCCGACTTGCATCCTGCCTGCCAAGGAAAAGAACATACCGGTACGTCTCTTGAACGCATTGCAGCCAAGTGCGTCGGGTACATTGATCTCGAACACGGCGGAAAAGGGTGCGATCAAAGCTGTTGCCGCCAAAGACAACATCACGTATGTCAAGATCAAGTCGCTCCATATGATACCGACACCTCATTTTCTGAGCATCGTGTTTGATACGTTCTATAATTACAATACGCCGGTGGACATGGTGACCACTTCCGATATCGGGGTTTCCGTAACGATTGATGATGACAAGCATATAGACGAGATTGTGGGTGTATTACGGAAATACGCAACGATTACAGTCGAAAAGAATATGGTGATTGTTTGTGTTGTTGGTGACCTGGAATGGCAAAATGTCGGTTTTGAGGCACGCATCATCAATGCATTGAAAGATATTCCCGTACGGATGATTTCATACGGCGGAAGTAGTAGTAATGTATCGTTGGTGATGAAAGCGGAAGATAAAGTGCATGCTTTGAAGGCGCTTAGTGAGCACTTGTTTTCCGTATCAGACAAACCTGTGTTATCATCCGTTTCTTAAAAGAAAATTAAGATTAATAGTTGAGCATATTTGTTTTGATTTGTTTTAGAAATGAAGCAGAAGCAGTCTTTTTGTAGAGACTGCTTCTATTTTCGGTAATAAACAATGAAAATTCTTCTGTGTATTGACAGGTGGAAAATCTGGTATAAACTGTCCCCCATTATCCTATCTAAAGAGTCCCCAAAATCCAATTTAAATTGCCCCACCCCAAAAACATTAAAAGAGTTACAGAATCAGTTCATAATTCTACATTAATCTATTAAATAGACAAAACAGATAGTATTCCCAATAAATCAATCAGCATGAACAAGATTTGTCAAGGAGGCGTGCGACTTGTTTGTCATGGGAAGCTCCGGTACAGGAAAGAGCTACATTACCACAGCCTTGGGATACAGAGTCTGCCAGAAAGGATTGAAAGTGCTGTATGCCAATACTTCCAGACTTTTAGGGCAGTTGAAGGCCACCAAGGTAAAAGGTAGCATCCTGTAGGAGCTGAAAAGATAGAAAGGACGGATATGCTTATACAGGATGATTTCGGCTTGCAGCCGTTGGACAACGGAAGCAGAATGCATCTGATGGACATCATCAAAGACCGATATGGTAAGAAATCAACACTGATTACATCACAATTGCCGGTCAAAAACAGGTATGATGTCATCGGCAAGAAGACAATAGCCGGCGTAGTCATGGACAGAATAATCACCAAGCCGCAAGAATTGAGCTGCACGGAGAGTCCATACGCAAAATTTGCGGGAAGAAATGAATGATTATATTGGCAGTAAATAAAAATTATAAACCCAGCACAAATCGAAAACTAATAAACTGATTATGTGATATTTTTTGTATTTTAGGAAAAATAAATCGGGGTCAATTTAAGTTGGATATTGGGGATCTGTTTCATTGAGTTTCCAAGTTGTCGTTATACTCCTTGAACACATTGTATAATGTTTTGAAAGTTTCGTCCTTTTCCTGATAGCGGTTTACTATGGCACGTGCGGAGACAATCTTTCCTCCAATTCCAAGTCTTGGTAAATCTGATAGAATTTCACACGCAAAGGTACTTTCCCGTTTTAACGGTTTACTACGCTTGATGAAGAACAACACGCTGAATATTTCTCTTCCATACGGCTCAATTTTTAATGATACAAAGTTAGGGAAATCGAACCGAGAACCCGGTTATGTAAAATAGATCAATGTGCTGTAAAACGAAGTAGCACTTGTGCTGTGTAACATTTTAGGCTTTCTAAAACTATCTCCCGAATAAGGATGTATAGTTTGCTTTAGTCCCACTTATTTTACCTATTCTTGAATGAAAATCCCTAAACTTCTTTGAAATTTAGGGATTTACATCGTTTTGCCTTCTTAAAAGTGGTGCCACCAGGAATCGAACCGGGGACACAAGGATTTTCAGTCCTTTGCTCACCAACTGAGCTATGGCACCATCATGTCGTTTTGTATATCGTTGTTTCGATTACGGGTGCAAAGATACGGACTTTTGATATATGCAATAGGTGGCGGTGGATTTTGAAAATATTTGAGGGTAGAGGTGGAATTAGCTGCTATAAGCAGGGTAAATAGGGGAGCGTAGATAAATATGGATTTTACTTTTTTGGAAGCGGGTAGAGAATGATTAATAAGCTATAGATATGAAGAAAGTAATTTGGAGTATTGTTTTAAGTTGTATGTTTGGCATTTGCTGCTGGATAGGAACTCGTGATGCGGTGTCTGCCTGTGATGGGAAAGTGTATAAAAAGGGGATAAGATTATGTTTGGTGTCCCTAAGGTTTCCGGATATTTGTTTGTTAGGACGTTTACAAAGGATGGGAAGATTTCTACGATGCCGAAAGAGAATCTGGCTAGTCAAGAGGCGGTGATCGTTGATATTCCAGATTACGATAAGAAACTCTTTGAGGGTATGGGCGTTTATTCTGAGGTAGAAACGCATCCTCTTGTCGGTAGAACTGGATGGACGGCGTCTTTGTATAAATATTAATGATGCGCTTAGTCAAGGGAATATTGTTTCGGAATATTTTAAAAGCGAAGTTGAAGGTATGGTCGATTTAACGTCCGATCTCTTATTTGTTTATGCGCTTAAATTAAATAATGTGACAGTTGATGACGATGTGATAGTAAGGTATATGGCTCATTGTGACAAGAATCTGGTAGAGAAAAATCAGCCGATCCATTTACTATGGCGGATCTTAAGAAAGAATATGCCGCTAAATTGGAAAAGGCGTTAGGGGACGTTGATTTTAGTAAGGTGTTTCGTATTGAGAGTCAGTCGGAGATGTTACAATATGATATGGATAAGCAGATCTTTCCATTAAAAGGGTTGTGGTGCCCACAAATTAAGACAGACCAGCCGGATGCGTTGGCTAAGATTGGCTTTTGTAAATGGGATGATTGTGTCTTTCGATTTGTGAATATACCAGAGTTCATGAATGTCTCTTGTGAGACGGCTCGTGCGAAAGGGTTTTATGATATGAGGAAAGTCGGAAAAGTGCCTACCTATAATAAGCCGCTGGCTACCTCTTATACTTATATCCGTTTCTTGGATAAGAAGGTACAGCTCCCGAGAAAAAGAATAAGGTCTATCATAACGGTGATATAAAGAGTATGTCTTTGGCTGATTTGTATGGGAAAATGGCTATAGAGGCTCAAATTATAAAGATGGATGTTTATCACTTACCTTCTTGAAGATAAGTGATTTTGAACTCTTCTATAATTATTTAGGATCCATTGAAATGAAATAATAGGAAAACGGTCCGTCCCCAATAAAATGAGACGGACCGCTTTGCATTCGTGAATTCAGAGCGGATATTTCTTTAGTTTAGTGAGTTCCAACCTTGCGCCTTAAGCTCGACTTCACCTCCGTCACGACCGACAAGATAATTGCCTAACTCTGGCTTTGTTATATGACCGATCACCTTAATACCTTTCATTTCCGACACCTTATCATGATCTGCTAAAGGAACAGTGAATAAGAGTTCATAATCCTCACCTCCATTCAATGCCGCAGTTATCAGATTCATGTTAAACTGCTCTGCCATGGCTGCGGTTTGGTAATCGATAGGAATACGATCTTCGTAAACTCGGCAGCCTACATTACTTTCTTTAGATATATGAAGCAACTCCGAAGAGAGGCCGTCGGAGATATCCATCATGGAGGTCGGAACGATTCCAGCTTGATCAAGAACTTCGACAATGTCTTTGCGGGCTTCCGGTTTTAATTGGCGTTCCAACAAATATTCTTTACCAGAGAAATCGGGCGTGAAATCTTTCTCCCCATTAAATATGCTTTTCTCCCGTTCCAGTAATTGGAGACCCATGTAGGCGGCCCTAAATCGCCGGACACGCAAATAAGATCGGTCTCCTTGGCTCCGTTTCGATAGACAACTTTGCCTTTTCTCCCTCGCCTAGGCAAGTGATGCTGATCGCTAACCCTGTGCGTGAGGCGGAAGTGTCGCCACCAACGAGATCTACATCGTAGATATCACAAGCGAGTTTAATGCCCTCGTAGAATTCTTCGAGATCTTCTACACAGAAACGTTTGGAAATACCCAATGATACCGTAATCTGTTTCGGGCGGCCGTTCATGGCGTAAATATCTGAGAAGTTTACGACTGCGGATTTATAGCCGAGATGTTTCAACGGCACATACATCAAATCGAAATGAATACCTTCCAGCAAAAGGTCTGTCGTAACCAATACTTGCTTGTCTGTGTAATCCAGTACGGCTGCGTCGTCACCAACACCTTCAACGTACTCGGATTTTAAGTTCTATTTTATCGGTGAGATGGCGGATTAACCCGAACTCTCCCAAAGTCGATATTTCTGTTCTATTGCTCATAAGATTGTTAACGTAATATAGGATGATTCTTTATTCTTGTATCAATATGTTTAACTATTAATTCTTGAAATTGTTTTTCCCGATCCATACAGAAACCCACCGTAATAGGCAAACAATATAAATGAGAAAACCATTCCATGGGAAGCGAAGGAAGGTCACGGAGTCGGGCGGCATCTTCTCCGTGATGATTATCAATTTACTTGTAGAAGTCAACCGCTTGAAGGCCGTTTGTATTTTCTGGATGTCATGCCGATCGAAGGCGTGATGATCCGGAAAGACCAAAGAGGTGACATGCTCCGTATATTTATGGATCTCTTTTCGAGAGGTGCCGGGGATGCGATACCGGATACCAATAAAACCTCTGTAGTAGAGGCCAGCCCTTTTAATGTGCGTCTGGGGCTTTACCGGAAAAGACGGGTTCCAGCTCCCCGTAAAGAATACGGCTGAAATAGAGCTCTTGATAAGCTGAGAGATGTATATCCTCCTCTATGATCCGGAAGTCTATAGGTTGTATACATGACTCACATTTCGTGACAATGATCACGTCCGCACGTCGAGCGCCATCCACAGGTTCCCTTAAACGGCCTGCGGGCAAGAGCTTATCTTGCGTATAAAGACGGTGGCAATCGGTTAAAAGGATGTTCAGCGTGGGGCGACGTATCGATGTTGAAAGGCATCGTCCAGCACGATCACTCCGGGCGCTTATTCTGGCAGAGCCAATAGATTGCGGATACCCCTGCGGCGATCAGCGTCTACGGCAACGAGAATATCCGGAAACTTACGTTTCATTTGGTACGGCTCGTCACCGATATCCTTGCTGGTACTTCGCTGATCGGCCAGCAAGAAACCGGAGGTTTTCCGTTTATAGCCACGGCTGAGTACAGCTACCCGGTATCGGTCTTTTATCAAACGGATGATGTATTCCGTATGAGGGTTTTCCGGTCCCCGACAGTCAGGTTCCCACGCAAATAATAGGCAGATCATACCGCTCTGTCCGAAGGATTTTCCAGTCGAACAGCTGATTCCTGAATCTCACCCCGATTCCATAAAGGAAAGAGAATGGAGTGAGGAGTTTATTGAACTTAATCGTATGATCTGTCAGCATGGTCCAGTTATTATAACGGTTTCATATCGTAAGGCATACGAGCTTGGATTCCGCAATTCGTCTTGATATTATTCAACGTCTTGAAGTACTCGAACTCATTACCCAATACATTTTGACGATAGAGAGTTTCACCTCTCCGAGCTGGCTTTCAAGAACTCGTCCAAGAAATTCTTGGAACCGCTGACGGTAGTTACGCTATACTGATCCAGATCAGCCAACCCCGCCGCTGTGCTTATAGCTAATTCAATACCGCCCAGCTCATCGACCAAACCTCTTTCTTTCGCTTGCTCACCCGTCCAGACCCGTCCTTGTCCGATAGAGTTGACCGCTTCGGTAGTCATACCTCTACCTTCGGCGCAACGGGAAAGGAACGTTTGGTAGCCTCTTTCCACGTATCCTTGTATCAGTTCTCACTCTCGGTCATGGGACGGGAGAGGTCTCCTAAGTCCGAGAATGTGTTTGTCTTTACGATGTCCGTGGTCAACGCTAGTTTCCCGAATAATCCGGAGGCGTTCGGGAACATGCCGAAGATACCGATGGAGCCGGTCAACGTATTTGGCTCGGCGATGATCTTATTGGCGGCGCATGAGATATAGTAACCTCCCGAGGCGGCTACGTTGCCCATGGAAACGACCACAGGTTTCACCTTTTCAACTCGACGACCTGACGCCATATTTGTTCGGATATATAAGCGCTACCTCCCGGAGAATTCACACGGAATACCACGGCTTTCACGTCGTCATTGTTTTTAGCTTGATAAGTTCATCGGCCATTTTCTCCGTGATGCTTTGCTCGATATCGTATAGGCTACCGGGTGTTTGCGCCTTAATCTCGCCTTCGGCGTAAAGTACGGCTATCTCCGGAGCGTTTTGGTGGATGAGGCCTTGAGGGTTTTCATTTGAGCTAAGTTGGCCGATCTCAGTTTCTCTCCATTTTGTCCGGCTAGCTCTTTGACGTATGCTTCTACCTCCGGCTTATACTTCAATTCGTCTATAAAGCCACATTCTACCGTTTTCACAGGGTCCGCGAAGAAAAGCCCCTCATTGGCGTAATGGTTGATATCGTTCACGCTGATGCGCGTGATTCGGCGATGCCTTCGGTTATATTATCCCAGATGGTGGAGATATACGATTGGATTTGCTCCCGGTTCGCCTCGCTCAGCTTATCCAGCATAAAGGGCTCCACGGCACCTTTGTAGGTACCTACCTTAAAAATCTGCATCTCGATACCTACCTTATCCATCAGTCCTTTGTAGAATAGGGTTTGCGAGGCGAGTCCTGTCAACTCAAGGATGCCTTGCGGATTCAAGAATACCTTATCGGCTACGGAACAAAGGAAGTAATTCCCTTGCGTGAAATTATCGGCGTAAGCTACCACGAACTTGCCGCTTTCCTTGAAGTCTATCAGCGATCGGCGGATTGCCTCCAAGCTGGCGCTACCCGAGGAGAGAAGCCCCGATTCGATATAAATCCCCGCAATCTTGTCATTCTGTTTCGCTATCCGGATCGTCTCGAGCAGGTCCTTCAGTGACAGCATGTTTTCCTTGTCGCCCATCAAGGCGGAGAATGGATTCTCCGCCGGGTTATCCGCTAGCGTCCCGTCTAGCTTGATCTTGAATACCGTATTGCTTTTGGGGTGTAATCAGGTGTGCTACCTACGGTGGCGATATATCCTATAGTCATGGATATCAATACCGTCAGGATTATTCCCATTGCCAACATAACGCCTAGCGTTGAGGCAAACATCATTTTAAAGAATTGTTTCATATCTATTGAAAACTAATTAGATGACAAATGTACGAAAATTTCCTCTACGTCCCGGTCGCTGAGGCATACTTGTTGGTAAACATCTCGCAGAAGCTCCGGGTTGATCTTCTTGAAATCCTTTCTAAGGGTGATGAAAAGACCTCCGATATCGGCAGCTCCCGGGCTGGACAGGAGATGGTCGTTCCCTCAGCCTCGTATTGCCATGGGCGGTGGCGTTTACGAGGGATAACCGTGATTACCCAATTATTATCGTAATAGGAGCCGAAGATATTCATCATCGGCTCGGGCTCGCGGGGGAAGCGGCAGGGCAGCGTAGATCTCCTTGAAGAGCCGGGTGGCGGCCTCGGCGGTGGCGGCTTGGATGACGAGGCCGGGGCGGAGGTTTCCGGTGAGCGGGAATATACGGGTGTCGTATACGCTCGCATACGGGTGCCGTATAAATTGGGTTACCTCTTCATCCAGCGGCATGATGCCTCGTGTCACCGCTTGGAAGTGGGCATGATCCGGTGCCGAGGCTCCGCTACGGGTCCATTGTAGAAGACGGTGAAGGGAGCGAGTCTCCTTGTCAGTTCCAAGAAGTCATTCCATTGCGGCAATATCAGTTGCGGAGTATGTTTCCGGTAGGGATCGTGAAATGCTGGGGAAGATCGGGTAGGGTTGCACAATACCAGATGGCGAAAGCCGAAAGGCAGCCGCCCTGTTCCACCGGCAGGTTCTCGGGACATAGGAAGCATTTGCGTTCTTTTAGGGATCGGGCATCTACCTTGGCCCCGGTGGAAACAATACGGGCGGGATTGAATTGCGCACGTATCGAGAACCCTCCCATATCGAAGGATTTTACTTGCACGGCCTCCAGCGCCTTATAGTTCTTCTCGGCCAATGGCCATGTCACGAGTTGCTTGGACAGTAATTCGGTCGCTTGCGATGAGCTGACCCAGTTGTTTGGTTTCATTGTCTTTCCATGTTTAAGCGGGCCTCGAGTTCCCAAGTCCTGATTTTATCCTTATATATATTATGGTTGTTCATTTTCACGACATCCAATGAGGCGTCGGAGTTATCTTCCCAACGGCGGCAAAGGTACAGCACGTCGTAGATCCGCCCGATCGGGTACTCGCGGCTGATACGTAGGCCGAGGGCGTAATCTTCTCCGTAACTGGTGTTCGGGAGGTTTAGTTTCCGTAGCAAGGGTGTATAAAAGGCTCGGGCGCTCCAAGCCCGTTGATGCGGAGGGCGTTATTGCGGCCGTTCTCGGGAGTCCATTCTTTATGGTCGATAATTCCGGGCGGGATGGTTCGCATATCGAAATCGGTCATTCGGTAGGTTCCGACCACCATGGCGCATCGCTGCTCGTAGAAGGCTTCCACGATCTTACGCAGGGTATGCTCGTCACTGTATACATCATCACTATCCAATTGATGGCGAACTTGCCGCAAGCCGAATGGTGTATTCCTATATTCCAGCACCCCCGATGCCGAGATCGTCACGCTCCGGCTGGATATGGATAATACGAAGGTCCGTGGCGGCGATCGCTTGATTCGCTCGGAGGTGCCATCCGTGGAATGATTATCGATAATGATTAGGTTGAAAGGGAAGGACGCCTCTTGTCGCAGTACGGAACGGATAGCGTCCTCGATCGTCCGTACACGGTTACGTACAGGGATAATAACGGAGGCTTCCGTTTGAAATGTCTGCTCGTCAAAACGGACTGGCTTGAAATGAGGGCAAGTAGCCGCCTATCATCTTTAAATGATCTGTACAGGCGGCTTCCATCTCGATCTGTACGGAGCGGTTCTGGGATCTACATAGTCGAACATCTCTCCGGATTTCCGTAAATCATTCTCTACTTCTGTATATAGATATTCGTTGATATGCGTCAGCGGAGCGTTTTGGGAGACTTTCAGGCGCAAGTCGTAGAGTCCGGCGAATGTATATTCCGTATCCATGGAGGCTATGGCGTTTTGTAGCGTGGAAGAACGATAGAGTAGGAGGGAGCCGAAATTGAAATCATCCCTAAGACTTCCTTTCTGGTAATCGATCACCGGATGGGGGTTGAGTTTGCCCTCCTTCTTCTCGTAATAATCGGAGTAAACCATACCGGATCGTATCGTCGGCGATGGCGACAAAACGCTCTAGGGCATACATGCCTAATTGAAGCTCTTCAGTCTTCGTATAAATTAACGTATAATGGGCACTGGCATAGCCGGCTATTTCCCGGAGGGTCTTCGTGCTCCATATATTCTCCGTGCGGATTAAGTTGCAGGGATAAATAGCCTTGGCGGGGATCGTCCGTGATTAGATAGATCTGACTCACTAAGGACGACTCGGCCAATTGCGCTACCGTTTGTCGTGTAGCCTCTATTTTCCATAAGGGATAAAGCAATTGATTCGTTTCATTGTATATACTGTATTTTATTTTGTTGTTGAATGGAGAAAAGCGTAAGATGGACTCCATGAGTCGATTTCGTTCCGACGGTGTTTGAAGCGCCTCAAACGGGAAACCGAGCAAACAAGTCCGATATTTCCCTTCATAAACGATTCCCGCCCCGATATTGTTCTCCGGATATCTCAAGATGGTATGGGCGAGCTTATCCGCCGGAAGTACACCGTCTACCGACTCGATCGAGTAGCAAATAGGGTTCGGACGTGTCCGGAACGTGTATCTGCCGTTTATATATCCGTAAGGGGATGCGCAACTGTTTACGATTCCCTCCTTGCTGGCATTACGGCTAGCCAACTTCCCTTTAGTACCTCCTCGACGAACGTACGGTCTTGTGCGTTGCCCCAGCTGTCGGAGAAAAGATTCGTCCCGCTTACAAGCAAGTTGCCGCCTTGGGCAAGGTAGCTGCGAAGCGTATCCTGTAAAACGGGAGTGATAACCGGTTGGCGCTGTTTTCCTAAAATCAAGTCAATAATCGGATACGTATCCGGCTTTACGACTCCCTCGGCCAAAGATTTATGGCTACATGAGACAAAGGAATAACCGGTCCCGGCCATGGCCTGCCCATGTATGAAAGGATAATCGAAGGTATTGCCCGCTATGACTTGGCCTGCGTAATTGTTGTAACTATCCCCATGCCCGTTATTATCATTGCTGTTCCATGTGGCGGAACGGCGGAATTCGAATTGATCCCCGATAAATGCGATATCATTCAGATAAGGCACTCCCCGGTCGACGGCATAAAGAAAGCCGGCTAAACTATCCGCCGTACTCTCGAAACTGGCTGGACCGCTGATCCTGTCGAATCCATTGACGATCAATACCGTCTTATCCTTTTCACCTTTAGGAGACCGGTAAACACTTACGATCTCGGAAGGGAAACTGATGCCTCCCTTATTTACGGCAGCTACCTTATAACTATGGATAATACCCGTCTCAATTGGAAGAATGATTTCTTCTCCTTTTACGAGCGTCCCGTTATCGAATCCACCGCTGTCTTTTCGACTATAAAGGATATAGGCGGTTGGTGAGGCACTCTCCTCAAGAGTATCCTGTACGGCTTTCCAGCCGATTCTCACTTTATTCGTTTCTACGAGCTCCGTATACAGACGATCGGGTGGGAGCGGTTGTACGATAGGCTCCTGTTTATTCTGGAAACAGATATAACGGAGCATCCCTTTATAGATCGCCCTACAAATAAGGAAACGGAAGCGTGGGTCTAACCCGTAACGCATATCGGCGAAGTTTTGATGGGATAGTAATTCTAATAGCATCGTTGGGACATCGGGAATACGTGCCTCTATATAAGATTGATTCCACATGCCCCGGCGGCTCCATTGAGGATTGTAAACCTTGCGGACATCGGACAGGATCTGTGTTTGGATCATGTCGGTTAGGTCTCTGGCGATCTCCCGGCTTTTCCGGTTGGTGTAGATTCCGTCGTTGCTTTTAGACATATAGATGCCGAGTGTCCCTATAATTGAGTCATCCGGGGTGGTTCCTGCGTCGGAATGGAATGCGAAGGCCATGTCGATAGGGATATGGGTCTGTTCTTTTAAATAATTAACCCATTGGGGACGTGCGTAAATGTCGTCTTGATAATCATTGCGGAAAGCGCTTTTCGAATAGATACTATCCGGTATTCCCGCCCATTGTAGCCAATATCGGGCCGCCTCGGTAAACCGTGGATACCCACTTGTCTCTGCTTCTATCGGATAGGGACTTTCTAGCGGGCTACGTGCGATGTTCCCCATGCCGCCACCGATCTTGATTGCGTCTGCCGTGATAATCTTTCCCGATTTATTGCTTTGATTCGTTAATACGATTCTCTCATGGGCTTGTTCATGTGCCGTGAATTTGAAGTTTCCCAGATAGATCCAAGTCCCACCCCCCATTGTTTGATTGACGGCGATTGTGGTTTCCCCTCCGGCATGATGGATGGTATACAGTGCCTGCTCTGTGCTGTTCGGAAAAGATTGATAGGAGGCATAGACCGCGTAATTCCCCGATTCCGGAATTTCGGGAATCCACTCGATGAGACTTTCTTTTCCTTTCCTCTGTGTGACCGTCTGCCGATAGGTACCTTGCGTAAAAGGGTTCTCCCCATTCGTATAAGTAGCTTGAATATGCCCAAATCCAGCTTTCTCCCCATCCGACCAAGCTTTCTCCCCATCCAATTCCTTATACTCGGATCCCGGAGTAGAGCGATCATTGTCTATAATGATTTCGTATATTTGGGTGTCTCTTTCCCGGGGAATTAGAATAGTCGCTCCTGCGTTTTCAAGCATCGGGGTCAGATAAGGAAGAACAAAACTCTGCGTAAATAAGTCCTCTACGGTGCCGAACATGCGGGCCCGTTGCCATTCCCAGCGATGGGCGGTCTGGGCGTAATATAAACCATGGCTTTGCCAAAGGGCGATATGACGGTTTTGTAATCCGTTTTTTATCTCATGAGGGCTGGATAGGCTACGGGTTAGCGGGTATTTGCTCTCTTTAATGGAGTATAGCCTCTTTTTGTTGGGACGTCCTTTTCTGTCGTATTCGGGAATCAGGCTCTCAATGTCTGTACCTCGGGTCAAGATGACGATCTTGGAGGCATTGGGAAATAGGGGAGCTATACTTGCGTAAAGCTCAGAAACGTTGTATTCCCGAAAAGGGATGTCCTCCAAAGCTTCATTGGCGAAAAGCGTGACTTTCTTCTTCTGCATGAGGATGGAGTCAATCTTAATGGTGCGTGAAGACACATATTGCCTTGCGAAAGAGTTTAGCTTTTGATCCAATTGCTTTTTTAAGCTTTCACTATCCTGCCCTTCTGCCGGAAAGCTCCAGAGAAAAATGGATAGTAAGGATATGATGATCCTAACAGGATAGGAGAGTTTTTCTCGCATATTTTTATAAATATTATTGGCTGTCTTATTTCTACAAATTTACGGAAAATCTCCGTAATAACCTTATAAAAAGCCCAGATTGGCGCAATTAAAATTGAATATGAAGAAGGTAGGGGCAAATTGTGGATATTGGGAGAAGTCAAATCTATGTGAACGGCAGCAAGGAGAAGAACGGATTTGTCCTTATCATGGGACGGGTAGCGATTAACGGGACGATGGTGCGGTTCAGTTCAGTTGCGAGCGAACTATTCGTGTTCATGGTCAAGACGCCTATCTGGGGAATGATTATCCCTTCTTGAAGTGTCGGGTTTACGATAGTATCTCAATGGGAAACGGTGGTAAAGTCAATGGGATAGAGGTGTTATCTCAATGACTTTACGGCCGTGTCCCATAGGCTTTTTTTTGTATCCCTGATAAGTTGGTAGGGGATGGTTCAGGGCGCAAAGGGCGCATCTTTGCGAGGTTTGTAAAACTTTTATATTATAAAAAAATTAGCGTCTTACTTATATATAGATGGAGTAATATATTTTTTTTGTAAAATGTTTTTGCGAACACGTAAAGATGCGCCCTAATGCGCCCTGTGATTTTTTTGAAGATTTTCTTGATGTCTTAAAGTATAGATAGACAGTTGTTTATGTAATACTGTTCTCTTAACCCTTTTTTAGTCTTTTGGGCGATATAATCGGCCTAAACTCACATTTACGTGGCCCAAAAGCACGTGTACAGAGCGATTTTCTCGTGATTCCATGAGCAGAAAGCCGTTTTTCCCGTATGATTTCCTCTCGTCGCCAGGACCCTGTTTATCGTTTTTATACGTGTAAAAGCACTCGTGAGAGCCCTGTTTTCGGTACACGTGGTGACTCGTAAGTTAAAAAAGAGCGTCACGTATTATTTAATGTACGCAGTCCCCCTCATGAAAAAAATATTGCAAAAAAGTTCCGAAAAAGTTTGGAGGTTATGTTTTATAACACTACTTTTGCACCCGCATTCGAGAGAGAACGCCGGTACAAAATGATGAAACAAACTTTTAGAAAAAAAGTTCCGGAATAATTTGGAAGTTTAAAATAAAAGTCCTTATCTTTGCAGCCACGTTCGCAAAACGAAAGCGACAGAAGAGTTCTTTGAGAGATTTACATAATTCAACAAGTAGTACAAGTATTGGAGAAGAGATTCTCCGGATTAATACCGTCAATAGAAGTATGACTTTGGACTACGATAAACGGATTCCGGAGCGAGGATATGATAAAACAATTTAAACAACGAAGAGTTTGATCCTGGCTCAGGATGAACGCTAGCGACAGGCTTAACACATGCAAGTCGAGGGGCAGCGGGGGTAGCGATACCCGCCGGCGACCGGCGCACGGGTGAGTAACGCGTATGCAACTTGCCTATCAGAGGGGGATAACCCGGCGAAAGTCGGACTAATACCGCATGAAGCAGGGATCCCGCATGGGAATATTTGCTAAAGATTCATCGCTGATAGATAGGCATGCGTTCCATTAGGTAGTTGGCGGGGTAACGGCCCACCAAACCGACGATGGATAGGGGTTCTGAGAGGAAGGTCCCCCACATTGGTACTGAGACACGGACCAAACTCCTACGGGAGGCAGCAGTGAGGAATATTGGTCAATGGCCGAGAGGCTGAACCAGCCAAGTCGCGTGAGGGATGAAGGTTCTATGGATCGTAAACCTCTTTTATAAGGGAATAAAGTGCGGGACGTGTCCCGTTTTGTATGTACCTTATGAATAAGGATCGGCTAACTCCGTGCCAGCAGCCGCGGTAATACGGAGGATCCGAGCGTTATCCGGATTTATTGGGTTTAAAGGGTGCGTAGGCGGCCTTTTAAGTCAGCGGTGAAAGTCTGTGGCTCAACCATAGAATTGCCGTTGAAACTGGGGGGCTTGAGTATGTTTGAGGCAGGCGGAATGCGTGGTGTAGCGGTGAAATGCATAGATATCACGCAGAACCCCGATTGCGAAGGCAGCCTGCCAAGCCATGACTGACGCTGATGCACGAAAGCGTGGGGATCAAACAGGATTAGATACCCTGGTAGTCCACGCAGTAAACGATGATCACTAGCTGTTTGCGATACACTGTAAGCGGCACAGCGAAAGCGTTAAGTGATCCACCTGGGGAGTACGCCGGCAACGGTGAAACTCAAAGGAATTGACGGGGGCCCGCACAAGCGGAGGAACATGTGGTTTAATTCGATGATACGCGAGGAACCTTACCCGGGTTTGAACGCATTCGGACCGAGGTGGAAACACCTTTTCTAGCAATAGCCGTTTGCGAGGTGCTGCATGGTTGTCGTCAGCTCGTGCCGTGAGGTGTCGGCTTAAGTGCCATAACGAGCGCAACCCTTGCCACTAGTTACTAACAGGTAAAGCTGAGGACTCTGGTGGGACTGCCAGCGTAAGCTGCGAAGGCGGGATGACGTCAAATCAGCACGGCCCTTACATCCGGGGCGACACACGTGTTACAATGGCGTGGACAAAGGGAAGCCACCTGGCGACAGGGAGCGAATCCCCAAACCACGTCTCAGTTCGGATCGGAGTCTGCAACCCGACTCCGTGAAGCTGGATTCGCTAGTAATCGCGCATCAGCCATGGCGCGGTGAATACGTCCCGGGCCTTGTACACACCGCCCGTCAAGCCATGGGAGCCGGGGGTACCTGAAGTCCGTAACCGAAAGGATCGGCCTAGGGTAAAACTGGTGACTGGGGCTAAGTCGTAACAAGGTAGCCGTACCGGAAGGTGCGGCTGGAACACCTCCTTTCTGGAGCTTCAGGATTCCGTACCGAGGTCATACGAGGTATTGATCCCTTGTGCTGCTGTTGAGATTATGTTTATATATAGATCTTACGTACCGGGAGGCCGGTCTAAAGAGAGAGAAAAATGACGCTGGGACGTAAGTCTTGGCAAAGTTGACAGTCCTATAGCTCAGTTGGTTAGAGCGCTACACTGATAATGTAGAGGTCGGCAGTTCAACTCTGCCTGGGACTACTCCGAATGAGGGGGATTAGCTCAGCTGGCTAGAGCATCTGCTTTGCACGCAGAGGGTCAACGGTTCGAATCCGTTATTCTCCACACATCCCGCGAGGGAAAGAGGATCTTTGACATGTTGGACATCAAAAAGAAGAAACAAGTAGAGCGAGCTTAAGATATATCAACCCGTGCGTCAAGTACGAGGTGAGAGAAAGTAAGCAAGGGCAGACGGTGGATGCCTTGGCTCTCGGAGGCGACGAAGGACGTGATAAGCTGCGAAAAGCTCCGGGGGAGGCGCAAATAGCCCTTGATCCCGGGATATCCGAATGGGGCAACCCGGCAGGCTGAAGGCCTGCCATCCCGTAAGGGAGGCGAACGTGGGGAACTGAAACATCTGGTACCCATAGGAGGAGAAAATAAACAATGATTCCGTAAGTAGTGGCGAGCGAACACGGAAGAGCCCAAACCCATGTCGTCTAGGCGACACGGGGGTTGTAGGACCACGACGTGGCAAGAAGGAAGGGAAATGGAACGACTTGGAAAAGTCGGCCATAGACGGTGAAAGCCCGTACACGACTTTGAAGCCTAGTGGTATCCTGAGTAGCGCGGGGCACGAGAAATCTTGCGTGAATTAGCGGGGCCCGTCCCGTAAGGCTAAATACTCCCGAGAGACCGATAGCGAACCAGTACCGTGAGGGAAAGGTGAAAAGAACCCCGAGCAGGGGAGTGAAATAGACCCTGAACCCGTCTGCCTACAAGCGGTCGGAGCGTCGTAATGACGTGACGGCGTGCCTTTTGCATAATGAACCTACGAGTTACCTTCCCCGGCAAGGTTAAGTACCTAAGGTACGGAGCCGAAGCGAAAGCGAGTCTGAACAGGGCGCCAAGTCGGGGGGGGTAGACGCGAAACCGAGTGATCTACCCTTGGCCAGGTTGAAGGTTGGGTAACACCAACTGGAGGACCGGATGGGTAAGCGTTGAAAAGCTTTCCAATGAGCTGAGGGTAGGGGTGAAAGGCTAATCAAACTCGGAGATAGCTCGTACTCCCCGAAATGCATTTAGGTGCAGCCTCTTTATAGTATATCGTGAGGTAGAGCGACTGATTGGATGCGAGGGCTTCACCGCCTATCAAGTCCAGATAAACTCCGAATGCGCGATATATATTTACAGGGAGTGAGGGCGCGGGTGCTAAGGTCCGTGTCCGAGAGGAGAAGAATCCAGACCACCGGCTAAGGCCCCCAAATGATCGTTAAGTTGAACTAACGAGGTCGGATCGCAGAGACAGCTAGGATGTTGGCTTGGAAGCAGCCATTCATTTAAAGAGTGCGTAACAGCTCACTAGTCGAGCGATCTGGCGTGGATAATAATCGGGCATAAACGATCTGCCGAAGCCGTGGATGTCGCAAGACATGGTAGGGGAGCATTCCATGCGGCGTCGAAGATGAGGGATGACCCTTGTTGGAGCGCATGGAAAAGCAAATGTAGGTATGAGTAACGATAAGGGGGGAAACCC